>Ga0209347_1000021_pt1 | contig 388601 bp, 337 predicted proteins | sample AutmiccommuBRH23_FD_187382 | JGI IMG/M metagenome (GOLD analysis project Ga0209347, IMG submission 187382) | Deep subsurface microbial communities from Mt. Terri, Switzerland - Autotrophic microbial communities BRH/23 (SPAdes) (version 2) | ecosystem: Environmental > Aquatic > Deep subsurface...
AGACGAGCCCGCATGCCCCGAGCATATTCGCGATAAGCGACTTGCCACGCGCCAAGACCGACGGGCGCACTTCGAGATGTTCGGTCAGGCGCCGGCCCACCTGGTTCAGGATAAGGCGCATCAGCGGCTTCGTGCGCGACAGGTCCGAGGGCGGCACGACCAGGTAGAGCGACAGCGGCCGGTCGCCGGACACAAGGTCCTCGATCCGGAAATCGCTCCGCGAGGTCACTTCCGCGATCACAGGATCGCGGTATAGCGACAGGAACCTAAGCGCCGTCGAAAGCACACCGGAGAGTTCATTCTCCGACTGGTTCATCAGTTCCCGGGCTGTTTCGGCGACAACGGGATGAACCTTTGGTGCATCTCCCGTGCCGAGATGGTTTGTCCGCAGCATGATCGACAGGGTCGTACGAAACGTCCGGTCGGGATCGGCGAGGAAGCTCGCCACCCGTGCCAGCGTTTTTTCCCGCTCGGCATAGAGGACATGCAGGATGACCCCGACGAGGAGCGAGTTCGCCTTGTCGACCCAGTGCCCGAGATCACCGAGTTTGCCCTGAGGGTCGACCAGGATGTCGGCAATGTTCTGGACATCCCGCACTTCGCAGGGGCCCTTACGCACTTCCATCAGGGGATTGAAGTGAGCCGAGGCCACATCGGTCGGATCGAACCGCAAACAGTGGGAGAATTCCGACCGCCAGCCGGCTGTCAGCTGCCAGTTCTCGCCCTTGATGTCGTGTACAAGAACAGAATGCGGCCAGGAGAGTAGGGTGGGCACGACAAGCCCGACGCCCTTGCCGGACCGCGTCGGGGCAAACGCCATAACATGGTCGGGGCCGTCATGGCGGAGATAAGAACCCTCAGCTTGGCCGAGGAATACGCCTGTAGGCTTCAGCAAACCCGACTTGCGCAGATCCTTGCTCTCAGCCCAGCGTGCCGAACCAAACGTTGAGACCCGCTTGTCCCAGCGTGCGCGGAGGATCGACCCAGTCACCGCAATCACAATCGCAGCAACTCCGCCCGAACCGGCGATAAGTCCGCCGCGGTCAAACACATCCGGCGCATAGGCATCGAAGGAATACCACCAGCTGAAAAAGGCCCACGGCACATAGACTGGCATGTCCAGGATGACGAAGAGCGGCTCACCGAGCCGGGGCGACCAGTCAAGCGACCATGCCGTCCATTCCGTTGCGCACCAGAGCGCCGTGAGGACAACAGCCAAGACGAGGAGGATCTGCCAGAAGAGGTTTGTGCCATGTTTCATGACACAGAACCTGACCAATCAGGGCCTCAGTCTCCAGAGAGGGAATTGGGGGAAATAGGGGGGTATTCTGAAGGTTTGGGAACAGTAAGGCGGCGAGCGTGAAGTCCCGGGAAGAATTCGGAGGTCAGAAAATCTTGTTGAGGAGAGATGAGAGTCGGGTCGCCCGGAATGCTTAAGATGCATTTAGAATAAGCCGCAACTCCGGCGCCACGGGCTATCGCTGGATGACGATCCGGAATCAATGTATCATGCTTCAACTTATCGTTTATGGCCGCATACGAGGGTTTGTACCGAAGTGGCATGCCGTTGATGTCGAAGGTACCGAAATGTCCGCAGATGAATTGTCTGAGATGCGCCCAGATGAGTTGCTGGATCTCGCAACTTTTCTTCGGAAATTTGAGCAGCGCGCCTCCGGGATCATGTGGCTACTAGGAGCGGGAGCGTCTCGTGCTTCTGGGATTAGGACGGCGAACGACATGATCTGGGACTTCAAGGCTCGGCTTTATCGCTCGGCGAAGAGCGTTGCTGCCTCCTCTGTCTCTGATCTAGGTGATGAACGTACTCGCCAAATTCTTCAGAACTATTTTGACAAGGAAACCAGCAATCCGGCGAGTGGCAGCGAAGAGGAATATGCAGTCTACTTCGAGCAGACTTATCCAGAGGCACAGGACCGACAGAGATATATCGCGAACGCGATGCGCGACGCAAAACCGAGTTATGGACACCATGCGCTGGCTCATCTCGTCAAGAAAGACATGGTGCGGATAATTTGGACGACGAATTTTGATCGGCTCGTTGAAGATGCAATCCACACGGTGTTCGAAACAACAACTGTTTTAACTATCGGCGATCTAGGAGAACCGACAAAAATCTCTCGTGCTTTTGCGGACCAACAGTGGCCGATTTATGCCAAGCTCCACGGTGATTTTCATTCGGAGGCGCTTAAGAACACGAGTGGGGAATTATTGGCTCAGGATCAAAACATGCGTCGCATCCTCCTCGACGCGTGCCGCAATCAAGGTCTTGTCGTGACAGGATATAGCGGGCGGGATGCGTCCGTGATGGACGTGCTGCGAGAAGCCGTCAACGAGGGGGTAGGTTTTCCTAACGGCTTATTTTGGTTCGTACGCGAGCAGGACACACCTTACGCTAGTGTGCAATCCTTGATACTGGATGCGAAGGCCGCCGGCATCGATGCGAGCTTCGTCAGATATGGCGGATTTGATGAATTACTCTCCGATATCGTTCGATACCTTCCTCAGACAGAGCAGTTGTCAATTAAGCTAGACGACAAACGAAAAATCAGACCACGTCCGATCGATCTCAGTGCCCGAACCTGGCGAACACCGTTTGTGCGCACCAATGCAATTCCTGTTTTAGAATACCCAAAAACTGCTCGCCTAGTAGATTGCGACATCGGCGGCGCAAAGGAGATTCAAGCCGCCATATCCGAAGCAGGATCAGATCTTCTGGCATCGCGAATCGGCAAAGGTGTCCTTGCATATGGTGATGATGTGGAGATCAAGCGGGTGCTTGGGGATCACAATATTAAGAGCTTTGATATGCATGGTATCCTAGCGGACCGATTGCTGTTCGAATCGGGGGAACGCAGCCTGCTGCGCGACGCGCTGTTCCGAGCTCTTTCAAGTTTTTGTGGTCTTGATCTCGTGAAACGGGGATCGCGCTCAATGTTTCGAACAGATAAAGGGTTTTTCAAGTTCAACAGCCAGAAGCTTGTCAAAGCAACTGGGCGGCTCAACGGTGAATTAGGCGGCGGTATAAGCTGGGCTGAAGCATGCGACGTGCGGCTCGATTACCGACTTGATCGGCTCTGGATCATGCTTGATCCGAGCATTATCTTCGACGATGACGAAAACACGGCGCCAGACGATTTGCAGGCTGCGAAGGATTTCGTGCGGGAGAGACGGGTAAAACGCTACAACAATGTATCGAATGAGATTCTCGACGGGTGGGTAGAAGTCTTGTTTGGTCCAGGTAAGGCTCCGATTCAGCTAGGCATTAATGGCGGTACGGGAATCGGCGCGCTATTTGAAATTCTGCCTGTAACTGCATTCAGCGGGCTTGCTGCATGACAACAGAATTTCAACCCTACCATCTACCTCAACATCGCCGACTTGGTGAACCTGAGTTGAAGTTTGGAAACCCCGAACCGGCCGCAACAGATGTTCATCCGCTCCGCGGACTTCTGGACTATGGTCCGTTTGGAAAACTTCGGCTCGCAAGCGTTCCGAGCCCCATACGCATCGCTTTCATCGGTCAGGCGAGTATGCTGGCTCGCCTGCGCCAACTCGGCCGTGAGTTGCAGACCAAGCATGACCCAAAGGAGCGAAGGCAATTCCTTATCACATACCCAGGATTCACGAGGGTGTTCGGAACGTCTGTGGCTCCAGCTGATGAAAAAACCACAATCATGTTACCTGACGGTTTGGACCAAGAAATAGTGGCTTCGAACGTACCTCACCGTGTCCTGGCGGACGTCCTAACTGGCGCTATATCTTCTCTTCGGTCGCAGCGGCACGCCTTCGACGTCGTGTTTTTAGGCCTTGATGAGAAATGGTCGGCAGCGTTTGAGGGTAATGACACCGATGACTTTGATCTACATGACTACCTAAAGGCCTATTCGGCCTCTGCCGGCATATCGCTCCAAATTGTTCGTGGTGGGCAGTCTCAACGGGCGCTCGACTATTTCTGCCGCTGCAGTGTTATGTGGCGGCTCGCCATTGCCACCTACACTAAGGCAGGTGGTGTGCCTTGGGCTCTGGCTGACGCTGTCCCAGACACGGCTTACATCGGTATCGATTACGCTCTTCGACCGAACGTCGCCCCGAGTGAACGTTTCGCGATCTGCTGCGCGCAGGTATTCGATTCGGATGGAGCGGGGCTTGAGTTCATCGCCTACGAGGCTGATGATATCCGGATCGACCGAAGCAATCCTTATCTTCGCGAGGATCAAATGCTTCGTGTCATGTCACGTAGTCTTCAGATTTATCAGCACCGTCATGCTGGTGCTGTTCCTGCTCGTGTAGTGGTTCATAAAAATACCGAGTTTCGCCGTGACGAAGTCAACGGGTGCATGGCGGCGTTTAGCAATGTTAAAGATGTTGAGTTGCTTCAGGTTCAAACGCGTCATGGCTGGCAGGGGGTTCTATTTAGCGAATCTGGCAAAGCTGACGGTTATCCTTCACATCGGGGGCAGGCTCTAGCTTTAGGCGAGAATGAAGCGCTGCTCTGGACCCAAGGGATCATACCCACAATTGGCAAGGGGAGCGGCTACTACAAGGAGGGAAAGGGCATCCCTCGCCCGCTCCTGATCACGCGGTACGCCGGACGCGGAGACTTTTATGACCTTTGCCGAGAGACGTTGGCGCTTACCAAGATGAATTGGAATAATGATGGGCCTTATACCCAGATGCCGGTTACGCTTGAGTATGCAAACGTGCTCGCTCAAGTTGTGAAACGCATGCCGAAGCTAGAGGCGCGACCGTATCCCGTTCGGCTCTTCATGTAGTGGTTCGAAAAATAGACGTGAACTTTCGGCGAAAGGGAGTATCAATCTCGCTGGGTGCACTAAGAATGTACTCGATCGCGAGGCGTTTTGTTTCGGCTGGCAGCGAATCTAAATACGTAATTGCATTCTCAGTTGAAAAACTGGAGAGGCCTGTTCTGCGTTCGAAATTGCTTCCTAATGCGGTCCAAATTACCGCGTCCCATTTATGCTTGGTTGCCCAGGACATGATTTCTTGAGCTGCACCTGGATGTCGTTCGAAGGCAGACGAAGATATTTCCTGACCGCTCGTCTTGACCCAGCCAATTCCATTGAGAGTGGTGCCTTCACGAGAACGTAAGTTCTCTACAGCTTGAGCTAGTTTACTGTGTGTACTTTGGGCAAACTGCGTGGAGCAGAGAGTCCCGTGAACGGGATCAATTACAAGTGTAAGCCTTCCATTTCTCGATACCCTTGAGAATTCGATGGGCAGCACTGGTCCGCCAGTTTCGAATGCTCCATTGCAGGCAAGTGTACGAGGATCCCAAATTAGGGAACCCCATGCGAGAACGGCGATCTTCATCATTATCCTCCCGTATGGGGCAGCGAGTCGGCTATTGGGTCTGGCCAGCTAACTGTTTTTCCTTTCCTCAACGCACGCCGGCATGAATTTCCGGACGAGTGAAAGGTGCGATGGCCGGAATAGTAAACCATATTCCGGAATAATATCGACATAGTGAGGTTTCATTTCACTTTCCATTCTAAGAGTGTGGCATAGAGAATAGTAATTGGATGGTAGATATGCCGGTTTCATTTACCCCGATCAACAATGGCAAGAAATGGACCGGCGCCGCATGGGTAGTTGCGTGTGATGAAACGCTTGCCTTACACATCGCTAAAGTCGCCCTTGGGCAGGCACGTCACGTCGCACGTATACTAAGGGAAACTGACTGCGCAGCCGTGGCGGCGCCGAAGTCGGCCTATGCGGGCGCGCGAGACGTCCTCACGGTTCAAGCAGGAGAGAAACCCTACCATCGGGACGGCTGGATATTTCAAGTTATTTCCTGGATCGCCGCTCACAAACAGTCCCCCGGTGACCTGATCCGCGCACCGCAGATGATCAAGGCCGACAAAGGCTTTGATGGCATTCAAGTCCGTTTCATCCCGACCAAAGGGGGCTCAGCGACGGTTATTATCTGCGAAGAAAAAGCGACAACTACACCTCGCGGAAAGATCACGAGCCAAGTGTGGCCCGAATTTGAATCACTTGAAACCGGCACGCGCGACAATGAACTGGTTGCCGTAGTGACCGACCTGCTCACCATTCACAGCCTGGGCGAAGAAGCCGACCAGATTGTATCGAGTATATTATGGGAGAGTGCCCGCGCGTATCGCGTGTCTATGACTGCAGGTGACCGTCAGAGCACGCCGGATGGTCTGAAGAAGCTTTTCAAAGGTTATGAAGACGTGGTGACCGGAAACGTTTCACGGCGCCGCGCTGAAATTCTACACTTGTCCAATATCAGGGGCTGGCTTGACGCCATAGCCAATCAGGCTCTGACACAGCTCGATGAGATGGAGGCCGCCCATGTATGACGCGGTGACCACAGCGCTGATCCAGTCAACGCCTGCTTTGCCTGAACTCGATCGCGAGTCACTTCCTGATCGATTATCCCGGGCCTATGCCGAGATTGCTGCCGCACGTGTCAGATTGCGCGAAGATGGCCCTGATGCCGGTCTCGAAGAGATCATTGATTTTGCGACGCGACTTGCTCAGACAAATGAGGCGCTTGTCGCCATCTCACCTGATCGGGACGACCGCGCCTCCGCTGCTTTCGTCGCCGCAACCGCCTATCAATTGATCTTCCAGGCAGAACGCGTAGGTGGAACGGAATTGGAAGGGTCAGTGCTCTGGCAGCAGGGGATATCCTCCAGTGTCTCTGCTATGCTTCTGTTTCTTATTGGCGACGCCACGGCGGATGCAATCGAAGTCTCCAAACATGTCGGGCTCCCAGCTGGCCGGCGGGTCGAGCGCGAGCTTGTGCGGACCTTGCGCTGGCTCGCGCGCGGCGAGGTGCGGAGGATCACGGATCGTGACCTTCTCTCCCGGCGGTATGTCGCAGGAGATACCGATGCTGAAATGGCTGCATCAGCGCTTTACTATACGCTGTTGCGCGCAGTTAGATCGCTGGCGACGTCTCTCCTAGGCGGCACAAGCGATGTCGATCCTGTCCAGGCTTGCCGTCAAGTGCAGCAACTGAGCCATGCATCGGCTCATGCCGCAGATCGCATGGTGCCTGAAATCATATCTAGCTTTTCGGGCCCGCATCAACTGGCGTCCTTGTTGCTTGGCGTTGTAAGCTCATTGGACGGCGGCGCCGTGGTCACCATTCCTTCTCCGCCAGGGACAGATCCTGGCAAATGGCGCGGCGCCCTGAAAGTGATCGCGCGTACCCGGCCATATCTGTGGCCAAATCACCGCGACGCGATCACCCAGCGTCTGCTGGAAACCGGGGTCTCCGCTGCGGTGGGATTTCCGACAGGCGCCGGAAAATCAACCGTGTCTCAGCTGAAGATTGCCGCCCATCTCTTTGCGGGTCGTAAGGTCGTGTTCCTGGCGCCAACGCATGCGCTGGTCGATCAAACATCCCGAGATTTGAGAAGCGCGTTTCCCCGCGCGACCGTGCGAGGCGAACGTATTGACGAATTCGGCTTCGACACTGGCAGCGAAGAGCTTCCCGACATTCTTGTGATGACGCCCGAGGCGTGTCTGACCCTGACCCATTTTGAACCGACCGCCTTCGATGATGTCGGCCTGCTTGTGTTCGACGAATGCCACCTGCTTCACGACAAGGGAGATGGAAGCCGCAGGGCGATCGACGCCATGCTCTGCCTCCTCAATGTCGTCCGTCTCCGGCCGGAAGCCGATCTTCTATTGCTGTCGGCGATGGTCAAGAATGTCGATGAGATTGCGGCCTGGATGGCGGAACTGACAGGCCGAAAGGCGCTTGGCCTTGCGCTCGGATGGAAGCCGACAAGGCAGTTGCGGGGATGTATCGTTTATGAAGCCGACACGCTGGAATATCTAGAAGGCCTTCTCAAAACAGAGCATGAGAAGAAACCCAAAGGCGGCGTTCCGCAAAGCGTCAAAGCACAGCTGACGGCCCAGCCCTTCGGATTTTTCAGTGTCAAACAGACCTGGGCTAGTATGGAGCGCGATGATTACGCCTGTCTGCCCTTTCTGGATCAGGAGGTTGCCCTCTCCACGAACGCCAACTGGAAGCTGACGCCGAATGCCAACGAGCTAAGCGCACATCTGGCGGCGAGAGCGGCGCAGTCGGGTTTGAAAACGCTGGTCTTCTCTCAATCGACCATCAATGCCAATTCGATTGCCAATCAGGCGTCGGACTTGATTGGCGCCGTCAAAATCGATCTGACTGACGCTGAAAAAGTCTACCTCGCGACCGCCCTTGATGAAATCGGAAGCCCCGACCAGCTCTACCTGGCCGTCGACGGGGACAGCGTCATCGCATCGGCATCGGTTCATCATGCCCAGCTCCTTCCCGAAGAACGCCGACTCGTAGAATCCCTTTACAAGCGCCGGGAAGGCCTGACGGCTCTGGCCGCGACGCCGACACTCGGTCAAGGCATGAACTTGCCAAGTGAGATGGTGATCATCGCCGACGATAGCCGATTTGATGAAGCCAAAGGCCGCAAGGAAGTTCTTGAAGCGCAGGACCTGCTAAATGCGGCGGGTCGTGCAGGACGCGCAGGGCAGAATGCAACAGGGATCGTCATCGTCATTCCCGGAAAAATCGTAGCGCTGGATGAATCCGAGAGCACGATCGGTTCAAGATGGACGGCGCTCAGAGAAGTGTTCGGCCAGTCCGATCAGTGCCTTGAAATTGATGACCCTTTGACCGCGCTACTCGATCGCATCCACGCTCAGGCGGATGATCTGGGGGATACTGAACACTATGCAATCTCCAGACTCCTGCAATCGGGCCGCGAGGACGGGGCTGATCCTGCAGATGATGAGATCGCGCTGACAAAAGCACTTCGGCGCTCGTTCGCCGCCTATCGGCGCAAAAAGCTGGACGAGCCATGGATCGAGACTCGGATTTTCGCCGCTGTCGCCTTCGCGCGGGGCAGCGAAGATCTCACCGACGAGGCGCGCGCCAATCGTGAGCTCTCATCGACGACAGGTGTACCGGAAGACATCGTTGCAGCGCTCAAAGCCAGCCTCCAGTCCTCACCCCCAGAAGACAATGCCCACATCATGGATTGGTCCGGCTGGATGATGGATTGGCTTGATGCCAATCCTGATGCCCTCGAAAGAGTGGTTAAATACGGGGACCTGGAAAGCCAGTTTGGCAAGCCCTTCAAGGATTTGGCATCAGCCTCCGCACGCGCAAAATACGCTCTTCCCCGGTTACGCCTTCTTCTGAGGGTGTGGATGGCCGGCAAGACGCTCAACGAAATGCAGGCAATGCTGCCGCCCAATAGCCGGCAAAAGCGCTACAGCACCAGCGCACGGAAATTCGTGATGAAAATCATTCCCTCCCTGGCGTATCTATTCGGCGTTCCGGCCTTGATCCTCCGCAGCAAAGCTGCCGCGGCGGGCATTGAGGACTATGATACCCCCCCGAACATCGCTCACCTGGGACGATGCGTCAGGCGCGGTTATGATTCTGTCGAGAAGTCCGCACTGGCGCAGCACTTGGCGTCGGCGGGTCTCGCGCGCCGCGCCCTGCATCGTCACTTCGGTCTCGTCGTGCCTTTTCTAGCAGCAGGCAAGCCTGATGAATCATGGGGTGACATTTTGGACCGTGTCGAGCACGCCATGGACGAGGAGCTGAACAATCGAACATGGGATATCGATGATTTGCTTTGATATGACTTGTGCAAACTTTCTGCTTCAACCATGCATGTACTCAAACGGAAGCATCGAAATGGAGTGACCCAGCACCGCTGATCTGATCCCTTAATTTAGACACTCCTGCTTCTAAGTCTGAGACGGTCGTTTGAACGGCTGAGTTGAGCTTTCAGTATGACTAGTACCGCGTTCAATCCGCATTCCCGATCCCACGGCCCAATGTCCAGGAAATCCGCCCTCCTCGGACAACACCCGATACCGCCATCCCGCGCCGCTGCTCCAGTACCTGTCTCCACGGCACAATCGTGAAATCCCGCTGCCGCTCGATGACCGCGAATTTCCCGCTCACCCGGAACACCGGCTCGCGGTAAGTACCACCTACATGACCCCGATCTGGTGCCGGCGAATAAGGCTTCCCGATCTCTCCGCTTAGCGTCCGGCCGGCTTGCGCGAGATCTCGCTTCAACAGCTCGGTCTTCTGTGCTGCTGAAAGCCCTGCGTCTGTCTCCACCTTCATTCCAATCCCCGCCAGAAATGCTCGCCGTTTCACCTGCGCCTCAGCCACGTCTTTCCCGAATCCGAGCGGTACACTGGACGGGGCGGGGGCATCATCCAGCCAGGTCACTCCCATAGCCGTTTCCTGTCCCGCCAAACCGAGCTCCGAGCGAACCAACACCTGCGCCGCCCGAAACCGCGCCTGTGCCCGCTCGTACGCTTTCGCGCGATCCAGAAAGTTCGGAGGGATTTTCCAGTCCGCATTGGCCGTCCGCTCCACATGATCGGCGCGCCGCAAAGCCTCCAGTCGTCGCACATGGGCCGCAACAAATTCCGGACTGGATCGCGGATCATCAGCCTGGTGCAGGCCAGCAGAATACACCCCGCCATTCGCCCGCGCGACCCGGTCTATCGTGAGGTCCGATGGTTTCGGTTCAAAGTTCGGCGGAGACACCGTCACAATCGCCCCGCGCTTTACTTCCTCGACCTTGCCGGCGACACCCAGCTCGACAAACACGGCGCGCCCATCCAGACCGTCGATGATTGCATAGGTCCGGTCATGCGCTTCACCCGTAAGACCCGTCTGAAGAACCACGCCTGTCACGCTCCGCCCGCCGGGATCGGACTTGTCGAAGATAGCGTCCGTATCGAGCCGGCGGTCGCCGCGTCCGACAAGCGCGCGGTTCATCGTCTTGATGATGTCGCGCCTTTCTGACATGCCCCGCAGAACCTCGCGGAAATTCTCCCGCATCTGCCAGCGGCCAGCCCCGAGTTTCTCGGCAAGCCCAAGCCGTTCCAAAATCCGCAGCCGCGCGGCATGCAGGCTGCGATAGTGCGCAGGACTATCCTTTAATCGAATTTCCCCTTCAGGGCCGACTTGCCGGGCGATAAAATGATCGATCCGCGTCACCCGTTCGGCAGCGACATCCGATTGGAGTTTCCGCTCCTGCTCAAGCCTTGTCTCCGGACCAAGTTCCAGCGTGACGAGGTGCTCCGCACGCTCGCGGATCCCGTGCGAAATATAAGTCCGCGGCATGACGAGGTCCGAGCCATCGTCACGGCGCCCCCGGATGACAAGGTGAGCATGCGGCCGACCCGTGTCATGGTGGACTGCGCCGACCCATTCCAGCCGCGTGTCGAGATCGGTTTCCATCTGCGAAACGAGGTCGCGAACGAAGGGCTTGAGATCGGCCATTTCGGTCCCGTCTTCGGGCGAAACAATGAATCTGAAATGATGCCGGTCATCGGTAATGGATTTCACGAGATCGGACGCGTTCGCGTCCTCGCTCATTGCGTCAAACAGTTTCCCGCGATCCTTCTCCTCAAGCGCTGCGTCTCGTCGGATGTATCCGATATGGGCCGCCAGTGCGGCTGCACTCGAAGCCGACATGCGCACGATACGCGCCTTGACGATGACGCGCCTCTGTCCGCCGCGTGGACCGGTACGTGGCCGGGCGGGCAGGGCCGTCCGGCGAACACCGCCAGCCGAGGACAACGCCTTCGTCATCCGCGTCAGGTACGTCTTCGTCCGTCCCCCTGATCCGGCCGACCGAATCCTGCCAAGTCTAGGGGTAAAAGGATTGTCCGGCGGCGTACTCATTCGGGCTCATCCGGGGAAAAACAGGTCAGATTAAGGGCATGGAACCATGCTAATCCGTTGTCGTTATTGAGGTCTCCATCAGACCACAGAGCTGCGTGCCTGTCTGTGGAACCATAAAAATCGATGTGCAGACAAGGGTGTAGACCCTGATTGGCTCCATGAGCTTTTATCTTGCATTCCGTTCTGCCTGTAACCGTCGTAACCGTCCGAGTCCTGCACATCGATTTGGGGCTGCAAAAGCACTGCATGTCGGGTTCCTTTCCCTTGAGGAGTCCAATGATGAATTTGAAACATTTTGAGAACAAGGCGCACCGGACCTATTGGAGCGTGCACATCGAGGCCTGGCGTCAGAGCGGGCTTTCCCGCTCGCGATACTGCCGCGATCACGATCTGAACCGGCGCACATTTTCGAGCTGGATGATCTATTTGATGGGCCGGGAAGAAGCGCGAAAACATGAGGAATATCAAGCCGAACTCCGCCGGGAACAGACGCTGAAAAACCTCGAAAAGGGCCGCGTGCGAAAGCAGAAAGGCCTGCGGTTCGGCGCGCGCACGGACATGCAAAGCCGGGCCGTTCAGGCCTTCTGGGCGATGCATCTGGAGGCGTTGAACTGGAGCGGAATGAGCCTTCGACAGTACGCGTATTCCCTGAACATTTCGCGCCATGCAATGCAGAAATGGCGTAAGCGACTGGAGGATGGTGAACTTGAAATCGACTGGCGGGCACAGCTTCATCCCTCCGCCCGTCCGCGCGTTAGCACTAATGCTAGCACTAATGCGCAGGAAACCGACTTGACTCCGAAAAAGGGTGCATCGAGACGGGCGGCCCGGCGCTTCTTCAGTGATGAGCAGAAGCTCGCCATTGCGCTCGAAAGCGACCAGCCGGGTGTCAAAGTCTCTACAGTCGCGCGCAAGCACGGGATCGTAACGGGCCTTCTCTTCCGCTGGCGGGTGGAGTTCGGTATCGGCCAGAAAGAGCGCGCGAGACTGGTAACTGTGCGGGTCCCGAAAGGGCTGTCTCTGCCCATGGAACTCGTCCAACCGCCTGCCGGAATGATGGCCATAACGCTTGCGGACGGGGCGCGGGTCTTCGTTCCCGAAGGCAGTGATCCGGATGCAGTCCAACTTGAACTGGCTGGCAAGGAGGCCTCGTCATGATGATCGTTCCGGCTGGCGTAAAGGTCCATCTCGCCCTTGGCTATACCGACATGCGCAAGGGGATCGACGGCTTGACCATGCTGGTCCAGGACGTGCTGAAGAAAGACCCGTTCAGCGGTCATCTGTTCGCGTTCCGGGGCAAGCGGGCCTCGATCCTGAAGATCCTGTTCTGGGATGGAAACGGGCTTTGCCTGTTCACCAAGCGGATCGATCAGGGCGGCTTTGTCTGGCCCACAATGGCCGGTCATGACGGCGCGATCACGTTGACACCGGCGCAGCTCGCCATGCTGATAGAGGGCATTGACTGGCGGGTGCCCGAACGGGTCTGGAAGCCGGCGCTGTCCGGATAAAATCCAGAAAAAAGAGCGCAAAACCGCTATAAAATCGCTCTCTGCCGGGGCCGATTCATGGTATGAATCTGTATGCGGATCGACCTTGGAAACTTGCCTTCCGATACGGCGCTTCTGCACCAGTTGGTGCGTGACATGGCCGTCATTGTCGAGCATCGGGACGGCGAGATCGAGCGGCTTCAGGCAATCATAAAGAAACTCCAGCGGATGCAGTTCGGACGTAGCGCCGAACGCCTTGATCCCGATCAGCTCGCACTCGGTCTGGAGGACCTCGACGCCGATGTCGGGCGTATCGAAGAGAGCCTGCCCATCGCCTTTACTGAGATGACGGAAGCCCCGCCGCACCGCAAGCCTTTGCCCGATCATCTGCTGCGTGAGGAGGTCCGGATCGACACCGATCACGCGGCTTGTCCGGGCTGTGGCGGCGCCTTGCACGACATGGGCGAGAGCGTCAGCGAGATGCTCGATTGGGTTCCAGCGCAGCTTCGCGTTATCCGCATTATCCGCCCGAAATATGCCTGCCGGGCGTGTGGGACGATGGCGCAGGCGCCTGCGCCAGAGCGTGTCATTGCGGGTGGCCTGGCCACGCCAGCACTGCTCGCGCAGGTGCTTGTCAGCAAATATTGCGACCACACACCGCTCTACCGGCAATCTCAGATCTTCGCCCGGCACGGCGTTGAACTGCCCCGCTCTACGCTCGCAGGATGGGTGGGCGGAGCGTGCTGGTGGCTGGAAGCCCTGCATGAAAAACTCTGCGCAGACGTGTTCGCTTCGGACCATCTGTTCGCCGACGACACGCCCGTTCCGGTGCTCGATCCGGGCCGGGGAAAGACCAAGACCGGACGCCTCTGGGTCTATGCCCGCGAGCAGCGCGGCTGGGGTGGGGCAGACCCACCTGCGGCCGTGTTCCTGTTTGCGCCGGATCGCAAAGCCGAGCGTCCTGTCACCCATCTCCGCGACTTCAAAGGCGTGCTCCATGTCGATGGATATGCCGGGTTCGAGCAGGTTGCCGCCCGGCCAGATGTGACGCTCGCAGCTTGTTGGGCGCACACGCGGCGCAAGTTCTATGACGTGGCTCAAGCAACCGGTTCGCCTATTGCCGAAGACGCTGTCCGCCGCATCGCCGATCTCTACGCCATCGAGGCAGAGATCCGCGGAAAAGCCCCGCACTGGCGGCTTGCCGCGCGGCGGAAACTGTCGGCTTCGCGCGTTGAAAACCTCCGGCTCTGGCTCGAAAATCAGCTGGCGCAGGTGCCCGCCCGCAGCACGCTCGCAGACGCCATCCGTTACACGCTGGCACGCTGGAAAGGTCTCACCCGGTTCCTTGATGATGGCCGTGTCGAACTTGATACCAACCCTGTCGAACGCGCCATCCGGCCCGTTGCGCTTGGCCGCAAGAACCATTTGTTCGCCGGGAGTGATGGTGGTGCGGAACGCTGGGCCATCCTTTGCTCGCTGATCGAAACCGCGAAACTGAACGGCGTCGAACCCTACGCCTACCTTACCGACATCCTTCAGCAAATGGCCGACGGATACCCCGCCAACCGCCTCGGCGATCTCCTGCCATGGGCGTGGAAAGCCGCAAATCCCGTCAAGGCCTGACATTAGGTGTCACCTCCGGACGCATACATCTGCCCCCCATTTCTCCACTGGACGCTGCTTCATGCTGCTCTTGGGCATTGCCTATCCACACGGCCCGACCAATGATGTCGCCATCCCTGACCACGCCGAAATACCGTCCATCAAAGGAGTCCGCTGTGCGACCAGAAAGGAGCAGCACCTCGCCGGGCTGTAGCAGCCTACAGGCCTTCCATGGCGACGGCAGAGTGCGTCCCAGACTATCAGCGAACAGCAGGCGGACAGCTGGCGTCCCGTTGATGAACAACACCTCGTCGACCGTGCAAACTCTATCCCCTTCGAGCGCCCGGACGGTCTTTATGACGGGGATACCAGACGGCAAATAGCCCCGCTTCGCAGCGAGTCTCGAAGCCGCTTCCGGAAGGTGCGAAACAACCAGATCACCGCACGAGATCACGCTTAAAGGCTCGACACGATACCATCCCAGCGGCGCGCTTTGGCTCGGATTGTAAAGCAAAAGCGGCGGCAAAACATCGGTCGCCGGAAGGCCAACCAATGCCACTCCGATCACAGAAATACCGCTCCAGAATGCTGCGCGAAGTCTCATGAATTGCCCCGCTCATAGCTCGAAAACAACGCCACATTTTCCATCGAAAATGAGACGATATTTGTCTTCAACGGCTTCATTTCACGTGCCATTTCCTGATCCTCGCGTGCGGTTCCACACGGTCGAATAATCATTCAGGTCATCGACATGATAGACGACGGTGCCGCCATGCTTCCGGTATTTCGGTCCATTGTTCGACCAGCGCCAGTTCTCCATCGTGCGGACCGTGATGCGCAAATAGGCAGCCGCTTCTTTCGTCGTCAGGAAAGGACTGGGACGTCCTTTAGTTTCGCTCATTCCTACTGCCTCGTCTTGCCGGGCACAGATCAATGTGGCGGCTTCAACACGTCCGAGAAAGCAAAAGAAAATTCTAATTGGGAGTCACGAAGATATCCGATGTCGAGGCGATACCCTGTTTAACCATGCGCGCGCGCATGGCTTCTAGAGCATGTGTACATGCCCCTCGATAGAGCGATGCAAACATGCCAGAAGCCGCCCCGGAATGATCTCCGGAGCGGCCGGTTAGGCGATGTGGGCAGGGCCTAGTCCCTGGGATTCCAGAGGATCACATGGCGGCCTTTCTTGCCCTTGACCGGTGCGAGGTTCGCGTAGATGCGGCGCGGGCCGATCTGCGGATCTGCGAGGGTCAGGGAGACGTATTCGCGTCCCGAAGACTTTGCCTTGCGCATCCAGCCGCCGCCGATTTCGGTGGAGGTTTCACCGGCGAAGATGCGGTAGTCCGGCTGGGCCGCTTCGGCTTTTTCCGCATTCTTCTCGATGCGGATGGCGGCTGAGAGGTTCATCATTGCGAGGGCGCCTTCGAAGCCGGTCTTGGTTTCGCTGACATATCCGAGTGCGTTTGCCATGGGGGTCTCCTTTTCGTTTCCGTGGCTGTCTTCGAGGGACACCTTGTCCCCGTCGACGCCGGACCGCCCGGACGGCGCGGAGCGGGCCTGAACCGGCACGGGCGTAGCAAAGCGGAGCACCGGTCAGGCGCACGAATTTGTCTCGCGAGGAGCCGCAAAGCGGCGGGGAAATTCGTGGGACTGTCCGGTTTCAGGGCCGTTTCGCGTCGTCCAGGTCACACGGCAACAGACGGGAACATTGTGTCTTTCGAGGCAAGCGGAAGTGCGGAACAGGCCGCTTTGGCAATCGCACCCGGAGGCCACAGGAACTCCACAAACGGAAGGCCTTTCTCGAGGCGCATCTGACCCGATCCGAACCGCGCGCGTAAGCAGTCATCCGGTCGAAGCAGGCGGAAAAGCCGCCCGGCATATAGCCGGACGGCTTCTGATTCCACGGACAAGGTGACCGCAATCTGTCAGGCGGCGTCTTGCGCTGCGGCAGTCTGGGCTTCGGGCGAAACGTCGCCGTCATCTGACGTGAACAGGCGGGCGATCCGGGCCCATGCGTCTGCTGGCGGCGACCCCGCAGCCTCGACAAGTCGCGTCGGCGGCACCTGCATCCAGCCGGGACGCCAGTCCGGATTGGCCTCGCACCCTTCGCCTATGATCCGGTTCCAGATCAGCTCCTTTTGGGCCTTGCCCGTTTCGGTGAGGGCCGCTTTCGCGGTGGAGGGTGATGCGATGTCTGCCACCATGGCATTGATGGCGCGTTTGTCGCGGACGAGATCAAGGAAGACAGGTTCCGGCTTCCAGTAGGCGGCCATATCCGTTTCGGTCGCGACAGCGACGGCTTCAACGATTGCACCGCCCGCTTCCAGCGTGTCAGCCATCACAAAGGCGAGGACGCTCAGGGCTTCTGTGTCGTCCATTCCGAGCAGCGCTGCAAAGACTTCGCTGAGGTGATAGTCATCGCCATTCGCGCGCAGGGATGCCAGCCCATGGGCTTCGAACAGGCTGCGGACATGATCTCCGGCCGCGTTCATCTCGGCTGTGGCGCGGGAGCCATCCACGCTCGCCTGAATGTCTTCCTTTCTGGCGAGGAAGTCGTGCCGCCGGACACTCCACAGGGAGGACCCGACCATGGCGTGAGCGATCATAAGGCGGAGAGCGATTCCAGGGTGACCCAGCAATGTCGCGCGCGCCGCGCCATGGCGGTGAAGACCGATATATTGTGCGAGTGGCCCGGACATTTCAGGCTTGGTATCGGTTGCTTCCGTATCGTCGTCCGGCCTTGCGCGCGTCTCAAGCTTGCGGGCTTCGGCTTGGGTGATGTAGCCCTCATGGAAGGTCACCGTGCCATCATGGCGAATCTCAACAATCACCTTGCCGCCCTTGGTGCGGGGCCGCTTCACATGCTCCCAGCTGGCAAAATGCTTGCCCCGTTCGAGAACCTGCACATCGCGCCATCCGGCGTCGATGTAAGCTTCAACCTTGGCTGCCAGCGCTGCTGACTGGGCTTTCCAGAACGTGTCGGCATCTGCAAATACGCCCGTCTCTCCGAAGAGGTCCGCCGTCACCTCACCCTCATAGCTGGCCAGATCAAACAATGCCTTGTCGGTGGTGATGGTGGCTCCGCCTGTGATCCATGCCTTGCAGGCGCGGCCCATGGGCGCGCGTTCGGTTTCGCTCCGGAACAGGGCGAGCCAGTCGGCCTGCTGGTCTTTCGTGGCGAGGGTTAACGCGCGGATCGTCTCCGGGTCAATCTCGTCCTTGGCATAGAGCGAACGGATCGGACCGGAGAGATTGGCGAGGGCGAGGATGCGGCGGACTTTCAGGTCCGTGACTCCGAAATGCCCGGCAATCTCATCCACCGTCCGGCCTGTCTGGGCCAGTTTCCCGAACGCGTTGTACTGCTCCATTTCCGTGGCGGGCAGGCGAGCGACATTCTCGATAAGCGAGGCTTCCACGGCCGCTGCGTCGTCGTTGGCTTCCATGATCGCGCACGGGACGAGGACAGGCTTGCCGGTTTCAGCTGCAATGACCTGCAAGGCATGGAACCGCCGGCGTCCGGCGACGACGCCATAACCATCGCCTTCGGGTCGGACCAGAAGCGTCTGGCGGATACCTTTCTCCCGGATGGATGGCAGGATGTCGGTGACATCCGGGGCCTTGCGGCCATGCCGCATGTTGAGCTTGCTGATGTGCAATTGCGCGAGGGGGATGGTTTTCAGTACGGGCTGTGCCATGGAATTGTCCTCCTGTTCTGGCGGGTAAAGCGAAAGGCCAAGCGCCCATGCCGGGCCTTTCCAGTTGATAGGGGTGAAGGGGAAACCTTCTTCGTCGCGCACCGCATGCCTGTCGGTTTCGCCCCAGTCATAGTCATTCAGGGTAATCAGCGGCGCGCGGCCATCGACCCAGATTTCGACGACGCGGGACGCCTCCACGACGAGTGTCAGGCGCGGGCGTGGACCGAGAATATGCTCCAGTGCGCTCATCCGCGTGACGCCTGTGCAGGCGCAGACGCCATCAGCCGCGTCAGGGCTGCGCGGCCCGCTGCCAAGGCGTCCGGGAGCAATTCGCCCGCGACTTCACTCAGATAGGCGTTGTCCGATCCCGGATAGTTGGCCTCTATACCCCAGAGGCTGGCGGCATTCTCGTCCAGTTCCACGCCTTCGCATTCAATGGCGAGCATGATCCCGCAATAGAACCATTCATCCTTGCGCCACGCGTCCATGACGGCTTCGGCCTCGGCCTGTGCTTTCTCCAGCCGCTCCCGGAAATTGTTTCCGGGTCCGATGAAGCCCGGATCATTGATATAGAGCGATGGCCAGAATCCGTCCTGGCGTTCATCCGGTGCATCGAGACAGTCATCCCGGACAATTCGCGCCATGACGTAGAAGCCGTCGATCTCGCAGGCGATGCTGTCGCCTTCACAGACATAGCGGTCAAATCTCTCCCGGAACGCCATGGCTCAGCGGCTCCAGAAAATGTGGACTTCGTCAAAGCCCGTCTGGAACACCATGATCTCGCCATTCATGGCCATGTCGCGGGCGAGCGCCTGCCAGTCGATATAGTAGTCGAGCGAGGCCGGAATCTCGGTGCCGCTATCTCGCGTCAGTTCCTCGGCAAAATCCGCCGCGCTGCGATACTCGCCCGCATATTCCTCGAACGCGGCGCGCGCCTGTTCGAGATCGTCGCAAAATTCGCGGTAGAGTTTCGCGCCAAGCGAGCCATGCTCGCCAATGAACGCCGCCAGCGCGCACACAGTCTCGAAACTGGCATATTCAGACAGGCGCGCCCCTTCGAACCCTTCATAGTCGTGGATCGCCCATTCCTCGGTGTCCGGCTCCGGCGACGCCGCCAGCATGGCGCGGACCTTGTCCATGACCTCGCTTGGCTCGGTTGCATCAATCCACGCCCCGTGCAGGCGCCCGTTATTGTAGGCGGCAAGACAGGCGACATAGATGCGGGGTGTCTCCCGCAAATCCGGTCCGGTATCTGTTCCAAGGGGGGCAGGTGTCTCAGGTGAAGGGGTCATGTCAGCCTCGCAAAATTATCGCCTCGCCCGCGTGCCCTTCCCGGCAGGCGGGAGGGGGCGGACGAGAGGTGCGGGCGCCCGGGCGTATAAGGGCCGGGGGCAAGGCGGGAAGGTAGGAGGCAAGGGGAGAAGCGAGCGGTTCTAGGTCACCGGCGCCTTGCGCGCGGGCCGCGCCCGGGCAGACGCGCCGTCCGCCCCCTCACGGCTGCAGGGAAAGCTTGTCCACGCCTGCAAATGCCAAACAGGCAGGCTGGCGCCCTGGATACGAATCCGTCCAGACCCGACAGCCATGGCCTTGCACATACGAGACTTCCGGGAAGCAGACCGCGCAGCATTGATTGCGCTGTGGGAGACATGTGGGCTGACAAGGCCCTGGAACGATCCCGATGCCGATATCGACCGGATCCAGGTCTCGCGCGATGCCACGATCCTTATCGGCACGGTGGATGACGCGGTCGTCGCCAGCGTCATGGTCGGCCATGACGGTCATCGCGGCTGGATCTATTACCTGGCTGTCAGACCGGACCGTCAGGCCCGCGGCCATGGACGCGAAATGATGGCAGAGGCCGAGCTTTGGCTGACGGCCCGTGGTGCGCCAAAGGTGCAGCTGATGGTGCGCCAAGAGAATGAAGATGCGGCCGACTTCTACAGCGCCTTGGGGTACGAGCGCCAGGATGTGACCGTACTCGGCAAATGGCTCACGCCGTCGACTGAGGCTGACTGAGGATTCGAGAGGCCACGCGTCCATGCCCCCTCTGGCCGGCAGGCCAGTGGGAAGCATGCAACGCGGCCCCCGGCCGGCGAGCCCCCGCAGCGCGCGGCGACCCGAACGGGTGGCCGCGTGACCGGAGACGAGCCGGGCCCGGTCGAATGCCTTTCCGGATTTTGTGGGCTCCAGCCGCCCGGACAGACCCGCGTCAGCGGGCCTGGGGGAGGGTGATATTTCCAGACATTGCGAGTGCTCACCGGGTCCTGGAACCCGCCACTTTCATCCAGTGGCCTGCATTCCTGCCGAAACAAATATTGCGGCCGCACGAGATTTTTTTGCCGGATGACGCCGGTTGATCGTTGAGTCTCCTGGCATCGCGTTCAGCAAGGAGGAACCGCTGGCGCCGATGATTGAGGGCCGGTGAGACAGGGCCCGCACGTGTGGATCGATACGGGTGAACCGAGGTTCCTGCCTGACGGGAGGCGCAGACGCATGGCAGAGGGCAAGCCGAGAGCCAAGCGGGCACCATCCGAAATGGATTTTCGCGTTGCGTCGCGCTTGCGCGAGGCACGTCATGCACAAGGCATGACACTCGTGGAACTATCCGGCCGGTTGGGCGTCTCGCATCAGCAACTGCAGAAGTACGAGAGCGGCGCCAACCGGATTTCCGCTGGCATGTTGTACGACGTGGCCGGGCTGCTCCACATGCCCCTCGCCGACTTCTTTGGCGCCGAGCGACCGTCCAGGGACGATCAGGTCTCGCGGCTGCGCCGGGCGGCGCACCGCATTGTCGATGCCATGTCAGACGCTGAGCTGGTCAAGGTTGTCAAAGTTCTGCAAGCGCTGGACGAATAGGCGCGTGGTGGGTTCCGAGGCGCGCCGTCTCGTACCTCCGGCAGCCGGGCGAGAATATGCAGACGATCACCAGACGTCATTCCTGGCTCAGGCTTGATGGCACGAAGGCGCGCATCCGGAAATCATAAGGCGGTCCGTCCAGTTTGAAATGTCCATGGCGTTGAAACGACGATCAGCATTGCGCGCAACCCGCCTGCCTCCCGTTTGCCGGAAGACGCCCCTGCAACAGCCTGAAATAGCCACCCGCGCGCAAGCGCTGCCCCTTGGCAAGTAGCCGGACCATTTCCGATTTCATGGCAGTCGATCCGCTCTGCCAGGCGTGTGCAACACGCTGGTCATCATAGAGGATCAGCGCAGTGTCCCTGTAGGTCAGGCCGGCGTCATGTGCGTCCAGCGCGATCAGTGCGTTGCGAAGCCGCAGAGCCTGCTGTGTCAGCCGAGGAGCCCCAGTCTCGCCATGCCCGAACACGTGTCCTGCCTGTGCAAGAATTTGCGCCTGCCTGCTGGCCTGGCTGATACCCGACAGGGAGACATCGAGCTTGACCGCGCGTCCCGCAAAGAGCGGCAGGCCGCGATAGCGCACCTGTAGGGTGCTGGCGCCTGCCCGGATCAGCAGGTGTTCGCGCTGGCGCGCATCGGTCAGATGCGTGACCCGGCCCGTACGCAGGCCCACGTCAAACAGTTCGTCCGGTTCGTCCGTGGCGCGCTCCCGGCCGAGAATGGCAATCTTGCGCGGGAAGGCGCGGTCCGACCAGAAGACGTCCGTGACCCGGGCCGACAGGTCAGGATCGGGAAAGAAGATGAGCCCCCAGGTCTCGGCCAGCCGGTCACGCCGCATCAGTATCAGGCGCGTGGTTCGCGCGTCCGCAGCTTCACTGGAAACATCGGGCACCTGCGCCATGGCATTGGCCTGGAAGCGCCGGTTGCGCCTGAGAAATTCCCAGGCCCAGTCGCTCGAGGAGAGCTGCGACGCATAGGCATAGCCAGCCAGGATATCGCTGAATTCCCCGATGTGCCGTATGCGCATGCCCGAGCCTCCCAGGACAGTGTTCATGCAGCAAATGTGCCAAATGCAACCCAAGGAGGAATTCCATCGCAGCCCCTCCGTCGTCCCCAATGCGACCGGCAAGGACGACCTGGTCCGTGCTGTCGCGCGCCAGGCGCGTCCGTGGCGAAAGTCAGACTTCCGGTTGGGCGAAGGGGCGGAAAGCCGCCGCCTTCAGAGGCCTTTGCCCAATGCGCATTGGAGATTTTCACCTCCATCTAACTACGGACCATTCACCCTAAGGCGCAGAACAGTTGACTCTTCCCCGGCATACAGTCTCGATCACTGCCTGAAAGTCTGCCAGGGGGCGCAAACGGAGCCGTAGGGACGTTGACGGAACCTGCGCCGAATGAGCGACAACTCTATCAGGGCATCAGCCTGGCCGGGAATGTCCTTGTCCCTCAAGCCCTTCACTGCCAGCGGCTCAGGTCAGCTGTCACATGCTCAACAAAAGTTGATTGCGCATATTTCGAGGCAGTTACCGCACAAGAAAGCATGCGAGGGGAACTCAAGCTTCAGGCGGCCGAGTTTCTTGAAGGCAGACGACCCACGATTGCGAACGTCGATAGTTGCTCGCGATGGGTTCACCCTATGGCTGGTCCCGCCAGCGCATCAATGATCGGACAATCGGGTTCGTTGCCCTTGGCGCACTCGCTGGAAATGCGCTTGAGCGTGCGTTCGAGCGTGCGCAGGTCCGAGATCTTTCGGGAGACCGATTTCAGGTGATTGGCGGTGAGCGCATGGATTTCGGCGCAGCTGTAATCTCCGTCGTCGACCAGCGAGAGAAGGCCGCGGATCTCCGCCAGGGTGAAGTCAAGTTCACGGCTTCTCAGGATAAACCGGAGTCTCGACTGGTCCGCTTCGGAATAGAGACGATGCCCAGCCTCGGTCCGGGCCGGTTCAGGCAGCAGTCCCGTGGTTTCATAATACCGGATTGTTTCGGGATTGCAGCCTGATCGCCTGGCCAATTCTCCCCGCTTTACGCCTGCTCGCGTAACCGTGAATTCCGTCATGTATTTTTGCCTTGATCCTGTAGCCCCTACAGGGGGCAGCTTGTCACCCTGAGCCGCAACCGACAAGAGGACATCAAGCCGTTTTGACCGAATTGACGCAAAACACGACAGACAAAGACAAGCGGCGCAGCTTGCTGGCCACGGGCAGCGTGCTCGGCGCGATTCTGGCGTCATCCTGCTGCATCGTGCCATTCGCACTGATCAGTCTTGGCGTATCTGGCGCCTGGATCGGACAGCTGTCAGCGCTCGAACCGTTCAAGCCGTATTTTATCGGCGTGACCATGTTCCTGCTCGCGCTCGGCTTCTGGCATGTCTATTTCAAGAAACCGAAACCCTGCGAAGACGGCTCCTATTGTGCGCGGCCGGAGTCCAGCCGACTCACGCAACTTGCGCTCTGGATAGCAACCGCCCTGGTCATTCTCGCGACCAGTATCGATTTTTTGGCCCCTTTCTTTTACTGAACACGGAGTAAGACCATGAAGAAAAGTATCATCGCTGTGGCAGCCATTGCCATCGTCGGGATGGGCGGATTGTCCGTTGCCCTGTCATCGGGATCGACCAGCCAGGCGCAGACCGTCTCGGCCGAAGCGCCCCTCGCGACAGCATCTTTCTCGATCGACAACATGACCTGCGCCACCTGTCCGATTTCGGTCAGGAAGGCCATGATGCGGGTCGAGGGCGTCAAGACGGTCGACATTGATTTTGACAGCAAGATTGCCAGCGTTACCTTTGACCCGGCCGTCACGACCGCCGACGCAATTGCCGCTGCATCGACCAATGTCGGCTACCCGGCAACGCGTTCGGACGCCTGATTCATGCGTGCCCTGTTAGGTATTGACGTCATCGGAACACTGATGACCGCCCTGTACTGCTTTACGCCTATCCTGGTCATGATTCTCGGGATTGTCGGCCTGTCAGCCCTGACCGGCTATCTCGACTATGTCCTGTTGTCGGCACTTGGCGCCTTCATCCTGCTCACGCTTTACGCCCTCTGGCGTCGCAAGAGCCGGATCTTACTCCCCACCCCAGTAAGCCCATTCCATGACTCATAGTTCCTCCGAAGGCCGGGACCATTACGACGTCATCGTCATTGGCGCTGGCTCAGCCGGCTTTTCAGCAGCCATAACGGCAGCTGAAACCAATGCGAGAGTAGCTCTGATCGGCTGGGGATTAATCGGGGGAACGTGCGTCAATATTGGCTGCGTGCCGTCCAAGGTCATGATCCGCGCGGCAGAGGCCCTGCACGGCGCGCGTTCGGCAAGCCGGTTCGCGGGTCTGTCAGGCGAGGCAAGAATTGATGACTGGGCAGCGCTGATGGCCGACAAGGACAAGCTTGTCGAAACGCTGCGGAACAAGAAATATATCGACCTCCTGGCTGACTATGAGACGGTCGACTATATCGAAGGCAAAGCCGTTCTGGCCGAGGGCGGTGTGATGATAGACGAACGCTTTGTAGGCGCAGACCGTACGATCATCGCAACCGGCGCTTCGCCAGCCATTCCTGATCTACATGGCCTGTCTGAAACACCCTATCTCGACAGCACAGCCGCGCTCGAGCTGGGCGCCTTGCCGGAGTCCCTGCTTGTAATGGGCGGGGGCTATATCGGGTGCGAACTCGCCCAGATGTTCGCCCGGGCAGGCACGCAGGTCACGCTGGTCACACGCAGCCATCTGTTGCCAGAGGCCGAGCCGGAAATTTCTTCGGCCCTCACCGACTATCTTGCGGATGACAACATTACCGTCAGGACCGGCCTTGATTATGTCAGTACTCGAAAAACCGAAGCGGGCGTTGCGCTGACGATTTCGATTGGCGGTCGGGAGGAAACGCTGGAGGCGGGGCATTTGCTCCTTACAACGGGTCGCCGTGCCAATACGGCTAAGCTTGGCCTCTCGGAAATGGGTATTCAGACCCATGCAAATGGCGCCATCCTGGTGGATGAACGTATGCGCACAACCAGGGCGGGCGTCTACGCAGCCGGCGATGTCACCGGACAGGACCAGTTCGTCTACATGGCTGCCTATGGCGCCAAGATTGCCGCCAGGAACGCTCTGAACGGCCAATCGCTTGCCTATGACAACGCGGCCATGCCGTGGGTTGTGTTCACTGATCCGCAAGTCGCCGGGGTCGGGCTGAGCGAGGCCCAGGCGATCAAGGCTGGCCATTCGGTCAAGACATCGATCGCGCCGCTGGACCTGGTGCCCCGCGCCTTGGCCGCGCACGATACGCGTGGCCTGGTCAAGCTGGTCGCTGATGCGGACACGGACGTGCTGCTCGGAGCCCAGATTCTCGCCCCTGAAGGCTCTGATTCCATCCAGACCATGGTGATGGCGCTGAAGTTCGGGATGACCGCAAAGGCCTTGGGCGAAACGATCTTCCCCTATCTGACAACGGTCGAAGGCCTGAAACTGGCAGCCCAGGGGTTCGGCAAGGATGTTTCCAAACTCTCCTGCTGCGCCGGGTAGAACCCACATATTGTTGAGGTTCGGGTTGGGCCACCGACAAGTCTCCAACGGGCGCGATTGTGTTGAAAAAGTCGGTGCCAAGCTAACCGAATTCTGATTCACTTTTTCTGTAGTCATTGAACATGGGAGCGTAAGCCATGATGGGTGATCGACAGGTGATGCAGGAAGGCCTGTTCTACGAGTTCTCGATTGAGCGACATGTGCCTGAGGGTCACCATTCGGATGGCGGGAAGGAGCTTGTGGCGGACCCACGGCGTCCAAATTAATAGTGGTCGCACTTGCAATAGGGCTACTTTTTCGCTGACGCGACTAGGTCCAATATTTCGGTCCAAGAGCCATTCACAGCTTCGACCATTTGCAAGAATTCTACGACATCAATTCGCCGCTCTCCCAATTCGATCTTCGCGACATAGGATTGTGGTACACCCAAAATATCCGCAACGTCTTGTTGGGACAGTCCTGCACTGTGCCGTGCGGACTTTAGCTCCTGAATGAGTACGCGATGCGCGCGAGATCTGAGAGATTTGTTCACCGCAGCCCCAAGTAAAAACCTGTTGCTTTGGTAATCCCAATGTCGGATAATCCCATTTTAGGATGAAATCATAAGCCGCCGCGTTCTGTCTCCAGCCTGGACTGTCGGTCTGAGTGACAACCAGAAAGTTCAACCCCGCAACCCGAGCCCTCGATGCAGGATCACAAATTCGCTCACGGTTTTCAGCGCGCAGAGACACTGCGCCATCCCGGCATGGCCACCGTAGCGGCAGGAACCCCACTCGTTTCCGTGCCCGATCGCGCGCTATTGAGCCACGCCGCAGGCCATGACCCTCGTGTCACCCCCACCCTCACCCACCTCTACCACCTCCACCATCCCGAACTCCTCCGCTTCAGCCGATCCCGCATCGGCAATGCGGAAGACGCCGAAGACCTGGTCCAGGAAGCCTTCATCTCCGCCAGCCGCGCCTATTCCGACAAGCCCGTGGAAGAGCTGCGCCCGCTATTGTTCACGATCCTGCGCAACCTCACGCGCGACTATCTGAAATCGGGCTATGGAAGGAGCCGGCACATGACTGCCGAGATCAGCGAGATGGGTGACAGGCTGGCCTGCCACCGGACAGTAACCCCCGAACAGCAGGTGATGGATGCGCAATTGCTGGCGATTGCGCAAACAGCGATTGATGCCCTGAAGCCCCGCCAGCGCGAAGCCCTGCAGCTCCACCGGCTGGAGGGCCTGACCCATGACCAGATTGCCCGGCGCCTCGCCGTGTCGCCAAGAACCGTCCGAAGTGATATAGCCGAAGCGCTGGCGGCGATCGCGAAAGCCCTCTCGCAAGCGGGCGCCCCCGCGTCCCGACAAGGCTGAGTGATACCCACGTGATGAACGACAACGACGAGGAGACGGGCCGGCTTGATGCCGCGGCGCGCTGGTATAGCGAACTGCAGGACCCGGATGTGGACCTGGAGACCTGGGACGCCTTTCGCGCCTGGGAGCGAGATCCTGACAATGCAGAAGCCTATCGCCAGATCGAAGCCAGCCTCGCGATCGTGGACCAGGGCCTGCGCGCGGGCAGGGGAGGGGCATCACCCGACGCTCCACCCGAACCAGCCAAGCGGACAAGGCTCCGCATGGCCACCTGGCTGACAGGCCTCGCGGCTGTCCTGGCCCTCGCCGCCACAGTCTTCGTACTCGCCAATACCGGCGCCAATCCGGCGCCCCTGACCTATGCCACCGCCGTGGGCGAGCAGCGCAGCGTCACGCTCGCGGACGGAACCGTGATCACCCTCAACACGGACACGGCGCTGGACGTGGCGTATACGAGCCGCGAACGCCATGTCAGCCTGTCACGCGGGCAGGCCCTGTTCGAGGTCGAAAAGGCCAAGGCACCTTTTATCGTCGAGGCAGGTACAAGCCGTACGCGCGCGCTCGGGACGCAATTCGACATCTATGCGCAGCCAGCCGGTGTGGCTGTGACCCTGCTGGAAGGCTCGGTCAGCGTTTCGACATCTCCGGAACAGAAGAGCCTGTTCGGTTTCGGCAAGGCAACACATCCCGCCGATCCGGAGGCGAAGGTGCTGGCGCCCGGGGACCGGCTCGAGATCGCAGATGATGGCAGCCAGACCGTGTCCAGGGTCGAACCCGGCGCCGCGCTGCAATGGCGCAGCGGGATCGTGCAGTTTGACGATGTGACCCTGGCCGACGCGGTAACCGAACTGAACCGCTACTCAACGACAAAGATCAGGGTGTCCGATCCCGGTCTCGCAGCCGAGCGCCTGAGCGGGACATTTCCAACAGGAGAACCAGAGGCATTCGTCGCAAATATTGCCCTTTTCCTGCCGGTCCGGATTGAACGGTCCGCAAGCCTGATCACACTCGTATCGGACAACGCATCGGCGCCCTGACCTGGTCCGACGGCATGGCAGTCGGACAGGCAGAGGGGCTCCGGTGGCAGAGAATCATCCACGGCAAGCCGGCCGCAGCCAGCATCACTTCCTCAAGAAATCCGGTGCCGAGCAGCCGTTCGTGATGTGACCGGATCAGGTCGGCTGATTACATGGCGATTGCACCATCCGCCTGGAGTGCTTCCACGGCTTCAAGCGGCCCGGCAAGTTATTCCGGCGCGGTAGTCATGCCGGTTCATTTCTAAACTGCGTGTCGTGTGCAAAGCTTAGCTTATCAGGACGTACAAGTTTTAGCTTATTGCGCTCAACGCATCACGCATCTTCCGAAATGTCCAATTCTGGAAGTGAACGCTTAACCGGGTTCCACAGCTAATTACAACCTGACGCATATTGGCGTTCAAGTCTCTTTGCGGTCGTCTATTCCAACGCCAAGAAGCCAGGATGGAATGGGCTGGCGCTTATGGGGCGTCCGGTGCTAGGGGGCCAGCTTATCAAAGCCTTGGGGCAAACCCGGTAATGCGTTCAAGTATTGCATCGAAAGCGACCTGGTCCCGGTAGTAAAGTGCGCGCGTTCCGGCATAGGCAGCTGCATAATTCTTTCGCGTTTCGGCATCGCTGAGGAGGAAGGCTTCATTCCTGGTGAGGTCTGCTTCATCATCTTGCCGAAAGCGTTTGGCCTTGTGTTCCAGATACGCCTCTGTGCCGATGAATTCCTGGACCGAATTGTCGCCAAGAAGGCAATAGACATCGTAATAGTGCCGCATGAAATTCACCGGCATGTCTCCGTTTTCCTGATGCAGGCGGTACTTGGTCGAAATCGTCTGGAGCTTTTCGACAAATGTATAGCCCGGCTCGTAACAGGGCACGTCGATCGCGCGGTTGTCGATGAGGCCTCCGATCCCGCTCGCTGCGGCAAGATCATAGGCCCAGGATGAGATCGCGCAAGGCCGGTTCGGCGCCACCTGGTCGAAGCCGGCTTCGAGCAATATGCCTTCTTTCAATCCGTCCGGCAGCGGATGGATTGGCTCATATAGGAGGCGGATGCCCGCACCCCGATATTGCGGCAAGTCGTCAAACCCGGTGTCACGCTCGACCGCGGCAATGCCCGCAATCCCGATCCGCGTGGCCAAGTCGTCGAAAAAGGCAAGGCGCGCCGCGGCATGGGCCGGCTTTCCATGGTTCGGTCCATATTTGAGGTCGGTCTCCGGGTGGATGAGGATGTCGATGTCTTCCGAGAACCGGTCAATCAGTCCGTAGCCTTTGGACAGGGACGTGCCGCCCTTCAGTTCGAAGGTGAAGCCGAGTTGCTGCAGGCCCCACAGGCCATGCATGATCCAGTAGTCTTTTTCGACAAGACCGGGATCGACCTGTTCCTGTCTCGCGGCGACCGCGATCAGGTCCGGAAAATCCGGGAGTTCATGCAGCAGCATCAGTCCGACGCCGCCATGTCGTCCGCAAGAACCGGTTCAAGAAGACGCGCAGCGCGTGCTGACCCGAAATCCTTCACGGCGCGTGCAAGCCGGGTCCGGTCCATGCTGCGGGCGCGCGACAGCGCTTTCGGCAAAACCGCCGCCTTGTCCTCCGCCAATCGGCCCAGATTGTGCAGGAGGTCGACCAGGAGAAATTCCACGTTCAGGCTGGACGGCACAGATGCGCGCATCCGGAAGTCATAGGGACGTCCGTCCAGTTTGAAGTGTCCGTGGCGTTTGCGGTTGTAAACCACAGGTTCGTTGTAGAGCTGCGTCGTGCCGAGGCCGAGACTGTTATACGCGTTCGGTGAGACCATGAGAAACCGGTCATCTCCCAGGAATGTCTCCACCAGCTTTTCCGGACTGGCGGGTGCTGAGCCGAAACGGGTCTTGCGCGGCGCCATGTAGAGTCCCGGACCGACCTTTTCGAGCCTGCCTTCGTCCAGCAACAGGCGGAGATGCCGGTCGATGGCATTGGACCAGCGCGCAAGATCCTTGCGCCGGTACACCTGTCCCGGACGGAGCCGCTTTTTCAGTTCTGCCGTGGCCGTCATGTTTGCCTCCATCTGTGTCCATATAGGTGACCGCCCTCCTTAAATGCAAGTAATAGCATTAAAAATTCATGCATATTGTGTGTGAGTATGGTCTTGTCTAAAGAGAGCATATTGCTAACAATCTGGAGCCGGCATTTGCTGTCGCTCCTCTTCGGGCTGTCGATGCGACAGGGCAAGAAGAGTTGATCGGAATTGTTTCTTGAAAAATGCGCTGAACCGCTGCTCAACCCCCAAGATCAGGGGGCCTGATCCCGACCTCGCCGCCGAGCGGCACGTTCCGGGCAGGTGCGCCGGAGGAATTTGTCGCCAATATCGCACTCTTCCTGCCCGTCCGCCCCGCGCGGTCGGGCCAATACATCACGCTTGTGCCCACCCGTTGCTCCAGGCCCTGACGTATTTATCCTGCCCGGCCACTTCGGCTCTCAGCCATCCGGCTTCGCTAAATGATCTCAAAAATTCTTGAAACTTTCACTTTTTGCAAGTATTGAGAACTTTATGAGCAAGCTCGTCCAGACCCTGAAAGATGCCGGCTATGCGCACCGCCTGTTCACAGACAGGCAATTGGCGCGCCTTGTCGATGGTGGAGACGCGCGTCGGTATGGTCTCGTGAACCGCGCGCTCAAGGATGGATCGCTGACCCGTATCAAACGCGGGCTGTATGCGCTGGGCGGGCCGGACACGCAAAGCACACCGCACCCCTTTGCCGTCGCCCAGGCATTGGTGCCCGGCAGCTATGTCTCGTTCGAGACGGCCCTGTCCTATCATGGCTGGATTCCGGAAGCGGTCTACACGACCGCGAGCGTGAACACGGGCCGCAAGACCCTGACCCGGGACACGGAGCGGTTTGGCCATTTCAGCTTCCATCCGCTGGCGATTGCGCCCTACCAGTTTCTCGTCTCGGTCGACCGGATCGGGATGGGCAAGTCTGTCGCCCTGGTGGCCCAGCCGCTGCGTGCCCTCATGGACCTGGTAGCCTTGCGAAAAGCGAACTGGGCCGGTCTTGACTGGATTGAGCAGGGCCTTCGGATCGAGCGGTCCCGGCTGACGGCGCTGCAGCGCAGTGATTTTGATGCGCTTCGCGATGTCTACAAGCACAGGCAGGTGCGACTGTTCCTGGGCGCATTGGAACAGGCCGTGATGGGTCTCAGACAATCGGGCAGCCTGTCCGGGAAAGGCACCGATGATTGATCTCATTCAGGAGAAGCTGCGATCCTATGGCGCGAAGAACCGCCTGGAAGAGGAGAATGCAACAAAGGAGATCATGCAGGAGATCGCCCTCTATGCGCTCTGGAAGGCGGATTTTTTCGACGTCGCCGTGTTTCAGGGCGGCACGAGCCTGCGCATCCTCCATGGCTTGCCCCGGTTTTCGGAGGATCTTCACTTCATGCTCCTGGCACCGGACCGGACATTCAACTGGGCCCCTTATCTGGGCGCCTTGATGGACACGTTTGCCGCGTTCGGTATTCGCCCCGAGGCGAAACCGAAGGGGGACATGGACAAGCGTATTCGTGCTGCGCTGATCAAGGACACATCGATTGCCGGCCAACTTGACCTGGCATTCTCAGACCGCCAGCCTGACCAGAAAATCAGGATCAAGCTCGAGATCGATGTCGAGCCCCCGGCATTTTCCACTGACGCCTGGACGTTCCTTGATTTTCCGGCAGACCATGAAGTGCGCCACCAGGACCTCGCGTCGAATTTTGCCCTGAAGATTCATGCCCTACTTTGCCGGGACTATCTGAAAGGCCGGGACTGGTATGATTTCTCCTGGTACGTGGCCAGGGGCGTCTTCCCGAACCTGGCGCACCTTCAGGCCGCGCTCATCCAATTCGGCCCCTGGAGTGGCCAGAAGGACCTGAAGGTTGACACGGCCTGGCTGAACCGCGCGCTCGGAGATCGGATTGATACGGTGGACTGGGAGGTGGCGCGAACCGATGTCCGCCGCTTCCTGCGTCCGGATGAGCTGAAATCGCTCGATCTCTGGAGCCCGCGATTCTTTAGCGCAAAGCTCGCAAAACTGATTGCCAGCGCGGGGTAGGCCAGCATACCGAGCGACTTTTATGCCGCCAGGCAGGAGACTCCCGGTCGGGGTGCCAGATCCTGCCTAAGACAATGATGCGTATCCGGATCACAGTAGGAATTCTGGCGCGTAGCGGAGCCTCTGCCACCTGTATCAGGTGGGCAGCGCGCGAGCCAGGCGCGTATAGCCAATGGTGCGCCTGACAGAATTGCCAGACAGTCAAAAACAGGACTGCCACATCCTCTCACCAACTCGTTGAATGCCCTGAGCGTCCGGGGCGAACCCCGGACGAGGCCAAGCAATCCGGAGGGGTCCTGTTCAACAAGAAATTATTCAAAACGCGGCTGTTCAGCGCCGCGGCGGCAACCATCATCCTGTCGTCCGGCATGGGCGGCGCCCATGCCGAAACGCCCGCGCCGGCGAGATAGCGCGCGTTCAGCATCGAGGCAGGGACGCCCGGCCATGTGGTGCCGACGTTCGTCGCCCAACACCCATCCTGTCTACCGGGGCGCTTCCTCACCGGTTTACGCTTCCCGGATATAAGCGGGAACACGAACACAAAACACGGACAACTTTCACCAGATCACGTCAGCGGCTATCTCATCGACCGTCCGGGAGGATATCCCGGACCTTCCCAGGCCGCGGCGTGAAGGTTTGCCTTTAACTGGCGGGGCTTGCTATTAAAGAATAAGTAGTTATTCTTTAATAGTGATGATGGCTTATTAAAGGATGCGATATGGATCAGGACTCCTGCAGCGGGCGGATCGGAACCTATGCGACGAGCTCAGTCGCAGGCGAAACAGTGCGCGCCTATGTCCCAAAGCCTCTGCCGCCCGAACCGGGACTTGATTTGACGGGCCTGTCAGGGCTGGTCAGCGAAGCCATGTATGCACTGGGCAGGCTTGATGGTGTTCGCTCGGTTGCGCCGGATACGTCGCTATTTCTCTACATGTATATCCGCAAGGAGGCCCTTCTGTCGTCACAGATCGAGGGCACACAATCCTCGCTCTCCGATCTCCTGCTCTATGAAGAAGCTGAAGCGCCCGGTGCGCCCGTCGATGATGTCGAGGAGGTCTCAACCTATGTGGCCGCCCTGAATCATGGACTCGAAAGATTGCGCAACGGGTTTCCGTTCTCATTGCGACTGATGCGGGAAATGCACGCCATCCTGCTCGCCATGGGACGGGGGAGTACCAGGCAGCCTGGAGATTTTCGCCGGTCACAGAACTGGATCGGCGGAACGAGGCCTGGAAATGCCCTGTTCGTGCCGCCACCCCCACATCTTGTTGAAGACCTGATGCGCGATCTTGAACGCTTCCTCCATGAGGCGGACAGCGGCTTGCCCCCTGTCATCAAGGCGGGCCTTGCGCATGTTCAGTTCGAGACGGTGCATCCCTTTCTCGACGGCAATGGCCGTCTCGGCAGGCTCCTGGTTACACTTTACCTTTGCGAACAGGGTATTCTCGAAGAACCGCTTCTCTATCTCAGCCTCTATTTGAAGACGCATCGAACCACCTATTATGCGCTGCTTCAGGAAGTCCGTGAACATGGCCGCTGGGAAGCCTGGCTGGAATTCTTTCTGACAGGCGTGCGGGATGTGGCGCGCCAGGCGCATGAAGCCGCGCGGACGATTGAAGCCATGTTCATTGAGGACGCTGAAAAGCTGAAAGGCCTTGGCCGTGCTGCGCCGACCGCCAGACAGATATTTCGTGTCCTGCAGACCCAACCGCTTGTCACCATCGCCACGGCTGCCGAGCGGGCAGGCGTCTCCTTTCCTTCCGCAAACACTGGGCTTCAGAATCTTCAGAAGCACGGCATCGTCTCCGAAGTCACCGGCCGCACACGCGGGCGTGTCTTTGCGTACACGCGGTATCTGGATCTGCTGAGTGAAGGCACCGAGCCTCTGGCTTGATCGCCATCTGATGCATGCGGGCCTGTTGTCGTCAGGTCGCTATTAACCTGGGAATACCTCACTCAATTTCCCAGCAGACGGGGCTGGGCGGACTTTGCCGCTGCCAGAGCGCAGTCCTCCCCGCGCTTTCGGACTGGCGCGTCCGTTCTATCGACCAGGCGATCACCCGATCCACCAAAGTCCGCAATTCTCCTGCCGCTTGTTTTCCCTCACTCGTTGAATGCCCTGAGCGTCCGGGGCGAACCCCTGACGCGGGTCAGGCAATCCGGAGGGGTCCATGTTCAATATGTCACTATTCAAAACGCGGCTGTTCAGCGCTGCAGCTTCAACCATCATCCTGTCAGCCGGCATGGGCGGTGTTCATGCCGAAACGCCAGCGCCGGGCGGTGAGGTCGCGTTCAACATCGACGCGCCCATGCTCGGCGACGCGTTGCGCGCGTTCGGCGCCCAGTCGGGCACGCCCATCCTGTTTTCCGAATCGCTTGTGGCCGGGCGCGCGGCGCCGGGACTGAACGGGACCTTCGCGCCGGCCGACGCGCTGGACCGCCTCCTTCAGGGGAGTGGGCTCGAAGCCGTGAAAGGGCAGGGCCAGGCGGTTATCATCCGGAAACGAACAGACGCGCCTGAGCCGGTCGTTCCGCCTGCACGTCCGCCGCGGGAGGAAGCGCCCGCCGAGACCCTGCCTGATTCATCCCGCGCCAAGGCTGACCCCGGCACACTGAGGATCGATACCGTCACTGTGACGGGCACCAGCCTGAGGGGCATTGCGCCGGAAAGCTCGCCGCTGCAGATCTACAGCCGGGAGGATATTCTCGGGTCGGGCGTGACGACAACAGAGCAATTCATCCGCACCCTGCCGCAGAATTTCGGCGGCGGGTCGACCGAATTCACCTCGCAGGGCCTGCCGACGGACGGCAATTCCCAGCGCAATTCTACCTATGGCTCCGGCGCCAACCTTCGGGGACTTGGCTCAGGCGCGACCCTGACCCTGCTGAATGGCAACCGGGTCGCACCGACCTCCACCATCGGCGATTTCGTCGACCTGTCGATGATTCCCGTGTCGGCGCTCGAACGGATCGATGTCCTCAGCGACGGCGCATCATCGATCTACGGTGGGGACGCTGTCGCCGGTGTCATCAACCTCGTCTTGCGCGACGATTTCGACGGAGCGGAGACAGGACTGCGATATGGTACGGTGACGGATGGCGACATGGAGGAGGTCCGGTTCAGCCAGACTCTTGGCAAGAACTGGGCGGGTGGCAACATAATCGGGACCTACGAGTATATGGACCGTGACGCCCTCGGCCTGTCGGACCGTCCGGATATTGCCGCTCCGACATTGCTGAACGGCGGCCCCATCAATGTCATTGATGCCATCGACCTCCTTCCCCAGCAGACCCGCCACAGCCTGGTCCTGTCAGGACGTCAGGCCCTGGGCGACCGACTGGAGATCGCATCGACGGCGCTCTATTCCGACCGCAAGGTCGAAAGCTCCTCAGTCGGTATTGCCAATACGACCTCTGTTGCGAAAAGCTGGATTGAATCGGAAAGCCTCTCGGCGACGTTTTCTGCCGACTATATGCTCCGGCCTGACTGGAGCCTCACACTGGACGGGACATATAGCCGGATCCGGAATGACAATGTCCAGCAGATCATTCTTCCCGCCGTTGCTACGCCCTCCGAGGCAAAGACGGAGTCTTCCCTCTGGTCGGTTGGTCTTCTCACGAGGGGCGACCTGTTCGCACTGCCTGGCGGAACCATTCATGCCGCACTGGGCGGACAATTCCGTCGGGAGGACTTCGCGCTTCGCCAGGTCGGCATGTCGCCCCTGCGCGATGGCGCCCGCGACATCTCGGCCGTGTTCGCCGAACTGCTCATCCCGCTTGTCGGGACGGAGAACCGGATTCCCGGAATTGACCGGCTGGAGCTGAACCTGTCTGGCCGGATAGATGATTATTCCGACTTCGGATCGACGGCCAACCCGAAGGCGGGCCTTCTCTGGGTCCCCGTCGACAGGCTCAAGCTCCGAGGGTCCTACAGTACGTCCTTTGCGCCTCCGACACTCGGGCAATCGGGCGCGAACGACCGGGCCGTGGGGGTTCTGCCCTATGACTTTATCCGCAACATACTCGCCATTCCGCTCCCCGATCCGTCACTGGCGGGCGTCAACTACATGATCACGATCGGCACGGCGCCCGATCTGGATCCTGAAACGTCAACGACCTATACGGCCGGATTTGACTATGAGCTGATGCGCGGTCGCCAGTCGCTGACGCTGAGTGGCAGTTATTATGACATCCGTTTTGAAGACCGGCTCGGTGTGACGCCTGTCCCGGGAAATCTCAACGCGAATTATGCGCCGGGATTCGCCTTCGCCGATTCAGGCCTGTTCCCGGAAGGGACGGTTGTCTTCTTCCCGAGCGAGGCTCAAATTGCGGCCGTGATTGACTCCCTCAGCCGTCCGGTAATCTTCGCGGGCGGTGCGACGGCGTTGGAAAATATCGGCTTCATCAACAATGTATCCCTGACCCGCAATCTGGCCTCGACAGAGACAAGCGGACTCGACCTGCAAGTGTCTTACGAGACGGACACGGATGCCGGCCACCTGTCTGCCTCGCTCAATGGCAACTATATCCTCGATTTCGTGCAGCGCGCGTCCGATACGACGCCTGCTGTGGAAACCCTCAACACGCTCTATTATCCGGTCGACCTTCAGATGCGGGGACAGGTGGCCCTTGCGCGCGGCAATCTCACCAGTTCGCTCTTCCTCAACTATGTCGACAGCTATGCGACCGACAAGACCGCTGCGGCGAGCCGGATCGATTCCTGGACGACTGTCGACCTGTCATTGTCATGGGCCTTCGAACCGTCGACGCCGGGCTGGCTCAGCGGCAGCGCGCTCAGCCTGTCGGTCACGAACCTGTTCGACAAGATGCCGCCCCGGACGCCGCCCCTGACAGGCTTTACCATTACCGGGTTCGACCCCGCCAATGCCTCGCCGCTCGGGCGGTTTGTCGCGCTCGAACTGCGCAAGACCTTCTAGATGCGCGTCCCGGTCCTGTCGCGATATCACCGGCCGCCGCGCCCCAGAGTTCGGCAGCAAAGCGGCGGCCGGCTCCGGACATGGCGGGGACTTGCCGCTGCGGTCGCTGTGAGCCTGATCGGAGGGGCAGGGGCTTTGCGCGCCGATCCCGCGCCTGTCCAGCGCCACAATCTCAGGCTGGAGGATGTCCTCGCTACGGAAGGTATCGGCGCAGCGCAATTTTCGCCGGACGGGCACTGGCTGGCCTATAACCTGGTGCCGCCTTACGCCCGGCTTTCGGATTATTCCTACTGGATGCGGGCCTATGGCCTCAGCGGACACCAGCTCTGGGTCAAGGCGATGGACAATGGCGCCGCGCCCTCCCTGCAGCCAGGTCTCGATCCGGGCGCCACCAGTTTCCTGATGGGCTTCTCGCCCGGCAGCACGCATGTTGTCGTCCTCGAGCACAAAAGCGGCCGCTTCCGGCTGGTGGCGTGCCGCACCGGCGAGGCCAGCTGCGTCCGGTTCGATCCCATGCCGGACATCCGGGACCGGTATGTCAGGGCAGAGGACTGGAATGCGCATCTGGTCTGGACATCGGAGGACACGTTCGTGATGCCGGTTCGCGATGACGTGCTTCCGGGTTCGGAAATGCGAAATCGTGCCGCAACCGGTACCTTTCTCTGGCAGGCGTGGAACAGGGCATGGTCGGGCCAGGGGGCGACTGCGTCCGAAGCTATCAGCACGGGCCGCGACCGTTCGGCAGACTGGGCCGCAGGCGACCTGGTCGAATTCAGCATACGGACCGGCCGGGTGGCGATCCTCGCTGCGGGACGCTACACAGGCGTGCGGGTCTCGTCGGATGGCCGGTTCCTGCTGGCGGCGCGCGTCGCCGAGCGCGAGCGGCCCCCGGCGGACGCGCGCCCGCTTGCAAGCGAAACCCACCCGGTTTTCGACAGGCACTACGCGCTGAGCCTGATCGACCGGACGCGCGGTGCGGTAAGGCAGGCGGGGCAGCCATTCAACGTGGATCCGGGCTCCCTGACCTGGTTGGAAACGCCGGAACGCTTTGCCGTTTTTGGTTGGGACCAGGACGAAAAGCCGGAGGACGGGCGGTTTTACATTGTCGATACCGCGACGCTCAATGCGCACCCGCTCAGCCATGCCGGTCTGGCCCTTACCAACAGAAGGCAGGATCCGGATTTCAAATGGTGGCCGGGTCCGGCCCGTGCCGCCCTCCTGGAATCGGGCCTCGCTGTTCTTGCCAGGCCGGTGGGGGACGTGCGGCAGGACTGGTACCTGCTGCGGGGCGGCGCCGCGCCGCTCAACCTGTCGGCGGGTCTTGACGAGCCGTCCGGTGATCTTCTCACTGTCGACCGCAGCGGCATCGCACTCTTGGCGGACGGCGCACTGTACCGGCTGACCGCCGATGGTGATCCTGCGCGTCTGACGCAGGAGGGAGCCCGGTTTTCGGGTCCGGTTGCCGATGCGGCCAATCCGGCCGATGCCCGGTTCGTGGATTTCACGCCCACAGCGCCGCGGATCGGTGAGGACAACAGCGGGGACCTGATACTGGCGCAACGCGAATCCGGCACCGGAGATACCGGGATCTGGTTTGGTAGTATCCGGCCTGGCTCGGCCTCCTGGCGTCACTTTGCCCTGAACAGGCCAGCCGCTCATGTCCTCGCGGCGTCAGCGCGGGCGCAAGCGGCGGTCGTCACGGTAAAGGAGGGTGGCGCGACGCGTCTCCTGCTGATCGGCAAAGACTCAGTCTCCACCGAACTGGCCCGGATCAACGCACACCTGAATGCGGTGCATTCGCCGGGGACGCGGACAATTTCCTACGCGCTTCACGATCCCCAGGGCGCGGCGCCGCCCCGGCCCGTGACAGCCTGCCTGCTCCTGCCGCCCGGTTATGATCCCGCCAAACGCTATCCTGTCCTGATGGAAGTCTATCCGATCGGGATTGGCGGGAACTGTCGCACGTTCACGGATTATCCAGCACCGGGCGCCGTCGTTCCGGAGCTCTGGACCTCGCGCGGGTTCATCTATGTCCTGCCCTCAATTCCCCTCGATCTTGCAAGGACACCGGACGATCCGCTCGGCGGGCTGGGCGACCTGCTTGGCCAGACCGTAGACGCGCTTGCAGATACGGGTCCTGCCGATCCGGACCGGATCGTCCTTTTCGGCATGAGTCAGGGCGGCATCGCGTCGCTGGTTGGCGCCACCCAGTCGGACCGGTTTGCAGCCGTCATATCGATCAATGGCTGGGCAGACTATTTCAGCCACTATTTCGGGGCGCGGGGATTGATGCGCTATTTTCACCTGGATCAGAATGGGGGCGACAACCGCTGGCGCTACGAATGTGCCCGCGAGGGGCCCAGTCATGATTGTCCGTTCGGATTCGGGGTCGCGGCACTCGCCGATCCGGAGCGCTATGCGCGCACGAGTCCCGTCGCAAAAGCCGACAGCATCACCGCCCCTGTTCTACTCGTCCATTCGGATTTCGACTATTTCGACATGGCCCAGTATGATGAAATGTTTGGCGCGCTCTATCGGGCGGGCAAGGACGCACGCTACGTACGCTATTGGGGAGAGGGCCACGGGCCTTCCTCGCCGGCCAATATCAGGGACCTGTGGATGCGGATCGATGCGTTCCTCGCCGAAAGCGGTGTGGCCGTCTCGCAGGCGGAACCGGATCGGTCGCACTGACCCGCCTCAGGCATGGCGACAGGGACTTCACGGAGCGTTTGCTAGCGCGTCCAGCGGCCGAGCCATGCCTCGATGACATAGCAAACGAGGATCATGCGGCCGAATGTGTCGACCCCATAGGAACCCGGCCGCAACGCCGCCTCCACGTCAGCGTGGTTAATCAGTCCGTTCGCGACAAGGGCGCCGTTCATCAGCGTGTCTGCGAGCAAATCCCGGTTCGCCTTCAATTGTTCAATATAGAAGCGGGAGGCATCGCCCTTCGATCGGCGCAGGCGTATCTGGTCAGGAAGGCGTCCGGCAAAGGCCTGCCGGACCAGACCCCGCCCGCGACCTCCATGGCAGAGGAGATAGGCGGGCAGTTGCAGGCAGAGTTCGACCAGCGGCTGGGATATCAGGGGGTGGGCGGTCTCGTCCGTGCCGGGCAGGGCGAGGCTCTCGCGTATCTGGATCATGTGCGCGAGGCCAGAGACCTGGGCGAACTTGGCCGGGGGCAAGCTTTCAGGAACGCATGCCCAGACAGGCAGGAGATCGGAAGCATCGAGCCGCTCGTGGGTCAGCCGGTTGAGCCCTGTCTGGCGCTCCCTGATGCTACGGATCGCGGCGGTCTCACGCGGTCCTGCAACCAGGTGCGAAAGGCTTCCTGCGAGCACGTGCCAGACCGATTCGCCCGACAGGCGGGCTGCGGCGAGGAGTTCATGCGCCGCCCGCCGGCCAAGCCCGTGGCGGCGCAGATAGTCGGCGAAGATGAGCGGGTCGCGGGTTTCGAGAAACAGGTGGTCGCCGCCTTGTCCCGTGAAGACAGTGCGGCCTGCCAGGCCAAGGGCCTGTCGACGTTCGGCATCCGCGCGTCGCCCCAGGAATTCCCGGAAGGGCCTAGCTGAGAGCGGGTGACAGTCAGGGGGCGGTAGCGGGTCGGCAGGATCAATCAGGTATTCCGCGAGCTCAATCCCGAGATCGCGGGCGACCGCTCTTGCCTGTGCGGCTTCCGGTGGATCGCCGCCTCGCAGGATGAAATGCACGGCGCGCATGTCCAGCGCGCCAGGTTCCTGCATCAGGCAGGCGGCGACGATTGCGGAGTCGAGGCCGCCCGACAGGTTTAGCGCGAGATGCGGACACGCCTGGCCCCAGGTCCGAACGACACAGGACGTCGTTTCGCGCAGGCATGCTGCGGCCTCCTCCGGCGCGGGCTCCAGTGCGTTCCGTGCGACCTGTCTTGGATCCCAGAGCGCTTCTTCCCGCACCCGGCCGCCAGATACATGTAACCGGCATCCGCCGGCCAGCTCACGGACACCCCTGAGGCCGGATTGGCCCGGCTGGATCTTGTCATAGGCCAGAAGGTTCGCGATGAAATCCAGGTCCGGGTCGAAGCGGATCCAGTCAGGCAGCGGGCAGACTTCGAGATGGGAGAAGACGAGGGTGACGCCCCGTGTCTGGCAGTAAAAACACGGAATGGAAGAGGTTGGCTCGGTCAGCACGACCGTGCCGTCACTGCAGGCCAGGAAGGCCAGGTATGCGCCCCAATAGTCCGTCACCAGGCGCGCGCCGCGGGAGCTGGCAATCCGCCTGCCTGCCTCCTGGTCAAGGATGGCCAGGGGCGGGGCGGGGGTAAGCGCGCAGGCGCGGCGAAACAGTCTTCCGAACACGGCGCCAGAGACCTCGCCGGCTGGAATGGACAGGACATGACGCCCGGTTGTACCCGAGGTAAGATCGTGGAGCACGCATCCGGCGCTGACAGCGTGGCGGGCGGCTTCCGGCGCGCCGCGACGAACGCAACCGTCAATGTCGCTGGCGGCGGCGGCTGCGTCCGGATCGGCTGGATCCCAGATGAGGGCAAGACAGGACGGCAAGGGCTTGCAAACCTCTCAGATCATCATGAGCGTCTGATAGTCGGCGCAGGTATCCCGCTCCTCGTTGAGGACGATACCATTGCGCGACACCCAGCAATGGGCCGCGAAGGGTGACAGGCGAACGCCGAAAATCCAGTCGGCATCGACCCCGTAATGCGCCAGGAACTGCAGGAGGAGCATGCTCCGAAGGAAGCAGGCATCGTGTATGCTGACGCAATAGGGTGTGAGGGCATGAAAGCTGCGGGCGAGATCGATTGCGCGCGCGTCAGAGCCGGACGCTTTCGCGCGAGCCGTCTGTTTCCACTGTTGGGCTGCTGTCAGCGTGGCCGCGAGGCGCCCGCCACGGACCCGTCGCGCAAGACCCCAGGCTGCCCGAAGCGCCACGAGGGTCGCGAGATGCCTGAGCGAAGGGGCATGGCCCTGGCCGATGTCAAGATCGTAGATCGAGGCGTGCACGTCACACGGTGGGGTCAGATGGATGGGCTGTCCCAGATCCTTGCTCCGGGTGAGGACATGTTTGTCACAGAGCCGCTCGGCAAACTGGCCGGCGAGGCCGGACATTCCCGCCTTTGGCGCCGCGGCGATATCCGAAAACCACGCGGCTTGTGAACCTGAGAGGTAAAGATAGCGATCAAGCGCGGTATCGAGGAGAACATAGTCGCCGCCGACAGCGCAGGCGTGAATGCCGTTGCGAAACAGATAGTCGTCCTGCATGGGCGGGTCTCCACCAGAGGGTTCCTGCTGCCCGGCGAGGTGTCCGATTTTGCGCCGCGCCGAAAAAGGGGGACCGAAGTCCCCCTTCCTGTCAGCCGATCGGGATGAGCCGCGAGTTCGGCCCCACGGCGAATTCGGCGCCCTGGTTGAAACCGCCCTGGGTCTCTTCCGACACCGATCCCAATTCGATCGGCTCGAATGCATCATCGTCAAGATGGTCGTCTGTCTGCGTATTCATGGCATTGACTCCTTTTGGTTTGAGGGTGTGTCGCTGGCCGGACGACACGTAGAAAATGCATCCTATCTAAAGTAGAGTCAACGGTGACAATATTAAAAAAGATATATAAAACAAATAGATAGCAAAGCACCACTGCCGCCGATCGCGCTTTGCGCGGCGTGACTTAGAATCCCTCTCTCACAGGCAGTCTGGCGCGCTCAGATCATGCGTCCTCCGCGTCATTGTCCGTGGAAGGGAAAGGCTCGTACTGACCGGGAAGGTCAACGTGGACAGGTGATTGTCGCAAGAGGGCGCGCGCCTTTGCCGGGTCACCCGTCAGCCTGCACGTGTGCGCGCGTGACAGCGCATAATAGGCCCGTACATAAGGATCGACCTCGAAGAGCGCCGGCGAACTGAGAACCGAGGCAAACCCCGTATCCGGCGTCCGCCAGCGGGGTCCATAGGTCTCGGTGAGGTAGCGCTCCGGATCATCCGGGATGGGCCATTGCCGTCCCTGAAAATCAGCCGTCCTGACATCGAAGGATGTGAACCGCCAGGCCACGTCTCCGGAAAGCCGGCCGAGCCCGCACTGAAGGCCACCATCGCACGGCTCATAAAGGAATATGTCGACGGCAATGGCCTGGAACGTCAGGGCGAAATACCGGTCGCCCGGACGGGCCCGTCGATCGAGCAGGAGGTCCGGATGTTCGCGGATGACGCGGGCGAGGTCCGGTCCGCCACTCTCGTCGGCAAGGACGCCGACATCGATATCCCGGTCGTGGACCAGCGGCGCGCCGCTGCGGTGGACTCCCAGCAATGTTCCGGCCGCCAGAAAATATCGGAGGCCTGCGGCGTCCAGGATCTCCGCGATCCCGCAAAGGGCGCGCGCCGCTGCGACAGGGCTGAACGCGGGCGGCGATGGGCTGGCGGAAAAGTCATGCTGCCCGAGAGACAGGGCAGACTGCTTGGACTTGAGCGCCGCGCGATAGTTACCGGTCTCGTAGAAGGCACGGGCCAACTGGTCATGGACTGCCCCCGCGTCCTCGAACTTCGCGGCATTGCGGCGAATGAGAGCGACCGCTTCGGGGCCGCGCCGGGCATCGAGCAGGGCCTTTGCGCAGTCTGCAAAATTGCGCGGACGGTTTTGCCCGCTGCCGCATAGGCGCAGGAGCGCATCAGCCGCGCGCTGGATAGCGCCAATCCGCTCATCCTCATCCGGTGTGATGTCGGCAAGGGATCCCCATGACTGCCAGGCATCGGGATGGCAGGCGACGCTCTGGCGAAAGGCGGCGAGGGCCGCTGGCCGGTCCATGAGGGCATGCAGGGCCAGGCCGCGTCCGTGGAGGGCGCGCCCATCGACCGGATTGAGGGAGAGAAGCTGATCGAACCACGCCAAAGCCAGATCTGGCGCGCCGGTGCGCAGGAAGGCCGCGCCGAGCGATTGCTGGACAGGGGCGTGCCCGGGGCGAAGGCGGTTCGCCGCCAGCAAAGGGGGCAGGGCGGCCTCAGATCGCCCGGCCGCAAGGTATTTCTGACCCGCCCGCAGGTAATGCTGCCAGGACCCGGGCGGGTATTGATAGGCCGGCAAGGATTGGGGGATGCCAGGCTTCATGGGAGGTTTTCCGGGGCAGGCCAGAAACGGGAGGCGCGCATCCTGCGGCATGGGAACGCCGATTCAGCTGCCTCTCGTCGCATCTCGTACCGCCAGCAGGCACGGGACAATTCCGGATCATGGACTCTTGCAGGGAACACTCTGTCCTCTCGTGCCGTATGGGGTCGCAATCGTATTCGGATGCAGAAGCGTGACGCGATCGGATCAAGCGCCGAGCTCCGGGAATCCTGCGTTAAGGCTCTCGCGTCACCCCGCGTCCATTCCCGCGGACGCGTAAAAAACATGTACATTTGAATACATACGCGTTAAACCATAAGTAGGAATATTATGCAACATTAAAGAGGAATTTGAAGGCAGTACGGGCAAGCCATACCCATGCCCGCGACGTGCCGGAAGGGTCAGCCAGAAGCGGTTTCCTGAACAGGAAAGATGTCCATGCATGATTATAACGGGTCTGCCGTCCTCCATGCCATCCGCCTGATTTCGGCGACCGTGACGAGTGCCGAGACGATCGAAGCCCTTGCCGTCTTCATTGAAGCCTATGGCTTCGAGAAAATATTCCTCGGCCAGCTCGTCAATCCGATGAATGTTCCGCTGAAGGACATACTTTACCTCTCCAACTGGCCTGAGGAACTCAAGGCGGCCAGGCGCACCCGGGCTGCCATCCTTCACGATCCGATTGCCTTCTGCGCCGTGCGTTCGAAACGGCCTTTCAGCTGGGCCGAAGCGCGTGCCCATGCCACGCGGGCTGGCCGGCGCACCGTCGACATGGTGCATGATTACGGCATCACCCATGGCATGATGTTTCCCATGCATGCCCTCGAGAGCGTATCGGGGGGTGTCTCGCTGGGCGGCGGCGTCAAGCCTGACCTGTCGCCGACCGAGATCGCGGAACTCGAAATCGTCTGCCAGGTTGCCTATTATCATCTCGAAGCGATGCTGGGTCCCTTTCCTTATCAGAAAGTTGCCGAACTCACGCCCCGCGAGACCGAGTGCGTTCAGTTCGCAGCCGCCGGCAAGTCCAATTGGGAGATTGCCCAAATCCTGGGGATCCAGGAGGACACGGTCAAAAAGACATTGCGGCGGGCACGGGACAAGCTTGATGCCGTGAACCGGGCGCACCTGGTCGCAAGCGCTATCGCCCGCCACCAGATTCTGCCCTGACCAGTCCCCTAAAGGGGACATTACCCGCACGCGCATCCGCGACATGTTATTGAGGCGCTACAGGACGTTTATCAAGGAACATTACCCGCACGCGCATCCGCGACATGCTCCTCATGCCCAAGGAGGAGTAGAGCGCATGTTCAAGATCATCACACCGGACAACTGCCATCAGCATTCAGACCTCATCGATGAGATGCACAAGATGCGCTACCGCATCGTGGTCGGCGAATGGGGGTGGGACATACCGGGCATCGAACCGGGCTATGACAAGGACCAGTTCGATACCGCCGACACTGTCTACGTCATCGCCCTGACGGCCGCAGGCGAGGTTGCCGGCACGTCTCGACTCAACCCGACCGTCGGGCCGCATATGTTGAGCGAACTCTTTGCCGACTATTGCGATCTCCAGCCCTATCCGGTCGGCCGCGATGTCTGGGAGTGTTCCCGGTTCGTGACGGACCGGTCCCTGGCAACCGATCCGGTCGACGCTTTCCGCGTCCGGTGCCGCCTCGGTCTCGGCCTGACAGCCTATTGCCTGGACAATCACATATCCCGGCTCAGCTGGCTGACGCACCAGAAATTCTTCAACCAGGTCCAACGGGTCTGGCAAACCGAGCCCCTCGGTCTTCCGAAGCGGGAAGGAGACAACTGGGCCTGGATACCTGCCGTGTCGACCATCGACGAGGCGACGTTCGACCGCCAGCTTGACCGCTATCGCAATGCCGAAGCGATCGTCGCGGCAAATGGTGCGGCACGGTCAGAGGCCCGGCGGGGCAAGGTCGCATGAGCCCCAGCATGCGCGGCAGGATAAGCGACGCCGAGCAGTCGGCTTTCAACCGGGATGGTGTCATTTGCCTGAGGAATGTCCTGACAGGCGCAGAGGTCGACCAGCTGCGACACGCCGTTGCAGGACAGATGAACCGGCTCGGCCACTCGCCGACAGGCTATGATTTCGAAGCGCTTGCAGGCCAGGTCTGGGACCAGGGCCGGAGCGTCGATACCGGCGAGGCGGACCGTTTCGACATGCAGGCCATGAAGGCGCTCATCCGGTCCGACGCCGCGGCGCGACCATTGCTGGAGGCGGACCCGTCAGCCGAAACCGGCCTCTTCTTCTATGATGTCGCAGCCTGGAGGCATGATCGCGGGGTCCGGAAGGTGGCCTTCGACTCGGCCCTCCCGCAAATTGCCGCCAGCCTGCTCGATGCGCGCTACCTGAATTTCTGGGAAGACACGACCTTTGTGAAGGCGCCCCATACGCGCCAGAAGACAGCCTTTCACCAGGATCTCGCCTATTTCCAGATCGAGGGCGACCAATGCGTGATCGTCTGGATCCCGCTTGACGGTGCAAGCCTGGACAATGGCGTCACCCAATATGTCAGAGGCTCGCACAAGTGGGGCCAGGTCTTCGCGCCGAACGTGTTCGTGTCCCAGACACCTTTCCAATCTTCTCCTGAAGATCGCTGTCCGGACATAGAATCCGCGCCGGGGGACTATGACATTGTCTCCTTCGCGGTGGAGCCCGGGGATGTCATCATCCATCATGTGATGACGGTCCACGGCGCCGGCGGCAACATGTCCGATAGCTGGCGCCGTGCGGTATCGTTTCGCTATTGCGGAGACCAGGTCCGGTACCTGAACCGGAAAGGCGCCATCGCCCAGGTCGGGGTCACGCATGATCTTAACGATGGCGACCGGCTCTTTTCGGCTGACTATCCAGTTGTCTGGCCCAAACCCTGGCCCGGATTCAGTCTCGCCGAGGCGTTTGACGCCCTGGATGGCGACCGGGCCGGCAAGGCGTGAGGGGCAGGTGCCTCCCGGACAGGTCTCCGGGCCAGCGATCAGCTCAGGCAGAAGATGCGCCTGTTCCTGCTCGCTCGGGAACAGCTTTTTTGTCTCGCCGTACCCGGAAGGACGTGTATTCTGTGACTGGAGGCAGCATTCAGGCCTGGTCTGAATGACATCTGGTCTGCGTCCAGAAGGTCCGGGGTAAGCGCTTGAAGAAACCCAAGCCAACAGGAAAAGCAGCACGGGCCGTGACAGATGTCGACCGCCTTGTGGGGGAGAATGTGCGCCGGTTCAGGAAGGCTCAGGGAATGACGCTCGCCGAGCTCAGTCTCGGGCTCGGCATCAGTCATCAGCAACTCCAGAAGTACGAGACGGGCATGAACCGTCTGAGTGCCGGCATCATTATGGATGTGGCGAAACGGCTCGATGTTTCCTTGACCGAGCTGTTCGAGACGGGCGTCACCAAACAGGGTCGCTCGCGCTCTGCGGCCGACACATCCCGGCGGATGTGCCAGGCCATTGTGAACCAGACAGACTCCCTGGCAAAACTCGAACTGATGGCCCGGATTCTCAAAGTCATTCACGACAGCCCACTGAAATGATCAAACGCGATCTTGAAAGAGATGGTTTCAGCCGGGCGCGTGCCGCTGATGTGCTGAATAATGTCCAACGCGCGAGGGTTATGCGAAGTACGGTTATCCCAGTCCAAGGATCGACACCTGGCCGGGTTTAATCTTGTTCGCCAAACCCGGGCACCGGTCGTGCATCCGCCTCAGCAGGTGTCGTCGCTTCATCATTTGCGCGGATGTCGTCCAGCAGCCATTTCATTTCCCTGATCTCGCGACGCTGGGCTTCGATGATGCTGTCGGCCAGTTCGCGAACACGCATATCGTCGATATTAGCGCGCTCACTGGTGAGGATCGCGATCGAGTGGTGGGGGATCATGGCGCTCATCCAGGATTCGTCCCCAATGGTCGCCTGGCTCCGGACCAGGAACAATGCGAGGATGAACACCGCCGCGCTTCCGGTGAAGATGCCGATGTTGGCGCGCCGATTGGTGTGTATGCCGAGCATGAAGGCGAGCATGATGGCCGCCATTGCCGCGCCCATGAGGAAGGCCATGTAAAAACGGGTCTCGCTCCAGAAAACGTGTCGCCATTCGTATGTATTGAGATACATGAGGCCCAGCATCACGACTGTTGATGTTGCGATCATGGCGCCGAATTTCGTGTAATTATTCATTCGCTTTTCTTCTCCCGGAGTTTACGTGTGGGGCCATGCTGGCCAAACGCCTGTGCGCTCTGGGGGGTTCCCTGCGGTTCCCGACACAAGTGAGCAGGACACCTTGCCTTAAGCTCTGCCAGGCCGTCGGCCTGGACGTGGCCGGGACAGAGATTGAATCACTTGAAGATCAGACGGTCTTGAGTGTTCGTCGCTTCGACCGTCTATGGGACTGGGAGGACCTCTTCCACCGGCAGCCTAGCTGACAATCAACGAGGTGATCGAGATATCGGCGGATACATGCGGCACAGTATTTGTCGATACGACTCGTGACGATACCGCCTTGAGGGCTTCATACGCATCACCGGCAAACAGTGCATGGACCACGACGCAGACGGGTCTGGGAAAGCCTGTCGTTTCGAAATGGCGTGCTGCTTCAATCATGGTACGACCCGACGAAGCGATGTCGTCGACCAGAACAGGTTGGTAGCCGGTCCAGTTCTCGAGACCCGGTGCCGTGACTTCGACATTTCGGTCACCGTGGCGGATTTTCGAAAGCACAAGGTGAGGCGCGCCAATCCGTCCGGCAACATCGGAGACCCATTGCGCGCTTTCAGAGTCAGGCCCGATGATGAGTGGGTTTTCGACATGTGTCTTGATCCAGTCGGCGAGCGCTGGAGCGGCGTGAACGACTTTCGTCTTGATCGAAAAAACCTCGTCCAGATCATGAATGCGGTGCAAATGCGGGTCGACTGTCACAACGCGGTCGAACGCCTCGGACAGCAGTCTTGCAAAGTGCCGCGAGGAAACCGATTCACCATCAGAGAATCGCTTGTCCTGGCGCATGTAGGCGAGATAGGGCGCAATCAGCCCGACTGACGTTGCACCAAGTTCGCGTGCTGTATAGGCCGCGAACAGGAGTCCCGGCAATTGTGGATCGGGGCGGGCCAGTGTGCAGACCAGTTCTACGGATTTACCCGCCACATCCGAGGCAATCCGGACATAGGTCTCCTGATCCGGAAACCGGCGCAATTCCAGCTCACCGAGCGCGCTGTTCGTGATCTCAGCGAGTTGCGCAGCCATCGCTTCGTTTCCGGGAAGCGGAATGTAAATCGTCATGGATCAGTCCTCGATGGTGAACATGTCGGCGTTGGAGATGGCATAGGCCATCGCATAAGCGATCTCTCCTGGCGCCTCTGCATGGATCGTCACAACCGGCTCGCCGAATGCAACCTCATCGCCAAGGCGTTTGTGGAGTATCAGCCCTGCCGCTGGCCGTGCCGGAGCTCCGGCAAGTTTGGCGAGCCGAGACAGTTTGCGATTGTCAATCGCCGACAATCTGCCGGCTCGGATTGCCGTGACGGGTACTGTTTGCTGTGCTCTGGGCGGTTCGCGCATGCCGCCCTGAGCAGCGCAGATTGCCTGAAATTTCGTCCAGGCAGAGCCGCTGTCCAGTGCCTCGCGGGCGAGCGCAACGCCTGTTCCTGGTACAGCCGCGCCAGCGAGTTCCAGGGCTGTGCCGGCGAGAGATATTGCGCGTTCGCGAAGATCGGGCGGTGCATTCTGGCTCCTTTGCAGGACTTGCAGCACGTCCCGGGCTTCGAGCGCGGGTCCGATGCCCCGGCCAACTGGTTGGAGTCCATCGCTGAATACACACCTGGTCTTCAGGCCAAATTCGCCTGCAACGATCGTCATGTGCTGGGCAAGCGCCCGGGCAACAGACTGGCTGCGCAGCTTTGCTGTCGGCCCGACGGGAAGATCCAGAACCACATGGGTTGCACCGGCGGCGATCTTCTTTGACAGGACTGATGCGATGAGCTGGCCTTCCGCGTCAATGTCGAGGGCGCGTTCGATGCGGATCAGAATGTCATCGGCCGGGCTGAGCCGCACGGCGCCGCCCCAGGCCAGGCATCCGCCCTCCGCATCGACGACCCGCCTGATCTCGGCCAGCGAGAGGTCGACGGGTGTGAGCGTTTCCATCGTGTCGGCCGTCCCGGCAGGCGACGTGATCGCCCGTGAAGACGTCTTCGGAATGATCAGGCCAAGGCTGGCCAGGATAGCGACAACGATGGGCGTTGTGCGGTTGCCAGGCAGGCCGCCAATGCAATGCTTGTCCAGGACCATCTCCCGGTCCCAGTCGAGCTGCTCGCCCACCTTGACCATGGCTCCGGTCAGGGATGTCATTTCGTGAATATCGAGAGGCAGGGTCGAGCAGGTCGAGACAAAGGCGGCCAGATGCACATCGGAATACAATCCTGCTGCGACATCAGTGATGATGCGGTCAAAGGCGTCGCCTGGCAGGCGCTTGCCCGTCATGCGCTGGCGGACATCGGAGAGCGAGGGTAGCGTCGGGGCATGGCTGACTTTGAGGGCCGAGCCCGGCTCCGCGCCGAGCCGTTTCCAGGCCGCTTCTGAGAGTCCCGCTTCGGTAAGGGCGAGCCACTCATCTTCAATCTGGTGCAGAGTCGCGATTACTTCCGTCTCGCCACAACTAACCAGCACCCGTGAGCGCGAGGTCAGGCCTTCTGAGCGGCAAACCGGGCAGTCGGTCCGCATCAGGATAATCGCATCATCCTGGGTATGCCATTTGAGTCGCCGGGCGGTCAGTTGACCGGGGTGTTGTGAGCGGTTGTCGCGCCCCATCACATGTTTCCGCCCAGATCATAGGTTTTCTCGCTCTCGACGACGTCGCTGCGCCAACCAAGCTCATCCTGCATGCGCGCGCTCAGCGCATCTGACGCGTCCGGTTCGCCGTGAACAACAAAGGCGCGTGTCGGGCGCGTTTCAAACCCGTCAAGCCAGGTCATCAGTTCATCCGCGTCAGCATGGGCTGACAGGGCGGGCAGATTGGCGATCTCCGCGCCGATATGAACATCTTGGCCGAACATCTTGACCGTGCTCGCACCTTTGAGAATCCTGTCGCCCCGCGTTCCGGCAGCCTGATATCCGGCAAACAGGATCGTGTTCTTCCGGTCTCCGCCGAAGGCCTGAATATGGTGCAGCACGCGTCCGCCCGTCACCATCCCGCTTGCCGCGATCACGACTTTTGGCATCTGGTCCTGGGTGATCGCCTTGGACGCTTCGACATCTCGGGCATAGGTCGCGATCGAACAGGTTTCTTTGCAAACCTGTGGTGCAAATCTGTGGTCCTCGAGATGCGCGCAGAGCAGTTCTGTCGCGTTGATCGCCATCGGACTGTCCAGATAGATTGCAACATTCTGGAACTGACCCGCCTTTTTGAGCATCCAGATGTGGTAGAGGATAAGCTGGGTGCGCCCGACGGCGAAAGCCGGAATAATGATCGTGCCACCGCGTCTGACTGTACGATCGATCACTTCGCCCAATTGTACCATGGGATCGACCTTTGGGTGAGTGCGATCACCATAGGTTGACTCCACGACGACATAGTCAGCTTTTCGCACGGGCTCGGGATCGAACATGAATGGATCGCCGTAGCGTCCGAGGTCCCCGGAAAAGACGATGGTTTTGCCGCCCCAGCGCACCTCGACTGTTGATGCACCAAGAATATGGCCGGCCCGCCGCAAATGGATATCGGCGCCGATGGCGAGATGAATGTCCTGATGAAACTCTATCGGCGTGAGCAGCTCTATGGCCGCCTCGGCATCGGCGATCGTATAAAGCGGTTTGGCTGGAGTGTGCCGGGTATAGCGGTACCGGTTGGCTCGCTCGGCGTCGCGCTCTGAAATATAGGCGCTATCACGTAGCAGGATTCCGCAAAGGTCCTTGGTCGCGCTCGAACAGAAGACCGGTCCACGATAACCTTCCCGGACCAGTTTCGGCAGGTATCCGCTATGATCAATATGAGCGTGGGTGAGTACGATCGCGTCAATCGATGCCGGATCGACTGGAAATGGCGCCCAGTTGCGTTCGCGCAAAGCCTTGTAACCCTGAAAAAGGCCGCAATCGATCAGAAGGCGCTGGCCGTTGCATTCGAGGAGATGGCGTGAACCGGTAACGGTTCCTGCGCCGCCAAGGCTGGTCAGGGTAAGGGTCATAGTGCGGTCTCCTCGCGGTGAATGGGTTTTGCATGTGTCAGCACAGACGGGTTGCCGGATCCTTCAATGGCCCGGCGCTCATCTGCAGACAGAAGGTCTGAGGGTAATTCTTTCAGAACGGTGATGGCAGCATCAACGGCGTGAGCCCAGGTGCAGTGATTGGCGAATAGCATGCCATGCACATCCAGAGTCCCGCCGCGCGAGATATAGCCCAGCGCGCGCATTTGATCCGGACCGCCGTCGATTCGCCGGAGGATGCCGGTCATCGGCTCCGGCCTGGTATGGGTCAGAAGTACACGTGGCAGCCCGACCGGAAACAGGGTGTGAAGCGTTTCGTCCGTTGCCGTGAAAGCGCGTTCCAGCGGGTCGCGCCCGGCGCGAAACTTGCCAGGCTCCAGGATAAGGGTGACGCAGCATGGCAGGCCGCGATCGGTCAGGCGCCGATGTGCGGCGAGGGCTTCCTGCGCCTGATAGGCGCCGATCGCGACCAGCTGGACACGCGCCGCTGTGACATCTCCGGCAATGTGAATTGCCCCGATATCCAGGGCAGCTGCAGCTTCTTCCTGAGACAGGATATCCGGGACATCTCGTTTCGGTGTCACGAGACAGGCGATTTCGCCATGTCCGCGATAGACGACGCGCAGGGCCTGCGCAGCGCTGCTTGCGTCGACCGGAAAGATCACACGGGCAGTCTCCGACATTTCACCAAGCAAGGCTTCGGGCAGGGTCGGATCCTGATGGGATTGCTCATTCTTGGCATTCTCCCAGGTATGCGAGGTTGCAATCAGCGGGACGCTGATCCAGCCCGGAGACTGACCAAGCTCTTTCTGGTGGCGGGCAAAGATGATCTCCTGGCGCAGCGCGCCCAGCATCTTCATCGCAAAGGCTTCATAGCTGACGGCAAGATTGAGCCCGCCCTTGTTTCCCAAGACCGCTGCAATTACCGCCTCTTCATTCAGGGCCGTAATGACACTGCCATTGACAGCCTCCGGCGTGTCAGGCTCTGGCGCGTTGACCCTGTGCTTCAGCATTTCAAGCGTTAGCGGCATATGATTTGATCGCAGCTCATCCGGGTTTGCAACGCGGACCCGCAAGCGTGGATTGGCGCGGACAATATCAGTGAAACAGCGGTCGATTGCGTCCATGGCGCAATTCGGGGCAGGGCTGTGCTCTGAAATCGATGCAGGCGCGGGCAGGTCCGGGCTGGCTACATTGCGAACAGCAAGCGCGTTGTGGCTTTCAAGGGGACGGTTTTGCGCTGTGTGGACACTCAGGGTCCGGACAGCATCATCCAGGACTTCCGGCGGGGTGAAGAGTGTCCGTGCGCCTGCGTTGAAAGTCTCTCGTGCCGAAGCGTTCTCGTGTGGATGACCGTCGAGCGGAAGATTGTGCGCCCTGTTGCTGCCAGCCCCGGGAAAACCAAATCCTTTGATGCAAGGCGCGATCAGATAGGGCAGTCGCGCAGGGTAGGGGCCGTCGGTTTCGACCAGTTTTGCGAGCCGCGCCTCAGCCTCCAAAATGCCCCAGGCGTAAGACAGTGGATCATGGCCATCCACGATGATTGGGTCGAACCCGCTCAGCTCAAGATGTTTGACCAGCCAATCAAGCCCGCCCTCCTGGCTGATCTCCGTGCGCTGTTCGATCCGGCGGCCGTTCAGCACCATGACGGGTATGGCGAAGCCGCTGTCGCTGGCCCGCCACCAGCGCGGCGCCCAGTCGGACCCACGCTGCTCTTCAAACGCCCCGTCGCTCAGAAAGGCGACAAGGCGCTCGCCCGGCAAAGGCATGTGGACATACTGGAGACTGGCAAAGCCAAGATACCCGCCCTCTGACAGCCCGCCGGCCGTATTCGGGTTGACGTGACTACCCAGCGGAACACCAGGGCGGCCATCAGGGGTGATCGCATAACTGTAAAAGTCGCGGGCGAGCGCGTTCAGCCCGGCTTCGCTACGATCATAGCGACCACGCTGCGTCGCTGACACGTCACCTGTCAGCGCGTTGATGGCTTCGATGGCGGCAACGCAGTGACCCTGCCCAAGGGTCCAGGCGCGCGTATGGCCACTCAGTGCATTGGCGGCGAGATAGCCTGCAAACGCAACCGCCATGTTGAGCGATCCGCCCATATGCCCTTCAGGCGTTTGCTTGAAATCCTCGGCCTCCAGCGCCGCGCCAGTGAGGTCAAAACGGCGCGCATATGACATGTGTGCGATGAGCCACATTGCCGCATTCGCGAGCCTGTCTGTTGCGGAGAATATGTCCGGCACGTCAGCGGGAGTCAGCGCCAGGTCTCCGCGCTCGGCAGCTTGCAAAATACTCTGAAGCCGTTGCTGCGTCTCTCTGGTATGGACAATCACGCCATATCCGCTGGGCCAGTGTGCTGTCATGATCGCAGATATCCCCTTGCCAGTTCGCGCGTCAGAAATGAGGTGAACGGTTTTGATACGGCGCGTGGCGGTCAAACCCTCAGGATCAGGCCGACGCGAAATGAACGCAGCTTCCCCGCGCCTGGACCGGCGCCTATAAGCAGGAAACGGGTTGCATCTGCAGACGCAGATCATCGCCCAGAAAGGATTCGCCATGAGGTGCGATGAGACCTGCGAACTTGACGGCGCCACCGACCTGATCGCCCTCAACCAGTCCTGCTTTTGTATGACGCTTGGCAGGGCGGAACTTGATGCAGCTATTTTGGAGCATGCCGGCAATCATGAACTCGGCGCGCTGCTGGCCGCGCGGCCAAACCTGTTCGCCGCTACCGCTGTGTTCGTCTCGCCTGCAGACCTGGCCGCAATGCAGGCCCAGGTGGCGGCAATTGAAGCGGTTGCCGCACTTGCGCCGTTTCAGGACGCGGCGCTGGCTCGGTCAGGCGACAGGATTACCGGCGTTCAGACGGGCACGCGCGGTCTGTTCATGGGGTATGATTTTCACATCTCTGAAGACGGGCCGAAGCTCATTGAGGTCAACACGAATGCGGGTGGGGCTTTCCTGGTCAGCGCGCTCCAGCGTGCCGTCGCAGAACATGCAATGGCTTGCGGGGATGCGCGCCTCACAAGTTCAGACGCGATCGATACACGCCTGGCGGAGAGTTTCATCGCAGAATGGCAGGCGGCAGGTCGAGAAGGCCGCCCGGACACGGTGGCGATCGTCGATGAGGATGCCTCAGAGCAATACCTCTATCCAGACATGTTGCTCGCCCGGGATTTACTGACGCGCAATGGCATCGAAACCCTGATCCTTGGCCCCGAGGCGCTGACTTTCGAGAATGGTGTTCTGACCTCCGGCGGCAGGACGATCGACATGGTCTATAACAGGCTCACGGATTTTGATCTGTCTGAGCCTGGAAACGCTCACTTGCGCGCCGCACTCCTGACGGACGCGGCAATTGTCAGTCCGGCGCCCCGCCATCACGCGCTCTATGCCGACAAGCAAAACCTGATCTGGCTAAGCGATGCAGACCTGCTTGAGTCCTGGAGCGCCGACGCGGTTCATCGGGCCGTTCTCTCGAAGATTCCTGGTACAAGGCGCGTCACAGAAGATGTCGCCGACGAACTCTGGACCGACCGACGAGGATATTTCTTCAAACCCGCTGCTGGCTTCGGCAGTCGGGCGACATATCGCGGTGACAAGCTGACCAAACGGGTCTGGGCGGATATTCTGGCTGGAAACTATATTGCCCAGGCGCTGATCGCGCCGACAATGCGAGCCGTCACTGTGGCTGGCGAGCGCATAACGCTCAAATATGATGTTCGGCTATATACCTATGCCGGGGAAACTCTGCTGCTGGCCGCACGCGTCTACCAGGGACAGACGACAAATTTCCGGACGAGTGGCGGCGGATTTGCGCCAGTCTATCAGTTCTGATCATTCGCGCGTCGGATCGCTTCTTTCTTGAACTGAGCGCTGTAACGCCGGTACGGCTTGCGTTTGGTCATCCGACACCTTCAAGGGAGACGAAACTCCCGTTGCTAAGTGTCCACCAATTATGGGCAGGATCACGCCCGTCCTTGCCAATCGGCGTGGTCAGCGCCTGTTCGAACAATTCCTTTGCCCTGTGTTCATTCCCGGCACCTGACAGGAGAAGTGTCTGGGCCAGCGTGGCGGAAAAGCATTCCCGATCCAGCCGCACGGCCGTCAGCGCTTTGCGCTGGGCCTCTTTCGTGTTGCCTTCCACGGCATCGAGCACGGCCAGTGAGCCGAACGATTCCGCAAATTTGTGGTCAATATCATGCGCCCGCTCAAACCGGGCCCGGCTGGCGTCTAAGTCGCCGGACACGAAATAGGCCCAGCCGGCAGCAATCCAGCTGCCGATATGATCGTCAAACAGGCTCGCCCCCTGATCGAGATCGGCAATGTCAGGAGGGGGATATGCCAGAGCAGGCGCCTGATAGGATTCATCGCATGCCGGGAGCATGAAGTTGCAGAGCAATCTGACCGCAACCATCAGCGCAGAAAATCGGGCGAATCACGAGAAAGTAAGATTCCGCCAATCTTGACAATGCACCATGCACGGTACATATACCACGAAGAGGACAGGTCCGGTTGCCTGAGACAGACAAGAAAATTGAGGTCGTGTTCTACCAATCCGCAGCAGGCAGTGAGCCTGTGCGGGACTGGTTGAAGGAAGATGTCAGTGAGGATGAGCGCAAGATCATCGGAGCCGATATCAAGACTGTTGAATATAGTTGGCCCATCGGGATGCCGGTGTCCCGACCGATGGGGAGCGGCCTACATGAAGTGCGGTCCAATCTCCCCGGAAACCGCATGGCAAGGGTGCTGTTCTGTGTGGAGAACGGGCAAATGGTGTTGCTGCACGGGTTTATCAAAAAGACCCGGGCGACACAGAAAGCAGACTTGGATCTGGCTAAGACTCGCAAAAAGGAGATTGAATCATGAGTGCACAAAAGGGCAAGGCCGGTATCGGCTCCAGCTTCGATGACTTCCTGAAAGAGGAGGGCATTTATGAGGAAGCGCAGGAGTTCGCACTTCTCCGTGTATTCGCCTGGAAAATCCGCGAGGCCATGAAAGCCAAGGCGATCAGCAAGGTCGAAATGGCCAAGCGCATGAACACCAGTCGCAGCCAGCTTGACCGGATCCTTGACCCTCAGAATGACCATGTTGAATTGGCGACGCTGATGCGCGCGGCTGATGCTGTTGGTCACAAGCTGAGCCTCGATCTGGTCGCCTGAAGGGGGCATTGTCAGGGCAAACGCCTTGAGACGCGGGGCAGGGGCGCTTAGCCTCAATTCATGTCGAAAAACTCGTTCCGGTACTTCAAGACGTCGCCCGCAATCATGCAGCTCGCCGTGCTGATGCAGGCCTTGTCAAGGGAACCAATTCGGATCGTCTCTCCTGGCCCCGTCGCCCTAATTTCAGGCGAACAATGCTTTGGCAGCTACAGCGCCGAAACGAGCAGCAGGAAACAATCGGCTACGACACATTAGCAATGTCGTTTCTTTTGACAATGCCATCGCGTCTGCAAGAAAATAGTCTGCCCCATTGAAGTGGTCCGGTTTTTCGGAAGCAGGTCGCAATTTCGACGCACCCACACTTCGTGATACGAACGCATTGAGGAGTCTCAAGATGATCTTTGTACGCCAACTTGTCCTTGCAATACTGGTTTCATTCGGGCTGTCGCTCTTCTTCTGGCTGGGGCTTGGCGTGTTCAGCCTGCCCGGTTTTCTTGTCGTAAGCAGCGTGTGCGCTCTGGTCGGCGCGTCGGGCGGTTACGTCGCACACGGTAATTACTGGGTTACGGCAGGCGCAACCGCCATCATTAGGGTAATTGCATATTTGACGGCCACAGGTGGCTTCACAGGAGCAAACTGAGGGAACTCAACTATTGTCGCTATTGAGCAGACGACTCACGGACCGATTTGACGGCCGCTTGCAGCGTTGCCCGATCAACTGCTCCTGGGATAAGATACGGGCCGATCAAAATGCCAGGTGTGCCGTTCAAGCCGAGCAAAGCCGCTTGCAGGCTATTCTTCGCAAGTAGCGCGTTTATCTCTGGTTCATGTGCTTCCACATCTGACTGAAGTCTAAACCAGTCCACGCCTGCTTTGACAGCTACATTTTGGATTTTGTCCGGCGTTAGTTTACCGGGAATCGACATAAGCGCTCTGTTCATTTCCTCATGCTTGCCCTGGAAGGTTGAAGCAATGGCAAGACGCGCCGCTTCCCTAGACCCTTCACCGAACAAGGGCCAGTCCCGGTAAACAACGCGCACGGCAGAATCACCGTCAATCAAACTCTGTATTTCCGGATGAATCTTTCGGCAGTATGGACATTGATAGTCGGAAAAGACAACAACAGTGACGTTGTAGGTATCCGCGTTGGCCATGGGGGCGAGTGTGTCATTCTCGATATCGGCACGAAGTTTGGCAAAATCCTCCTCTGACAGATTTCCGGCGATGCTTTGCGACGATTGCGCAAGCGCTGGGCCTGGCGCGCTGAACATGATCAGTGCAATGCCGAGCAGTGAAGCTCTGAGGGTCTGTCTGATCGTCATGGGGCCTCTATCCTCTTTACCAAACGCGGGCAGCAGTATTCATGGAAAGGCAACGCGGTAACGGCAGCCTTTCAATGAATATTAAGGCGGCGTCGCAAATTGTGGAATGACTTTCGCTCGAATACCGATCACGATTGTTTCAAAATATGTGACTGAACAATTGGTGTGCCTACTGTCTGCCAGGAATTTATGGAGTCGAGATAAACGTCGACATCTTCAACTCCGTTCTTCAGCTGGCATTGTCAGCGGAAACTGAATTGGCATAAGGGGGAGCCAGTTGTTTCCTGCCGCTCGCTTTCACACTGTAGTTGCATTGTGCTAGTTCGCCTGAAATCAGGGTGCAGAAGCCGTAAAAGGCAGTTTGATTTCGTTCCTTTGACCATACCGCGATGACGTCGTGCCAATTCTCCGGTGCCATGTCGGTTATCGGTCCTACGTCGTCGATAATGCCGGCATTGTTGAATTCGACATCGAGTCCGCCGAATGCCCACTCCGCCAGGTCGACAAGGCGCTTTGCATACTCTGCTTCCTTCACGTTCCCGACAAGTGCGGTGGCCTCGCCGCCGGTCTCGTGAATTTCATCAGCAATCCTGCCCAAAAGCTCCCGCGGTGAGCACCAAGCACCATCTTCGCGCCTTCTCTGGCAAACAGGAGTGCGGCAGCTTTGCCAATGCCGCTGATGGCACCCGCGATGATTGCGACCTTGTCCTTCAATTGCATTCGATATCTCCTGACGATGCGTTCCGGTGGCCATGTAGCGATCAGCCCATTCGGTCATCCACTCGATTCCTACGCCTCATGATCTGGCGTCCAATTTTCCCTGTAGGAAGCTGGCCGGCTCGACGTGCGCGGCTGCGATGCGCGCACTGCAACGCGACCGACCAGCGCATCGAACCGTGATTAGCCAATGTCCACACATGATGCCACCCGAGCGAAAAAATCGCGGGTGTTTCAGGCCCGGGAAACCCGGCGCGTGAGGACGAACGTCGCAAAAGGCAGGATTGTCCATTGCAGGAGTGGGGCGAGGCCCGTTCCAAACGGCGGCACGAGCGGCATGATATCGCGATACGCCCAGCTGCCACGTACCGATACATTTTGCCATTCACTGAACACCGTATAGGCGACCCCGAACGCGGTTGTCGCGAGCGCCGTCGCCCAAAATCTTCGATGCGGCCATGCTCCTCGCCCGACCAGCGCATATGCCAGTGTAAGTGAGGCGGCCGCGATCATGATGTCGCCGATTGTGCAGTGGATTATGGCGTAGGTCTGCGCGCGGAACGTGCCTTCGAGCCAAATCTGATAGAGTGGAAACTGCGCGATTTCCCAGACGGTATTGAAACCTGCCATTAATAACATGTAAACGCCCGCTGTGCGCCATCGAGAGATCGGGGCTCGAAAATTCATTGCCATGGGGTCAGGCTATCGCAGATTGAGGACTGATCCCAGCGTGTTGAACGATCATACCGGTTCAAATGTATCCGGCAGCGCGCCAATTGCAGTTTGTCTCGATGAGCCCTAGACAAGTCTGACTCTTTTTTGAGGGCTAAGCGCAGGCCGGGCGTACCACGCAATACGCAATGATACCTAACGTTTGTGATATGAGGTGAATACATGTCCAAAGATCTCGACCAATTGCTCGCTCGGCTTAAATCAGGTCCCGTTGACAGGGATCTGCGCAATGTTGAGCCTCAGGTCTGGGACCGGATAGATGCCCGCCAGAAAGGCGTGTTCGCAGAGCTGCCCGCTTCTTTTCCTGCCGGCGGCGGTTTGATGGCCGCGCCCCTGATGAGCCGAATTGGCGCGATGACCCTCGCGGTCGCTATTGGACTTTCTGTCGGTATATTGGCCGCCCCATCGGGCCCGCCAGCCTCTGGATTTGAAGTATTTTCGACGCAGGCACCGTTTGCGCCATCGGGTCTCCTGGGATAATCACAGGCGGATGAAGCTGGAACACTGGATTATCGTCGCCTTCATCGCTCTGTGCGCGGGCATGACGGGAGTATTTTTATCGGGACCTCTGAACAATGCCCGTCCGTCCAGCTCAGCGGCGGGACTGCATGATCTGGTCCATCACGACCTGAACCTGAGCAAGGATCAGGCAGGGAAACTGGACGTGATTGAAGACAGGTTTGCGATCCGCAAATCCGAGCTAGAAGCCCGGCTCAAGGGAGCAAATCGGGCGCTCGCAGAGGCGATCAGCGCAGACAAGACAAACTCGCCGAGGGTTCAGGCGGCAATTGAGGAGTTTCATCAGGCAATGGGGGAATTGCAGAAATTGACCATCGAACATGTATTTGAAATGCGAGAACTGCTTACAGAGGAGCAGGCGGCAGTCTTCGATGCAGAAGTAGTTCGGGCACTGACGGAGGACTAGGCTTAGCCAGGTGCATGAAACCGAGCGAAACGACGCGGAGCTTGCTCTAGCCGCAGCAGGGGGCGACGAGCGCGCCTTCACCGAACTCATGCGCCGGTATAAAGAACCTCTCTATCGCTACATACATCGTTGCATGCAGGGGAGTGACGACGCTTATGACGTGCTGCAGGATGCATTCGCGGCTGCCTGGAGCGGTCTGGCCCGTTACGACCCTTCGCGTAAGTTCTCGACATGGCTCTACCATATCGCGCTCAACAAGGTGCGCGATCATGGCCGTAAACGCGCTGTACGCAGCTTCTTCTTTACCGCCGCGCCGCTTGATGGGCCTGATCGCCCCGACATCGCCGACCCTTCGCAAAATATTTCGGAGGAATATGAACGTCGTGACGAGCTGGCAAGGGTAAGTGCCCTGATTGACGCGCTTCCGGGAAAGCTGAAACAGGCTTTCACACTGCAAGTTCTGCAGGACTTGCCCCAGAGCGAAGTCGCCGACATCCTGGGTGTATCGGTCAAGACCGTTGAGACACGCGTTTATCGCGCCCGGAAGAGTCTTCAGAGCCAGGTCAATGCCGATAATTAGGACGCAGGCGGTGTCAAAGCAGAGCGGGATCGCGATTTTCGCGGACGCGAAGCGAGGTACACGCCAATCGCGGCGAAGATCACTCCGCTTATGACACTTGCGGTTAACGGCTCGCCGAAGAAGCCGGCACCCAGGCTGACGCCAATGATCGGGACCAGGAAACTGAAAGCGGCCGCCTTTGAAACATCAAGTGACTTGAGAGTGGTTTGCCAAAGCCAATAGGCCAGAGCCGTTCCGGGCAATGCGAGACCAAGCAGCGAAATGATGAAAACGGGCGACCAGTTTATTGCTGAGGGTGTTTCAGTTACCAGGGCCAGAAATGTGATCGGAAGCGCCCCAACAAGGAGTTGAAGGCCCATGGCCATGGCGGCATCGACTTCGACCGACAGCATCTTTATCGCAATATTGCCGATAGCGACACCGCTCGTTGCGAGAACGACAAAGCCAATGCCAAGTGCTGTAGAGGCGCCACCAGGCGCAAAAATGCGCGGGCCGGCGATAAGTACGACACCAATAACGCCAAGGACAAGGCCAAACCACGCCGCCGGGCCGAGCCGTTCGCGCAAGAACACGATCGCCAGCAGCGAAGCCAGCAGGGGCTGGAGGCTTTCAATCACCGTTGCGAGGCCTGGCGACAGGAAGTCGGCGGCATGAAACATACCGAAATAGCCAAAAGTCGTCATGCTAAGGCCCGCCAGGATAATCCAGCCCCAGGCGGCAGGCGTACGGGGCAGGGGCGCGTGCTTGAGCCCGGCTACAGTGATCAGTACGGTGCCGGCAATTATCGCCCTGAGGGCTGCGAAGGTCAGATGTGGTGCGTCATCAAGTCCCAGCGTGATCAGTGGATAGCATGACGCCCACAGAACCATGACAATTGCGGCGAGCAAACGGGGGTCGAACATGGTTTGCCTTTTGAAGAATTGTGCAGGGAGCTGCATCTGGTCCTGAGGGTGCTGCGCGCGAGCTGCGTAATACGTAGCAACCGCCCGATACCCCTTGGGCGGCAACCTGAAAAAAGAGGATGACATCAATGAAACCAATCTGGATTACCGCCGTCGCTCTATTCGCCTTGTCGCCCGCAGCACTCGCGCAGGAAGGTCACGCCTCACACGACCATGGTGATAAACCTGCAGTCGAAGCCCCGGCCGACGCGGCGAAGTCCTGCATGCCAGGACAGGACGGATCAAGCGATTGCATGGCAGGCATGAAGGAGAAAATGGCTGATGGTCACATGATGGAACACGGTGAGGGCGCAGGTCACGAAATGGGCGATGCGACGATGGGTGAGATGATGGACCATGGCAGCATGATGGATCATGACAAGATGAACGCCGAAGACTGCCAGGCCAAGCATGAGGCCATGGGGCACAACCCCGACGACTATTGTCCGATGATCCCTGATGGCAAGGACACCGCTCAAACTGAATAGGGCGGATGCCCGGCATCCGCTACGGGTGTCGCCGCCCTTGGCTCGGGGCCTTCATTGTGTCGCCCTCCCTTCCCCCTCAATGAGGGTCCCGAGCCAGAACCAAACCGATGGGTGCCTATTCGGACAGGGCGAGAATGTGTTCCCCCGCCTTCTCGCTCTGGCTCCGCAGTGCTGTCGTGCGTCCCCCGAATATCGGCGACACGCTGCGGAGCCTTAGTCCGGCATGCAACCGAAGACGCCCTCCGGGGTCAGCTCAAGCGTCCATGAAAGACAGGGTAATGTCCCATGACAGATTTATCTTCTCCAGATAGCGAACGCCGCAATTTCATCTTCATTGCGACGGGAGCCTTTGCTTTCGGAGGGGCTGTCATGGCGGCCTGGCCCCTTGTCGACCAGATGAACCCGGCCGGCGATACACGGGCTTCAAGTTCGCTCGACGTGGATATTTCAAAATTGGAGGCAGGCAGTGAAATCCGGGTGCTGATCGGTGGCTTGCCCTGGTTCATCCGTCGCAGGACCGACGCGGAGATTGCTGCTGCGCGCTCTGTGAACGTTGAACGCCTCCGCGATCCTGAAACTGACGAGGCCAGACTGCGTCCCAGACCCGATGGGACGCTAAACCCCCATATTCTGATCACGTCTGGTATCTGCACCCATCTTGGTTGCGTACCGCTTGGTCCGAATCAGGGAAATGTTGGCGCATATGGCGGCTGGTATTGCCCCTGTCATGGCTCGCAATACGACATTTCCGGAAGAATCAGGGAGGGCCCGGCACCGCTCAACCTGCCTGTTCCCGATTACGTCTACGTGACCGACGACCTGGTAACGATTTCGATTTGAGCGTCAGATTCGCTCTAGAGGCGCTCTGTCAAAAGACCAATTATCCTTCGTCAAACCGGCCGGTGGATGCTGACGACGAACAGTCTGGCGAGCCACGTTTCACGTGTACCCGTGATCGGAGCCAGACACGTCGATCCTTACTCTCGAACGCGACGCCTGCTGCGATCGAAACGCAACTCGAAGACGGCGTCCGCATCACCATTGCGCCGCCATGGTGCTGGTCTCTTGTTCGCCGTGTTGGCACCAGACACAATCGCAATTTTGATGATTGCAGCTCGGATCGTTCAGCTGTCCACGATAACGATGACGCGCCAGCGGAAACAGAAGTCGCTTTGGCACTGAAGAACTGTATGCACGGGCGAGCATGCCGCCAGTCTCTGAGCGTCCCAGCTGCCTGATCAGAAAGTCAATGCCGTGCCGACCTGCGACATTGAACAGGAAGCGGTTGACCACGCCGGTACGAAGGCCGGGTCGAAGCGCTTGCTGCCAGGCATCGGCATAGCTCGTCCCGTTGATCAGGCTTTCAGCAGCCAGTCGTCCGGACCGAATGGCGTAGCGCAAACCAAACCCGGCGAGTGCATCCTGAAACCCCGCATGTTCGCCGATCACAGGATAGCCGCCTTGCACGGCCGTGCGTGGCAGGCGGATATTGCCGAAGCCGCCGAATGGCCTTGGGTTTTGTATGCGCAATCCGGCATGACGTTCGAAAAAAGCCAAGGTGGCCGCGAGGTGTTCCGCCTGGTCGCGGAAGCCAGAGAACATGCAGCTCGCCACCGTACCGCGACCTTCATGAACCAGAAGATAGGCGTATCCTTTCGGCGCCAGTTCAGACCCGAAGGCAAGCCAGGCGCCGTCCTCCATGTCGGTATCGAAGATTTTCCCCACTGCAATGATGTCGGCGCGGCGCGGTCCACCAGCAAGAACCATTTCGCTGGACGTCGACGTCACACGGTCATTAAAGCGAACCTCGACACCCGCACCAATTGCCTGGTCGAGCAAGGCACGATCCAGCGTGCCATCGCGAGCGCCACGTCGCAACAGGTAGAACAAGGGTCGCTCGCCGTGGACACGATGAGGTTTGGCCTGACTGTCAAAAACGACGCCTTCGTTCATTCCGTGATAGGCGAACCCGGTTGAAATGCCGCTTGAAGCCAGTTCGTCGAGGGCATCCATAGGGTTAGTCCAGTTCTCCAGACCCTGAAAGTCATCATGAAACCGGTGGCCGATATCGGCGTGCCACTCGCGTACCATTACCTTTTTTCCAGCCTGCGCGAGCACAATTGCGCACGTCAAGCCAGCCGGTCCGGCGCCAACAATGGTGATGCCCTTGTGGTTCGCCATATCGCCGTCCTCAAGGCTTGACTGATCGGGGCGCCGCGTTTCTCCGCAGGGCCCGCGCGGCTTCAAATGTTACAAGGCGCCGACCGAGCGTATCCCATAATTTCAACCGGGTTGTCTTGAAGCTCTCGCCGAGCGTCATGCGCCCTGTGCCTGCCAGGCGGGGATGATCCCGCAATACGTCAGGCAACCGGTAGAAGGGAATGCGGCTATAGAGGTGATGGACATGGTGGATGCCGATATTGGCAGTCATCCAGCGCAATGGCGGCGGCAGGTCATAATATGAGCTGCCATAAAGCGCGGCCTCGTGAAGCTGCCAGTTGTCGCTTGTGTCCCACACAGTGTCTACAAACTGGTGCTGCACATAAAACAGCCAAACGCCGATAATCGCAGCCAGTGAGGTGATGAACAGAAAGGTAACCAGAAACGGCAGCCAGCCCAATGCAACGATCCCCGCAATCAGGAGTATGGCGATAGCGATGTTCGTACCCATGGCGCTCACCCAATACTTGAAACCGGCGCGCAGGAATCCAACCGGCAGGCGATGGTGGATCAGGAAAATGAAGATCGGACCGACCCCAAAGAGAACGAAGGGATTGCGATAGAGCCGATAGGCAAGGCGTCCTGCAAATGTGCGGGCATTGTACTCATCCACGGTCAAAGTCAGGATGTCCCCGACGCCGCGCTGATCGAGATTTCCCTGAGCGCTGTGATGCACAAGATGTGAGCGTTTCCAGAGATCATAGGGTGTCAGGGTCAGAATGCCGATCAGTCGGCCGGTCCAGTCATTTGCCCGGCGCGATTTGAAAAATGCTCCATGCGAGCAATCATGCTGGATCATGAACAATCGCACCAGAAAACCTGATGCGATGACGCTGATCGGGAGGGTCAGCCAGTAGCTGACAGAGGTCGACCAAACCGCAGCGCCCCATAACAGTAACACGGGAACCAGTGTCACCGTCAATTCGAACAGGCTACGGATCGTAGAGGGGTGCCGATAGGCGGCCAAAATCCTTATCCAATTGCGAGCCGGGGCTTCTGGCGAGCCGGAGTCCTGCGCCCTATAGGCATAAGTCATGAATTGGTCCTCGCCGGTCGTCGTGAAGCGGAATGGACTGCTCCAACAGTATGGTGCAATGTAAGTAAGTCGATCATTGCGCGTTCACGACTTGCAGGCTTTCGCAGACGGGCGTCAGAAGCGTTTCCAGTCGGGGTGCAGCACGTCGGACGGCGGCGACACCGGCAGCGATGCAGCGGCGTTTGTGTGCAAAGTCCAACACTCCGATCGATATGCCATATTCGGGCGCAAGGACCAGATCCGCCTCCTTGTCGCGCGATCTCGAAAATGCGTTATGGGTCACTTCAATTGATCTGAGAAACACGTCCAGACCGTTTTTAGGGGACTGGTCGACCTGTCGTTGGCCCGGATCGATTGTTATGACGCAATCAACGCCCGCCTCTCGTACCAGATCGACTGGCGAACTGTCTGAGTACCCGCCATCGATCAGGAGGTGAGGCCCATCTTTGAAGGGCGGCAGGATGCCGGCCAGGGCCGAACTTGCATAGACCGCATCGACCGCATTGCCACGTGTCTTGACGACCCGCTCGCCGGTCAGAATGTCGGTAGCGGTAATATACGTCCGAACACGTCCGGAACCGAGATCCTTGCCAAGCGTCAGCTCCTCGATGACAGAGCGGCCCCAGTCGACGGTATGCTCGCCGGCGCCCCAGCCAAAGGCGAGCGCGCGCAGTTCGCGTCCAGCGATCGCGAAGTTCTTGATTCTGTCCAGCATGTGCCGTGCCCTGAGATCAGGTACAGCAGGAAATCCCGACACGTCCATTGCGACCAGATCCCGGTACCAGTCCTTGTTCAAAGAGTAGGTTGCAGCAATGAGCGCGCCAATAGAGACGCCTGCGATCGTATCCGGATAATAACCAAGATGATTGAGCGCCTTGAGCACACCGACATGGGCCATGCCCCGCGCGCCGCCGCCAGCGAGTACGAGTCCGAAGGGTTTGTGGTGCACGATAGTTCCTTTCGAACAAAGGGTTGAATGTCCCCGATACAAATTCGTTAGCTGTCTTTCAGTGAGGTGCCGCCAACGCGCGACGCTGTCCTACCGATACGACTAGAGGCCTGGGCCAGAAGCATTTCCAGAATGGGATGGCCGGCGCCAGCGCGGCCAGAAGCGCGGGGTATTAGCCGCATAGGCGCGGTACTCCTCGCCAAATTGAGCTTCGGCGTCCTTTTCCTCCCGAAGGGCGAGGCGCACGTACATGAAGACCAGGACCGGGAACATGACCAGAGTCAGAATGGTCGGCCATTGCACAAGAAAGCCGAACATGATCAGCACGAAACCGGCATATTGCGGATGACGCATCCGTGCATAGATTCCTGTCGTCGCGAGTTTGCCCGAGCGCAGTGCGCCATGAAGGACCGGCCAGGCCGACGATAACACGCTGAAACCCAGGAAGATAAAGGCCAAGCTTATAAAGTGAAACGGACCAAAATGAGGATTGTCCTTCCAGCCAAAGATCATTTCCCAGAAATGTCCTGAATCGTGGGCAAACCAATTGACGCTCGGGAATCGCGACTCAAGCCAGGGCGACAGGAAATATATCGACAGGGGAAAGCCGTACATTTCTGTGAAAAGGGCGATGACGAAAGCACTGAACGCGCCGAAAGATGTCCAGTCCTTTGATTTGGATGGTTTTGCGAAGCTGAATGCAAAAATGATGAAAATTGCCGAGTTCAGGATGACAAGAAACCACAGACCGTATTCAGAATAAGCCATGTCGCCCGTCATTGGGGTGTTCCCTGATCTTCATCGTCGCGGCGTCCCGCATGCCCGCCATGGGTGCCATGCCCGCCATGCATGAACAGGTGCATGCCGCCGCACAAAAGCAGGAACCCTGCAGCGAAGACGAGATTGCCGGGGATGTGCGCCCTGTGCTCGTAGAGAAGCAGGAAGCCAATAGCTGCGGCGAAGGCAATGACCGGCCACCAATACCTGCGGCCTTTGGGCTGATGCTCGTCGTGACTGGAATGATTGTGATTGTGCATTGCACGAAACCTTCTTGCTGTGTGTGGCTAACGGTTCGACCTGGGCGAAGTTGCGTCCTTAGGAATTCGCTGGCAGGTGGCGACCAGTCCGAGAATGAGGCTCGTAAAAACGAAGCCTGACAAGACCCAGTCATCCCAGCGAAAATGCTGATAATGATCGATCGCGAGCAGCAGCATGGCCGCTATCCCAAACGGACGAGCGTAAAGCTCGACAACAATCCAGAAACCAGGCTTGGCGCCATTCATGCCGAGGCGTCCTTGCGGTTCAGTTTCAGGAGCTGCGCATTGATCGCGCAAATCACCGTGCTGGCAGACATGAACACCGCGCCAAGCGCCGGCGTCAGAATGACGCCCCAGGGGAAGAAGACACCCGCAGCCGCAGGAATCGCAAACGCGTTGTAGCCGGTCGCCCAGACGAGGTTCTGCATCATCTTGTTATAGGTCGCACGGGCAAGTCCGATAATCGCCACAACATCGGATGGGCTCGACCTGACAAGGATGATATCGGCCGTTTCAATGGCGACATCCGTACCTGCGCCGATCGCGATCCCGACATTGGCCTGGGCGAGGGCAGGGGCGTCATTCACTCCGTCGCCGGTCATGGCAACGACCAAGCCCCGCGACTGAACTTCCCGAACCTTTGCCGCTTTCTGTTCAGGCAGGACTTCGGCGATGACCTCGTCCAGGCCGATCTCCTTGGCGACCCAACCGGCGACCTGCTTATTGTCGCCGGTTAGCATGATGCACCGAATGTCCATTGCCTGGAGTTCGGATATGGCGCGTGCGGATTCTTCACGGATGATATCTGCAAGAGCGATCGCGCCGATGAGCTTGTCTGCTATCAGTACAAAGACCACGGTCTTGCCTTGCCCGCTCAGGGTTTCAAATCGTGGGTCGTCCATGACCAGTCCCTCGTCACGCAGGTATCCTGGGCTGACGACCTTGACATTCCGGTCCCTGACCATGCCTTCAGCGCCCTTGCCGGGGATCGCCTTGAACTTTTCGACCGGCCAGGCCTCCGGCGCATCCCGGACGATCCCTTGAGCGATCGGATGTTCGGAATGGGCTTCGATCGAGGCGGCATAGGCGATAATATCGTCTCCGGTAAATGCTGTATCGAACACGAGTGTGTCGGTGATCCCGAACTCGCCTTTAGTCAGCGTCCCGGTCTTGTCGAAGATGATCGCGTTGATTTTGCGCGCCTCTTCAAATGCGGTCCGGTCGCGGATGAGCAGGCCATTGGTCGCCGCGATAGCGGTGGAACGGGCCACGACCAGTGGCACGGCAAGCCCCAGCGCATGCGGGCAGGCAATGACCATGACCGTCACCGCGCGGGCCATCGCGAACGAGAATCCCTGACCCGTGAAAAGGGCCCAGAAGAGAACGGTTAATAGACCTCCGCCAAGCGCAATGAAGGTTAGCCATTTTGCAGCCGTATTTGCGAGATCCTGTGTCTTCGACTTGCTAGCCTGGGCTTCCTGGACCAGTTTGATGACACTCGACAGAAAGGTCTCTTCACCCGTCTTGTTGACACGGATAGTCAGCGAACCTTCCCCATTGATCGAACCGCCAATGACTTCGGCATCAGCCCCCTTGAAGATGGGTTTGGACTCACCGGTCAACATGGATTCGTTGAGCGAAGACTCGCCTTTGATGATTATCCCGTCGGCAGGGACTTTTTCACCTGGCTTGATCAGCAAATGCTCGCCGCCTGTAAGGGTCGAGACCGACACATCGCTTACTGAGCCATCTTCGGCCACAAGGTGGGCTTCGTCCGGCATCAGTGCTGCAAGTTTTTCAAGCGCCCGGCCGGCACCAAGGACCGATTTCATTTCGATCCAGTGCCCGAGCAGCATGACTGCGATCAATGTCGCCAGTTCCCAGAAGAAGGTCTCGTCGCTTCCGAGTGCAACCATGCCCATCGAATAGGCATAGGCGGCAGTAATCGCGACAGAGATCAGCGTCATCATGCCGATATCGCGGGAGGTGATTTCTCGCCAGAAGCCTTTCAGGAACGGCCATCCGCCATAGAAAAAGACGAGGCTCGAGAGGGCCGCCAGCACGTATTGGTCGCCTGGAAAGCTCAAGACGTCTGTCAGTCCGAGCCAACCCTGTATCATTGGCGCGAGCGCCAGAATTGGCCCGGTCGCAGCAAGGACGACCCAGAAGCGTTTGCGATACTCCGCAATCATGCCGCTATGGTCGTGACCGCCATGCGCGTCTGGCGTCGTCTGCGCGCCTGCGTTTGCCGGCACCGGAGCGGAACGATGGGTGTGGGTGGAATGGTCCATGGCGGCGATCTTTTCCTACTGGTCAGGTCTTTTGAGACGAAGGATCTGGAGTGGCGATGACGGGACTACCCCTTGGGGGAAGACCGGGGTCGCCATAGTGGCGCGGATTGGATTTGAAGACCCGATGGCACCGGCTGCAGCAGAAAAAGTAGGTCCAGCCCGCGTATTCCTCTGACGCAGCAGCATCTTCCAGCGCAATCATGTTGCGGCAGACGGGGTCTTCGACAGTCATCGACGCCCTCCAGTATTCAATGCATCACCATGGCGCCGATAAAAGTCCATATCGACATGGAGGATCTCACCGGTCACGCCGGTCGGCAAAGCGTTCGCGTGATGCGGAGGCGTTTTTCCGGTCAGATCGCGATCAGTCATGCGAGAACAGCTCCTTGGCTTCTAATACGCAACGAAGCCGGTCGCCCCTCATGAAAGCGCGCAGCGGCGCCCGTTCCAGCCTGCAGGCGCAATGAGACAGCGCTGGCCATGATCAGGAGGGTAGCCGTTCAAGCGCGAGGGCGATGCCTTGTCCGCCGCCGATGCAAAGCGTCACGATCCCGCGCTTGAGGCCTTCGCGCTGCATCGCGTGGATCAACCGAACCGTTAAAATAGCGCCCGTCGCGCCGATCGGATGGCCATGGGCGATGGCGCCGCCTTCGACATTAACAATTTCTTGCGGGAATCCGAGTTCGTCGACGAGCGCGATCGCGATGGCAGCGAAGGCTTCATTCACTTCCACCCGCTCGACCGATGCCAGTGGCCAGGCCGCGCGCTCAAGGGCGTGCCTGACGGCCGGAACCGGCCCGAGGCCAAACAAACCCGGTTCGACCGCGCCGACGCCCATGCCGGCGATACGGACCGTCGGCATCAGGCCGTGCGATTCTGCCCAGGTCCGATCGGCAATGATCATCGCCGCCGCGCCTGAGTTCAGGCCCGGGGCGTTGCCAGCGGTAATCGAACCGTCCGGTCGAAAGGCCGGTTTGAGGCGCGCAAGGCTTTGAAGCGTTGTACCGGGACGATTGTGTTCGTCAGTATCGAACACGCCGGGTCCTTTGCGCGTCTTGAGTTCAACCGGGGCGATTTCCGCTTTGAACCGGCCCTCCGCCTGGGCTTTGGAAAACCGGGACTGCGAGCGCAGCGCCCAGGCGTCCTGGGCCTCTCGGCTTATCTGGTTCTGCTCGACAAGGTCTTCAGTGTGCCAGCCGGAATGCTCACCGGAAAACGCATCGTTCAGGCCATCATTGAGCAGGCTGTCTATCACAGCGCCATCGCCCAGCCTGTATCCGTACCGGGCCCTGCCCAGCAGGAACGGCGCCTGGTCCATATTTTCCATGCCGCCCGCGATGGCGCAATCGGCATGACCAAGCATCACCTCCTGGGCAGCGGTAATGACCGCTTGTGCGCCGGAGCCGCAGACGCGGTTGACTGTCATGGCCGGGACGCTGACCGGCAGGCCCGCGCCCAGCGCCGCCTGGCGTGCCGGGTTCATCCTGGCGCCCGCCTGCAGAACCTGGCCCATGATTACAGTGTCGATTTGGTCCGCCGCGAGCCCTGACCGGACAAGGGTTGCTCTGATGGCGGTTGCACCAAGGTCGGCGGCAGGAACGTCTTTCAGGCTTCCTCCGAACGTACCGATGGCGGTACGCATGGGCGCGCAGATAACGGGATCAGGTCGCGGCATGAGGGCCTCCGATGTGCGAGTTGGTTGAGTGGCAATGATTTTCGGCAGGGGGACAGCAGAGCGCCTCGGGCAATGGCGAACTGCGCGACACGCCTTCAGGCAAGAAGACAGAATGCTGCCTGGTGACGCTCTTGCGTGTCCTTGCAGCGACCACGAGCCGCGCAAGGGCGAGACCTGCAAGACGCGCTTCGGGCGGGTCGGCCCGCGATGGCAGGACGACCGGTGCGCGCAGGCCAAGCACCAGGCCGGCAAGCATCGCGTCTGCCATATATTCAAGATTCTTGGCGAGGATATTGCCGGAAACAAGATCCGGCACGAGTAGAATGTCCGCATCGCCAGCGACAGCCGAACTGATGCCCTTGATCTCTGCCGCTTTTAGCGAAATCGCGTTGTCGAACGCGAGCGGCCCGTCAACAATGCCGCCGTGTACCTGGCCGCGCTGGGCCATGACCGAAAGCGCCGCCGCGTCGAGACTGGACGCGATCAGCGGATTGACCGTCTCGACAGCGGATAATACCGCAGTCTTTGGTTTCTTGATTCCAATCAAGGTCATGAAGTCGATGACATTCTGCAGGATCGCGGCCTTGGCCATCAGGTCCGGCGCGATATTGACCGCGGCATCCGTAATCGCGAGCAGTTTGGGATAGGCCGGTATGTCAGCCAGAAAGACGTGGCTGGCACGCATGCCGGGCTCCCGGAGACTGGCTGCAGGATCAAGCAGTGCTTTCAGCAATACATCGGTATGAATGAGCCCTTTAATCGCAATATGGGTACTACCAGCTCTCAGGAGACTGGCGGCATGCTGGGCCGCTTCGTATTCGTTCCATGCAGGAAGAATCTGATCGGGGTTGACTGAGAGGCCGGCTGCGTCGGCTTCGGCCTGAATCGCATCCGGATCGCCGATCAGGATCGGATGGGCCCAGCCTCGCTTGAATGCCTCGTCCGCAGCCATCAGGACGTCGCGTTGCGCAGCGCAGACGACTGCCACTTTCAAGGGCGGGCCCGCATCGGCTGCCGCTGCGAGCGCGGTAAAATCACGATACGCGATCATGTGGCCCTCTGATTCAGTTGCGCAGGGGCGTTTGCCAGGACAGCGCGACCCTGGCGCGCAATCGTCAGGGCTTCGTCGGTGTGAACCGCTTCGACAATCACCGCGCTCCCTGGTTTTGTGATACACGCAGCGCTCCGGTCATTGGCGTCGCTGTCAAAATCAATACCGAACAAATCGCTCAGCGGCTCACATATGGCTGCGCGGATCGAAGGCGCATGTTCACCGATCCCGCCTGTGAAGATTATCCGGTCAACGCCGCCCATGGCAGCGATAAGTGCCCCGGCCTGTTTGCGGGCCTGATAGGCAAATTGCGCAAGCGCTTCACCAGCACGCGGAGCATCCGTCCGCCTCAGAAGCGTGGCAACATCGCCGCTCAAACCCGAAAGGCCAAGCAGCCCCGCGCCGTGATAGAGCTGGTCCTGCAAGACTGACGGGTCCCAGTTTTTCTCCAGGATCATATAGAGCAGGAGACCCGGATCGACATCACCGCTTCGGGTCGCCATGGGCAAACCAGCCAGCGCGGAGAACCCCATGCTCGTGTCTACGGACTGCCCACCCCTGATTGCAGCCATGCTCGCACCGGCGCCGAGATGCGCAACCAGAAGGCGTTGACTGGCCGCCGTCTTGCCTGCGCGTTCAGCGAGGTCATCGACGACAAATGCGTATGAGAGCCCGTGAAAGCCGTAGCGACGGATGAATTCGCCTTCCATGCCGGGCGGCAGCCCCGTGCGCTGTGCTGCAATCGGCATGTCAGCATGAAAGCCCGTATCGAAACAGGCATAGTGCAGCGCATTTGGCAGACGCAGTCGCGCGGCAACGATGCCGTCAAGATTGGCCGGCATGTGCAATGGCGCCAGAGGGATAAGTTTTCGTAGATCCGACTCGACCCTGGGCGTTAGCCGCTGGGCATCAGTATAATACGGGCCGCCATGCACAACGCGGTGCCCGACAGCAGACACGCCGCTCAGATCGACATGGGTGGCCAACTTTTTCAAGAACGTGTCCAGGGCGACTGGATGGTTGATGCAGCATGCGCGCGTGTCCCAGAGCGTTTCACCATAGGTAGTCCGGGCCGTCAGTCTTGCCTCTGACGTGCCAATCCCGGTCACTGCGCCTGACATGGTCTTGACCACGTGGTCGTCGATCCGAAAAAGCGCAATCTTCAGGCTCGATGAACCGCTATTGAGTGTCAGAACACTATAGGGTTGCCCGTGAGGCTTGTCGTGAGCGTTCATCTTTTGCCCGCCTCGCCGTCGGAAGACCCGCGTAGGCTGGGCCAGTCATACAGCCAGCTGAACGCCTGTTCGGCAGCGGCGTCGCGCGACTCGCGCATCCGGGTGAGGCCGGTTTCGACCCAATCGACGCTCGTCGTCTCGGCTTTGCGGAAACGGTTTTCCTCGCCGGGCTGTTTTCGATGGGCGCGGACCATTGGCGCGAACGCGGCGGCCATCGCCATGGCCGGGTTGAATCGTTCTGAGAACATATAGCGCGTCACCCGCATCGGATGAGACCATTTCAGCACCTCGGCCGTGACCGGATTGGACCAGGCGCGCACCCATGGACTGGCAAATGTCGCGTATGCCGCTTCCAGCCGAGATGAAAGACGTCCCACGCGCTCAAACGCGTCCGGCTGTGTGTTAAACACAAGATCTTCAACCCGGCGCGGCTCAAACCGAACAGTGTACTGGTCATGTCCGCAATCGGGATCGCCGGTCGGATTATCGATTCGCATTTCGTAAAGGCCTGGCTCCAGAGCCTCTACCTCACTGAGGCGCTCCAGGATGGCACGGTGCTCAAGTCGGGCGACACTGGCTGATACGAAAATGCCGAGATGCCCGGCATGCTGATTGATCAGATAGACAATGCGCTGATCGGCAGCGACGAGTTCTTTGGTGGTTTTGTAAACGGCCGGGATCCAGCCGAGCGCCTGGTGCGGCGGGGTAATATTGTCGCCGTATGAGGCGAAGATGACGAGCGGATTGCGAATACGTTTAAGATCGATCTCGCAATGCGGTCCGAGCTTCACAAGGCCTTGTTCGAGGCGGTTGCCGATGAACAGGTTTTCGACAATAGCAAGAATTTCTTCGCGGCTGAGACGGTAATAGCCGCCCCACCAGCGCTCGAAGTCGAGAAAGCGTTCCGCTGATGTATCGACGCTCTCAAACAGGTCGGCATATTTGCGGAATATGGCACCTTCCGGCTTGAGGTTCTCGAAATTCTGGACCAGCCAGGCACCATCAAATCGGCCGTTTCCAAGATCAGACAACAAGTGATTGAGCCATGCACCGCCCAGAAAGCCAGCCGCCAGACGCATGGGATTCGTGCCGGGTTCGCCTGCCCAATAGGCCAGAGGCGATCCGTTCATGACAACCGGACCAGCGAGGCCTTCACAGTCTGCTGCCAGAAGCGCGGCTGCCCAGCCCCCCTGGCAATTGCCATAGAGAACCGGCGCTCGCCCATCGTGTCGTTTGCGGACGATCTCAACGAACTGGCGCAGGCTCGCCATTACATCGGCGAGTGTCTGGCCGGGCAGGGGGTCAGGAGTGAACACAACAAAATAGACCGGATAGCCTTCATGCAGGGCGATGCCGACTTCAGAATCTGTTTTGAAGCCGCCTATCCCTGGCCCATGCCCGGCCCGCGGGTCGATGATAATGACCGGTGGCTTTTCAGGATCAAGGCATTCATCCAGGCAGATATCGCCAACTTCGAGGATATTCAGGAGCTGATAGTTTGAGGCTGGCTCAAATGTGGCCGCGTCTGCCACCAGCTCATATTTGAACTTCAAGACCGGCGGCATGCCATCGCGCTCATGGGCAAGCATGATATTGGCCCGCTGGCGTAATGTGTCAAAGAAGAGAATCTGTCTCTGCATCAGATCGACGCCATATTCGGCAAACTCTTGTGGGTTTGGCCAACTGGCGGCATGCGCGGACGATATCTCGACAGGAGCGGTGTGACCCCGCTCGGGGCTCTTGGCCGCCTTCATTTTGGTGTCTGCCTTTCCAGGTTTGCTGGCTTTCTTGTTTGTCGCGCTTGGAGCATCGGGCATGACGGGGGCTTTCGCGGTTAGAGTAGAAATTTGGGGGATCAGGCCTTACCAGCAGTTCCTTTTGGCGCAGGTTTCACTTTTGGTGGATATTGGTTCTGACTGGAGCTGCCTCCACAACAACACCCGGTTCTGGCCGACGGCATTGCTCCTGACGCGCGCGTCTGGGCGCCCGTTTCGGCGGCGGCAACTTTGTTGTCAGGGTTCATGGCGATCTCCTTCGACTGGACCTGGGCAGTAAAAAGGCCGAGGCGGCCCCCTAATCGGAGCCTGTGAACAAGGACGAACGAAGCAGCGCGGCGTTACACCGGGGCGCTTCGGCGGGGTATCAGGGCGCAGCCCCATCTGACGTTTCTGGCAAACCGACTGACTGAACGCGCTTGCGCATCTCGTCAGCGCCAGGGCAGGCGCATTGGAAATAGCCATGCTCGATGCAGGTCAGGCAGGTCTGTTCCAGGCGCTTGCGCATAGCGCGGCGCGCGCGGTGGAGCTTAACCCGCAGCGCATTATCGGTCAGACCGAGATCATCTGCGATGACCGAACGGTCCACGCCGATCAGGTCGGCCCGCCAGATCAGATCGGCATAATCAGGATTGAGCGTCGGCAGCATCTTGTAGAGGCAAGCGCAAATGACAAAATCGATTTCTTCATCATCGAACAGGAGCGCAGCTTCGGCAGCATAGGTTCCAAGCGCCTTGCTCGTGCGCGCTCTCGCCCGGAAATGATCGGCGATCGTCGAGTGAAGAATCTGGGATAGCCAACCTCGCAGCCGGTCTTCGTCTTTCAGGTCATCAAAGCGCGTCAGTGCTTTGACATAGAATTCCTGGAGCACATCCTTGGCGTCGGATTCATTGCGCAGTTTTCGCTTCAGAAATCTGAACATATCCTGATGCGACTCGATTAGCGCGGCTTCAATGGCGCGCTTTCGCCGGTCGGAAGGAGTTTGATCTGACGTCATGATTGCTCTTGTGGTCACGCAGTGGGCGCTACTGGACCTGATACGTGAATTATCAACTTTGCCCTCATGGGAGCGAACGAATTTGGCCGATATTCCCCGGCATGCCTTGTGCCGGGTGTAACGGTTCAGGGGTTGGACCGTCTTACCCGTATCAGAGTATGTGGTGAGCGCCGGACGTTGCGCTTGCGCCAGACGAGAAGGATTTTCCCAATGAGCCTTTGGAGTGCAATCGCCAGGAGCCGGCTTGACCGATCTATTCGCAAAGGATGCCTGGAAGTCACGTTTCCAAATGGCGCGACGTCCCTCTTCGGCTCATACTGCGTTAGCCCGATCCGTATCGCAATCAAATCGGAAGCATGGCTTCGCCGCATCCTGCTCGATCCGGAACTGCAGCTCGGCGAGGCCTATATGGAGGGGGGGCTGGTGCTGGAAGCGGGCGACCTTTATGATCTGCTGGATATTTTCTGGACGAATATATTGTCTGATGGCAGCCCGAGTGCCTCGCTACCGGCATTCCTCAGAAAGACGTTTCGGGCGGTCGCGCAGTTCAATCCACGCGCACGCTCGGCTCGAAATGTCGCGCACCATTATGATATCGGCAACGATCTTTACCGCCTCTTCCTCGATGAGGACATGCAGTATTCATGCGCCTACTTCCCTGACCCGGAGACGTCTCTGGCCGATGCACAACGCTTCAAGAAAGATCATGTCGCACGCAAGCTGTGCCTGAAACCGGGCGACACTGTGCTCGATATCGGATGCGGGTGGGGCGGACTGGCCTTACATCTTGCCGGCCGTGAAAATGTCCGTGTTCACGGGGTCACTCTGTCATGCGAGCAGCATTGCCTTGCCCGCGAGCGCGCGGACGACATGGGCGTCAGCGACAGAGTGGAGTTCGAGCTTCAGGATTATCGCAATCTGACCGGGCGTTATGACCGTATCGTCTCGGTAGGCATGTTTGAGCATGTCGGTGTGCCGCACTATCGCGAATATTTCGATCAGATTGCGACGTGCCTGAAAGATAACGGCACGGCGCTCATTCACACGATTGGGCGGACCCCAGGACCGGGAGCGACGAATCCATGGATCGCCCGCCACATTTTTCCAGGCGGTTACATACCGGCGCTATCTGAAATCCTGCCTGCGATCGAAAAAGCCGGCCTGATGGTCCTCGATGTTGAAATCCTGCGCCTGCACTATGCAGAAACCCTCAAAGCCTGGCGATCACGGTTTCTCGCGCGAGCAGACGAGGCCAAAGCGCTCTATGATGATCGCTTTGTACGTATGTGGGATTTCTACCTCGTGTGCAGTGAATTGTCATTCCGGCATGGCGTCCACAACGTCTTCCAGCTTCAACTCGCCAAACGCCAGGATGCTGTGCCGCTGACACGCGACTATCTGTATCGGACTGAGCCCGCGCGTGGCCCCCTTCGGCAGGTATCGCCCGTAAATGATGAAAGACCGTTCGCCAATGCCCAGAGATGACAAAAAAGAGGCAGGACGCTCCAAGAAAGTCTACAAACATGACTTGCGTGACCTGCAGATTGAGCTTGTCAAGATTCAGCGCCGGGCAATAGCGCATAACCATCGTATACTAATAATATTTGAAGGACGGGATGCGGCTGGCAAAGACGGCATCATCAAGCGGATCACCGAACATCTCAGTCCGCGAGAGACGCGCGTCGTTGCGCTTGGAAAGCCGTCAGACCGGGACACGCGGAGCTGGTATTTCCAACGCTACGCGTCGCATTTGCCAGCCGATGGAGAAATCGTCCTGTTCAATCGGTCATGGTACAATCGCGCCGGGGTGGAACGGGTCATGGGATTTGTCAGTGATGACCAGGTTGAAGCGTTTTATGACAATGTTGGCGCGTTCGAAAAAATGCTGGTTGGCGACGGAACCCAGATTCTCAAATACTATCTCGACATAAGCAAGCCTGAACAGGCGCGCCGCCTCGCAGACCGTGATAAAGATCCGCTCAAACAATGGAAGAAAAGCCCGATTGATGCGGTCGCACTCGAAAAGTGGGATGACTATACGGCTGCGCGCGATGACATGCTGCGTCGTACGGACTTCACGCACGCGCCGTGGTTTGCCGTTCACACCGACGACAAGCGCCAGGCGCGATTGAATACGATCCGGCATATCATCAAATCGATTGATTGTCCGGAGACGGACAAGGCCCTGGCCGTTCCCGATGAAACAATTGTCTTGCAGGCCACAAAGAAAACCATTGCAGCCCTGCGTCGATGATTCACTTCGTCTTTCAGCACACGATGCTAAACGCTGTAACCTGGTACAGGGGCGCACTCTCGACCCGGACTCTTGCCAGCATGGAAATGTCAGAGCAGCCGTTCGGCTGATTTTCGATCCGGCCGCAGCTCGGTCCAAACAGTTGGAACTGTAACGTATGAGGGCCTCGCGCGTCATATGCGTATCATATCGGAGTAAACTCAAACGTTTGCATCCGTTTGATGTCGATCACCCTATCGCAGACGCGACAATCCGTTTTCCGCGTCGATCGCCGACCAGGAGGCCGCCAGATGACAGACAGTCAGGATCAATGTGACGGGCGACCAGTCATCATGGTCTATGTGCCAATCTTCCGGGAGAAACTGGCAAAGCTGGAACGTTGCGGGGACGGCCATACACCAGAAGCTGTGCGACTTCGCCGGACACTGGCGCGCATAGATCTCGGCCTGACCAAATCGAGATCTTGCGACGATCGCCAGATCCGGTTGACTGCCGCAGAATGAGCTGTCTCTCCCGGCCAAACGAACCCGCGACAGGGAAGCGATTGCGGCGTGTGCGCAGCGCAGCTGCTGTGTCTTCAGTCTCTTAAATCCTGCGGGCGGGTCGATGACCAACACTCTTGTCTTGTTGATCGCCGGAATTCTGATCGTGCTGGCCTATGATTATACCAATGGCCTCCAGGACGCCGCGAATATGCTTGCCACAATTGTCGCCTCGCGAGCAGCAACGCCAATACAAGCCGCGATACTTGTGTCCGTATTCACCTTTCTTGGCCCTGTTCTGGGTGGAACAGCCGTTGCCAATACGATCGGCAACTTTATTGATGTCACTGATCTACAGAATATCGCGTCGCTCACGATTGTGCTTTCAGGCTTGGGGGGCGCAATCGGGTGGAATTTAATTACCTGGTGGTTCGGACTGCCAGCATCCTCTTCTCAAGCGCTCGTAGGCGGTCTGGTTGGGGCTGTGCTGGTTTCTGCCGGACCAGAGCATGTCGTATGGGGGATGTCCGAGTTGAACGCAGGGCGCGTGAGCGGCGTCACCAAGGTCCTGGGTGCGCTGCTTATTTCGCCAGTCCTCGGATTTCTGTTCGGCTGGATTATCCACCGCTTGGTAAGATTTGCGCTGCGTGGCGCTCGTCCGGTCGTCAATCGTAACTTGCGCGGATTTCAATGGGTGGCGACCGCAGCGCTCGCCTTTTCTCATGGTACGAATGACGCTCAAAAGGGGATGGGGATTATCGCCATGTTGCTTGTGATCAGCGGCGTCAATGCAGAGTTCACCGTGCCGATTTGGGTGATCCTCGCAAGCGCAACTTCCATCACTTTGGGCACGTTTTCAGGTGGTTGGCGGATCGTTCGAACGCTCGGCTTCGGGATCTACAAAGTCAGACCCATTCATGCGCTTGATGCCCAGCTTGCATCGGCAAGCCTGATTCTGGCCGCGTCCATGACGGGCGCGCCGGTTTCAACCACTCAGGTCGTGAGCACGTCCATAATGGGCATCGGTGCATCTGAGCGTCCAAAGTCGGTCCGCTGGGGCACGGCGCAGCACATCATTGGCGCCTGGCTGATTACCATGCCCGGTGCAGCCGCGATATCGATCGCGCTGTATCTTCTTATGCAAGCGCTTGGCGCAATCGTTTAGCAGGACGCCCTCGGGGCACGCGAGAAAGGAAGTATGATGTCGAAACGCCCAGGTGACGTTAAGCGTCCTCCGAGCCTTGTTCGGATTTTGAACGGACTGTTTCCGAGCACGCCAGATTTTCATCAGTTGCTCAATGATCAATGTGAACTCGTCGTGCAGGGGATGGAGGTTTTTGCTGAATTCATGATGACGGGGGACCAAGCCGCTGCCGACAGGGTTCGCCAGCTCGAACACGAAGGCGACAGTTTGAAAGCAAGAAACATCGATATACTGAACCGTTCCTTCGCAACGCCCTATGATCGTGAAGACATCTACCGCGCGATTACCGCTATCGATGATGGGCTCAACTATGCCAAAACCTCGGTGTGGGAGATGGATGTTCTTGGCGTGAGCCCCGACAAGCCTATGGCTGAAATGGCTGACTTGCTGCTGCAGGGCGCCAGATCACTGCAACGCGGATTCAGTGTTCTGAAAACCAATCCGGGGGAAGCGGAACGCGCCGCAAACGCTGTTCGCAAGACCGAGCGTCACGTTGAGAAAGTCTATCGGCGAGCGATAGCCGAATTATTCAGCCCGCAGCATTATGCCAACGATTTGGCGGCGCGACGCAAGGACCTCAGTGAAGATTTACGACCTTTGCTCGAACCGGACGATAAGGCGAGCTGCGACTCTGTCCTGAAAGGGGTTTCCTTTGTCATGGAGACGCTCAAGCGTCGGGAAATTTATCGCCACCTCTCAAATGCGGCCGATCACTTTGCGCATGCCGGCGATATTCTGCACGATATTACCGTCAAATCCGCCTGATATTGTCGGTCCCTGATATCCTGGCTCAAACCAATCCCCTTGCGCTTTTTGGACTTTGCCGCCCGCAAGCAGACGCGACATTCAGCGAAAGACGCGCGCAATCACTCTTTCTCGTCAACTTTGAACGCCTCGTCATGGCCGCTCCGTATTCCGTCAATGAGGTATCAATTGCCCCGGATCCATCAAAACCAAACCTTAAACAGGCGTAAAGTGAGCACGATCAGTATGGTCCAGCAGCTTAGATAGATTGCTGTGAGCCAAAGTTGCTGATCGGATATGCCTGGGCGTCTGTGGCGAACGCTGCGGATCAAGGCGACAAGGTGAACCGTCAGTCCGAGAAGGGCAATCAGCGCAGCGGTTTCTGCGATATAAGGTGCCACGATTGCACCTAGTCCCACGCCAAACAGGCCAATCCCAAGGCTGGATATGACGCAGGTCAAGACCTTGGGTAAAGTGTGGGAGGAGTGGCTTGAGCCATCGGAAGTTTGCCGGCGGGGACTTTGGTGAGAGTTCATCTTAAACTTTCCTGTATTGTGATGTGGTTCGCCGTCCGAGCCACATCGCAGCCAATAGGACTGCAAGACGAACAGACGCAGACCTTGGCCGCGCATTACACGTTTCAGTTTTTTTGCAGCTAAACGAAACAAGACGTCCAGCCCGCAGGCGCTTCCGCGACATTGCGAGACCCATTCTAGACTCACTCACGAGGCTGGGACCGCAGCCGTTCGCGCCCTCGGAGTGAACGTGCCAAGTCGAAGGCGACGCCACCTAAGGAATCATTGCAGGATTGCGCCCAATATTCGGATATCGTTTCTATCCCAGCTGGCAGGTCGGTGTATCCTGGCTTGCAAGCGGTCCAAATATTTCAGGTGATTGTGTGGTCGATTTGAACGCCTGCGACCGCATCCGGCTCAGCCGTACGAGGTCTTCATCGGTGGGGACGCCAATTGGGTGGCAACACGATTGGCATCGCCGCAAATGGCCAGTAAGGGCGCACCAGCAACATTATCATCGAGCGAATGTCTCATCGGGTCTGAGTGGCTGGAGCCTTTGTCTGGCGGCAGCAAGCAGGCCAAGCCCGGTCACCGCCGAAAGCGTGGACCCGATGATCACACTCAAAGTGACCCCTTGCAAAGCGGTTGGACTATCGAATGCGAGCGCCGCCACGAACAGGCTGATTGTAAACCCAACCCCCGCCAGAAAGGACGCGCCGAGCAAATGCAGCCAGCTGACGCCGAAAGGTCGTTTGCCTAACCCACTCCAGACAGCCAGGCTGGCCGCACCAAATACACCAAGCGGCTTGCCAAGGAAAAGGCCCAGCCCGGCGCCGAGGCTGGCGGGTCCGAGCAGGGAGGATGGCGTTATGCCCGCCAAGTGAATGCCGGAGTTGAAAAAGGCGAAGATCGGGACAACCCCATAAGCGACCCATGGCTTCATGCCCGCTTCGATGACCGCAAGTACGGGGCGCCCATTGATTGTAAGCGGAATGGTCCAGGCCACGAGGACACCGGCAATGGTCGCATGCACGCCTGATTCCAGAACCGCGACCCACACAAATATGCCTATCAGGACATAGGGCGTCATATTTGAAATGCGCATTCGGTTGAACCCGATCAGGACGGCAAGGCCGAAACCAGCCATAGTCAGCGAGACGAGGCTCACCCCCTCAGTATAGAAGAGCGCGATGACAGCCAGCGTTCCGAAATCATCGAATACGGCGAGCGCCATCAGGAAGACTTTCAGACTGGCCGGAACGCGGGCACCAAGTACCGACAAGACGGCGAGTGCGAGTACAATATCGGTCGCGACCGGTACCGCCCAGCCATGTTCGGTGTCCGGATTACCCGCATTGAACATCAGATAGATTGCAGCAGGGGCGAGCATACCGCCCAGTGCGCCAATCGCGGGAAGGGCGATCCTGCGCGGCGATGCAAGGTCGCCGACCAAAACTTCTCGTTTGATTTCGAGCCCGACCGCAAAGAAGAAGAAGACCATCAGGCCCTCATTGATCCAATCGACAAGTGGTTTGGACAGCCCGACCTCTCCGAGTTGAATCGAGAAAGGCGTATGATGGATAAAATCGTAGGTCCCAACAGCCGGAGAATTAACCCAGATAAAAGCGATGGACATGGCTGCGAAAACGGCAAGCGCAGCATGCCGTGTCGACGCGCTTGAATCGGCAGGCAGATGGCCGGCGTCTGCGGTGGCTGCCTTCGGATCTGGAATGAAAGGGGCTTTATCCACACAGTCAGATACGTCTGGTTGGGGTTCACCCCTTGGCCAGGCCGTCAATAGATCAAGGTATCCTGACAAGCGCAAACTATTCGCGTTGTATGAAACCAAGAGCGCTTTTCCCGCGATGGGGGCTGGTGATCAGTTCTGCGCAGCATCATGCCTCGTGAAGAATTTCGTCTGCGTATGAGTGCGCCGGACCACTGCCGCGTATCTGTATTAGTCTTTCATGAAACATGCTGAGCACAGGCGTCGGAAAAAACCGTCATTTACTTTGAGCCAAATGAGCCAGTTCGCACCGGGAAGGCCCCCGATCGCCTGGGTTGCCTCTGCGAAAGAACGCGCTGAATCCGCGGCGGCCCGGCTTCAGTTTCGTACAGGTTGTCGCCATCGAGGAGCATGGTTCAGAGTGATGCAAATTGCGTTTTTCGAAATAGAGCCGCGAGACGCGGCAACGTTTGACAGTCTGAAGCCAGGCAACAGTCTGAGACTGACAGATGAAGCTCTCTCGGCCGGAAATGCCGGCGCCTTCGTTGATGCCGAAATTGTTTCCACCTTCATAAATTCGGCCATCGATCGTGCGGTTCTGGATCAGCTGCCAGCGCTCAAATTGATCGCGACGCGATCGACAGGATTTGACCACATTGACACCGCCCTGTGCGCCGAACGCGGCATTCGTGTCTGCAATGTGCCGGTCTATGGCGAAAATACCGTCGCCGAACATGTCTTCGCCCTCCTCCTTGCACTCAGCCATCGCTTGCTCGAGGCGGTGGAGCGCGCTCGCTCAGGGCCATTCTCTCCTGCCGGACTGACGGGCTTCGATCTCGCCGGTAAGACACTAGGCCTGGTGGGCACCGGCGCCATCGGGCGGCATGTTGTCCGCATTGCTCACGGGTTTGGCATGCATGTTTGTGCATTTGACATCGTGCCGGATTCCGATTTTGCGACGCGCGAGGGCTTTTCTTATCGGACTTTTGACGACCTCCTAACGACCGCAGACATAATATCCCTGCACGTGCCGTCCACGCCTCAGACCCGTCATCTCCTATCTGCGGACGCCTTCATGCGCATGAAGGACGGTGTCGTAATCATCAACACGGCGCGCGGCGACGTGGTCGATAGCCATGCGCTCATCGAGGCTTTAAAGAGCGGAAAGGTGGCGGCGGCCGGACTTGACGTCCTGCCTGATGAACCCATGCTTCGCGAAGAGGCAGAGCTGATCTGTTCGGTTGATTGTGACGGAGATGATCTGCGCACCCTGGTTGCCGACCAGGTTCTATTGCGAATGCCCAATGTGATCGTGACACCTCACTCCGCTTTCAATACGCGAGAAGCCATCGCCCGCATTGCCGAAACCACAATCAAGAACATCAAGACGTATCTAGCGGGCGAGCCGCAAAACCTGGTCGCAACGCAGAAAAATCTGTCACTGAAGGAGCAAGAGCATGTCTGACAAGTCAATCCGGGTCGCCGTAAACGGTTACGGTGTCATCGGCAAACGCGTTGCCGATGCCGTGACACGCCAGGACGATATGCAGCTGGCAGGCATCGCTGATACATCTGCTGACTGGCGGCTGCGTGTCGCGAACCAGCGAGGCTATCGAGTCTTTGCGGCAACCCCAAAGGCGCACACATCGATGAGCAAAGCGGGTATAGTACTGTCAGGCAATTTGGATGACCTCCTGGACGAGGCAGATATTGTCGTCGATTGCACACCGAAACATGTTGCAACCGGAAATGTTGCTCTCTTCCGAAAGCGGGGGCTCAGATTCATTGTACAAGGTGGCGAACCCCACGCCCTTACCGAGCACTCATTCGTCGCCGAATCGAATTTTGACAGCGCTGTGGGCAGATATGAAACGCGGATTGTCTCCTGCAACACGACGTCGATTGTTCGAACGCTCGGCGCGCTGAAACGGGCAGGTTTGCTCAAAAAGGCGCGCGGCACGCTTTTGCGCCGCGCCACCGATCCCTGGGAAAGCCATCAGAGCGGCATCATGAACACGCTAGTCCCGGAACAAAGCATTCCAAGCCATCAAGGCCCGGATGCCCAAAGCGTCGATCCGGATTTCGATGTCGTGACGATGGCGGTCAAGGTGCCGGAAACACTTGCGCATCTGCATTATTGGAACGTTGAACTGTCGCGCGCCGCCGACCGAGAGGAGGTATTGGCGGCATTTCACTCTTCGACGCGTATCGCCATGGTCAGACTGGACGACGGACTGACGGGTATAAACAGTGTCAAGGAACTCATGGCCGACCTGAAACGTCCAAATGACAACCTATACGAAGTCGCTCTTTGGGAAGACCTGGTTACGATTCAGAATAATGAACTCTTTTATGCCTATATGGTCGACAATCAGGCGATCGTCATCCCGGAAACGATTGATGCGATCAGGGCGCTGACAGGGCTTTCGACAGATTCACAAAAATCCATCGCGAAGACCAATGCCGCCCTCGGTATTGGATCGGCGCTCTATTGAAACCGTGATGGCGTGGACCGAGGCGTGTGCGTTGCAAGATCGGTACGTCGCGGCGCCAAACCGCCTGGCAGTGAGCCTAGGGTTTGGTGCCCGAATAGATGGAGATCGATCCGGTCGGCGTGAGCGTGACGCTCTGCTCTTTGGCATGCGTAAATCCCGCACCCCGCATGAATTCGGGCAGCCGGCCGTCCTTGTTGGCTCTGGTGTCGGCATAGCCATCGGTCAGGCGGACCAGGTTGAAAGCAAGCTTCATCGGTATTGAGCGCTGCCGACCGTAATCAGCGATCAGCAACTCGCCACCGGGTTTGAGGAGGCGAAAAGCGTTTGCGAGGATACTTGTTTTAACAGAGACCGGGCACTGGTGGAGCACGAGGCTGATCAGAATCTTGTCCGCGCTTCCCGGCCGGACAATGTGGTCAATCTTTTTGTCGCCCATCGCGGTTACGAATTCGATAGCGGCTCCAGCTCTTACCGCTTTCGCTTCGGCGATCGTTCGTATGTCGGGGTCCGGATCAATTGCGATCATGCGAATGCCAGGCTGCGTTGTTTTGATCAGACACGCCATGCTCGCAGTGCCCGCGCCGATATCGATGATTGTCTCTCCGCCTCTGGGGGCCAAAGCGACGAGCAGCCTGGCTCGCCATGTTTTCTCACGGGTCAGGAGAGCAATGGCGCGATCATAAAGTTCTATCGAACCATGAGGGCCGAGTGCGGGCGTGTAGTTAGGAGCTGGTAACTTGGTCATCACCCGACCCTAGAGCGGAGCAAACCCGCCAGTATTGAATGTTTCAACTGTATTGAAAAACGGCGGCTGTGTAAGTTCCCGGTGTAATGAGTGAGGGAAGGTGGCGTCCATGCCGTATCACCATAAAGGCTGATCGCTCCCATTTGCGGCAGGCTTGGTCCCATGCGCATTGGAGACACCGATGATGAGAAACCTCAAGGCCGACACGTATACGCCTCACTCACACGTGCGTGCGCATTGTCCCCGGGGCCCTGCCTGCAGAACAGCGCTTCTGTCAATTATTGGACTCGGCGTTGCGGCCCTTCCAGCCATGGCCCAGATCAATCTCTACGACAGTGACGTTGTCGCCATTGATGTTGGTCTCGACGCAGCCACAGTCGTTTTTGCGCAAAGCAATCCCTGGTTTGGAGAGCCCGAAGCGAACATCGGTGTCGATACAAGCACATGGGCGGAGTTCGCAGTTGAGCCGCAACTGTACCTGACATTGAAAAATGTATTTGGGGGGGAATTGTCAGCCGGCCTGTCTGCTGTCGGGACGAAGACATACGGCGAGAGCGCAGAAGGTTTCGCCGCCGGGATCAGCGACCCCGGCAAGGCGACGCTCGAAAAGCTCTATGTCGGCTGGAAGGCAGAACTTGGCGAAGATGATTTCTTCGAGGTCATCGGCGGCGATTTTGACTATGAAATTGGTACCGGCTTCCTGATCAAGGATGGTGGCCGTGATGGCGGCGACCGAGGCGGCTTCTACCTGGGTGCCCGTTCGGCGTCGCGCAGCAGCGGCCTCGTTCGCCTGAAGCAAGGAGATCTGCTGCTGGAAGGGTTCTGGCTTGGCAACAATCCGGGCCGGGCCGGTATCAAGGCGCATGTCGGCGGGGTCAATGCCGAGTATGACATCTCCGAGCGCGCCTCAATTGGCGCAACCTATGTCGAAGTTGCCCATTTTGATGACCCGGTCACCGCAAACACAGCCGAGGAACTGAAAACCTACGATGTGCGCGCCGCGATTGACGTCTCTGACCGGTTAACATTTTCTGGCGAGTACGCCCTGCAGGAAGGGGCCGGTTTCTATGAGGGCCAAGGCGGCTACCTTCAAGGCCGCTACAAGCTCGATAGCTTGCCGTTTGAGCCGACAATCACCTATCGCTACGCCGTCGTCACAGGCGATGATCCGTCGACGCCGCAAAATGAAGAATTCGTACCGCTCGCCTACGGCTTCACCGATTACGGCCAATGGTATCAGGGTGAGATCACGGGCAACTGGATTTTCGGGAACTCCAACCAGAAAACCCATATGGTCAAAGGCTCTGCCACGCTGACTGACACCGTGTCGCTGACCGCTTCCTGGCTCAATTTCACTCTGGATGAACCTGGCCAGATCGGTGTGGACGATGAGGCGTTCGGAGACGAAGTCGATATCTTCCTCGACTGGCAGGCGACCGATCGCTTGTTCCTGTCGGCGGCAGCCGCTGTGATGGTGCCGGGCGACGGCGCCAAACAATTTACGGGCGGTGATGAGACCTGGTCTCACTTCATGCTCTACGCATCCGTCGCATTCTAGGAGAGGGGCTGAAAACATGTCAGACTCAATTGAAACGGACGATGCACAGGCCCCATCGAAGGGCTTCAAGTTTCCAACTGCCTATACAATCCTGTTCGCGCTCATTGCCCTCGTTGCGTTGGGGACATGGATTGTACCGGCAGGGCAATATCAGCGAGCGGAGAATGCGGAACTGGGCCGTGAGGTACCGATTCCAGGGACATACGAAACCGTTGATGCCAACCCGCAAGGGATTGTCGATGTATTTCTCGCACCGATTGGCGGGTTCTATAACCCGGACAGCAATCAAGCGCAGGCTATCGATGTCGCGCTGTTCGTGATCATCATCGGTGGATTTCTCGGCGTTGTGACCCGGACAGGCGCCATCGATCATGCAATCGAACGCTGCATGTCGGCCTTGAGGGGGCGAGAGATCTGGATGATCCCGATCCTTATGGCCTTCTTTGCTGTTGGCGGCACGACCTATGGCATGGCCGAAGAATCGCTCGCCTTTTATGGGCTCCTGATACCGGTCATGCTGGCCGCCCGGTTTGATGCCGTCGTCGCCGTTGCCGTTATCCTGCTCGGGGCGGGGATCGGCGTCCTCGGTTCGACGATAAACCCGTTCGCCACGGTTATCGCTTCAAACGCGGCTGGCATCGCGTTTACGGACGGGCTGACCCTGCGGGTTTTCATTCTGGTAACAGGCTGGGCGATCTGTTCGGCCTACGTGATGCGCTACGCCGTCAAGGTGAGAGCAGATCCCTCCAAATCGATCATCGCCGACAAGAAAAACGAAATCGCTGCCCGCTTCAAGAGCGACGGCCATGATCCGGACGCGCCGCTCTCACGATCACAAATCCTGACCCTGATCATTTTCGCTGCGACCTTCGCCATCATGATATGGGGCGTATCTTCGCAAGGCTGGTGGATGGACAAGATGTCGGCCCTGTTCATCGCTGCATCTATCCTTGTCGGGGTCGCCTCCTGGATGGGTGAAGAGGGCTTTATCGACGCCTTCATGGCGGGCGCGAAAGACCTTCTCGGCGTGGCGCTCATAATCGGCATTGCACGCGGAATCGTGGTGATCATGGACGCAGGCAAGATGACGGACACGATCCTGCATGCGGGCGAAGGCGCCTTGAGCGGGCTCGAGCCCATCGGGTTCATCAACACCATGTTCGGGATAGAGCTTGGATTGTCCTTCCTGGTACCATCGTCCTCGGGTCTTGCCGTCTTGAGCATGCCAATCATGGCACCGCTTGCCGATTTCTCGGACGTTGACCGCTCGCTTGTGGTGACCGCCTATCAGTCGGCGAACGGGCTGGTGAACCTCATCAACCCGACCTTTGCGGTCGTCATGGGAGCACTCGCGATTGGCGGTGTGCCCTACCAGCGCTGGCTCCGGTTCATGTGGCCGCTCCTGCTCGGGCTGGTCGTCCTGGTTATGGGGTCTCTGACGATCGCAACCCTGATCAACTGAGCGGGCACAGTCTTCAACGCCGCATACAGAACCGCAATTCAACGTGTTTTTGAAAGGACCTCTCCAATGACAGGCTTCGGTGTACATTCTGAAATCGGCAAGCTGCGCAAAGTCATTACCTGTCAGCCGGGGCTCGCGCACTCACGGCTAACGCCCGCAAACGCCGATGCGTTGCTCTACGATGATGTTCTCTGGGTGCAGGAAGCCAGAACCGATCATGCCGACTTTCGCATGAAAATGGCCAATCGCGGGGTTGAAGTCTACGAATTTCATGACCTCTTGAGTGAGATTGTCGCGATGCCTGAGGCCCGCAACTGGATCCTCGACCGGCGGGTGACCGACGACCAGGTCGGCGTCGGCATGCCGGAGGAGTTGCGCGCCTGGCTGAGCGAACTTCCCCCCTATCAACTGGCGGTGTTTCTGATAGGCGGAATTGCCGTTCATGACCTGCCGTTTAAGGCCACTGACATGTTCGGCAGCTATCTGGGTCCGGACGGATTTGTCATACCGCCACTGCCAAACACGCAGTTCCCGCGCGACAATAGTTGCTGGATCGGCAACGGCCTGACATTGAACCCGATGTTCTGGCCCGCGCGGCGGCCCGAAACGCTGCTCGTCGCCGCTGTCTACAAATTTCACCCGGCATTTGCACACGGTGATTTCAAAGTCTGGTGGGGCGATCCGGATACCGATCACGGCCCCGCGACGCTGGAGGGCGGCGACGTCATGCCATGGGGCAACGGCACTGTCCTTATCGGGATGGGCGAACGCACCAGCCCGCAGGCGGTTGGACAAGTGGCGCGCGCCTTGTTTAAAAACGGGGCCGCGACCCGTGTCATCGCCTGTCAGATGCCGCGCGCACGCAGCGCGATGCACCTGGACACGGTCTTTTCCCATTGTGACCGGGATGTCGCGACGGCTTTTGTCGAGGTTTGCGACCAGATCCAATGCTATACATTGCAACCCTGCGACAAGCCCGACCACGTATGCGTCACAAAGGAGAGCCGTCACCTTTTTGTGATAGCGGCTGAGGCGCTTGGGCTCAAAAAGCTGAACATCGTTCAAACGGGCGGCGACGCCTACAATCAGGAGCGCGAGCAATGGGACGACGGCAACAATGTCGTCGCCCTCGAACCGGGGGTCGTTGTCGCGTACGACCGCAACACATCGACCAACACGCTCCTGCGCAAAGCCGGTATCGAAGTGATCACGATCCGTGGATCCGAACTCGGGCGAGGCCGCGGCGGCGGCCATTGCATGACCTGCCCGGTCTGGCGCGATCCGGTCGATTTTTAAGTGCCCGTTTGGCACCCGTATATTCATGATGAGGACGTATAATGGCCTATAATCTTCAAGGACGCAGTTTCCTGAAACTGCTGGATTTCGACCAGCGCGCAATGCGCTATCTTCTCGATCTGTCGCGTGATCTGAAACGCGCGAAATATTCCGGCATCGAACACCAAAGCCTGAAAGGCAAGAATATCTGCCTGATCTTCGAGAAGGCCTCGACGCGTACGATGTGTGCGTTCGAAGTTGCGGCCATGGATCAGGGAGCAGGCTTTACCTATCTCGGGCCGTCCGGCTCGCATATCGGTCACAAGGAATCAATGAAGGACACGGCTCGGGTCCTTGGGCGAATGTACGATGCGATCGAATATCGCGGGTTTGGGCAGGGAAAGGTCGAAGAACTTGCCGCCTATGCGGGCGTGCCCGTATTCAACGGTCTGACGGATGAATGGCACCCGACCCAGATGCTGGCGGACCTGATGACGATGCACGAACATGCCGACAAGCCGCTCCGCGACATATCCTACGCCTTTGTCGGCGATGCCCATAGCAATGTGGGTCATTCCCTCATGATCGCCGGGTGTCTGATGGGTATGGATGTCCGCATCGCTTCGCCCGGGAGCCTCTGGCCAAGCGACGACTATTTGCAGCCTGCCAAAGAGCTGGCAGCCCGGTATGGAGCCCGGCTGACGATCACCGAAGACCCGGTCGAAGCCGTCAAGGACTGTGACTTCATCAATACTGATGTCTGGGTGTCGATGGGCGAGCCAGCCGAGGTCTGGGAAGAACGGATCAAATTGCTCAGGCCTTATCAGGTCAATGCCGATTTGATGGCGGCAACAGGCAAGCCGACAACCAAATTCATGCATTGCCTGCCGGCATTCCACAATGCAGAAACCGACGTCGGCCGGGACATGCTGGAGAAATTCGGGATATCCGAAATGGAAGTTACTGACGCGGTCTTTGAATCGCCCGCGGGAATCCAGTTCGAACAGGCCGAGAACCGGCTGCACACGATCAAGGCCATTCTTGTGGCCACGATCGGCGGTTGATCCATGCGTATACTGGTTGCCCTTGGCGGAAACGCCCTTTTGAAACGCGGTGAAGCGCTGACGGTCGAAAACCAGCGCGCCAATGTAAAAATTGCAGCAAGCGCGCTTGCCCCCCTGGCTCGGAATCACGAACTGATTGTTACGCATGGCAATGGGCCCCAGGTCGGATTGCTGGCACTGCAAGGGGCGGCCTACAAGCCAGACGAAGCCTTCCCTTTGGATGTTCTCGGCGCCGAGACCGAGGGCATGATCGGGTACGTGATCGAGCGCGAGCTTCGAAACTGCCTGCAAGGGGACAAAGAGATCGCGACACTGCTCACCATGATCGAGGTCGATACGCTTGATCCGGCGTTTGACGCGCCGAGCAAATTTGTCGGACCGGTTTATTCCCGGGCTGATGCAGAACGTCTTGCGGCCGAAAAAAAATGGCAGATCAAAGCGGATGGTCAGGATTGGCGCCGGGTTGTTGCGTCGCCCAAACCTCAGAAAATTCTTGAACTGGATCCAATCAAATGGATGCTCGACCGCGGCGTAATTGTTATCTGCGCCGGTGGAGGGGGGATTCCGACAATCCGGGGAGAAGATGGTCGGCTCAAGGGAGTTGAAGCCGTCATCGACAAGGATTTTGCCAGCGCGTTGCTGGCCCGCGAACTTGAAGTGGATCTCTTCATCATGGCGACCGATGTCGATGCGGTCTATGTCGACTGGGGGCAACCCTCACAGCGGCGCATTATAGAAGCGGGGCCTGATGCTCTGGACACGTATGAGTTCCCGGCAGGCTCAATGGGCCCAAAAGTCAGAGCTGCCTGCGCGTTTGTGCGCCATAGCGGCGCAAAAGCAGCGATCGGTGCATTGAAGGATATCGAGGCGATTGTTGCAGGTGCGGCTGGCACCCTCATCATCAACTCGGTTCGCGGCCTGAGAGAGGAATCGGTTTGACACGCCGTCTTGCTCTTGGACGCTCAGGAATCGGACTTTACCGTCCTGTACGGCATTTTCTTCTTTATGCCGCCATGGGCGCGATCATAGGGGTCATTGTTCTTCACCCCATCATTACGCTCGTCTTGTGGATGGAGTATGGCGCTCTGTTTTCACCCGAATATTCTGACTTTGGCCGATTTGCCTGGGAGCGGGTGAGTGGCGCGCCAGTTTACCATCTCATGGCTATGAATGGCATTTTCGCTGCACTCGGCGCGGCAATCGGAATGGTCTTTGCCGTTCTGACACGTGCACTCTCTGTTCAGTTGCGTAAAGCTGAGGGACTCCTTGAGGATCTCCAAACGGCATTGCCAAGTGTCATTGCCGGAGGTGAGAACGAATTCACCGAGTTCAAATCCACTTTGCGGTGGGATATCAATGAATCGAGGACCAATAGAAGTCTTGAGCAAGTCATTGCCAAGACAATCGCTGGATTGATGAACCATGAAGGCGGTCGTCTCCTAATCGGCGTGACAGATGCAGGCGAGCTGACCGGAATTGAACAGGATCTTAAAACGCTTCGGCAGCCGTCAGTTGATGAATTTGAGCGCGCCTTGACGGGGATCGTAAAGACGTATCTGGGGGGTGTCGCTTGCACGCTGATCAGGTGCCGGTTCCTGAAGATCGACGACATGACAATATGCTGGGTGCTCGTAGAGCGCGCCGCAGAACCAGTCTTTCTCGTCTTGTCGGATACCTCGAAATATTATGTCCGCACCGGAAATTCGACGCGCGAATTGAACGCCGCGGAAGCACATGATCATATTCAGCGAAGAGGGAGGTAGAAGTCATGCCTGTCGATCAGCAGAGCGGCCTCCTGTTTTCCGACGCATTCACATCTCGCTTGACTGTCGCTGCGTCAGACATTGATGCGTTCAGCCATGTGAACAATGCAGTTTATCTGAAATGGATGAATGACTGCGCCATGGAACATTCAGCGTCGGTTGGACTGCCCGCTGAAGCGTGCGTCGATCTGGACCGAGGTATGGCGGTTCGGGAAACTAGGCTGGTTTATCAGCGGCCTGCGCGACTTGGCGACGGGGTCATCATCGCAAACTGGATAACGTTCAATGATGGCAGATTGCGAGCCAATCGGTACTTCCAGGTCGTGCGGGCAGATGATCATCAAACACTGATTCTGGGCGCATCCAAATATGTCTGTATCGCGCTTTCCACCGGCAAGCCCGCCCGTATGCCCGATGTGTTCGCGCTGGCATATCAGGTTGAACCGGGATTGCAGCGGCGCCTCGTTGCGGATGCGAGCCTGCGCACTGAGCTGATCATATAAGAGAGCATGTCCCGTATCCGGATTGTCAGCGACTATCGGAACCTGCACGGCGTCGTTCGGCGACGACTGTACTTTGGTGACCCGTTCAATGGCGGTGAAGTGAGCGTGCAAGTCCATGTAAGCCACTGCCAGCTGTGATGCGGCAACCCTTTTGGGGGTAGAATTCGCCCTTCCGCCAGGGTTCGTCTATACGCTCACAGATGCAAAATTCCAGCGGCGTTTCGAGCGCGACTATGTACCGTGGGATTATGTCGCCGCTGGGGACAAGTTACCCTATGTGTCCGACAAACAGCTGACATGGAACGCAGGTGTCGAGACCAATCGCTGGGGTAGGGATCTGTCGGCAAACTATGTGTCCGATGCACGGGCGCGCCGGGCAGGGCGCAATCGAGGCGGCGCAACTCATCGAGGCGCGTTGGGTGGCGGATGCTGCAATATGGAGTGACCTGACGGATCGCATCCGCGTGCGGGTAAAGGCCGAGAAACTTTTTGACGACGTGTATGTTGCCTCAATAGACCCGGCCGGTCTTCGCCCGGGAAAGCCGTTTGAGTTCCTGATGGGCGTTGAGCTATCCTTCTGAGGGGGGCTCAGAAGGCGCCGGTCTTCACCCACTCTAAAAAAGCGATGCACCTATTTCCTGCATTTTGCGACACGGGCCGACACTGCGGACGCCAAACGCGGCTCGAAACGACTGCTCACGCGTGTCAGGCGGGCGGTGTCAATGCCGGCAATGGCGAATGGGTCGAGTGCCATCACTTCTGGCTCACGCAGGTGTTGTTTGAGGTCGTGTGCCGTGTTTCGAACCGTCACCCCGGTACATCATCCAGACCAGATAGGATGACATGACCGCCCCGCCGAAACAGAAGACCGAAACATAGGCGTATGCGAAGAACGTATAGGTTGTGATGAGAACGCCAAACGCGAGAAAACCGAAGATACGCACGCCGCGTACCGATGATAGTAAAAGTGGCAGGATCACAACTGACACATAGATCGCATAGGTAATCTCTCGGCGTCCGACAAAATCGAGGAGTTCGGTGCCTTCATAGACGATTACATGCGACAGGAAGCGGGTATTGAGCCAGCCCTCGTGCGCAAAATAGGGAATGTATTGCAGTGCGCCCAACATCGCGCCGGCTATTACGAAGACGAGGAAATAGGGTTTACGCCGGGCCGGTTCGAGGGCGAAGGTCGAGACCGGAATCCAGACCGGCCAGGCCAACCAGGAAAAAAACATGTATAGGAGAGAGGCACTTGCGATCAGTTCGGTGTTCTGGCTGGACCCGGCGACCCAGACCACGCCTTCGGCCAATTGTTGAATTCCAAACAACAGCGGCAGGGTTGCCAGGGGCAGATAGCGCCGGTCGCCCCGCCAGGCTTGCCGCATGCTGAGCATACCAGCTGGAATAAGCCCGGCGGCGGCGATGAAACTGACTTCTGCTGACAGACACATATGATTTTCTCCCGGATTGCCTATTTGTTGTTCAGGACATGCGCCTGCGAAATAGCCAGGCACCTGCAGTGAGCGTTACGACCGCGATCACCGCCATGGGCCAGGTGTGATGGATGAAGAGTTCGGCAGGCGCGTCCTTCATGTAGACGGCCTTGCTGATCACGATGAAATGCATGATCGGATTGGTCTCGCTCAAAACCTGCAGCCAATCAGGCATGTTCGCGACCGGAGTTGCATAGCCCGACAGCAAAACAGCCGGCATCATATAGATGAAGAGACCAATGATCGCTTGTTGCTGTGTCGCCGCCAGGGACGAAATGAACAGACCGATCCCAATGATCGCCGCCAGATAGACGACCATGCTGGCATAGAGGAGGATCAATGATCCGCGTAGCGGGACATCCAGCACCAGCCAGCCCAGGATCAGCATCGCAGTTGCGCTGGCCAGTCCGATCAGAAGTGCAGGAACCGCTTTTCCGATGAGGATTTCCGTCGGTCGCAATGGAGAAACCAGCAGCTGCTCGAATGTGCCCAGCTCGCGTTCACGCGCAATCGACAGCGCCGAGACCATGAACCCGACAATGGCTGTCAGCACGGCGAACAATGCCGGTACCGCAGACCAAAGCGGGTCGAGATTGGGATTGTACCAGACCCGGGTTACCAACTTTGTAAGCGGCGGAATGCCGAGTGCTGCAGCCGTCTCCTCATTGAAATTCTGCACGATCCGGCCTGAATACCCGGCCAGAATCTGCGCGGCATTGGAGGCTCGCCCGTCCAGGATCAACTGAACAGTCGCGTGTTCGCCGCGTTCCAGGGTCCGAGAAAAGTCGGGCCCGATTCGTAGCACCAGATCAACGGATCGCGCGTCGATAGCCGCCGGGATTTCTGAGTCGCTGCGCAGATAGATGATATCTTCGAAAATTGGAGACCCCTCGAACCTGCTGATCAGTGCACGCGCCTCAGCGCCGCGATCCTGCGTGTACACGCCCAAATTCACGCTGGAGATTTCCTGGGTAATTGCGAAGGCATAGATCACCAGAAGGAAAGGCGGAGAGAAGAGAACGACCCACCGGGTTTGGGGATCTCGTGCGCTGGCGAGAAGTTCCTTGATGATGAGAGACAGGATACGCAGAAACATGTTCCTACTCCAGCCGTGTGCGCGTGGTCAGCGCAGTAAGTCCGAAGACAATCAGGGCAAAGAGTCCAAGCCCGGCCAGATCCGCCAGGATAACATTCCAGACATCGCCCGCGAGAAACTCGGTTTGCAATGTAGAAACATAATAGCGGGCAGGAACCGCGTAACTGATGAGCCTCAGGGCCAGCGGCATACTATCAATTTCAAACACGAAATTGGAGAAATAGAAGGCAGGCAGGAAGGCGGTCAGAACCGATGCCTGCGCCGCGACCAACTGGTTTCGGGTGAGGGTTGATATGAGCAAACCCTGACCGAGCGAGCACAGCATGAACAAGGACGAAGACAGGATGAGGACGCCGAGAGACCCGCGGAACGGCACGCCAAACAACCAAACAGCGGTGATGACCGCAAGGGCCATAGAGCCCATCCCAAGCAGATAATAGGGCACCAGTTTTCCGATCAGCAATTCGAAAATCCCAACCGGTGTCGCGAGCAGGGCTTCCATCGTACCGCGTTCCCATTCGCGTGCGACGACCAGTGCCGTAAGCAGAGCGCCAATTGTCGTCAAAATGATCGCAACCGATCCCGGCACAAGATAGTTGCGGCTCGAGATTTCCGGATTGAACCAGACTTGCGGCTGAAGCTGCACGCTCGGCGGCAGGGCCGGGCGTCCCCGCCTGATCCATTCCTGTTCCAGCCAGTTACCCCATAAGAGCTCAACATAGCCGCTGACGAGATAGGCGGTATTCGGATCGCTCCCGTCAACGATGACCTGGACGGGTGCGCTGTCCGCGCGAAACGCCTTCGCAGAAAAATCGGCAGGCAGGACGATCAAACCACCAATCTTGCCAAGCGACAGATCTCTCTCAAACAGGCGTCGATCGGGTCCGACCTCGACCTCGAACAAGGTCGAGTTTTCAAGAGCCGCCTGAAAACTCGCTGTCTCGGATGATTGCTGCTCCACCACAAGCGCGACGTCGAGTTCGCGTGGATCGAAGGTCACGCCATATCCAAACAGGAATAGAAGCAAAAGCGGCATCACGCCCGCGATCAGAACCGAACTTGGATCGCGCAGAACCTGGCGCGACTCCTTGGTGATCAAACCCGTCAGGCGCCGCCATTTGTGCGAGAAAGGCGCGTGCGGTGTCATGCCGCTTCGCGCTCCCGATCGCTTTGTTCGACAAGCGCGATAAAGGCATCCTCTAGCGTGGGGTCTTCCAGACCATGGGCGCGGGCGCTCTCCTTCAGATCGTCCGGCGACCCGGATGCGATCATCCGGCTACGATAGATGAGAGCGATGCGATCGCAATACTCGGCCTCGTCAAGAAAGTGCGTCGTCACCATAATGGTCACACCATTGGCAACCATAGCATTGATATGGGTCCAGAACTCGCGGCGTGTGCGAGGATCGACGCCAGATGTCGGTTCATCAAGAAACAGGACGTCGGGGTCGTGCATCACCGCGCAGGCAAGCGCCAGACGTTGCTTATAGCCAAGCGGCAGGCTGAGCGCATTCACGATCAGCTTATCGGATAGTCCAAACGTATCGATCATACGTTCGATCGCCGCCTTGCGGACCTGGCCGCGCAAGCCATAAACACCGGCGAAGAAGTCCAGATTCTGGCGCACGCTCAAATCGCCATAGAGCGAGAATTTCTGGGCCATATAGCCAATCCGCCCGCGCGCTTTGCTGGGCGCGTTTTGAAGGTCGAGACCGACAACGCGAGCAGAGCCAGCGCTTGGCCGAAGCAGCCCGCACAGCATTTTGAATGTCGTCGACTTGCCAGCGCCGTTCGGTCCGATCAGGCCGAAAATCTCGCCGCGCCCGACGTCAAAACTTATATCGTCTGCGGCGATGAAGTCTCCGAACCGGCGGGTCAGCGCGTTCGCCTCGACCACTTTATCAACCGTGTGGGTGGCAGCGTCCTGACGGTCGGCAAAGGGCGAGTTGGCCTTGAAGCCGCCTCCGATCAAATCCATGAAGGCGTCTTCGAAGCGCGGCGGTGTGAGTGTCATTTCCGACTGATCGCCAGCGTGCAGCAGGTCCAGGGAGGGCGTTTCAGCGCCCTCAGCCAGGACCAGTCGGACGCGGCTGCCCTGAATGACCCCATCGATCACGCCGTCGAGCTTTGTCGCTTCGCTCAGAACCTGTCGCCGATCGGTGCTGATATGACGGATCTGGTAGGTTCGTCCCGCGACGCGGTCGGTCAGATCTTGCGGCGAGCCTGCATAAAGCAATGAGCCCTCATTCAGGAGCAATACGCGCGCGCATCGCTCAGCTTCATCGAGATAGGCGGTACTCCAGACAACTCCGATACCCTGGTCGACCAGATCATAGACCATGCGCCAAAGCTCGCGCCGCGAGATTGGATCGACTCCGACGCTCGGTTCATCCAGCAGCAGCAGATCGGGTGTCTTGATCAGTGCGCAAGCCAGGCCGAGTTTTTGTTTCATGCCTCCGGACAGCGCCCCGGCCAGTCGTTTCTTGAAGTCCGTGAGGCCGGTAAAGCGCAGAAGACGTTCGAAGGCGTCATCGCGGTCCGCGCCTGTAACCGAGCGCAGATCGGCATACAGCGTAAGGTTCTCCTGGACGCTGAGATCCTCGTAAAGACCAAACCGTTGCGGCATGTACGACACAATCCGATGGACGGCGCGGGCATCGCTGACGGGATCAAGGCCTTGAACGGTGATTTTGCCGGTACTGGGAACCAGCAGTCCGGCGATCAGACGCAGGAGCGTTGTCTTGCCGGCGCCGTCCGGGCCGACGAGGCCGGTCACTTCGCCAGCGCTGACGCTGGCTGTTACGTCGTCGAGCGCGGCCAGGTCGCCCTGGGCAAAACGCTTGGTAAGTTGTTCAATCTGGACGAGCGGACCGGGCACGCTCAACGAGTCCTGTCCGGGCTGAGCAATACGGTGACCGGCATGCCCTGTTTGAGACGGTTTTCGGGGTCCTCAGCAATAATACGCACGCGGTAGACGAGGCTTGTGCGCAATGACCGCGTCTCGACTGTTTTGGGCGTGAACTCGGCAACGGGTGAGATGTAACCGATCTGGCCGTGATAGACGTGCCCGGAATCTGTGCGGATTTCTGCGTCCATCCCGGCCTGGATCAGATCAAGATCGGGTTCTTCGATGTAAGTGCGCACCCAGACCGGGGAGGTCAGGGTCAGGGTGTAGATTGTTTCTCCCGCGCCTATGATCGAACCTGGTTCACGGACGCGGGTCAGGATGACCCCGTCATTGGGCGCGGTTAGCACCGTGTCGGCAACGCGTTGCTCAGCGAGTGCGAACGCCGCCTGTTCAGCCGCCAGGACCGAGCGCGCCTGATCAATGTCTTCCGCACGCGGTCCGATCCGGGCGAGTTCGAGGCCTTCTGAGGCAGCATCGCGCTGGGCGACCGCGCCGCCGCGGCGCGCTTCCGCCTCCTCATGCGCCTGATGAGAGGCGATGTCGCGTTCAGCGAGGTAGGTTTGCCGGGAAAGAGTCGTTTCAGCCACTTTCAGCGCCGCTTCAGCCTCAGCCAGCAGCGCTTCAGCTTGTGCGATTTCCTGGGGCCGCGCGCCAGCGAGCAGCACATTGAGCGCTGCTTGTGATCTTGCGACGCGCGCCTGGGCCAATTTCACTTCATTATCATAGTCAACCGGTTCAAGCGATGCGATCACGTCACCCGCGGCGACCTGGTCGCCCTCCTCAACCTTCATCTCTGCAAGCCGGCCCGGGATTTTGAACCCAAGATTGACCTGGCGCACATCGACATTGCCGAAGACTTCAATATGGCCCTGCTCTTCGTGGGGGTCCTGAAGCTGTGTCCAGCCGAGGATCGCCGCCGCAAGGAAGACAATGACGATAGCAATCAGGCCATAGCGCTTGAAATGGCGAGTCATTCGCGTCCCTTTCCCCCTATAATACGTATGGCTGCGGTTATTCCCTGAATGACGCAGAGTGGGGCGGAGCATTTCAGGTTCAGGTGTATGGAAAGATGGGGCGAACTGTTCATGGTGATTTGGCCTTGTCCCCATCCCTGATGAACAGGAACAGCATGGCTGCCGAGCAGCTGATCAGCAGGAATCCGTTCAGTGCCTCGACGCCTGCAATCAGGCGCAGGTGTCCGGTTGGGACGATATCACCGAGGCCGAGCGAGGTGTAGCTGACCAGCGAGAAGTAAAAGACATCCATCGCGGTCGCCGGAGTCTCGCCGCGCAGATCGCCAATGCCCAACGCGCGGCCTGCACCATATGCGAGGGCGTAGAGACTGACCGCTCCTATATGCGCGATACCAGACACGCAGAGCGCGATAACGAGTTTGCACCCGCGATGATAGGTCGCCGCACCCAGGTACCGGATCGCGCTTGAGACGATCACGTAATGCAAAGCGCCTGACAGCACGAAGGTGAAACTGGTGATGAGAATAGCCAGGATCATGCTGCGCGCCTCGTCATGTGCCGCGCCAGCCAGAGTGTTACCAAGGGTACCATGATCCACATCAAGAGTGGGACAATGTCGATAGTCGTACCGGGGATGAGCGGCATGGTTTCGCTATAGCGCCAGCCCCAGGATGCACTGACCACGACCTGTTCGACTAGCGCAGTCGCGGCCAATCCGGCGCCCATATAGATCAGGAGCGGCATGGGGTTCGAGACGCCCGGCGACCCAACCCGCGTCGCAAGACCGTAAGCGAGCGCCATCAGACCGGCGTCCGCGATAGACGCGACGGCGCAGGTCATGGTCATCTGCCGGTGGCTAAGGTGATCCATTGCATAGAAAGGCATCTGCAAAGCCTCCCAGACAAAGGCAGTGAGGAAGCCGAAAATCACAATCCAGATTATGGGGCGATCGAGCAGGCGCATCAGATATGTATCCCTGGCAAGTCACGAATGTGAGTGCGCATGATCGGGCGCCTCCTTGCCGCGGATCCGGCCCAGGTAGAGGGCTTCGAAGGCAAAGATTGCCGCCATGGATCCCAGTGCGATCACAACGATCACCGGGTCAGCACTGGCCTTGATGAAGAGGAATGCGCCAAGCGCGATCAAGTCGAACAGAATGGCAGCGATCAGGATCCAGGCGCGGGCACCGACATCCTCGCGCAAATACCGCAGCACACCGTAATGGATGATAATATCCATGACCAGATAGTAGATCGCGCCGAGTGAGGCGATCCGGCCAAGATCGAAGAAGGCAGCCAGAAAAGCAGCGAGCACGACGGTGTAGACGAGTGTATGCGTCTGGATGCCGCCGGGCAGGCCGAAATGCTTGTGCGGGATCAGGTTCATATTCGTCAGCATGGCGAGCATGCGTGAGACGGCGAACACGCTGGCCAGAAGTCCGGACGCTGTGGCGATGATCGCGATGATCACGGTGAACGCCACGCCAAGATCGCCAAAGGCCGGGCGCGAGGCTTCGGCCAATGAAAAGTCCTTGGCTGCAACAATCTCGTCCAGCGTCAGCGAAGAGCCGACGGCCAGTGCCACAGCCATATAAACGACGAGGCAGATGGCCAGCGACCAGATGATCGCCCGGCCGACATTCTTGTTGGGGTTCTGGACCTCGTCGCCGCTATTCGTGATCGTCGTGAAGCCTTTAAAGGCCAGGATTGCAAGCGCGACACCGGCTAGGAAACCGGCGGGTCCGGTCTGCTCAGTGGTCGCAGAGGATGCCGCTTCGAAGGAGAGGCCTGACGCCCAGAGCGCTGCGCCAGCAAAGACCAGTATCCCGCCGACTTTGAGCACGGCCGCGACTTTGGACACGCCGCCGATTATCTTGTTGCCGGATATGTTGATCACAAAAGCAAAGACGATTAACCCGACTGCGAGCACCGGCACCAGAACGCTGTCTTTCGTAACATCGAAGAGCTGCAAAGTGTAGGCCCCAAAGGTACGCGCGACGAGGCTTTCATTGATAATCATGGACATGGTCATCAGGAGCGCGCTGGCGGCGGCAATCGTGGTTGGCCCGTACGCCTTCTGCAGGATCATCGCGATGCCGCCTGCCGACGGGTATTTGTTCGACATCTTGATATAGGTGTAGGCGCTGAACCCGCTGATCAAGGCTGCAATCAGAAACGCAAGCGGGAAGCCGGGACCGGAAAATTGCGCAACCTGGCCCGTGAGTGCGAAGATACCAGCGCCGATCATGACACCGGTGCCCATTGCGATGCTTCCGGCGAGACTTAGTGAGCCTTTTTTGTACGGTTCGGACGTCATTCGTCCGCTACCTGCTCGGCTGGGAAACGGCCAACATAGCTGGCAAATACGCTTTGCGCCTCACCATCGAACAGGATCACCTCATAGGCGTCAGGCGAATTTGGCGTTTCCATCCCCGGCGAGCCCATCGGCATGCCGGGCACAGACAGTCCCGCTCCGGCGGGACGTTCTTTCAGCAGCCTGCGGATGTCTGCGGCCGGGACATGGCCTTCGATCGCATACCCATCAATCTCGGCGGTGTGGCAGGATGCAAGTTGGTCGGGCACGCCGAGCGAGGCCCGCACGGGAGCCAGGTCCTCGCGTTCGATGACGCGGACGTCCAGGCCGTCGCGCTGAAGATGTTTGACCCAGGCTGTGCAACACCCGCACCAGGGCGTCTTGTAGACGGTAATGGTCTGCGCATTCGCCGGGCCAGCGGTTCCGCTTATAACGGCAAATCCAGCCACGAGGGCGAAGAGTGCCGCACCCAGGGATCCGAGAATCCATTTCGGCATGAGAGTCTCCTTTCAAATTACAGTTTTACGGAGCGCAACCGCAGCGCATTGGCGATGACCGACACCGAACTCAGGCTCATTGCGGCGGCGGCGATAATCGGACTGAGGAGCAGGCCGAAGAAGGGATAGAGAACGCCCGCCGCAACCGGCACACCTAGCGAGTTATACACGAAAGCAAAGAACAAATTCTGGCGAATATTGCCCATTGTCGCGCGGCTGAGGCGTAGGGCGCGCGCAATGCCGCGAAGATCGCCTTTGACCAGGGTCAGACTGGCGCTTTCCATCGCGACATCCGTACCCGTTCCCATCGCGATCCCGACATCCGCCTGTGCCAGGGCAGGGGCGTCATTGATCCCGTCGCCGCACATGGCGACAATGGCCCCCTGAGACTGGAGTTCGCGTATGATCCGGTTCTTGTCCTCTGGCGAGACATCTGCATGAACCTCATCAATGCCAATCTGACGCGCCACCGCTTCGGCTGTCGCCTGGCTGTCGCCGGTCAGCATGACGACTTTCATGCCAGCCTTGTGCAGGGCGGCAATGGCATCAGGCGTTGTCGCCTTGATCGGATCGGCGACACCGATCAGTCCGGCCGGTTTGCCATCGAGCGCGACGAACATCACCGTCTGGCCTTCACGGCGATAGGATTCGGCGCGGGCTTTCAGCGCGTCGTCAAATGCACCGACCCGGCGCATTATCTTCGCATTGCCGATCGCAAGCCGTTTGCCATCGACGCGCCCTTGCGCGCCTTCGCCGGTGATGGATTCGAAGTCTGAAGCGGAGAGGCGTACCGCCCCGCGTTCTTCGGCGCCATTGACGATGGCCTGGGCCAGCGGGTGCTCGCTGCCGCGTTCAATCGCGGCGGCATAAGAGAGGAAGTCCGCCTCAGCGAGACCTTCGGCTGGCTCGACCGTAACGAGTTTGGGCTTGCCTTCGGTGAGTGTGCCTGTTTTGTCGACGACAATTGTATCGACTTTTTCCAGCGTCTCGAGCGCTTCAGCATTCTTGATCAGAATGCCAGACTGAGCGCCCTTTCCGGTCGCGACCATGATTGACATGGGCGTCGCAAGACCGAGCGCGCAGGGACATGCGATGATGAGCACAGCGACCGCATTGACGATCGCGAATGCCATGGCCGGATGTGGCCCGAAAACCGCCCAGATGATGAAAGTGACAATAGCGGTCAGAACAACCACCGGAACAAACAGGCCAGCCACAGTGTCGGCGAGCTTCTGGATCGGTGCACGTGATCGCTGCGCTTCGACGACCATGCGCACAATCTGAGAGAGCATCGTATCCTCGCCGACGCGGGTCGCCGCCATAATAAACGAGCCCGTGCCATTCACGGTGCCGCCGGTGACCGGATCGCCTGCTGCTTTCTCGACCGGAATGGGTTCGCCCGTGATCATGGACTCGTCGACATTCGACCGGCCTTCAACAACCTCGCCATCGACCGGGACTTTCTCGCCGGGGCGAACGCGCAGACGGTCGCCGGCCTGAATGTCATCAACAGAGACTTCCTCGTCCTGACCATCAGCCATGATCCGATTGGCCGTTGGCGGCGTGAGTTCCAGAAGCGCACGGATCGCGCCAGATGTGGCACTGCGGGCCCGCAGCTCAAGCACCTGCCCGAGAAGAACAAGCGTCGTGATGACCGCCGCTGCTTCAAAATAGACAGAAACTTCACCCGCTTCGTTACGGAACGTATGCGGGAAGATACCCGGAAAGGCCGTCGCAACGAGCGAAAAGATGAAGGCGACGCCAACGCCGAGCGAGATGAGTGTGAACATGTTGAGGTTCATCGTCCGGAGGGAGCGCGCGCCGCGTTGGAAGAAGGGCCATCCGCCCCAGAGCACGACAGGAACCGCCAGTGCGAACTGAGCCCATTGGGCCCAGCCGGCTGGCAACAGACCTTCGAGCGGCTTGCCCGGGATGAGGTCGCCCATGGCGTAGATGGCAAGCGGGACGGTGAAGGTTGCGCTAATCCAGAACCGACGTGTCATGTCGTCGAGTTCGGATGTGTCCTCCGCGCCGACGACGATGCCTTCGGGCTCGAGCGCCATGCCGCATATTGGACAGCCGGAATTGCGCACATCGCGAACGTTGGGATGCATGGGGCAGGTGTAGACTGTGCCGGAATACGCCGGCGGCACAAGATCATATTTTCCGTCGGCACCCGCATCAGTGTCGCCCCCGGCATGACAGCAATCATGACTGGCGTCGTGACGTTGATGTTCATGATGTCCATGCGCGTGCTTCTTGTGATCAGTATCTGTCATGTCCGCCCCTCCGGGGTGTGGTTGAAGTGTTTCTTTGTGCGTCCCGTTCCTTGATCCAGCGCCTGAATGCAGTGCGCTGATTCAATGAGAAGAACATTGAAATTGCGCGCTAGGCACGTTGGCGATTGAACAGTCGGTAGAGTGGCACGAAGACGAGCGCGATATACCAGCCATAGAGATAGGCCTCGACAAGCCCGAGGAAGAAGCTCGACACCGAAATGAATTTGAATCCCGGCAGCAACTGCTCCCATGCGCCGTGCATATGCAGATCAGCCGGCGCAGTGAGCCCCCACGCGATACAGATTGTAAAAGTCAGGGCGAGAAAAATTGACAGGGCATGTCCGGTCGGGATGAGGCGCATTGTGAACTCCTTCTTTGCCCGGGACGCCCCATTTGGGGCAAGGCACGGGCGACTTGGTATCAGGGTCGATACATACATAATACCCTATAGGGGTATATTCAACTCCGCATTTGTACTTTGTGAAATGGTTCGATGAATTGAGCGGCATAATTGGCCGGATAATCTGGCCGGCCATCGATCCCGATTGCTCCGGCACGGACCCCCTCGCTCGATGAGAAGCGCGCCGTGCCAAGCAGGAAATCCCAGAGTGTGAGAAAGAGCCCGAAATTGACGTCGCCGTCCTGCGCCGACGCGACATGGTGGTGACGGTGAACGGGGGCGACTGCCCAGACATATTTGAGCGGACCGATGTTCATGTCGACATTGGAATGCTGCAACAGCAGCTGCACAGCGACTGCAAAGGTTGCTATCGCAGCGACTTCGGCCGGAATACCGAGCAATAGCCAGGGCAGGGTGCCGCCCATGATTTCAAGAGTTTGGTGGACAGGATGTTTGAGCAGGCCATTGAAACCATACATGCGTTTCACCGAGTGATGAACGGCATGGAAACGCCAAAGCAAGTTCATCCGATGACTGGCGAAATGGACCAGTGTAATTCCGGTATCAAGCATAATGATCGACAGCGCGACGTCAGCCCATAGCGGGAGATTTGAAGGCCAGAGAGGTGCCCAAGGTATGATCGCCGCACAGACCGGAAGCAGAACGACCAACACAATAATCGTGCCCTCATTGACCACCGCATGAATTATGTCACGCACGCGGTCTTTATCCGGCTTGTTCCAGACCGGTTCGTACGGAGCGATCCTCTCGGCCAGGTAAGACGCGAAGATGGCCACGACTAGCAGCGCGGGCAGCCAGAGAAGCGATCCCCCCGTTCCCACCAGCGTCAGAGCGGCGGCGAGAAAGCCGAGGAAGAAGGTTGGGGCATACAGACGCTTGAACGCGGATAACATGGCGACTCTCCTTGATTTGGAGAGCGTCAATGGCCTGAACGCCGAACCAGGTCTTGAATGGATCAACGGTTCAGATGGGGTCATCAATGGAGACCTCCAGACCAGATAGGCCGACTTTCGGTGTCACGCCGAACCATTGGCGTGTTCGCCGCGTGAAATGCGCTTGGTCTGAGAACCCGCCCGCAGCAGCGGCATCAGCCAGGCTAGCCGACACCTCAAGCGCCTTTGCGGCGCCAAGCAATTGCAGCCATTGCAGAAGCTTGCTCGGCGGCACGCCGAAATCTGACACCACGATGTCACGCAGCCGGCTTGGTGACAGCGACAGGGCGCGCGCCAGTGCCGCCGGGCTGGTAAGCGCGTCGGCATTTTCAAACGCGGTCTGCAGGCGCGCATCTATCGCAGAGCCAGGCAAGCGTCCTGCAAACATTCTGGCCCAGTGGCGCGCCTGGTCTGCATTGCCAATATCTCTCAGAGCTGCAGACACATCATCATGAAGGAAGACCAACGGACCGTCTTTCCGATCGTTTCTGACCCCTGAGAACCGTGGATCAACATAGACTGAGCGCGTCTGGCGCCCTTTTGGACCGATCGCATGTGTCTGCCCTGCGGGGATCAGTACAGCTTTACCTTTTGGCGCGGTTATCTCGCTCGCGGCCGTGATAACGACCGCGCCATCCAGACCAAGTATGATCTGATGGGCTAAATGCGCATGCCCGTCATTTTCGCCGATCTGTGCGTCAAGCATCGCCCAGCCGACCCCAATGACCAAAGCGCCAGACCACGCGCGCGCACTCATGGGGATTGCACCTGGGTGATCTTGCTGAGAAATTCGCTGATCGCGGTCTCGCACATGTCGCATACGGCCGCGACATCTTCCATATCCGATCCGCTCTTTCGTCTGGCGGCTTGTTTCAAAGCGGCGAACACGCCCGCTATCGCCTCGGCCAGAGGGGCGGTATTCTCCGAGGCGGCGCCAGCAACGAGACCCGGGGTCTCCGCAAACAGGACGCCGATATCTGCCGACATGAATCCCATTTCGCTGATCCTGCGATCCAGGGGCGAACTCCGGGGCGCCGTCATAACCTTTTGAAATACCGATTGCGCTGCCAGAAGACTTGCATGAAGCGCGACCCACGTATCGGTCATGGAACGACGCCGACTGAATCCGAACACGGTCGGGACGTGGGCCCTCGAAGTGTGTGCCCCTGTATTGATTGCCCAACGATTGGCCAGGGCATTGTCCGCGCGGCCAGAACGAAGAACCTGCTGATCGCAATCCATCCCCTGGCCCGATCTGGCAGACGGTCGGCGTCTCGTCCCTTTGCCCGCAACCAAAAGCGTTTCGCGGCGACAATGCCAGCACGCAACGAACCCACTTTTACCAGGCCGTGAAGATCCGCATTCGGATTGTCGACGGAAGTGCGATCTGCCTGCGTCATCGATCAGTGTGAATGATCGTCGGTGACCGGCGAAGACGACCAGTGGATATGGGTGATATTCCAGGTGCCGCCTTCGCGCTGCAGGACCATCGTTTCCATCGTTTGCATGTGGATCGTTTTGCCTTCGTAGGTGCCGGTGGCGTCGGACTGCGAAATCACCGTCGCCATGTCGCCGGACTGGAGCACCTGGCGGTCCTTCAGGTCAAACGAGACAGCCGCCGCATAGGCCATGTCGGCTGGCATATGGTGACCGGCATATACTTCCAGGGACCGTTCGACACTGCCCCCCTCCGCTATGATAACAGCTGGGTCTGTCAACCCGCTTATGGTCTTGCTGTCTCCGGTTTTGAGCGCGCTGTGGAACGCGTCAACCACACCGCCCGGTGTGCCTGGTGTTTCCGGAGCGATGTCGGCGGGAACAGAACTTTCCGTGTCATGATGGCCATCGCCAGCGTCATGCGCGGCGGCAACCGGCGCATGGTGGCCGTCAGAATTGTCATGGCCCGTCGTCCCGGCCATTCCGCCAGCGGCGCCATGATCATCTTCTTCTGGTCCAATGGCGTCCATCGTACTCATGTCGTGGTCTTCCGGCATTGTTGACGTGCCGCCACCATGATCGTGATCATGCCCGTCACCGGTTACCGTCGGTAGACTTTTGACGCCGAGGCCATAGCTGTAGACAATCGTGCCGCCCCACCAGGCCGTTACGGTCAAGGCCAGCGCGGCTGCTGTCAGTCCTGCAATGAAAACAGCTGATGCAGCCTTTGCCCGGTTGGTCCAGCGCCATATCGCCAGAAGAATGATCGCGCTTCCTGAAGGGACGGCCCAGTTTCGATGGGTCGTCATTGCCGCATGCGATGGCGCGTCATGGTCCACCGTGTAGTAGGCCTGCAGCCCGGCAATGATCGTTGCGATGATTGCAAGCGCGCCAAAGGCCAGCATCCAGTCGGCAGCAGGCGCCAGCGTATCGCGCCACCTCGCAGCGGGGGGGAACCGGGAGAGCAGGTAGGCGGCGACTGCCGTAATCGACAAGGCATAAGCAAAGTGAACCAGAATGGGGTGAATATTGGGTTCGATGAGACTGTTCATTTTGGTTCTCCTAAAACCAGGTTCGAACGCCAGCGACAAAGACGGTTTTATCCGTCTCGCCTCCAGTCGCTTGGATGAAATTTTTCGTGTCGCCGAAATTGCCTTGCCATTCGATGCCGATATAGGGCGCGAATTCGCGTTTGATCTCGTAACGAAGGCGCAGACCAGCATCTATGTTATTCAGGCCTGCTCCCAACATTCTCTCGGGAACATCTTGAAGTGAAAGATTGGCCTCAATACGGGGCTGGAGGATGAGCCGCTGCGTCAGAAGCAGGTCATACTCAATCTCGGCTCGGGCCGATACATTCCCCTCAGTGCTCAGGAACGCAGACACATCTATTTCGAAGAAGTACGGAGCCAGGCCCTGAACGCCAATGACAGCATAATCCAGACTGTCCGGTTTGAAGTCGTGCCGAAGGCCTGCCTGGAGGTTCCAGTACGGTGCAATCGCCCGGGAGTAGAGGGCCTGTAATTCGGCATCCTCAACATCGCCATTGTTCAACGACGACTTGCCTTCTGTCTTGAACCAGATCTTGTTGATATCGCCGCCATACCAGGCTTGTCCATTCCAATAGAGGTCATCGCGGCCGTCAGCGCTCTGAGCTTCCAGCTGGTTGAACAATACGTAATATGTTGACTGAGCACCGCCCTCGTGCAAGACTTCTTCGCGAGCTTTGGCCATCTCTGCCGTTCCATAATAGGCATCTGCCTGCGACCATAGCGGCTCTTCGCCTGTCTGTGTCCCTTGCTGATTGCCTTCTTGCTGGGCGAACGCAGGCATCCCGAATGCAAAACCCGACATAGCCAGACCGGCGGCGATGGAAGAAACGATCTTGATGCGCATCATTTGTTCTCCCCGGTGTTCATATTCGGCATGTCCATGCCACTCATTCCGGAGTGATCCATCTTGCTATGGTCCATGCCTTCCATCTCCATACCCTCCATGTTCATACCGCCCGTTTTCATCATGTCCGGCATTGGGCTGGCATGGGGATTTGGCTCGTCCAGAACCGAGACGACCTGCATCATGCCGGCGTGCATGTGGTAGAGAAGGTGGCAGTGGAACGCCCAGTCGCCGACATGTTCGGCGGAGATATCGACCGAGAGTTTCTCACCTGGTTTGACAATGATCGTGTGCTTGCGCGGCTTGTGATCGTTTCCCCCGTTCACGACATCGAAGAACATGCCGTGCAGGTGGATCGGGTGGGGCATCATCGTATCATTGATCATGGTCAGCCGCAGCCGCTCACCCTTGTAGAATTTGATCGGCTCCTTGATGTGCGCAAACCTGACCCCGTCAAATGACCACATGTACCGTTCCATGTTGCTGGTCAGATGCAGCTCTATTTCGCGTTCAGGCGCACGAAGGTCCGGATTGCGATCGAGGCTGCGAAGCTGTGAATAACGCAGAACGCGATGGTCGACATTGCCGAGCCCCTGTCCGGGCTCATCAAGGCGGTTGACGGGGTTCATGGCAATTCCGACCACACCCGGACCGCGCTCAACGCCGGGTGCCAGGTTGTCCATGGACCCCATGGGTTCCATGCCGGACATCCCGCCATGTTCCATTCCCGGCATCGCGCCGTGGTCCATCCCTTCCATCCCGGGCATCGCGCTATGGTCCATTCCCGGCATCATACTATGATCCATGCCGTCCATCCCCGGCATGGGGGCAGGATCCATGTTCGGCATGTCTGACATCGCACCGTGGTCCATGCCTCCCATTCCCATGTCCTTCATTGTCAGCAAGACGGGCTCACGCATTTCCGGCGGGGCCGCGCGCATGCCCTTTCGCGGCGCTAGCGTCGCGACGACCTGGCCCGACCGGTCAATGGATTCAGCGACCATCGCAAAGGCCCGCGCCTCTTTTGGTTCGACGATCACATCGTAAGTTTCAGCTACGCCAATCTGAAACTCGTCCGTCTCCACCGGCTTCACGTTCAGACCGTCAGACGCAACGACAGTCATCGCCAAACCGGGAATTCTGAAGTTGAAAATCGACATGGCCGATCCGTTGATAATGCGCAAACGCACGCGCTCGCCGGGCGCAAATACGGCGTCCCAGTTGTCCTGAGTTGAGCGACCATTGATCAGATAGGTATAGGTCGCCGCGGTGACGTCTGCCCAATCCGTCTGCGACATCCGCATCTGGTTCCACATGGCGCGATCCTGAAGGGTCTGACCAAAACCCTTTTCCGAAACGTCTTCGAAGAAATCGCCGAGCGTTCGCTGCTGATAGTTATAGGTCGGGCCTGCTTTTTTCAGTTTGGAGAATATCCGGTGCGGGCTTTCGAAACTCCAGTCGGAGAGAACGAGTACGTATTCGCGGTCATAAGCCACCGGATCGGCATCCTTCGGATCGATGATCAAAGGCCCGTAATGACCGAGCTGTTCCTGAAGTCCGGAGTGTGAATGATACCAATAGGTGCCGTTTTGAGCGAGGTTCCATTTGTAATTAAAGGTTTCTCCGGGCTTGATGCCGGGGAACGCAATGCCGGGAACACCGTCCATCTGGAATGGGACGAGCAGTCCGTGCCAGTGAATCGACGTATCCTCCATCAGCATATTCGTGACGTTGACGCTGATATCGTCGCCTTCCCTGAACCGGACAAGCGGGCCAGGGACGGAGCCGTTGATGCCCGTCGCCATGCCGGCTTTCCCATTAATTCGTACGGGGAACGAAGAGATCGAAAGATCAAAATCCTTGCCTGCAAGCGCGGGAATTCCGAGATTGCCTTCGCTTGCGCTCCGAGCCCAGGCAGGCAGCATACCGGATGCGCCGAGCACCAGTCCCGCGCCCACACCTGATTGAAGCAGATTCCGTCTGTTTATCATGTTGTACGCCCTGATTTCATTTGTCTGACAATAGTGTGCATCGCTGGAGCCGCCGTGACGGCCGCAGCGGGTCTAGTGTGCGGCATGACCGGCCCGGGGCTCTGCTGCACAAAGGCCCGGACTAATCTCCGTGTCGCTGGTCAAGCAGATTTCAGCAATCGGATAGGGGCCGTTCTCGACTTTATGCAGCGTAAACTGAACCCGATCACCCGGTTCAATCGAGGACAGGTCGACACTGTCGAGCACCTTGAAGCCCATCTTCATAGCAGGCCACTGAAGGGCAGGGACCGGACCGTGATCCAGGCCAATCTTTCGGTTTTCGAGATCAATAGCGACGACGTTTCCGACGCCTTCAAACATTTGGGATGTGTGCATGTCTGCGCTTGCCGGCATATCCATCCTGTCATGATCCGTTTTGTCGTCTGGCATCTGCGCGGATGCGGTCCCGGCGAATAATACGAGAGCCGTTGTTAGGGATCTGATCGGCTTGAGCGGTCGGTTCATGTGAGTCTCCAGGGTGAGGGGCAGGATTGGGAACCTGAGAAAGTCAAAAAAGATGACTAATAAAAGTACAGCCGTGCCCCATGCACGGCCATAAGTGTCGGCAAGGAAATATGGATGCATGGCTCGGGAGTAAATGGCATTTCCTGGTTCCGAAGGCCGGCGATACGCATTCTTACGTAAGAGAAGCCCTTCCCCCTCAAGAATATCTGCTTATTCCACGGGGAGGGGCAGTGTCCCTTCCTGAGGCATGAGTGCCTGTATCACATCTGTCGCATGCGCGCGGCGAGCGGCGACCATGACGGGCGCCTCCGGGTTGGCATAATCGAACAGGAATTCAATCGGATCACCGGGTTCGTAGGCGCTCATGTCGATATCGTCGGCGACATGGAACTGCATCTGCATGATTGGCCAGTCGACATCCAAAACCGGCGCGTGCGTTATTTCCAGGGTTCGGCTGTCACTGTCCTTGCCGGCCACTGATCCGAACGAACGGGCGAGAAGCGGGCCGTTCATACGGGTGACATTGGCGGTCACCGCTACGTCAGCCGGCCGAGCCGCCGAGGCACAGGCCGTCAGACCAAACGTCAGAAGCACAGCTCCCGATACAACAGTTGTGAAATTCAGTGTCACGATGCCCCTCCTTTTTAACGGCGTGCGGATAGGAATGATTCGCTCCGAAATATGGACTTAATACGTGTGAAAATCGCTTGTCCCTCAAAAGGTGATCGTTATTTGGTAACCCCACCAGGCGGGCCTTCGAGATCAAGGCCCGACGCGAGGACTGTCCCGCCTTCGATGTATCAGAGCGTCGTGTAGCTAAGTGGCGGTCCGTACCAGCAAAGCTGCAATGTGAGCCCGGGCAAGCAACGCCCGGCACAATTTCAGGACGTGCATCAAATTTGGCGCACCCTCTACCCTCTGCTTAAGCAGTGGACTCCCTGAACGTAGCAGTCTCGATAGTTGTGCGCCGTCGTCCATCCCGAGTATGATTTCATTTTACGCGGCTTGTGAGCTTTGTTCAGGCGGCGGTAGCAAGCCTGATGGTTCCGCGATATGGGCGAAAATGAGTATTTTCGCCTTGCCGCCATGGCCATTGTCAGCGAAGCAATTGCACCTATATACCCTACGGAGGTATCTTTCATGAAAGACAAGACGCGCGAAGCGGCGGCCAAACGACTGGCCCGGATCGAAGGGCAGGTGCGGGGTGTGGGCGGCATGATATCTGAAGACCGCTATTGCATTGACGTCGTGCGTCAGGTTCAGGCAATCAAGGCGGCGCTCAGTGGGCTTGAAGCGCTTATCCTGGATGATCACCTTGAAACCTGCGTGCATCAGGCCCTGTCAGGAGAAGATGTTGGCGTGCGTCGGGAGAAGATCGAGGAGCTCGTCGCAGTCCTGGGCGGGCGCCGGAAATAGTGACGTTGTCGCAATTGGGTTCGGTTAAGCCGAGGTCAGACGAACACTGCAAATACTGGATGAAGGCTGGTTTGGTCTGCCGCGACTGGCCCCGTTGTCATGCTTCTCACCTCAGCTGACACAACGCTTGTTGCGGCAATAGTGATTCCCAAGCGACTGCTACGGCATGAAAGGGCATTGTCGCCGGGCCGGCGGCATTCCCGAAGGAAATACGCAAATTGCATGTCCACGTGGGAATGCCGCGCCGCAATCAACCCGGGCTTTTCCGGTTGAAGAAATTATACAGCGGCACGAACAGAAGTGCCGTGTACCAGCCATACGCATAGGCCCACGCAAGACCGATAAGGTATCCAGCAATTGACCAATGGAAGCCTGGCATGAAGGCTGCCCAGCCTTCATGCATGTGCATGTTGACCTGCGTGCTGCCCATCATCGTGTGCATTGGCACGGTCAGACCCCAAAGCATGCATAGCGTGAAGGTAATCACAAGAAACAGCGATAGCGCGTGGCCCAGAGGAACGATCTTCATTGCTCGCCTCCAGTCGTGTTGGTGTCTGATTTCATCATCGGGCAGGATCCACTCATTGCGCCATGATCCATCATGCCCTGTCCCATTCCATCAGCCATATGCGCTTCGCATTTCGCGCGCATTTCAGCTTTCATTTCAGGAAACGTATCCATACAGGCCTTGTGCTGCGCTTTCATTTCAGGGCTCATCATGTGACCGGAAGCCATCCCGTCACCCTGCATCATCCCTCCGCCTTGCATCATTCCGCCTTCGGCCATCTTCGCCATCATCGACGCCTGCATGGTTTCGCATTCTGCCCGCATGGCGTCCTTTTCGGCCAGTGTCATCGACTGGGTTTCCGACGTGCTGGCGTCGATATTGTCTGACGCGCTATTCAGGTTGGCGCAGCCCGTCAGGGCCAGAGCTATCCCTGCCGACACAAGAACCGCTGTACGTCTTCCAATTGTCAAAGAGGTCGTCATGTTCATCTCCTTTTTCATTCTTGAGAAAATTTAATGCGCTTGAGGGCTCACTTGATCAAAATTAAGCGTGAAACGCGTTGCTCTCGTGCGCCAGGCACGAGCCTAGGTTTAATGGAAATCAATATACCCGTTAATGGGTATCGCGTGTGTGATGTGTATCAAGCTCTCCTTTTTGTGATTGGAGTGGTGGATCGGCAATGGGAGCGACCAGAACCGCACAGATTGTTCCTGTCTTTCTTGTGACCTTGTCGACGCTGGATCATCAGTGTTCGTGTCCGCCAGTGATCGGCGCGGTCGACCAATGGATGCGAGCAATCTTCCAGCCGTCATCTGTCTGCTGGAGCCTGGCCCTTTTCGACATTTGAACACTCGCCCAAACTGAGTCGAGTTCGAAATGAAAAATTGAAACTGAGCCATAAGGTTGGCGCTTGTATATGGAGAACGAAAAGGTCTACCTCGATCAGGCCGCTTCATTGCTAGCGCAGTCCGGTCGCGCAGCGATCTCTTCAGGATAATCATCATGTCATCCTGCCGTAGGACAGCGGCGCGGCTGATCGCGATGTCCACGTACAAGAGGTTACGCTTGCCACCGCGGCGAAGGCGCAGATGGGTGAACAAGATTAGGGGCCGGCACCTGGCGAGGGTGGCAATATGATGGGCGGCTTCGGGCGATCGGCATTCCAGGGCTCGCCGTGGTGTTGGTCGCTATCGTCATTTTAGCGTTCCGTCCCGGCAAACCCCAGGCCACATTATTTCACCATGCTCCCCACGGTCGATCGAAATCAGATGAAATGTCGTTTGGAAAATGACCCCGAGCTGTGTTTCTTCGCCACTGCAATAGCAATTGGCGGTGAGAATTTGGATGCCATTGCGATCATGCTAGTTTGCGAGTGGGAAGACCGCGTTCCGGTAGCGCCTTCTCAAACTCTCGACAATGGAAGTGGAAACGATCATGCCTGTTTCAATCACATATTTCTCGGACGTCCTCTGTATTTGGGCCTATGCGTCCCAAATCCGGCTTGAAGAGATTGCCAGAAATTTCGGTGCAGACGTTCAAATTGATTATAGGTTCTGCTCCGTCTTCGGAAATTCCGCCGACAAGATTTCGCGAGGATGGGCCGACAAAGGCGCCTATGCGGGATTCAACCGGCATCTGCGAGAGGTCGGGAAGACATTCAGCCATATCGACGTCCATCCTGAAATATGGCTTACAACCAGGCCAGCGAGTTCGGACAGTGCACATCTGTTCATCAAAGCTGTCCAGATTGTGGAGCTGAAATCTGAAGGTGGTGGCAATTCCGGTGCTGGCGGCCCTCTTTCAGCGCAATTGATCTGGCAGTTGCGTCGCGCATTTTTCCAAGAGTGCCGCGACATCTCCCAGCGCAGGGTTCAGCATGCGATCGCTGAACAAATCGGCATTCCAATTGCCCCGGTGGAGGTCGAGATCAACAATGGTGCGGCGTTCGCTTCACTGGCCGCCGATAACCTTCAACGCGATCAGCTCAAGATCGAGGGCAGTCCGACTTTTGTGCTCAATCAGGGCCGCCAGAAGCTCTATGGAAATCTGGGGTACCGCGTCATCGAAGCGAACATCCGTGAATTGTTGCGGGAACCCTGCATAAGCGAAATGAGCTGGTGCTGAGCGACCCGAGACCCTGAACATCCAATGATCCCAGCATTTTGTGCTTATCTGCAAGCTGAATGATTCAGCCCACAAGAAAACGACACATAGTGTCCTGCGATCACTTCAAACCCGATTGGCAAAACCGGGTTCAAGCGCGGTTCACTTCTCAATTGTCGCCTCTTTATTCTCTACAGCCGATAGAGGGTCAAAAGCCAATTTCGCCGTTCTTTGAAGATGACAGACCTGCTGTGGATGTAGGTCTACAGGGGTTATGAAGCCGCGTTGGAGATGCTTTCCATGATTGTGCAACAGGCCACTTCGCCGCCTTCACAAGACGTGATCATGCCCTGAAGTTCCCGTTTCAAAGCCCTCAATTGATTAAGGCGCCGGTCCACTTCCGCCAGATGGTGCCGCGCAACTTGATCGACTTTCGCGCAATCTTCGTCAGGCGTCATTTGCAACGCGATTAGTTCACGGATCGCCTGAATAGGAAAGCCCAGGTCACGGGATTGCCTGATGAACGATAAGCGTTGCTGGGTAGCCGAATCGTAGGCGCGTTGCCCCCCAGTTGTACGGCCAGGGTCCGGCAGCAGACCGATGGATTCGTAGTAGCGGATTGTTGTCACCTTCACGCCAGCCGCTTTTGACAGCTGCCCTATCGCGCGTCTTTGATCTGCCATTTTTTTCTCCTTGAACCTCTAGTGACTAGAGCATTTATATAGAGCTCGAGAGAATGATAAACAGTGAACTCGCGCCGCGCGGTCTTCGCAACTGGCGCGTGGATTAGTGTGTTGACCGACAATGACAGGATAATTTATGGCGGACGAAGACGACTGCTGTGGTGTGGATGAAAACCAGATCCGCATGCCCGGCTACCGACGGGCCTTATTGCTCGTCGTTATTCTCAATGTTGTATATGGCGTCATCGAACTGTTCGGCGGATTTCTGGCCAATTCACAGGCGCTGAAAGCGGATGCGTTGGATTTTCTCGGGGATGGATCAATTACGTTTCTGGGCCTGCTTGCGATAGGCTGGTCGCTCGTGTGGCGGGCAAGGTCTGCGCTTATTCAGGGTGTGTTCCTCGGTCTGCTGGGGTTTTGGGTTATTGTGTCCACTATTCTGAAAGCCGTGACCGACACACCCGTCGAGGCGGGATTGATGGGTCTATTTGCTGTGGTTGCGCTGGTTATCAATGTTATTGCCGTCCTGCCGCTGCTGCCATACCGTGACGGCGATGCCAATATGCGCGCTGTTTGGCTTTTTTCGCGCAACGATGCGATTGGAAATGTTGCTGTGATTGTCGCGGCGGGTCTCGTGGCGCTGTCCTCAACACGGTGGCCGGACTTGATTGTGGCCTTTCTGATTGCCGCGCTCTTCCTGCATTCGGCCTGGACTATTATTCGACATGCTATTCGCGATCTGCACACGGCTAAAGCAAGTCTGGCAAATCCTCTTTCTATCAAGACAGAAATAGAATGAGCAGAAATCTGCGAACGCTGGGTCTTTCGATTGTCTTTTTTGTTTTTGCTCTGGATTTGGCCAGCAAAGCGTTGATGTTTTCGGCGCTCACAAAAGCAGGTGGTCTGATAAACCTTTTGCCATTCTTCGACTTCAGGCTCGGATTTAATCACGGGGTCAGTTTTGGGCTTCTGAGTTCGCAGAGCGACTGGGCGCCCTGGCTGCTCGCCACTGTCGCTTTGGGCATTTCAGCTTATCTGTCGATGCGGCTGTGGCGCACCACGACCAAGACTGAAGCTATTTGGATCGGGCTTATCATTGGGGGAGCGTTGGGAAATGCTGTGGACCGGCTGGTGGATGGTGCCGTTACCGATTTCCTCGACATCCATATCAACGGGTATCACTGGCCAACATTCAATCTGGCGGACGTCGCGATCGTCATTGGTGTCGCAATCATAATCTTTGATGGATTCCGCAATACGATCGCTGATCGATCTGATCCGCCGGCAACGTTGTGAGTGAAGATGCTCAATGAAATGGCGCGCGTGGGCTTAATCAGCTTCGGTTCCCATTCTCAACCTTTCCCACCCATCGGCGCTCACAGTGCTCTAGGCCTCAATCACAAACTGCCCCATCATACCAGCGTCTTCATGTTCGAGTATGTGGCAATGGTACATGTAGGGCGTGTCAGAATCGGCATAATCCTTGAATGACAGCAGGAGCCGGACGCGCTCGCGCGACGACAGGAGAACAGTGTCTTTTAAACCCATCTCATGTTCAGGTGGCGGGCGGCCGTTCCGATCAAGAATTCGGAACTGCACGTCATGAACATGGAATGGGTGAGCCATCATCGACGCGTTCTCGACCTCCCATATTTCGGTTGTATCCAGTTTCACGCGCTCATCTATCCGAGCCATGTCCATGGACTTGCCATTGATGGTGAAACCCCCTCGGCCACGCATGCCCATTCCCATTCCCATTTCCAAAACGAAGCGACGGGTCTTGACGGCTTTGCTTGGGTCGATCGCCGGAAGGGTTGTCAGCTTCGCAGGGGTAGCCGTCGAAGGGCGAAGTTGCTCGTTCGGGACGATAAGCAGGACTTTGAAGACCGATCCTTCTGAACTGCGTCGAGAGTTGCCGCGCCCCCATCGGCCGCCCATCATCCCGCCATCCATCATTCCCATTTCACCCGACAGTGACCTGGCAAGCAGTTGCAGAGGTACCCCATGACTTGCATCGACCACTATTTCCGCGCGTTCTCCGGGGGACAGTCTGATCCGCGACATCCGGACCGGTGCCTCAAGATGTCCGCCATCACTGCCAGTCATCAAAAAACTTTGCTGGGTTTCAAACTCAAAATCATAAATCCGGGCGTTTGAGCCGTTAAGCAAACGCAGTCGAAGCAGCTCTGTCTGGCATTCAAATGCAGGATCAATAACGCCGTTCACAAGCAACGTGTCACCGCGCATACCCATCATGATATCGTGCATTGAGCGTGCATAAATAAGCCGACCGTCTGAACCGAAGGCCCGGTCCTGCACAATAAGCGGCACATCATCGATGCCATACTCATGGGGCAGGGAGTCAGTTCGCCCCTCATCATCACGAACGATTATCGGTCCCGCCAAGCCATGATACACTTGTGGTCCCGCGCGCCGATGCGCGTGAGAATGATACCAGAACAAGGAAGGATTCTGGCGCACCTGAAATTGCGCCGTCCAGGTTTCGCCTGGTGCGATGCGTTGATGTGGCGTCCCGTCATATCGCGCAGGCACGTGGAAGCCGTGCCAGTGAAGTGTGGCATCCTCTTCCAAAGTGTTGGTCACACTCATGCGCACGTCGGCACCATTTACCATATCCAATGTCGGGCCAAGATAGGATTGGTTGATACCTATGGTCGGCGTGAATTGGTTATCAAAAAATGCCGTACGCCCGCTTTGTAGCGTCAGATCATATTCTGTAATCGCACCATTCTTTTGCCCGGCATAGAGAACGGGCACCTGAAGCAGGTTTCGATCAGAGACGCGCGTGGCCTCGATCTGTCCATTCACCTCGCCTCCGCAACCCGCCAAGCCTAGCGCTGTTCCGGCCAAGCCAAACAACGTTGTTCTCCGGGTAAACATGGATTGTTTCCTCTGTTTGTTGTCCCTATGCCTCGCTCGGCCCGATCGACAAGGTTTTACTTCTTGTTGAAGAACAAGAATTTGACGAAGGCCGCGCTGCCCAAAACAAGAAAAGCGATAAGCAGAAACATCAATAAACCGCCGATTGGATCCATCGTCATCCATTGGTCCCGCATCATCAAATGGTCATTGTTCACAATTTATCTCCTCTGCGCCGCCGGCGTTCAAACACTGTTTGGCCATGGCGCGACGTCTTGGCCAGGAACCGAAACTCGGACTGTGCAATCTCTAGCCACTGGAGGGTCAAGATCTAATTGAAAAAAATTCGTCCTTGCGGCATCGTCTTCAGATCCGCACCCTGTCCGATCAGCTGAATGTTGAAATCCATCTTGTCAAATCGAATACACAACTCACGAAAGAGATGGGCGCGAGGCGATCACCTGACGACTCCTCGACGCAGAAGTCTTGAAATTAGCAGCATGTCCGGAGCTCCAAAGCCGCTTTGAATTAGATCAGGAGCGAGGTTCAGACTTTTGCCGTGGTTGGTTTTGACGGGGCCGCTGCCAGTCCACGTAAAGATTTTGTGCGAGCTCTCATCATGCCTCTGGCTATTTTCGCTCTTTGAATCCAAGAAGTCGAAGCGCATTGAGTGCAACGATCAGGGTTGATCCTTCATGCGCAATAACTGCCGGCCCGATGCCCAGACCAAGCAATGTCGCTGGCACCAGAAACGCCACGATACCCAGACTCGCCCAGAGATTCTGTCGGATGATCCGGCGCGTTGCACGACTAAGGGCCACCGCGAACGGCAGTGCTTCCAGATCATCAGCCATCAAGGCAATATCGGCGGTTTCGAGCGCGACATCTGACCCGGCCGCGCCCATGGCAATACCGACAGTCGCATTGGCCATCGCGGGCGCATCGTTCACGCCGTCCCCGACCATGGCGACACCGCCTTCGGCTTTCAGGGCCTTGATCCTTGTCACTTTGTCATCTGGCATGAGGTCGCCAAAGGCCTCGTCAAGGCCGACACTTCCTGCAACGGCATCGGCGACATTCTGATTGTCGCCAGAAATCATCATCATGCGGGTTACGCCGATATTGCGCAGTCTGGCGATCACGGCTTTGGCGGACACGCGCGGGGTATCCATCAGGCCAATGGCGCCGAGATAACGATCGCCCTGCCTGACAATCATGGTCGTGCGGCCTTGAGCGGCCATTTCGGTGACACGGGAAGCGAGGTCAGATGGTACCGGCGGTCCATCAATTTCATCAAACAAAGCAGACTTTCCGATATGAACGGTCTTGCCCTCAAACTTTGCTGAAACGCCCCGCCCGGTGATGCTGGCAAAATCTGTCGCCGCGCCAAAGACGGTGTTCAGGCGTGTCCTGGCATCGCGCACAACGGCCTGTGCGAGGGGATGATCGCTGAGCGCTTCCACCGCGGCGCTCACCATCAGCAATTCCGCTTCGGTCGCGTCGCCATAGGGCGCGATATCAACGAGGCGGGGATCGCCTTCGGTGAGCGTTCCGGTCTTGTCGAATGCAATGGCATCGACGCGTCCAAGCGCTTCGAGCGGTGCTCCGCCCTTGATGAGAACGCCTCCACGCGCCGCACGGGCGACGCCAGACAGGATTGCGCTTGGTGTCGCGATCGCCAGCGCGCACGGACTGGCCGCAACCAGAACGGCCATGGCGCGGTAGAAGCTCTCCGACGGCGTTTCATCCAGAATCAGAAAAGAGAGGGATGTGAGGACGGCCAACAAGATGATCAACGGCACGAAAATCCGCTCAAACTTCTTCGTAAAGCTTTGGGTTGGTGATTGCCGGGTTTCCGCCTCGCTGACCATTGCGACAATGCGGGCAAGCGTCGTCTCCCCCGACAGTTTTGTGACCTGGATATCCAGGCTGCCTGATCCATTGATCGACCCGGCAAAAACCCGATTTTCTGATTTTACATTGCCCGTATTGGCTGCAGCCGTCTCGGTGTCATCGACAGGCTGCTTGTCTACGGGTGCGCTTTCACCTGTGATCGGTGCCTGATTGACGGTGCTGGTGCCGGCAGTCACAAATCCATCGGCTGGCAGGCGTTCATTGGAGCGCACGACAACAATGTCACCGACAACCAGGTCGTCAATGGACACGGTTTCGGTTTGCGCGCCCCTTCGAACGAGAGCTGTTTCTGGTGTCAGGTCTGCCAGTGCTGAGATCGCATTGCGTGCCCTCGCCATCGCGTAACTCTCAAGCGCATGGCCGATTGCAAACAGAAAGAGCAGAAATGCGCCTTCGGCCCATTCGCCCAGTATGGCCGCACCCGTGGCTGCGACCAGCATCAGAAAATCAATCTGAAACTTGCCTTTGAGAATGCTGCCGACCGCTTCGCGCAGAGTAAAATAGCCGCCAAAGCCATACGAGGCGAGCAAAAGTAGAAATCCAGCGTTCTCTGGCATAAAACCCAGTTTCGGCCCAAGCCAGCCCACAAGCAGACACGTGCCACACGCGAGGGCAAAGACCAGTTCTGCCCGGCCTCCAAGCAGCTGGCTCAGCCAGCCATCATGCGCGTGGCCATGGCTGGTCTCCTTGCGGTCGTGATCATGTTTGTTTGGCGAGGTCAATCTGGTCTCCTATCTGGCCTTGCGCCGTGGGCGGAATAACCGCCCACGGCCTGGGGACTCACACCGTCACGGCAGGATGGACGTGTTCGGACTCCAGAAGCGAGTGATGGCTTTCCGGCTTCGGAGCGAACCAGCGATGCAGCGCAGGCATCACCAGCAGGGTGAGCAAGGTCGACGAAACCAGCCCGCCTGTCACGACAGTTGCTAGCGGCCGTTGCACTTCGGCCCCGACTCCTGTCGCGAAGAGCAGGGGGGCAAGTCCAAGCGCTGTCGTCATCGCCGTCATCAGAACAGGTCGCGCCCGAAGACCCGCCGCCTCGATGGCGAGATCATCGAGGTTTCGGCCAGCCCGCGCAAAATCATCCATGAAACTAACGAGCACCATGCCGTTTCCGAGGGCGATCCCGAACAGGGCGATGAACCCGACTGTGGCGGGAACCGAAACCGGAAGCCCGGTTATCCAGAGCGCCAGTGCGCCCCCCGTCAGGGCCAGCGGGATATTCAGCAAGATGAGGACCGACGACTTCAACCGGCCGAAAGTTATCAACAGGATCAGGAGCACGATACCGAGCGTGATCGGAATGACCACGGCAAAACGGGCGTTCGCCTGTTGCTGAAGTTCGAACTGGCCGCCCCAGACAAGCCGGTAACCGGGAGGCAACTCCAATTGGGAATCAGTCAGCGCCTGGGCTTCCGCGACAAAGGAACCGATATCACGCCCCCTCACGTTCGACTGAACCGTGATGAAGCGTTCGCCATTCTCGCGTGTGATCTGGCGCGGGCCGATGATCGTCTCGATTCTGGCGACGGTTTCGAGAGGTACCCGTGCGCCCGATGGCGATTCCAGCACGATGCGGCTGATCGCTTCGGGTGTATCCCTGTTCTCTTCATGCAGGCGCACGACGATTGGGAACTGGCGAACACCTTCGAACAAGGCACCGGCTTCGGCGCCGCCGACGGAGGCGCGAAGCGCATCCAGTGCGTCTTCGACGTCGAGCCCGTAACGGCCAAGGGCGGCCCGATCCACCGTCACCACGAGTTGCGGTGCGCCGGTGATCTGATCGGCCTGGACTTCAGCAGCGCCGTCAACTTGCTGCAGGAGTGTCTGGAGCACTTGCGACCTGTCCAACAGGATTTCCGTGTCGGGCCCAAATATCTTTACCGCCAGTTCAGCACGTGTTCCGGTGATGAGTTCATCGACCGCCATGGCAATCGGCTGCCCGATGCTTGCAACGATACCTGGCACCGATTCCAGATTTTCCGAGATGGCCGTACGCAAGTCTTCCGGAGACATCCCTTCGCGCCACTGATCGCGCGGTTGCAGTTCAACGAAGGCTTCTGCGCTATTGGTCGGGTCCGCATGCGCGCCGACTTCGCCGCGCCCGATACGGGTGACGATCGACTTGATCTCCGGAAATGCGTCCAGCAGCCGCTTCTCGACCCGCGTTGTTGTTGCAGCGGCTTCTGTCAGCGAGATTGATGGAGCCATCGTGACCCGCAGGAGAATATCACCTTCCTCCAGCGAGGGGGTAAATTCCGAGCCCAGCCGCGAGCCGGCGAGCCCGCCTGCCAAAAGAAGCACCGCAGCCATCACAATGGCTGCCATGCGTTGCCTGACGAAAAAGCCAGCAAGTGAGCTGACATAGCGGGCGATAAGGTCAGGCTTCTCTTCGCTTTTTGCCTTTCCGCGTCGCATCAGGCCATTTGCAAGGGACGGCGCAATCAGCGCGGCGTAAAAAAGCGAACCGGTCATCGCAAGCGCAGCAGATGCGGCGAGTGGACGGAACGTCTTGCCCTCAACGCCTTGCAGCGAAAACAGCGGCAGGAAGACAACGATGACCACTGCGACAGCGGCAACCAGGGGCGCAATGACCTCGGCAGTCGAGCGTGCAACGACGCTCCGCTGATCTTCCGTGCCTGCGCTTTCCCGGAGACTCCGATCGACATTTTCCGCGATGACGATCGCGCCATCGACCATCATCCCGATGGCAATGGCGACACCGCCCAGCGACATCAGATTGGCACTGATGCCGAGCACGTTCATCGCGATGAATGCAAAGCCGACAGAGAAGGGAATAGAGAGAACGACGACGAGGCTTGGCCGCCAACCGCCCAAAAAGACGAAGACAACAAGCGCCACAAGAAGACCGCCCTGCCAGAGCGCGGTCGTCACCGTTGCGGCAGCCTTGTTCACGAGCGTGCCCTGATCATAGTAGGGGATGGCCGTCACGCCTTCGGGCAGGCTTGCGTTGATTTCCTCAAAGCGCTTCTGCACACGGGCGATCACGTCAGACGTGTTGGTGCCATAGAGTTTCAGCACGAGGCCGGCGACGACTTCGCCTTGGCCATTTGCCGTGGCAAGTCCTTGTCGGACGCCGCCGCCGATGACGATTTCGCCCAGGTCGCGGACGCGGACGGGGCGGCCGTCATCAACATTGACAACGATTTCGGCAAGGTCATCGACCGACCGGGCCAGTCCAACGCCGCGCACGGTGTACTGCTCCGCGCCAATTTCGAGGAATTGCGCGCCCTCGGTCTTGTTGCCACGCTCCAGCGCGCCAATCACGTCGCCAATCTGGATATCATAGGCGAGCAAAGCATCCGGATCGAGACGGACCTGGTATTGCTTTTCGAAGCCGCCAAGCGAGAGCACTTCTGTTACGCCCGGAACGGTTTGCAGCTGGTACTTGATGATCCAGTCCTGGATCTCACGCATTTCAACAAGGTCCCGCGTCCCGCTGGAATCATCCAGTCTGAAATAGAGAATGATACCAAGGCCCGTCGAGATCGGGCCCATTTGTGGGTCACCAAACCCGTCCGGAATGTTGCCGCGCGCCTCAGCGAGACGTTCACCGACGACCTGGCGGGCAAAATAGACGTCCGTCCCATCTTCGAAATAGATGTTGACCACGGACAGGCCGAAATTCGAGACCGAGCGCATGCTCTTGAGTTTCGGTAGGCCGGACATGGCCGTCTCAATCGGATAGGTGACGTAGCGTTCGACCTCCTCCGGGGCGAGGCCTTCGGTTTCGGTAAAGACCTGGACCAGGGAGGGCGTGACGTCCGGAAAGGCGTCCACGGGCAGGGCCCGGAAGGCGAACAGGCCGCCGAGCGTCATGGCGAGTGCCGCGATGGCTGCCAGGAGGCGGCCCCCGGCGATACGGTGCATAAAATTGGTCATGTCTGTTGGTCCTAATGTCCGTGTCCATCGCCAAAGGCGTCTTTTTCAAGCTGGGCCTTGAGGGTGAAACCCCCTTGCGAGACAAAGGTCTCGCCGACCGCCAGGCCTGAACGAATTTCGACAAAGCCGCCGGCCGTTGCACCGATCATCACGGGCTTGGGGGCGAAACCGCCTTCAACGGGAACAAAGATCGACGGTTTGTCCTCGACAATCTGGACGGCTGTTTGCGGGACCCGCACCACGGGGCTTGCATTGCCGACACTGAGATCGGCCGTCACAAACTGGCCGGGCGTCAGGCTGCCATCGGTATTGGCCACAATCACCCGTGCCGTCGCGGTGCGAGAGGTTTCATTGATGACGGGAAGCACGAAAGCGACAGTCGATAGCGCCAGGACATTTCCTGCGTCGGTCTTCAGCGCGACAGGTGCGCCAATACGTATACGACCAATGTCCTGTTTGTAGACGGCGATGTCTGCCCAGACCACGCTGTCATCCGCGATCGTGAAGAGCGTGTCGGCGCCGGCATCTCCCGCGGCGACCGTCTGGCCAAGCGTGACTGCGCGCCGGACAATCGTTCCGGAAATCGGCGCGGTCAGGTAGGAATTGGCATTGTCGCCATCTCTTGCTGTCGCGACCTTCTCCAGGGCTTCGTGACTGACACCGGCAGCGTGCAGCTCGTTTTCGGCCGCATCACTCGCGGCTTTCGCGGCTTCAAATTCCGCACGGGCTGCCTGGACATCGGCTTCGGATGTGATCTTGTCGGCCCAGAGTTGTTCCTCCCGCGCGAGGGCCTGAGCGGCCAGGGCCTTGCCGGTTTCACCTTTCTGCCAGGCGGCTTTCAGGCCCGCGAGATCGCGACTGGAAATCAGTGCCAGCGTTTGGCCCCGCTTCACATGATCGCCTTCGCTGGCATAGAGCTTTGCGACCACGCCGCTGACCTTGGGTGAGACATTCGCCACCCTGTCAGCGTCGAACCTTATTTCCGCTGGAAGGCTGAGCGACTGGCCCATTTCGGCCATTTTCGCCTCGCTGAGTTCGATACCCGCTTCGCGCGCTTCTGCTTCGGTCAAATTGACGACATCGCCTTCGTCTTCGCCGTGTTCGTCGTGGGTGGCGCTTCCTTCGGAGTCCTTCTCCTTGTCGGCGGCCGAGAATGCCTCATACGGCGTGTGTCCGTGCGCGTCATTAGCGGCCGAAGCTGCGGCGCTGGCATTGCCTTCTGCAGCTGAAGTCTCGCCACAGGCAGACAGCAGGGCTGTCAAACTCAGTAGGGCTGTTGTCAGGATCAGGGACTGTTTCATTGGATGTCTCCATTAAAGGGGGCGGCGCCAATCAGGCTTCGCAGGCGCATGTTTTCTGTATTCAGGGCGCGGGCGGCATCGATCACGGCCACGCCGGCGTCGATCAGGCCCTTACGGGCATCGAGGGTCGAAGTGAGATCGAACTTGCCTGCGGCATAGCCCTGGACGGATGCTTCATAGGCCGCCCTGGCAGAGGGCAGGGCATCGTTTTCAAGGAGGGCCAGGCGTTCCTGGGCCGCGCGGACCTGAGCGACTGACGCACGTTGGCTGGCAAGCAATCTTGCCTCCACAGCCGCCCGGTCGGCGCGACCGGCATCGGTTCTGTAACCCGCGGCGCGGGTTGCGTCCCGGTTGCGGTCAAACAATGGGACAGGAACGCTGACGCCCAGAAGGAAGGCGGTATCGCCCGTTTGTTCAAACTGCCGCATGCCGGCACTTAGCGTAAGATCAGGAATCCCTTGCGCGCGCGCCAGATCCTGCTCTGCCTGCCGGGCGACGATGCCCGCTTCGGCTACTTTGATGGCGGGGTGTTGGCCCAGGTTGGCAGGACCGGGGTCGGCGGGCGCCGTCATTGGCTGGACAGGTGCCTCGAAGACCGGGTCGGCGCTTCCCCACAATGCGCTGAGATCGTAGCGAAGGGATTCCATGTCACCGCGTGTCTGTGCGGCCACTGCGCGCAAGGCTGCAGCATCGGCTTTCGCCCGGGAAAGTTCCGGTGGCGCGGCCGCGCCTGCATCCACTCGCTTGCCAACGGTTTCGCTGAGCGTGTCCGCCAGGTCGGCCGATTGATTGGCGAGACGGACGAGCTGGACAGCTGCGTCCAGTTCATAGAAGAGCGTCACCGCCTCCAGTTCTGTTTCACGCAGGATGGCGCTACATTCTGCCGTTGCAAGCGCGGCACTGGCACGGGCGGCGCGCTGTCGTTTTGTTCGCTTGCCGCCCAGTTGGAATGTCTGGGCGATCGAGAACGTTGTCTCGGTTTGATCAAAGCCGGCGAGGGGGCCGGAGCCTGAAAAATTTTCAAGTTCCAATCCGATGGAGGGATTGAGCCAGCGTCCGGCCTGATCGGCGTCCGCCTCGCGAGCGCGTGTTTCCAATGCGGCCTTGCGCACTTCCGGGGAGGCATTGCGGACTTCTGCCAGTACGGCGTCGAGTGATAAAGGCTCGCCTGCCTGGATTGCGGTGGCAGTGACCCTTGGTCCGCTGCACGGAGCCGCGACCGCAGTGCCCGCAAGGACAGCTGCGATCAGGGCGCAACATGCGCCCTGCTTGAATGTGTTCATTGAGATAATTTCCTCGTGATGACCTGAAAAATGCCGACGGCAGAGCCGCAGCTATGGTGTCAGGTCAGACACGGGGAGGGCGGTAGAGTCCGAAGGGACCGGCGCGAGGCGCGAACATGTTCGCCTCGGGCAGAACGACTGTCCGAAGTCCCCAGGGGGAAACGAATCTGGATGGGAAAGATCCGACCAGATGGAAATGGCAACTGCCGCAGGTATGCGCGTGGTGATCGTGATCTGGACGAGACTGCCCATCGTCGGTGCGGTCTGGACCGGATGCCGCAAGTTGGTCATCCAGCGCCTGGCAGGCAATGGTATCGGGATCCATCGCATGTACATCAGCCGACGCAGGACCAATCAACATGGTCGCGACCAGACAAGCTGCGAGCCATATTTTGACGCTGAGGATGAATCCGGACAAACGCATGATGTGCCTCATAACAGGCGATCCTTCAAAAATCACTAAGAAATATCACCAGATGAAAGAGACGGTTTGCAAATCCTGGTCCCCTGTTTTTCGCCATTTTTTTAACCTGAATCTCCGCCATGCGCTCAGACGGGCCAGTCACACACAGGATTGCACCGACAGCAGTTGGCATCTGAGGCGTCCGTGCAGGCGTGTACATGTCACCAACTGACGGGGGCACTGTCGCAAGCACGCATGTGCGCCAGTCACCATGTGCTTGCCCATGGTGACTGGCAAAAGAAACAGGCAGCTTTCTAAATACTTTGGCTGGCGGTCACTTGGTTCTTCGGCAATTTCAAAGCCAGCGTCTTCCAGATCAGGAATGCGGCAGGAATGACGAGCAGTGTCAGGATTGTTGCGCTTGTCATGCCGCCAACCATGGGGGCGGCGATGCGGCGCATCACTTCTGAGCCTGTACCTGAGCCGAGCATAATTGGAAGGAGGCCCGCTATGACGACAGCTACCGTCATCATGATTGGGCGGACCCTCAGAAGGGCGCCCTCGATGACTGAGGTGCGCAAGTTCTCCCGCGTGAGCTCACGGCCCTCTTCCTTTGCCAGCGCGATTTGTACAGTGAGAGCTTGCTCCAGGTAAACAATCATCAGCACACCGATCTCTACAGAAACACCCGCCAGGGCGATAAATCCTACCCCGACGGCAACAGACATATTGTAACCAAGGATATCCAGGAACCAAAGGCCTCCAACGAGTGCGAGCGGCAGGGTTCCCATGATGATCAGAACCGGAGTGATGCGCCTGAAGTTCAGGAACAGCAACAGCAGGATGATAACGAGCGTAAGAGGGACGACAACGCTGAGTCGTTGCTTAGCGCGCTCCATGTATTCGTACTGTCCAGACCAGGAAAGGGAGTATCCGGCAGGTAAATCAATCATCTCAACAGATTTCTTTGCGTTCTTTACATAGCTGCCAATATCGACGTTTGAAATATCGACATAGATCCAGCCATTCAAGCGGGCGTTTTCACTGCGGATGACGCCAGGTCCGCCAGATATGGAAATATCGACAAGTCGGGACAGAGGAATTTGGGCACCCGTCTTTGTAACGACGGGCAAGTTTTTCAGGCGTTCAAGCGAGTCGCGATATTCGCGTGGATAGCGCACATTCACCGGGTAGCGTTCCAGACCTTCGACCGATTGCGTCACTGTCATGCCACCTATGGCCGTCTGCACGAAAGCCTGGACGTCGGCAACGTTCAGACCAAAACGCGCGGCTTCTTCGCGTTTTATGTCCACATCGACAAAGCGACCACCTGTGACGCGTTCGGCGTAAACAGAAGCGGTGCCCGGAACATCTTTGATGACGGCTTCTATCTGCTGAGCGATATCGCCAATTTCTTCCAGATCCGGTCCGGCGACTTTTATCCCGATGGGCGTTTTTATGCCTGTCGCCAGCATATCAATTCGGTTCTTGATTGGCATGATCCAGACATTGGTGAGGCTTGGGACCTGGACAAGATTATCGAGCTCTTTCTTGAGTTTCTCTGTGGTCATCCCTTCGCGCCACTCTTCTTTCGGCTTCAGTCGGATGGTTGTTTCAACCATGGTGAGCGGCGCAGGATCAGTTGCCGTGTCGGCGCGGCCAGCTTTGGCGTATGTTGTTTCCACCTCGGGAACAGTCATGATGAGTTTGTTTGTTTGCTGCAGGATTTGGGACATCTTCCCGGCAGACACCGCCGGGAAGGCGCTTGGCATGTACAGCAAGTCACCTTCATCCAGATCGGGCATGAATTCACTGCCCATCCTGTTCAAAGGAATAAGTGCACTCATCATCACGAGAATTGCCACCAATATCATCGCGGAGGGGGCTTTGAGAACCAGATTTATGAACGGTTTGTAGACGGTCATAAGCAGCCAGTTCACGGGGTTCTTGTGCTCTGGCAGAATTTTTCCGCGAATGAAGTACCCCATAAGAACGGGCACAAGTGTGACGGATAACATCGCGGCACCGGCCATAGCATAGGTCTTGGTGTACGCAAGGGGATGAAACAGGCGTCCTTCCTGGGCTTCGAGCGCGAAAATCGGCAGGAAGCTGAATGTTATGATCAAGAGAGAGAAGAACAAGGCCGGCCCGACTTCAACGGCAGCCTTGGTAACAATTTGCCAGCGGTTGTCCCTGGTCAGGGGTGTTCGCTCGATATGTTTGTGCATGTTCTCAATCATGACAATCGCAGCGTCGACCATGGCGCCGATGGCAATCGCGATACCCCCAAGCGACATGATATTGGCATTGATGCCTTGAGCGTTCATGATAATGAATGCCGCCAGAATTCCCAAGGGCAGGCTGAGAAGGATAACAAGCGCACTGCGGATGTGGAAAAGAAACAATGCGCAGACCAGAAGCACGACGATGAATTCTTCGAGCAGTTTCTCTTTCAATGTGTCCACGGCACGCTCAATCAGTGATGAGCGGTCATATGTGGTCACGATTTCGACCCCCTCAGGAAGGCTTTCCTTCAATGTTTCAAGTTTCTCTTTGACGAGATCAATCGTGCGCATGGCATTTTCGCCATAGCGCATGATGATTACGCCGCCCACGGCCTCTCCCTCGCCGTTTAGTTCGCCAATCCCGCGCCTAAGTTCCGGGCCAAGACGAATCTGCGCAACATCACGTAACAGAATAGGCGTTCCTTTTTCGGTGACCGCTAATGGGATAACCTCAAGGTCTTTGATGCCCTTAATATAGCCGGAGGCCCGGACCATATATTCGGCTTCAGCCATTTCAATAACGCGCCCCCCCGTTTCCTGGTTACCGCGCACAATCTCCGACTGGACTTTCTCCAGCGGTATTCCATAGGTACGGAGTTTTTCTGGATCGACCACGACCTGATACTGCTTCACCATGCCGCCAATCGTTGCGACTTCTGATACGCCCTCTATGGTTTGCAGTTCATACTTCAAGAACCAGTCCTGTATGGACCGAAGCTGGGCAAGGTCGTGCCCGCCGGTTCTGTCGACGAGCGCGTATTGGTAGACCCAACCAACCCCGGTTGCATCTGGTCCAAGGGCAGAACGTGAAGCTGCGGGCAGGGTGGGGGCGACCTGCGAGAGATATTCAAGAACGCGCGAACGGGCCCAATACAGATCCGTCCCGTCTTCGAAAATAACATAGACAAAGCTGTCATTGAAAAAAGAGTAACCACGAACCGTTACAGCGCCGGGGACGGCGAGCATCGCCGTGGTTAGCGGATAAGTTACCTGGTCTTCGACAACTTGCGGAGCCTGACCTGGATAAGTGGTTTTGATGATGACCTGCACATCGGACAGATCGGGTATGGCATCCAGCGGCGTATTCTTGACCGTATATCCACCCCACACGGCGAGCATGATTGCAAAAAGAATGACCAAAAGGCGATTGCCAATCGACCAGCGTATGAGACGAGCGATCATTGCTTACCTTCCTTGTCCATACGCATTTTCTGGATATCGGAGAGGACATAATTGTCGTTGCTGTCCGGCGTTACCAGAATGGTGATATCGACATGATCTCCCTTGTTTATGCCTTTGAGCAGGTCTGGCTTTGTGACAAACGACATTGTCATGGACGGCCAATCGAGTGCCGCTACGGGGGCGTGATCAATCGTTACCATGCCGTGCTCTTGCATAACCGAAACGACCGTCCCTTTCGTCTGTACTTCGCTGACCTGTTTCACATCGGAATTTTCAGAAGAGAGCTCCATATTCGACGCTGAAATCTCAGGCGCTCCCGGGGTCATTCTCAGAACCGTGCCGCGCAGACTGGCCTCTGAATCAAGAAGAAATTGCGAGGACACGACAATGGTTTCCCCGGCGCCAAGGCCGGAAAGGATTTCAATATCATCTCCAATTTCCTGTCCGGAAACGACTTTGGCGGGCTGATAATGTCCATCCCCCAATGCCAGTATGACCCGTTCCGTGCGTCCGGTTCGAATGAGCGCTTCACGTGGAATGACCAGAGTACCCGGCATATCCATCGCCGGCATATCCGAGCCTGTCTCGACACGAAGGCGCACAAACATATCGGGCCTGAGGAGGCCGTCCGCATTGTCAAATCCGATACGAACCTGAACCGTTCGCGCCTTGGCATTTACGGTGGGGTAGATGTACTCAACCTTGCCTTTCCATTCGCGCCCAGGCATGCCGCTCATCCGCATGGATACGTCTTGACCAGGATGCACTTGATGTACCTGGTCTTCAAATACGTCAGCAATGGCCCAGACTGATTTGAGATCAGCAATCTTGAGCACATTCATTCCGGGCTTTACGAAACCGCCTTCGCCTGCACCCATCTGCGTAACAATGCCGCTTCTGGGCGCATAGATATTCATCAGGCGCTCCGACTGACCGCTCTCGCGAAGATTCTGAATTGCGCGCTCACTCATGCCCAGCGATAAGAGCCGAGACCGTGTGGCAGAAATCAAATTCGTACTGCCCATTCGTGTCGCTTGCAGATACTCATCCTGCGCGCTGACCAGCGGCCTGGAGTAAATCTGAAACAGAAGTTGCCCTTTTCTCACTTCATCACCGATGGCTTTGACGGGCATGTGTTCAATCCAGCCTTCGGTGCGCACGTCCACGACCGATGTGTTGTCGTCGTCTATCTGTATGGTGCCGACTGTTTCGATTACCGGTAGGGACTCGCTTGATGAAACAATAGCCGTTCTAACGCCAATATTGTTCTCAACGGTCGGATTGATACGCACAAGGTTGCGATTATCATCAGCGCCCGCCTCATCGGCATAAACAGGGATCAGTTCCATTCCCATGGGAGACGTGCCCGGTGAATCGCTTCGGTAGCTTTTGTCCATCGGTGCGACCCAATAGAGCGGTTGCTTTTCAAGTGCGGCTTGCGACGTCCGGGAAGGGTTGGATGATCCTGCGAAATACATCATAGCGACAATTCCGACACCAAGTCCGAGTCCAAAAACAGCCGTTAGGACTAATGGTTTTGACGTCCGCATGTTATTCTCCACTCAAAAAAAGCAGACTGGCTTGAGCTTGTAAGCGATCAATCCGTAGCCTGCTTAAGGTCAATTCGATGTCCAGGACGGCAAGTTCGGCGCGAACGAGTTCTGAAAAATCGGCGAGATTATTACCATAAGCGGTCATGGCAGCTTCACTTGTTTCTCTGGCCCGCCCGAGCACGTCGGATTCATAAAGATCGATCCGTTCGCCAAGACGGGTATATTGAGCCCAATTACGGCGCAGGGAGCGCTCAAGCTCCAGAGCCTGCGTATCGCGTTCCAGTTTTTGCGAAGAGCGTAAACGTTTCGCGGCGCTCAGGGCGTAGTCTTTGTTCTTCTTCGAGAAAAGCGGGAGTGACACCGAAACGCCAATCGAGCCAAAGTCCGACCGCGAATCCCGAAGACCGTACTGTGCATCAAAGCTAAGCCCCGGCTTGAATTGCTCGGCTGCTATATCGACTTCACGGCTCTTTGTATCCACACGGGCATCGAGTGCCTTCATAGAGGGGTGCATTGCCAGTCTATCTCTTATCGTCTCTTCGCTTTGAACCATCGGGAGAACCGGAAACGCGGTTGAGAGATCTCTGGCTCCGTCCAGTCTTCCCAAGAGCCGTTCGAAATTAGCTCTTGCAATATCTTCATTGCGATCGATATCGACGAGCTTTGCGTCAAGCGACACGGTTTCAAGATCAACCCGGAGAACGTCCTGCAGGGAAGAGCGTCCACTGGAATAAACGGCTTCGGCAACGCCTCCAAGCTCAGCCACTTTTTGCTGACTTTCAAGAGTCAGCCTGCGCGCATCGCGCCAATAATAGAGTTCAAGCCATGTCTGGCGTGCCTCCAGTATGATTTGTTGTTCTCTTAGTGATTTTTCAAAACGAATACCTTTGGCCTGCGCGCTTTGTTTTTCACGCGTTAGCGATAAGGTTTGGCCCTTCGGAAGCTCCTGGCGCAGACCAAATTTAAGTTGTGTCATGGGTTCGCGGTTATAGTCAAAACTGGATAGCGGGAAATTGGCGACCTGGGCACTTAAGACCGGGTCTGGGAGTTGGCTGTCGGCGATCGCCCGATCCTCAAACGCCTGGGCCTTCTGCTCAAAAGCTCCGACGCTCGGGTCGTTGGCACCAAGCGCCAGAGAGACAGTCTCAGGTAAGGTCAAAGGTGTTTGTGCATTGGCATCAGTGCCGAACAGCAGCACCGATATGCTGACAGACAGCGCAGCGACAGCAGGCAGAAATAAGCGGGACATTGGCTTTTCCTCGGATGACTCAAGTTTATTTCGAAAAATAGAGACGCGCTCGCATTCGCGCTCAACGCGGGAAGAAGGAGGTCATAGCCGGGGAGGAGGCGTCTCCAAACGTACAAATGCTCCTAATGTCGCGGATTGGTCATGAGGATATTCCGTTGGATACTGGGCAAGAGTGAGGTGGCGAACGTCCCGCAATAGGTCGGCTGGCAAACGGGTGATTGAGCATGCCATCCTGCACGCGTCGGAATCAGGGCAGGGTGTCTCGTGGTCATCATCGCATCTGTCGCTGTAATCGCTTCTTTTGCTGCATGCGCACGCTTCCACGCTTATTACGGTAACAGTTTGAACCTGGGAGTGAGAGGCGTCAGCCACTCCCATCCGTTTCGAGTAGTTTGAGGTCGAAGCCAATGAAGAAGAAGCGACTATGACGACAAAAGCCAAAAGAACACCGAAAAGGGTGATCCGTTTTCCGGCTGATCGATATGAATACAAATGGCGCATGCTTATATTTTCATCAAAGGACAGCCCGTATCCGCATGCGCCCCATCGTTGACCGCAAACGGCCTCGCTGACTGCTCGTATTGGGCGCAAGCGCGGAATATTTCGATACTAGTTCCAACCGGCAATGCCGCGGGCAACTGGATATCATTCGTGGTCAAATGTTTCATGCAGATATGCCAATACGTCGTCGATATCTGAATCGGTAAGACTTGCGTTTCCTCCCTTTGCGGGCATTGGCATGGCCGAGCGCCGACCACGGAATCCGTTGGTGATATGATCTGTGAGGACATCATCGTCTTGAGATAGCACGCCATTCGCCTTGTTGAAATCTGGCGTACCGGGAATGGTGCCTTTGCCGGTAGGGCCATGACATGCGACACACGTCCCGGCATAGACTTCCTTGCCACGAGCCGTGTCGGATGTGTCTTGAGCCTCGGCGCCAGAAGCCAGGAACATGGCGCCGCTGGCAAAAAAGACGATGCAGAGGGTGCGTGGGAATCGCAAATTCATCGGAACGACCCTTTCATGTGATCTTGTTCGCTAATTGTTGCTGGCTTGAAGAAATGCTCGAATGTCATCGGTGTCCGATCCCGGCATATCGCCACCTGAAAAACCAACATCGGCATATCCGGCTAAATGCCATTTCGTATCGGGCGCTTCGCTTGGTCTGGTATTGTCCGCAATCAGATCCGTCTGATTTTCTACCCCTGCTATTCTGTCAACAGCATTGAGTGCAGTTGTCTCCGCTTTTGTGGCTGTCAGGGATGATTCCAGAACTTTGGCTCGCAAGTCTCCCAGTTCAGTCTCAAGCTTTTCTATGCGCTCCAACAGGGCCTGAGCCTGTTGATCGGCACCTGTCGTCGTTTGCTGGGCCTGCGCGTTAGCCGATAAGATACTGGACAGCGCCGTTGCAGCAATCAACGTGCGATACAAAGTGGAATTCATGTTTCAGCCCTCGATCTTTCCGCGTGTTGTCTGTCTTCAGCCTCAGGCAGCTTGTACGCGTCAGGTCATGGTGCCCCTCAGAATATCTGCGAGTATCCTGGGATCCGGTTTTCTGGCGGTTCGCCTGGGACCCATAGGCAAGGTGAAGACGGCGCGCGGATCGCGGTGGCCCGAGGGTTTTTGTTGTGCCGGCAGTCACCGCACGGCCTGAGCAGGCAATATCAGGTAAAACGGGCTTGGAGTGGTGTGCTCAGGCGAAATGATTTGCCCAGAGCATAATAGTCGATCGTTTCTTGCCGAGCGTTCTCTGGCTATAGTTGCCACTGGTCGGTCCGCTTGAAACGAGGTCCACGGAGCAGGGAGGGAGAGTTCCGACGAGCTCTTCTGACCGTGGTACGGGCGCGGCGGATTTTCTCATTGCAGCCTGAAATTTTGCCGCTACGCTTCCGATATTGAAAACGGGGCATCATGAAACCTACCGATATCAAGGATCCCGACTACTTCCACAAAGTCGTCGATTGCCAGTGGGCTTGCCCGGCACATACGCCGGTCCCCGCCTATATTCGTTTGATTGCGCAAGGCCGCTATGGCGACGCCTACTTGCTCAATCGCGAGTCTAACGTGTTTCCGGGCGTGCTTGGTCGCGTATGTGACCGCCCCTGTGAGCCAGCTTGTCGCCGCACGCGTGTTGAGGAAGAGCCGGTCGCAATTTGCCGTCTGAAGCGCGTCGCGGCCGACCACCGCGATGATATCACCGACCGTCTGCCCAAAAAGCCGGAACAGTCCAACGGCAAGCGCATTGCGCTGATTGGTGCAGGGCCCGCATCCTTCACTGTCGCAAACGATCTTGCCCCGATGGGCTATGAATGTACAATTTTTGAAAAGCTCGACAAGCCAGGCGGCTTGATGCGCTCCAACATTCCGGCGTTCCGCCTGCCCGAAGACGTGTTGATGGAAGAGCTTGGATACATCCTGCAAATGGGCGTCGACCTAAAACTTGGCGCAGCCATTGAGAGCATGAAGCAACTCCAGACCGAGGGATATGATGCCATCTTCGTCGGCACCGGTGCGCCCAAGGGCAAAGACCTCGATCTGCCTGGCCGTCGGGATGCGAAGGAAGGCATTCATATTGGCATCGATTGGCTGGAATCAGTGGCCTTCGATCATACTGACGCGATTGGCGAAAACGTTCTGATCATTGGTGTCGGCAATACCGCAATGGATTGCTGCCGCACCTCGCTGCGCCTCGGAGCCAAATCGGTCAAAGTCATGGCCCGTAAACCGCGCGCCTTCTTCAAGGCCTCCGAATGGGAGCTCGAAGACGCCGAAGAAGAAAGTGTGGATATCACAGTCAATCATTCGCCAAAATCATTCGTGACGGAGAATGGCAAACTGATCGGCATGATGTTCGACGTCATGGAATACGACGTGGACGACACCGGCCGCATTACCGACCAGCGTGTTGCAAGGGAGGTCATGATCCCATGTGACGATGTTATTCTCGCCATCGGCCAGGAGAACGCATTTCCGTGGATCGAAAAAGACTCTGGCATTGAGTTCGACAAATGGGATGTGCCAGTTATCAATGAGAAGACATTTGAGTCGACAAGGCGCGGCATCTTCTTCGGCGGCGACTCTGCATTTGGCCCCAAGAACATCATCTGGGCCGTTGAGCATGGTCATCAAGCCGCAATCTCAATTCACAAATATTGTCATGGCGCAGACCTCACCGTCCGCTCCCCCGACGAGATAGAGTTCGAATCGGCCAAAATGGGCATGTTTGAATGGCGCTACTCAAACGCGTATGATGCCTCTGACCGCCGCAAGATGGAGCATATTGCGCTGGTCGACCGGTTCAAGAAACTTGATATCGAAGTTGAACTTGGCTTTTCGGCGGAACAGATCGCGACTGAGGTCGAGCGCTGCCTGAACTGCGATGTGCATACCGTCTTCGACGCGCCGCTTTGCACCGAGTGCGATGCCTGTATCGACATCTGCCCGGTTGAGTGCCTGTCCATCACGCCTCAGGCTTCTGAAGCTGACCTTCGCAACATCGTGCATGCGGCAAACGCCGATCAAGCCTTGTTCACATCTGCCCCGCTATCGTTTAGCGGTCGTGTGATGATCAAGGACGAAAACATCTGTCTGCATTGCGGTCTCTGCGCCGAACGCTGCCCGACATCGGCATGGGATATGCAGGAAGGTGTCATCAAAATCCATCACGCCAGTGGGCAAAAGTTGAGTGCTGCGGAATGACCGGACCATCTGTCAATGATTTCGTGATCAAGGTCGCGACCGTCAATGGTACGGGGTCTGCCAGCGCCAATGGTCTCTTGATGAAGACGATATTCCGCATGGGCGTGCCGGTTGTCGGCAAAAACATCTTCCCGTCCAACATTCAGGGTTTGCCGACCTGGTACGAAATTCGCGTAACCGGCGATGGCTATGGTGGACGCGATGGCAATGTCCATTTGTCTGTGGCGATGAACCCCGATACTTATGCCGATGACGTTGCGGAGCTGACGCCAGGCGGCGTTCTGATGTACGATTCAACCTGGCCACGCCCACAGCTAACGGCACGTACCGATGTCACAGTCATTGGTGTGCCCTTGTCACGGATGTGTAACGACGCTTTCGCAGTCGCCCGCTCACGTGTCTTGATGAAGAACATGGCCTATGTCGGCGCAGCCGCCGCCCTGCTCAACCTCGACATGGCAGTCATCCAGGCGCTGGTTGAAGAAATGTTCGCCAGCAAACCAAGGCTGGTCCCAGACAATATGAAGGCGCTGGCGCTCGGCTTCGACTATGTCAATGAAAACTATGAATGCCCGCTACCCTTCCGCGTCATGTCAATGAACAAGACAGAGGGCAAAATTATCATCGACGGCAATACTGCCGCAGCGCTTGGTTGCGTCTATGGCGGCGCGACATTCGGGGCTTGGTATCCGATCACACCGTCGACCTCGTTGATGGATGGCTTTGCCGAATACTGTGCCAAGCTACGGGTTGATCCGGAAACCGGGTTTAACAAGTTTTGCATCATTCAGGCCGAAGATGAACTGGCCGCAGCCGGTCTGACCATCGGCGCCTCGTGGAACGGCGCCCGTGCCTTCACACCCACGTCCGGCCCCGGCATTTCACTGATGAGCGAGTTTATCGGATATGCCTATTATGCCGAAGTGCCGATGGTATTGTTCGATATTCAGCGGGTAGGTCCATCGACCGGCATGCCGACCCGCACCCAGCAGTGCGATATTCAGCTTTGCGCTTACGCCTCGCACGGCGACACTCGCCACATCCTCGTATTTCCCGCTAATCCACGCGAGTGTTTCGAGATGGCGGTCAACGCGCTGGACCTTGCCGAGCGCTTCCAGACCCCGGTCTTCTTCATGTCCGACATAGATATCGGCATGAATGACTGGATGGTCGACGAACTGACCTGGGACGACACATACGTCCCAGATCGCGGCAAAGTCCTGACTGCGGAAGAGGTCGATGGCCTCGACACATTCCATCGCTATCTCGACGTCGACAATGACAGCATCCCGTATCGTACCTTGCCCGGAACGAACCCAAAGGGATCTTACTTTCTTCGTGGATCGGGACACAATAAATTTGGGCGCTACACAGAAAAGGGCCCCGAATACAAAGAGGTGGTCGACCGTCTTCTGGCAAAGTGGAAAAACGCTGCCGAAGCCGTTCCTGCCCCAATCACCATCTCGGCCCGTTCGAAAGCGCGCTGCGGCATCATTGCTGTCGGCAGCTCGGATCCAGCGGTTCTGGAGGCGCGCGACCGCCTCGAAGCCTCCGGCATCCCGGTCGATTATATGCGTGTGCGGGGCTTCCCTTTCTCAAAGGAAGTCGAGGCTTTCATCGATGCGCACGAGCAGGTCTTCGTGGTCGAACAAAACCGCGACGCGCAGTTGCGCGGGCTTTTGGTCGCCGAGACCACTGCGCCTAAGGAAAAACTTGTTGCGATCCTCCATTATTCTGGCGAACCGCTGAATTTCCGCTTCGTCTATGATGAAATCCAGACCGCCGTGAAAGTAAGGAAGATCGCATGACCTCCTTCGTCAAACCAAAAATCCGCCGCAAGCAAGAGCCGGTCAACACGCTCGGCATGGTCCGGGCTGATTATGACGGCACCGCGTCGACCCTATGTGCTGGGTGCGGGCATGACAGCGTCAATGCAGCTCTGGCCCGCGCCTTTTTCGAATTGTCGGTCGAGCCGCACATGGCGGTTAAAGTGTCAGGCATCGGGTGCTCGTCGAAAAGCCCGACATACTTCATGTCCGGTGCGCACGGCGCCAACACCGTGCATGGCCGGATGCCGGCTTTTGCCACCGGCGCAGTCGCGGCAAATTCTGACCTGACCTATATCGGCATTTCCGGCGATGGTGACAGTCTGTCCATCGGTCTCGGCCAGATGGCACACGCGATCCGGCGCAACGTAAACATGCTCTACATGCTCTACAATAATGGCGTGTACGGCCTGACCAAAGGTCAGTTCTCCGCCTCCGCAGACATTGGCTCAATCGCCAAGAAAGGCGGCGCCAACGAGCTGCCACCGATTGATCCTGCTGCCCTTGCTCTGGCCACTGGCGCAACTTTCGTGGCGCGCAGCTTCTCCGGCGATCGCGAACAGCTCATCGCGCTGATCAAAGCCGGGCTCAGACATACGGGCTTTGCCCTTATCGACGTCATCTCGCCATGCGTGACGTTTAACGATCACAAGGGGTCCACCAAATCCTACGCGCACACCTACAAATATTTCCATCCGGCCGTGCACGCTGATTTCGTGCCGCCGAGTGAAGAGATAATGACAGCCTATGAGGAAGGCGAGCTGATGCCTGTCGAAATGCACGATGGCAGCCGCATTCGCTTGCGTAAGCTCGATAGCGATTACGACCCTCGCGACCGAGCGGGCGCCTTTGCCAAAGTGCTGGAAGGCCAGAGCAAGGACGAAATTCTCACTGGCTTCCTCTACATAAACGAGGACGTGCCCGACATGCACGCCCGAAAGAATACGGGACCACGCCCCCTCAACCAGATTCCCTACAGCGAATTGAACCCTGGCGCAGCGAAGCTGAAGGATCTGCAGAGGTCTTTTCGATAGGGCCTATTGGCATTGTCATGTTGGACATCGGAGTAGTCGCGGTTCGGCTTCACAAGGCCAGTATGATTCTACGCTCCCCGGGAGCTATGTCAGTGCAAGTGGCGTTGAGGTCGGAGCAGGGGTGCTTAGCCCTGTTTCAGGCCGAAAAAATCAGTCCGGCTACGTCATAAATTCGCTCGACATCATTCAGCTTGGCGTCCTGGTATCTGTCAGATTTCCACTCTCGTTTCGAAACCTCGGCAACCTCCTGCATGAGCGCGGGATCGTGCGGTTCATTGAAGTGTAGGTAGCCGGGGCGGCGGGTCAGGGACTGGATTCGCGCACCAGGTCCGGCGCATTCTATCAGCAAGAGGGCGCGTCCTGAAGCGCTTAACCTGTATGGATGCGCGCGGCCTTGCTGGCATCGACACGCAGAAAGGCACGATATAGAAGAGGCCCATTGTCCACCCATTCAGGGGTTCAGCCGCTACGACCCGTTCGAACTGGATGATCAGGGTCAGGAGCGAACCGGCCCGTGTCGCGACCATGAGACCCCTGGTCTGGATGGGGCGCATGATGTCGTCAAACTCTCTTCAAACGGTGGCAGGCCACGATCAAAGGCGGTAGGTTGGAGCGATTCGAAATCGTCTGATCAGAGCGACGAAAACGGTTTACATTAGACGGTTCTCTCCGTTGAAAGTATTGAGTATTTTGGAATGCGGTTTACTCGTAACACGTTGTAACTAAATGAAAAATGTGTCGTTTACACCGACAAAACCAAGCAGATTGGCTTTCGAGTAGTTCCTCTGCTGAATCCTTTGTAGTCATCAGTCAATAATCCCACGCGAAAACGTGCGTATACTAACCATCATATGTGCCGTAGGCGAAGCGATGCGTGAATGTATTGCGTCGTAGTGCAATATACTCATTATGTTCATCGCTGTCGGGCAGGTGCCGAGCCCCGACCGAATGCGAACCGATCACTCGCGCGTCAATCGTGATAGGATCGGGCCCGATCGACGCAATATGAGCGTCTAATCATTCCTATTAGCGCCTGCTGTCATTCCGACCGAGCGCGATGCGTGCCGGTGGTTTTCTAGCTGGCCTACGAAGGCTGCTGCTGGCTGCGTAGGGGTTGGCATATAACGCATTGATATACATATATATAATCTGGAGCGGGTGAAGGAAATCGAACCCTCGTTGCCAGCTTGGGAGTTTTAATTCGGCATTATGAGTGCCACTTTTAGCCTGTCGACAGGCGTTCCTCGGAATGCCCGATAGCGCCATTCGACGAAAGATTACCCACAAGCCGTTCCACTTCGTCACCCCACAACTCCATCGCCTGGCGGACATCGCCTATACTCTCTCCCACATCATAGCGCGTGCGCATCGATCGGTCGGGCGCGTGGTTGATACACGCCTCGGCGATCGCCGGTGACACTTCAAGCTCTCGTACCAAAAGTGTCCGACCGAGGCGCCGGCAGTCGTAGAGTTGAACGCCGTCGAGCGGGCAGGTCTGGTCTATTTTCCGGGCCTCGGCGACCAGCTTGTTGCGTATCCTCATCCAGCGCTGCTTTGGGCCATCGTGACGAATGTGGTCATCGCCGACTTTGTTCGGAAACACCCATGGCAGATTGTGCTTCGAAAGGGCATCGCGGAACAGCGCGGCTGCCTGAGGTGACAGCGGCACCTCGTAAACCTCGTTTGTTTTTGTCTGCCCGGCCGGGATGCGCCACATTTCCTTTCCGTGCGTCCAGTCGAATTGGTCGCGCCTGGCAGCAACGATCTCGGCGGGCCTTTGCAAAGTGAGGGCATGCAGCATGATAGCTAGCGCGGCCCCCCAGCCGTGGCGTCCCTCGTCGCTTTGCAGTTCTTCGTTCAATGTGTCCCACATGAGCTTCAAAGCCCCGTCTGGCATCTGTGAGCGTTTGTCGGGTGTGTCCTTGAACAGTTTCCGGAAGGTGGCCGGGTTCATATCTGCCAGTTCTTCTTCGATGGCCCAGTTGAACACCGCGCGAATAACGCCCTGACATTCATTGGCGAGTTTTGCGCCGGGATTGCTACTTTCTCTGGCGCGTGGGTGTTTAGCGGCTTCGGCCTGGATTGACCGCACCAATCCTCGTACCTGAGCCCTGGTGATCTGCCGGAATTGTGCTTCCCCAAGCGAAGGCAGGATGTGGACCCGAAGGAGTCGTTCCCGTTCATCGTAGGTGCGTTGCTTGATGCTGGGCGGGGATTTCTCCGGTGTTGCCATGAAACGGGAAGTCAGAGCGGCAAAAGTCGATGCTTTCTCCTCTTGCGCCGCAACCTTTGTAGTTCGCCTGCGGGTGACGGGATCCACCTCTCCCAGCGCCATCCGGCCCAATTCCTTCATTGCAAGGGCGCGGGCGATTTCCGGAGAGCCATCATTTGCGGCGATCAGTTTCGCGTCTGTCTTGCTGCCGTCGGGTTTCACGATCTGGAGCTTGTAGGCTGCACTGCCGTTCGGCGTGATGGCCAGGAACAGTTTCGGGACCTCGGTGTCCCAGTGGCGCACCTTTTTCGCCCCGTCATGCTCCCGGATAAGGCGCTGAACATTGGTTTGGGTGAGTTTGAGTCGGTTATTGGCCATGTCTTCTTGCTCTCTTTCGAGTCTGAAGACGGTGGCTTTCAAGCCCTGTGCCACCCAAGCCACCTCTGAGCCACCAATAAGCCACCTCGGGAAGTCGGAATATGTCCGGCTTTGTCCGATTTGGCCGCAAAGCAGAAAGGTGCGACTTCCGCGTGAAGGGGCCGGTATTTACAGGGAAATCTCAACAAGTACGGGCGTTTTGCCCGCTGAGAAAATGGTCGGAGCGAGAGGATTCGAACCTCCGACCCTCTGGTCCCAAACCAGATGCGCTACCAGACTGCGCTACGCTCCGGAGTTCCGGTGTAATGATCGCGCGTGCGGGTGCAAGTCCTTTTCGCGGTTAGAAGCAGTGATTAGCTCTTCTTTCGCACAGGACGCATCAGTCCTTCCTGCGCCACACTGGCCACGAGACGTCCATCCTGGCTGTAAATCGAGCCGCGATTGAAGCTGCGGGCGCCGCCGGCATAGGGGCTGTCCATGGAATAGAGGTGCCATTCGTCGAACTTGATCGGGGCATGGAACCACATCGCGTGGTCGAGGCTGGCCGACATCAGCTCACCCGTCATCCACGAGACGCCGTGCGGACGATTCCCGGTGCCAAGCAGGGCCATGTCGCTGGCATAGGCCATCAGGCAGTGGTGCAGCCAGGGCGCTTCGTCGATCTCGCGGGCGACGCGGAACCAGAGATTCTGAACGTCGCTGACTTTTTCCGGCTTCAGTGGGTCCAGCGGCTCGATTTCCCGCATCTCGATGGGGCGCGGGCGCAGGAAATGGCCGCGATGGCGTTCCGGCACGCGCTCAGCGAACTTGCGGCGCCATTCGACCCGGTCACCCAGGGTTTCCGGGCCTGCAACGTCCGGCATGGCGTGCTGGTGATGCCAGCCGTCTTCCACGACGTGGAAACTGGCGGCCAGGTTGAAGATCTGCTTGCCGTGCTGGATCGCGACCACGCGGCGCGTGGTGAAGCTGCCGCCGTCGCGGGAGTGATCGACCTGATAGATGATCGGCACGTTCGGGTCGCCGGGGCGGATGAAATAGGCGTGCAGCGAGTGGCAGGGCCGGTCTTTCGGCACGGTGCGGTAGGCCGCAACAAGGCTTTGCGCGATGACCTGCCCGCCGAATACGCGCTGGCTTTCCTCCTCATCCGGGCTCTGGCCGCGGAAAAGATCAAGTTCGAGCTGCTCGATATCGAGCAGGGCCAGCAGATCGCCTACGGGGTCGGTCATATTGTATCTCCCACTGAATACGCAGCAGATACAGGAGCCTGCGGCGGATGCAAACCCCGCCGGTGCGCGGCCAGATCGATGAAATTTCAACGATTCCCGAACCGGCATGTTCACCCTGTTTCGGTAGAGACACCTGAAACGGCATTCCGTTGGTGCGCAGGACAGTTGTACATGAAGGCCATTTCAAATTTGAAGCGTGACATGACGTTCCTGACCGGAGCGCTTAGCCTGCTGAAATGGACCAAGGGAATCTCTGCCGACAGCGATTTCCTGGTGCCGGACGATTTCGAGCGGGCTGTGGATGAACACGCCATTCGCGTGGCCTTCCGGTTTGAAGACAAGCTGACGACCTATGCCGAGTTCGATGCCATGGCGAACCGCTACGCGCACTGGGCGCTGCAGCGTGGCCTGAAGCCGGGCGATGTCGTGGCGCTGCTGATGGAAAACCGGCCGGACTATGTGGCCGCCTGGGTCGGCCTGGCGAAAGTCGGTGTGGTAACCGCCCTGGTGAACACCAATCTGGAAGGCGAAACGCTCGCCTTCAGCCTGAACCTGGTCGGCGCGCAGAAGATCATCACCGGCACCGGCTTTGAAGCGGCCCTGCGTAGCGCTGCGCCGTATCTCGACAAGCCGCCGGTTGTCTGGTCGCTGAACAGCCGCGAGGCGCGCAACCTCGCCACCGAACTGAAGGCAATGCCCACGCACCGACCGACGCGTCTGCGCCGGGCTGGCCTGGTGGGTGGGGACCTCTGCCTCTACATATTCACCTCCGGCACGACCGGCCTGCCCAAGGCGGCCCGGCTGACCCATGCGCGCGTGCGCACGCTGATGCGCAATTTCATCGGACCGTGCCGCGTGACCCCGAAAGACCGGATCCTGCAGGCGCTGCCGCTGTATCACGCAACCGGCGGCGTTTGCGCGGTCGGCGCGGCCATGATGAGCGGCGCGAGCCTGATTCTGGAGCGCAAGTTCTCGGCCAGCCGCTTCTGGGACGAGGCGGTGATGCAGGGCGCGACCCTGTTCGTCTATATCGGCGAGATCTGCCGTTACCTGCTGAACCAGCCGGTGCATGCACAAGAGCGGGCACACAAGATCCGCGGCGGCTTTGGCAATGGCATTCGTGAAGATGTCTGGGCGCGGTTTGCGGAACGCTTTGGCGTGTCTGACCTGAAAGAGTTTTATGGGTCGACCGAAGGTAATGTCAGTCTTCTGAACATTGATGGCAAGATTGGTGCCTGTGGCCGTATTCCGCCATGGATGCAGAAACCGTTCGCGCATGTGGCCTTCATCAAGTCTGATGTCGTGACCGAGAGACCTGTGCGCGGTGATGACGGGTTCTGCGTGCGTGCGGGCGTCGATGAAGTGGGCGAAGTGCTCGGCCGGATCGGCGCCGATAGCCGCACCCGGTTCGAAGGCTATACCAATGCGCGGGACACCGAGCACAAGGTTCTGCATGACGTCTTCGAGGAAGGCGACATGTGGTTCCGCACGGGCGACCTCATGCGCAAGGACAAGGACGGCTACGTCTATTTCGTTGACCGGATCGGCGACACCTTCCGCTGGAAGGGCGAGAATGTCGCGACGAATGAGGTCGGCGAGGCCTTCTCCCGCATTGCGGGCGTTGAGACGGCGAATGTTTATGGAATTGCTGTGCCCGGTGCCGACGGCAAGGCGGGCATGGCAGCAATCACGGCGTCGGGAGAACTCGACATTGCTGGTCTTCACCAGCTCTTGGCAGAACGCCTGCCGGGATATGCTATCCCGGTCTTCCTCCGTATCCAGAGGGAGCCGGAAACGACCGGTACGTTCAAGTACCGCAAGTTCGAACTCGTCAAGGACGGGTTCGATCCGGATAAGGTCCATGATCCGCTATATGTCTATAACGCGGAAAAAGACTGCTACGAGCCGATGACCGAAGACGTCTACAAGAAGGTGGTCGGCGGCGGCGGCCGGTTCTAGGCGATCCGCCCCATGCGCTGTTCAAGGCGCGTGGAGAACCAGGAAATGATCCGGCGCCACAGCTCGTCCTTCAGGACAGCGCCTTCCACATCATGATCGATCGACGGATTGTCGTTGATCTCGATGATCATGACGCCGCGGTCTGTTTCCTTCAGGTCTACGCCGTAGAGCCCATCGCCGATCAGGCGGGCAGAGCGCACGGCGACGTCCACGATCTCGGGCGGGGCATCCTCGACGGCGACGGTCTTGAAGCCGCCTTCGGTGGTCTTGCCGCCCGGCCCGTGCTTGACGATCTGCCAGTGCCCGCGCGCCATCTTGTACTGGCAGGCATAGAGCGGTTCGCCGTTCAGGACGCCGATGCGCCAGTCGAATTTTGTCGGAACGAATTCCTGCGCGATGACGAGGGCGGTGCTGTCGAACATCGCCTTCACGCCTTCTTGCAGCTCTTCCAGCGTCTTGGCCTTCACCATGTTGGACCCGAACGAGCCGTCCGGCGTCTTCAGGACGACGGGAGAGCCCAGCCGTTCGAACACGGCTTTCAGGTCGCTCTTCTCATCAAGGATCTCCGTCTGCGGAATAGGCAGGCCGGCCTTTTCCAGGATTTCCTTGAGGTAGACCTTGTTCGTGCAGCGGATCATCGAGTGCGTGTCGTCGATGACCGGCATGCCTTCCTGTTCGGCCCGGCGGGCGAACTTGTAGGTATAATTGTTGATCGCCGTGGTGGCCCGGATGAAGAGGGCGTCGAATTCGGCCAGCGCGGTCAGGTCGGATGGCTCGATGATCTCGACTTCCACCCCCATCTTCGCGGCGACGTCGGCCAGGCGCTTGATGGAGGCGGGCTTGGACGGCGCGGTGTGCGTTTCGGTCGGGTCGACCAGAACGGCAAGCGCCCATTTGGCGGGGGCCTTCGTCTTCGGCTCGCTGATCCGGCCGCTCGTATAGGTCTCCATGGACCGCAGGAAGAAGTCGCGCCGCTCGCCTTTCAGCTTGTGCGGCGGCACCATCCGGACACGGGCAATGCCGTTGGGCGCGCTTGCGTCGAACTCGACTTCGAGGGCCGGGACGCGGAACCAGTCTGAGACTTCGCGGGCGAGGCGCTCATATCCGGGCGTGGCCGGTTTGGAGAAGGCGACGAACAGGCTCTCGATCTCGGGCGCACCCTTGGCGCGGGCTTCGCGCAGGCGCTCGCCAAGGTCGGGCAGGGCGTGATTGTAGAGCCCCTTGGCCGACAGCTCGACCATGGTCTGCACGCTGGGGCTGACCCGGTGCCCGCGCGCTTCGGCCAGCAGCGAGGCGTAATAGCCTTCCGACTGGTAGCCATAAGACCGGCAGAGATTCAGGATGTAGGGGCGGCGTCCGGCGAACAGGGCCGGGCGGGTGATATAGTCGGCCACGCGCAGCACTTTGTGCGGTGTTTCGGCCTGGGTAATGTCGCTCGCAGATTCAACAAGGATGACCCAATCGGTCATGTGGCGTGGCTCGCTTCAGGGGGGATGGGCTTTTCCATCCGGACCGCTGTTTCTCCATCAGGGTAATAGGATGCTATATGCGCCAATACGCGGAATCCGTGCCTCTCGTAAAGCCGGATTGCAGTGGCGTTCGATTGGCGCACTTCCAGTCGCATACGATCACGGTGACGCGCATGAGCATCACGCTCGCCGACAGACAGCAGGGCCGTCGCAATGCCTTGGCCGCGGTGAGACGGGCTCACCGTGAGGGAATAAAGGCGCGCCACGCGTGTACCGGCCCGGTAGAGATAAACCGCCGCGCCGACGATTTCGCCTTCCGAAACAGCCACATAGGTGAGCGCCTGGCCCCTCAGCAGCCGCCGCCATGTGCGCCCCGGAAACCGGTCCTCCGGCGGAAACCCCTGCTCCAGCACCACAAGGGCGGGAATGTCGGATTCGGTGGCAGGCCGGATCGCGGCGACGGTCACGTACTGACCATGTCGTCGCGGTGGACGATGGCGGGCCGGCCGCGATAGCCGAGGATAGTCTCGGTCTCTTCGCTCTGGTGCCCGGCGATGCGCTGGATCTCGGCTGCGGAGTATGCGGTGACGCCCTTGGCGACGACTTTGCCGTCCGGGCCTTTCACGGCGACGGCAGCGCCTTTCTCGAACAGGCCTTCGACGCCCGTGACGCCAACGGCCAGCAGGCTCGCGCCACCTTTCAGGGCACGCGCAGCGCCGGCGTCGACCTGGATGAAGCCCTCCGGCTGAAGGTGGCCGGCAAGCCAGGCTTCGCGGGCGCGGGCCGGTGTCGTGTGCGCGCGGATCAGCGTGGCGCGCGCGCCCTCTGCCAGCGCCAGCAGCGGATGCTCGCGATTGCCAAGCGTGATGACCGTGGAGCAGCCAGCTGCGTGGGCAAAGCGTGCGGCGACAAGCTTGGTCACCATGCCGCCCGAGCCGACCCCAGCAGAGGCGTTCGCGCCGGTCGCCATCGCGTCGTGCTCTGGCGTCAGCGCATCGAGGGCGTCGATATGGGTAGCGTCCGGATTGCTGCGCGGGTCGGCGGTGTAGAGGCCGTCAATGTCGGACAGGAGGACCAGCATGTCAGCGCCCATCATCTGGGCGACGCGGGCAGCGAGGCGGTCATTGTCGCCGTAACGGATCTCGTCGGTTGCGACCGTGTCGTTCTCGTTGATGACCGGCACGATTCCCGCCTCCAGCAGGGTTTCCAGCGTCGCGCGGGCGTTCAGCCAGCGGCGGCGGATTTCGGTGTCCGAGGGCGTCAGCAGGGCCTGGCCGACGACCATGTCGTGCGGGGCAAACGCTTCTGCCAGCGCAGCCATGAGGCGGGGCTGGCCGATGGCGGCGGCGGCTTGTTTCTGGTCCAGGCGGGCGGTTCCAGCGCTGCCGAGGCTCGCCCGGCCCAGCGCCACGGCGCCAGAAGAGACCAGAATCACGTCCTGCCCGCGCGCCCGGCACACGGCCACGTCAGCGGCGAGGCTTTTCAGCCAGGCCAGCCGGGGGCGTCCGTCCTCGGCCATCAGGGCCGATCCGGTCTTCACAACGATGCGTTTGGCGTGGGTGAGAGCGTCAGCGATCATGGCGCGCAGCGATACATGAGAGTGAGCTTTGCCGGAAGGGAAAAGTCGAACGTTGACAAGGCAGGCCGTTGCGCCTCACTGAGCCCGAAAGAGAGGTGCCCATGCCGCAATTCAACATGATCCTGATCACGCCGGAACAAGCCGCAGGTGCGGATATCATCGAGCACACGGCCGGAACGCCGGCGCGCGAAGGCGGCGGAGACGAGACGTATCGCTGCGGCCGTTGCAAAACGACGCTGCTTGTGGATGTGGCCCATCATGACGCGCATGGCGTGGTTGTCCGGTGCGGCAAGTGCGGCGCACTCAACACAGAGCCGCACCACCATCACCACTAGGTCCTAGACCGGCGACCAGCTGTCGTCTTCGTCCGGATTGGCTTCAGCATAGGCTTCCGCTTCCTGCTCAGCCTGGAAGCCGAGGTGTTTCGCGATCTCGAACAAAGCGGGCCGCACGCCTTTGCCAGTGACGCCGGAAATCAGGAGCGGCTTGCCCTTGTATTCGGTTGCGAGCTGCTTGGCCTGTTCCTCGACGAGTTCGGGGCTGAGGGCGTCGATCTTGTTGAGGCAGACGATCTCGGGCCGGTTGGCGAAGTCTGCGTCATAGGCTTCGAGTTCGTTGCGGATGGTGCGATAGGCGCCGGCCACATCGTCCTGCGTACAGTCGATCAGGTGCAGCAGCACCTTGCAGCGCTCCACATGGCCGAGGAAGCGGTGGCCGAGGCCTGCGCCGTCTGCCGCGCCCTCGATCAGGCCGGGAATGTCGGCCAGCACGAATCGCGTGCCGGGGCCGAGATCGACCACGCCGAGGCCGGGGTGAAGGGTCGTGAAAGGATAGTCCGCGATTTTCGGATGCGCCGCCGTGACTGCCGAGAGGAAGGTCGACTTGCCGGCATTCGGCAGGCCGATCAGGCCGGCATCGGCAATCAGCTTCAGGCGCAGCCAGATCCACATTTCTTCGGGTTCTTCACCGGCATTGGCGCGGCGAGGGGCCTGGTTGGTCGATGACTTGAAGCGGAGGTTGCCCCAGCCGCCATTGCCGCCCTGGGCCAGAAGTACGCGCTGGCCGATTTCGGTCAGGTCCGCGATCAGGGTTTCCTGGTCTTCTTCGTAGATCTGGGTGCCGACCGGAACTTTCAGAATCGCGTCGTCGCCCTTGGCGCCGGTGCGCTGTTTGCCCATGCCGTGGCCGCCACGCTTCGCCTTGAAGTGCTGCTGGTAGCGATAGTCGATCAGCGTGTTCAGCCCGTCGACGGCTTCGACCCAAACGTCACCGCCCCGGCCGCCGTCCCCGCCATCCGGGCCGCCATATTCGACATACTTTTCACGCCGGAACGAGACGCAGCCTGAGCCGCCGCCGCCGGACTTGATGAATACTTTGGCCTGATCGAGGAATTTCATAGTGTTCTCTTACGTGTTTCAGCCGATGCGCGCCATGTCGAAGTGATCGACCGCCTCGCCCCGGCCGAGGCAGAAAACCCTGCTGCGGCCGGCCTTCATGAAACCCAGCTTTTCCAGCACGCGTCCGGAAGCGGGGTTATCTGTAATATAGCCCGAGACGAAAGCCCGCTCACCGCGCTGGCGCAGCCAGGTGAGCAGCGCATCAGCGGCTTCGGTCATCAGCCCCCGGCCCCAGACGTCCGGCGCGAGCCAGTAGCCGAGATTGAACGGCACAAACGTGCTCTTCCGTTCACCACTGACCATGCCGACAAGAAGCCCATCTGATTCGATGGCGAAGACGTGCTTGGTGTCGTCCTGGCGCCCTGTGTCGTGGGACGAGATCCAGGCGAGCGTTTGCGCAACGTTCTGGTGGGCCGGTACGCGGGCCAGCATGCGGTAGATTCGCTCATCATTGACGAGGTCGGTAATGCGGGTCGCGTCGCTGGGCTTAACCGGGCGCAGGGTCAGCCTGTCGGTGCTCAAATCTGCCGTGCTCATGCTGTGACTCTTTCCTGAAGTCGAAGCGGGCAGGGGGAGGGCATTGAAAAGGGGGAGACAGTGGCCTGCCTCCCCCCGGAAACTGATCGTCTGAAGCGATCCGGCCACGTTCCCGCGGCCGCGCTGTCAGCCGCTATTCTGCTGCTTCGGCCATCGGTACGATATTTACGAAGACGCGGCCCTTGGCCTTCTTCGCGAACTCGACCTTGCCTTCGGTGAGGGCAAACAGGGTGTGATCCCGGCCCATGCCGACGCCTTTGCCTGGCCATTTCTGGGTGCCGCGCTGACGCACGAGGATGTTGCCCGGAATGACATGCTCGCCGCCGTACTTTTTGACGCCGAGGTACTTCGGATTTGAATCGCGGCCGTTACGGGACGAACCACCTGATTTCTTATGAGCCATGGTCTGCTCCTGATCCTTTAACGATAGGCCTTATAAGGGCCTTATGCGCCTGTTGCGAGTTCTTTTGCCTGTTCGACCCAGCCGTCCTTGGCGAAGCGGCCAGCGAGGCTGAGCTGCTCTTCCAGGTCTGCGATCTGTGCGTCGGTGAGGGCGGCGATCTGGGCGAACGTGGTGATGCCGGCGCCGTTGAGCTTTTTCTCAAGAGCCGGACCGATGCCCGTCAGTTTTTTCAGGTTGTCCGCGCCTTCGGCAGCAGCGACCGGTGCAGCAGCGGCGGCCGGGGCAGCAGCTTCAGCCTTCGGTGCGGTTTCCGTCTTGGCAGCAGCCTTCTTGGCCGGCTTTTTCGAGCCATCAGCGCTGATACCGGTGATTTTCACCACGGTCAGGTGCTGTTTGTGGCCGATCGTGCGGCGGTAGGTCTGGCGCTGGCGCTTCTTACGGGTGATGACTTTGTCACCGCGCGTGTGCTCAGCGATCTCGCCGGTCACAGCAGCGCCGACCACGAGGGGCGCGCCAACCGTAACATTTGCGCCTTCGCCCAGCATCAGGACGGTATCAAACACCACATCCTTGCCGGCTTCGGCATTGAGCTTCTCGACAACAATCGTGTCGCCTTCGGCGACCTTGTATTGTTTGCCACCTGTCTTGATGACCGCGAACATGGGTCTCATCCTTCCGGCATGGGAATAAACGGGATACGCGCGGAACCGTCGCCGGCCCCGCGCCTGAAGCGGGGGGTAAACACCAAAGCGACAGCGCTGTCAAATATCATCTTCAGACGTTTTCAGGTGCTTGAATATCACGCGCAGGCATTATAGGAACCGGCCCTTCCCACACCGGCGCGGAGAGGTGCTAGAGTGGTTGAATAGGCTAGTCTCGAAAACTAGTGAACTCGCAAGGGTTCCGAGGGTTCGAATCCCTCTCTCTCCGCCAGTTTGTGATGCTTGTTTTTAGTCACCTGAAAAACAACAGAATTTTTCTGCTTTGCGCGAATGCTTGTCGAGCGTGTGTGACTGAATGTGTGACTCCTGTGTGACGTGGCCAGACTGATATTTTTTCGCTGGATATCGCGCTTCGGCTCAAGAGCCTGACTTCTGATCCATAAAACCGGTTTGTAACACGGGCTCGGTTGCAAGCTAACGAGCCCTGGCGGTCTGCAAGCGCGTTGAACAGGTATGCCACGAGCGATTGTATCTCGCGAAAGTTGCATATGCGCACCCAACCGGTAGGGGTTACTTATCTAAAGCGAGATTCGATCACCCGAGGGGCTTAATGAGTATTGAGAAGACGCTGTTTGCTGCGGCCGACAAGATGCGTGGCGCGATGGATGCTGGCGAGGGTATTGTCAGGGCAAACGGCCTTGAGGCACAGGGCTGAGGCGGTTAGCCTCGCGAAATGGCCAAGAACCCGTTTCGCTATTTCAAGACGTCACCCGAAATCATTCAACTGGGCGTGCTGATGTATGTCCGATTCCCGCTGTCTTTGCGGAATGTCGAAGACCTTCTTCACGAACGCGGTATCGATGTCTGTCACGAAAGTGTTCGGCTCTGGGTCGACCGGTTTGGCACATACTTCGCACACAAGATCCGGAAAAGGCGTTCAGAAGCGATGCGGCAGAGTCCGCAATGGCAGTGGCACTTGGATGAGGTTTTCGTGAAGATCCGTGGGCAGACTCATTATCTTTGGCGCGCTGTCGATCATGAAGGTGAAGTCTTGGAATCTTACGTTACAAAGACCCGGGACAAGGCTTCTGCATTGAAATTCCTTAAGAAAGCTATGAGGCGGTATGGAAATCCACATGTCGTGGTGACGGACAAATGTCCATCATATCGGGCGGCCATGAAAGTGATCGGGAGCGAAGGTCGCCAGGAAACTGGCCGGCATCTCAACAATCGCGCCGAGAATTCTCACTTACCGTTCCGAAGGCGAGAGCGGGCGATGTCCCGTTTCCGGCGCATGCGAAGTTTGCAAAAGTTCGTCTCAGTTCATTCGTCAGTGTACAATCACTTCAACTTCGAAAGGCACATCAACACCAGAATCCGGTTCAAACAGAAACGCGACGCCGCCCTTCGCGAATGGCGCGACCTTCTCGTCGCCTAGCACCTGCTCGTTCGCGAATATCGGAGACTGGTTCGCATTAGACTGACAGCACCCTGAAACGCGCGAAGCGCTTCGTCCTGAGAGAGAGTGGGAGGGCGCGGACCTTCCGATCGAGCCGTCCTATCGAAGCGCGATCAACCTGCCTGTAAACCAGCTGCGTGATCCCGCATTGTTCGAAGAGGATGGAAAGACCTACCTTCTATATGCGGTGAAGGGTGAGCAAGGTATCGCGATCGCCGAAATAAATATACCATAAAGAGGTATTGTCTGGCTTATCGATCTCGAGACTGCGCGTCTTGGAGAGGGAAGGGACAGAAACTAGCGAGGATGCTTCTCGCTACTTCAAGACGTCACCCGAAATCTTCCGACTTGGCGTCATGATGTACGTCAGGTTTCCGCTCTCATTGCGTAATTTGGAAGATCTGCTCCATGAGCGAGGGATCGACATCTGCCATGAGACGGTCCGTCACCGGGTGGACCGCTTCGGCACTTACTTCGCGCACAAGATCCGAAAGCGCCGATCGGAGGACATGAAGCAAAGTCCGCAATGGCAATGGCACCTGAACGAGGTCTTTGTGAAGATCCGTGGTCAGACTCACTACCTTTTGCGCGCGGTTGATCATGAGGGGAGGTGCTCGAGTCGTATGTAACAAAGACTCGGGACAAGGCTTCCGCATTGAAGTTTCTAAAGAAAGCTATGAAGCGATATGGGAATCCCCACGCCGCGGTGACGGACAGGTACCGATCGTATCGGGCTGCCATGAGGGTGATTGGAAATGCGGGCGCCAGAAGCGTGGCCGGCATTTGAACAATCGCGCTAAAAAATCCCCCCTGGCGTTTCGACGAAGAGAGCGGGCGATGTCCCGTTTCCGGCGCATGCGAAGTCTCCAGAAGTTCGTTTCGATCCATTCGTCTGTGTACAATCACTTCAACCACCAAAGGAACATTGAGAGCAGGGTCAGGTTCAAATCGCTACGAGACGCTGCTCTTCTCGAATGGCGCGAGCTGATCGCTGCCTAAGACCTGCTCGTTCGCGAAAACGGAGACTGGCTCGAGTTAGGCTGACACCACCAATAGGGACAATTCACGGCTTACGTTTGGGTTGGTCATCCAAGCAAAGAAGCCTGCACGAAAACATACCTCTCATAAATTCATTATAACCAGAGTGAAGATTATTGACAGGGTCATCGATTTGCTCTCAAACGGTGTGTGAAAAGCGGGAAACACCGCTTTCATAAAGGGAGGATAATCTAATGACTCTAAGGTCAATGGCGTCAGCCTATGCAATTTCATTCGCTGTTCTCGGCGCGCCCGCCTTCGCACAGCAGGTAGCGCCCGCCGATGAGGCGACGAACGAACCGGCCGTCAATGAGGCCCGTCAGGATACCGTCATCGTGACCGCGACCCGGCGGGAGCAGAGCCTGCAGGACGTGCCGCTGGCCGTCACGGCCTTCCAGCAGGAAGCGATGTCGGAAAAAGGCATCGTCAGCTATGACGGCCTCGCCCGCGAAACGCCAGGCATCGTGCTGAACCAGCCGACAGCCAACTTCAACACAATCACCACGCGTGGCATCGCCACCAATGGTTACGGCGCCAACCTGCAGGCTGCGACCGCGATCTACATCAACGAGCTTCCGATCTCCTCGAACGGCAACTCGACCATTCTCGACCCGACCCTGTTCGACGTGGAGCGGGTGGAAGTGCTGCGCGGGCCGCAGGGCACACTGTTCGGCGCGAACTCGCTGTCCGGCGCGGTACGCATCCTCACAAAGAAGCCTAATCCGAACAAGTTCGAAGCGTCCACGCTAGTCGACTTTGGCCTGACGGACGGCGATGCCCTCCGTCAGCGTTACAACGGCATGGTCAACGTGCCGCTCGTCTCGGACCAGCTGGCTCTGCGGGTCGTTGGCTTCTACCGCAATGAGGACGGTTGGGTGGACAACCTTGGCACCGGTATAAAGGGCGCGAACTCCCTGAAGGCGGTCGGTGGACGCGCGCACCTGCTGTGGGAACCGACCAGCAAATTCGACCTCGGCTTGCTCATCATCCGCGAGGACAACGAACCTGCGGATTCGAGCCTCACCAACCCTGACCGGGGTGAGTTCATTCGCTATACGGACCGTCCTGACCTCTTCCAGTCCGACATGACCAGCTACAACCTGACAGCCAACTGGGACATGGACTTCGCGACTCTTACCAGTTCCTCGAACTATTCCAAGATTGACGGCAAGTTCATTGTTGATCTGGCGGGGACGTTCGGCGGTTCCATTCCCTTCGCGCTCGATGCGGTTGGCCATGACGAAAACTTCGTTCAGGAAGTCCGTCTGGCTTCTGCGGATGGCGGAAACTGGGACTGGATCGTCGGTGGCTTCTACTTCAATAAACGTCGCGACATCGACTATGACTACCGCTCCTCGCAGGAATTCCTTGATACGCGCGGCCTGACAGGCTTGCCGGATGAGTATTACTATCGCTTCAAGGGGTATTTCGACGCCATCGAATCCGCTGCCTTCGGTGAGCTTACCTATCACTTCTCCGACAAGCTGTGGGCGACCGGTGGCCTGCGCTATACCGAAACCTCGGTGCAGTCCCACACCCTTGCTGGCGGCTACAACTCCAACTACCTGGTCGCCGCGCTCTACGGTTTTACCAATACGGCCCTGACGATTACTCCGGTCACAGCCGCAGATGGGCTTAAGGTCAAAGCCGACAATCTGTCCTACAAGGCCAGTCTCTCTTACAAGCCGATGGACAACCTGACGACCTATGCGTCGATTGCGACGGGCTTCCGTTCGCCGGTGGCGAACGCCCGAGCCGGTCTCGCCAGCGGGGTGGACCCCAACGACATTATCATCCCGAACGGGGCCGATTCTGACACGCTCGTCAGCTATGAGGTCGGCATGAAAGGTGCTTTCTTCGACCGCAAGCTGACCGCGAACCTCGCCGCCTACTACATCAACTGGGAAGACATCCAGGTTCAGGCCAACCGCCTGTCCGACCAGGCGCAATTCGCGACCAATATCGGCAAGGCCGTTAGCCAGGGCCTCGAATTCGAGATCGGCTACTATCCAGGCAATGGATTCAGCCTGTTCGGGAACGGCTCGCTCAGCGACACAGAGATCACGGACCTGACCGATGAGGAAGCTGCAATCTCGGGGGCGGAGAAGGGCCTGCAACTCGCCATGCCCGACTTCCAAGGGGCTATCACGGCTCGCTACGATTTCGCGATCAGCGACAAGGATGCCTTCGTGAGCGCAACGGCCGCCTATGTCGGTGAGTTCCCGGCCATGCTGCCGAATGTGCCGGGTCAACCCGGCGTGCCAGCCGCGACCTTTGACTACACCGACGCATACACTGTCGTGAATGCGCAGGCTGGCATCTCGAAGGACGACTGGAAAATAGTTGCTTATGTCGAGAACCTGTTTGACGACAAATCGATCACCTACGTCCACCCGGAAGGCTTCCTCGACAGCCGCTATGCCCGTTTGCGGCCGCTCACGGTTGGTGTGCGATTCAGCTACGAATACTGATCCGTTTTGGGGGAGAGACGTCATGCTGAGATTGAACAGGTCGCCGGCTGAGGCGATACGCGGAAGACACTTTGGGGCGGTGCTTGCGCTATTGTTCGTATCGGCCACGTCTCTTTTGGCAGCAGGATGCGCAAGCGGACCTGCTGAGCCGGCAAGGAGCGTTGCCCTTGCGAACGCACCTGTCGGTGCCATTCGCGGAACGACAGAGAAGGGTGTGTCCGTATATCGTGGCATCCCTTATGCTCTGGCACCCACGGGAGAGCGTCGCTGGGCGCCACCAGTGGCGGTTCCGGACTGGGCTGAGCAGCGTGAGGCGCTGGCGTTCGGGCCGGCGTGTCCTCAGCCGGAATCCAGGCCCGGTAGCATATATTCAACGGAGCTGGGGCCGTTCTCCGAAGACTGCCTCAGCTTGAATATCTGGGCGCCAGAAAATGCGAGCAATGCGCCTGTGTTTGTCTGGATCCATGGCGGGTCGTTGACGTCAGGGGCGGGCAGTCAGGAGATGTATGACGGCGCCAGAATGGCGCGTGAACAGGGACTGATCGTCGTCACGCTCAACTACCGTTTGGGTATTCTGGGCTATCTTGCGCACCCCGGATTGAGCGCTGAATCTGCGCAGGGCATTTCAGGCAATTATGGCCTGATGGACCAGGAATTGGCGCTCGAATGGGTCAAACGCAATATCGCCGGGTTTGGCGGCAATCCCGATAATGTCACGGTCGCAGGCGAATCCGCAGGTGCACTCAGCGTTGTCCTGCTCATGATATCGCCGAAGGCGAAGGGCCTGTTCGACAAGGCCATTGCGCAAAGTGCGTACATGGTGACCATGGCTGCGTTGAAGGAAACCGCAAATGGACTTCCGTCTGCGGAGTCTACGGGCGCCGAACTTGCGAAACGCATGGGCGCGTCAGACATCAAGGACCTTCGTTCGATGTCGGCAAAAGAGCTTGTATATAAGTCTACTAAAGCGGGCTTCTTCCCGTTCGCCGTGATCGATGACGTTTATCTGACCGACCAGATGGTTGCGAGTTTCGACAAGGGCGAACAGGCTCCCGTCTCCGTTTTAGCTGGCTTCAATGAAGGAGAAATCCGCTCCTTGCGTTTTCTCTTGCCGCCTGTGCCTAAGCCGGATGCCTACGAGGCCGCTATCCGGAACGGGTATGGCGATCTCGCCGAGGCGTTCCTCGACATCTATCCATCAGATAGTCCGGAATCGAGCATGCTCGCGACAACCCGCGACGCAATGTATGGCTGGACTGCAGAACGTCTTGTGGCCTCGCAGACTGCGCGCGGGTATCCGTCATTCTTCTATTTGTTTGACCATGGGTATCCGGCGGCGAACCGTTCCGGACTCCACGCATTTCACGCGTCTGAAATCCCGTACATGTTCGGCACGGTCTCTGAGGCCGTCGCACCATGGCCAGAAATACCGGACACGGCAGAAGAGCGTGGCCTGTCAAAAGCGATGATGACGTATTGGGCAACCTTTGCTCGCGACGGACGTCCTGTCGTCCAAGACAGTGCAACGTGGCCAGCCTATGAAGACCAGTCCACGGGCATGGTCTTCGCTGAGGCCCCGCAGCCTTGGCCCATGCTTTCCCGAAAGCGTTTTGACTTACATGAGGAAGTGGTGTGCCGCAGGCGCGCTGCAGGCAACATTCCATGGAATTGGAATGTTGGAATCCTCTCTCCCCCTTTGCCGCCTAAGGATTCAAAATGCCAATGATCGACGGTGCAATCCAGGATTATGCACTCACGCTCGACAAGTTTCTTGACCATGCCGCCAAATGGCATCCCCTGACAGAAGTTGTAACTGCTCGCGCGGACGGAAGCATCACCCGAACAGGTTATGCTGGCTTGCGTGAGCGTGCCAAGCGCGTGACGGCCCTGCTTCATGATCTTGGCGTCAGGAAGGGCGACCGCGTTGCCACGTTGTCCTGGAACACACAGGCTCACATGGAGTGCTGGTACGCGGTGATGGGCCTGGGTGCGGTTTGCCATACGCTCAATCCGCGTCTTACCAGTGAGCAGCTGGCATGGATGCTCGGTCAGTCGGAAGCCGCGATATTGATTGTAAGCAGTGACTTGCAGTCATTGGCCACCAGCATCGTCGAAAATGCGCCGGGGATAACGAACGTTTTGGTGATCGACCACGCTGACGGTGAGGCATTGGATGCTGCCTGTCTGCCATCTGTTCGAGTCCTCGAAGATGTGATTGCGGGCGCGCATGCCGATATCCCCTGGGGGAATTTTCCGGAAACCACCCCGTGCGGCCTGTGCTTCACTTCAGGCACCACCGGCGCGCCGAAAGGGGTGACATATACGCATCGCGGCAACTACCTTCACACCTTGCGCCAGTTGCAGGCGGACGTGTCCGGTATGACGTCGCATGATGTTGTCTTGCCTGTCGTGCCGATGTTTCACGCGAACGCGTGGGGCCTGCCGTTTTCCGCCCCTGCGACCGGCGCAAAGCTGGTTCTTCCCGGGCGTCATTCGGGTGGTAAGAGCCTTGCCAGGCTCATTGCGAATGAAGGTGTCACAATCGCGGTTGGGGTTCCGACCATCTGGACAGGGTTGATGGATTATCTCGATGCGAGCGGTATGGATCTGCCTTCGCTGAAGCGCATCATGGTAGGGGGCGCGCCGATGCATCCTGTACTGATGAAGCGGATCGAGGACCGCGGCATCTGCGTGCAAACAACATGGGGCATGACTGAGTTATCGCCGCTTGGAACTGCTGCGCCGCCAGGCGACGAGCGCTCACCGGAAACAGCCGGTCGGCCGGCCGTGGGGCTCGATCTTATGGTGACCGATCATGCCGGCGAGCCACTCAGCATTCAGCGTGGTCAGGAGGGGCGACTCTGGGTGCGAGGCACGTCCGTCGTCTCGCGCTATTTTGGGCAGACTGAAAGTGCCACAAAAAATGGCTGGTTCGACACAGGCGACCTCGCCGTTCTCAGCGAGGGCGGCCAGGTATTTATTACTGGCCGTTCCAAGGATCTTATCAAGTCGGGCGGCGAGTGGATCAATCCGGCTGAGATCGAGACACTCGTATCACGGCTGCCGGAAGTCGCCCTTGCAGCTGTCGTCGGACGCGCGCATCCCAAATGGGGCGAGCGACCCGTGCTTATGGTCGAAATCAGGGAAGGATGCGAACTCAGCGACGAAGCGCTCCTCGCTGGACTGAGGGGCAAGGTCCCGAATTGGTGGCTGCCTGACGAAATCATTCGCCTTGGTTCAATGCCGCTGGCAGGCACCGGCAAGATAGACAAGCACAGCCTGCGGGACATGTGCGTCGCATCGGCGTGAAATCACGGAGACGTGTCATGATAGCCAGTCTGAAAACATTGGCAGTGATGGCGCTGATTTCCGTTTCAGGATGCATCCTATCTGATGATGCAGCTCCTGTTGCGCCTGTTACTGCTAGCCCGACCGTCGACTTGCAGCAGGGGCAGCTTGTCGGCGTGCATGAGGGAGACCTTGAGGTCTTTCGCGGCATTCCTTATGCAGGGGCGCCGAGCGGGGAAGGGCGTTGGAAACCGCCGTCGCCTCCGCCAAATTGGTCAGGCGTGCGCGATGCCACCGCTTTCGGCCCAAGCTGCATTCAGCCCGCCGTGCCCGAGCGCAGCCTCTATTATGATCCGCCGCTTCAAACATCCGAAGACTGCCTGACCCTCAACATCTGGACGCAAGTTCGCTCTACCAAAGCACCGGTCATTGTGTGGATACACGGCGGATCGCTGCGGATCGGTGGCAGCGCCCAGTCTATGTATGACGGATCGGAATTTGCGGGCAGGGGCGTTGTGTTTGTTTCCCTCAACTATCGTCTGGGAGCGCTTGGCTGGCTAGCGCATCCGGAGTTGAACGCTGAATCGCCCGACGGCATTTCCGGCAATTATGGATTGCTCGATCAGCTCGCGGCGCTTGAATGGGTCAGAGACAACATATCTGCCTTTGGCGGCGATCCCGCCAATGTCACCGTGATGGGGGAATCCGCCGGGGCGCTAAGCCTGACCTATCTTCTGACAAGTCCAAAGGCGGACGGTCTTTTCCAGAAAGCAATCATCCAGAGCCCAAATAGTCGGAATTTCCCGGAGCTGGGTGAAGCGGCTTATGGCGCGAAGCCTGCAGAGGAAATCGGCGCATCAAGCCTCAGCGCGATGGGGTTCGCCAGTATCGAGGTCGCCCGCGAGGCGACAGCGCAGGAGATCACGGACAGAGCAGGGCAAGCCGGATTCATTCCGCAAGGCACGATTGAAGGTGACGTCCTTCCGTCTCAGATTATTGATTCATTCGACAAGGGTGCATTTGCAAAAGTGCCTGTGATTGCCGGGTTCAACAGCGGCGAAGTCCGCTCCCAGCGCCTGTTCCTGCCGCGCAAGCCGAAAGACTATGAAGCGGCGATCGTGGCGCGGTATGGCGAACTTTCGATTGATGTCCTCGCGCTGTATCCGGGTTCCGATGTAGACGCGTCCATGCTGGCGACGTTGCGCGACGGGATTTACGGGTGGGCGACCGAGCGGATCGTGCGCAAGGAGACCGAGGCGAATCAGCCAGCCTTTATGTACGTCTTTGATCATTGCTACCCGAGTGCCGAGAAGGCTGATCTCTGCGCGTTCCACGCGAGTGAACTACCGTTTGTTTTCGGCGCCCTTGATCCGGATCAGCTGTCACCTAACTGGCCGGTTCCTGATGGTGAGTATGACCAAACCATATCCAGCACCCTGCTCGATTACTGGACCTCCTTTGCTGCAACCGGGCAGCCTGAAAGCACCACGGGTCCGGTATGGCCCACTTATGGCGGCAATCAGGCTTACCTGAAGATCGGTAACGAACTGGAGGTCGGTACCAATCCCATGCCTGGCATGTTCGAATTGCACGAAGAGCTCGTGGGTCAGCGTAAGGCAGCCGGCGCGCCGTGGTTCCTCAATATCGGTCTCGGCGCGCCGCCATTGGAATAGGTGTGTCTACGGGCTACTCATGACCGACCTTGTTGGGCGGTGTGAATGTCATCTCCGTCTCGTACGTGTCGATCCAGTTTTCCGGTGGCAGCGGTAGGGCGCGGCTGTCTTCGGAGCGACCGGCGATGAAGGCAGGCCCTGGCTCGGTCGTGCGCACTTGCTCCAGCCAGAAGACGCCATCGTAGATGCCACTGTTCCCGCGGGTCGCAACCCAGTCGATGTCGCCGTCCTGGTCCATGTCGACAGGAACGAAGACATCATACATGCCGCGTACGCGACGGGATATGTCGTGGCGCTCCCAGTGCTCACGGGCGTCTCCCGGATTTTCAAACCAGGCGATCCGGCCAACGCTGGAAGCTGCCGTGACCTGCGGGCTGTCTTCTTCGCGCGACGCATCGGTGTAGGCGCCCCGTAATATATTGAGCCCGGAATAACCGCCCGTAATGGCATCAAGGTCGCCGTCACCGTCAATATCGGCAATCCCAATGCCGGCTACGATGTCTGGCAATGTGTTGCCGACGCGGAAAAAGGTCCATGGCTCATCGAGCTGTTCAGGCTGCTTGAGCCAACCCAATCCGGCCACGAGCGGGCTTCCAGCAACTGGCTGGGGCGTTTCATAGACAGCGACAAAAAGATCTTTTCGTCCATCGCCGTCAAGGTCTGCAAAGGCAGACTGGAATGCGTTTGACGCGCCGCGCCAGCCGTCCGGTACGGGCATTCCGGGGGCGATGGAAATTAGGTGTGGTTTGACAGCAAAACCGGACTCCGCGCCATTGCCGACTGTTTCCAGAATCGACATCTGAAGATCGAGGCGCGCTGCGACAAGCACATCCATATCGCCATCATCGTCAATGTCAGTCGGCATGGCTGTATTGGGAACCACTTCCTGTGACAGGACCAGCTCCTGCCAACTCGACTGGACAAGCGGATCACCTTTTATGCGGAAGAGGGATGTTGGCCGGGCGGCCCGCGCGAGGGATGGATCGATGATGTCCGTGCTGCCCTTGTTGGCCGCGAGCACATCAAGGTGCCCGTCCTGGTCCATGTCAGCCATGAACACCCGCAGCCACGAACCCCGCCCTTGTGTGATCGCGGGGATCATACGTGACCATGTCTCTTTACGCGCCAGCTTTCCCGGGTTCTGGAGGTAGAGGAGATGCGCCTCTTCGCAGGCGGCGACCAGATCAGGCCAGCCATCACCATTGATGTCACCGATCGCGACATCCTCTATTGCGCCAACCTCGTCGCCGGCTGCGACCGTGACGTTCACCCATCTGTCGGGATTCCCTGTCCCAAATGCGATGCGCAGGTGATTGGAGTCTTCATGCACTGAAACGATGTCGAGGAACCCGTCACCGTCAAGGTCCGCCATGGCGAGACCGTCGCCGCCCCTTATGGCTGTCCCACCATTCGTCTGCTGATCATCTATCAAGTGCTCGCGCCAGGAAATGTAAAGGCCATCCTTCGTGCGTGCATGGCTTGCTGTGTCGCCGACGGCCAGAAGCGGCACGTTCAGAGTGCGCGTTTCAGGTGCCTGGCAGCTGACCACCGCAAGCAGGGCTAAGGCCATCAGTGCGGGCCGGGCGAACACGGTATTCAGCATTATCTGCTTCATGGGATCAGCCTCGCCATGTCTTGGCGAATGTTTTTTGCGGCCAGCACATAATGGACACACGCCCAGAGGGATCCAATAACGCCACAAATCAGCATCGCGCTTGCCAGCGGCGTCTCGAATCCGGCACTGAGGAATTGGTCGCTAAGTGCGCCAACAATAAGAGGGCCGAGGCCGAGACCTATGAGGTTCAGGATGAAGAAAAGGATCGCGGAGGTGAGCGCCCTCATGCGAATGCTCACCAGACTGTGAGACACGGCGATGACCGAGCCGAGATAGGCTGCTGTCAGGAAATTGAAAGGTGCGGTTAGGAGCAGGGCCGTTCGGGCTGATCCGGATGTCAGAGCAATGATCAGAACGGGTACGATCATGAAGGTGAGTATGGCGGGAATCCAGAGATACCAACGTATGTCCCGTGCGCCGAAGCGGTCGGCCATCCAGCCACCGAAGAAAGAGCCGAAAGCGCCTCCGAATCCGCTGGTCAGTGCCATCCAAGTGCCGACAGTGCCGAGGCTGATGTCGAAATTCCGCAGGAAGTAGGATGGGAACCAGTTGCCGATTCCATAGATCAAGAAGGCTTGCAGGCTGGCCGCCATGGCAATGTGCCGGAAGGAAACATGGCTCCAGAGAAGTTTTGCGACGTCTGACAGGGGTGGCGTGGAGAGTCGCGTTTGCTCGACCCCCTCGGACCAGCCGCGAACAGGTTCGCGGACCGTCAGCCGGAAGATGATGGCAAGCAGGATGCCTGGCGCGCCAACGACGAAGAATGCCAGACGCCAGCCAAACGATTCTGCGATCCGGCTACCTAGCGCAAAACCGAAAAGGATGCCGATGTAGATGCCGATTGAATAGACCGACAAAGCGAGCGCCCGGTTCTTCGGTTTGAAAATGTCGGAGAGCATCGAGTGCGCTGGCGGACTGCCGCCAGCTTCGCCCACGCCCACGCCGACCCGCGCAATGAGCAGATAGGTAAAGCTTGTCGCAAGTCCGCACACGGCCGTCATGAGGCTCCAGACAGTGAGCGCCCAAGAAATGATGTTTCGGCGAACACCCCGGTCGGCCCACCGGGCAATTGGAATGCCGCAAATGACGTAGAAGAGGGCGAAGGCAAAACCGGTCAACAGGCCCAGTTGCGTATCTGTGAGATCGAGCTCTGCCTTGATGGGCTCCTGCAGGATTACGAGGAGCTGTCGGTCGATAAAGTTGAATGCGTAGATGATCGTCAGCACAAACAGGACGTAGATGCGGTACTTCTTGCTCTGATAAGGTGTGCCCTTAGCCGAACCCTCCACATCTCGTCGAGTCGGAGCAGGCTCCGCCTGCGGGGTTGCATCTGATTTCACGTTTCACTCCCTGATGTTTCGTTTTTCTTTTTGGTGATGTTTCAAGCGGGATCAGCAGATCGCGCGTGTCTCACTCTTATTTTCTGCGTTTGGAATGGTCGCATTCGCGCGCTGACTCTGGTTGGAGCAGGGGCTGGCGCTCACCATCAGATTGGTGATCATTGTCGGGGGGGACAGCTGACCCTATATCTCCTTCCTGCAATGATATTCACTCAGTAGAGAGTGAAGTCAATTGAATCGTGAGGAATTCGCAGGTATGGGAGTGAATAGCCAATGCAATGTGAGCCTACGCCGGAGGAAACTCCCAAAGTCGTCTGGGCTGCAGCGGCTTGGCTGTGTATAAGGCCCGGTTCTGCACCGCGCTTCGAGCGACGCCAAAGGATTGAACAAGGAAGACGGAGAGTTGGTCAGGGGTGGTGCGTAATCACCTGCTTACGGACCAGCGGTTGACGTAAGTTAGTCAGCCAACCTATCCTGAAAGAAAGGACGCAACGATGTCGAATACCAAAGCCGAGCGACCGAGCCGCAGTAAGGCAGAACAGCGCGCGGAAAGCATCGAACAAATCCTTGACGCAGCGGAATATCTATTTTCCAGGAATGGTCTGCACGGCGTTACGCTTCGTGACGTCGCCAAACGGGTCGGCATCCACACCACCTTGGTTCACTATTATTTTCAGGACAAGCAACACCTTTTCGAGGCCGTATTCGCGCGCAGGGCAGGTGTAACCAGTGAAGGGCGCATGAAGGCCCTCAATGAATATGAAGCGGCTGCGGGTGACAAACCCACAGTGGAAGGGGCACTTCATGCTTTCCTCGATACGGACCTGGACCTTTACTATGAGGGCGGAGAGCATTGGATGCACTATGCCGCCTTCTGCGCCCGGGTCAGCAATACGCCTGAAGGCGCGGAGTTGATGGACAAGCATTTCGACCCGGTCGTGTTGAAATTGGTGAGCATCCTGAAACGCGCGCTGCCCGATTATTCCGAACAGGATATTTTCTGGGGATATCACTTCGTCACCGGCTCATTGATGAACACTTTGGCCTGCACAGGACGAATTGATCGCTTGTCCGGCGGTGTGTGCAAGTCAGAGGATTTCCCTGCTGTGAAGAAACGCATGGCGCGGTTCATGGCGGCTGGCTTCCTCGAGCTTGGCAAATGAGTAAGACCCGTTGCGCCACTTCAAAATTTCTCGCGAAATGGCATTGTCAGGGGGCAATGTCAGCGCAAACGGGCTTGAGTCGGTCGAGCAGGGCGGCATTGTCAGTTAAACCGGGCTTGAGCTGGCCGATCCTGGCGATTAGCTTCGGAAAATGACCAAATAGCTCTTCTGCTACTTCAAGACGTCACCTGAAATCATCCAACTCGCGGTCATGATGTATGTCCGCTTCCCTCTGTCTTTGCTGAACGTCGAAGACCTGCTCCTCGAACGCGGTATCGACATTTGCCACGAAACGGTCCGCCATTGGGTCGATCGGTTCGGGACTCACTTCGCGCACCAGCTTCGGAAGCGCCGTTCTGAACGAACGACGCAATAGCCGCAATGGCAGTGGTACCTCGACGAGGTGTTTGTGAAGCTCCGTGAGCAGACTCACTATCTATGGCGTGCAGTCGACCATGAAAGTGAAGTCCTGGAGTCCTTCGTCATGAGGACGCGCAATGGAGATTTAGCATTGAAATTATTGATAAAAATCATGGAATGTTATGACAGCCACAGATGGTCGTGACGGATTGTTGCCCCCCAACTTGTGCAGCCATGAAAGAAATCGGAAACGCGAGACGCTAGGAATGTGGCAGGCATCTAAACAACCGGGCCGAAAATTCCTATCTTCCGTTCCGCCGATGAGAGCGGGCGATGTCCCGTTTTCGGCGCATGCGAAGTCTCCAGAAGTTCGCGTCGATCCATTCTTCAGTGTACAATCACTTCAATCTCGAAAGGAATTTCTACTCTCGCTCAAACTTCAAGAAGAGACGATACACTGCGCTTCGCGAATGGCGCGAGTTAATTGCTGCCTGAGAGCCGCTCGTCCGTAAAAAGCGGAGACTGGTTCGCATTCGTCTGCCCCCCCTCCAATGGCAACTCAAAGTAGCTGAAGGGGGATCTCTGCATCTTCTGAAGCTGGTAGCCTGAACCGCCACCCTCCGCTCTTTACCTTAACAATCCCCTCTCTGGCCCAGTTCTTTTGACAATCATCAGCGGAGGCTATCACTATCTGTGAAAGTACCCTCAAGACTGTGGCGTCGCCGCTCTTTAAAAGACAGGCCCAAGACCAGCATGGAACACGCTCCCCCCATAAGCGAAGTATCCCCCAATTCGACTGGGTCTGACATACTTATGTGGGGAAAGGGACTTGAGCGCACTTATGTTACCGGAGAAGTCAGCGTGAAGGCTCTTCGCGGGGTTGATGTCTCACTGCGCCGAGGAGAGCTTGTCGTCCTGCTTGGCCCTTCGGGGAGTGGAAAGTCGACCCTGCTGAACATCCTGGGTGGCCTCGACCGCCCCACCGCAGGTGAGTTGCATTTTGACGGTTACAATCTGACCACAGCAGACGATTCGGAACTCACCCGCTATCGTCGACGCTCAGTCGGCTTCGTCTTCCAGTTCTACAATCTCGTGGCTGGCCTCACAGCACGTGAGAATGTATCCTTGGTCACCGAGATCGCGGAAAATCCAATGAAGCCGGACGAAGCGCTGGAACTGGTCGGTCTGGGTGAGCGCGTCAAGCATTTCCCGGCCCAATTGTCCGGCGGCGAGCAACAGCGCGTGGCCGTCGCCCGTGCTATCGCCAAACGTCCGCAGATCCTGTTCTGCGACGAGCCCACCGGCGCCCTCGATTCCAAAACCGGCGTGCGCGTGCTTGAAGCGCTGGAGCGGGTGAACAGGGAATTTTCCACCACCATCCTGATCATCACGCACAATGTCGGCATCGGTGAGATCGCCGACCGCGTATTGCGCATGCAAGATGGACGGATCATTGAGGAGACCGCCCCGAATCGGCGCCTCAAATCCTCGGAGATTACCTGGTGAACACCCTGTCGCCCCTCGATATCAAGTTGCTGCGCGATATCTGGCACATGCGCGGACAGGCCATTGCGGTCGGCATCATCGTCGCCTGCGGCGTCGCGATCATGGTCATGGCGCTCGGCACGCTGAGCACGCTGCGCGCCAGCCGCGATGCTTATTACGAGCGCTACGGCTTCGCCGACGTATTCGCCAGCGTCCGCCGCGCGCCCGAAAGCGCGGCGGCAAGCCTGCGCGATATCGATGGTGTACAGACGGTCGAAACCCGCATCGTGCGCCTCGTCATACTGCGCATCAAGGGCCTGGAGGAGCCGGCCAACGCGCAGATCGTGTCCTTGCCGGACGAGGGTGAAAGCACGCTGAACCGTATCGTCCTCTTCGAAGGGCGCTATCCGGAAGCCCGGTCGCCGGACGAGATCCTCATCTCCAACGCCTTCGCCGAAGCCAATGCGCTGCAGCCGGGCGACACCATCGAAGCCGTCATGAACGGACGTCTCAGGACACTCAGCATTGTCGGCATCGGGGACAACCCGGAATTCATCTACGCCCTCGGCCCGGGCACGCTGCTGCCGGACGACCGCCTGTTCGGCATCTTCTGGATGCGCCAGCGCGCGCTGGAGGCCGCCTTCGATCTCGATGGCGCCTTCAACAGCGTCACTCTGACTGTGGCTCCCGGCATCGAAACCGCCCCCGTGATCGACCAGGTAGACGATGTGCTCGCGCCTTATGGCGGCACCGGCGCCTTTGACCGGTCCGACCAGCTCTCCAATGCCTTCGTCGAATCCGAGATGAACCAGCTGAAGACTATGGCACGGATCATACCGGCCGTGTTCCTCATTGTATCGGCCATCCTGATCAATTCCATCCTCAACCGCCTGATCCAGACCGAACGCCAGCAGATCGGCCTGGTCAAAGCGTTCGGCTATTCCCGATGGGAAATCGCCTGGCACTACTTGAAGCTCGCCATGGCCATCACGATTGGCGGTGTCCTGACCGGGTTTGCGCTCGGCTTCGTGCTGGAGAACCTCGTCACCAATCTCTACAAGGAAACCTTCCGCATACCGAACCTCACCTGGCGGGTGGACGGTTCGGCCATGATCGTCGGATCGGCTGCGGCCATAGGGTCAGCCATTGCCGGGGCCATGTCTGCCGCGCTGGAAGCTGCCAAGCTCTCGCCCGCCGAGGCGATGTCACCGGCCCCGCCGGTGAATTACCAGCAGAGCTGGCTGAGATACCTGCTCCAGATGCGCTGGCTGGACGAGCCGACGCGCCTCATCCTGCGCCATATACTCCGTTTCCCGGCCCGCACGGGCGCGAACTTGTTCGGCATCGCCGCCTCCGTCACGCTGCTTGTCGGCACGCTTTTCACTTTCGACTCTATCGACGACATGCTGGACCAGATGTTCTACCGCACCAATGCCCACGATGCTGCCGTAACGTTCTTCGAGGCACGCAACGACAGTGCCGTGGAGGAGCTATCCCGCCTACCGGGCGTGATGGCAGCAGAGGGCGTGCGCGACGTTCCGGCCCGGCTTGAGGCCGGCTACCGTTCTGAGCGTGTCAGCATCACTGGCCTCCCGGAGGGCGGGAATTTGCGCCGCGTCCTTTCCGCTGACGGACGGTATGTCGACATCCCGAAAGCGGGCCTCGTCCTGTCCTCGCAGCTGGCCGGGATGCTGGAGGTAACTACCGGCGACACCGTCACCGCGCATGTGCTGGACGGCACGCGGCCGGTGGCGGAGTTGCCGGTGACAGCCATCATCGACGAAACCGTCGGCACGCCAGCCTTCATGGACCTTTCCGCCCTCAACGCGATGATGGACCAACCGCCCACCGTCTCCGGCGCCTACCTAAAACTCGATCCGCTGCATCATGCCGATTTCGAGGATAGCGTCATCGAACGGCCCGGCATTGCCGGGGTCTCCCTGCGCGCCGCCGCCATCGCCTCCTTCGAGGAAACGCTGCAGGAGACGATCTACATCATGATGGGCATATATGCCGTCATCGGCGGGGCAATTGCAGCCGGCGTCGTCTACAATGCCGCGCGTATCAGCCTGACGGAGCGCGGGAGGGAACTGGCCAGTCTGCGCGTACTGGGTTTCACCAACAACGAGGTCGGCTACATTCTGCTGGGAGAGCTGGCGCTGATCGCGCTGGTCGGGATCCCGATTGGCTGCCTCGGCGGGATCGGTCTTGCGAACCTGATTGCAACGGCTATGGCAACGGAACTTTATCGGATTCCGGTTAAAGTAGACCCGTCGACCCTGGGGTTTGCCGCGCTGATCGTGCTGGCCTCGTCAGCGGTCGCGGCGCTGTTCGTTGTCCGCCGGGTCCGCTCGCTCGACCTCATTGCAGTGCTGAAGACAAGGGAATAGAGATGCCATCTGTCCGCATGCGTATCTGGATCGGCCTGAGCGTTTTGGCCATTCTCGGCTTTGCCTGGGCCTTCTCGCCACGCGCAATTGAAGTCGATGCCGCCAGTGTGACGCGCGACGACATGACCATCACCGTCTCCGATGACGGCATGACGCGCGTGCGCGACGTGTTCGTCCTGTCGGCCCCGCTCGATGGCACGATGAGTCGCGTCGAGGTCGAGCCGGGCGATTTCGTAAAAGAACGCGAGACCGTTATTTCAACCATTCGCCCGCTGCTACCGCCTCTACTCCCGGCGCGAACAGAGGCGCAGTTGAAATCGAACGTCTCGTCGGCGGAATCTGTCGTCACAGCCGCCCGCGCCGATACCGAGCGCCTGCGCGCCGAACACGAACGCCTGAAGCGCGATCTCGACCGGGCGGAAAAGCTGCTTGCCTCTGCCACGATCTCGCAACAGGCCGTCGACAATGCCGAAGCGGCAGAGCGAACCAGCTATCTCGCCCTGCGCGCGGCGGAAGCCGTCATCGGCGTGCGCCGGCAGGAACTGGCGGCTGCCCGCGCCGCCCTGATGCCAAGCACGATGCAGAACGGCGACGACACAATCTCCGTCACAGCGCCGTTATCTGGCCAGATTCTGACAGTCGACCGCGAAAGCGAGGGCCCGGTCGCGCAGGGTATGCCGATTGTCGAGATCGGCGATCTGAATTCCCTCGAATGCGTCGCAGATTTTCTTTCCGAAGAAGCTGTACGCGTGAGGCCCGGCGACCGGGTCACCTTCACCGATTGGGGCGGCGATCCGTTGCAGGGGCGCGTCCGACGGGTGGAACCCGCTGGCTTTACCAAGGTTTCAGCGCTCGGCATCGAGGAACAGCGCGTTAACATCGTCATGGACCTCGCCGACCCAGCCGAGCGGCAGAGCCTCGGCCATGGATACCGCTTTGTGGCAAACATTGTCGTTTGGCAGGGAACGGACCGACTGGTCGTGCCGATGGCTGCCTTGTTCCGTGACGCAGATGGCTGGGCCGTGTTCGTGATCGAGAACGGACGTGCCAACTGGCGCAGTGTTTCCGTGGGCCACACCAACCGAACGCATGCCGATATCCTTGGTGGTCTGAAGGAAGGAGAACGCGTCATCATCCATCCGCCGCGTCTTCTGGAGCGGGGCCGGCGGGTGACCGTCCGCGCCGCGCCGACTGCTGCCAGCCCCACCCACTGACGGGTAATAGTCGCAGGCATGGCAGGGCAACGCTCTTAAGTCGCAGGGTGGGGGCGTTTAGCTTCGATAAATGACCGGGAGCGCACTTCGATATTTTAAGACCTCACCCGAAATCATCCAGTTTGGCGTCATGATGTATGTCTGCTTTCCGCTGTCTTTGCGGAACGTCGAAGACCTGCTTCAAGAGCGCGGGATCGATATCTGACACGAAAGTGTCCGTTTCTGGGACGATCGCTTCGGCGCTTACTTCGCACACAAGATCCGGAGATAGAGTTCGCAATGGCAGTGGCCCTGGACAAGGTTTACGTCAAAATTCGGGGTGAACGGCACCATCTCCGGCGTGCTGTGGACCACGAGGGGGAGGTTCTTGAATCGTTCGTTACAAAGAAATGTGATAAAGTTATGGGGCGGAAATTTCTAAAGCAAGCAATGAATAGATGCGGCAATCCATATGTTTTCGTTACAGACAGATGTCCCTCATACCGTGCGGCAATGAAAGTGATTGGGAGCGGGTGGCGCCAGGAGAGTGACTGGCATCTCAATAATCGCGCTGAGAATTCGCACTTACCCCTCTGAAGACGGAAGGGAGACGCCGCGCTTCGCGAATGGCGCGGTTTTCTCGTCGCTTAGGACTTGCTAGTCGGCAAAAAAACGGAGACCGGTTGGCATTAGTTTGACGCGACCTCTGATAGCATCGGCAGTCGCCATTACAGATGATTATCGCTCACAACTCAATAAGTATACAGACGGTTAGAGTGACGGTTTCACTTTGAATCTGAAAAGGGAAATGACGTGATAAAAATCTCTAAACTGTTCATATCGTCGTTCGTGATGCTTGGAGCCTGCGCGTCCGGCGCGGACGCGGACGAAACGACGGGAGCAGCATTCGCTGTCACACTCAGCTGCTACCGAAATGACTTCGACACGCGCAGGCCAATGGTCCGTGGGCGAAGAGGTGTCACCATGTTCCAGTGACGAGTCTGGTAAGGGTTTCCGTTGGAAAATGTGGGGTCCGATGAATTGAGCAGGTTTTCGGCATAGACGCCAATGCGCCAGGCATCTGTTTCAAATGACGCACGCAGGTCCAATATTGATTGCGGAGCAATCTCTGTACCGGCTCCAAACAGAAGGGACGACTGCCCGGTAAATTCACCGGAAAGGGCTAGCACAAAATCCCCTGTGTGCTCGAAAATCTCGGCGCGAGTTCTGTGCGTTGCCGAAAAGGAACCGCTCCATTCTGTCGCGCCCGGCAATGCCGCATTGTCATCGATTGGGAAATTCGGATTCGGACGGATAACCTCAGGCTCATTTAGCATTCCGTTTGCGTGCAACGTCCAGTGCTCGTTTGGCTCAAATGTCACGTGGAATTCCGCGCCATAGCCTGAGCTGTTCCCCGCATTTCCCGTGAAGACAAAGTCGTTCACCAGCAGCTCATCAGTCTGGATGTCTTTCCATTCGTTCTGGAAAAGGGTTGCCGCGAGTGTCAGGCGACCATCAGGCGCAACATATCGAGCGCCTAGCTCATAAGTCCACAGTTCGTCCCCATTGAAAATGCGGTTCGGTTGCGTTTGTCCAGCTGGGGACAGATCGGCAAATCCTCCCGTGTTGAACCCCGGACTCCGGTATCCTTCGGCAGCTGACAGGTAGGTCATGAGCTGCGGAGTTGCTTGCCATTTCAATCTCACGTCGGGCGCGAGCCCCGTTCTGGAGAGATTTCCGGAAAACACCTGCTCGATTCCACCTTCCGGAAAATCCGATAGTGCTTTCACCTTGATGTCATAAGCGAACGCCCTGGCGCCTGTGGTCAGTGTAAAGCGTTCGCCAAGGTTCCAGATCGCTTCGCCAAACACAGCATACTCTGTGATCTTGTCGCGGCGATCCTCCTCATACGCAATATCTTGCCAGATGCCGGCCGTCCCGTCGCGCAGATAGACATCCCGGTCGGTATGACCCTGTGACAGAAATACACCGGCAAACCAAGGAACCCGCGCGCCTGACGATGAAGACATCCGGGACTCGTTGGTGATGTAGAAAAGTTTGTCGTCCTCATCTATCGGGCGCGGCGAAGTGGCATCCGGCAGGAGGTCTACGAAAAGGCCGGTCGCATCGTAACGGCTATAGATTCGGTGGGAGAGTAGCGAAGTGGTTGATGTCAGTACGCCGAGCCCGGTCTGAGTTTCAATATTGGCGCTAACGAGTTTGAAGTCGTTATCGTGGGGCTCCAGAATAGAAGGGCGGAAAGCATCTCCGCCATCGTGGATCAGGTACTGAGAGTCATCGACATCAATATCTTGCGAGACTGCCTGCAGGCTAATAAGTGTACCTGCGTCCAGCTGCCAGCCGGCGGATAAACGTCCGCCAAAGCGGTGAGATGAATTGGCGTCGTCTATTCCTAGGTTTTCGTGATCGATCCAACCGCTAATGACCTGGTCATAAGCGACAAATCTCAAACCAAATTTGTCTCTAACCACCGGTAAATTCGCGATCAGGTCAAAGTCTGACCCAATTGACCTGTCGCCAGTCAGATCTATGGCAGCACCGGTTTCAAAGCTTGCGGCGCCAAGATCCACTGGAGTAGGCTGCATGCGAACGATACCGCCGATAGAGCCGGCACCGTACAAGGCACCTTGCGGTCCACTCAAGATACTCACCGACTCGATGTCGATCAGTCGCAGGTCAGGGTCCGGTGCTGCATAGGTAAGACGGACGTCGCCGAAATAGAGACCGGTCGTCGATTGCGCGCGCCCGGCCAGAGCGCCATCGGAAATACCACGGATGTATGGTTTGTTCCTACCTGAGCCGACATTACTGAACTGAATCGTTCCGACCTCTCCGGTAAGGTCGGGTGTGGAATCGACATCGAATGTGCGGAGGTGGTCGGCGCTGATCACGCTGACTGACCGGGCAATCTGTGCCAATGACTCGGCCCGCTTTGAGATGACGACGACTTTTTCCAGTTCATCAGACAGCGTCGATCCTGATGTGTTAGGTTTTGCGACCAGCTGAATGGGGCGAGGTGCTCGCCAATCATGGGGCCGTATACCTGTTGGTGCTGTGGATATGATCTTCCATGCGCCGGGCGCAACGCGAATGGCGGCAAAGCCCGTGCCAGCAAGGGCGCGATCAAGGGCTTCACCGGGGGCGAAGTGACCCTTGATTGCAGATGACGTGGCATCCCGAATGCCATCGGAGGCAAAGGAAATTGAGATATCGGTCTGCTCGGCCAGCTGGAATAGCGCTGTGTCGAGTCGCATGGCTGGGACATCTACGGCAATGAGTTCCTCGGCATGGGCCGATTGGACGAACGCCGCAGCCAGTGAGGCTGCGGCGATTCCCAAAACCAACCGATCACGCAAATGGAAGACTATTTCCGGCTCCCGACCACCAATGTCCCGCCAGCCTCTGTCACGTCAATCGGCAAGAACTTTTCCAAGGTGTCGAGCATGGCATTCGCCGGCTCAATCTTCAAGGAGCCGCTGAAGGTCAGGTGCGTTATGCTGGCATCGGAGATGCGGATCGGTACATCGCTGTAGCGGTTGAGGTCACGGACAATATCCGACAGGGCGGCATCGCGGTACACAAGATGACCCTGCTGCCAGGCCATCGCATCCTCGGGCCGGGCGGGCCGTACGGATGCCTCATTGCTGCTATGGTCGATCTCATACTGAAAGTCGGACAGCACATGTTGGATGGGCTTCGACACTGATATTACGGCAACTTCACCTTCGGCCACGGTGACGGTGAGCCGCGATGCGTCCTTCAGCACGTTGAACACTGTGCCCACGTCGCGGATCTCATACGTGTCCACGATCACCGACATGGGCCTTTGCGCGTCGTGTTGGACTCTGAACGCCGCCTCTCCTTCCGCGAGAACAACGCGCCTTTCCGTCTTGCCCCAATAGACTGTGACTTCCGCGCCGCGGTTCAATGTGATTTCGGTGTTGTCAGCCAAGGTGATGAGGCGCGTTTCATCAGGTCTCGCGGCGTAGACAACGCCATCCACTGGCGTCGTGCTGCTGGGCTGGTTGACCATCAGAACGAACGCTGCGGCCATTGTCGCGATGGCTGCCACAGCGCCGCCTAGCACTCCGCCTGCTTTCCATCCCCGTCTGCGGGTAGGCGCTCTTGGCCAAACACTATTTGCAGACGCGCTGTTACTTTGCGCCAGCGCGTCGCGGAGCGCATCTGCGTTGTCCTCAACGTCAAAGACTGCAAACTGCAGTGCATCAAAAGCCGCCCGACACGCCGGATCGGAGATCCATTGCTCGAACTGCAGGAAGTCCTGCTCGGAGACATCATCAGATGCCAGCCGGGCGTGCCAGGCAGCTGCTTTGAGCTCGATATCCATTTTATCTGACTGCGTCATGCCTGTTTCACCCAGTGCGACCTGCCTTGCAGAGCCACTTGCTAATGTGACGCTGTTGCCTAACCTGAACCTCACCCCGAACATGACAAAAAATTGAGAAAATCATGTCTTATGCTCCGACAATCGTTTGAGCGCCGACATCATGTGCTTTTCCACGCCGCTTTTGGAAATTCCGAGTTTGAGCGCCACTTCCGAGTAGCTAAGCCCCTCCAGCTTATGCAGCATGAACACGCGCTGACATTGCGGAGGGAGAGACTCGACGGTTAACATCAGCTGCTGCAGGCGCTGGCGGGAATCCATAATCTGTTCCGGGTTCGGCATCTGCGCCACCATCTCTCCACCTGACAGTTCCGTGTTGGACGTGGCGTACGCATCGTCCCGGGCTTCGCGTCGGCGAGCAGAGCGCAGTCTGTCAATAAAGAGATTTGAGGCCAGGCGGTAAAGGAAAGCGGTGGGGTTCTGAATTTCTGCCGGATCAACTGAATGTAGCTTGAAGTATACATCCTGCACGATGTCTTCGGCCTCGTTGGTCGATCCCGTCCGCGCTGTCAGGAACCGCACCAGAGCCTCTCGCGAACTCAGATACGCGCCCATAAGTCCATCAGGGGTGTTGTGCGGATTCTCGTTCACGTGTCCGGCCCCTTACTGAGAATATCCGGGACCGTTCAAGACAGTTTCGTCACAGGAAGCAAGCGAGACAAATAATCTCATGGCGGGCTGAGGCGATATTTGTGTGGCGCCGTCATGAATACGAAGGCCCTCGTGGCGGCAGCATACGGATCGGATAAGTGGCTAACTTTAGCAGACTTCAGGAAGCCGGCACATCAGCGAATGACACTCAAATTGTTCGCAACCTAATTGAAAGTGTTTACAGCCGCGTCTATGGGGCGGCAATCCGCGATCATTATCCGGAAATTTGCTTTCGCGCTGATGATGCCGGCAGCGTTGTGGCGGCTGCTGGAATTCGACGAGCCTCCGCAGGGCGGCTGTTTCTTGAAAACTACCTTGATGCTCCTATCGAAGAAGTAATTCAGTCGCATACTGACGAAAAAGTCAGTCGCGATCAGATCGTGGAGATCGGAAATCTGGTATCGAACCAGACAGGCCAGTGCCGCTCCTTCTTCAAATTTCTCTGCGCAGAGCTTCATAGTCTTGGCTTTCGCTATGCTGTCGCGACAGCAACCCGGCCATTGCGCCGGATCTTTCAGTACGCTGGCTTCGAAAATCACTTTCTTGCAGTCGCTGATCCGTCGCGCGTGCCGAATGGTGGTGTGCAGTGGGGCTCTTACTACGCAACTGATCCACACGTTGTGTTTGGCTGCGTGACAGATTCCCACGTCTCGCTGAAACGACGTTCCCAGGAAGGATCCGCTCAATGACCGAAATTATTAAGGCTATCACAAGGCACGCGTCCCAAAAGCCAACGGCTATAGCGGTGTCTGATGAAGCCGGTGCCTGGACTTTTTCGGACCTTGAGGACGCTGTCTCAAGTTTGGTGCGTGCACTGGAAAAACGGTTCGAAGGCGCGCGCCGGCCCGTCGCTGTTCGACTGCCCAATAGTCGCGCATGGGTCGCCGTTGATCTGGCACTTTCAATGATCGGACGTATCTCTGTGCCGATTGCCGACTTCTACACTGATGCGCAGATTGCTGCCATACTCTCGGACTCTGGGGCGGGTTGGATGATTGAGCCGGCAACCGATGCCGCTGGGAGCGGCGCGCTCGGACACGGTCTCTCTGTCCGACCGTTGGAGACTGCGGAAGTTCACATCCATGCCGGAACCGCCAAGATATCCTACACATCAGGTTCGACCAGTGCGCCGAAAGGTGTCTGCCTGTCGGACGAACTCCAGGAGAGGGTTGCTGCTTCAATCGTCGAGCGGTATGGCGCCGGATATGCGGGCATTCATGTCCCCGTGTTGTCGCTGGGCGTTCTGCTGGAGAATGTTGCAGGAATTTATCCGGTATTGCTCGCCGGGGGGCATTACAAGATTGTCAGCGCCCGCGCGCTCGGCCTGTCCAATCCGTTCCGCCCTGATTTTGCCGCCATGCGGGCCGCCCTGGCGTCGGCTGGCGCTTCCAGCACAATTCTGGTTCCGGAATTGTTGCGTGGGCTGATGAGTCAGCCGAGTATCGAACTCCCAGACATGCGCCTGATTGCGGTCGGAGGCTCGAAGGTCGCGCAGGAGCTTGTGATCGCAGCCCGTGCCTCGGGCCTGCCTATCTATGAAGGCTACGGCCTGACAGAGTGCGGCTCGGTCGTGTCTGTGAATGCGCCTGATGTCGACCGCCTGGGGACTTGTGGCAAGCCGCTGGCGCACGCCAGCGTGCGCATTTCGTCAGGCGGTGAAGTCATTGTCGAAGGGCCCGTTTTTTGCGGTTATGTGGGACAGGCACCTCAGAGGGGTGGTGTCTTGACCGGTGACCTCGGTCAGATTGACAGTGACGGGTTCCTCTCCATCACGGGCCGAAAGAAAAATGTGATCATCACATCCTTCGGGCGCAACGTTTCGCCTGAATGGGTCGAAAGCGAGCTGTTGCTACAGCGTGAGTTCGCGCAAGCTGTTGTGCTTGGCGACGGCGACGCCACGCTGTCCGCTTTACTGGTACCGAGTTCACCCGACATCGACGCAGCCGCCGTGCGTCTTGCGATCGACCGAGCGAACGCACGGCTTCCCGCCTATGCACATATCGAGTCGTTCCGTCTCGTTCCGCCGCTTACGCCGGCGTCCGGACTCGTCACTGCAAATGGGCGCCCCCGCCGCGACGCGATCGCATCGGTATACAGTTCAGTTATTCCAGCAGGAGAAACCACAGCATGAAGTTCTTCGACGAACTCCGACTGGCCACGCGGGACGAGGCTTTGAAGCTGCAATCAACACCGCAAATCGTTGATGCCCTTCACGGACGGATATCCCGGCAGGCCTATGTCGACTACCTGGCCCAAGCCTATCACCATGTCAGCCATACGGTTCCCCTGATGAAGGCTACCAAGGCGTGCCTTGATGACGCGCATAGCCATTTTCGTACGGCACTCGACGAGTACATCGAAGAAGAGACTGGCCACGAGGAATGGATCCTGGACGACATTGCAGCCGCTGGAGGTGATGCCGAAAGCGTGCGCCACTCGAAGCCCAACGAAGCAACCGAATTGATGGTCGCTTTTGCCTATGATCAGGTTCAACGTGGCAACCCGATGAGCTTCTTCGGCATGGTATATGTGCTCGAAGGAACCAGCATCCAACTGGCGGACATGGGGGCGAAGTCTGTTCAGACGAGCCTTGGCTTACCGCCAGCCGCCTTCCGGTATCTGACCTCTCATGGCGCGCTCGATATCGAGCACATGGCGTTTTTCGAAAACCTTATGAACGAAGTTACCTCAATGGAAGACCAGGTCGCCATCATACATATGGCAAAGCGCATGTTCGGTCTCTTTGCGGGTGTGTTCGCCTCCATCCACAACGAAGCAGGAGCAGTCCATGCGTCTTAAAGGCAAAAGAATACTCGTGACGGGCGGCGGCGGCGGGCTTGGAACGCTGATTTGCCAGCGACTTATCAAGCTGCAGGCGGAAGTAACGGTGATCGACCGTGCGGAGAGCCTTTCATTCGACGCGAACCTTATTCACGGTGATTTGTCGACCGCGGAGGGCATCGCCGATGTCATTCGCCAGACGGATCCGCTGGAATGGGACGTGCTGGTAAACCTGGCCGGATTGCAATATTTTGGGCCGTTTGAACGTCAGTCGCCGGATCATCTTGTCAATACCTATATGGTGAACCTTGTGGCCCCCGCGATGCTCGCACAATCGGTTGGCCATGGAATGCGTTGGCGGGGCGATGGGTGTATCGTTAACATTGGCTCGGTTTTTGGATCGATCAATTTCGCCCATTTTGCTACTTATTCGAGTTCGAAGGCGGGGCTTCGCGGACTCAGTCAGGCCTTGCGCCGGGAATATGCGGGCTCGGGTGTGAAAGTGGTCTACATCGCGCCGCGGGCCGTGCGGACGCCGCTCAACTCCGCGTTGGTGATGGAATTCGCCAAGCGAACGCACATGAACATGGATGATCCGGAATACGTTGCGCGGCGCATCGTCAAAGCGATCCGACATCGCAATCGGGAGGTTTATATCGGCTTCCCGGAATCCCTCTTTGTCCGCATCAACGCGATCGCGCCGGGGCTTGTGGATTTTGCGCTCGCCAAGAATGATCGCCGCGCATCCGAACTCTTTGCTGACTAGGAGTCACCATCATGTCCTACATTCACCTCACCCGAGGCACCGCACTTGGCTTGGCAATGGCTTTCTCCTTGTCGGCGCATGCGGATATCAGTCAACCGGCAAGTGATCTCGAGCACGCATGGGATCACGTGCAGTTTGAAGTCGCGGATCGGGACGCACGTTTGAAGGCATTCTCAGATCTGGCCGACCAGGCTGATCAGATACTGAAGCAGGATCCGGAAAATGCCGAGGTCATGGTCTGGGAAGCAATCAGTCTATCATCAGTAGCCGGCGAAATTCGTGGTCCATCCGCACTCGGAAAAGTGAAGAGAGCTCGAGAGCTTCTACTCGCGGCAGAAGAAATTGATTCAAATGCCCTTGGCGATGGATCGATTTATTCCAGCCTCGGAACGCTCTACTATCAGGTCCCACCTTTCCCGATCGGCTTCGGCAATAAAAAGAAAGCGCGGGAGTTTCTCGACAAGGCGCTTGCCCAGAACCCGAATGGGATCGAGCCGAACTATTTCATGGCGGATTTCCTGGTGCATACCGGCGACTATAAGTCCGCTCTGAAATACGTGACCGCAGCGGAGGCGGCGCCGTCCCGCCCAGAGCGTCCGATTGCTGATGAGGGGCGCATGCGGGATCTCGCTGCGTTAAAGACTAAGATCAATTCCAAACTGGCAAAGTAAGCGATGGTGCAATCTAAGCTCAAGCTGTTTGAGATTGCACCAAATCGCATGCCTTGGAATACGAGGACAGAACGAGTTGTTCTGAATATGCAGGCTTTTCTGGATGAATTCCATTTCGGACGCGCCACTCGCGGTGCGTCCGTCTGCTTCGGCCCCGAAGGCACGAAGCCGGAAATGATCCCGACTTCGGGGTGCGGGCTGTTACAGCAGTTTCAAATTTAGGTCACGAATCTGTAGCGCTTCGTCTTCAGAAGCGTGGTCAGATTTCAGAAGGCCCAAAATGCAGGTGAAAACCTCTTTTCCGGAGACTGCTCTGTCGCGCGTGACGTTTTCGGATGCTCAGGGCGCACCAGACGACGACACCAAAACGACTACACTCGTGGATCGCGAGACGTTTCTCAATGTCCTGTTCAGAGAACATTATGGGGAGCTGGTTGGTCGGCTCAGGAAGATTCATGGTTCCGGTCCGCCAGACGCTGAAGACATCGCACAGATGGCATTTTCGAAACTCGCGGCACTGACCGATCTGTCGAGAATTCGCTCTCCGCGCGCCTTTCTTTTCCGCACCGCCATCAATCTTGGCCTCAATTCGAATGACACTTTGAGGCGGGGCCGAAACTTTGTGAAAAGCCAGATGGAAGGAAATCTTCTCCCAAACGTGGAAGAAATCTCACCGGAAACTGTCTTAGTTGGAAAGCAGAGTCTTGAGCGAGTTGCCCGCGCCATCGGGCAGCTGCCACCCAAACAGAAAGAAATCCTGTTAAGAATCCGGTTCAGGGGGCAGACTTATGCACAGATCAAGCAGGAAACGGGCTGGAGCGAAGCTGACATATCGCGCCAACTCGCCAAGATCATGGCCCTGTTGCAAGCTGAGCTGGGCGTCTAAGAATCACATGCGTAGCCGCGCCCAACCCGAAAATAATCAAGCCCGCGATGGGGCGTTATGAATAAGTCTGAAGATATTAGAGCCGGCTCCGCAACTGTACCGAATGAAAAAAGCGCAGCGGAAGCGAGAGCCTGGATAGCGCATTTCGCCTCCGGAGTGGAATCTGCTGCGAAACGTACGGCGTTCACTGACTGGTTGGCAGCATCAGACGACAACCGGCAAGCTTTCGATGTGGCCTACCTCGCGTGGGAGAGCCTTGCTGATATAGAAGGTATCGAGGATCTGCTAACACAGCAGAATAATATCAGCGTTCTGCAGCCGCGCCCTTCATCGACCCGGCGGTTTCTTATAGGCGGAGGCTTGGCCGCAACCCTTGCCTGTGCGGCCAGCGTGAGCCTTTGGTTCACCCGGCCCGTGCCAACGGAAGCGATTCTACTCGTCACCGAACGCAGCGAAATCAGGACCTTCACCCTCTCCGACGGCAGCCACATCACCCTCGGAGGGGACAGCAAACTGCGCGGCGAGTTTTCACAAAAGACACGTGACCTCGAACTTGTCGCGGGCAATGCATACTTTGATATTGCGCGCGATGAAGACCGTCCACTCACGGTCGATAGCGGAGAGCTGGAAGTTCGCGTTCTGGGGACCAGGTTCGATATCAAAAAACGGCCAGATCTGGTCTCGATCTCTGTTGATAGCGGTCATGTTCGCGTGACGTCTCAGGATGGCGTCGACCGTAGGGATTTGCTTGCGGGGGAAAAGATCATGGCCAGCGATGCGCACCGGCTGGGCGATGTCGTTCCTTTCGACCCCGAGAAGGAATTGTCATGGCGGTCCGGTCGGCTCACGTTTGTCGACACGCCACTCCGCTACATCGTTGCCGACATGAACCAATATAGCGACCGTCCTGTCCGCCTCGCGCCGGGAGCGCCAGCAGAGATGCGCTTGACCTTGTCGTTCACTGTCCAGCAAATCGATCAGGTCCTCACCGGTCTGGACGCCGCTTATCCGATAGCGGTCCGAACCGACAGTTCAGAGATTCTGATTTCAAGCGATCCATGACGCCTCACGCGATGAACCTTTTATGAAGTTCGCAAATCGGCTGAAAGATCGCTCAAGCTAATCTGTCTTCCCCTTGACCACGCAGGAGTGTGGCGCGGGCATGATGCGTCATCCCCGCAAGGTTCACCATGAGGGGAAAATCATGAGTTCTTCAATCAGCCTGCGCAAGGCACTCGTTCTGACGGCATCGGGCGCTGCCCTGTGCTTCAGTAATGCCGCACTCGCGCAATCCGCTACCGAGCAGGACGATACCAGCGTCCAGCAGACCGTTATCGTGACCGGCACACGCGGCGCCCCGCGTACCGTCTTCAACAGCCTTGCGCCGGTCGATGTCATTTCGGAGAAGGCAATCGACCTCACTGCGTCGGACGAAGTGATGGACACGCTGGCTCAGCTCGTTCCGTCTTTCAATGTGCAGCGTCTTCCGATGGCGGACGGTCAGGTTTTCGTTCGCCCGGCCAGCCTGCGCTCGCTGTCTGCAGACCACACGCTGGTCCTGATCAACGGCAAACGCATGCACCGTTCCGCGCTACTCGGTTCCAACGGCGCCCAGGCACCGGATCTGGCCCAGATCCCGTCCTATGCCATCAAGCAGATCGAAGTGCTGCGCGACGGCGCGTCCGCCCAATACGGTTCTGACGCCATTGCCGGCGTAATCAACATCATTCTCGATGATCAGGCAGGCGCCAAGGCATTCGCCCAGGCGGGCCAATATTATGAAGGCGACGGCGAGCAATACCGCCTCGGCGCCCAGCAAGGCTTCCAGTTCGACAACGGGTTCCTCAACCTGTCCGGCGAATACACCGACGCCCAGCCGACATCCCGCTCGCGCCAGCGCGCCGACGCCATCGCCCTTCAGGAAGCCTTCCCGGACCTGAACGTTCCGAACCCGGTCCAGAATTGGGGCCAGCCGGAACGTCAGGCCTATCGCTTCGCCCTGAACGGCGCCTATGATCTTGCAAACGCGCAAGCCTACGTCTTCAGCACCTATGGCTTTGGCAACGGTGTGACGGACTTCAACTGGCGTAACCCGCTCTCGACCAGCGCCTATGGCGACAGCGCCATCGACCCGGACTACGATCTGTCCGCTATCTTCCCGGCCGGCTTCACGCCGCGCTTCGGCCAGGACGACAATGACTTCTCCCTGACCGGCGGATATCGCAGTGCAGGTGAGGGGGTATTCTCCTACGACCTCAGCGCCAGCTATGGCCGCAACCAGATCGAGTACTTTATGTCTAACTCGATCAACGCATCGCTTGGCTCGGCCAGCCCGACCTCGTTCAACATCGGTACGCTGACGCAGACCGAACTCAACCTCAATGCCGACTTTGTCTACCTCGCCAGCCTCGACTTCCTGGCCGACGATATGACGATTGGTTTCGGTGCAGAGCGCCGCAACGAGAAATACGAAATCGGCCAAGGCGAATACGCCTCCTATGCCGTCGGCCCGCTGGCTGTGGAAGGCTTCCCGTCCGGCTCCAACGGCTTCCCCGGTTTCTCGCCTGACCAGTCCGGTTCTTCCGACCAGACCAGCTATGCTGCCTATGTGGACGTTGAGGCTCCGATCACGGATCGCTGGACCGTTGGCGGCGCTGTCCGTTACGAGGACTTCTCCGAATTCGGCAGCAGCACGACCGGCAAGGTCTCGACCCGTTTCGAGCTGACGCCGAGCCTCGCCCTTCGTGCAACGGCCTCCACCGGCTTCCGCGCGCCGACTCCGGGCCAGCTCTTCTCGGAGCGGACCTCCCAGGGCCTCGATACGACGACGCTGAACATCTTCACAAGCGGCCGCTTCAGCCCACAGGGCGCTGTCGCCGAAGTGATCAGCCAGCGTGATGGTGTCGACATCCGCGCACTTGAGCCAGAGGAGTCCGACAACATCACGGCCGGTCTCGCCTGGAACACCCATTTCGGCCTGACCGCGACGCTGGATGTCTACCAGATCGACGTCACCAACCGTCTCAGCACTTCGGCAACCTTTGCTGTCACGGATGCGGAACGTGCGCAGTTTGCTGCGCTGGGCGTTGCGGGTGCTGAAAGCATCACGCGGGTCAACTTCTTCCAGAACGATTTCGACACCCGTACCAAAGGTCTCGACCTGGTTGTGGCCTACAATTTCGGCTTTGGTCCCGGCGAGATGAATCTCACCGGTGCCTATAACTACAACAAGACGGATGTGACCGGCGGTAACTTCGCTGTCAACACGACCGCCGCCGATCGTTTCGAGAAGGGTATCCCGGAGAACACCGCGAACCTTCAGGCGAACTACACAGTCGGCGAGTGGGATATGTTCGGCCGGATGCGCTACTATGGCGAGTGGCGCGACTATTCGGGCAATTCCACGGGCGACATCTATCAGGACTTCGGTGCGATGGTCCTGTTCGATCTCGGCGCGACCTATCAAGTGAACGATAATCTGTCAGTTCGCGTTGGCGCGGAGAACGTTTTTGACCAATACCCGGATGAAGCAACGTATCAGGCAAGCCGTGGGCTGATTTACTCCCGTAATGCCCCTTATGATACCGATGGCGGCCAGTACTATGTCCGCCTGGACCTCAGCTTCTGATCTCGGGAAGAGATATGAAACTCACCAGACGACTGGTCATGAAGGGCGCCGCTGTCGCAGCGGCGTCCTTTACGACAGAAACCGCCTGTGCCGCTGCGCCGGCTCCCGCTGTCGCGGGGGACCGGACGGCGCAGGAAATCGCCAGCGATGAAGCCTTCTGGCGTACCATCGCGGCGCATTACGATGTCACCCCGGACGTCGTGAATTTTGAAAACGGCTATTGGGGCCTGATGGCAAAGCCCGTCATGGAGGCCTTCTTCCGGAACACAAAAAAAGTGAACCGGAACAACTCCTGGTATGCCCGCCGGGATTATTACGCCGACATTCAGCCCATTCATCAGCGCCTCGCAGACTTCCTTGGCGCCGGGGCAGACGAGATCGTGTTTACCCGCGGCGCCACCGAAGCGCTGCAGGGGCTGGTCGGCGGCTACAACCGGCTGAAGCCGGGCGATGCTGTGATGTATTCGGACCTCGACTACGACTCCATCCAGACGGCGATGGACACGCAGGCCGAGCGCACTGGCGCCTCCGTGGTCCGCATCACCATCCCTGAACCTGTTACCTATGACTTGCTGCTGGAAACTTATCGTCAGGCGCTGGCCGCAAATCCGAAGGTGCGCCTCCTTCTGCTGACCCATATCAGCCACCGAACAGGCCTGATGATCCCGGTGCGCGAGATTGTGGAAATGGCGCGCGGCTTCGGTGTCGACTGTATCGTCGATGCCGCTCATTCCTGGGGGCAGACTGACTTCCGCATGGAAGACCTCGGTGCGGATTTTGTCGGCTTCAATCTGCACAAATGGATCGGTGCACCGATCGGCGCGGGCCTGATGTATATCCGCCGCGACCGGCTGGCAGACATCTCTCCGAATATCTCCGAACGGCCAGAGGGCAACGGCGCCATCTTCAATCGTGTCCACACCGGCACGACCAATTTTGCCACCTTCCTTACGGTCAATGACGCACTCGACTTCCACGAGCTTGTCGGTCCGAAGAATAAGGCGGCACGTGTTGCTTATCTGCGGAACCTCTGGGCCGAGGAGATGCGCGGCGATGACCGGATCGAAATCCTCACGCCAGATGACGACCGGCTGCATGCCGGCATCACGTCCTTCCGTTTCAAGGGAAAGGTGAGCGCAGATGACAACAAGGCTATCGTGAATACCCTGGTGGAAAAGCACGGCATCTTCACGGTTATCCGCACGGGTGTGGCTAGCGGCGCCTGCGTTCGGGTGACGCCAGCACTCTATAACAATGCCGCTCAATGTCTTCAGCTTGTGCGAGCTTTGCGGTCCGTTCTGGTGGAAGTCTGACCCGGCTGTCCGGCCAGAACTGCGGCATTTCGGTTTCACCCAGCGAGTAATGACCGTTGGTGACGGTCATTGTCATGTGCCTGTCATCGCCATGGGTTTCTTAGGGGCAATACGCAAGCGTGCTGCGAGGCTCTTTCTGTGGGACCCATGCGAACGGTCTGTCTGTCCCTGTTCGCCTGCGCCGTGTTGGCTTGTTCGGCTGAGGCGCAGGTTCATACTTTGCGCCTGCCTGCTCTGCCAATGGCGGACGCGATAAACATGTTGTCGGAACAGACCGGAACGGTGATCATCGCGGAGGCGGGCGACCTGTCCGGCATGCAGGCTCCACCGCTGAGTGGTTCACTGGCGGTTGGCGACGCTTTGAGCGCACTTCTTTCTGGTTCCAGCCTCAACTTCAGTTCCGATGTGAATGGCGTTTGGGTCGTCCGGCGGAAGCCCGTAGTGGACGCCGCCCCGGCAAAGCCACTCTCGGCTTCACCCCAGGTCCGCTCCACAATTGCACGCATGCCCATTGCAGAGCCGGACCGCACCTATGACACAGTCATTGTGACCGGTTCGCGCGCGGGATCGTCCGCGACTGAAAGCATGTCGCCAATTGCAGTGCTGGATACGGCGGACCTCTTGTCTCCGGTCTCTGATGATTTCTCTGACGTCCTAACGGAAATTCTGCCGAGCTTCTTTGTTCAACGCCGCCCTTTGAGTGATGGCACCGTCTTCGTGCGTCCTTACAGTCTGCGTAATCTCTCAGCTGATCACACCCTGATCCTCGTCAATGGCAAACGCCAGCACCGCTCCGCTATGCTGAACACAGGTGGGGCTCAATCCTCTGACCTCTCGAAGATTCCGACAAATGCCGTGCGCCGGGTTGAAGTGCTGCGCGATGGGGCGTCTGCCCAGTATGGCTCCGATGCGATTGCCGGCGTGATCAACATTATCACACGCGATGACGACGCGTCTGAAATGATGCTCCAATATAGTCAGTATTATGAGGGAGATGGGGAGCAGAAACGCTTTGGTCTGGCGAGCGGTGTTCGCGGTTCCGAGGGCGGCGTCCGGCTCAGCCTTGACTATAGCGACGCCGCTTCGACCTCGCGCGCCCGGCAACGTCTTGATGCGCTGCAATACCTTGAAGAGCATCCAGATGCGGATATTCCAAACCCTGTGCAGAAATGGGGGCAGCCGGAACGCGAGGACTTCCGCGTATTGCTGACTGGCGATCAACAGACTCGCATCGGCGAGGTCTATGGCCTGACAAATGTAAGTTGGGGGCAGGGCGTGTCAGATTTCAATTGGCGAAGTCCGAACACACCCAGTGCGTATTCTCCCAGCAGCGCATTCGGTGACTGGACTTTGTACGATCTCTATCCAAACGGTTTCAAGCCCCAGTTCGGTCAGGAGGAAACGGATGTTTCCGCGACCGTGGGCTTGAAAGGTTCTGCCGGCACCAATCTGTCCTATGATTTCAGTGCTGGTTTTGGTGAAAACCGGATCGACTATTCACTCTACAACACAATTAATGCCTCGATGGGGCCGGACAGTCCGACCCGATTCGATGCAGGCGGACTGCGCCAGCAGGAGCGTAATTTGAATGCCGAATTCCGAGTCAAGCTGCCGGTTGCAACCGAGCGTTCTGAACCTGTGGATATTGCATTCGGCTTTGAACACAGGCTCGAGCGATACAGCGTTGCTGCCGGAGATCCAGCCTCATACGAAATCGGTCCGGGAGCGGAGAGTGGGCTAACTTCCGGTTCCAACGGATTTCCGGGCTACACGCAGTTGCAAGCCAGGAATTACGACCAAAACAGCTGGGCTGCTTATCTCGACACCGAGGTCCAGACGACCTCGGTCAGCCGGTTAGGGGCTGCCTTACGGTTTGAAGAATTCAATACATTCGGCAGTCGGCTGAGTGGTAAACTGTCAGCCCGTCAAAATGTCTCCACTGCACTTATGTTGCGGGGCACTGTCTCGACCGGGTTCAAAGCACCAACACCAGCACAACTCAATTCTGAGCGTACCTCACAAGGTGTTGCCCCCGACACGCTGGATGTCTTTACCAATGGGCGCTTTAGCCCGATTGGGCCGGTCCCGAGCATCCTGAGTGAGCGGGAGGGTGTGTGCATTCAACCATTGCGGCCGGAAAGCTCGGTCAATCTTTCCGCAGGCTTGGTCTTTCGATCACTGGCAGGGCTCGTTTCGAGTGTGGACGTTTACAGCATCAAGGTGAGCAACAGGATCTATCCATCCGAGAGCTACACTCTGACAGCTTCAGAGCGTGAGCGCCTGGCTACCCTCAATGTTCCGGGGGGTGAAAGCATTACAACGGTCGTCTTCTACCAGAACAGCTTCGACACGCGTACATCCGGTATCGATCTCATGGTGGACTATGATCAACCCGTTGCGGGAGGAGAACTTCATCTGGGTCTGTCCGGTAACTACAACACGACCGATATTCTGAATGCCAGCTTCATCGATAACCCTTCCAGGGTAGATCGGTTCGAAAAGCTCTATCCTAGCTATTCTGCAATTGCTTCGGCCCGTTATAAGCGGTCAGGTGTCACTTTGGATGTAAAACTGCGTTGGATAGGTCCTTGGGCAGACTATACCAGTCAGGACGGAAGTCTGGTTCAGGAATTTGGATCGGAACTCTTCGTTGATGCGGGCATCGCCATTGCCATTGATGACAGAGTGACGGTCCGCTTCGGGGCTGAAAACCTGTTTAACGCATATCCGGACGAAGCCACTCTGGAGGCGAGCAAGGGCCTTATCTACTCCCGGAATGCGCCCTATGACACAGATGGCGGCGCCTACTATTTTCGGATCAGTGCTCAAATGTAGAGTTATGAGGTCTATTCTGAGGTGTTTGGCTTGCCCAGCCGATCTAGTCCCTGATTTCAATAGGGCCGAACCTACGGCTCGCCATATTTCATGACGACCGTGACGCCCATGTCCCGGAGGAGGCCTGTTGGCAGGACGCCGCCCGCGCAGACGATGACGGCATCATTGGCCAGCTTGAAGCGGGAACCGTCCTGTTCAAGGATCACGGCGTTGGGCTGTATCTCTGACACGTTTGATTGAAGCAGCACTTTCAGGCGGCCATTTGCCTCCGCTGACGTGATGCGTTCGCGGTTCTTGCGCCGGGCACGCTGGAAGGCATCGCCTCGATAGGACAGAAGGACGCGCGCACTGGTTTCTTCCACAAGTGAGGCTGCGGCTTCCAGCGCGCTGTCGCCGCCGCCAACGACCAGCACGTCCTGACCGTCAAACTGTTCGGGAGCCTCCAGCCGATAAACGACCTTGGACAAGTCTTCACCCGGAACATCGAGCTTGCGCGGCGTGCCCCGTCGTCCGATGGCCAGCAGGACGGAGCGGGCTTCAAAAGTCTGCTGACTTGTCTCGACCAGGAAGCCATCGGTCTGTTGCCGGATCGCGACGAGGTCATGATCGTATTCTATCTTGAGACCAGCCTGGGCAATTGCGTCGGACCAGAAGTCCAGCAGGCCTTCCTTGGAAATCTCCGAGAACCGGGTCGCGCCTACGATGGGCAGGATGGCTGGCTTCGTCATGACCACTTTGCCGCGCGGATAATGCGCGATGGTGCCGCCCATTTTCTCCTGCTCGATTGTGGTGAAATGCATGCCGAGCGATTTTGCGGCGAGGCTGGCGGACAGACCGGCGGGGCCGGCGCCCACGATGACCAGATCCAGCATTCCGCGGGGTGCTTTTCCGCGCAGGCGATGGACGGCGGTGACGGCTTGCTGGCCCTGATTGACCGCGTTCCGGATCAGTCCCATGCCGCCAAGTTCCCCGGCGATGAATATTCCGGGCACGCTGGTTTCGAATTCGGGCGTGACAAGCGGGAGTTCCACGCCGCGTGTTTTCGTGCCGAAGACGAGCGAGATCGCCTTGGTCGGGCAGGCGGCTGCGCAGGCGCCGTGCCCGATGCAAAGCGTCGGGTCGATCAGCTGGGCCTTGCCTCGGATGATGCCGATGACATCTCCTTCCGGACACGCGGACACACAGGCGGCTGAGCCGCAACACAAGGCAGGGTCAATCACGGGGTGGAGTGAAGCCGGCTCGGTCAGGCCGGCTTCTTTTGCCTCCTGGTATATCGCCGCTGCGCGAGAGGATGCGCGTTCCTTGAGGAACAGGTAGGCGCCTGCCGCAAGGATGAAGGGAATGCCGTAGACCAGCAATGAGGGCAGGAGTTCCATCGGTGAGCTTAGTCTGTAGCCGGCGTGTTTGCCGCCTCATCCAGCTGCTGAAGGGCGGAAGCATCGCCAGAAAATGCTGCTTTCGCCCGCGATAGAGCGTCTTGCGTCAGGTCGGCTTGTCCCAGCACTTTGCGTGCCCGAATGAGGCGTATCCAGCCCTCCAGGTCGTCCGGATTGTCTCGCATTTTCTGGTCAAGCCGCGAGACCATGCCTTCGATCATCGCCTGGCGTTCTGCCTCGGGCATCTGGGCCGCTGCTGCCACGTCGGTCGCGCTGGGGCCAGGCGCGGCGGCCTGGACATCGGCAGGCAGGCGTGCCGTGACGTCTGTGCTCAGCTTGTCGGCGAGTTCGAGGATGCGGGTGCGGACATCATCCCGCCATTCGTCTCCGGGGGACGATGACGCGAGCAGAGTGATCCAGTCTTCAAGGGCCGCTTCGGGCGCGCCGTCCTGTTGCTTCTTGAGGCCCAGAAGGAAGCGCGCTCTTGGATCCGTCGGATTGAGTGCAAGTGCCTGTTTCAGGGCATCGGCGGCCTCATCGGAAATGCGTCCGCCGCCGAGCCGGATCAGGGCCTCTCCGTAAGCGGACAGCGTGTTCGGGTCGCTCGCGTCGAGATCGATGGCTCGCTTGTAAGCTTGCCGTGCGCCTTCGACGTCACCCATTCTGAAGCGGCTCCAGCCGAGCATGCGCCAGCCTTCCACATCATCCGGATTGAGCGACAGCCGGTCTTCGAGGCGTGTGAGCAGTTCATCAACGGGGGCGACCCCGTTTGGGTTCGCTTGCGTCATCGCCGATTGCTGGGGCGACCGCGTAAGAGGTGGGCCAGCCATCATGCTGCCGGCGGGCTTGGGCGTGCTGGCCGGAACGCCGGGCGACCCGACGATCGAGTACAGGATGCCGGACCCCAGCACCATAACGGCGACAATGCCGACGAGGGTGAATTGATCGGACCGCCGCATGTTTGTTTCCTCATTGTGTATTTGTTCGACATCCGTGTTCGCCAGACGTCGCTTGATTTCCAGTCGGGCGAGTTGCGCGTCTTCGGCTGGAATGAGTCCCAGGGTCTCCTCGCGCTCCACTTCCTTCAATTGAGATAGGTAGACCGAGTCTTTTGAGCCGGCAGTTTGCTGGCCCCGCAGGAAGATCGGGCGGACGATGAGCAAGGCTGCCGCCACCATCAGGACAGTTAGTAGAATCCAGAGCATGTCAGGCCTCGCCGCGTTCTTGAAGGTGTGCATTCAGGCGCGCGATTTCTTCATCCGACAGCGGAGCGGGTGTTTCCATGGCGCGAGCGGCCGGGCGAAGGTAGACCAGCCAGCAAAGGCCTGCGATCAGCACAAAGGCAAAGGGCGCGCTCCAGAGAAGAAATGTGTCTGGTTGAAAGGGGGGCTTCATCAGAACAAAATTCCCGTACCGGTCCGTCATGAATGCGCGGACCTCGTCTGGCGTATCGCCTGCAACAAGCCGCTCCCTCACGAGCTGCCGCATGTCGGCCGCAAGTGGGGCGCCGGAATCTTCAATCGACTGGTTCTGGCAAACGACACACCTGAGAGATTTGCCGACCGTTCTGGCCTCAGCTTCGATTGCAGGCGAGAATTCAGAGTCAGTCTTCTCCTGCGCGTTGGCGAAGGAAACAGCTTGAAAGGCCAGAAAGCAGAAGAGAAAGAGAAGGCGGTTCATGGCGTGCCCCCTTCGATGTCCTGGATCAGAGGCAAAAGTGTATCTTCCCAGACTTCAGGTGTGATGGGCCCGATGTGTTTGTACCGGATGCGTCCATCCGCATCGATGAGGAAGGATTCGGGTGCACCTGTGACGCCGAGATTGATCGCGAGGCGGCTGTCGGCGTCCAGTCCCACCTTGGTGTAGGGATTGCCATATCGCTCCAGCCACTGGCGTCCTTCAAAGGCGGTGTCCCGCCAGTCCACGCCATAGATCGTAATGGCGCCGCTGTTTCCGAGTTCCATGAGTTCGGGATGCTCAGCTGCGCAGGCGACGCACCAGGACCCGAAAACGTTCACCAGCGTTACACCGCCTCTCACATCTTCATTGGTCAGCAAGGGGATATCTTTGCTGAGCGGATCCAGCTGAAATTCCGGCATCGGACGGTCAATCATCATTGTGGGCAGTGCGTGCGGGTCCTTGGTCAGGCCGACAGCAAAAAAGCCCATGATGATGGCCAGCACGCCTACCGGGATCAGGGCAGACCATCGCGGGAAACCTGTCGCTCTCTTTTCTGTGTTGGGGGCGGTCATGCTAAACAACCTCTGCAGGCGCGACGGTCGGAGCGGCGACTGCCTTGTGGGGCACAGCGACACGGAACCTGCGGTCTGTCAGCGAAATAAAGCCGCCACCTGCAATCGTGAAGCCGCCAAGCCAGATCCAGATCACGAACGGATGCCGGTTGAAGCGAACGGTATAGCCGTCTCCACTTTCGGACTGGCTATAGGCCACATAGAGATTGGCGAGCGGCCCTGGTCGAATGCCGGCCTCGGTCGTGAAGGTGTCGCGTTCGGGATAGTAGCGCCGTTCTGTTTCGATTGTGCCGTCCGGTCTCCCGTTGTGGGTGACGCTAAATGTCAGCTGTTCGGCTTCGTAGTTCGGACCCTGACTGAGCGCTGTGTCGGACAGCGTCAGTTCATAGCCGGACAGTGCAAGCGTATCACCGCGTCTCATGAACGAGACGGCTTCGCTATCCCAACTTGTCGTTCCTGCGACACCGATCATGACAAGGGCAAAACCCAGATGCGCGCCGAGGAAGCCCCAAGTCGCGCGCGGGAATGCACGCGCGAGGTAGAAGGATTGGGAAAGTGGAACTTGCCCCAGCCGCGTTCTCTTGATGAGCCACGCGATCAGCCCAAAGATCACCAGAAGGGCAAAGCCGAACCCAACGCCCGCGACGATGCTTTTCCCGATAATCCCGATCAGAAGGCCAATCACGGCGGCGGCAGCAGCAGGACGACGGACAGATGCCGAGGCAGCTTTGGCATTGTCAGAACGCCAGCGGACGAACGGACCGAATGTCATGACGGTTGCCACAAGGATCATCAGCGGGGCGAAGGTCATGTTGAAATAGGGCGGGCCGACCGTGATCTTGTCGTGCGTCAGAGAGTCGATCAGAAGCGGATAGAACGTTCCGAGGAAGACGACAGCCGTGGCGCAGAGCAAGAGGAGGTTGTTGGCAAGGATGCCACCCTCGCGGCTGATGCCTGCGAAGGGAGGGCCTTGTTTGACGGCCCCAGCCCGCACGGCATAGAGCGCCAACGCACCGCCAGAGGCGAGCAGGATCATCCCCAGGATGAACACACCTCTCGCTGGGTCTACAGCAAAGGCGTGAACACTGGTGAGCACGCCGGAGCGGACCAGGAAGGTGCCGATGAGGCTGAGCGTGAATGTCAGGATCGACAGGAGTAGGGTCCAGTTCACCAGCGCGTGCCGACGCTCCACGACGAGAGCGGAGTGTAAGAGCGCCGTGCCAATCAGCCATGGCATGAAGGACGCGTTCTCCACCGGGTCCCAGAACCACCAGCCGCCCCATCCGAGTTCGTAATAGGCCCAGAGGCTCCCCGCCGTGATGCCAACCGTCAGGAAGCACCAGGAGGCGAGGACCCAGGGGCGAACCCAGCGGGCCCAGGCCGCATCGACGCGGCCTTCGATCAGGGCTGCAACTGAGAATGAGTACGCGATGGAGAAGCCGACATAGCCGAAGTAAAGCATCGGTGGGTGAAAGGCCAGGCCGGGGTCCTGTAGCAGCGGGTTGAAGCCGTTGCCTTCAAAGGGTGCCGGGAACAGTCTCGCAAACGGGTTCGACGTGAAGACGATGAAAGCCAGGAAAGCGACGCCGATCATGCCCTGGACCGCGAGTGTGCGGGCTTTGAACGTTGCAGGCAGGTTGGTGCCGAACACCGCGACAGCGCCGCCAAATGCCGCAAGGACCAGCACCCATAGCAGCATGGAGCCTTCATGTTGCCCCCAGGCCGCTGTGATCTTGTAGAACATGGGCTTGAGCGTATGCGAGTTCGCGGCAACGATGCGTAGAGAGAAGTCAGAGGTCGCAAAGGCGGTAATGAGGCAAGCAAAAGCGATCGCAAGAAGAAGAAACTGTGCAACCGCCGCGCTATCCGCGACCGCCATCATGCGAATGCTTCGCACATACGCCCCCCACATCGGTACGGTTGATTGAATCACCGCAGCCATCAGTGCAAGGATTAGGCAGAATAGTCCGATTTCGCCGACCATGGTCGCTCCCAGAAACTGACGATACTCTTGAGTCGGGCGACGTTAGAAATCATTGAGGCGAATGGCAAAATTAAATTGTATTCATTAGTCACAAGGCAAAAGATCGGGTGTTGAGGTGATTGTGGTGTGGTGACGTCCTTACGTTTGGACGCACTTTCAGTGCTTGTTAATCAGGGGATCTTGATGGCTGAAATTGGCCTGGCTCCAGGTAGTGGACGAAGTCTGGCCGAAGGCCGGAAGATCGCGAAGCGTCCCACTGAATTTGTCTCCCTGATTGTTGCTGTTCTGATCGTTTGCGCTCTCGCCGCAGGGTGGCATTGGCGGCGTGACCTGCCCTGGTCGGCCGAGTTCGGTACAGGCTATTGGCTTGGCATCACCGGCCTGTCCTGTGTCGGTCTGTTGCTGCTGTATCCATTGAGGAAACGCGTATCTGCGCTGCGGGTGTTCGGTTCTGTTCCGGCCTGGTTTCGCATCCACATGTTTCTCGGTGCGATTGCGCCGGTTCTGATACTTTACCACGCCCGTTTCTCGGTCAGCTCCTTGAATGCCAACGTGGCGCTCACATGCATGTTGATCGTTGCCGGCAGCGGGATTATCGGCCGGTTTCTGTATGTTCGAATCCATCGCGGCGTGACCGGACGCAAGCAGGAAGCCCGGCGCCTGCTTTCTGATGCAAGTGCGTATCGCGACCAGCTCAACGAACATTTTGCCGCAGCCGTCGAACTCGCAGAAGACCTAGAAGCGCACATCAGGACCGGTCGTTCAGGTTTTTTCTCATCCGTATTCCAGGCTTTTGCTGATTCCCGGCGCATCGGGGACGCTCAGGCGAGAATGGTCCGGTCGATAAAGCAGGGGTTGCGCGAGATGGGCGGCGCGAAATCCGCCCAGCGACAAACCCGCAAGGACGCGCTTCGCCTTGTCAGGAAATATTGCGAGACCCTGCGAGAGGCGTCCCAGCTCGAAGCGTTCGAGCGGTTGTTTTCACTTTGGCACGTTGTGCACCTTCCGCTTTTCTTTCTCATGTTGATTGCTGCTGCCATTCATGTCTTCGCCGTTCATCAATACTAGATGGCTCGTCCTGGTTGCGGCGATCTTCCTGGTCGGCGCGATCGGAGGTGGCCCTCAGGCAATGGCGCAGAGCGCTATTGAGCGGCTCGTGTCGCCGGGGAAGCTGTCGGATGCGCATGTGGAACAAGAGAAGGAATGCTCGGCCTGCCACACATCCTTCAACAAGAAGGCTCAGTCAGGGCTTTGCCGGGAGTGTCACGACGACATTGATGCCGACATTCTCGCAGGGGCTGGGTTTCATGGGAAATTTCCCGACGTTGGCGAAGCGGAGTGCAAGACCTGCCACACCGAGCATGAAGGACGCGCCGCCGACATTGTCGGTCTGGATACGGCAGCGTTCGATCACACCTTTACGGATTACCGGCTGGAGGGAAAGCACGCCTCCGTCGCCTGCGCGGACTGCCATTTGAGCGGCGTCGCGTATGCGAAAGCGCCGCAGACATGTATTGCCTGTCACAAGGAAGACGATCCACATTTCGGCCGATTGGGAACAGACTGCGCGTCCTGCCATGTGCCGGATCGCTGGGAGAGTGTGAGCTTCGACCACTCAAGCACATCCTTCGCGCTGCTCGGTGCGCATGCAGAGGTGAAATGCGACGCCTGCCATATGAATCAGGTCTGGGAGGGCATCGGGACGGAGTGCATTGATTGCCACAAGGCCGATGATCCGCATGCCGGCCGCTTTGGATCAGCCTGCGCAGACTGTCACGTTCCGGCCAGCTGGACCAAAATCAAGTTCAATCACGATACAACGGGCTTCAGGCTGACGGGCAAGCATTCGACGATCGAGTGCGCCGCTTGCCATGGCCCCGGAAAGCCTGATCCCGCACCGAAGACCTGTATCGGCTGCCACAAGTCAGACGATGTGCATAAGGGGCAGAACGGGCCGGACTGCGCCAGTTGCCACGCGACGAACAAATGGGATCAGGTGTCCTTCAATCATGCCTCCACCGGCTTTCCGCTGCTGGGCAAGCATGAAACCGCGAAATGCGAAACCTGCCACACGCAACCCATCCATACGTGGACGCCGCCCACGGGGTGCATTGATTGCCACAGTGAGGATGACAAGCACGAGGGCCTTCTCGGTCCCGATTGTGGTGAGTGTCACCAGGAGGCATCTTGGGCTCAGGTCCGGTTCGATCACGATAAGGACACGCGCTTTGCGCTGTTCGGGGCGCATGATGCCATTGAATGTGCAGCCTGTCACAAGGTTGCGACGACAGCTGCGCTACCGTCGGTTTCCTGCGCGGGCTGTCACCGTGAGGAGGACCCTCACAAGGGGCAGCTCGGGGACGGCTGCGGTCAGTGCCATAATGTCGATAGCTGGACGCAGAAAGTGAAGTTCAATCATGAGTTCTCGGACTTCCCGCTTTTAGGGAAGCATGCGTCTGTCGAGTGTGCGGACTGTCACAAGACCAAAGCCTTCCTCGACGTGTCGGTCACCTGTAATGATTGTCACGCTAAGGACGATGTTCATAAAGGCGGGTTGGGGCAGGATTGCGCCACGTGTCACAATCCCGGCGGTTGGCCTTTCTGGGAATTTGATCACAACACGCAAACATCCTTTCCGCTTACGGGGAAGCATGCGTCCGTCACTTGCGCCGATTGTCATTCGCCCCGGTCTGATGGAAAATTCACTGCCTCAAGCCGGTGTGTGAGTTGTCATTCTGCCGATGACAAACACAGAGGCGCATTCGGAACATCTTGCGAAAGATGCCACAACACCGAAGCGTTCTGGGCCGTGGAAGTTGTTCGTTAGCGGTGCAACTGAAGCGCGTTTTAGGCGCACTGTGATTGCGTGTTATTCTCATTAATAACAATGGTTTACGTGCGCTAACTCTGTGAAATTTAATAATTCATTATTGGTCTGCTGAGAACGGTTCTGGCAGCTTGTTATCACGTGAATGTGAAGATCAGAAAAAACACGCGCAATCGAAATAAAGGGGTGAGGTGACCCCACGCGCGTGTCGTCAATGATCGAGGGAGGACGCGCGTGGAAATCCTACGGAAGTGGGCCAGACTGAGAATCCTGTTGGCGATGGCATTCATTTGCTGCGCTGGCTTTGGGCTTTCTGCGTCTGCTGCCCCGGCAGACCCCGACACGTCGTTTGATCACTTGTCGACCGGGTTCGCTCTGGAGGGGCGACACAAGGGGATCGCCTGCGAATCCTGCCACATCCGCGGTGAGTTCAAGGCGACGCCGACACAGTGCGCAGCTTGCCACGACAATGTTCGCAGCCCTGGCAAACCGATGGACCATATTCGGGTGACGGGTGAATGCGACCAGTGCCACTCCGTGTCTGGATGGACTGCGATTCGTTTTGACCATATGGCCGTTTCGGGTTCTTGCGCTTCCTGCCATAATGGCACCTTGGCAACCGGTAAGCCGGCAACCCACGTCCAGACGACCGCCACTTGCGACTCCTGCCACAATTCATCGACCTGGATGGCGGCGCGCTTCGACCATAGTTCGATTACGGGCTCCTGTGCCTCATGCCACAATGGCTCCACGGCGACGGGCAAGCCCGCGACACATATTCCGACATCCGGCGCCTGTGATGACTGTCACGTCACGACGACCTGGACGAATGTTCGGTTTGACCACAGCTCGGTCACTGGCACTTGCGCATCCTGTCACAACGGAACGAGCGCGACGGGGAAGCCGCCCACACACATTCCCGTAACAGGCGCCTGCGACGATTGCCACGTCACGACGACCTGGACGAATGTTCGGTTTGACCACAGCACGGTCACTGGCACTTGCGCTTCCTGCCACAACGGGACAAGCGCGACCGGCAAGCCTCCGGGACATATCGCCACCACCGGTGCGTGTGACGATTGCCACGTCACGACATCATGGACGAACGTTCGGTTTGACCATAATTCGGTGACCGGTTCTTGCGCTTCCTGTCACAACGGAACGAGTGCAACGGGCAAGCCTGCCGGCCACATTGCGACGAGCGGCGCCTGTGACGATTGTCACGTGACGACGTCGTGGACCAATGTTCGCTTCGATCACAACTCTGTCACGGGTTCATGCGCATCCTGCCACAACGGAACGACTGCAACCGGAAAGCCTCCGGGACATATCGCGACCACCGGTGCCTGCGATGATTGTCACGTGACGACGTCGTGGACGAACGTTCGGTTTGACCACAATTCAGTGACCGGTTCATGCGCTTCCTGTCACAACGGAACGAGTGCAACGGGCAAGCCTGCCGGCCACATTGCGACGAGCGGTGCCTGTGACGATTGTCACGTGACGACGTCGTGGACCAATGTTCGCTTCGATCACAACTCTGTCACGGGTTCATGCGCATCCTGCCACAACGGAACGACTGCAACCGGAAAGCCTCCGGGACATATCGCGACCACCGGTGCCTGCGATGATTGTCACGTGACGACGTCGTGGACGAACGTTCGGTTTGACCACAATTCGGTGACCGGTTCATGCGCTTCCTGTCACAACGGCACGAGCGCGACCGGAAAGCCTCCGGGCCACATCGCCACGACGGGCGCATGTGACGATTGCCACGTGACGACGTCGTGGACGAACGTTCGGTTTGACCACAATTCAGTGACCGGTTCATGCGCTTCCTGTCACAACGGAACAAGCGCCACCGGCAAACCGCCAAACCACATCTCGACCAATGGTGCCTGTGATGACTGCCATGTCACGACCTCCTGGACGAATGTTCGCTTCGACCACAGTTCGGTAACTGGCTCTTGTGCATCCTGCCACAACGGCACTTCGGCAACCGGGAAACCCCCGACACATATTCCTTCGACCGCGACATGCGATGATTGTCACCTGACAACGTCCTGGACCAATGTCCGGGTGGATCACAATGCTGTTCTTGGCACCTGCAATTCCTGCCACAATGGCACGACTGCGACCGGGAAGCCCGCGTTCCACATTTCCACGAACGGTCAGTGCGATGAGTGCCATACCACGCTCGCGTGGATCCCTGCGAACTTCAATCATGACAGCGTGACAGGATCTTGTGCCTCTTGCCATAACGGGACCAGCGCAACCGGCAAGCCGGCGACGCATTTCCAGACAACGCTTCAGTGCGACGAGTGTCACAACACGACGAGCTGGACGACCATCCGGTTCACGCACAATAGCGGCGGATACCCCGGCGATCACCGCGCACGTCTGGACTGCGTTGATTGCCACAAGACCAATGCGCAGCAGGTGCCGTGGCCCAACCCGGCTTACGCGCCCGATTGTGCAGCATGCCACGCTGGCGATTTCCGCCCGGGCGAGCACAAGAAGGTCGATAGCCCACGGATCAACTACACGGTGTCAGAGCTGCGGGATTGTACGGGTGCCTGCCACACTTACAGCGACTCAAGCATGACCCGGATTACGAACACACGAAATTCACATCACCGCGTGAGTAGCGGCAGCTTTGACTGACATTGAAGGAAAGCGTCCATGACTGGTCCCAAGGCACCCAAACGTGCAGCCCGCATTGCGCTGCTCTCATCCGTGGCGATTGCCGGGGCAAATATTGGTCAAAGTGCTTATGCGCAGGTCATTCAGGATCGGTTCCTGTCCCGGGTGCAGGCAACGGAGCAGGGTGACTGCGCAACAATCACCGTCGAATTCAACGTGCCTGTTCAGTACCAGTCGCACTTTCCGGAAACAGGTGGTCGTGACCTCCGGATATCCGTTCAGCCCCTGAACTTTAACCGGTTCGGTCAGGGCGCTGGGGGAAGCTCAGAAAGTGCAAGGCCGCCGACCAGCAAAGTCGCAGGCATCCAGCAGATTACCTATGATGTACTGGATCCTGCCGGGCCGACACTGACGCTTCAGTTCGGGCATGAAGTGAGTTGGACGGTTGCGTCAGACAATGACGTCTCGCGGATCATCATTCAGGTGTCCTCTGCGGGGACAAACGGATGCGAAGCCGGCGTGGCGGGGGATCAGTCGCAGAACCAGATCGCACTCGCGAAGTCGGTGCTGGCAGTCACGCAGGTCGTTCCCGAAGCACTGGACCCGAATGGCTACTACGCCATCAACCTGGCTTCGACACGGGGCGACAAGCTGGACCCGGCCGAGATCAAACAGGTGCCGGCATTCTCCGATCATGTCGGATACACTTATGTGGCAGAAGAGAACGGCGCCACTTGGGCACGTCTCAGGCTCGGCACCTTTGCCACGCGCAGTGATGCAGAAGCCGCGCTGGCTGGGTTGGCTACAGATTACCCGGATGCATGGATCGTGCGACTGGACCGCCGGGAGAGGGACTATGTCTACCGCGCGTGGACGGCTGCGCGTGCTGTCCTGAGCGGAGGTGGCGCTGCCACAACGACGCACTTGCCGGTTCGTCCCGAAGCTGAAGCCATGCTGGTGGATGCCAGAGCAAAGTTTGCGGAAGAGAATTATCCGGAAGTGGTGCGGCTCACCAATTCGATCCTTCAGATGCCGGAAAATGCCGCATCTCCAGCCGCTCAGGAATTGCTCGGGATTGCACGGGAAAAGGCTGGCCAGCTTGCCCACGCCAAAGCCGAGTATGAGACCTTCCTGCAGAAATATCCGAATGATCCGGCTGCGCCGCGCGTGCGCCAGCGTTTGTCCGTCCTAGTGACAGGCGAAGAAGCGCCGGGGACGCTGACGGCATCGGGTGAGACGGAAAGTGAAAAAACAAAGATCCATGCCGACGCGACAGGAAGTCTGTCGGCGCTCTATCAGCGTGATGAGTCGGGCTACCGGTTCCAGGACTCGCCGATTGTAGGTGGGCCTGATGTCAATCCTGATCCGATCGAGACCAATCAGGTCAACCTCAATGAAATGTTGTATGGTGCAGACCTGAACCTGTCCCTGGGCACGGACCGGAACGAGGCCATCCTTCGTTTCTCCGGTCTCTATCGCGATGACTTTACGTCAGTGAACCCGAGGGATGAGTCATCGATCAGTTCACTATATCTGGATGTTTCCGACAGGAAGCTGGATGCCTCCATGCGTCTCGGTCGGCAGACCCGGAACACGGGCGGCGTTTTCGGTCGTTTCGATGGTGGGTATGCCGGGATGCAGGTGACGGACCGGATCAAGGTGAACGGCGTTGCCGGATTCCCGGTCCAGTCGTCGCGTGATATGAGCGTCAAAACGGACCGCAAGTTCTTCGCGACGAGCATCGACTATTCCGTCATCCCGGACGTGCTGGACACGACGGTCTATGTTCTGGATCAGACCTATGGCGATCTCAAAGATCGTCAGGCTGCGGGCTTCGAGTTCCGGTATTTCCAGGACAATAGAACGGCCTATGGCGTATTCGATTACGATACGCATTTCGGCCAGATGAACCTCGCCTTGCTGAACGGGACGCTCAAGTTCAAGGATGATTCCAGTGTGACTGTCGCGTTCGACTATCGCCGGTCACCCTTCCTGACGACACAGAACGCCATCTTCGGACAATTGGTGACTGATCCAAATGATCTTTTGACCACGTATACGGAAGATGAAGTCTACCAGCTCGCGGAGGACCGTACCGCGTATTCACGCTCTGCCTATGTGAGTGTCGCCAAGCCGCTGACGAAAAAGTTGCAGCTGAATTTCGATGTCATCGCGTCCAACGTCTCCAGCACCAAGGCATCGGCGGGCGTGGAAGCACAGCCGCCGACAGGGACAGAGGTATACTATTCGACCCAGCTCGTTGCGTCAGACCTTTTCAAAGAGGGGTCCATTGCCATCTTTGGTCTTCGCTACGCCAATCTGGCAACCTCGACACAGACGTCCTATCAGTTCAATGGAAGGCTGCCCGTGACGCGCTCGCTTCGTATCAGTCCGCGGTTGCGCATTGATGACCGGAAAAGCTCTGACGGCACGTTCTCGCGCACATCAGGGCGCGGATCGGTCGCCGCCACCTGGAGCCCGAAGCGCATGCTGCAATTCGAATTCGAAGGTGGCGGTGTCTTCTCTGACGGATCCAATACGTTTGGAACGAGCCAGGAGCAGGGCTATTTCCTGAGTTTCGGCATTCGTAAAGACTTCTGAGGCCTGGGGCGTCCGGGGCTCTGCGCCATTCCTCGGATTTATCTTCCCGTCGCATTCAGTTTGGCGGAGTGATCTGAAAAATTCCGTTTCTTCTGATGGATGCCCATCAAAGGAAACGAAGATCATGAAACCTGCAAACTCCGTCAGCCTGGTCGTCGCAGCTCTGTCCGCGTGTGCGATAGGCCTTTCGGCATGCGGACCTCCCGCCTCGCCAACACCCGGACAGGGCGCATCATCGCCAGCGCACACGGAAAGCGGCGGCGAGACGATCGGGCCAGACTATCTCGCCGGGCCCTGGTGCCATCTGTACACGAAGGCTGGCGACGATCGCGAGGAAGAGAACCGGAATTATATCTTCAGTGAAGATGGCACGTTTGCCTATCAGGTCAGCGAATACAATCCGGAGATCGGCGGCAAAGGCACCTATATGATCAATGGGGAACATATCTCCATTTCACCCGTGTTTTCGGCCTTCAAGCTGAAAGTGCTGGAAGTGCAGCCGGACGATCTGGTGCTCGATGTGGGTTTTGGCGCTGAGATCCATTTCGTACGCGGTGCCTGCGAGTAAGCAGGAGGCCGGGCAGTGGTTGGCGGATTTCGCCGAGCGATTGCGTTGACTCTGGTAGCCGAAAAATATGCTCACAAAGGATGAATGAATGACCTACCGTCCCGGATTCAGATCAGCTGTGTCGACCATACTCCTGCTCGCTGCCAGCGCGGGCTGCGCTCCCGGAGCGAGCATTGCTCAGGAAGTGCCTGCCGGCGCGTCGACGACCTCCGATGCTGGCGCGGAAGTGTACCTGCCGGAAGGGTTCCCGGAGACTTTCAGGTTTCCAGCAGGCAGCGTTCTCCTCAGCGCGAGTGGTGGAATGCCGCCTGAATATGCCAGCCGCAGCTATCTCGTAGAAGTGAAAGCCGACGTGACGAAAGCTGAAGCGGCCGAGTTCTTCCGCACCATGCTGGAGAAAGACAGGTTCGAAATCGTCAGCGAAGAAGAAGGCAATGCAACGGTGATTCGCTTCGACACCTACGGACTTGATGAGGGCAGCGTCATGATCGTGGACGGGTATGATGACGGCACGTCCATCTTCACAGTCTCCATGATTATGGACCCGGAGCCGGAATAGAAACGCGCCGCGCCTGTTGCATTTGCAATGGATCGCGGATTTATCTAACCCCAGATACCTCGCCGGATTGGGTTTCGGCACATGTTTGGGGAATGGCGTTCTTGGCAGAAGTCACCGGCAACGAGCACGCGGAAGGTTCCGGCGAACGAACGCTGGGCCTGTCCGATGAGCTGCTGGCCGAGACCTATGACCTGTTGCGCCGCATGGCTTCTCGCCAGCTCTCTGGCAAACGCCGCAGTGCGACGCTCAATACGACGCTGATCGTACATGAAGCCTGGCTGAAGCTGTCTCACAATGATGAGCGGCGTTTCAACGACAGGGACCACTATCTCGCCACCGCGTCGCAAGCCATGCGTCAGGTTCTGGTCGATCACGCGCGCAGGAAACTTGCGGAGAAGCGCGGGGCTGGCGCGGAACATGTCGATATCGACGAATATCCCGTTGCCGCCGGTCAGGCGGAGCGCCAGCTGCTCGATCTGGACGCCGCCCTTCAGGACCTCGCCAAGCGCGATCCGGACCTGGAGCAGATTGTCGAATGCCGCTTCTTCGCCGGATTGACCGTCAGTGAAACGGCACGGGTGCTTGGCCGGTCTGTGAGGACCGTAGAGCGTGACTGGGCGCGCGCGCGGACTTACCTGGCCGAATACCTGGCCCCCGACGCCTGAGCGCGCCGGGGACAGCAGCGGCGACGTTCACCATTTGAATATTTTGCGAACCAGTTTGCCAGCTTCCTGATTGGCCTTGTTGCGGACCTGCTGATCCGCTTCGCGGGCAGCCGCTTCTGCTGCCTGGTTGGCAACGTCACCGGTATAGTCGGTGACCGATCCGAAGATGCCGGTTTGCATGCCGTCCATCGACATGACCTGATAGCCTTCTGGAACTTCAAACAGCGCATCAGGTTGATCCGAGATTTTCAGACCGATCAGGTCGATGCTGACATTCTGTTCCGGTTCAGCCGGCGTTGTCAGCTTCATGCGCATGCGAACAGCGATTTTTTCCGGCGTGGTCCAGAAATCGCCGTTTGTCACAGCCCCACCGGATGAGCTTGCCTTGATGAAGTAGTGATCCGTCCTCAGGCCATTCACGGTTTCTTCTCCGATGAAACGTTTTTCAAGGACTGTGGTTTCCTCATCAAAGTCTGCCAGCGGGGATCTGGCCCTGTCATTACCGTATGGAATGGCCATGGCGACGCCTTGCTGCGGGGAGAGCGAGTAGAGCATCTTCTGATCGTCGCGCCAGATCTGGATCACTTGTTGACCTTGCATGGTCATTTCAGACCGGTTCTTGCCAAGTTTGGAGTGAATTTCCTGAATGAGGCTCATTTCGTTCGTTATGAGGGTGCGTTGAGCTTCATACGATACTGTGGGTGGCCCGAGGACGGCAATCTCCTGTGCCGAGACGGATGAGAGCGCGGGGAAAAGGGTGAGACTCGCGCAGACGAGCAGGGGTTTCAGGGACAGTTTCATGACGCCTCCTTTTTTGGTGCATGTCGGTCCACTTCCTCTCACGCAAAACAGCGCAGGACTCCGACATGCAGCGGGCAAAATATCCAATGGCGGATTTCAGCGTGTCGGTGCGTTGTGTTTGGCAAATGAGTGTCGCAAGCTGCATCCGTCCGGCGGATGTGGCGTAAAGCGCCAGCCGAAGCATAGAAGGAACAGGCGTGAGTTCAGCCGAAGCAGCCCGTTGGAGCATTCTGGATGCCGCCTTCACGAGCGCGCTGGATAGACCCGAATCCGAACGGCAGGCGTGGCTGCACAAGGAACTGGCGAGCGATCCGGATGCGCTCGCAGGTGTTCTGCAGCTTCTGCAGTGCGAAGAAAACAGTCGGGCGTGCTTCGATGACCTGCTGAGCATTCGTGACAGGGTTGCCGGGGATCTGGCGACACATCTGAGCGATGCCGCCGAAGACCCCCGCATCGGCGCGGACTATGGTCCATGGCGTATCCTGCGCCGGATCGCGTCAGGCGGACTGTCCGTCGTGTACGAGGCCTGCCGCAGTGATGGACGATATGAGCAATTGGTCGCCCTGAAGGTGATGCATGGCGGCATGCACAAGGGGGAGGCCATCCGGCACTTCCTCCGTGAGCGCCGCATTTTGTCGAGCCTGGATCATCCCGGTATTGTGCGGATTCTGGATGGTGGTGAAACAGCGACGGGTGCGCCATGGTTCGTCATGGACCTGGCCCCCGGAAAGCCCGTCACGGACTATTGCCGGGACAGTGGACTGGACCTCAACGCTCGCCTTTCCCTGCTGGCCGAGATCACTGATGCGGTGCAATCGGCGCATGCGCGGTTGGTGGTGCATAGAGACATAAAACCCGACAATATCATCGTATCGGAAGAGGGGCGCGCGCGGCTGCTGGACTTCGGTGTGTCTTCTCTCTTTGCAGAGGAGGGCGTTGAAGAGGCGGGCCATGCGATGACGCCGGGTTATGCATCGCCGGAGCAGCTGAGGCTTGAAACGGTCACAACGGCGAGCGACATCTGGCAGCTCGGCCGGGTGGCCCGCGAGATTTGTGAATCTTTCCAACCCTTGCCGGCGGACGTGCTTGCGGTGATCGATAGGGCGACTGCCGAGCGGGTTGAAGACCGATATGAGACGGCTGCAGGTCTCTCATCAGACTTGCGGAGGCTGGTCGAAGGACAGGCGCCACTCGCAAGACCAGATACTCGGATGCAGGCGCTCCTGCGTTTCATTCGTCGAAACAAGACCGCCACAGCGCTTGGAATTCTGCTTCTGTGTGGCCTGATAGGTTGGGGTGCAACCTTGTCTGTCCATGCCCGCGAGATGGAACGCCAGCGCGCCATTGCTGTGGCAGCAGCGGATCGGGCCGAGCGTGGCCGCTCTGTCCTGCTGGATCTGTTCCGCCGCCTCGATCCACTGGAGCGTGACGGCGTTCCATCGATGTTTGGGGGTGCAGACAGTCTGGTCGATCCAACGCTGACAGACGTACGCAACCGCCTGCCGGATGATCCGTTGCTGCAGGCAGAGCTGGTCGGCTGGGCAGCGCGTATCCGCCAGAGAGCCGATAATCTGGATGAGGCGCGCAGCCTGGCGCAGGAGAGCGTGGAGTTGCTTCGCGAGGCCGATGATATGCCGTCCACATCCTATGCTGCTGCGCTAGCCTATCTCGGACACCTGGACATGGAGCGCGGTGAAATGGCCCCCGCCAATGTCGAACTGGCAGAAGCCCTGTCGATCGCGACGGACGCGCCGCTGGACGATCCTCAGGCCTTCGAAGCGATCCTGTCTGCCGCATGGGCCGCTGGCTCCGATTGGCAGCGCGTGCGCGAACTCTTTGAGCTGGCCCTGCCGCGTGCGCTTGCAACTGGATCCGTGAACGGTGAGATCGAAGTGCGGTCCGGTCTCGGGCGCACCCTCGGCAATCTTGGCCTGATGGACGATGGCGAGGCCGGAATCCGCAAAGCACTGGCGATTGCGGAAGACGTGTATGGACCAGACCATCCGCGTCTCACTTTGCCACTGTCGGATCTCGGCCGTATGCTGAGTACGCTTGGGAGAAATGATGAAGCTGTTGCCGCGCATCAGCGGGCTGTCCGCATTGCGGTCATCAGTTATGGACCTGATTCAAAAGAGGCGCTTGAGCACCGGAACAATCTGGCTATTGCCCTTGCGGGAACCGGGCGGACAGAAGAGGCAATTGCGGAGCTGGAAACTCTGGTGGCGCTCTGGGAGCTGAATGAGGGACCGGAAAGCCTTTCCACCGGAGAGGCGCTTCAAAACCTCGCGGTTCAGCAATTCGTATCCGGGCGGCTTGAAGACGCGCTTGGTTCGCTTGAGCGGTCCGGCCCGATCTTCAAGGCCGAGTTGCCTGAAGGGAGCCCGCGACGGGTGTTTCCGGCCCTGACACGCTCAGCCGTGCTACTTGAGCTCGGGCACTACAGCGAAGCGGAAAATTCCGCACGCGAGGCGTATGACACGCTGACACTAACTCTGCCGAAGGGGCATTATGCCACCGAGATCGCGCGTTGCCGGATTGGTCTGGCGAAACTCGGTCTTGGTGACGCGGCTGCGGCCCGTCCGCTCCTGACCGACGCGCTGGCAGCCCTGGCGGATCAACTCACCGCGCCTCCGGCTTATGTCACCCAATGCGAGGTAGCGGGCCGGAAGCTCGGGATCGTCAAATAGAGTCCTGTTCCGCCTATTCGGTGCGGCTGCAGCGTTTCCTCCGCCACACGTTGGCGGATCCCGGCGGCCCTTTGCGTGGAAGGAAACAAAGGGAGGACCATGCATGGCGGCTATTCACTTTCGAAATCTGGTGATCGCAGGTCTCATCGCCAGTCTTGCTGCGTGTGGGGGCACCAGCGATGCCGATGCCCAGTCTGGCGCGCAGCAGGCCGTCAGGGATGGCAAAAAATCGATGTCTGATGCGCGTGCGAAGCTGAAAGAGCTGCGTGGCGACCGATCCGGTGACGGTACTCAGGCGGGGGTGGGCGAGCCTCTGCCGGATTGGTATCCGAAGGATATCTGGTTGCCTGAAGATTTTGCCCTTGCCTCGGCACAGAAGATTGGCTCCCGAACTTTCCTTGTGCGCGGAACGACCGAAATATCGACGACCGAACTTGTCGACGACTTTCGGGAAGAGCTTTCCAGTGCGGGATATAAAATATCGCCGTCAGAGCGGACGCCATCGCCCCTTCAGGTCCTGTTCAATCTGAACGGACTGGACAGCGGCCAGGTGATCGTCAGCGAAGTGAACGGCAAAACGGAAATCCGAATGAACTTCTCGAAGGACGTGCCGTGAGCCCGCTCGGGTGCGCGCATCGAAAGACGCACTTCAGGTTTGGAGGTTGATATCAAACGCCTCCGCGAAGCCGGAATGCCGCAAGAGCAGCTCAATGACTGGGATCGCTTCATTCGCGAGCAGCGCGGCATCCTTCCGCATCCCGGAATTGTGCTCGTCAGTGCCGAGGAGGGATCGACGCAGACCTGCTGGGCGATTTCGCGCAAAACGGGTGCAGTCTATGCGCTCCTGCCGAGCGGCAGCGGCGGAGGCGATTATCCGGCGCATATTCAAAAGCAGCTGGACGAGTTGGACCGGGTCATTGCCGGATTGAATTTGTTGATGACCGCCGTGGACCTTGCCGTCGGGCTGAACCCGATCGGGGCTTTCTCTCTGGGGATTGTCGCAGTCTACGGTCAGAATCTCGCCCGGATGTATGCGGCGGTCAGCCTGAGCATTATTCTGATGGACGCCAGCGGCATTGCACCGGCTCTGAAACGGGCCATGGCGAACATGTCATGTGAAATCACCAAGAGCCTTGAGCTGGCCTATTTTTCCGGCGCCGGAAAAGTTGCGGCAAGGGCTGTGACGATTTTCACAACGGCAGAGAATGTGATTGGCCTGGCAGGCGGCTCAACACCGTTTAGCTGCCCAATGTAGCTTACTCGGCCGTAGCTTACTCAGCCTGCGATGGAGACCAGCCTGGATGTTCTGCCTGGGCAAATAATCTGTCGATGTCCACGGCGGCTTCCACACCGTCCGCAAGCGCATCGAGTGCAGACTCAATAGTGGCGCCATAGTTGAGATTGGTATCCGCGCGCCCACCCGCGCGAGTGATCCAGGCGCGGCGGAAGTCGTCCTTCTGGAATGCGCCGTGCAGATATGTTCCTTCGATCCGCCCGTCTGCGGTTCGGGCGCCTTCGGGTTGGCCTTGAAGCGAGAACAGGGGGCGCTCTGTATCCGGTCCGCTGGTCGCCCCGGAATGGATTTCATATCCGGAAACCGCCTCACCGCTCAGCGCGCAAGCGCCGCCCGCTTCCTGCACCTGCTTGAGCGGCGTCATCCGGGTTTCCACGTCGAGCAGTCCCAGACCCGGTGCTTCGCCTGCAACGCCGTCTATCCCATCCGGATCCATGATCCGCTGGCCGAGCATCTGGTATCCGCCGCAAATACCGAGCACACGTCCGCCCTGGCGCGCATGGGAAATCACGTCATGGTCCCAGCCCTGCGCCCGCAGAAAGGCGAGATCGCCAAGCGTGGACTTTGTGCCGAAGAGGATGATGACATCCGCTTCTCTCGGAATGGGGTGGCCCGGTGGCACCCAGCGAAAATCCACACCGGGTTCCAGCCTTAGCGGGTCGGCATCATCAAAGTTTGCCATGCGCGACAGCATCGGCGCGGCGATGCAAAGCCCATTGCCGGTCCGACTCACAGGTGTTTCCAGCGTCACGGCGTCTTCTGCCGGAAGACGAGCCGTTGCCGCCAGCCAGGGAATGACCCCGAGGCAGGGCCAGCCCGTGCGCTGTTCGATTGCCATCACGCCGTCATCGAACAGGCGCGGATCGCCTCGGAACTTGTTGACCAGAAAGCTGCGCACCATCGCTGCATCCGCAGGGTCGATGACGGCCTTTGTGCCCACAAGGCTGGCGATGACGCCGCCGCGGTCAATATCCCCGATCAGACACACGGGCACGCCGGCTTTGCGCGCAAAGCCCATATTGGCGATGTCCCGGTCGCGGAGATTGATCTCTGCCGGGCTGCCTGCCCCCTCGACGATGATCATGTCGTAGGTGCTGGCCAGACGGTTGAAGCTTTCCATGACGGCGTCCAGCAACAGGCCGCGGCGGGCCATATAGCTCGCTGCATCCAGTGTCTGGGTGACCTTGCCATGAACGATGATCTGCGCGCTACGGTCTGTTTCCGGCTTCAACAGGACGGGATTAAAGTTGGTATGCGGTGCAAGACCCGCGGCAATCGCTTGCAGGGCCTGGGCGCGACCAATTTCTCCGCCATCAGGGCAGGCGGCTGCATTGTTGGACATGTTCTGCGGCTTGAACGGGGCGACGCTCAGTCCGCGACGGCGTGCAATCCGGCACAGAGCAGCGGTCAGAACGGACTTGCCGACATCTGAGCCCGTCCCTTGCAGCATGAGTGCCCGTGCCGTCATCTTGCGTCCTGCTTGTTCACACCCCGGCAATCAGGGCTTGTTCGTCAAGGCAATAGCCGAGGCTGACGATCCGTTCCAGACATGACGCTCCATTGGCTTGCAGCGGGTGGGGGAACCACAAGCCGGATGCGGGCACGTCACAGGCGGATCATCAGCCTCGGCCTGACGCGGCGCCTAGTAACGAATCCTCAGGCCGACCGAGCCGGAAAGGCCGGGCGTCCCGTATCCGAGGATTTGCTGATAGTGCGCGTCAAACAGGTTCTCGATCCGGCCATACAGCTCGATCATGTCGGTCAGCTCATAGCTGCCTGTCAGGTCCACACGGGTCCAGCTATCGAGTGTGGTGCCGTCCGTATTGGCTTCTTCGCCATTGTATCGCAGCAGGATCGCGCCGGAAAATGCGCCTGCCGGATCGAGCGAAACGGTCACGTCGCCGGTGTGTTCCGGGATGCGGGCCAGTTTGTTGCCATTGCCGTCTTCTGCATCGATATAGGCATAGTTCGCCGACACGCCGAGCCAGTTCACGAACTGGTAGGAGCCGGTCAGTTCGACGCCCTTGGACTTGACCAGAGCGATGTTGTCGTAACCTGCCGTGTAGGAGAAATCAATCATGTTCTCCGTCTCCTGATCAAACAGGCTGACAGCTGCTTGGATACGGCCATCTTCTGACGACCAGTCAAGGCCGATATCGTAGGCCTCCGACGATTCGGGCTTGAGATTGCCGTTTGGCTCGGTCAGGCCGCAGAAGGAACAGATATAGGTCGACTGGAAAATGCTGGGTGCCTTGAAACCCTGGCCCCAGCTGGCACGAAGGATGAGCTGATCTGTCGCGCTATAGGCTGCTGCCACGCGGCCTGTGGTTTCCGATCCGAATTTCTCGTGATCGTCCACGCGCACGCCGCCGGTCAGGGTCAGTTTTTCAACAGGCTTGAATTCGTAGAGGCCGAAGAGGCCATCAATCGAAGAGTCTTCGCCGTTCGCCGTTGTTTCTTCCCGTTCTGCGCCGAAGGCCAGCTTGTTGCGGTCATCCACTGTGAACGTGCCCTGATAGCGATACAGGTTGCGATCCCCTTCAGCCGAATAGCTCTGTGCGCCATTGGTGAAGTTCTTGCGCGAGATGTCTGAATAGCCGACGAGGAGGAGGTTCTCGAACCGGCCATCCAGCAGCGGCACTTTGAGCGAGACGTTGCCCGAAAGGGTCTCGGTCTGCGTGTTTTCGTTGCCGTCGCCGATGCTGCCTTGAGCGCCGTAGGTGTAGCTGTCGAAGTCGGCGTTCGCCTCGTTCCAGAGCAGCGTGCTTTCCAGACGGATCTTGTTTGGCAGGTTCAGACCACCACGGGCCGAGATGGTTTTCGAATCATAGCCGTCATCATCCGGATTGCCGTTGGCTTCATCGGCTTTCGAGATGCCGTCCGAGGAGATACCCGTTGCGGCGATCCGGAAATCACCGATGTCGCCGGCATTGCTGACAGATCCGCCTGCGCGGAACGTGTTGAACGATCCGTATTCGCCGAACAGGTTTCCGCCGAGGCCTTCGCCTGCGCGCTTGGTCGTGATGGAAACAACGCCGCCGATGGCGTCGCTGCCCCACAGCGTCGATTGAGGCCCCTTGAGCACTTCGATACGCTCAATATTCTCCGTATCGAGATAGGCGAAGTTGAAGCTGCCATCGGTTACAGCAGGGTCGCCGACTGGCACGCCGTCAACGAGCACAAGCGTTTGACCGGTGGCGGCGCCGCGGATGCGAACGCTGGCTGCGCCACCATAGCTGCCATTCTGGTTGACGGTTACGCCGGGTGCGGATGCAACAGCATCAACAGCGAAGTCGAAGCCGAGTTTTGTAATGTCTTCAGCCGTGATGATGCTGACGCTCGTGCCGATTTCGGCTTCTGTCTGGTTGAGACGTGAGCCTTCCACGATGATCGTATCGAGTTTGATGTCCTGTGTGTCGACTTCATCGGCATAGACGGGCAGGGCAACGCTCAGAAGAGCTGCGCCGAGCAGGGCGGTTTTGGACGGATTCATAAGGTCAATTCCTTCGGCACCCCGCCGCCCAGATGACAGGTGCACTTGATAACGACATGCTGACCTCATGGAGAACCATGTGGGCGGCCAGGTTTTGCGAATGTCGTTACAAAGGAGAGGCGGTCAGCCTTCCTGCGCACTAAGAGCTCTTCCCGGCCTCAGGGCGAACGACGCGATGGCAGGTCTCCTGGCTCACCGATCAATGCTTCAGGCCGTCTTCCCAGTGCCCGAGGGCTCCAGTGACTTAATTGGCCGTCAGCTCCTGGCTAACAGTTGCGGGTACAGCACCGGATTTACACCGGCTTCCCTCTTAGCCCCCCGTTACGAGGGCACCATCTGCGGCATCTGATGTTGCAAGTCCAAAATTCTGTCAACAGGAATATGAGCTGCAGGATGCCATTCACTTGACAACAGCATGAGAGACAAACGTGACCCAGCTTTGAGGTGTCGAGCACCAGATGCCGTTTGAGTCTGGACAGGCGGCAGGCTTTGGCTATTTCATGAATGGCATGAGTCAGCACCACGACCTTCTTGTCGCGCTTCGGAAAATCACCCGCGCCATCGACCTCCATTCAAAAAAGCTCGCCAAGGAAACGGGGTTGACCGCACCTCAACTCCTTGTGCTTCAGAGCGTGGCCAATGCCAGCCGTGCGAAACCGAGTGACGTCGCCAAGCAGGTGCACCTGTCACAGGCCACGATCACCTCAATTGTCGACAGGCTGGTGCGGGACGGACTGGTCGTCCGCCAACGCAGCGATCAGGACCGGCGCAGTCTCGAAATTGTTCTTACCAAGGAAGGTGAGACACGCCTCGCAAACGCGCCCGAATTGCTTCAGCAGGGCTTCCTGGCCACGTTTGATGGCCTGGCAGACTGGGAAAAGTCACAGCTCGTTTCCAGTATGCAGAGGATCGCGACCATGATGGATGCAGAAAACCTCGACGCTGCTCCGATCCTGCAAGTCGGGGATATTTCCGGGGCAGACTCTTAGCGGGTTTCGATCTGTTCCAACTCGCTATCGGGCGGCGTGTCCCAGTGAATGTGCCGGCCATCCAGTACGACAATATTGTCGCGGCTGATAATCGTCGCGTTCGTCTGGAAGCCCAGAAGCTGCTTGGTCGGGATGTCCTTGTTCCGGGCCAGGATCAGCGTCTCTTCCGCTGTGAAATTGGCGAGGCCGCGCGCCCGTTCGTTCCCGTTATCGTCATAGATGTGCAAGACGTCGCCGCGCACGAACGTGCCCTGAATGGACTGAATGTCTTCCCGCAACACACCGCGTTCCTTGCGGCAAAGCGCATCGGCGCAGGCTTCAGAGACGACGAGGCTGCCAGCCATCTGAAGGCGGTCCGTCAGCCAGGCTGTCCAGTCTGAAGCCGGCTTCGCATTGGCGATGCATCTCGTGTGTTTGCGTGTGCCGTCCAGCAGGGACATGACGGGCCGTTCGGCTTCGCCATTCCCGATAATCGTGGTGCAGCCGGCATTCTGGGCCATGTTCGCGGCCTGCATCTTGGTCAGCATGCCTCCGCTGCCGAGGCTGCTGACACCCTTCGTCACTTCCAGGAACTCGGTCACATCATTGACCGTCTCGACAAGCTCGGCGCCCGGTTCGGATGGGTCGCGTGTGTAGAGGCCGTCAACGCAGGTCAGGATTACCAGCGTTTCGGCTTGCACCATCTGAGCAACTTTTGCGGCGAGGCGGTCATTGTCGCCGACGCGGATTTCTTCGGTCGTTATGGAATCGTTCTCGTTGACGATAGGTGTAATACCGGCCTGAAGCAGTCTGTGCACTGTGTTTTTGGTGTTCAGGAAGCGGCGGCGGTCTTCCAGGTCTCTCAGCGTGACCAAAACCTGCGCGATGTCGAACCCGAACTCATGCGCAACCTGTTTGTAGGCATTCAGAAGAATCGGCATACCGCACGCCGCCGCCGCCTGCTTGTCGCGAAGGCCCGCGGTCTCCGGCGTTTCGCCAATCGTGCTCAGCCCAAGCGCGACGGCGCCAGACGAGCAGATCAGCACTTCGTATCCATCGTCGCGAAGGTCTTTCACATCGCTCAGCAGCTGCTGGATGAATGCCCACCGAGGGGTGAGCAATTCCGAATTTGCCAGCAGGCTGGATCCGATCTTTATGACGATACGCTTCGATTTTGGCACGAATGCCTCCTTTATTTTTGAGGCTACGACCTAGGCTGCGTCGGGGCATTTCGCAATGCAATTAGAGCACAAAGTATTAAGCTCAACGCATGTGACGCCGCCTCGGGTCTGAAATAATGGAACATTCTCCATATGTAGCCGTTCCAGGTATGGCATTTCAAGATTTGCCAAAGAAGCTCCTGACTTAATAATTTGAATTCTAAATAAAATGAACATATGTCGGGGGCGTTAATCCAAGGAGATTCTATGCGCGTATTGATGATTGGCTGTGGAAACATGGGAGCCTCGCTGCTCACCCGCTGGGTGGAGCTGCCTGGCACATCCTTTTCGGTCGTCGATCCCGCAACCAATTTCTCTGATCCGCGTGTAAAGATCTTCAGATCCGCAGATACTGTCGAGGGCGATGCGTTCGACTTGCTGGTCATTGCGGTCAAACCACAGATGATCGCGGACGCCATGCCGGCATACTTGAAGCTGGTACGGGTCGATGCGCCCGCCTTGTCCATTGCTGCGGGTGTTTCCTGCGCGAGGCTGGAATCAGTCGTGGGTCCGCGTCCGATCATCCGTGTAATGCCAAACCTGCCTGCGAAGATCGGCAAAGGGGTCAGCGGTGTCTACTTCAACGCAAACACGTCAGACGCTGAAAAAGACAAGACGCGCGAGATGATGCGCGCCGCAGGTGCTGTTGTCGAAGTCGATGACGAGGATGGCCTCGATCGTGTGACTGCCGTTGCAGGCAGTGGCCCCGGATATGTCTTCGAAATCGCACGGGCCTATGTCGAGGCCGCAAAGAAACTCGGATTCGGAGACGAACAGGCGCGTACGCTCGTGCTTGGCACCCTTGCGGGCGCTGTGGAAATGGCGGCTGGCAGCACGGATGACCTTGCTGACATGCGCAACGCCGTGACCAGCAAGGCCGGGACGACCGAGGCGGGCCTGAATGCCCTCAACGGAGACGGGCATCTCTCGAAACTGATGGAAGCAGCGACCCAGGCTGCGTATGAGCGCGCCGTCGAGCTGCGCTGATCCATCTGCAACCTGAAACTCAGATAAACGGACAAGCTATGACCAGCCCGGAAAGCAAAGCGACAGCGCACGTCAGAGAGCTCTGCGAACGCGCGAAGTCTGCGGCGCGCGTGATCGCCGCCGCGACAACAGACCAAAAGAACAAAGCCCTCACCGAAGCTGCCGCCATGCTGCGGGCGCGTATGAGTGATGTGCTCAGGGCCAACGCGAAAGACGTGGCCGAAGTAGCAGGCAAGAAGCCTGAGGCCTTCATAGATCGTCTGACGCTGACCGAAGAGCGTATCGAAGCGATGGCTTCCGCGCTGGAAGAGATCGCGAAATTGCCTGACCCAGTCGGGCGTATCCTTGCGGAGTTCAACCGTCCCAACGGTTTGAAGATTGAGCGCGTTGCGTGCCCCATCGGTGTGATCGGAATGATTTACGAGTCCCGTCCAAATGTCGGGGCAGATGCAAGCGCGCTTTGCCTGAAATCCGGCAACGCGATCATCTTGCGGGGAGGGGCCGAGAGCCGAGAATCCACGCAAGTGATTGTGGACTGCATGCAGGCGGGCCTGAAAGCAGCGGGTTTGCCGGTGGATGCTGTACAGACGGTCCAGACGACGAACCGGGCCGCCGTGACTGCGCTGCTCAACGCTGTTGGCTATGTTGACCTGGTCATCCCGCGCGGTGGCCGTGGTCTGGTTGAACTTATCCGTAATGAAGCAAAGGTGCCGACGCTGCTGCACCTGGACGGCAATTGCCATAGCTACATCCACGAGGCCGCCGACATCGAAAAGGCCGTTCGCGTTATTCAGAATGCGAAACTGCGCCGGACGGGCATCTGCGGGGCAACGGAAAGTGTGGTCGTTGACCGTTCCATTGCGGCCAAGGCCATCCCGGCTTTGTCCAACAAGCTGCAGGATTGCGAAATCCGCGGCGATGCAGACGCTTGTGCCATCGATAGCCGCATCGTACCGGCCAGCGAAGAAGACTGGGATCAGGAATATCTCGACAAGATCATCTCGGTCAGGACCGTGGACGGGCTGGGCGAAGCCATCGACTTCATCAGCGCGCACTCGTCCGGGCATACAGATGCCATCATGACCGAGGATGTGGACGTGGCGCGCCGCTTCCTGACGGCTATCGACAGCGCCGTTGTCATGCACAATGCGTCGACCCAGTTCTCGGACGGGGGCGAGTTCGGCATGGGGGCCGAAATCGGTATTGCGACGGGCAAGATGCATGCGCGTGGCCCGGTGGGCCTTGAGCAACTGACCAGTTTCAAATACCTCGTGCATGGGGATGGTCAGGTACGTAGCTGATCCAACTGATTTTAGAGCGTTTGCTGCGACAGCGCAGACGGCAATTATCATAAGAAAAAGCGGGCACCATGAATCACGAAGCTCTTATCTCTCTCGCCATCTATTTTGTGCTGATGCTTGCAATCGGCCTCTATGCCTATCGCAAGTCCACCAGCGACGTTTCCGAATACATGCTGGGCGGGCGGAAATTGCACCCGGCCGTGGGGGCGCTGTCGGCGGGCGCATCGGATATGAGCGGCTGGATGCTGATGGGCCTTCCGGGGGCAATCTTTGTCTCGGGGCTCAGCGCAGCCTGGATCGCTGTCGGCCTCATCATCGGGGCCTATCTGAACTATCGTTTCGTCGCCCCACGCCTGCGCGTCTATACCGAGATGGCGGATGACGCGATCACGATCCCGGACTTTTTCGAGAAACGCTTCCACGACAAGTCGCACGCGCTTCGCGTTCTGTCGTCCATCGTGATTGTGATCTTCTTTACGCTGTATACGTCCGCCGGCATTGTCGCCGGTGGCAAACTGTTTGAAGCCTCGTTCGGGCTGGACTACCAGCTGGGGCTCTTCCTCACCGCAGGTGTTGTGGTCGCTTACACCCTGTTTGGCGGCTTCCTCGCGGTCAGCCTGACCGACTTCGTGCAGGGTTGTATCATGTTCCTGGCGCTGGTCCTGGTACCGGTGGTCACATATTTCGTTCTGAAGAACGAAGGTGACTGGGCGCCAGCTGCTGCGTCGGTTGATCCTGGTTACTTCGGGTTCTGGCCCAAGGGCATGACCATTATGGGAGTCATCTCACTGTTGGCCTGGGGGCTCGGCTATTTCGGTCAGCCGCATATCATTGTCCGCTTCATGGCGATCCGCTCCCTCAAGGACATCGCGACGGCGCGCTATATCGGCATGAGTTGGATGATCGTGACCGTCATCGGTGCTGTCCTGACCGGCATCATGGGCTACGCCTATGCCTATGCGCACGGCATTGCTGTCGACGACCCGGAGACCATTTTTATCATCCTGTCGCAGGTTCTGTTCCATCCGCTGGTCGCGGGCTTCCTGCTGGCCGCCATTCTGGCCGCGATCATGAGCACGATCTCGTCCCAGCTGCTGGTCTCCTCCAGCTCGCTGACAGAGGACTTCTACAAGACCTTCCTGCGCAAGGAAGCGAGCCAGGGCGAACTCGTTCTGGTCGGTCGCATCTCGGTTCTCGTTGTCTCTCTCGTTGCCATCGGGCTGGCGTTCGACAGGTCGAGCAACATCCTGTCCCTGGTGAGTAATGCCTGGGCCGGTTTTGGTGCAGCCTTCGGACCGCTCGTTCTCCTCAGCCTGTATTGGCGGGGTCTGACGCGGGATGGCGCCTTGGCGGGCATGATTGTCGGTGCCGTAACTGTGCTGTTCTGGCTCTACGCACCGATCGAGATTGATGGCAAATCTCTGTCCACCATCATCTACGAGATCATACCAGGCTTCTTCCTGGGTGGCGCGGCGGCCATTGCGGTCAGCCTGTTCGGCCGGAACGTGAAGCCGCATGTTGTGACGCGCTACGGTGAAATGGAAAAGGTCATGAACGACCATTTCGATGCCACCACTGAGAAACAATAGCGCGAGTATAAGCAGCTCAGGCGGGCTTATCGCAATCGAGATTCGGAGCGGGCGGAACAGAGGCACATAATCGGGAAGACGATCTTCTGATGGCGTATCGATGTTGCGTCTGTGGTCGCGGGTCGCAAACAACAAATGCCCGAACCTGACAGTCTGTCAGACTCGGGCATTTGACCGGTTGATCTGCCTGTAAAGTGTACTATTTCTCGCCGGCAGGGATCAGCGATCTGAGTTCCATGACCAGTGGCGTCCGGAAGCCGACCTGAGCGTTGGCGACCTCGAATTTCAGGGCAATGTCTGCTTCAATCCCCTTCATCCGAACCGCGACAGGCGTACGGCTTTCGCGCTTTGCATAGACGGCATCGCCCGTGTTCTGGAAGGTTTCGTCGCTCATGTTTATGAGCGTGAAGTCAATCGGACATGCATTGACGATATCAACGTTCAAGACGGTGTATTTGCCGTCAAATGCCTCCGGTACAAGGCTCAGACAGCCCCCGACAAATGCCTTCATATTGTCTTCCCGGCCGAGCAGGTCATTGTGCGACCAGGCAACGGTGTTTCCATCCAGCAGGGCCTGTTTGAATGCGGCTTGTGAGCGGTCTTTCGAGAGAACAAGGGTCATGGGCCGGTGCCCGCCCGTGCCGGCATTATGGGTCCAGTCGACCAGGCCGTGAATGTCCGACGTCCCCAGGACTGTCAGATGATTGTCGAGCGCGATCTGCAGGGCATGCTCAGAATGACCGTCAAGCGTTCCATTGATGACTTCGAGGCCTTGCAGCAGACCTTCCTTGATCAGGTCCTTGTGATAGTCGGTCAACCGGGCGATGCCGTCGGGCGACTGCGGCAACCAGTTCGGGTGATTGAGGAAGACAAAGGCCCCCTGCGCTCTGGCCGCTTTCATCGCGTCCTTTGGATCATCGACCAGAAGCGCATTTGCGTCCTTCAGGAAGATCGCGTTGATGTGGCCATGGGGCGGGCCACGGGTCACTTCGGCACCGTTGATGATCATCAGATCATCGTATTCAGCCTTGCTGGCCTTCTCGCTGGCGATTTCATAAGAGCGGTTCCGGTCAGGGTGCGGAATATCGGCTTTGTGCGGCTGATGCTCGAGGTGCTCGGTGACGGCCATGAATTCGAGACCGTCACGATGCGCTTCCGCTGCGCGGAGGGATGGCCATACCTCACCATCCGAAAAGACAGAGTGGGTGTGGAGGTCAGCGGCCAGGACAACACGTCCGTCTGGCGTATCCGGAAAGTCCACGGCGCGTTCGTGAGCCAGGGCTGGCAGCGTGAGAAACGTACCGGCGAGCAGCGCCGATGTCAGTTTGGTTTTCATCATGAATCCCTTTCGTCTGGGAGAGAAGAACACATCACCCTCACATGAGGATGACGTCACATATCTTTCGTGCGCACCTCGGTATCTGTCGTGACCAGAGAGTCCGGACGTCCGGAATCCTCGACAATGCGGAACTCGGCTTGGCAATTGTCCTTGGTAAATGTGGCGCGCAGGTATCCCCGCTTTTTGCCATTCAGATAGGAGACATGCGGATTGGCGTCGCGCACGATCTCCATGTCGCGTGCCCAGGGACAGGAGGACGAGATCGAGCTGCCGACCAATTCGTGTCCCACGCGGCGTGACGTCTGATCAAACGGCGTCTCATAGACTGTCGAGGCCATTGCCGTGTGCCAGTCGCCGGTCAGGAAAACCGGATTGGACACACCATCGGCCAGTGTCTCGGACAAGCGCTTGCGCGCGGCCGGGTAGCCGTCCCAGCTGTCCATATTGGTCACCGGTGCCTCAGTGTAGCGATACGGCGTATACCACACTTGTGTTGCGATCACATTGAACGGAGCGGGTGAGGTCTTCAGCGAGTTTGTCAGCCAGGCCTCCTGCGCGGCACCCATCATCGTGCGTTCCGGATCCAGCGCCTCGTCGCAAAGGGGTTTGCGGCCATCCCCGCAAGGTTGATCGGATCGGAACTGCCGCGTGTCGAGCAGGTGAATGAGCGCGGGACCCATATGGTACTTTCCATACAGCTGAAGGGTCGCTCTCATCTTGTGAAAAGTGGGTGGGGCCTCGATGGGCATGTGTTCATAATACGCTTTGAACGCAGCATATCTCCTGATCTGAAACTCAAGCGGTGTCTGCTTTTCCGGATCTTGTGGTGTATCGGAGGCCCAGTTATTGTCGACCTCGTGATCGTCCATAGCGACAATCCATGGGGCCACCGCATGAGCCGCCTGCAGGTGCGGGTCGGAGCGGTAGAGCGCGTGACGGTTGCGGTAATCCCATAGCGTGGTGATTTCATTGCTGTTGTGCTGGCGGACGATTTCGAACAGGCGCCGCTCGCCGCCGCCGACATCACGCATTTGGGCGCCCAGTGCCGAGATTCCGCCTTCGTAGATATAGTCACCGGTATGGATCACGCAGTCCGGTACCCATTCGGCCATGTCGCGATAGGCGGCGTAGTATCCGGTTTCGTAGTGCTGGCAGCTGGCCAGTGCGACCCTGGCTTCGGGTGCATTCGGGTCTGTTGTGCGGGTGCGGCCAATGACACTTTCCTCATCGCCATAGTAGAATTGATAGAAGTATTCCCGGCCTGGTTTCAGGCCTGTCACCTTGTAGTGAACCGAGTGGGCGTCTTCATCCGACGTGCGGACGATTTCGTCCCGTACTGTGTTACGCATGGCTTCATCCGTGCACACGCGAACGCGGATTTCGGCAATACCGGCTGGCATGCCGCCGCCATTCAACGGATCAGGCGCCAGACGGGTCCACAGGATGAAGCCATCCAGCTTCGGTGTGCCGGAGGCGACCCCCAGCGTGAAGTGCGGTTTGCCCCCTTGGGCATAGGCCATTTTGGGCAGCCAGAGTGCCGCGCTGGTAGAGGCCAGGAACAGACGTCGGGAAAACATGAGTCACCTCAGCAGGATCATGATGGGACAAAGGGCGGGTGGGGCATGCGACTTGGAAAGCGGCCTGCGCCGGAAATAAGGAAGACCCGACCAGTGGGGAAAAACTGGCCGGGTCTTGAGTGCGGTTAGAACGAATATTCGTACTGGATCCAGAAGGATCGCGGTTTACCGTTCCAGCCGTACTGCCGGTAATAGGCGCTGTCATTCGGGCCGATCTCGCCCCGGATGGCTGCCCGGTCACGTGAGTAGCTGGAGCCACCAGAGGCCCGTTCGAAATAATCCTCGCCGAGAAGGTTCACACCGCGGATCAGGATGCGGTGCTGGTTCTCATCGCCCAGGAAGTACTGGACTGAGCCGTTGAGGACGAAATAGTCACCGAAGTTCAGGTCTTCCACGACCCGCTTTCCGTTGGCATCAACCATTCGGGCAAGGCTGGTGCCGGCATAGGCCCATTCCGGCCCTTGGAAGCGCGGATTGAGCGAGAAGATCCATTTATCGTTCGGGGTGTAGGACATGAGGCCCGAAAGGGTCCATTCCGGACGCTCCGAAGACTGACGGAGTTTGGCGCTGCCTGCGCGGCCGGGAACGACATAGTCAAGATCAGTTGTCGTTCCGTCAAGGCGGGCAAACGTACCTTCGACCGGGTTCGGCTCCAGCGATTCCATGTCGGTGTAGCTGAAGTCAGCTTGCCATTTGTCGAAGTCGAACGCGACGTCGATGGTCAGGCCCTGGATGTCCTGCTGGGCAAGGGCATTGACGGCCACCGATTCACTGGGATCGGAAAGGCCTTTGGCCGCCGTCGCGCAAAATTCGTTCGGCGCAATGATACTGCGGCGAGCCTGCTGGATGGCGGTCGTATCATTGGTCAAATTGTTGAACAGCGGGTTGGCGACGTCGTTTGCGTATTCAAGGCAGACTGCACCGACGGCACGATTGGAGAACAGGTTGTTGATCTCCGTCTTGAAGTAGCCGAGTTCGACGTTGTAAGTACCGCCGAAGATTTCCCCGTCGATACCCGCGCCGACATTGAACGCATCCACTTCCTGCGGCTTCAGGCCAGGGTTGATGTTTGCGCCGGCCCCGAAGGCGCCAATCTCGTCAATCTTCGGCAGGCTGTAGGAAGTACCGCCAGATGCACGGCCGTAGAAGCCGCCGCCGATGTTCTGACGCAGGCCGACTTTCCACACGGTCTGGTCGTCGAAATTGTCGTTGAAGTCCTGACGGCCTGCGAACGAACCGCTGAAGCCGTCGAGAACCGGTAAAGACAGGCGCAGGTCGCCATAGACGCCCGTGCTTGTCAGTTTGACATCCCGCACCCCGAAGGAATCGTCAGAATTGTCCTTGTAGCTTGTGTTCTGAACCCCCGCGACAACTTCGACATACTCGTTGAATGTGTAGGTCGCCCGAGCATTGAAGCCATAATCGACATAACCGGACTCCCGCTGGTCGGTCGTGCCGAAGCCTTTGGTGAGGCCGCCGTCGCCGAAGCTGGCGGTGGACTGGACGACATAGCCGATCGGTGCACCGATCGGGAACGGGTTCTCCAGGGTGCCATAGGGCTGGCCATAGAACGGGCTGTTTTTGTCCTGGTTGATGTAGAAGCTGCTGCCGCCGTTCCATTTGTCGTCTCCGGCGCTGCCGGCGTTTCCATACGGGTTGGTGACACAGCCTGCGGGCAGGCCGGGAATGGATGCTGCGAAGGCCTCATAGGCGGCTGCGGTCTTGAAGCTGGTGATGCCCTGACCAGACGCGATCGCCTGGATATCAGCCGGCAGGTCACCGAGGCGCGGGATCTGACAGATCCGGGCGTCGATTTCGTTGTTCTTCAGCTGCGGGTCCTGATAGTGGGCCTCGAAGTTGATCTTCAGCTTGTCACTGAAGCGGTGCTTAAACTCCGCATTATAGATCGGGAATTCCGTGAAGTTCGGCTGGAAGACCGTGCTTTCGGGAAACGAGTCCCGGAAGTCGATTGTGGAATAGGAAGCGCCCAGGCGAAGTTCTGTTTCCGGGCCCATCTGCCAGAGATATTTGATGCCGAGGCTGTTATAGCTGTAAGGGAATTCGTGACGGCCGCCGAGGGCCAGCACATTGTCGCCATAGGCTTCCTTGCTGAACAGTTCGTGCGCATCGGTCTCGTAGGAGCGGCCAAACACGAGGATCGAGTGCTTGCCGTCCTTGTCGAGCGGGAAGGACATGTTCCCATACATCTCACGGGTCTTGAACGCGCCGGAATAGACGCCGAACTGGCCCTTTGTCGTGCCGTCCGGTTCCTTGGTGCGGACGCTGACAACGCCGAGACCGCCATTCGAACCGAAATAGAGGCTGTTGCCGCCGCGATAGACTTCGACGGTGTCGATCATGCGCGGGTCAATGGCGGTTGCGGGCCACAGGTCTTCCAGCGGGGAAGAGCGGTCGAAGAAAGGCACGCCATCGACAAGGAGAAGCGTGTCCCGGTCGGTGCCGCCATCTATACGGATGGTGAATTCGCCTTCGTCCGGCGAGTAACCTATGTTCGCGCCACGGATCAAGCCAGAGGCGAGTTCGCCGAAATTGGTGAAGCCGCCGGTTTCGATCTCATCAGAGCTGATCAGCTGAACCTGGGTGCCGAACGCCGCGAAGTCGACGGCGATGTCAGAGGTCAGAGCATCGACGGCCTGGCCTTCAACGCGGATTGTTTCAAGCCGGCGCGTATCTTCTCCATCCGCTTCCGGTTCAGCAATGGCGGCCTGGATAGCGGTCGACGCCATCAATGCGCTCAAGCAGAATTTTATACTGCTGGTCAGTTTAAGTCTCATAGCTGGTGTGTCTCCATCTAACCCCATCACCCGCCGGACATCGACGAGCCGGGCGCGGACGGCCGTTTGGTCCCTCCTCGCCACACCGCCGATTTAGACAGGCATCGCAACACTTCTGTGAAGTTTGAATAAAATTGGTATGAATAGTATTTACAACAAACGTGGTTTGTAATTGAGGAAAACTCAATACGGGATACGAACTCTGGAGAGATGCATGGCTCACGGCCCGATGCCTAATTCCCCAACCGAAATCGCGCGTGTGGCGCAAACTGCCCGGGGCTTCCTTGTCGATTGGGATGGCTGTTGCGCCATCGACAACCAGCTGACCCCATGGGCAGCAGCCTTTCTGCGCACCCATCAGGCGCGTACAGCCATTGTTTCCAACAACTCATCTAATACCATTGATGACTTTCTGGTGGTCCTGAGGAAATCGGGCGTTCAGATGTACCGGAACCAGATCGTGTTGGCCGGTGTTGAGGCGATCGACCGGGCATCCTTGGCGGGGCAGGTGGAGGTCATGGTGCTGGGCGATCCGCGCATGCGGGCGGTTGCACGGAACCTGGGGATCCGTCTCAACCGGGATGAGGCCGATATTGTCGTCCTGTTACGGGATACGCGGTTCAGTTACAGCCGGTTGGAGCGGGCGGCGAATGCCCTGCGCAAAGGCGCGCGGCTGATCCTGTCCAATCCAGACCTCACGCATCCGGGGAGTGAAGGCTGGATCAAGCCGGAGACGGGGGCGCTGCTCGCGGCGCTCGGATCCTGCGTGGATCTGGACAAGGTGGACGTGGACGTGGTCGGCAAGCCGTCGCCGGCACTCTACCTGAAGGCTTGCGACGCGCTGGAGCTTGGTCCCGAAGACGTCATCATGCTGGGAGACAATCCTGCGACCGATCTTGCCGGAGCGCAGGCGCTGGGGATCCGTTCGCTTCTGACGCGGGCTGATGCACCGGAAGTGTTCGAGACGTTGCGCCAGGTAGTAGGCGGCTAGAAGCGCTTCAGGGACAAAACATCGAATGTTTTCTTAAGTGTATCCGTGGCACGATCATAGTCGGCGAGGGCGAGCGCGGCGATCAGCGCGTCGAGGACGCAGAGCTGGGCGATCCGGCTGGTCATGGCCTCGGTCCGGAACTTGGTCTCGCGGGCCATGGTGAACAGTTTTACATCGGCATAGGCCTGCAATGGCGAGCTTGAGAAATTCGTCACGATGATCGTCTTCGCGCCGGCTTCCTTGGCGAGCCGGGTTGCCGCGAGTGTCTCGTGTGTTGAACCCGAATGCGAAATGGTCAGTACGGCAACATTCGGCCCGGTTCGTGAGGCGCTGATTGCCTGAATGTGGCTATCGACCACGACTTTTGCGTCGATTCCGATGCGCAGCATCCGATACTGGGCGTCTTCGGCAATCGGGGCGGATGAGCCGATTCCATAGATCTCGACCCGGTCGGCTGCGCGGATAACCCGGACAGCTTCGTCCACCGCGTCTGCGTCGAGAATAGAGAGCGTATCGCGCAGGGCCTGGATGCCTGCGTGAAACATTTTCTGGCATACGGTAGGCGTCGGGTCCGAGGGGCGAAGGTCTTCATGGATGAACTGCACCGGCTGCACGACTTCCTGCGCGAGGCTCAGTTTCAGCTGCTGGAACCCCGACAGGTCCAGTTGGCGGCAGAGGTTGATCACGCTGCCGTCACTGGCCCCTGTCGCCTCGGCCAGTTCGGTGACCGACATGCCCACCACCTGGCGGGGGTTTTCCAAGATAAAGTCCGCTATGGAGCGTGTGCTCGGCCCAAGCGATGTGTGGCGGACGCGGATGCGGGTCATCACATTGTCGACAATCGGAAGATCTGCTCTCTTTTTGGTTGCCGCTTTGCGCCTGGGAATGCTCTCGGACATTTATTGCTCCGTCTGGTGGGTCATTCAAATTGAACTATACTCAATATAAGTCAACAATACGCCGATTTCGTTACGCCAGTGTCACAACTGACTGCTATCTGCTTTTGACAGGATATTGCGGCGCACAAATGTGTGCCGCCCAACGGGAAAGAGGCAAGAATGCGCTTCGCGCTGATCGTTTCAGTCCTAATCGGACTCTGGTCATTCGGCCTTCCGGCTGTGGCGCAACGCACCGGTTCGGCCGCCAGCCCCCTCCGTGTCCTGCTCATTCCCGCTGATGGTGGCACCGAGGATGGCACAAAGGCAGATTTCCTGCCGCTGTTCGACGCCATCACGCGGACCAGCGGCATCCATTTCGACGTTCAGACCGGGCAAAGCTATTCCGCTGTGATTGAAGGCATGTGCGCCGGTCAGGCAGAGATCGCCTGGCTCGGGCCGGTCTCGTTTGTTGAAGCGCGCAACCGCGGCTGCGCGGAGTTCCTGGCCATTGAAGAGCGCGACGGCAGCTCGACCTATTATGCCGGTGTTTTCGTCCGCGCCTCGTCCGGCATCGACACGCCGGCAGATCTTGCCGGAAAGTCGCTGGCGCTTGGTTCCCAGCACTCGGCCAGCGCCTATTCCTATCCGCTCGCGATGATCGCCGAGATGGGGGTGGACCCTCTGCGCGATCTCTCTGCCATCCGGATCACCGGCAGCCACGCAAACAGTCTTCTGGCGCTCAACAACAATCTGGTTGATGCGGCGGGGGCGTCCTTTGTCTCTTTTGAACGGGCCGTCAATCAGGGGGGGCTGGACGCCTCATTGTTCCGTCTTCTGATGAAGTCAGACCCAATTCCCAATCCGCCCATTGCGATGAATCCCACCTTGCCCGACGAGGTCAAGGCAGCGCTCCGCACGTCAATGCGGCAGGCGCATGAGGCCCCCGGCATACGCCCGGACTCCATTCGCGGCTATGGCGGCAAACAGGTCGACCGCTACAATACTGCCGTGTCCGATACGCTGTTCGATGACATGGCCGAGACGATCGGCTTCATCGATCAGGACTATCAGGCCGCCATTCTCCAGAAGTCCGGTTCCTGATCCGGTGTCTGGAAATGCCAGCACACGCAGGAAAGACCTTCCTCAAGTGTCCAGTCCGGACAGGGCTGTCTTGAAGATTCACGCTGCTCGCAAAACCTATCTCAATGGGCCTGTCGTGCTGAGTAGCGTGTCGTTGCGTATCGACCCCGGCTCATTCTGTGTTGTCCTGGGCGCGTCGGGATCCGGCAAGACGACTTTGCTGCGCTCGGTCATTGGCCTGACCCCGCTTGACGCAGGAGAGGTCACAGTCAGCGGCACGCGCCTTTCGCCCAGGACTCTGCGCCGCATCCGGCGCACGATCGGCATGGTTCATCAGGATTTCGGCTTGTCCGCCCGTCTGACTGTGGCGCAAAACGTCATGGCGGGCACGGCGCCCGGCCTGCCCATCTGGCGGCTGATGCTGCAGGCCTATCCCAAATCGGTTCAAGCAAAGGCGTGCGCCCTGCTGGCGCGTGTCGGGTTGAATGAAACTCAGATCAACCGCCCTGTCAGCGGTCTTTCGGGCGGCCAGAAGCAGCGGGTCGGCATTGCCCGTGCCCTGATCAACAGCCCGACTCTGGTTCTTGCCGACGAACCTGTTGCCAGCCTCGATCCTCAAACTGCGCATGATGTATTGGCCCTGCTTCGGGAGGCCGCACAGGAGCAGGGCGCTGCCGTGCTGTGTTCCCTCCACCAGATTAACCTGTCCCGCGCCTTTGCAGACCGTATCGTTGGGCTGCGGCATGGTGAGATCGTGTTCGACGGCCCCCCGATGCAACTGACGCAGGACATGCTCAACCGCATTTTCGGGGCGCAGCGTGAGCACCTCTCACCCGCAGTCGCGGTGGCCTGACATGTCAGACGCAATAGCGGCCAAAGCAGCGAGCCCAGCACACTGGTTGGTGAAACCCGCCTATGGCTGGAAAACGGTCCTCCTGATCATCGTCACCTTGGCGCTCCTATCTGTGTCGGCCGGGCGCATGGAACTGCACAGACTGTCGAACCAATTGGGAGAGTTCGTGCAAGCGAGCGTCGGCCTGAAGGAATCCTCACAGGTTGGGCGTGGCATCGCCAGCGTAACCAGTCAGATGTATCCCATTGCGATTGCCGAGCGCACGCCGGTTTCGCTGATCAACAATTTCGACCCCGAACACCTGCCGCTATTCTCGCATCTGGAAACGGATGCCGTTGAGGAAACGGCGCTCAATCCCGAAACCCTGCAAATGACCAACAGGACGATTGAGAAAACCTTCCTTGTCGAACCTGCCGGATACCTCACCTTCACGCTCGGCAAGATGGTCGAGACGGTGGAAATGGCGATCTGGGCCAGCCTGTTCGCCGTGGTGATGAGCCTGCCACTGTCATGGGTCGCGGCGCGCAACTTCACGCCGCATCCGGTTTTCTATGCCGCCGCGCGCACATTCATCTCCTTCCTGCGGGCAGTGCCGGAATTGATCAGCGCATTGTTCCTGGTATTGGCATTCGGCTTTGGTGCCATTGCGGGCATTCTTGCGCTGGCGCTGCACAGTGTCGGCTTTCTGGCAAAATTCTTCGCTGAGGAAATCGAGGCAGCCGACAAGGTGCCGCAGGATGCGGTGCGAGCGACCGGCGCCGGTGATCTTGCTGTGCTTCGGCTGGCCGTGCTGCCGCAAGTCCTGCCCAGTTATACAGCGCTGACCTTCTACATTCTGGATCGTAATATCCGCATGGGCACGGTGATCGGTCTCGTCGGAGCAGGCGGGATCGGGCAGGAACTGAAAGGCCGCTACGACATGTTCCAATATGACCATGTCGCAACCATCCTGCTGATCATTTTCGTGTCGGTTCTGCTGCTCGACGGACTTGCTGCCAACATAAGACGCAAGCTGATCTAGGCGGGGGGTGATGTTGGCCCTGTCGGATCGGCGCGCAGGTCTCCAACACGTGTGTGCACCCTTGTAATTCCTGCGCCTGTTGTCGCTGCAGCGCAGAGGCCATGCGCGTCATGTTGGGAAAGCGGTTGTTAATCCTCCCGGATGGCGTTCCGGTCGATCCTTCGCGCATGACGGAGCACCGCGCATTCATCGACAAGGGACTGAAAGCCGCCGAAGCGGAAGTGGCCGATGCGGTGGCCATGGCGAACCTGCATCTGAAGCCGGACACCCTCACGAAGTCTCTCAGACAGCGCTGCATGGCCCGCTACAGGCAGGTCGCGGTGATTGTCCGGCGCCTGATCTTCCTGCTGGCTCTGTCTATTCAGCTCGCGCCCGCCCGGCCACGTGCACAGCGACAGGCCGCAAGTCAGCCCGGCGTGGAAGACGTGACAGCTTCGTTCGGGCCGCAACTGGGCGCGTTCAAACTGGCACCGGCGAAAATCACACCGCGTCCGGAGAGCTTTGCCGCTGCCGCGGGTAAAAAGCCGGCCGGGCCTGTGACCGCCGGTCCCCTGATCGTCCGGATTTGTCTGCTGCTAAAAGCCATCCGCGAGCCGGACGCCCATGCCCGTCGTCTCGCCTTTACGCTTCGGCGCTGGCGCACGCGGGGAGAGTCAAAACCTTTCATCGGGCCCTCGGCAGGCCAGCACAAGCTGCGCGCCGAACTGGGCCTCGTGGCCGGTCTCCTGCCCAAACTGCTCGGCCCGGCCATGGAAGACTGGACCAACACGAGCTGAACGCGTCGCGCAATTTGCACGCAATGCCGGAGCGCCTGAGGGCGCTGCCGGTCACACGTGTTGGCCTCAGGCCTGACCGGCCTGCAGTTCGGCGCTCAGACGGTCGCGCAGGTCGCGCTTGACGAATTTGCCGCTGGCATTGCGGGGCAGGGAGTCAACCAGGAACCAGACATAGCGCGGCACTTTGTGCTTCGCCGCGATCGAGGCGCAATGAGCGCGGAATTCGTCCGCACTCAGCTTTTCGCCTGGTTTCAGCACGATGGCGATGCCGACTTCCTCGCCCAGCCGGTCATCTGCGACGCCGAACACGCTGCACTCGGCAACAGCGGGGTGACGATAGGCAATCGACTCGACTTCGGCGCAATAGACATTCTCGCCGCCGCGCAGGACCATGTCCTTCTTGCGGTCGACGATGAAGATGAAGCCATCCTTGTCGATGCGGGCAATATCGCCGGTATGCAGCCAGCCATCGGTGATCGATTCTGCGGTCGCTTCCGGACGGTTGATATAGCCCTTGATGACGGAGGAGCCTTTGACCCAAAGCTCGCCGATTTCGCCGGGGAGAACGGTTTCGCCCAGTTCGTCTACGCATTTGGCTTCAAAGTTCGGCATGGCCGGGCCGGCGCTGTCCGGCTTGTCGACGAAGAAGTCACCGGTGACAGACGTGATGATCCCGCAAGTCTCCGTCATGCCGTATCCCGTGCTCGGCCGCGCGGTCGCGACACCTGATTCAATCTTCAGCACCAGATCCGGAGGCACCTGGGCGCCGCCGCCAGAAAGTTGGGTCAGGCTGGACGTGTCCGTCGTGGCAAAGTCCGGATGATTGATCAGCTCGCGCGCCATGACCGGAACGCCGCTCATGCTGGTTACGCGCTCGCGTGCGATCAGCTTCAGCGCTTCCCCGGCTTCCCAGCGGTACATCAGGACGAGCGTTCCGCCCGAATAGGTGCCGACATAGGCGCCGCAATTATTGGCAGTCACGTGGAACAGCGGTGTGGTCAGCAGGACAACCGGCGGCGGCGGATCGGCCGGCGGCTCAACTCCGGTGGCGTATTTTGTGGCAAAGGCCGTCGAGGTGGCCCCGTAGATCAGATTGTAGAGATTGGCGACGCATCCGCGCTGGGTCAGCTGCGCGCCCTTGGGAAAGCCCGTCGTGCCGGACGTGTAGAAGATGCAGGCATCGGATTCCGGGTCGACATCGACCTCCGGCATCTCGCCGCCATGCGCGATGACATCGCTCCACGCGATCATATTGGACGGCATATCCGGAATGCGGACGCCGACCAGATCCATGGAGCCTGCCAGATCCGGACGCTCGTTCAGCCGGGCGAGGCGCTCGGCATCGAGGAACAGGACCTTTGGTTCGGAATCCTTCAGCGCATATTCCATCTCCTCAGCCGTCCACCAGGCATTCATGCCGACGACCGTGATGCCGGTCGAAACGCAGGCCCAGTAGATCAGCATCCATTCCGGATAGTTGCGCATCGCGATGGCGATTCGATCACCCGCTTTGACGCCCCGGCTGGCGAGCCAGGCTGCGACGGCGTTCACCCGTTCATGGGATTCGGCATAGGTGAGGCGCTCGCCTTCGTAGACGAGATAGGTCCGGTCAGCGAACGCTTCGGTGGCGAGCCAGACTTCGCGAACGCTTTTCGGGGCATTCTTGTAGATACGAAGCGTGTTGCCGAAGATTTCGGCTTCGGCGATTTCGAAGTCGCCGCCCGGTCCGGTCAGTTCCTGGCGTGCTTTCAGAAGTTCGGCGTAGTGCATGGCGCTCCCCAGACTATTTTTGGGGATCATACATGCCTGACCCGCCAAGGAAATGATTGGCGTAGGGGCAAGCAGAGAGCATATCCGCAGCAGATGACACTGGCCGGACGTCTTGCGTGGTTACGACGGCGCCAGACAGAAAATCTCGCTCAGAAAGCGAGATTTTCGATGAAAATGCAGTCAGCTGTGGATGGTTCAGGTGTGCGAGCGGGACCTGCCCTTGTTTCCGAATTTAGAATGATTATAGAAACGGGGCGCGGCGGAGGAATCGTTGGCTGCGGGTCTGAACGTGCAATAACTATAATAGAGGCACGTCTTTATGTCCCGCACAAATTAGGACACTAGCCACTAGGGGCGGATATTGGATCCACCCCGGCAGCAAGAACAGACGGAGCCATAATGTCGCTGATCAATACCGAAATTAAGCCCTTCAAGGCCGAAGCTTTCAAGCAAGGCAAATTCGTTTCCGTGAGCGAAGCGGACGTGAAGGGAAAGTGGGCGATCTTCTTCTTCTACCCGGCAGACTTCACCTTCGTTTGCCCGACCGAGCTGGAAGACCTCCAGTCGGAATACGCAGCCCTGAAAAGCATGGGCGTTGAGGTTTACTCTGTGTCGACGGACACGCATTTCAGCCACAAGGCCTGGCACGAAACCTCGCCGGCCATCGGCAAGATCGAATACTTCATGCTGGGCGACCCGACCGGCGCGATCACTCGCAACTTCGACAATATGCGCGAAGAAATGGGCCTGGCTGACCGCGGCACGTTCGTGGTTGACCCTGATGGCGTAATCCAGGTGATCGAAGTGACCTGCGAAGGCGTTGGCCGCAACGCTGCGGAACTCGTCCGCAAAGTCAAAGCTGCCCAGTACGTCCGGAACAATCCTGGCCAGGTCTGCCCGGCGAAATGGGAAGAGGGCGAAGCTACGCTCGCTCCGTCGCTGGAACTCGTCGGCAAGATCTGATCTGACGCTGCCAATAAGCTCAGCCGGCCTGTGTTTCATACGGCCGGCTGGGTTTCCCTTCTTTCGCAGGAATTGCGCCCGGCCGCCGGGCGCGCACTTTATGTTTGCAGGAGATGCCGCATGTTGGATGCCAATCTGAAAGCCCAGCTCAAGACCTATATGGAAAACATCCGGCGTCCGGTCGAACTGGTCGCTGCGCTGGATGACAGCAAAGGTAGCCGGGACCTCGAACAGCTCCTGCAGGAAATCTCTGAGCTTTCCGACAAGGTCAACTGGACGCGCGGCGAAGATGCACGCGCGCCATCCTTTTCGATCACCACGCCTGAAGCGGATATCAGCCTGCGCTTTGCCGGCCTGCCGCTCGGCCACGAATTCACTTCGCTTGTCCTCGCGCTGCTTCAGGTCGGCGGCCATCCGCCAAAGGTCGATGCGGAGATCATCGAGCAGATCAAGGCGCTGGAAGGCCCTTACGCCTTCGAGACCTATTTCTCGCTATCCTGCCAGAACTGCCCGGACGTGGTTCAAGCCCTGAACCTGATGGCCGTGCTGAACCCGAAGATCAGCCACACAGCGATCGATGGCGCTCTGTTCAAAAGCGAAGTCGAAGCGCGCGAAGTGATGGCCGTTCCGACTGTCTATCTGAACGGCGATGTCTTCGGTTCTGGCCGGATGGAGATCGAGCAGATCCTCGCGAAGCTCGACACAGGCGCCGGCGCAAAGATGGCGGCGAAAATCGCCGAGAAAGCACCGTTTGATGTTCTCGTCATCGGTGGCGGACCTGCTGGCGCTGCAGCGGCGATCTATGCTGCGCGCAAAGGCATCCGGACGGGTATCGCAGCGGAGCGCCTTGGCGGTCAGGTGCTGGATACGATGGGCATCGAAAACCTGATCTCCGTGCCGTACACGGAAGGGCCGAAGCTGGCCACCGCCATCGAAACCCACATCAAGGACTATGAGATTGATGTGATGAACCTTCAGACGGCCGCCAGGCTGATCCCGGCCGGCAAGGAAGGCGGGCTTCATGAAGTGAAGCTGGAAAGCGGCGCGAGCCTCAAATCAAAGACCCTGATCCTGACCACCGGCGCCCGCTGGCGCCAGATGGGCGTGCCGGGCGAAGAGCAGTACCGCAACAAGGGTGTCGCCTATTGCCCCCACTGCGATGGCCCGCTCTACAAGGGCAAACGCGTGGCCGTGATCGGCGGCGGCAATTCCGGCGTTGAAGCCGCCATCGACCTTGCGGGCCTTGTCGCCCATGTCACACTGATCGAGTTCGACACGCAACTGCGCGCGGACGCGGTCCTGCAGAACAAGCTGCGCAGCCTGCCCAATGTCGACATCATCACATCGGCGATGACGACTGAAGTGCTTGGCGACGGATCAAAGGTGACGGGGCTGATCTACAAGGACCGCAATACGGGTGCGAGCCATGAGGTCGCTCTGGAAGGTATCTTTGTCCAGATCGGACTTGTGCCGAACACGGAATGGCTACGTGGCTCAATCGAACTGTCCGAGCGCGGCGAGATCGTGACTGATCTGCGCGGCCAGACGTCTATCCCCGGCGTGTTCGCAGCCGGTGACGTGACAACGACGCCTTACAAGCAGATCGTCATCTCGATGGGCGAGGGCGCCAAGGCGGCGCTTTCGGCCTTCGACTATCTGATTCGTCTGGTTCCGGTGAACGCAGTTGAGCTGGAAAACGCCTAGTCAGTTAGACTCGGTCTTCAGCCTTTCACTGTCAGCCTTGAGGCGAGGAAGGCGTGTCCGTCTACCATGCGGCGGACTTCATCCTGCCTCGGTTCCAGGCTCCAGTCGCCCTTGTCGACGGAGCCGCCGAGCAGGATGCCGGTCTTGCGCGGGAAGGAATACAGCAGGCCATGCTCCGGCGTGCTGCCCGCATAGCCATACTCGATATTGCTTTGCGGCAGGAGGAAACTCAGCTGGCCGCGCGCCGGGACGATGCTCTCGTCGCCAAACACTTTACCCGAACCGAGACCCATGCAGTTGACGATATTGGTCTCGGCCAGATTTTCGAGATCGGCTTCGGACTCGAAGGTTTTTTCCCGCATCTTTCCGCCAGCCGCGAGGAAGTCGTTGACCAGTGCGCGCAGGTAAATGTCAGGGTCAATCATCAGCGTATAGAAGGCGTCATAGTAAGCGAACCCGAACGGTCCGCCCGGCCGGTTGCGAACAAGGCCCGGATAGAGCGCGTCTCCACCGACATAGGGACGGTCCGTATTGATCGGGGTGTCACTGAAGGAATACTGCCGGATCCAGTACACGCCGTATTTCGAATCGTTCGCAAAGCGGATGAAGCGGTTGAACGCGATACGCGAGGCAAGGTCCAGCATGGCCAGAGTCTCCGGTGTGACCTGATCGCCTTCGTAAAGGGTCACAGGATGCCACATGGCACCGGCTACGTTTGATGTTGTGTTGGGCGGAAAATCTTTCGCGTAGATGGTGACATTCGCGCCGGCACGTTGAAGCAGTGTTGCGGTGGACAGACCGATCACGCCAGACCCCAGCACAGCGACGCTGTCGTAGTTGCTTTGTTTGGCCAGCGTTGCGGCGAGTTCTGCCACGCCCCATGAGAGAGACACACCGCCGCCGCCATGTCCGTAATTGTGGACGACGTTCTTTGAGCCCACTTTGACCGCTTCAAGGCGCGGCCCCGGTTTGCGGAAGGGGCGAAGGCCAACAATCGTGCGGGTGACGCGATTCATGGAAGAGATAATCGGCTGCATCGGTGCGCCGATCGGCTGGACGAGAGCCTCCCCGGTTGCCGGCGGTGACGCGAAGCCAGACGTCGTCGTGCAACCGGAAAGCGCCGCAACGCCAAGTCCTGCGCCAGAAGCGAGAAAGTCTCTGCGTTTCATTTTGCCTCCGCTCCGCATGTGATCAGATTTTGAGTTTTTGAGTTTTTGAGTTTTTGAGTTTTTGTGTTTCGCGCTTGGAGGTCAAGCGCTCGCAAGTACAGGTCGCAGCTAAGAGTAAAATCTGCCCGGCTTCGGTGCGATCTCAGTCATGGCCGCGACAGCGCCAGCATGAAAATCGAGCGATTCCTGATCAGGTGACGATCCCGGACAGGCCTGTTTCTGCCATCTTATTGGTCACAGGCGAAACAGGATCGATCAAACCGGGCCTTGTTACGCGGTTGACGACCGGTCCTGCACTTGGCGTGCGCGTATCGTGCTCTCAAGGTCTCTCTGTAGCATTGCTCCCAAAGGGCATTCAGAGAGATGGCGTCGAAGGAAATCAGAGAACAGGTCCTGGAGGAGGAGCAGTCGCGCGCTGACTCCTTGCCCGCAGATTCGTGGAGACACCAGGTTCTGATCCTTGCCAGCGATAGCGAAACGGCAGAGCGAGTCGCCGCTGGCCTGGATGGCAGGCCATATCATACGGAAATCTCGGACGGACGGGAGTGGGAGGCCGGGCGGTTGCGCCTGATCGGGGCCAGCCTGATCGTCCTGGCGTCGCCTGAGGCGGATCTGGCCCTTCTGGAAAACATTTTGACGATGCGGCGATTCCGGTCGGTGCCGATCATTGTGTTTGTCGACCGCGGGTCGCGCGCGGATATGATGCGTGCGCTGAAGCTCGGCGTGAGTGCATATATCGTCGATGGACTAAAGCCCGAGCGGATTCCAGCCATCATTGATGTTGCTGCAGAGCGGTATGCTCTGACAATGGGTCTCCTCAATGAACTTCAAAAATCGAAGGAAGACCTTGCTGCGCGCAAGACGATTGAGAAGGCCAAAGGCCTGCTGATGTTAAAGAGCGGTCTCTCAGAGCAGGATGTCTACGATTCCATGCGACGACTTGCGATGACGCAAGGAAAGCCGATGCGTGAAGTCGCCGACGCCATTCTGGCGATATTCGCAATTTTTCCATAATTGATCTCGAGTCCTGGCCCTCGAAGGGATGTCGTGAGTGCCGAGACTTTGTGCGTTGCCCTGTGTGCAGTGCACAAAAGCGCGACGAGATGCAGATTCAGACTCGGTAACGACTTGTTTCGAATTGGCTTTGCAGCGCTGCAAAGGACAGCTTGATCACACGTCAGCAAATCCAAGCACCAACAGCGGTGCTCAGAGCAGCCTGCTGACGAGAGGGCTCAACGGCGAGTCCAACCAAACAATTCAGGAAGTCAGTTGCCCTGGGTGTGCAGTCCAGGGGGGAAGGCTGACGTGTGCTCGACAACAGGGGGCAGTTGGAACCGCATGGTCGGTTCGGCTGCAGAAAGGGAAGTAAAAGTGCAGTTTAGGTCATATTTGAAATGTGCCGTTTCATCAGCGGTTCTCGGCGTGATGGTTACCGGGGGGGTAGCCCACGCAGAGCCGGATGCGCCGGATGAAACATCCGTACAGGAAAAAGTCATTGTCACCGGTTCGCGGGGGAAGGCCCGCTCCGTTATGGATTCCCCGGTGCCGGTTGACGTCCTCAGCGGCGATGAAATCAACGACGTACCGTTCACGGATGCCAACGACATCCTGAAGACGCTCGTGCCGTCTTATTCTCTCAGCCGCCAGCCGATTTCGGACGGTGGTACTTTCATCCGCCCGGCAACGCTGCGTGGGATGCCAACAGACAAGACCCTGGTGCTGGTGAACTCGAAGCGCCGGCATCGCGCGGCTCTGGTCCAGATCGGTGGATCGGGCACTCAGGGGCCGGATGTTGCGACCATTCCGGCGATCGCTCTCAAGAGCGTTGAAGTCCTGCGCGACGGCGCCGCAGCTCAGTACGGCTCGGACGCCATTGCAGGCGTTATCAACTTCATTCTCAAGGACTCTCCTGAAGGCGGCTCGTTCAGCGCCGATTTCGGCCAGTACTATGAAGGGGACGGTTTCAACTCGACTCTGGCTGGCAATTTCGGCCTTGGTCTTGGGGATAAAGGCTTCGTCAACGTCTCGGCAGAATTTTCAAATGCCGACGCGACTGTGCGTGCGGTGCCCTATTGCGAAAGCTGGGTGTGTACCGACCCGTCCAATCCAGCCTTTCCGGGCCCGATCAATACGTCCATCGCGGGCTATTCCTACGACTCCTTCCTCGCGGGTCTTTCCTCTGCTGACTATAGTGGCTCCGGAGTCGTCCAACCCTGGGGACAGCCACCCTCCAAGGCGCTCCGGACTTTTGTGAACGCCGGTTACGATTTTGGTGGGTTTGAAGCCTATGGATTCGGCAACTATTCGAAATCTGAAGCCGATGGCGGCTTCTTTTATCGCTACCCCGGAAACGGTACGATTGAGAACATTCGTCTGGAAGACGGATCGCTCTGGTCGTCTCTGTTCTTCTTCCCCGGCGGTTTCACGCCGCGCTTCTTCGGCACCGTGATCGACTATTCAGGTGTTGGTGGTATTCGCGGAGAATGGGACAACGGGATAACGTATGATCTCAGCGCGCGTCTCGGCCACAACGAGATCAATTATACACTGAAGAACACGGTGAACCCATCCATGGGCGACCAGTCGCCGACCAGTTTTCATCCAGGCGATCTGATCAACGAAGAGAAGCAGCTTCAGGCGGATTTCTCGAAAGAGTTTGAATTCGGCCTTTCCAGCCCGCTCCTGTTTGCTTTCGGCGCCAGCTACATGGACGAGTCCTACGAACTGGTAGGCGGTGACTACAATTCCTACATTGACGGGCCATACTCGCTGCCAGATCCGTGGGGCTTCTGTGATGCCGGTGCGCCGACGGCAGCTGGCGCAGCAGTCATTGCGAATGGGTCCACGCTGGACTGTGCAGACACCAGCGATCCTGTCTACAAGGCACTTGGTGTGGGTTCCAATGGCTTCCCAGGTTACTCGCCAGAGTTCTCCGGAGAATACACGCGTGATTCCTATGCGATCTACGGTGATCTCAGCGCCGACGTAACGGACGCCTTGTTCCTGCAGGGGGCTATTCGCTTCGAAGATTATTCGGACTTCGACTCCGAACTGGTCTGGAAAGTCGCCGGCCGGTACGAGTTCTCGCCGAACTTCGCCCTGCGCGGTTCCGTGGGCACTGGTTTCCGCGCGCCAACGCCGGGTCAACAGGGGACGACCAACGTGTCGACCCGCCTGCCGAACGGCTTCCCGGTGGCAACCGGTCTGTTCCCGGCTGGCGGCGAAATTGCGGGTGCGCTGGGTGCGAGCCCGCTCAAGCCTGAGAAGTCCACGAACTATACACTGGGCTTCACCTCGTCGTTCGATGCCTTCACGTTGACGGTGGATTACTACAGGATCGATCTGGAAGACCGGGTGAATGCGATCTCGACCAAGAATGTGTCGACTGATCCAGGTTCTGGTGCTGCCTATGACAACTATCTCGCCCTTGTCGGGGCCGGGGTTGTCGGTGCTGAATCGATTGGCGGCGTGTTCTACTTTGCCAACGCATTCGATACGAAGACCGAAGGGGTCGATATTGTCGGAACCTATTCGAAAGACTGGGCCAATGGCTCTTCCACCAGCCTGACGGGTTCCATAAACTACAACAAGACCGAGTTTGATGGTCCTGTCGGATCTGTGTTCAACGCTGAGGATCAGTATGATTTCATCAACTATGATCCGAAATTGCGCGGTGTCTTCTCGGTCACCCACGAAACCGGGCCGTTCACCTTGTTGGCGCGCGCCAATTACTATGGTGAGTCAACCAACTCCGATACTGGCGGCCCTAACGGCACGCTGAGGTATCAGGATTACGGTGCCAAGGTTCAGATCGATCTTGAGGGCTCTGCCCAGGTTTCGGAAGCCGTGAAAATATCCCTCGGTGCCCGCAACGCTTTCGACGAGTATCCGGATGAGAAAGCTTTGGGTGACAACTGCTGTGGCCGAATCTACCGGTCCGGCGACGTCATCGACTGGCAGGGCGGCTACTACTACGTCAAACTGCTCGCCAAGTTCTGATGCCAAAACCAGCCTGCCTGCCCCCAAAAGGGGCAGGCAGTATTTTGTGAGGAGGGATAGCGCTATCCCTCCTTGCTTCGTTGGGAGGGCGCGCATTGATAGACGTCACACACAAAGCAAAAAAACGAAAAAATACATGTCGGGAAGTGAAGTAGACTACCTATACGTTGCCGAGATGGTAGGTGTCCTGATGGCGGCAGGTCTGGCCGCCGGCTTTGTCGCAGGATTGTTCGGAATTGGCGGGGGATTCGTCGTTGTGCCAGCATTGCTGCTGGTTTTTCCATATTTTGGCGTAGAGGCCGATCTGGTCGCGCACGTCGCCATTGGAACATCGCTCGCCACGATCATCATCACATCTGCAAGGTCGGTTTACGCGCACCACGGGCATGGCGCTGTCGACTTCAAGATTATCAGAGACTGGGCACCGCCGCTTGTATTGGGTGTACTGGTCGGGCTCTTCCTGGCGCGCTTCCTGGATGGACGTTCTTTGAAATGGGTCTTCTCGCTCGGCGTCTTCTTCATGGGCGTGCATTTCATAGCGCCGGTGTTGCAACCGAAAAAGCCGATTGCCAGCGACATGCCTCAGGGCGCCGCGCTTTGGGGGATTGCAAGCTTCCTTGGCGGGTTCTCCGCGCTTCTCGGCATCGGTGGCGGAACGATAGCGGTTCTGGTCATGACTGCGTGCGGCCGGCCGATCCACCAGGCCGTGGCGACGGCGGCAGGTTTCGGCATCATCATCGCAATTCCCGGTGCTATAGGCTTCGCCATTCTGGGGCACTCGGTGCCAAATCTGCCATTCGGATCGGTGGGATATGTCAACCTAATCGCTGTCGCCGCGATCACGACAATGTCCTTCCTCACTGCGCCACTGGGTGCCAAGGCTGCACACAGTCTGAACGCAAAGACCTTGAAGCGGGTCTTTGGCATTTATCTCGTCGCGACGTCCGCGATTGTCTTGTACAATACGCTGACTGGATGACTCGGTCGCTTATGCGGCACACGGAACTAAGGGCTTCGAACTTTCAATAACCACAAAGCAACAGGTAAATCAGAACATGGCTTACGATATTTCCAGACGTTTCCTACTGGCAGGTGCGACCGGTCTCTCCGTTGCGGGCGCGACCGCCTGCGCGTCGGGTGCTTCAGCGCTGACGGAAACCACAGAAGGGGCATTCCCGCCGGAGAAAGTTGCGGTTGAGAACCCATACCTGCTTGGTCCGCCAGAAGGCATTGCTCTCCTGTCTCGCAACGAAAACCCCTATGGTCCGGCTCCATCGGCGCTCAAGATGATCGAATATGCTGGTTCGAAAGGGGCCTATTATACGTCTCAGGATGCGGTGAAGCTTCTCGCAACCATGATCGCCGAGCGGCACGGTGTGGCCCCGGAACAGATCGCTATCACGACGGGGTCAGGTGAAGCCCTATCCGCGATTGCAATGATCTACGGCCCGAATGGCCCGATTGTCGCCCCACGCCTCTTCTGGGATACGACCGCGCTCTATGCCGTCAACCTCGGTATGGCGACGATTGATCGTGTGCCGCTGAAAGCTGACATGAGCACGGATCTGGTCGCAATCGAGGCGAAAGTTACTCCGGAAACCGGCCTCGTCCAGCTTTGCAACCCGAACAACCCGACCGGCCTGGTCGCACCGGAAGCAGAACTGAAAGCCGCTGTGAAGCGTATGGCTGCCAAGACGACCGTTCTTGTTGATGAAGCCTATATGGAACTGGCGGATGATCCGGATGCAAACACCTGCATCCCGCTGATCAAGGAAGGCCACAATGTTATCGTGTCGCGGACCTTCTCGAAGATCTACGGTATGGCAGGCATCCGGATGGGCTACACAATATCTTCCCCGGAAGTGGCCAAGAAGATTCAGGCAACAGCCATGTCCTGGTCACCTTGCACGTCCTATGCGGCCGCCATCGGGTGCTACAATGATGAGAAGTTCATTTCCTTCTCGAAGGGCAAGGTCAGAGAAGCTCGCGAGATGATCACGACAACACTCGACACACTGGGCCTCGTATATCTGCCGTCGCAGACCAACTTCGTGTACTTCAAGTCCGGCAAGCCGGCTAATGACGTGCAGAAGGCATTTGCCGCGCAGAAGATTTCGGTGCGTGGTCAGTACATGGACTATGTCGACTGGACCCGCGTATCGACGGGTAAGATCGAAGACGTCGAGCGGTTCTGCAAGGCGCTGCCAGCCATCGTCGGGGCATGATCAGGTAGCGGCCCCAAGTCGAGCGGCAAACTGACATTCAATTCCAGAAATGATTGGGGGCGAAGACGTTGGGGAATGCTTCGCCCCCTTTTGCTGACCGGGGTCCCTGGGCAGCAAAAAATCTACAATGGATCCCCGGAGGCCGAGCCTCCGGTCAAGACGATCAGCGAAAGAAGGTGTGTTTCTGTCGCGGCGCGCTGCTGGGCGAGGGTCCGCTGCGCCGAGATATAGGACCGATGGCTGTTCAGGAGGTCGGTTATTGTGACTTCGCCAAGCGCATACCCTTTTTCGATTGTCTCCAGAACTTTACCCGAAGATGCGACGGCTGTTTCTGCTCTTGCACGTAGTACGATCGACATACGAAGGGATTGCCGGGCAGCATCGATCGTTTGCTGCAGCTGCCGCTCAAGCGTGATTGCGTTCAGTTCTGCGACAGTAGCGTTGGCGGTCATTTCCCGCGTCGCAGCACGACGCGATGACCCTCCGAGCGGAATCGTGACGCGTGCCATAAGGCTGGTTTCGCCGCCCCCAAACTCATTGCTGAAATCGAGTCCGACGGTGGGGTCCGGCGTTTCCTCTGACCTGGCCCGACGAGCGCGCAGCCTAGCCTGTTCACCAAGCAGCTGGGCATGTTGAAAGATCGGCGATGTCTGCGAAGGAGCTTCAAGAATTCGAGCTATTTCATCATTGGTCAAATCCAGCGGTTGGGCACGCGCCGGAATAGCGATGGTTGGGTACCGCATGACCAGCGCAGCGCGAGCATTTTCTGCTTGCAGTCTGTCTTGCTCGGACTGCAGGCGCAATAGATTTGCTTCTGCCAAAAGTTGATCGGCTCTAACCTGCCGTCCAGCGCCTTTGTCTACAACGACCTGTTCCAGTTCGGCCAGACGTTCTGCCTGTTCAGCCTGCGTCTTGGATGACATTGTGAGAAGATCAGCCTGAAGCCAAGTGCTCCATAGGTCAGAAAATTGTTGGCGTTCCTGAAATAGCACCTGCTCTAATGCCGCATGAGCCAATTTGTCTTCGATTCTGGCGAGTTCGGCGTCAATCTGACGTTTGGCGGGCATTCGAATAGTCCTGGATACACCTGCAGACCATTCCGTGTAGCGATTTTCGGATGCAAGAGGATCGTCGATTTTGCGTTGACCGCCACTTGCATTCAGCTCGTATCCATAAGGACCCATTCTGAGGCGTTGCGCCGTGGCTCTGGCGCGTTCCATATCAGCCCGTGCTGCCTCAACGGATGGCGCGCCGCTCACGGCCCGCTCCATAATGTCCGCAATGGCTGAGATCTCGCCATGAGCAGGCGGGGCAAGGGCAATCGACCCTATCAGGAAAGCGGAGATGATAAGCGACTTCATTTCAGGCGTCCAAAATCGAGAACAGGTTCAATCCAGAAGGAAATCTGCCGACGCGGGCAGGCGCATTTCACAGCATCCAGAATGCGTTCAATGCCTTCTTCCGGCAGAACGATAATGACTGTGAATATCCGCATCGCGCCTTTGACCTTTTCGGCTGTAGACGCGAGCTCCATGGAGCTGCCGCGACCTAGACCATCGTTGCAGGTGTAGCCCGGAAGTTCCGGCAACATTGCGTCGAGCGTGTCGAGCACCGTTGGTTCGACGCTTTTTGGACAGACCAGTGTCAATTTGCGAAGGGGTGCGTCCAATGGACTTCTCCTTGTGGAATATTTTCCTGGGTGCGATCTGCGCCGAAGCGGCGGTAAAGGACCGGTAACAGGAACAAGGTCAAAATCGTCGATGAAACCAGGCCGCCAACGACAACAATTGCAAGCGGACGCTGAAGCTCCGATCCCGGGCCGTGGGCAAACAGAAGTGGGACCAGGCCCAAGGCTGCGGCTGTCGCTGTCATCAGGACGGGGCGAAGCCGACGCTCTGCTCCCTGGCGTACGGCCCGCTCTGTGTCGAGGCCTATCGCTTTCAGATCATTGAAGCAGCTGACGAGCACAAGTCCGTTCAGGACAGCGATCCCCAGCAGTGCGATGAATCCAACAGATGCAGGAACTGAAAGGTACTCTCCGGACAGGCTCAAAGCGATAATGCCACCAACGAGTGCGAAGGGGATGTTGAACAGGATCAGAAGTGCCTGCCGGATCGAACGTAGCGTTGCGAACAGAACGACAAAGATCAGTCCAAGCGATAGTGGCACCATTAGCGACAGACGCGCGGAGGCGCGGCGCTGGTTCTCGAATTCGCCACCAAACTCAAGCGTGTAACCGGCAGGGAGCTTCACTGATGCGGAGACGGCCGCCTGAGCGTCTTCGACAAAACTCACCAAGTCGCGGCCAGAAACGAATGCTTGCACAACGGCATAGCGGGACCCGTTCTCTCGCGCGACAGATGCGAGCCCGGCCACGCGCGAGATCGTGGCAACGTCGGACAGCCTGACCATTTCTCCCATATTATTCACGATCAGAAGATTGTCGAAATCGTAGGCGCCACGGCTTCCAGCTTGCTCGGCACGGATAACAATCGGCGTCCGGCGACCAGGTTCGATGACCTCACCTGCCGTCATGCCTTCCAAGCGCGATCGCAACTCATCCTGGATGGACACCACATCCAGGCCAAATCGACCCGTTCGTACGGGGTCTATTTGGACCTGAAGATACTCAGACACATCATTCGAGGCCGTGAAAACATCTGATGCACCGGCTACACCAGCCACGGCGCCTTCGACTTGGCCGGCGATGTCGGCCAATTGTTCGGAGTCAGGTCCAAATATCTTGATGGCGAGATCGCCACGTGAACCGGTCAACATCTCGGAAACACGCATTTCGATTGGCTGTGTGAAAGAGGATTCAATACCGACAAAGTCGTCCATGATGTTGCGGATTTCATCGACCAGCCAGGCCGTGTCCGGGCCACGCCATTCTTCCCGTGGTGCGAGTGCGAGGAACATATCGCTTTCATTGAGTCCCATCGGATCAAGACCCAACTCGTCTGAACCAATGCGAGCGATGATGTGTTCGACTTCGGGCACGTTTTCCAGGATAGCCGCCTGGGCGCGCATGGCATCGGCTTCGCTCTGGTTCAAGTTGATAGAGGGCAGGGCTGCCAGCTGCATGACGACCGCCCCTTCATTCATGGTGGGCATGAATGTCTTGCCTGTCGCTGAATAGGCGAAGCCAGCGACGACAATACTGGTTGCGGCGATTATGTAGATGACCAAAGGCGCATTGAGGACGCCGGCCAGAAGTCGCCGGTAGAGCGGCGTGATGATCCGCATCAACCAGGTTTCGTGGCCACTTGAAGATTTGAGAAGATACGACGCCAGAACCGGGATCAGCGTACAGGAAAGCAGCAATGCAGAACCGAGCGCAAACACGATCGACAGGGCGACAGGGGCGAACAATTTGCCTTCAAGTCCCTGCAGGGTGAGCAGCGGCACGAAGACGAGACAGATGATGAAAATTCCCGAGGCGGTGGGTAGAGCGACTTCTGATGCCGCACGATAAATGATGTGCAGTTTTCCCGCGCGCGGATTTTCGTGCAGGCGTTCCACCGCGTTCTCAGTGACCACAATGGCCCCGTCGACAATCATTCCGATGGCAATGGCGAGGCCGCCAAGACTCATAAGGTTGGCGGAGAGGCCGAACATCTTCATAAGGAGGAATGTTGACAGTGCAGACGCAGGCAGGATCAAAGTAACCACCAGGGCGGCGCGTAAGTCACCCAGAAACACAACGAGGAGTATGATAACCAGAACAGCGGCGATCAGGAGTGCTTCGGTGACTGTCCAGACCGCTTTTTCGATCAGATCCGATCGGTTGTAGAATACCGCAATATGAACGCCTTCAGGCAGGCTCGACTGCAGCTCTTCCAGTTTGGCTTCGACTCCGCCGACGACAGTTCGGGCGTCCGCGCCCCTGAGCGATACCACGATGCCTTCCACCGTTTCGCCCGTGCCGTCTCGCGTTACAGAACCGTATCGCGTTAGGCTGCCAAGGCGGACGGATGCAACGTCACGAATTCGAAGCACCTGACCGTTCATTTCTCGCACGACAAGAGAACCGATGTCTGCTTCTGTTTCGGTGGCGCCAGTGGAGCGCACAACCAGCGCTTCTTCGCCCTCTGAAATACGACCGGCACCATCATTGCGGTTGTTGTTTTCAAGCGCGTTCTGAATATCGCTGAGGCGAATGCCCGCAGTTGCCATCGCTGCTTCGTCCGGTGCGATTTCGAACGTTCGTACCCGGCCACCAAGTGCGTTCACATCCGCGACGCCAGGAAGTGTTCGGAGCGCAGGGCGGATCACCCAATCGAGCAGTGAGCGTCGCTCTTCGAGCGAAAGGTCGTCGCTTTCGATCGTGAACATGAAAACTTCTGACAATGCTGTCGAAATTGGCGCGAGGCCGCCCTGAACGGTTTCCGGAAAATCTCCACTAACGGCAGTCAGTCGCTCCGATACTTGCTGGCGCGCCCAGTAGATGTCGGTGCCTTCCTTGAAGTCGATCGTAATATCGGCGATTGCATACTTTGCTTTCGCCCGCATGATCGTCTGGTCCGGTATACCAAGCAGTTCCATCTCCAGCGGACGAACAACCCGCGCCTCAACTTCCTCGGGTGTCATACCGGGGGCTTTGAGGATGATCTTGACCTGTGTTGGGGCGATCTCCGGAAAGGCATCGATTGGCAATCGCGCTGAAGCATAGAGACCCGCGATGACCAAAAGGAGGGCGACGCCCATGATAAAGACGCGCTGTGTCAGGGAAAACGAGACAAGACGATCCAGCATGGCGCTCAGACTCCTTCAGCAAGGTTCTTGAGCGCAGCGAGTCCGGAAATGGCAACCTGCTCACCGGCCTGTACATCTCCGGTGAGAACAATTTGCTCCCGGCTGCGTGCCAGCACATCCACCCGGACCAATTTGAATCCACTCTCCGTCTCGACAAAAATGAAGTCTGTTCCATTGATGCGCACGAGCGCACGTGCTGGCACAACAAGTGCCATTCCCTGGCTTGGTGTCTCGAGTGAAAGGTCAACCAATTGGCCAAGACGCCAAGACAAGCCTCCGGGGAGTGAGATCTTGATACGAACCGACTGAAACAGAGGGTCCACTCTAGGGTCTATTGCGACCACGGTGCCCGTTTCTGACCTTCCGGGCAGCGTAACAGTGGAACCAAGACTGACCGAGTTTGCGATGCGTTCAGGTAGGGCAACGTCAAGCCAGAATCCTTGTCCGTCGAAAATAGAGAAGAGTGGCTCAGATACGCCCACAGGCGCACCGGCTTCGACTGCAAGTTCGGTCACAATGCCGGAGGCCGTGGCAAGCAGATCAAAGCGGCCCGAACCGCTCGCTGGCCGGATAGCGCCCAGCTTGGATTTGTTGGCGGCGTAGATAAGCGCGGCGGACTTTGCTTCGTGCTCCGCTTCATCCGCTTCCGCCGTGGAGCGCAGGCCAAGGGACCTCAACTCTTTGTCACGATCCGCAAGTATTGCCATATGCTCGGAGGTCAGACGTTGAGATTCCAGATCAGCACGAACCATCTCATACTCAGGGCTGTAGAGCCGTGCCAGTGGCGCACCGGCTTCCACTCGCATGCCAGGGATGGCGAGCGGTTCCAGCAATACGGCGTCGAATGGACTTGTAACCGGATGGGAGTGTCCTGGAGGCGCGACGACCGTGCCAAATGCGGATGCCCCCTCAACCGATGCATCTGCAACCACTGGGGTCGTGGTGATTCCCAACGCTTTCCGGCTTGCTACCGAGACGTTCAATTCCTGGGCCATCGCGGGAGCGCAGAGCCCCAGTGCAATTATGAGACCCGTTATGGCGCGGCGTGCTTTAGTTCCCATCATCCTCTTGCCTTCCAAAGGCTTGCAACCTTGGTGGCAGGAATGATTGATGTTGCTGACAATAGCCTGACGCTATTTTCCGGAAATCCGGAAAATATGACTAATTCCTGCGTGCTTCTGGAAAAAGTAAGGCGAGCCCCGGGTATTCCGGACGACAAGTGACGAGTTCTCCACCATGAGCCTCTGCGATGCGATCAGCAATTGCGAGACCGAGGCCCGCGACGCCACCAGGGGCCCGGTCTGCGCGGATACCGCGTGCTTTAAGGCGCTCAAGTTCTTGCTTTGACAGGCCAGCGCCGCCATCAATCACGGTCAGGCTTGCATCCGGCCCAGCCCGCACGATGATTTCTGTCCCCTCCGGCGAAGCGCGCAACGCGTTGTCGATCAGCGTGCGTAGTGATGCAGCGACAGCCTCTTCCAAACCGCAGAAGGGCTTTGCGTCGTCCTCTTCCACAGAAAGATTTTTACCTGCGTCAAACGCAGTTGGGGCGAGTTCGGCGACGACGCGCCTTGCAAGGCGACCAGGGTCAATCAGGGCGCGGCGCAGGGTGGCATCGGGCGAATTGCTTCGAGCGAGCAGCAATAATTGGTCCACCATGTCTGCCAGGGCTCTGACTTGCGAGCGCAGCGGGGCAGCGTCTTTTTCGGGCAGCTTGTCTAGCGATAGCGCGAGAATGGACAAAGGCGTTTTCAGTTCATGTGCTGCGTCAGCAGCAAAGGCTTCTTGTCGATGAGCGTGTGCTTCCAGCCGGGTGGTGAGTGTGTTGACCGCGTCTGTGAAAGGCTGGAGTTCCGTGGGCAGCAGGTCCTTGGGAGCCTGATAGCTTTTGAGGTCTTCAGCTGCTTCGCTAACCTCCTTGGCGATAATTTTCAGCTGTCGCTCGACGCTGCGCACGACAATGAGCGCGCCTGTTCCAAAAAGGACTAAAAACATGCCGAACGGTGCGAGTACGTGTTCTACCATCTCCCGGATGGTTTTTCCGAGCGGAGGAGGTTCGTTGCTCAAAAGCCCGTATTCATAGGTGACCAGGATTGCCAGCATCATACTTCCGATCAGGCCGGAAATGAGCAAGCCGACAAGCAGCTTTCCAGCGATCGACTTCATTGTGCTTTCCGCTTGCCGAAAAAGTAGCCCACGCCTCGCACAGTGTGGAGGATGTCATCTTCTCCAGCTTCTGCGAGACGCCGTCGAAGCCGCGATGCGACTGCTTCGAGGGCATTTGGGGTCACCGGATCCGAGGCGCTGTATAAGGCGCCTTCCAGGCGTTCCCGAGGAACAACCTTGCCGACACTACGAAGCAGAATTTCGAGAAAGTTGGCCTCTTTTCGGCTAATAGCCAGCACCTGCCCATTCAATGTCGCTTGTCTGTTTGTCGTATCGAAAGTGAGGTTTCCGACCTTCAGGTCTACTGGTTCCCGAATGCCCGGACGACGTACAAGCGCGCGAAGTCGCGCTGCGATTTCGTCGATTTCAGCTGGCTTGACGAGGTAGTCGTCGGCGCCGCTATTCAGCCCCAAAACTCTTTCATCCAGTGTACTGCGCGCCGACAGAACGAGCACAGGTGGGCGCTCTCTTGGTAGTTTACCAAGCCAGTCGAGGCCGTCGCCATCCGGTAAGCCGAGATCGAGCATGATCGCATCAAATTGCCCGACGGCCACATGGTCGTCAGCTTCTTCAAGATTGGCAGCGATATCGCTTTTGATGCCTCGCGCATTCAAACGATCAGCCAGCAGGACAGCCAGTTCGCAATTGTCCTCAATGATCAGCGTTCGCATACGTCACCGGATTTTTGGCTCGGAATGTCTTTATACAAGGGAAACCTGACGGAGTCCTGACTTTTGGAACTGCCGAACCACGAGGCGCTCAGCCACGGCCCCAATTGTTGAGGCCGGCGATAGCCTGGGCATAAATTTCCTCGGAAGCTCCAAGGACGTCTTGGCGCCATTCCGGCGATTGCGGATAGAAACGCTCAATCAGTTCCGCGCGAACCCGCTCGATCAATGCCTGATCTGCATCAGCTGCGCGATTCTTGAGCCAGTTGTCCATGACCAGCGCTTGTAGCATGGCCTCAACTTCATAGGTTCCCCATTCGATGGTCAGGTTGACGACATTGGCCTGATTGAATGTGGAAATCTCATCCCGCAAGCCGGCTACCAGGAGGCCGTTGTAGGAGATCGACACGCCTTCCACGACATCATCGCAATGAATGGCATGGTCCGGCCACCAGTTGGAGAGCAGGGCGAACGTTTCGGAACCGCGCTGCTCATCGAGAATGAAGTGAGCCTCGCCGAACGCACCGATGCCAGTGTGCCAGTCGATATGGAGGATGCGATCTGCCTGCTGAAGCCTGTCGCGGGCGATGTTGAACAGCGTCTCCGCAGACCAGCTGTGTGCCGTTCCGCCAAAGCTCAGTCCATCGGCGAAATCGTATTGTCCGGACGTGATGCCGGTCAGGGCGGTATTCAGTCCCTTACTCGCCGCGAGAGCATGGAACGCTTCTGCAAAGGCCTTGAGGCTTTGCTCGTCCATTCCGGTCTTCAGGAGCGGGGCGTGGATATCCTCGTACGCGGGATTTTTCGGGCGGGGGGATGATGGCGCTACAAAGTTCCGGTTGAGGTCGATGCCATCCTCATTAATCCGATGTGCCCAGGCCCAGCCATAGGGATTGACGGCGTGGATCAGGAGAACGGCCAAATCGTCTGGCAGGCCGCCAGGACCGTTCATGTCGAGCCAGCGGAGCATGGTGGCAGACCCTGCCGCGGCCTCCAGGCCATGAGTGCCGCAGCTGAAGATCAGGACACGGCTTGCGCCGGGTGGACCGGCCCAGGCTATGTCCATCGCAAGGTCTTCATTTTCTGGCCCCATGAGTGTGGGGTGCACATGACTTTCGACAGTTAGTCCGGCCTGCTGGCAGGCGGAGCGGAATTTGTCGCGTCCCTCATCGTAACTGGCGGAAAAGTACCGGGAAAGGATCGTGTTGTCAGAGGTCAAGAAGTCGACCCTTTCCCGGCACGGAGGTTTCAGTGGTGAATTAGAAATTCACGACCAGTTCGACGCCATAGGTCCGCCCGATATTCGGGTGGTTGACCAGGGTGCCGAAGAAGTCGCGGAAATCGTCCACAAGACCGTCTTCGTCGGTGAGGTTGCGGCCCCACAGATACGCTTCATAGCGTCCGTCATTGCTCATCAGACCAATGCGGCCGTTCAGCATCGCGATGGAGTCAATATAGCCGTACGGAACGACCTCGGTGGAGGGCAGCGTGGCCGTCTTCTGGTTGTCAACGGTCGTGAAGAAGCTGTCCGTATAAGTCGCGTCGAGGCGGGTCAGGAGGGTTGAGTCAATCGACGGGATGTTACGCGTGTAGACCGCGCCGAAAGAGGCACTCCATTCCGGAGCAGCGGTGAGGTCGTTTCCGGAAACGTCCGAACCTGACGTGCCACCACCTGGGAAGGAGTCGAAGGTTGCATCAAGATAGCCGAGCGATCCTTGCAGGGACAGGTTATCAGTGGCCTGGAGATTGAACTCGCCCTCAAAGCCTTGCGTGATAACCTGGGCGGCGTTGGTGATGCGGATCGAAGTCTGGCCACCGCCGAGGTCAACGAACTGGTTCACCTGATAGTCGCTATATTCAGAGTAGAATGCAGCAAGGTTCAGCGTGAAGCGCCCGTTCATGAAGGTGTTCTTCAGACCGAGTTCATAGCTGTCGACCGTTTCCTTGCCAAATTCCAGGCCGGAGTTCGCTGCAAGCTCGACCTGGTTGATGAAGTCGAGGTTGAAGCCGCCGCTTTTGTAGCCGGAGGAGTATTTTGCGTAGAGATTGCTCTCATCGGTAACAGCGTAGCTGAGGCTGATTGCCGGAGACAGGAAGCTGTCCGTACGGTCGTTGATCAGCGGTGTCGGAATCGTCGTTGTGTCGCCGGGAGCCACATTGGTCGAACCAATCTTGAACACACCGGAGTTGCGACCATCGAGAAGCCAGTTCGCTTTCTTGTCTTCAGTGCTGTAGCGAAGGCCAAAGCCCAGCTTCCAGCGGTCGTTGAAGTCGTAAGACCCGTTGAAGTAAGCAGCGAGGCTTTCCGTTTTGACATTACCGGAGTTTTCCACGGTCGATCCGACAGGGCCAAATCCGACGATGGAAGAAATCAGAGCCAGCTGGGCAGTTGTCAGGTTGTTCGGGTCAAGATTCAGAAGCGGAGCGACGCTTGGGGCGACGGCCGGAGCAATGAAGCCCTCAAGGAAGTCGTCACCGAGGACCACGGTCCGCTGCGTATCAGCATCCTGATTATAGTAGTACAGGCCGACCATGTAAGTGAGGGCGCTGTCCGATGGTGAAATCAGTTGGAATTCCTGGGTCAGCTGTTTGTACGCGTCGCCATAGTCAACATAGATGATGGACGTCGGCGAATAGTCCGTGACGTTCTTGTAGTTCGCCTCGGTCTTGCGATAGCCTGTGATCGATTTCGCTGTGAAGCCATTCTGGAATTCATAGGTGAAGTCGGCCATGGCGCCGGAAACGTCGCGGTCTTCCGTCGGGTCGAAATCGAAAGCAACCTGGCGAACCTTGGGTGCGTTCTGGTCGGTCCGGATGCCGAGCATATCGGTCAGGGGTTCGCCGGCCAGAATCTTATTGTCAGCTTTCAGGCCGTCTACAGCGAGGTTGATATCGAGTTGGTCAGACGGCTGGATGCGCAGTTGAGCGCGGTAGGCAAGGACGTCCTTAGAGTCGAGTTTGTTGCCGGTTGTGATGTTGTCGATATATCCATCGCGATCCGTCTTCGAAACAGAGACCTTGGCAGCGACTTTGTCCGAAATCGGCACGTTCAGCATGCCCTGGAATGTGCGGAGGTTGTAGTTGCCGAGATTCGCGCTGGCTTTGCCGAAGAAGCGGTCTTCCGGCTTCTTCGTGACGAGGCTGACGGCACCTGCGACCGTGTTCTTGCCGAACAGCATGCCCTGAGGACCGCGGAGCACTTCGACGCGCTCAAGGTCAAGAAGTTCCTGGTTCACGGCAGGAGACTGCCCCATGTAGACGCCATCAACATAGACGCCCACGCGGCTGTCAAAGCCGATGTTACGTGAGTTCGAGCCCACGCCGCGGATGGTGATCGTAGAGCGGAAGTCGTTGTTGCCGGAGATCGAAACGTTCGGGATATATCCCGAAATCTCGGACAGCTCGCGAACGCTGGTCTGGTCGATATTGTCGCTTCCGAAAACGGACATAGCGATCGGAACTTCAGACAGCTTTTCTGTGCGGCGCGTTGCCGTCACGACGATGCCTTCATAGACCTTTACGTCGTCTTCCTGGGCGGTGCTGCTCGTTTCAACTGTGTCCGAGGTATCACTTGCGGTTTGCGCCTGTGCGGAGGCGGCCCATGGGGCTGCTGCCAGAATCAGGCAGCTTGCACCCATCAGCAATTTTGAATTCTTCATGTTTGCGTTCTTCCCTTTAGAAACGGATTACAGGTCTGGTCCCTCCCCAGGGGTGTGCCGGGTGACACAGACTTCCCAGACCTTGCCGGTACAAGTTAATTGAATTAACATTTATGTGTCAACGTGTCATGGTAACTGTTATTGGGGGATAAGCAGGAAATGACGGACGGTTTGAAAACACCTACCGGAAGAATCCGGAAAAAGACCGGTTACCACCACGGAAACCTTCGCAATTCGATCATCGAAGCGGTTACGCGCCTGATCTCTGAAAGCCGCTCGCTCGACTTCCAATTGAAGGAGGTGGCCAAGCTGGTCGGGACGTCAACGCCGGCCATTTATCGGCATTTCGAGAGCAAACAGGACCTTCTCGTAGAAACGGCCATTGCTGGATACGACCTGCAGCTAAGCTATCGCGCCTATGCGGTCGAGCAGGCCGGGCGGTCACCGATTTCGCGCATCATGGCGATCGGCTACGCATACATTCATTTCGCCCGTTCGCACCCCGGGTTCTTTTTGCTTTTGAAGAGCATGGAAACTGAAGAGATCCTGTCCTCTGAACGTTATCAGGCGCAGCGCGATGAGACCGTTCAGCAGATGCATAATCTGGTCACAGAGTGCATCGCGGAGGGGTATTTTCTCGACATCGACCCGGGCGTTGCCATGGCATCCATTCAGGCCACAGGATTCGGCGTTGCAAATCTCTACGTCGGCAACCAACTCGTCTGGGTCGCGCCGGCTGCTGTGGGGAATGAAAACCTCGTGTCGGAGCTGTTCAAGTTGCACATTGGCAGCCTTCTGAGTGCCAAAGGCAAGAAAGCCCTCGAGGACGCAAAGGGCGATCCGTTCAAATAGGCCTACAGTCAGAACCAAGTGAGAAAGCCATGACGACATCCAACCAGACAGTTGCAGAACAGACGAAACCGACCATCGGTATCAACGAGGTTCTGGCAACATCCTCTTTGAACCCAAGAACGCCGCCGCTTCCGACGCGTGAAAACACGGTCTTGCTTTTGATCGACATCCAGCATTTGGCGGAGCCTTCTTATCATGTGAAGAATGCTGTCGCTGCGGGTATGGATGAGCATGATGTTCGCGCGGCGCTCTCTGACTATGAGGCGCGCTTCAACGCTGCGGTCGGGAATGCGAGCCGGGTTCTGGAAGCTGCACGCGCGGCAGGCATTCCTCCCATCCATGTGAAGATCCAGGCCATGTCGGCCCAGGGACGCGACACCAGCTCTTTGCACAGCTGGCTCGGTTGGAACTTCCCGCCTGGTAGCCCGGCTACCCAGTTTCTTGAGGCGACAAAACCGACTGAAGATGAAATCGTCATCACCAAGACCGCCAGCGGCGCTTTTACGGGCACAAGCCTGGACTCGACGCTCCGTAACATGGGTGTGGAGCATCTCATTATCGTTGGGTTCATGACGGATGAGTGCGTTGAGACCACCACCCGCGTTGCGCTTGACTATGGTTATGTGGCTCGCGTCGTCAGCGATGCGACCACGACCTATCATGTCGAATCCTATCAATCGACCATCGGCAAACTTTCGTCTTATGGGTTTACTCTGACGGCAGAAGATGCCGTTGCTGAGCTTCAGGCGATGGCGCGGACTTAACCTGTTCTGACAGGACTTATTGGAGATAAACAATATGGGAAAATTCACACGCCGGGCGTTGATCGGTGGTGGCTTGGTAGCGGGGGCTGGAGCGGCCTATGGTGCCTACTGGCTACGTAAGAGGCCTGCTGCTGCGCCGCTTGGCTTTGACGTTTCACCAGAAGAGCGGGCCGCAGCGATTGCCTTGCTCGACAAATACCCTGCCATCGATTCTCACGCCCATCCGGGACGGACCTTCGCGCGCGATGCATCCGGGCTTGCGCCGCTGCTCAAAGTCTACAAGGCTCAATCCGGATTTGGCCGGCGAACTGCTGGCGATATGCGAGAGGGTCATCTCGCCGCTGCCTGTTTTGCAGCGGTGTCCGATTTCAATGTCCTGAACCTGTCGAAGGGCAAAGGACTCGAGGCGCGCCGCCCGTTTGAAGAGGGTGAAGCCTGGGAGAGTTACAAGATTCAGATGCGCAATCTGAAGCGTCTGGCCGACCAGAAAATAGTCACTGAAATGCTGAGCACAGAGTCATTGGATGCTGCGCGTGCTTCGGGGCGCCCTGGCGCGATCTGGACTGTGGAAGGGGGTGACTTTCTTGAAGGATCGGTTGAGCGGCTGAACGAAGCTTATCAAGATGGCGTGCGATCCATCACGATCGTTCACTACCGGACCAACGACCTTGCAGACGCGATGACGAACGAACCCGAGCACGGCAGTCTGACAGCGGCGGGCGATGACATCGTAAGGGGCATGAACCGGCTCGGAATGGTGATCGATTTGTCTCACATGTCGGAGGCAGGTGCGTTCCGTGCGCTGGAACTCAGTACACTTCCTGTCCTGTTCACGCATACGCATATCAGTTCGGCCCATTCCTATCACCCGCGCTTTATCTCTCTGGAACTCGCCAAGGCGGCAGCAGACGCAGGCGGCGTCATCGGTGCCTGGCCGTCGGGGATCGAGATCAGCGATCTCGCCGGATATGCTGATCGCATCTTCCAGCTGATTGATCTGCTCGGCATCGACCATGTGTGCCTCGGAACCGACATGGACGCGAATTACAAGCCCGTCTTTGACGATTACCGCCGCCTGCCAGACCTGGTCGCGCTGCTGAAGCGCAAAGGCATGAGTGATGCGGAACTGGCAGCGTTCCTCGGCGGGAACTTCCTGCGCGTCTGGCGTGCAAACGAGGCGGCGCGAAGCGCCTAGTCAAAAGAATGCGAGATCACAGGCCTGGCTAAATTGCGCCTGTGATCTCGATGCGGGCGCCATCAACGGTCGCTTTGATTCCATAGATTTCGGCGAGACGCTCGGCGGTCAGCGTTTCGGCAACTGGGCCATCCGCAACAATGTGCCCGTCCTTCATCCAGATCAGCCTTGTGGCGTATCGGGCTGCGAGCGCAATATCATGCAGCACGACAAGAGCGCCGCCGCCCCGCGCGACATAGGCGGCGATGATGTCCATGATGCGGAATTGATGGCGTGGGTCGAGCGCGGCAACGGGTTCATCTGCGATCAGGAGTGGCGCTTCGGCTGCGAAAGCGCGAGCGCAATGGACGCGGGCGAGTTCGCCGCCTGACAACGTATCCGCGGTTCGGTGGGCCAGAGCAGCAAGATCGCAAAGCTGAATGGCACGATCGACGGCCGCGGAGTCTATGTCGCTCAGGCGACCGGGCGCCGCGCCATAGGCAAAGCGACCGAGGGCAACGACATCACGGACCGTGTTTGGCCAGGCGAGCGGCCGCTGCTGCGGCAGGTACGCGATCTGCCGGGCACGTGCGACTGGCGAAAGGATTTCACAGTCTGCGCCGCTTATAGTCGACGTGCCGGCTGACCGCTTCTCCATGCCGAGCGCTGTGCGCAGCAGGCTGGTCTTGCCGGCGCCGTTTGGGCCAAGCAGACCGATGAGTTCCCCGGGCGCCAACGTGAGGCTTGCCTCCTCGAACAGCACCGCATCACCTGCCTTGCGGGACAGGGCCTGAATGGAAAGCTCAGTCATTGATCGTGCGCCTCTGTATTGCAATCCAGACAAAGGCTGGCGCGCCAATCAGGGCTGCGACAACCCCGAGCTTGAGTTCGTTCGGTGTCGGCAAGACGCGGACGCCAATGTCCGCAATCACAAGAATGAGGCCCGCCAGCAACGCGGACGGAACAAGGGAGCGCGCCGGATCGTGTCGTACAAACGGTCGGATGATATGCGGTGCGACGATGCCAACAAATCCGATGGCACCTGCAAGCGCGACAGAGCCACCGGTGACGAGCCCCGCACCGAGGACTGTCAGAACGCGCTGATTGCGCAAGTTCAGGCCGATGCCAGTAGCGGCTTCTTCGCCCAATGTAAGGGCCGACAAGCCGCGCCGGGAGAAGAGCAAGATGGCCGTGCCCGCGATCAGGAAGGGGGAGACAAGACCAATCTCTCGGAAGCTGCGATTGGCGACAGAGCCGAGCATCCAGTTGATCATGTCGGAAAGCGAAAATGGATTGGGTGCCAGGTTCATGAGCAGGCTCATGGCGGCGCCAGCGAAGCTGGACAGGCCGACCCCGATCAGGATGAGGGTCACAACTGAACGCGTACGGATGGCAGCAAGCGTGATCAGGGCCGTTGCGGCGAGGGCGCCGAGAATGGCTGCAACGGGCAAAACCCATGGTGAAAGGACAGCAAGGCCGTAATAGATGGAGAAGGTTGCGAAGAGGGATGCGGCGGCGGAGACTCCGAGAACGCCGGGTTCGGCGAGCGGGTTCCTGAGTAGTCCCTGCAGCGCTGCCCCGCTCATCCCGAGTGCTGCGCCGACAATATAGGCAGCGAGGGCGCGCGGCAGTCGGATTTCCCAGAGTACCAGTCGGTCGGGTGCATCTGCACCGCCGAACAGGGCTGCGAGGATCCGGCCCGGCGGCATGGGTGTCGAGCCAAGCAGGCAAGCCGAGAAAATGGCAACGAAAGACGCCAGAACCAGGGTGGGGAGAAGCCAGGTATGCGCCTTCACTCGGCAGCTCCCTTCGCGAGGGCATCTGCGGCCTCAACGAGGAACCAGCCATTACAGGCGGTCCAGGATCCTTCGAGCGGCACCACTTTGTGCTTGGTCAGCTGGGCGCGCGCAATCGGATGGTTCATCGGGCTCCAGGCATCGATGTGATTTGAGCCTGCTGTGAAGAACGAGGCGGCGATGATATCGGGCTGGCTGAAGGCGAGGCGTTCAAGGGGCAGGGAACGCCACCCCGCTTCCGTCTGATAGTTGGTGAGTCCCGCTGCGAGCAGGATTTCGTGAACGAGGGAGCCAGGTCCCGACGTTACGCCTGTCGGTGTCATGTAAAGCGCGGCTTTCCCGGTGGCGTTCTGTTTGAGAGCCGCAAGACGTGCGGCAGTTTCCGCCACAACGGCGACGCCGCGTTCGTGCGCTCCAAGGCTATCTGCCATCCGCTGTGTGTTTTTCAGAACGGCGGGAAAGTCTGCCGCCCAGCCGACATCAAGGACGGGAACGCCTGCGCGTTCAAAGAAGGATCCCGCATTTGGGCCGCCGCCATAGGACCGAACGACCAGATCAGGCTTCAACAACAGAACATCTTCTGCAATCGGACGGACTGTCGGGATGTCGGCAGCGGCGTTCCGCATGAAAGAGAAGCCTTTGCCGGCATCTGGCGAGAGAGCCAGTATGTGGTCAGGATCGGCAAATTTCAGGACATATTGATCGGCGCAATAGTCGAGGCTGACAATGCGATGCGGTTGTACCGTATCGGCAGGCGGCGGTGGCTTGGGAGCACCGCAAGCCGCAAGCAGCAAGGTCAGGAAGAGGCGCGTCAGTTTTGACATGCGGCGCTCTTGCAGAAATTCATCGTCTCAACCCTCATCCGCATTCCGACACCCGCAAGACGGATGTACACGACAACGCCATACGGCCCGCAGTCACCCCGGTGGGCAGCAAGGCCATTTTCCAATGTCGTTACGAAGGAGCGGCGCTGAGCCTTCCTGCGCGCTGAGAACTCCTCCCGGTCTCAGGGCGAACGACGCGATGGCAGGTCTCCTGGCTCACCGATCATCACTTCAGGCCGTCTTCCCAGTGCCCGAGGGCCCCAGTGACTCAATTGGCCGTCAGCTCCTGGCTAACAGTTGCGGGTACAGCACCGGATTTACACCGGCTTCCCTCTTAGCCCCCCGTTACGAGGGCACCATCTGCGGCATCTGATGTTGCAGGGGGGGATTTCTGTCAATAGCCGGGGGCGTGCCGCCTTGGGTGGGGCGGGCGCTCAGCCTTCAATATGACTTGCCAGCCTTTGGGATCAAATTCCCAGTAAGGGCTGCAGCAAATTCAGTAATGGATTGGCGAATTTCAGCTTCCCCTCATCGGTGATGAGCGAGATGCAGGCGCCGTCATCATCGATCCGCAGGTCATGCATGCAGGATTCGTCCTCCTGGTGCAGGTCGCCAGCGACATATTGCTGAGCGCCGACCTTGTAGCCGCCAGAGAGAACAAGGGTCCATTCCTGACCGCTATGCGTGTGCCGCGGGACCGGCAAACCCGGGCGGGCGCGCAGCAAGTAAAGGCGTTCCCCTCGGGAGGAGCGGCCAAGTCTCGCCTGTTGAACCCCGACCCCGACATTGCGCCACTTCAGGCGCTGTCCGGAACGGCGCATATAGTCGGCCAGAGGCGCGGGCATCCATTCCGGGGTGTGGGCGTCCGGGGCCTCGGAGGGTTCCGCCCTGACCGTTGCTTCAGGCGCGTTCAGGCGCGCCGAGAGGCGCTCCATGAAGTCTGCCGAAATATCTGTCGCCGGGGCAGTTTCCAGAAGCGCGCCGCCGATGTGATCACTGACGACAAACGCGTCCTGCACGCTCGGCTTCAGGTCTGCCTGGCAGTTCAGCAAAAGCTGTTTGAACGGGGGGAGTGTTCCGGCGGACTGCAGGGCCAGCCAGTCGTCATCAACCGTGATGGGCAGGGAGGTTGCCGCTGTCATGGTTCATCCTTTCGGTGGGCTTCAAGTGTCGATCTCAGTTTTTTCAGAGGCGCGCGGATGCGGCTTTTGACGGTGCCGATCGCGATACCCGTCCGGGCGGCGATCTCGCTGTGTGAGAGGCCTTCAAAGAAGGCGAGATGAAGCATTTGCTTTTGCTCAGGGGGCAGGGTGGCGAGTGCGTCCCGCACGGCCTCAGCGGCTTCGGCTTCTTCCAGCCCGGCATGTGCAGATTCCACGGCTGAATCTGCCAGCGTGGCCATGTCTTCGGGGGCGACGGGATGCATGCGGTCGTGCTTGCGCTTGTGATCAATCCAGCGGTTTCGCGTCATTCGGTAGACCCAGGTCGAGAAACTCGCCTTGGATCCGTCGAAACTCGCGGCCTTTTGCCAGACGGAGACGAGAACGTCCTGAACGATGTCTTCGGATGTTGCATCACCTTCACCGCGGTTGAGCAACCAGGCTTTCAGGCGCGGGGCGTAGTGAAGGGTCAGGTCATCAAACGCGCTGCGATCCGCCGAGGTGACGATTCTCACCATCAGCTCAGCATCCAGCGCTGTGCGGCCCGGAAGGGCGCTCACTTTGGCTGGGCCTTTTGTCTTAGCGCCATGGTTGGCTCCTGACGGTGCGAGATTCGAGGACCGCATCATCACCTCCTTTGGGCCTAATACGCAAATGAGTCCCAAATGGATGAGTCAATCTGACTGGCGAACTGTTGCGTATAGACGTGAACAATTCGGAGTTGGCCCATGCCATTTGATACCGTCGACGCGCTTCGCCGCCGCGATAATGCCTCCCAGTCCAAGCAGCGGCCCAGAGTGGCGATCATAGGGACTGGTATTTCCGGTCTCTCTGCGGCTTGGGCCCTGCAGAATACGTGCGACATCACGGTTTTCGAAAAAGCCGGCCGGATCGGCGGTCATACGGCGACGGTAACAGTCAATGCACCTGAAGGTCCTGTTCCGGTCGATACGGGTTTCATTGTGTTCAACGAGCCGAATTATCCGAACCTGACGGCACTGTTCGATCATCTGGGCGTAAAATCCAAACCGACCGGCATGAACTTTTCCGTCTCGATGCCAGAAGAGGGTATGGAATACGCAAGCAGCGGATTTGAGGGCCTGTTCGCCTGGCGCCGGAATATGGCCAGTCCACGCTTCTATATCATGCTCAAGGATATCCTGAGATTCCATGCGGCATCGCGCAGTCTGGCGGATTGCACGCGTGGCAGGACAATTGGTGAATATGTCGCTGAAGAGCGCTACGGACGGGCCTTTGTGGACTTCCACCTCCTGCCCATGGCGGCGGCGATCTGGTCCTGTCCGGTTGCGGCAATTCTCGATTTCCCCGCTGCCAGCCTTGCGCGCTTCTTCGTCAATCACGGTCTGGTCAGCCTGCGCCCGCAATTTCCGTGGCGATCCGTAGAGGGCGGCAGTGCATCTTATCTGGCGCCGCTGACACGTGGGTTCGAGGACCGTATACGCTGCGATGCCGGCATCAAGTCTGTCATCCGAAACGACGAAAGCGTCGCGATCCGTTTCGAGACCGGCCCGGACCAGATGTTCGATCAGGTCGTCTTTGCCTGCCATGCGCCGGAAGCGCTGGCTTTGCTGGGCGACGCAGACGCAACTGAAACCGGAATTCTGTCGGGCTTCCGGACACAGCCGAACCGCGTCATCCTGCACCGGGATGCCAGCTTGATGCCCGAGCGGCGGCGGGCCTGGGCAGCTTGGAACTATCGCGCGCGGCGGACAGATTCGCTCCAGCTATCGGTGACCTATTGGATGAACGCATTACAGCATTTGCCGACCAGCACTGACTATTTCGTTACGCTCAACCCGGATGTCGACCCGGCACCTGGCACGGTGGAGGGGGAGTTCCTGTATAATCACCCAGTTTTCGATACTCGTGCGATGGAAGCCCAGAAAGAGATCTGGTCGATTCAAGGACGGCGTGGAACCTGGTTCTGCGGGGCCTGGCAAGGCTATGGCTTCCATGAGGATGGGGCGCAGTCCGGTCTGGCGGTTGCGGAACTGCTCAGCGACTGGAAGCGGCCATGGGCCTTCGACTATAGCCGCGAACGTTTGGCGCGTGCTCACTTTGCCAAGGTCGATGCATGACCGATGCGGCGCGGTTCTATATCGGCCAGGTAAGTCACCAGCGCTTTGGTGGTATCAGCCATAAGCTGCGCTATCGGATTGCTTACCTCCTGCTCGATCTGGACCGGCTTGACGAAGCCGGCCGTTTGACGCGGTGGCTGAAGGTCGGATCGGCCGGGTTGATGTCTTTCAAGCCGCAGGACCACGGGGATGCTTCTACGTCAGACCTCGCCGGTTGGGTGCGGACATTGCTGGCCTCGCAGGATGTGCAACAGACTGCTGCGAAGATCGAACTGCTGACTCTGCCGCGCATGTTCGGATATGTGTTCAACCCGCTGTCGGTCTATTTCATCTGGGACGACGAAGGTGCACTGCACCATGTCCTTTATGAAGTCGGCAACACGTTCGGCGAGCGCCACTTCTATCTGTGCAAGGCAGATCCGAAGCAGGACATCATCCAGCATGAGTGCGACAAGGCCTTTTACGTCTCGCCCTTTTTCGACAAGAGCGGACAATACAAGTTCACCGTTGAGCCGCCAGCTGACCGGATGACGTTGGCTATTTCTTACCGGGCTGACGGCGCTGAGCGGATGAGAGCCCTGCTTTCAGGGGAGGCGCGTCCTGTCACATCGGGGACATCGCTTGGCTTGCTGGCACGGTTCCCATTCATGACGCTGGGCGTTATCGCGGGCATCCATTGGGAAGCGCTCAAATTGGTCCTCAAAGGCGCCAGATACCACTCGCATGGTCCGAGGGCCGAAGCGGCGAGCTTGAGCAAGAGCCTGCCGGTCAAAGACCGCAAACAGCCCGTGCCCTCCAGACTTTGACAACACCTCGCCCATATGGCACGCCAAGTGTCAAAACATAGGGGCGAGGAAAACACATGTCAGACCTGAAAGCGCGAGGATTTGCGCATTGGGGCCGGTCGTCTCTTTCGGCTGGTTTGTCTGCAATCGCTTTGTTGATCGCTACAGCGGTGCCCGCCAGCGCGCAAAGCGCGGATGATCGTCCCAATATCGTGCTGATTCTGGTCGACGACGCGGCGCTGATGGATTTTGGCGCCTATGGCGGTGAAGCGCGGACGCCGAACATTGATGCCCTGACGGCGCGCGGTGCCATGTTCCGGCGCCATTATTCCTCGCCGCTCTGCTCACCCTCTCGTGCCATGCTGCTGACCGGCATGGACAACCACCAGACCGGTATTGCGACCATTCCGGAAGTGCTCCCGAAGGAGCATGTCGGAAAACCGGGCTACACGATGCATCTGGAGCCGGGCATCCTGACCCTGGCCGACAGACTTAGCGCGGCGGGCTATCGGACGCTGATGTCCGGCAAGTGGCATCTCGGCAGCGGCGCGGGCGACTTGCCCAATGCGCATGGCTTTGACCATTCGCTCGCACTGGATGCGTCCGGCGCCGACAACTGGTCCGACAAGTCCTACATGCCCTATTACCAGAAGGCCCCGTGGTATGAGGACGGCAAGCCCGCAGATATGCCGGACTCGTTCTATTCTTCGACTCTGATCGTCGACCGGATGATGGACTATCTCGATGCCGGAAATCAGGATGAGCCTTTCTTCGCCTATGTCGCTTTCCAGGCCATTCATATTCCGGTGCAGGCGCCGCCAGAACTGACGGCGGGTTATGACGGTGTCTATGATGCCGGCTGGAACGCCTTGCGTCAGGCGCGCTGGGAAAAGGCCAAATCCATCGGCCTCATTCCGCAAGACGCGCCGCTCGCAGCCATGCCCGCCGAGATGCGCGCCTGGAGCGACCTCTCGGCCGATGACCAGGCGCTCTATGCTGCCCGCATGCAGGTCAACGCGGCGATGATGGAGGCCATGGATGTCGAGATTGGCCGTCTGGTCGAGCACCTGAAACAGACGGGCAAGTACGACAACACGATCTTCGTCGTCACATCGGATAATGGCCCTGAGCCATCCCGGGGCGATGACGACATCCGCCTCACCATCTGGATGAAGATGCACGGCTATCATATCGGCCTGGAAGGCATCGGAGAGGAAGGCAGCTGGGGCTTTATCGGACCGGAATGGGCGATTGCGGCGGCCTCTCCGAACAACATGTTCAAGTTCCTGGGCTCCGAAGGGGGCTTGCGTGTTCCGATGATCATGGCGGGGCCGGGCATTCCGGAGGGTGAGAAACTCGACACGAGAACCCTCGTCATGGATATCGCGCCGACGCTGCTGCAGTACGCGGGCGTTGATGATCCGGATGGCGCCATCATGGGAAGAAGCCTGGAGCCGGTTATCTCCGGTGCGACCGACGCAGTCTACCACCCCGGCGATGCGGTCGGCTTTGAAGTGTCCGGCAATTCCGCGATCCTGAAGGGGCCTTGGAAGATCACGCGGAACCAGAAGCCGCATGGAGACGGCAAATGGCGCCTCTACAATATCGAGCAGGACCCGGGCGAAACAGCGGATCTGAGCGGCGCCGAGCCGGACGTCTTTGCCGACATGCTGGCGGAGTACCAGGCCTACAGCAAAAGGGTCGGCGTGCTGGAAGTGCCGGAGGGCTATGACTCGCTGAAAGAGATCACGCGGAACACGCTGGCGCGTCAGTTCAAGGCGTACTGGATGCAGCTCTTCGTATTGCTTGCGGTCACCCTCGGTCTCCTTTGGGTCACCGTACGTCTCCTGCTGAGGCTTCTGCGTCGCTGAGCGGTCGCACAATCTCTTGACCTCGAAATAAAATGGCATGAATAGTGTCATAACATAAGACGGGTCAAAGCCCGCAGAGGAGGGATAGCAGGATGGCGCGACCTGAAGAGGATCGACTGAGGCTGATGGGGGCGCCTGGCTCGCCCTACACACGGAAAATGCTGGCTCTGTTGCGCTACCGACGTATCCCTTATGCGATGCTGTGGGGCGGTCACCAGAACCCGATCGAGGGCTTGCCGTCACCCAAAGTCAAATTGCTTCCGACGTTCTATTTCACCGGCGCCGACGGCACGATTGAGGCGGCAGTGGATTCCACGCCCATCACGCGGCGGCTGGAAACCGAATATGAGGGGCGAAGCGTTCTCCCGTCTGATCCGGTGCTGGCTTACCTGAACGAGCTGATCGAAGACTATGCCGACGAGTGGCTCACCAAGGCGATGTTTCACTATCGTTGGTACTTTGAGGCGGACCGGGACAATGCCGGACCGCTTCTCGTCTACTGGTCGCTGCCCACGCTCGCCGGGCCGGACGCCCAGCGTATGGCCGACATGTTCAGCAAGCGCCAGACCGAGCGGCTCTATGTGGTCGGTTCCAATGACGTCACCGCCTCGACCATCGAGGAAAGCTATCTCCGCTTCATCGATATTCTGGACGCGCTTCTGCAGTACGCAGGATATGTTCTCGGCGCGCGGCCTTCGTCTGCCGATTTTGCAATCTATGGACAGTTGACCCAGCTTGCCATCGTCGAACCGACCTCTGCGGCCCTCACGCGGGCGCGTTCGGCGCGGGTGCGGGCCTGGCTGGACCGCATGGAGGACCTCTCCGGGCTTGAGCCGTCTGACGCGGACTGGTTCATGCCGGATCAGGCCGGGAAGGTGCTGAAGCCACTGCTGGCCGAGATCGGTCGTGTCTACCTGCCGTTCCTGAAAGCGAATGCTGAAGCGCTGGCCGCCGGAAAACCGGACTTCGAAACCGAAATCGACGGGCAGGCCTGGCAGCAACCGACCTTCCCCTATCAGGCCAAATGCCTGCAAAGCCTGCTACAAACAGCAAAGGCTCTGCCTGTGGATGTGCGGGATGCCCTGAACAAACACTTGTCCGGAACAGGCTGCGAAGCCCTCATTCAATAATCATCGGATCGACAAACACATGCTGAAGAAAATTCTGATTGGCCTTGTGCTCGCCGTTCTCGTTGTGGCGGGGCTCGCATGGTTCAATAAGAAAGCGATCATCCTCCAGATCGCCGCCAGTTCTGGCAAAGTGGAGGTCGCAGCCAATCGAGAGGTAGTCTGGGACAAGGGGCCTGATGCGCCGGAGACGGATCGGTCAGCTGGCCCACCGAACGTCGTGTTCATTGTCGCCGACGATCTTGGCATAAATGACATTTCAACATTTGGGGGCGGTGTCGCCGGCGGTCTGGTGCCTACACCTAATATTGACCGGTTGGCCGCACGCGGGGCGATTTTCAATCAGGCTTATGCTGGTACCGGCACCTGTGCTCCGTCGCGGGCCATGCTTATGACGGGTCGATATCCCACGCGGACCGGATTTGAGTTTACACCAACGCCCGACGGCATGGGCCGCATCGTGTCCATGTTTACCAATGACCAGCATCGAGGTCTTCCACCGACCATCTGGAACAAGGAGGCCGACGAAGGCGGCGTGCCTTTCGCGGAGCAAGGCCTGCCGGGTGAGGAAGTCACCATTGCCGAGCTGATGAAGCAGGCCGGGTATCACACGGTCCACATCGGCAAGTGGCACCTCGGCCGCAGTGAGGAGTCGCGCCCGACGTCGCAAGGCTTCGATGAGAGCCTGCTTATGGCGAGCGGACTGTACCTTCCAGAGGGCGACCCGGACGTGGTGAACGCGAAACTGGATTTCGACCCGATCGACAAATTCCTCTGGGCACGGATGCAGTATGCTGCCTCCTTCAACAACAGCGAGTGGTTTGAACCGGGTGGATACCTGACGGACTATTGGACCGAAGAAGCCGGAAAGGTCATCGAAGCGAACCGCAACCGGCCGTTCTTCCTGTATCTGGCGCATTGGGGCGTGCACACGCCGCTTCAGGCGACAAAGAAAGACTATGACGCCGTCGGTGATATTCAGCCGGAGCGCCTTCGCGTTTATGCCGCCATGGTCCGTGCGCTTGATCGCAGTGTCGGTGAGCTGATGGACAAGCTGGAAGCAGAAGGCCTCGCGGACAATACGGTTGTCGTCTTCACATCAGACAATGGCGGGGCTGGCTATATCGGTCTGCCGGAGGTCAATGCGCCCTATCGCGGCTGGAAAATTACTTTGTTCGAAGGCGGCATCCGTGTGCCGATGCTCCTCTCTTGGCCGGGCCACATCGCGCCAGACACGCGGATTGATACGCCTGTTGCCCATGTCGACCTGATGCCGACACTTGCCGCAATTGCAGGGGCGGCTCTGCCCGCAGGTATCGAGATCGACGGGGAAGACCTACTGCCGGAGGCCGAAGGCACGGGCAAGATCAGCCGACCCGATGATGCGATTTATTGGTCCAGCGGCTATTACCGCGTCGTGCGGGCCGGGGACTGGAAGTTGCAGGTGAATGGAAAGCAGGAAAAATCCTGGCTGTTCGACCTCGGGTCCGATCCGACCGAGCAGACCAATCTTGCTGAGACCCGGCCTGAAAAGCTGGCGGAACTGCAGGCCCTCATCGACGCCCATTGGGCCAATGCGCGCGCGCCGCTTTACCCGTACAAGATTGAAAGCCCGATTCCGGTCGACAAGACCTCAGCAGATACAATCGAGCCGGGAGACGAGTACGTTTACTGGCCGAACTGAGGGTTACTGCGCACCTGACGTACCCGCATCGCGAACGATGCGGAAGCCGATATGGTTGGAAGAGAAGTCATTCTCTTCCGGCTGTTTCGCGGCGGGACGATAGCGGCGGCAGAAATTGTCTGCACACAGATAGGATCCGCCCTTGATCGTGTGCGTGTTCTGGCCGTAAGGCGTGTCGGTCCACTCCCACACATTTCCGATCATGTCATAGGCGCCGATCTTGTCCGGGCCGAAACATCCGGCCGGAGACGTGCCGGCAAAGCCGTCATCGGATGTATTCACCACCGGAAAGATACCCTGCCACGTATTGGCGCGGGGCTTGCCGGTCTCGTCATAGGCGCCGGATGTCGGGCGATCAGCGTCAGGTATGCCCAGTGAAGCGGCGTATTCCCACTCCACCTCTGACGGCAGGCGCCCACCGGCCCAGGCGGCATAGGCGCGGGCATCTGCGAGCGAGACATGAACTACGGGGTGGCGTTCACGTCCGGATATGTCGGAACCTGGGCCTTCAGGGGTCTTCCAGGTTGCGCCGGGCACCAGTTTCCAGGGGTATAGTCCCGATGCGCCCGATGAGACGGTGAAGACGGCTGAGCCTGCTTCAGGACCACCGGCCTCTGCGCTGCGCTCTGCGTCCGTCACATAGCCCGTCTCTTCCACAAAGGTGGCGAACTCCGCGTTCGTCACTTCATGTGAGAGCAGGTCGAACGCCTCGACATGGAGTGTCATGGTCGGTGCTTCTTCGGGATAGATCGGGTCAGCGCCCTTCTTGAACGATCCGGCGTCAATGTGGATGAACATGTTGAGCTTGTCCGACGTCAGGCCGCAATCTGTAGACGCCGACTCCGGGCTGCCCGCTTTCGAGCAAGCCGTGAGGAGCAGTGCAGCCATCAGACAAGCTTGCCGGGTCGTCTTCATGCTGATGCGATCAGCGCGTCCAGAAGCGTGTCGAGCGCGCTCATTGCTTTCGCGCGGGAAAGGCTCTGGTCCAGGCGCAAGCGGCGCCAGGTGTCGAAACTGAGAGCCACATCGAAGGCCATTCTCAGGGACTCATTTTCCAGCACTTCAGGGGGCAAGGCCAGGGCCAGGCCAGCCGTTTCTTGCGCAACGAACCGTTTATGCTGTTCCAACAGGAACTCAGACCGGAAGCGGCGCACGCGGGCACAGATGCGGACGGGCATGATCTCGTCGAACACGCGGGAGCGGCGCGCCAGCAATTCCTTGACGCGATCAGGCCAGGCTTCCGCGTTCAACGGCTTGCCGACTTCAGGCAGGATGCGCGCTTCCATACGGGTCGCGATCTCGCGGTAGAGTGAGTCAACATCGTCAAAATGCCGGAAGACGGTTCTGAGACCCACTTCGGCCCGTTCGGCAATTTGCGCGACGCTCGGGTCATAATTCCCTTCGTGCACAAGCTCCAACATCGCTTCGACGATTTTCTGGCGGTTGCGTTCGGACCTCAGACGGCGTCCGTCCTCGGCGGGCGGTTCGCCCTCTGCGGGTCTGTTATTGCTCATGTATTTCCCTGCCAGAACCCCCAAAGCCGGAATTCTTCCAGCCCGGGTATATTTCCCACCATCTTAGAGGCAGAATACCGCAGAAAGGCCTTGAGGAAAGGTTCACAATGCTGCGGAGAATGCAGACAACAGGCTGTTCATCCTTTGAGCAAGCCTTGAGCCCAGGGTGAGTCTGCCTGCATAGCCGGAAGTACGGTTTCGATATTGAGCTGACCTTTCAGACCCGCCGACCGGTGTACGGAGGCTTCGCGCCATTCGTCGGACATGGACATGCGTACCATGTCTGCCCGGGCTGGGTACATCGCGATGGCCACTTCATCCCAAAGCTCCTCGACCTTTCCCAGCGAAAGGAAGGTCACGTCTGCGGCGAACACGGCTCGACCGCCGAATTTCGGGAGGATGTCAGATACCGTGCGCCCATAGATCATATAAGCATCCCGGCCAGACAGGTCCGTTTCACGGCCGTCCTCGTATTCGGCCTTTTCCTTGAACTTGAGGAGGTTGACCATGAAGATTGGACCGTCAGGACCTTTCTCCATAAGTTTGGTGAACTGCTCCGGATCTGTCGGGAAAACTTCGTTGGTGACTTCCATAGTGATGCTCCCTTGGGTCGTTTCTTGTTTGGGGCGTTGGTTCAGGATGTGGATTTCATGAAGTCTATGATGGCCCGGCTGAAGGCCTCGGGCTGGAGCTCCTGCAGGAAGTGGCCGCCGCCCTTGATGGTCACGTGAGTCAAGTCTTTGGCGCCGGGGATGGTCTCCTGGAAACGCTTGTCGCCGCCACGGGTGACGGGGTCATCGTCGCTGAAGGCCGTCAGCACCGGCCGGTCGAACTGTGCCAGAACTTTCCAGGCGGCATCATTCTTTTCGCGCTCGGCTCTGTGATGCGGCAGCAGCGGAACCAGTGACGGGAACTTGCGTGCGCCAGCGAGATAAGACCCATCGGGGAAGGGGGCTTCGTACCCGTTCAGCACGGCATCATCATCGATGCCGGAGAGAAGACCAAACACGTCCCGCACCGAAAAGTCCGGATTCTCCGCGCTGTATTTAACCCAGAACAGGAACGCACCGGGGGCGCCCGCCCGGAACGCATCGCCGACGTCTGCAGCGGACGGGACCGGGATCTGAGGATACATCATGCCCATCATGTCAGACATCTGATCAGGCATGGTTGTCGAGTCCGGCAGGCCGGTATTCGCCACGACCAGGCGCGCGAAGCGTTCTGGGTAGAGGCCCACGAGCCGCAGTCCGATGAGGCCGCCCCAGTCCTGGCAGACCAGCGTGATGTCTTTCAGGTCTAGCGCCTCAAGCCACTGGGTCAGCCAATCCACATGGGCAGAATAGGAGTAATCATCGGGTGATGCGGGTTTGTCCGACTTGCCGAAACCGACAAGGTCCGGCGCGAGGACGCGATAGCCAGAGTCTATCAGTATCGGGATCATCTTGCGGTAGAGGAATGACCAGGAAGGCTGGCCGTGCAGGCAGAGAATGACCTCGCCGTCCGGCGCGCCCTCGTCGAGATAGTGCATCCGCAGCGTTGTGCCGTCTTCGGCCTTCACATCGCAATAGTGCGGGGCGAACGCATAACCGGGCAGGTTCCCGAATTGGGCCTCCGGTGTTCTCAATACCTCCATAAGCTGCATGTCTCCCTCATGATCATGAGGGGAAGCTAATAATATGGCATAATAAGTGTCAATATATAATCGCCGCCGGACCCTTGTCGCTCAGTAGCCCCCGCCGAGGGCGACATAGAGATTCAGAGCCGATGTAAGGCGGTTGAGCCGGCCCTGCACATAGCTGTCGGATGCGGTGAAATAGGCCTGCTGGGAAGTGAGAAGGCTGGTCAGATCATCGGTGCCGGCACGGTAGCGTAGTTCGGCGGCGTCCAGCGCCTCTTTCGAGGCATCCCGCGCGACAAGAAGCTGTTCTTCCCGGCTCGCATTGGCATCAATAGACGTCAGGCTGACATCGACATCGCGCAGGGCGCTGAGAATGGTGCCCCGATAGTCGGCAAGCTGGGCCTCCCGACGAGCTTTGGCACTTTCCAGTTGGCCTTCAAGCCGACCGCCAGAGAAAATGGACTGTGCCAGCGAGGCAGACAGCGATCCAGTGAGGTCACCGCCGCCGCTGAGAACGCTGGACAAGGCCACGCCCAGATCCAGGGCCGGCAGGAAGGCCGCGCGCGCCGCAGTGACATTGGCATTGGCCGCCCGGAGGCCGGCTTCAGACTGAAGTAGGTCGGGACGGCGCAGCAGCAGGTCAGCTGGCAGGCTCGGGTCTGCAGCCGGCAGGGCAAGATCAAGGATCGCTTCTTCCGGAGCTACGTAGCCCTGAGGCGCGCGGCCCAACAGGATTGCCAGCGATGTTTCAAGACTGGTGATCTGGGCGTTCAGTTCCGGTATCCGGGCGCGCGCATTGGCAAGCTGAGCCCGCTGGCTGGACACGTCAAAGCCGGATATGGCGCCGGCTTTGTAGCGCACTTCGACGATCTGGAAAATGCGCTCGGAGATTTCGAGGTTCTGCTGCGCGACAGCCAGCTGCTCCCGCGTGGCGAGCAGATTGAAATAGGTGGTTGCGACATCTGACTGCACCGTCAGTTCCAGCGCACGCTGTGCGAACTCGCTGGCCTCGAGGCTTGCGCGCGAGGCTTCGCGCCCGGCAGCATTTGCACCGAAGAGATCGAGTTGGTAGGAAGCCGAAAGGCGACCGGAGGAGCTGACATCATCCAGGCCCCGGTCCGTATCACTCGACGCTGAAAGGCTGCCACTTGCCTGAGGCAACAGCGAGGCATTCGACGCTTTCAGCGCAGCGCGAGCCGCTTCGATATTGGCAATGCCGCCAGCCAGCGTCTGGTTGGCGGAGAGGGCTTCTGCAACGAGTTCGTCCAGCCTGGCTGAGCCAAACGCGGCCCACCAGTCAGGTTCGATGGCCCGGGCTTCGGTCAGTTCCGCTGCCTTGTCATAATCTGCGGGTAAGTCGATCGCGTGCGAAATCACGTCCGTTTTCGGGGCGAGCGACGCGCAGGCCGTGAGGGCGAGCAGGGAGGTGGAAAGAGCGATCTGTCTGATCATGACTTACTCCGAAGCGAGGGCGGTGACCGGGTCGAGGTGCGCCGCCTTCCGGGCTGGAAGCAGACCGAAGACGAGGCCGGTCGCCATGGCAGATGTGAAGGCGAGCACTGCCGGAAGAAGCGTGATTTCGACCGACATACCGTTCGCTTCAAGCAGGAAGCAGACACCAAACCCGATCAGCACACCGGCTATTCCGCCGAGGCCTCCGACGACGAGGGATTCGATCAGGAACTGGCTCATGATGTCGGACCGGCGGGCGCCGGTCGCCATGCGTACGCCAATTTCACGCGTGCGTTCTGACACGCTGACCAGCATGATGTTCATCACGCCGATCCCGCCGACCAGGAGAGAGATGGAGGCGACCGAACCGAGCAGGATGGAAAAGGAATTCTGCGTCTGCTGAACCGATTCCAGGATGGAGGCCGTGTTGCGCAGCTGGAAGTCTTCCGTGCCATGACGCGCGAGCAGGAGGTTTCTGGCCTCCGTCTCAGTCTCACTGACGATGTCCGTGTCATCCACTGCGATGGTGATGGAGGAGAGATAGCTCTGCCCGAACAGTCGCATCATGCCAGTTGTGATTGGCACGAGGGCGACATCGTCCTGGTCCTGGCCCCAGGCATTCGCGCCCTTCTCTTCGAGAATTCCAGCAATCTCGAAGGGGGCGCCCCCCAGGAAGACATATTGTCCAACAGCGCCCTCAACATTGTCGAACAGATTGCCAGCCGATGTGGTGCCGAGAACAACCACGCCAACGCGCCGGTCCACATCGTTTTTGGTGAAGAAGGTGCCGTATTTCATTCCGCGGTTTTGCGCGATGGGCCAGCCTTCCGAAACGCCCTCCACAGAGGTGCTGTAATCTTTGTTTCCGACGCGCAAGGTGGCTGAGCCAGACCGTGACGGGACGGCGGCGAGCACATTGTCCAATTCGTTCAACGCGGTCGCATCGGCCAGTGTCAGGGTTGCGATGGCATCTCCCCGCATCCGTGTACCGGGCGCGCCGGGGCGGACGAACAGCAGGTTCGAACCCATGGATTCGAACCGGGCCATGACCTCGCGCTGGCTGCCCTGACCGATGGCCAGCATCGCCACAACGGCAGCCACGCCGATCACGACGCCGAGCAGAGTGAGGGCCGTCCGGAACAGGTTCGCCCGCAGCGAGCGGAACGCCATCTTGACGGACTCTATCACCTGCACGACGAGCGAAGGGCCTTTGCGGCGATAGCGATAGGTGTCTGGCTTGGTCGTTTGGGCATCGCCCGAGCCAGTGTCCGAGATGATCCGTCCATCCTTGAGTTCGATGATGCGTTTTGCGCGTGCGGCGACTTTCGGATCATGCGTGATCAGGATGATCGTCCGCCCGGCATCATGCAGCTCTTCGAGCAGGCCAAGCAGTTCGTCGCTGGATCCGGAGTCGAGAGCGCCTGTCGGTTCGTCGGCAAGAATAACGTCTGCATCATTCACCAGCGCACGCGCCACGGCGACACGCTGTTGCTGGCCGCCCGACAATTGGTTCGGCTTGTGGTGGGCCCGCTCGCCAAGGCCGAGTCGTGTGAGCAGCGCGCCGGCTTTCTCGCGGCGATCAGCCTGACTGAAACCCGCATAGACAGCCGGGATCTCGACATTCTCGGATGCCGATACGCTGGCCAGAAGATTATAGCGCTGGAAGATGAAGCCGAACGTTTCGCGGCGCATTGTGGCCAACTCGTCGACATTCAGTTCGGAAATGTCTTGTCCGCGCACTCTGTATGAGCCATCCGTCGGCCGGTCGAGGCAGCCGAGAATGTTCATCAGGGTTGACTTGCCGGATCCGGACTGTCCGACAATGGCGACGAACTCGCCCGTGTGGATGTCCAGCGAAACGCCATCCAGCGCGCGCACTTCGGTGTCGCCAGAACCGAAATAGCGCTTCACGCCGTCCAGGCTGATGAGCGGGGTGTCCATGATGCGTGTCCTCAGTGCCCCATAGGCGGCGGGCGTGGAGGGCCATTCGGTCTGCCGGGCATCCCAGACAGTTTCGGCGCTCCGGCATTCCCTGATACAACCGTTTCGCCGGCTTTCAGCCCATACAGGACTTCCGCCTGCGAACGTGTACGAAGACCGGTCAGAACCATGCGCGGTTGTAGCTGGCCATCTGCGGCGACCACAAGCACGGTTGCAACCTCAGCCTCCGGGTTGGCTTCGCGGGCTGCCTTGAAAGCGGCCGCCTGCGGCGGAGGTGTCGGACGCTTTGCATCAGAACCGGCAGCACCTTCAGCTGCGCGCGGCCGCCTGGTCGGAGCAGCCTGCAGGGCAGTGATCGGCACGAGGACGGCGTCCTTTGCCGATCCGACCACGAAGAAGACCTGCGCGGTCATCTCGGTACGGAGCCTGCCTTCCGGATTGTCGACATCCAGGAGCGCCTTGTAGAGGACCACATCATTCAGGACTTCAGGTGTTGGCAATACCTGACGGACTTTCGTCTGCCAGCGATACTCGGAATCTCCGAGCGTGGTGAACCAGGCGGACTGACCTTCGCTGATGCGCAGAACGTCGGCTTCCGAGACGTCTGTCTCTACGGTCATCGTGGTCAGGTCTGCGATGGTGAGAATGGTGGGAGCCGTCTGGTTGGCGTTTAGTGTCTGGCCTTCGACGGCGTCCAGAGACACGACGGTTCCGGAGATCGGCGCGTAGATTTTCGTGAATTCGAGTGAAGCGAGGTCGGCCTGAAGGGCCGAGCTCTGACGCTCGATCTGGGCGTCGATGGCTTCCAGCTTGCCCTGGGCGATCTCATATTGAGCCAGTGCGGATTCATAGTCAGCGCGCGCAAGGGCATCCGCTTTGTAGAGCATGGTGGCGCGGTCTGCTTCGGATTTCAGGAGTTCCAGCGAAGCCTGCTGCTGCTTGCGCGTCGCCCGCAACTCTTTCAGTTGGGCGCGGTTACCTTCCACACCTGTTGTGGCGATCGTCGCGTCAATCTGAGCCAGAAGCTCGCCAGCTTCGACCTTATCGCCAACATCAACGTAAAGCTTCTCCAGCTGACCTGACACCTGCGCACCAACCGCGACTTTTTCCTTCGGCGTGATTTTGCCGGCGGCGGAGATTGTCACGTCGATATCGCCACGCGTGGCATCAGCTGTCTGGAAGGTCTCCTGATCGCCTTTGGAGGACAGGGATACGAAGAAATAGGCGGTCACGGCAAGCGCGAGGGCGACAAGCGGGATGATGATCCATCGCCGGGTAGAACTTTTTCGCGCCATTTAAATCACACCATGAATGGTCAAATCTGAAAATCTAACGAACGGGGAGTCCGATTCCGTCGTGATCTGCTGCATTTAATGTGCCGGGAGGTTCCGGCCAGCTACGCGGTTGTCCCGGGTGCGCGCTAGTGGAAGTCCCGGCTTGCCGGGATTACTCGCACATTTCGGGGGTGACGCCCGCCGGATGCGCGGCCTTGCGAACCCTTGCGCGGGGCCACTGGCCGGGTGACTTCATCTGGCGGGGCCAGGATTCCGTTCAACGGATTACGCAGCACGTCCTCGGACAGGAGCGACAGGTCGCCGGTACAGTCGATCAGCCGCTCGGCCACAATATGGGTGACATGGTCGGCGGACTGTACCCGGCCGATCACGTGAATGATCCGCGCTCGCATGACGACCGGCCGGAAGCGTTCCAGAACGCTTGGCCAGACGACGAGGTTCGCGATGCCGGTCTCGTCCTCCAGCGTGATGAAGACGACGCCGCTGGCAGAGCCGGGCCGCTGGCGTACCAGAACAAGGCCGGAAGTTTCGATCCGCTGGCCGTTCGGGAGCCCGGTCGCCTTCGCTGTTGAAATGATGCTCCGCCGTGTGTGGACATCGCGCAGGTAAAGCATCGGATGTCCCTTCAGGGAGACGCGCAGGGTCTGATAGTCCTGCAGGACATGTTCCGAGGGTGGAACCTGAGGCAGCGCGACTTCGGCATCCGCGCCCTGTTCGGTCATGTCGGCTGCTGCAAACAGGGGTAACGCTTGCCCCGGCGCATCGCCGCGCACTTTCCACAAGGCGTCTCGCCGGGAGAGGCCCATGGAGCGGAAGCCATCCGCTGCAGCGAGCCGTTCCAGCACCGAGCGTGGCAGTTTTGCCCGCCGCATCAGTGCATCCGGGCTGGTATAGCCGCCGGCGCGGTTCTCCATCAGTTGTTCCATGTCCTTCTGGTTGAGGCCGTCAACTTGCCGGAAGCCGAGACGCACGGCGAACAGACCGTTCGGGTTTTCGGCGGGCTCCAGCGTGTTGTCCCAATCCGAAAGGTTCACATCCACCGGGCGCGCCTCGACGCCATGCTCCTGTGCGTCACGGATGATCTGAGCCGGGGCGTAGAAGCCCATCGGCTGGCTGTTCAGGAGGGCGGCGCAGAAAACGTCCGGGTGGTGACACTTGATCCATGAGGAGACGTAAACGAGCAGGGCGAAGGAGGCGGCGTGGCTTTCGGGAAAGCCATATTCGCCAAAGCCCTTGATCTGATCGTAACAGGAGTGGGCGAAAGCCGGGTCGTAGCCACGGGCAATCAGGCGCGAGATCAGCATTTCCTCATAATTGTGGATCGTGCCGAGGTGGCGGAAGGTCGCCATGGCGCGGCGCAGGCCATTGGCTTCGTCGGGCGTGAACTTTGCGGCGTCGATGGCGATCTGCATCGCCTGTTCCTGAAACAGGGGCACACCCTTGGTGCGGGCGAGGATTCGTTCCAACTCGTCCGGGGGGCCGTGTTCCGGTGCAGGGCTTGGAAACCTCACAGGCTCGGTGCCTTTCCGCCGGCGCAGGTAGGGGTGAACCATGTTGCCCTGGATCGGGCCGGGGCGGACAATCGCGACTTCGATCACAAGGTCATAGAATGTGCGCGGACGCAGGCGCGGCAGCATGGCCATCTGGGCCCGGCTCTCCACCTGGAACACACCGATACTGTCAGCTTCGCACAGCATATCATAGGTTGCCGTATCATCCGGCGGGATGCTGGCGAGCGTGTGGTGAAGGCCCTTGTGGCTTTCCAGCATGTCAAATGCCTTGCGGATACAGGTCAGCATGCCGAGCGCCAGCACATCCACTTTCATGATGCCGAGCGCGTTGATGTCGTCCTTGTCCCACTCGATGAAGGTGCGGTCCTTCATTGCCGCATTGCCGATCGGGACGGTCTCGGTGAGGGCGCCGCGCGTCAGGACAAAGCCGCCGACATGCTGGGACAGGTGACGGGGAAACCCCATCAACTGGCGGGTCAGGTGGATGGCGCGGCGGATCAGTGGATTGCCGGGATCCAGCCCGGCCTCTGTGATCCGCTTGTCCGGCATGTCGTCGTTCCAGCTACCCCAGACGCCATTGGCCAGCGCGCCTGAAATGTCTTCGCTGAGGCCAAGCGCCTTGCACACTTCCCGCACGGCAGAGCGTGAGCGGTAAGAGATCACTGTCGCCGTCAGCGCGGCCCGGTGGCGGCCATACCGCCTGTAGACATACTGGATGACTTCCTCTCGCCGCTCGTGTTCGAAATCGACATCGATGTCCGGTGGTTCCTTGCGCTCGCGGGAGAGAAAGCGCGCGAACAGGAGTTTGGTCAGCGTTGGGTCCACACTGGTAATGCCGAGGCAATAGCAGACGGCAGAATTGGCCGCTGAGCCCCGGCCCTGACAGAGGATGCCTTCGCCGCGTGCCCAGGAAACGATGTCGTGCACGGTGAGGAAATAGGGCGCGTAAGACAGCTCCTCGATCAGGGCAAGTTCCTCGACGACCTGCCGTGAGACCTGTTCCGGAATACCTTTCGGATAGCGGTTTTCCGCGCCCTCCCAGACGAGCCGTGTGAGATGTTCCTGCGGTGTGGAGCCTGCTGGAACGGGTTCGTCGGGATATTCATAAGCCAGTTCATCGAGGCTGAAATGACAGCGCGCGGCGATGTCCAGCGTGTTCGCGATGGCCGCCTCAAAGCCCCGGAACAGGCGTGTCATCTCTGCAGCGTCCTTCAGGTGACGCTCGGCGTTTGCCTCTAGCCGGTAGCCGGCTATGTCGATGGTGCAGTGTTCGCGGATACAGGTGAGCACGTCCTGCAGCGGGCGGCGTTCCGGCGTGTGATAGAGCACATCATTCGTGGCAACGAGCGGCACGCCGGCCCGGCCTGCGAGCTCTTCAAGCCGGGCGATCCGTTCCCGGTTTCGTCCGGCATAGGTGTAGCGCGCGGCAAGATATGTGCGGTCGGGCGCGGCATGAGAAATCTCTCGCAACGTGTCGTCAAATCCAGCGGGCTGCACCGGAGGTGGCATGACGATCAGGACCTGGTCTTCACTGGCAGCGAGGATCTCCGCCAGTTCCAGATGGCATTCGCCTTTCTCGGCTTTCATCTTGCCGGCCGACAGAAGGCGCGAGAGGCGGCCATAGGCGGCGCGGTCCATCGGGTAGGCGATGATCTCCGGTCCTTCCAGCGGGACCAGCCGGGCGCCGACGAGCAGCTTCAGGCCCACTTCCTTCGCGGCAATATGCGCCCGCACGACACCGGCCAGCGTATTGCGATCTGCGACGCCGATCGCTGTCAGGCCCAACTCCGCCGCACGCTTGACCAGTTCGGCCCCATGGCTGGCGCCCTGCAGGAAAGAGAAATTCGTCGTCACGGCGAGTTCGGCAAAACCGGTCATGCGAACAGCCCCTGTACAAACCAGCCCGGATGGTTTCCCCGCCCGTCATCGTAAAGGCCTTCGCGGAAAATCCAGTACCGTTGACCGGCTTCGTCCTCGACCCGGTAATAGTCCCGCGTCCGGGGCAGAGTGCGCGTTTCGCCCTTTGCCGGGGGTAGGTAGGTCCACCATTCCGGGGCGATCCGCTCCGGCCCGTCGGCGCGGACAACGCGGCGGATCACCCGGCGCCAGACGAAGCGCAAGGGCGGGCCGTCCGGCACTTCAGCCACCGCATCAATCCGTTCGGGATGGTTGAATATGCGCACCGGACGCAGGCCCGGCAGGGTTTCCGGCGGGGAGGTGGTTTCGGGGAGCTTGCCGGAAAAGGGCACAAGGCGTTCGGCCATGTCCGGCGGGTGACGTGCCTCCGGTTGGGTGATCATGACACAGCCATCGCCAAGGCGCGCGTTGATACGGTCAGCGAGTGATGAAAGCATCCCCAGGTCCGTTACCGTCATGGCCAGATCCGCCGACAAGGGCTGGTTGCTGGTCTCCATCGGACCCGTCCGGATGGCTTCGAGCAGGAGGAGATCGATGCCGAAACCGGGGTCGATCTTGTCCAGCTTCTCCCGGAACAGGCGTAACACGTGCGCAGGGGTGCGGACGGGGCGGGCCGTGTTGACCTGCAGGCAGCTCGTCTCTCCATCAGAACGGAAAGCATGAAAGAGGAAGCCCTGCGCGCCCAGCCCATTCGCTGACAGCGTCGCGCAAAGCTCCTCCGTCAGGCGGGTGAGCCCTTCACTGATACCGGCACTGTCGGCCAGCGGCTCCGGACAGGGCAGGCGCGCGGCATAGTCCGGCGGCTGGCGAAAGGGCGCGAAGGGCTCTGCGCGCAGGCCCAGCGCCTGATCGAGCCGGAGGGTCACGGTGTCCGCCGCCTCACGCGAATGGAACCGGCGGGCCAACGCCTTACGGTCGAGCGCGTAGAGCTGACCGATCCGCGTCAGGCCGAAGCGGCGAAGCAGGGTGAGCGTCGTCTCCGACAGGCGGAGGGCGCTGACCGGCAGGTCCGCAAGGCCCGCCCGTTCCGTGCCGGGCGACAGGATGACCGGTGCGCCTTCGGCGGCTGCAAACCGGGCCAGGGCATAGGCGGCGCCGGGTGTGCCGGCAAAGGCAAGCCGGTGGCCATAGCCCGCCAGCGCGACACGTTCCGAAAGGGCGGCGGCCATGCCGGCCTCACCGCCGAAGAGGTGGTCGCAGCCTGTCGTCTCCAGCATCAGGCCGTCGTCTCCATCCATCGCAACGAGTGGGGAGAAGCGCACCATCCAGGCGGCCAGTTCGGTCAGCGCTTTCGTATCGCTCTCCCGGTCGATTTCTTCGGCCAGCAGGTTCGGCAGGGTGGCGCGGGCATCGGTCAGGGTCAGTCCGGCATGGATACCCGCATCGAGGGCAGGCTGGTTGGCGGTGGCAACGACCAGCCCACGGGCGAGCTTTTCGTAGAGAACGAAAGCGTGTTGCTTAGCCGGCTTTTCGGTCGAGACCGCGCGCCCAGGTGCGATCCGCCGGGCGCGGCGCAGCCGGTCCAGCGGCCATTCCGGAAACCATATGGAGAGATAGCGTCTCATCGTTCCACTCAAGATCAAAGGCCTGCCCGGCGGCCGTCGGGGCCGTGCGGCAGCGCTCCAGCAGGGCGCGGTAACGGGCCTGTCCGGGCGCGCGCGGGTCGTAGCGGTTCGGGGCAGAGGGGCGTGTGCCGATCCGCCAGCGGGTCATCGCGGCAGTTGCCCCGGAACAGGTGTGCGGCAGCATCAGGGTGACCGGAACGCCATGCTTCTCGGAGGCCAGTGCCAGGCGCCGCGTGGCGGTGAAGTCCGCGCCTTCGACTTCGGCAATCACATGGCTGACGGCGCCGGAGACGATGGCTTCCTCGACGGCCCAAAGCGCCTCAGCCGCCTTGCGGGTGACGACGGACAGGCGCAGGCCGTTTCCGCCCGTCATCTGGTGTAGCGAGGCGGCGGGCACATGGCCCGTATCCAGCCTGATATTGGCTTGGCAGACCCACAGGCAGGCCCCCTTGCGGGTAGGGCGGACCATTGCGAGGATGAAGCCGGTCGCCGCCGCCCAATGGCCATAGGCTTCCCCGGCCACTTCATGCACGCCGCCGACACCCAGCCCATAAGGGAAGGCGGCGGGCTGCGCAGGCGCAGCCGTAACGGGCCGGATGAGGCCCCTGGCTTTGAGGGTTGCAATATCCATTTGTTCTTATTTTGTTCTTTCCCCGAAAAGGAGTCAATCATCTGTGGCTGGCTGCCTGCTTTATTGGTACGAATACCTTGAAATATAACGATATGGCGCTGGGTCAGCAGATCAGGCGCGAGTGGGAGACACCAGATGAGCCGTATTTTCGGTCCGGTCCGGCAGAATGGCTACATTGTTCGCGACATTGATGCCGCCATGAAGCATTGGGTCGAGGTGATGGGCGTCGGGCCCTGGTACTATATTGACCGCGTTCAGACAGACTGGTTCCAGCATCGCGGCGTCGACTCTGCCGTGGAGATGAGCATTGCACTGGCCAATTCGGGCGACCTGCAGATCGAGCTGATCCAGCCGCGCAATGATGCCCCTTCCATGTACAAGGAATTCCTCGATGCGGGCCATGAAGGCCTGCAGCACGTGGCCTACTGGTCGAAGGACTATCAGGCACTCTATGACGAGGCGCTGCGGCTCGGATACAAGATCGGCCATGAGGGACAGATCGGCGGGGAGCAGGGGCGGTTTGCTTATCTCGACACCGAGGCCCATCCCGGAACAGTGATCGAAATTTCCGACATCAGTGGCCACAAGGGTGCGTTCTTCGACCATATCCGCGATGTTTCGGCGAGCTGGGACGGCAGCAACCCGATCCGGCCGGTGAAACGCTAGGCGCCCAAACGAAAAGTGCCGGCGCAAAGGCCGGCACTCTTAACTAGGCTCAACTGGCAGGCACCTTAGTCTTTGGCGCGTTCCAGATAGGAGTTGTCCTCGGTGTTGACCACGATCCGCGTGCCGACGTCGACGAAGGTTGGCACCATGACGCGGACGCGGTTGTCCAGAATTGCGGGCTTGTAGCTGCCCGAAGCTGTCTGGCCCTTCACCACTGGCTCGGTCTCGGCGACCGTGGCGGTGATACGTTGCGGCAGCGTGGCGGAAACCGGCGCGTCGTTGAAGATCTGCAGCGTAACCAGCATGTTTTCCTGCAGGAAGGCCGCAGCGTCGCCCAGCATGGCGGCCGGAACGAAGACCTGCTCGAACGTTTCCGGGTGCATGAACACCGAATTCTCGCCGTCCTGATAGAGGAACGTATAATCGACTTCCTCGACGAACGCCTTTTCCAGCTTGTCGGTGGTCTTGTAGGTGTTGACGATCTTGATGCCGTCCGAGATGCGGCGCATTTCAATCGTGGTGGTCGGCGTGCCCTTGCCAGGGCGGAAGGATTCCGCTTTGAGGACGGAATAGAGCTGACCATCGGTGTATTCGATGATGTTGCCCCGGCGGACGTTCGCTGCGATTTCAACGGCCATGAGATGTTCCCGAGTTGCCCGGATTGGCTCCGGTGCTATAGAGCGCACCGCTTCGGAGCGCCTGATCGGGGTTCGCAATACCGGCACTTGCGTGTTTCGCCAAGCGCCAGTGCACATATTTCGGCTTTTTCCGGAGACAGGCCAGGACAGATGACAGACGGGAAATGGTGGCATTCTGAGCGGCATATGGACCGCCGGCCCTTCCTGCTGAAACGCGGGCAGGTTCGTCGCGCCTTGTCGGACTGGTTCGCTGATGAGGGCTTCCTGGAGGTCGAATGTGCGGCGCTGCAGGTCTCGCCGGGCAACGAGACCCACCTGCACGCGTTCCAAACGGAATTCCGAACCGATGACGGGGCCTGCAGCCCCCTGTATCTCCACACATCGCCGGAATTTGCCTGCAAGAAGCTGCTCGCGGCGGGCGAGACCAAGATTGTTGATTTTGCACGTGTTTTTCGGAACCGTGAGCAGGGCCCGCTGCATTCACCTGAATTCACAATGGTCGAGTGGTATCGTACCGGGGCGAGCCTGCAGGATGTCATGCTGGATGCGGTGACGCTCTGCCGTGTCGCGCTGGCCGCGACGGGGCGGGACGTGCTGACCTGGAAAGGCCGGACCTGCGACCCCGCGAGCGAGCCGGAATATCTAACCCTGACAGACGCCTTTCAGCGCTATGCCGGCATCGATCTGGATGCACTATTGGGTGATCGTGAAGGCTTTATACAGGCGGCCAGACGCGCGGGAGTTGGCGTGATGGCGGACGCATCCTGGTCTGATGTGCATTCAGCGGTGATCGTAACGCTCATCGAACCGGCACTTGGCGATGGCCGTCTGACGCTTTTGCACCGGTATCCGGTTTGCGAGGCAGCGCTGGCCAGGGCCTGTCCGGATGATCCGCGCTTTGCGGAACGGTTCGAACTCTATGCCTGCGGCGTGGAACTGGCGAACGGGTTCCATGAGCTGACGGATGCGGCCGAGCAGCGGGAACGCTTTGTGGCCGACATGGACCTGAAGCAGGAATTGTATGGCGAGCGCTATCCGCTCGATGAGGACTTTCTGGATGCGCTGGGAAGCATGCCGGATGCCAGCGGCGTGGCGCTCGGCTTTGACCGGTTGGTGATCCTCGCGGCGGGCGCGCGGTCCATCCGGGATGTCCAGTGGACGCCGGTGGAAACATGAGCCGCCCCCTTACGACACCAAAAGCGCTGGAAGATGCTGGCTTGCTTTCAGCTGCCGAGGCTGACGCGCTGGCGCCTGTTGCGGAGCACTATGCGATTGCGATGACGCCATTCCTGGCGGACCGGATTGACCGGGGCGATCCGGCGGACCCGATTGCGCGCATGTTCGTGCCGCGGCCGGAGGAGATGATCCGCACGCCGGAGGAACTGGCCGACCCCATCGGGGACGCCCGGCACACGCCCGTGCCGGGGGTGGTGCACCGCTATCCGAACCGCGTTTTGTTGAAGCCCGTTGCGGTCTGCCCGGTCTATTGCCGGTTCTGCTTCCGGCGTGAAATGGTCGGGCCGGGGATCGGTGAGACCTTGTCGCCCGCAGCGCTCGATGCTGCGCTTGCCTATATCCGTGAGCAGACGGGCGTGCGGGAGGTGATCCTGACGGGCGGCGATCCATTCATGCTGTCGCCTGCGCGTGCGAAGGCCCTGACGGAAACCATCGCCTCTATCCCACACGTTGAGATCATCCGGTGGCACACACGCATGCCGGTGGCAGACCCTGCGCGCGTGACGCCAGACTTTGTGGAGGCGCTCAAAGCGCCCGGCAAAGCAGTCTACGTGTCCATCCATATCAACCACCTGAAGGAGCTCGCGCCGGAAACCCGGCAGGCGGCTGCCCTGATGGCGGATGCGGGAATTGCGCTGGTCTCTCAGACCGTGCTGCTACGCGGTGTGAACGATGATGTGGACGCCTTGTCGGAGTTGATGCAGGCGCTGGTCGCTGCGAGGATTCGTCCATACTATCTGCACCATCCGGACCTCGCCCCCGGCACGGGTCATTTCCGGGTCAGTGTCGAGGAAGGCCAGGCGCTCTACTCAGCGCTGCGGGATCGCGTATCGGGCCTCGCGCTACCGCACTATGTCATCGACATTCCGGGCGGTGTTTCAAAGGCCAATGCCGCGCCGTCAGACCTTGTCGAAACGCCTGAAGGCCTGGCCCTGCGCGGCCGGGACGGGAATCTTCATCCGTACAAGGGATGATGCCTAGTCGAGTGTCCGGCGGTAACGCAGCATGGCGACGCTCACCGCGACAGCGGTAAAGATACACAGCGCAATCAGCGGGTCCTGCAATTGGGCAAGGCTCGTATCCTTCAGCATCACCCCGCGCACGATGCGAAGGAAGTGCGTGAGGGGCAGGGCCTCTCCGATGACTTGCGCCCAATCCGGCATACCCCGGAAGGGGAACATGAAGCCGGACAAGAGGATGGACGGCAGAAAGAAGAAGAAAGTCAGCTGCATGGCTTGCATCTGCGTCCGGGCGACGGTCGAGAAGGTGAAGCCAAGCGCCAGGTTGGCCAGCACGAAGATGGTGACGCCCAGAAGCAGGATCCATGGCTGGCCGATGAATGGCACTTCGAACAATATCTGCGCCGCCAACAGGATCACCAGCGTCTGCGAGGCGCCGACAATGACATAGGGCAGGATTTTCCCCAGCATCATTTCGAATGGCTTGACCGGCATCGCGAGCAGGTTTTCGAGCGTGCCCTGTTCGGACTCCCGCGTCATTGCCATGGAGGTGATCATGACCAGCGTCATGGTGAGGATAACGCCGAGCAGGCCGGGTACGATATTGTAGCTGGTCTTGGCTTCCGGATTGTACATCTGGTGGACGACCAGTTCGAAGGGAGGCTGTCCACTCGCTGCGACGCTGCGGAGTGGTCCTTTCAGATCATGACGCAGTGCATCCGTCAGAATGGTCTGCGCAAAGCCGACTGCGCCAGACGCCGCAGCCGGATCGGACGCGTCGGCTTCGATCAGGATTTGCGGGTGTTCGCCCCGCACCAGCTGCCGGGTGAAGCCAGCAGGGATGGACACAACGAAGGCCACTTCGCCGCGCGCCAGCAGGTCGCCCGTCTCGCGCGGGTCGCTCGTCTGCATCACGAAATTATAGTATTCGGACGTTCGCAGTGACTGAACCAGTGTACGGACGATGGGGGTCTGTTCCTCTACCAGCAAGGCCGCCGGAAGGTGTTTCGGGTTCATGTTGATGGCGTAGCCAAACAGGATCAGCTGGATGATCGGAATACCGAACATCATGGCAAAGGTCAGCCTGTCGCGCCGCATCTGAACGGCTTCCTTGAGGAAGACGGCCCAGATGCGGGCAAAGGAAGAGACGACGGCGTTCATGCGTGCACGCGTGTGTCGACGCCAGCCTCGGCGCTGAGGGCGATGAAAGCGTCTTCCAGACTTGGCCGGACTTCATTCCAGACAACATCATCAGACGGGTGGCGGTTGAGCGCCGCCCGGATCGCTGCGGGGTCTTGGCCGCTGAGATGTAGCGCGGAGCCAAAATAGGCCACATGGTCAACGCCTGGCTCGGTTTTGAGGGCTTCGGCCAGGCGCCGAACACCCTTGCCTTCCCCTCGGAAGGTGGACAGGCCGGAGCGGTCAATGACGTCTGGCACTGTGCCTTCAACAATCTTGTGGCCATTGGCGAGGTAGACGATGCGATCGCAGCGTTCTGCTTCGTCCATGTAGTGGGTGGAAACCAGAACGGTCATGCCTTCGAGGGAGAGGTGGTGGATTTCGTCCCAGAAGTCCCGCCGGGCTTGAGGGTCGACGCCTGCCGTGGGCTCATCCAGCAGGAGCAGCTTTGGATTGTGCATCGTGACGGCTGCCAGTGCGAGGCGCTGCTTCCAGCCACCCGAAAGTGCGCCGGCCAGTTGGCGCTGGCGATTGGTCAGGCCGAGTTTTTCGAGCGTCTGGTCCACGGTTTCGCGCAAGTGCGGCAGGCGGTAGAGGCGCGCCACGAATTCCAAGTTTTCGCGGATGGTCATGTCGCTCCAGAACGAGAATTTCTGGGTCATGTAGCCCGTCTGTTGCCGGATCAGTGCGGCGTCGCGCTGGATGTCATAGCCGAGGCACTGGCCTGACCCCTCCGTCACTTTCAGAAGGCCACAAATCATGCGGATCGTTGTCGTCTTGCCGGACCCGTTGGGGCCGAGGAAGCCCCAGACTTCGCCGCGCGGCAGCTGAATGTCGACGCCAGCCACGGCAGTCTTCTTGCCGAACCGCTTGATCAGTCCGTGAACGTCAATGGCCAGCTCGCCGGACATTACCAGGTCACCTCCACTGGCAGGCCGGGGTGCAGGCCAATACCGGGCGGGACTTTCGCCTCCACCATGAAGACAAGCTTCTCGCGTGAATGGCGGGCGTAGATCACCGGGGGCGCAAACTCGGCCTCATGTGAAATGAAGCGAATGTCTGCCTTCACCGGCGCCGTCAGGCCATCGGCTGTGAGCGAGACAGTCTGACCGACTTTCAATTTGGCAAGATCCGTCTCCGGAACATAGAAGCGCGCCTTCAGGCCATTGTCGGGCAGGATCGCAATGACCGGGGTGCCGGGCGTAACGAATTCGCCTGTGCGGAAAAAGACCTCCTCCACCTTGCCGCTGACCGGGGCCATGCTGCGCCGCTCATTGAGACGGTACTCTGCAGAGGATTTGGCGGCCTCGGCAGACTGGGTCGCGGCATCTGCTGCGACTCGGGAAGCGTCCCGGCCGGGCAGGGCGGCGACTTTCAGGTCCTGTTCTGCGGCGTGCACGGACGCGACTGCCGCGCTATATTCTGCTTCCATGGTGTCGCGTTGGGATTTCGGTGCGTAGCCTTGCTCGACCAGTGGCAGGATGCGGTCGCGTTCGCTGGTGGCCTGTTCCAGCCGGGCCTTTGCTTCGGCGAGGCGAGCTTCCAGCCGCTTGATTTCCGGTGGGCGGGCACCTGTGCTGAGATCGACGGCCTGCGCAGTGGCCTGATCCAGCCGCGCGGTGGCTTCCGCGACTGCGGCTTCTTCTGCCGTACTGTCCAGCTGGAACAGGAAGTCACCTTCTGTCACCTGGCTGCCTTCGGTCACGGACTGTTCGACAATCCGGCCGGAGGCGGGCGCGGCAACATAGGTCCAGTCCGCCTCGATATAGCCGAGAATGACCGTGTCTTCCTGCTGGGTACAGGCGGCGAGCCCCAGCAGGGCGGCGCCGGACAAAAGGGCTCGCAGCGCGAATAAGCGGGTCATGACACACTTCCGGGTTGGAGGGCTTTGAGCATCATCTGCTCGTGAATCTGAAAAAGCTGGTCGAGGTCGACTTCGGCATCTGCTTGCTGATTGAAGACGGCCTGCCAAAGCGCGGACAGAACAATGGGGCCCATGACAATACGTGCTGTCAGCTCCGGATTGGTGACGTCGGCTTCTCCGGCGTCATGTGCGCGGCGCAATACGCCGGCGATCATCGTGATGACGCGTTCGACCAGTTCCTTGCGGTAGGCGGTCACCAGCTGAGGGAACATGTGGCTGTCGCCAATCAGTACCTTCATCAGGCGGGGCAGGTCGGTCTGGCGGATCAAGAGCGGCGCAAACCGGCGAATGCCTCCGAGGGCATCTTTCAGGCTGCCTGCGCTTTCAGTGATCTGCTCGATGATTTCGAGATTGGGAGAGGCCAGGGATTCAACCAGCGCCCGGAACATCGCTTCCTTGGAGTCGAAGTAGAGGTAGAGGGCGCCCTTGGACAGGTGCGCCCGCTTCGCGATGTCGGTCATGCGTGTGGCTGCGAAGCCTTTTTCAAAGAACTCATCCAGCGCGGCGCCGAGAAGCGCCTGCCTGCGTTCGTCTTTTGCTTCGTCGCTTCGCGCTCGTCGCATGGTGTCGTCCATAAATAACTGACCAGTCAGTTAGTAACAGGGAGAGTCGTGATCCGTCAATGGATGAAGATGCCAGTGTTTACAAAGGATCTGCGGCGACGGGTGAGAATTTTCGGCGCCGGGTTGCGGTCTTTGCCGGGCTGGTCGAATATATCGCCATTCCGGACAGCCAAGGCTCAACGACAACGGAAATTCCTGGAGGAACAGACGTGCTCAAAAAACAGAGCCAAAAATGTTACCGCAAACAATTCGGCCTTTGGCTATTTTTGCTTGTGGTGAACGTGTTTGCTCCGGTCGCTTTTGCGGAAGACGGATATGACCTCTGGTTGCGCTACGCGCCTTTGGACCATGCCCCAAAGGGCGCGCCCGGATATGTTCAGGTGGCGTGCGATGATCTTTCACCAACGATGCAAGTGGCTGTCGATGAGATCGAACGCGCCACGGCGTCCATGTTGTCGCGACCACTCAAGCAAACCGGCGAGCGACGCGCGCGAAGCCTGGTGCTTGCCAGCCCGGCATGTCAGGAGGGCGTGGCGTCCGGCAGCTTGCCGTCGGTCGAAGACGTCGGCGCTGAGGGCTATTCGATCCGCTCAACCCAATTGAACGGTCGATCCGTTACCCTCATTGCCGCGCAGAGTGACATTGGCGTGCTCTATGGCGTATTCACCTATCTCCAGAGAATGGCGGAGGGGAAGAGCCTCACCCAGCTCGACATCACGGACAAGCCGGCCACGCAGCTACGCCTGCTGAACCATTGGGACGGTCTCGACCGGCATGTGGAACGTGGCTATTCCGGCCAATCAATTTGGGACTGGCACAGGCTGCCGGGCTATGTGGACCCAAGGTATACGGACTATGCGCGCGCCAATGCATCCATTGGCATCAATGGGGTGTCACTGACAAATGTGAATGCGGATGCGACCGTGTTGACGCTGCCCTATCTGGAGAAAGTTGCCGCGCTGGCCGATGCGTTTCGTCCCTATGGCATTCGGGTCTATCTCACGGCCCGCTTTTCTGCGCCGATTGAGATTGGCGGACTGGATACGGCTGACCCGCTGGACCCCGATGTTGCCGCATGGTGGAAAGCGAAGGCCGACGAAATCTACGAATACGTGCCTGACTTTGGCGGCTTCCTCGTCAAGGCCAATTCGGAAGGCCAGCCCGGCCCGCAGGACTATGGGCGCAGCCATGCCGACGGTGCCAATATGCTGGCGGCGGCTGTCGCGCCGCATGGCGGTGTCGTGATGTGGCGAGCCTTCGTGTATTCGGCCGATGAGCCGGAAGACCGCGTCAAACAGGCCTATTCGGAATTTGTGCCGCTGGATGGTCAGTTTGCAGACAATGTTCTGATTCAGGCCAAGAATGGTCCGTTGGATTTTCAGCCGCGCGAGCCCTTCAGTCCGCTCTTCGGCGCGCTGCCGCAAACGCCGCTGATGCTCGAACTCCAGATCACAAAGGAATATCTCGGCTTCTCGACGCATCTGGCCTATCTGGGAACACTCTGGGAGGAGGTGCTCCAATCCGACACCTACGCAAAAGGAGCGGGGTCGACTGTCGCGTCGGTGATTGACGGTCAGCTTGAAGGTTATGACCGCACCGGCATGGCAGGGGTGGCGAACATAGGCTCAGACCGCAACTGGTCCGGCTCGCAGTTCGATCAGGCAAACTGGTACGCCTTTGGACGCTTCGCCTGGAACCCCGATGCCTCCGCCGAACAGATTGCCCGCGATTGGGTGGCCCTCACGTTCAGCCGGGACCCGGCTGTCATCGAGACAATCACCGGCATGATGATGGAGTCGCGGGAGGCCGTGGTCGACTATATGACGCCGCTCGGTCTCGCCCATCTGATGGGGACGGGGCACCATTATGGGCCTGCGCCCTGGGTCGATGATCTCGGCCGCGCAGACTGGACGCCGTATTATTACCATAAGGCGACAGCGGACAGGATCGGGTTCGACCGTACGGCAACCGGATCAGATGCCATTTCGCAATATGCGCCGGAGCTGCAGGCCCTCTGGTCTGATCCGGAAACGGTGCCCGAAAACCTGTTACTCTGGTTCCACCGGATGCGCTGGGACGACCGTCTGGAGGATGGTCTCACCGTCTGGGAGGCGATGGTCGGTCATTATGATCACGGTGTGGCGGTCGTGTCAGACTTTCAGCGGCGTTGGGAAACCCTCCGACTGCAAATCGATGCGGAGCGGTTCGGTCAGGTTTCTGATTTTCTCGCTATTCAGGCGCAGGAAGCCAAATGGTGGCGTGATGCGTCCATTTCCTATTGGCAGAGCGTGAATCATCTGCCGTTGCCGGATGGCCACGCGCCGCCCGAACACGATCTCGATTACTATAAAAGCCTCTCCTTCCCGAATGCACCCGGGCAGGGGCGCTGACGGACGGGCATCAGAACAAGACCAACAGAATGGCGAGGGGGACGCATGAACTGGCTTTTGGAAAACCAACCTTTATTGGCAACGGCAGGCGGTGTTCTGGCGCTTGTTGTCCTCATCGTCCGGACACGTATGAATGCCTTTGCCGCATTGATCCTGATAGCGATCTTCAGCGCGATTGCTGCCGGCATGGCGCCCGATGTTGCAATGGATACAATTGTCAAAGGCATGGGCGGGACGCTGGGCTTTATTGCTGTGGTGATCGGGCTTGGGGCTCTGTTTGGTGCAATCCTGGAATCGTCAGGCGGGGTAACGGCCCTGGCGAACCAGATGCTGCACAATCGTGGACCTGCGGCGGGACGGTGGAGCATGGGCGCCATTGGCTTGATGGTCGCAATTCCCGTTTTCCTCGATGTCGCGCTGATCATTCTGGCGCCGCTGGTTTTCGCAATGGCCGCGCGTGCGTCGAAGCCTGCGATGCTGTTTGCTCTGCCTTTGCTGGCGGGGCTGGCGGTGGGGCATGCCCTGATCCCGCCGACACCGGGGCCGATTGCGGTGGCGGAGATACTTGGTACGGATCTCGGCTGGATGATCGGGTTCGGTCTTCTGATTGGCGTGGTGACCATGCCGATTGCCGGACCGATCTATGCAGGCTGGCTGGATCGGAAGGGCTGGATGCCGGAAGGCGCGCCGCATCATGCCGCAGGAGAGGAAGAGCCTGCGCCGCCCGTCATGAAGGGAAGCGCCACGGCGATCCTGATCCTGCTGCCGCTGGTGCTGATCCTTGCTGGAACACTCGCCACCACGCTGATACCGCCAGATGCCACCGGAGGCCTGCTTCTGTTGCGGCATGTCCTCTATCTGATCGGGCACCCATTCGTGGCGCTGCTGGCCGCGTGCGGTCTGGCCATGCTCTTCTTTCGCGGGGCGAGTGACGCGCAGCGCCACAAGCTGAAAGCCGGGATTTCGCGTGCGTTGGAGCCGACCGGTGCGGTGATCCTGGTTACCGGAGCCGGTGGGGCTTTCAAGCAGGTGCTGGTGGATACAGGGGCAGGGACGCAACTCGCCAATGCCGCTCTGGCGATTGGCATGACGCCTCTGATCGCCGGTTATGCTCTGGCCTTGCTGATCCGGGTTGCGCAGGGGAGCGCCACGGTGGCCATGATTACGGCGGCGGGGCTTGTCGCACCGATTGCGTCCGCCGCGGGCCTGTCTGCACCGGAACTGGCTCTGGTGGCGATTGGGGTTGCGTGTGGGGCGACGGCTCTGTCGCACGTCAATGATTCCGGCTTTTGGTTGGTCAATCGCCTCTTTGGCCTGACCGAACGGGAGACTTTCCAGACCTGGAGCATGACTGCCACGCTGGTGAGCGTCGTCGGCTTTATTTGCGCCAGTCTGTTGATGGTATTGCTGAAAGTCGCCGGGGTTTGAGGCATTCGGTCGTAAGGATGGCAGGGCGGCACTGGCACCGTCAAAGAAGGTTTACATTTCTGACACTAAACTTTCGGGATGGTTGCCTATTGGTCCCGGCTTGAAGCTGGAAAGATGCCATGCCGAGTGACAACCATTTCGTATATTCGCTTGAGCTGAAGATCCTCGACCTGGAGAAATCCGTGCGGGAGCTTGAGCGTCGACTGTCGGACATGGAGGCGAAGCAGGCCGCTGCGGTGCAGCTCTCTCAACCCGATGTTCCGGAAGACGTGCTCCGGCAGATCGAACAGGGGGAAAACCCTGTCCGGGTCCTGCGCCAACACCGCCTGATGACTCAGAAAGACCTGAGCGCCCTGTGCGGTATCCGTGCGAACCATATCTCCGCCATGGAGCGCGGAATGCCATTCGGCCTGAAAACAGCAAAACGCCTGGCTGAAGCTCTGGATGTTCCAGTCGGCCTGCTCACGTGAGGAAATGATGAATATCAAGCTCCTGCCGCTCTTTGCGGCGACCGCACTCTTGTTTGCAGCCTGCACGAAAGCGGCCCCGGCTGGCCCGGTGCAGATTTTCCCTGATACCGAAGCGCCGGATCATCGTAACCACGCCTATTCAATGACTGAAAATCCGGATGGTACGATCCGTATCTACACGCAAGAGCGTGATGATGAAGCTCTTCTCTACGAGATGCATCGCACCGGAAAATCCTGGTCCGAGCCAACCCGTATGAATCTTCCAACCCGAAAGCTGTTGAAAGGCGCAAGCTTCAGCCGCGAGGACGGGTCGCTCTATTTCGCAACAGACGCCGAAATGCCACCACCTTTCAAAGGCAAGGATCTCAATATCTGGCGCGTGGAGTGGGATGGATCGGCCTGGGGCGAAGCAGCCCCCATTGAAGGCGACATCAATACCGGCGCCAACGAAACCATCGCATCCGTGGCGGCTGACGGTACGATGATATATGTCTCAAACCGCCCGGAAATGGATGGGTTTGGCTATGGCCTTGGCGAAGCGCATCGCGACGAAACGGGCGCCTGGAAGGTGACAAAGTTCCTAACAGATCTCAACGACATGCGGACCGATGACCATGTCGTCGTCACGGCTGACGGAAACCGGATGTTCTTCTACTCTCATCGCTCACCGAAAGTCGGAGCGACTGACATCTGGACAAGCACACGCCAGGAAGATGGCACCTGGAGCGCTCCTGTGAATCCCGGGCCGCCTTTGAATTCCGAGGACAGCGAGTTCGGTCCGGGTCTCTCCGGCGACGGCCAGACCCTGTTTTTCTCCCGCGATGGTGTCTTGATGCAGATTGGTCTGGATGAAGTCCTGAAGAGCCCACAGCTACAGTAAATGCGAACCGACAGAAAATCTGCAGTCCGGAAGGAGCAGAGAGCCTGCTCCGATCATTTCTGCTCGCTTCTCAACGGCTGTTGCAGGATGCGGATCGCAAGATTTTCTGAGTCCTGCAGCCATTTCTTCGAGGCTTCGTGGGCGTCACAAAAACTTAATCAAACCGTTTCGCAACCGTAAAGCTGCGCTGCCATAAGCCGCCACGGTAGCACGAGCACTCCAAGGGGATTCTGGGATTCGTGCAGGCCTCAAACGTTAGACACAGCGGCTCCATTGGGGGTCTTAGAGGGAAGTTTCATGAAAATCCGTAACACACTGAAGCTGGCGACGATGGCAAGCCTTGCCATCCTGACGCTTGCAGCATGCTCGGACACGACCATTGCGTCGCCCGGCGCGCCTTCGACGCCGGTCAGCCCTCCGCCGCCACCCCCACCGCCGCCGCCGGCTTCGGCCACGATCGACCTGGTTCCGACTGCTGGTTGCCCGACCGGCACGGCTGAAACCACGTTTGCAGCAGTTGCCGCTGACGGCTTTTCCGATGTCCTTGTTTGTGCGCTCGGTAGCGCCTCGGGCTCGACCATCGTCACCACGGACCTGACAATTCCAGCCAATACGACCGTCGCGATCCGCGGCCCGGTCTTTATCGGTTCGGACAACAAGAACGGTGCCGGCACACCGGTTACACTGACAGTTGGTGAAGGTGTTCGCTTCTTTGGCGCTTCCTCCGGCGGAACAGCCACCGCAACCGACGACTACATGGTCATCGCCCGCGGTTCCAAAATTGAGGCTGTCGGCACGGCTTCCAATCCGATCCGCTTCACGTCGCGCGCCAAACTCAACGACGAAGAAACCGGTTCGTCCATCACCGGTACTACCACCACAGCTCAGTGGGGCGGTCTGGTGCTCAACGGTTTTGCGCCAATCAACGCCTGCGCCGACGCAACGGCCACTGGTGGTACGGCTGCCTGTGAAAAGTCTGGCGAAGGTTCTTCCGGTCTTTTCGGGGGCGATCAGGCCGATGACAATTCCGGTACGCTTCGTTACGTGTCGGTCGAGTACGCGGGGTCGCGTCTGACCACGGAAGATGAACTGAACGGCATTGCGTTCCAGGGCGTCGGATCGGGCACCACTGTCGATCACATCCAGGTTCACAATAACCTCGATGACTCGGTCGAATGGTTTGGCGGCACGGTTAACGTGAAGTACTTTGTTTCCACCGGCGCCGGCGATGACAATATCGACTGGACTGATGGCTGGACGGGCAAGTTGCAGTTCGCTGTGATCCGTTCGACCAACCCGTCTTCTTCTGACCCGCGCGGTATCGAAGCCGACAACCTCAACAACGCCAACGGTGCCACGCCGTTCTCCGATCCGAGCATCTCGAACGTGACACTGGTCGGCACCACCGGTAACCAGCAGGCTGTCTTGCTGCGCCGCGGCACGAAGGGGCGCGTGGTAAACCTCATCGCCACTGGCTTTGAGTCGGGTCTCGACATTGACGACACCCAAACGGATACGAACCTCAATGATGGCTCTCTCGAGATCGAGAGCTGGTTTCTCGACAACCCTGAGAACTTCACTCAGGATGCCTCGTTCGTTCCTTCGTTCCCGGCCAGCGCAAATGTCCGCACCGGAAACAACTCGCTTGTGGATAATTTCTTCCCCGGCCAGCAAGAACTGAACGTGCCGGTTTCGACGGTTCTGTCCGGCGATGCCTTCTTCACCGCAACTGACTACATCGGCGCCTTCTCGGCCACGGAAACGGTTGCCAGCAACTGGGCAACCTTTGCGCAGTCAGGTACCCTGTTCCCTGAAGCAGAAGCCAACTGCCCGACCGGCACGACCCAGAACGGCACGTTGACCGGCAAGAAGCTGTGCGTGATCTCGGGAAGCGCGATCACAAGCAACCTTCGCCTGATCAATGGCGATCAGCTTATTTACGAGCTGAGCGGCCCGGTATTTGTCGGTGTGGACCGTGGTCCGGATCCGGCGGCTCCGCTCGCAGGGTCCGCCAGCGCAACGCTGACGGTCGATGCTGGTGTGACAGTGGTTGGTGCAGGCAATAGCGACTATCTCGTCATTACTCGCGGTTCGAAACTCCTTTCGAACGGCACGGCGGATCGCCCGGTCGTGTTCACCGCGAAGGGCAAGATCGATGGCACGGCGACCCTTGACCAGGATACCAAAGGTATCTGGGGTGGCGTGATCCTGAACGGCCGCGCTCCGATCAACGCCTGTGCTGATGCAACCGCGACAGGCGGCACTGTCGATTGCGAAAAGTCTGGCGAAGGTTCGTCGGGTCTGTTCGGTGGTGCATCTGCCGACGATGACTCCGGCCAGATCTTCTACACTCGCGTCGAATATGCAGGCGTCCGCCTGACGACCGAAGACGAACTGAACGGCATTGCGTTCCAAGGCGTCGGTTCGGGTACGGAAGTCGAGTACGTGCAGGTCTACAATAACCTGGATGACTGCTACGAGTGGTTCGGCGGTACGGTCAACGTGAAGCACATGATTGCGCTAGGCTGCGGCGATGACCAGTTTGACTGGACCGACGGCTGGCAGGGGTCGCTGCAGTATGGCATCGCCTACGGCCCGGTATCTTCTGCGACTGGTGGTATCTCGTCTGACCCGAACGGTCTGGAAGGTGACAACCTGAACAACGCGAACGACGCGCTCCCGCGCTCGACACCGAAGTTCTCGAACCTCACCATCATTTCCGGTGGTGATCCGAACGACCAGATCGGTGCGAAGCTCCGTCGCGGCATGGCGGGTACCGTTGCAAACATGATCGTGATCGGTTGGCATGAATGGGGTCTGGACGTCGATGATACCGTCACGATCAACAACGCAAACAGCGGTGTACTGAACCTGCAATCTATCTTCCTGTCCGGGAATGCAGCCGACTTTGCGGCGGATGCAACAGAGCCGACGATGTTTACCAGCCCGACTGAGCAGGCTGCACAGAACATCGTGTCGTCTGCCACGAACTCGATGAACGGTTTTGCCTTCCGCGCGGGCCGTCCAGGTGTTGTTCCTGGTGCCAGCGAGAATGCCGTTTCGGTGTTCGATGTGACCGGCATCGGCAATCTTGAGCCGACGACCTACATTGGCGCCGTCAAAGACGCCAATGACAAATGGTACCTTGGCTGGTCGGTCGACCAAGCCGGAAACCTCACCAGCGCAAACTAGTATTCGCGCCGGCAAAATGGTGGAGCAGCGCGTATCGGCTGCTCCACCTCTTTTGCATTCACAGCCCCATTTTTGTGCGACTGCCTCGGCCTCGCAATCAGGAAAACCAAGATGAAACGTTTCATGTCCGCCCGCTCCGTCCTGCTGACGAGCGCATGTCTGGCGTGGATATCACCCGCGCTTGCCCAGGATGCCACAGTCGCCGACCCGGCTAACACCATCGAAGAACAGTCCGCCCCGGTTACCGTCGATGAAACTGAAGCGCGCCAACAAACGGTGGTCGTACGCGGTCAGTTCATTCCGGATGAAAAGCGCAACTCATCGGAAGTTGCTGCTCTCATCGATGAGGGCGATTTTAATCTGCAGGGCGACGGTGATGCCGCTGCCGCGCTGGCCCGTGTGGCTGGTATCGCCACAGCAGAAGACGAATTTATCTACGTTCGCGGTCTCAATGAACGCTATTCAACGGCGTTGCTGAACGGCTCGCCACTGCCTAGCCCTGCGCCGTTGCGGCGCGTTGTCCCTCTCAATTTGTTTCCGACATCGACGCTGAAAAGCGTTCTTGTTCAGAAGACGTACTCACCGAATTTGCCGGGTGAGTTCGGCGGCGGTACGGTGGACCTGCGTACGAAAACGATTCCAGATGAGGCATTCCTGACCGTTGGCGCAAGCGCTGCGGTCGATGTTCAGACTACGTTCAAAAATGGTCTTCTCTATGACGGCGGCGATACTGACTGGCTTGGTATCGATGATGGTTCTCGAGATCGGCCGTCGATTGCCAATGGTTTGACCCGTGAATTCGGTCAGCAGTTGACGGACAATTCTTCCTTGGTTGTGATGCAACGTGGCGAAGTCGCCCCAAACCTCGGGGCTGATATTTCCGGCGGTACTCGCGTTGATGTGAACGAAAATCTTTCGGTCGGTTTCACCGCTTCAGCTGGCTATTCAAATAGCTGGCAGACCAAGCAGGGTGAGCGCAGCTTCGCATCCATCAACTCAGGCACCGGTCGGCTGGAGCCAAACCAGAAGTTCACGCGCGATTCGACGCAGAATACGGTCGGTCTCAACGGCCTTGCGACGCTTGGCTTCGATCTGTTCGACAATCACGAGATCAAGTTTACAGGTTTGATTACGCGTTCATCCGAAAAGGAAGCGCGCATTATCAGCACCGGCCTTGACGGCTACACGCAGGAAGGCACGCGCCTTCGTAATGACTATCTGGACTGGATCGAGCAGCAATTGTGGTCGACCCAGGTTCAGGGTGAGCACTTCTTTCCTGGCTTGCATGATTTGAAGGTCGAGTGGCGCGGTTCCTATTCCGAAGCGCTTCGCGATGCGCCCTATATGTTGTCCAATATCTATCGTATCGCCAATGATGGCAGCCTGTCACTGTCGAACAGCCCCGATGCCAACCGCCTTCAGTTCAGCCGTATCGATGACGACACGACCGATTTCGGCATCGACTTCTCTTTGCCGCTTGACCGTAGCGGGGATTGCTTCCTCTTCTGTGAGACGAAGCTGATAGCCGGCTATGCCTATACCGAAAACGACAGAAAAGCCACGTCCATCATCTATGACATCAATGGTGTGGGCGGCGTCCCGGGTCCGAACGGTGTCGGCACCAACCGGCTCGATTACATTTATGCTTACCTGTTCCAGCCGGGCGGAGTTGGATCTGTGTCGGAAATCAAGAGCGACGGCTTCCCGCAGCTCTACCTTGCAACGCTTGAGGTGGACGCCGGCTATGTCGGGATTGACACGCAGGTGACGCCATTCATCCGCGCTGCCATTGGCGCCCGTTTCGAGGATGCCATAGAAGCCATCGATACCCAGACGATCGGTATGGATCTCGCCGATAACTATACTGATGCCTGGATCGACGAGCAGAACTGGTTCCCTGCTGTGACGATTACCTGGAACCCGCTCGATGAAATCCAGGTGCGGGGCGGTTACTCAGAAACCATCACACGTCCACAGTTCCGGGAACTGGCTCCGGCCGTTTTCAACAATGCTGAGACCGATGTGACCTTCTTTGGTAACCCCTACCTGCAGAATGCATCGATCAAGAACTATGACCTGCGGGCGGAATACTATTTTGCGCGTGATCAGTTCGCGACGTTGGGTCTTTTCTACAAGGACATCACAAATCCGATCGAGGAAATCCTGGTCCCTGCGGAATCGGTGCAGACGAGCTTCCTCAACGCGCCATCGGCCGAACTTTACGGCTTCGAGGTTGAATACGAGCAGGTCCTGCCGATGATCGAGTGGACCGGCATGTCCTTCTTCCAGGACCGCGACCTGCAGATCAAGGCGAACTACACCTGGTCTGACTCTTCGGTGAGTGCGGATGGAGATGTGGTTATCAACGTCGGCACCAACCTGAATCCCGTTCGCGGCACCACACCAGCCGCTGGCCGGATCCAGGATGGCCGCCGTTTGCAAGGTCAGTCCGAGCACCTGTTTAACCTTCAGATCGGCCTTCTCAACGAGAGCGCCAAGTCGGAATACAACCTGCTCGTGAATTACGTTTCGGAAAGGATCCGCTCAGGCGAAATCCTCGCACGGAACATCCCAGCATTCCTCGAACAGCCGCCAATGACCGTAGACTTTGTGTGGAACAAAGGCTTGAATATCGGGGATGCAGACTACGAATTCTCGCTGAACATCCAGAACCTGTTCGGTGAAAGCTATGAAGCCTATCAGGAGTACGGCCCTGACAAGGTTTATGTGGACACCTACAAGCAGGATACTGTGTTCAGCATTGGTCTGAAACGGAGGTTCTGATCATTTGACTGGATCCAGATCCAGCACAGGAAATGGAGGGTCCGCGGCGGAGAATATGCGCCGCGGGCTCGTCCGTTTTGCCGGCCCTGCGATTGTGGTGGCGGAAGTCGCCCTCGTGGCTGGCCTGGCCGTGCTTGTGGCAAAAATCGGATGGCTCGTGATCGAGCCTGGTGGCGCAGTCTCGCGTCCGCTGCCGTTCGTGCAAAGCCCGCGCGTTGCGGCGGACCAGTCGCGCCGTGCATTGACCGGTGATCAGACGCTGCTGGTGACGACAAATCCGTTTGCCCCGGTCGCGGAAACTGTGGCCGATTTGCCGGAAGCTCCGGAAACAAAGCTCAATCTTGTGCTGAAAGGTGTCCGCGCGTCTGCGAATGGCACAGGTGTTGCGATGATTGTGATGCCGAACAACAGGCTGAGCACTTTTGCACCAGGCGAGACGATCCTTGATGGGGTGGTGCTCGACCGCATCTATGGAGATCGCGTGACGCTTCGCAAGGATGGTCGGGTAGAGGCTTTGCTGATGGCCAGTGGCGCAGACCGGCTATCCGTCCTGTCTTCGCCTGGAGACGTGGCCCCAAAGACATCGGCCGGGCCGGGCGCCAGCGATACGCTGATCAGTACCACGGCGACGGACTTTCTCACCAATCTGGTCATCAATCCGGTTCATCGTGGCCAGGATTTCATAGGATACGAGATCGGCAATCGCGGCGATGCGGACCTGCTTGAGCGGTCCGGCCTGCAATCCGGTGACATCATTGTCGCCGTAGATGGTATATCCGTTGGATCGAGCAGTCCTGGCGAACTCGCCATGAAGCTTTCTTCATTAAAAAAAGTTCGTTTGAGGATCGATCGCGACGGACGCCAGATCGACCAGACATTCACGCTGCCGGAGAATCCGTAGCTCATGAAATTCAAATCCATCATTTCCGCGGCCATTCTTGGCTCTACCGCGCCAAGCGCTTTCGCGCTTGCCGGCGAGAGTAGTCCCGAGCCATCGCGGCACATCATGAATTTCGACGATGTCGAACTGTCTGCCCTGATCGCGGATGTGTCTACGGTAACGGGGTACACGTTCATCGTGCACCCGGATGCCCGTACGAAGCGAGTGACCGTGTCCTCCTCGACACCGCTGACCAAGGAGCAGGTCTTTGACGTCTTCCTTTCGGCCTTGCGCGTCCATGGCTTTACGGCGGTACCGGCCGGTAAATCGACCTACCGGATCGTGCCGGAACGGCAGGCTGTCTCTGAGGCGGGTATGGCGTCAGGTGGCGCAAACGCCTTCACGACGGAAATCTTCGCGCTCAAGCACTCCTCGGCTCGGGATGTGGCGGCTGCGATCAAGCCGTTGATCGCGCAAGAAGGGCAAATCGTTCCAAACAATGCGTCGAACACGCTGGTGATCGTCGACTATGCCTCGAACCTGCCGCGCCTGCGCGCCATGCTCAAGCAACTCGACAGCGATCCGTCCATCACCCAGACAATCAGTCTGAAGAACATACCGGCTCGCGAAATGGCTGGCATATTGACCAGCTTGTCCGTTCCTCCGGGGGAGAATGCTTATGCGGTAAACTTCCAGGCGGTTTCTTCCGACACGGGCAACGCCGTCGTGCTGCAGGGTGACGAGGCGCTGGTGCGGCGTGCGATCGACGTCAGCCGGGAACTGGATTCGCATGACCGTACGGATGACACACTGCGTGTTATTCCGCTGAACAATGCAAATGCTGTCGATCTCGTTCCGGTATTGCAGCAGATGGCCATCGCGATGGATGTGCGCCGGGCAGCTGGTGGTGAGAACCTGACCACGACGACGATTGCTCATCACGAGCCAACCAATTCTCTGGTCATCAGTGCCCCACCAGAAACGCTGAGCGCTTTGGAGCGGATCATTACCGATCTTGATCGCAGGCGCGCCCAGGTTCTGGTTGAGGCCATTATTGTCGAAATGTCGGACGACACCGCACGCGAGCTCGGACTCCAGTTCCTTGTCTCTGGCAGCAATGACTCGACCGTACCGTTCGTTTCGACGAATTATTCCCGATCTGCGCCGAGCATGCTGGCGCTGGCTGGTGCGCTGAGTTCTGATACGCCGTTCAACAACGGCACGACCGATACAAACCCGTTTGCAGAAGCCGCGATCAATTCACTTCTTGGCCTGTCTGGCCTCAGTGTCGGTGTCGGTGGGCAGAACGGTGACACGTTGTTCGGTGCGATCCTGACTGCGGTCGAAAATGATACCCAGTCACGGATTCTCTCCAAGCCGTTCAACATGACGCTCGATAATGGCACCTCGTCTCTTCTTGTTGGGCAGGAAGTGCCGGTTGCGACCGGTGAGGTTCTTGGCAATTCCAACACCAATCCGTTCCGCACGGTGGAGCGCAAGAAAATTGGTGTTGGTCTCGACGTGACGCCGCGCATTTCCAATGACGGCACCATCCGTATGGATATCACGCAGGAAGTGTCGAATATTGCCCAGTCGATTGCGACTGGCACGTCGACAGACCTCATATTCAATACCCGGACGATCAGTACCAGCGTTATCGCTGACGATGGAGAGATTGTTGTGCTTGGCGGTCTCGTCCAGCAAACCGAAACCAAGACGAGCGAGAAAGTGCCGCTTTTGGGCGACATTCCGGTCGCAGGCCGGCTGTTCCGTTCGGAAGGCAAGGGGATGGGGCGAACCAACCTCATGGTCTTCATCCGTCCGACCATCGTGCGTGATCGCGATGATGCCCGTAAGGCGACAACGCGATCCTATCGCTATTTGCGTGCGCAGGAACTCTGGGATGGCGAAGAAGACAGTGGCAAATCGCTCGACAACTTTGTCAATCAAGTGCTTGGGAGTCCGCCGCCGCAATGACCGTCGCGCCCGCTGTCCTGCAATTCACCTACGCGTTCGCCAAGGACAAGGGCGTTGTCGTCCTGCCGGGGCGGGACACGCTGACGCTTGGTGTGCGGGCAGGGGCCGATCCGCTTTCTCTTGTCGAAGCGAGGCGGGCGCTTGGGACCGGGTTTGAGCTCGAAGCGCTTGATCGCGACAGCTATGAGCGAACTCTGGCGGATGTCTTCACGTCCGGTGCGCTGGCGGGCGACAGTGTAGATGCCGCCGTCGATGCGCGTGGTGGGCTTGAAAGTCTTATTGATGAACTGCCGAAGACGGCCGACTTGCTCGACGGTCAGGATGATGCCCCCGTTATCCGTCTGATAAACGGCCTTATTCATGAGGCCCTGAAGCGCCGAGCATCCGATATTCACATCGACCCGTTCGAAGACTCCCTCTCCATCCGCTACCGGATCGATGGTGATCTCGTTGAAGTGCTAAAGCCTCCGCGCAAGCTGGCCGCGCCGATCGTGTCACGTATCAAGGTTATGTCGCGGCTCGATATTGCCGAAAAACGTCTGCCACAGGATGGACGTATCTCGTTGTCTGCTGGCGGCAAGTCCGTCGACGTGCGCGTGGCGACCCTGCCGACACGCTATGGTGAGCGCGTCGTGCTGCGCCTGCTGGATACGAAAAATGCGCTGCTCGACCTTCGGGAACTTGGCATGGATGCCGAGACGTATGAGCGTTTCACCGAAGTGCTGAGCCAGCCAAACGGGGTGATCCTTGTCACCGGCCCGGTTGGATCGGGCAAGACCTCGACACTCTATTCGGCGCTCTCGCGGCTCAATACGGGCCGGGACAATATCATGACGCTGGAAGACCCGGTCGAATACGGTCTTCCGGGCATCAGCCAGACGCAAATGGACCACAAGGTCGGCCTCAACTTTGCTGCAACGCTGCGCTCCATTCTGAGGCAAGACCCGAACGTGGTCATGGTAGGTGAGATCCGCGACTCTGAAACGGCCGAAGTCACATTCGAGTTCGCGTCCACCGGGCGCCTGGCCCTCTCGACCCTGCATACCAACTCAGCTTCGGGCGCCATCACGCGCCTGCGGGATATGGGCGTCGAGGACTACCTTCTTTCGTCCACGCTCCGCGCCATCATGGCCCAGCGCCTCGTCCGGCGGCTTTGCCCATCCTGCAAGGAGGCGCGTCGGGCGACACATACGGAATGTGAATCCCTGGGCCTTCCGGCGGATACCGACCTCACGGTCTATGATCCTCAGGGTTGCCTCTCCTGTGGGCAAACCGGCTTCACGGGCCGCCTTGGTGTGTATGAATTGCTGATCGCAGACCGCGATATCCGCAATATGCTCAGCGACGGCGCGACCGAAGACGCCATCGACCAGGCCGCTTTCTCGCAGCACGACCGTCTGCTCGACAATGCGCGCCGTTACGTTCTCCTCGGTGACACCAGCGTGGCTGAAGTTCTGCGCGCTTGCCGGAAGGGAGGCCAGTAATGGCCGCCTTTGAGTATGTTGCGCTTGATGCCGACGGCAAACGCCGCTCGGGCGTCATCTCGGCCGACAGTGCCCGCTCGGCCCGCAAGGAATTGCGCCTGCGGGACCTTATGGTCGTCAATGTCGACCCGGTTTCCGAGAAGCAGTCCAAGGTTACCGTGATGCGCGGGCGCCTCAGTGAAAAGCAACGGGTGTTGCTCGTCCGGCAACTTTCGGTGCTCTTGAAATCCGGCCTCGCGGTCGAGCAGGCCCTTGGCGCCTGCGCCGGAAACGAGAATCCGGTAGGCGTGCAGAAGGCCGTGCACACAGTGCGCGCCGATGTCGTCGAGGGAGCCCGTCTGTCGGAAGCCATGCGCCTCGCTCCGGACGCTTTTCCGCCGCTCGTTCGCGCAGTCACGGCAGCCGGTGAAATGTCAGGCCAGCTTGGCGACATCATGGAACGCCTCGCCACTTACCTTGAGCGCACATACCAGCTGCGCCAGAAAGTGCGCGCGACTTTGATCTATCCGGCGCTCCTCTCCATCATGGCGCTCGGCATGGTCGCGGCACTGATGGTGATCGTCGTGCCGCGTCTGGTCGAACAGTTCGACCTGTTCGACGCAAAGTTGCCCATGCTGACACGTGTCGTTATCGCGCTGTCCAATGGTGTGCGGGAATACGGTCTGTTCATCCTGATAGCGCTGGCCGCGACGGTGTTCTTTGGCGCGCGCATGCTGCGCCAGCCTGCCGTACGGCGTAGTCTGGACGGCTTCATCCTGCGCCTTCCATTGGTTGGCTCGATGGCGCGCACGGTCGCTGCTGCGCGTTTCGCGCGCGTTTTTGCAACCTTGTCTGCTTCGGGTGCCACAGCACTCGAAGCTCTGGAAGGCGCCAAGGGCGCAGCCAACAACACCGTTATTGCCGACGCTGCCGACTTTATTGCAGAACGCGTCCGGGAGGGCGGGTCCTTTTCGGCGGCGCTCTCGGCCACCGGCGTGTTTCCGCCCATGATGGTGCACATGGTTTCCAGCGGGGAAGCCGGCCGTGACGTGCCAGGCATGATGAACCGCGCGGCAGAATTTCTCGATACTGAATTCGAAACAGGCTCGGCAGCGTTGCTGTCGATCGCCGAACCGCTCATCATTGTGTTGATGGGAGGTATAGTGGGCCTGATCGTGATGTCGATCATGCTGCCTATCCTCCAACTCAACACGCTCGCCATGTCATAGGAGACGCAACCATGATGGCTGACAGGAAAAACAGGACAGACCGCCAACAGCAGGAAGCTGGCTTCTCGTTGGTCGAGCTGATGGTCGTCATCTTCATCATGGGCCTTCTGGCCACGCTGGTGATCGTGAACGTCGCGCCGGTGGGGGAGCAGTCTCGCGTGAGCAAGGCCAGGTCAGACGTGGCTTCGTTCGAGAGCGCGCTCGAAATGTACAGCCTCGACATGTATTCCTACCCGAGTGCCGACGCAGGGCTCGCCGCCCTGAAGGCTGCGCCAGCAGGCGTTGACGCGGCGACCTATCGCCCGGGCGGGTACATCAAGCGTCTGCGCAATGATGCCTGGGGCAACGCTTACCATTATGACGTGCCGGGCCAACGCTCCGGCGGAGCATATGATGTCTACTCGGCGGGCCCCGACGGCAAGCCTGGCACTGAAGACGATATCGGCAACTGGGAATAGGCCATTTTAGTGCGTAGCGTTCAGCATCGGGATGACGGCTTCTCCCTCGTGGAGATCCTCGTTGCGCTGTTCATCATGGCGCTCGCCAGTGCCATGGTCGTGATGGCTATGCCATCCCGGCCGGATCAGCTGAACGCGGAAGCCGGGCAATTCGAGGCTGTGCTTGCGCGGACGATGGAGCAGGCAATCAGCAGAGGCCAGGCGCGGGGTATTCGCGTCCAGGACAACTCCTACAGCGTTTACACGCGTGTTGCCGGGCGTTGGGTGCCCGCGAGAGGCGAGGCCGAAGCGCTGGCGGGCGGCGTGACGATCAACCTGATTACGAAAGACCGTGAGTCAGACGATTCCCGGCCACAAATTGTGGCAGATGCTTCCGGCATCGTGTCGGGGCCAGACGTCCGCTTTTCGAAGGGGGGCCGCACGCTCGACGTGGAACTGACGGGACGGGCAGGTGATCGTGACTGATCGTGGCTTTACTCTTGCGGAAGTCCTGGTGGCGCTGATGGTCTTTTCCATGGCGGCCATCGGCCTTGCGCATCTGGTCACAGAGACGACAGCCGGGGCTGGGCATACGCGCAGTCTCGCGCTGGCGCGAATTGAAGCTGACAACCGGCTTGTCGAAGCCGTGGCGGATCCCACCGTGATTCAAGCCGGCGCGATGACTGGCAAGTCGGAACAGCGCGGCCAGAAGTTTGCCTGGGTGCGGCAGATCGAATTGCGTGAAGCCGAAGGGCTGGCCGGCGTACGAGTTACCGTGACCGACCCGGCAACAGGCCAACAACTCGCCCAGCGTGAGACGCTTGTGCAGGTGGCGCCATGAAGCAGGAAGCCGGCTTCACCCTGATTGAGATGTTGGTCGCTCTTGCGCTGACCTCGATGATTGCTGTGGCGGGTTCCACGCTTCTGGTCGGAACGGTTCGGGCGTCAGACCGGCTTGGCAAGACCACCAGTTCGGTGAATGAGATTGACCTTGCCCACACGCTGATGCGGGACGATTTCGCCAATGCCGTCATGCTGGCAGGAGAGGCCCGGCGGCCGTCCTCCGACACGTCGCAGGCCTTCATCGCGTTTGTGCGCGATGGATGGAACCATCCTGTGCCGGATGAGACGCGCTCGAACCTGCTCGCAGTTGAATATGCCTACAAGAACGGAACGCTGACCCGGCGCGCGTGGCTGCGGCCGGATCCTGTTGCGCAGACGCTCCATGTTGACCGCGTGCTGGCAACCGGCCTCTCGCGCCTTTCGGCGCGCTATTTCAATGGCCGCGAGTGGTTGCCTGAATGGCAAAGCGATGCGGCGTTGCCTGCTGCGATCGAGATCACCCTTGAATATTCCGACAAGGATGCATTGACCGAGCTCTTCGTCATGGGGGGCGGCGGATGACCCGGCGCGCAGACAGTGAGAAAGGCGCGAGCCTTCTTTCGGTGCTTGTCATCGTGATGTTGATGTCGGCAGCGGCTGTTGCTGCGACGGATGCGCTGGCGCGGTCGGTGAGTATTGCGAAATCCTCAGGTGCCCGGTCTGAGACCTTCTGGACGGCGCGGAGTGCATCGGATGTCGCGGCGGCCTATCTCACAAAAGCCATGGCGACGACGGAAGGTGTTCTGAACGCGGAGTCCGATCTCATTGCAAATCCGATCACTCTGCCGGCTGGGCATGGCCTGGTCGTATTTCAGCTGCGCGAAGCCACCAACTGCTTCAATCTGAACGCCCTCTTCGAAGACAAAAGCGGCGAAGCGGTCGGCGAGGGCAGCTTGTCAGCCTATCGTGACCTGCTGGTAGCGACCGGACTGAACAAGGCGGAGGCGGAATCGCTGGGTGAAAAACTCGCTGACTGGATCGACACGGACCATTCCACCCGCTCCTATGGCGCGGAGGACAGCTATTATGCGTCTCTGTCAGAACCTTACCGACCTGCCAATACGCGCTTGCGTAACATCAGTGAGCTGAAGTCCATCGCAGGCTATGATGCGGATGTGATGGAGCGGATCGACGGGCTGGTCTGCCTTAGGCCGGGAATTGATCAGTCTAAGCTGAACATCAACACATTGAGTGAAGCTGGTGCACCTTTGTTGGTCGCGTTGTTCTCATCCGAACTGTCGGATTCCGATGCTCTCTCGCTGATCCAGAGCCGTCCCGTTGGTGGCTGGTCGAGCCTGGATGCGTTCATGGAAGAGCCAGAGGTCAAGAAGATATCGCCGGACGCGCTTCGTGATACGGCTGTATCGATTGCGTCATCCTTTCTGGCCGCAGACATTGATATAGGCACCGGTGACCTTGTCACATCGTATCAGACGCTCTACGCGCGTGCCGAAAGCGGGACTGTGTCTCGCGTTTCCATGGTTCGGAGGGATTTCTGATGGCGCGTCGTTTCGCAGCCCTGCTTCCATCAGCGGGTGAGCCGTGGCGCTTTGCCGAGATCGGATCCGGCGGTGTGACGCTTATCCGTCCGGGTGAAGTTCCGTCTCGGTCAGACGACGTCACTATCATCGTACCGGGTACCGAAGTCTCGATTTCCCGCGTTCGCCTGATCGGGACGCGCCGCGCTGACTGGCTACGCGCTGCCCGTTTCGCCGTGGAGGACGATATCTCGGTTCCCGTTGAGTCATTGCACGTTGCGACGGGCCAGCGCGCAAGTGCCGGCGACCTGACCGACGTCTGCCTTGTCGCGAAGCCGGTTATGGACGGTTGGATACAAAGCCTGTCAGATGCCGGGCTCGAAGAAGCCCGCATCGTCCCGGACACGACTCTGCTGCCCCCCGGCGCGGCGCCGCTGGATATGGGGACGCATATTGCCGTCTCCTTGCCGGACCGGCGCTTTGCCATCGACAAGTCCCTGCCGGCGGAACTCATCTCAGCGCTCACAACGCATCCGGGCGAGACATCTGAGCGCTCGGGAGATCCACTTTTGACACTTGCCGGGCATATGCAGTCCGGCGAGATCGGGGTTGATTTACGGCAGGCTGATTATGCCCGCCGTGCTGAGCTACCGGTTGAGCTCTCCCGGCTTCGTCTTTTAGGAGGGCTGGCCGCAGCCTGCGTACTGGCATGGGGCATCTATAACTTCGTCAGCATTCAGATGATGAACCGGCTTGAAGCAGAACTGGTGCGTCAGACTCGCGCGACCTTTACAGCTCTGTATCCAGACGAACCTGTTCCTGCGAACATTCTTGCTTCTGTGCGTGATAGGGTGAGTGTGGCTGGACCAGGCGTGGCAAGCTTCCGGGAGATGAGCGGTGTTCTGTATGCCGCGCTGGCCCGGTCAGACGGCACAAATTTATCTAGCCTGCGCTATAGCGCCGAGAACGGCGAGCTGCAGGCGAAGCTGGTCTACAGCGCGTTCGGCGATGATGAGGCGCTTAAGGCCGCCATTGAAGCGGGCGGTCTCGCTGTTCGTCTTGGTGATGCGAGAGTGGAGGATGGCCGCGTGGTGGGTGATCTCGTGATGGAGTTGCCGTCATGATGGAATATTGGGCCTCCCGTTCGCTGCGCGAGCGCGTTCTCATCCTTCTGGCAGGGGTGCTCATTGCCGCGTTGCTTCTGAACTTGCTGATGATTCGTCCTTTGCGTGCAGCAAAGGCAGAGGCTGCCAGCTCGGTCGCAGTGGCGTCCAGAACGCTCGATGCCGTATCGGCTGCGCGACCGGATGCCCGTGTAGGTGCTGGACAGGTGACCTTGACCGTTGCGGGGGAAGATCTTCGCTCTCGTCTGGTCGATCTCGCGACCCAGCGCGGCTTGGCGGTGTCCCGGCTGCAGTCGAATGAACGGGGCGCGATCATCATCCAGTTTGATCAGGCATCAGCACAGGTCTTGTTCGCCTGGCTGGAAGCCGCGGAACGTCAATTGGGCGCGATGCCTGCTGAAGCTTCGGTTTTCGCTGAGGCATCGGGTACGGTGCGGGCCAGTTTCGAGTTTCGCGGAGGGGCCTCCTGATGCGCGGTCTTTTACTAACCTCGGTATTCGCCGGCTCGCTTGTCATCACGGCAGCGGCAAATGTGCCGCTGTCCTTTGTTCTCCGGCATTCAGGCCTCGCTCAGAATGGCGTTCAGTGGCAGCAGGCGCGTGGCACGATCTGGCACGGGCAGGTGACCGGTATGTATGTGCATGGCGATGCTGTCGGCGCCGTGGAGGGCGATTTCAGCTTCTTGCGCATCGTTAAGGGCCAACCAGGCCATCTGTTGCGTTGGTCAGGCCCTTACGGCCATGGGAGCGCTCTGGCAGGTGTTGGGGCGAACAGTCTCCGCATCCGGAATGGGCAGGCGGCCATCACCTTTGACGTGGCGCGGATTTCTGCAGTCTTTCCAGCGCAGGAGGTCTCCTCGCGCCTCTCCAATGTTGCGATGGATATGGATCGGGACGGGTGCCGGACAGCCAGCGGCAATGTTGCGACGGATGCGCTGGCAAGTATTTCAGCGGCATACGGAGCGAAATGGCCGGAGCTGACCGGGGGGCTGTCCTGCGAACAAGGCAAGCTTTTCATCTCGGTCGAGGGCAAGGCATCAGACGGCACACAGATTTCGGCGAAGACTTCTCTCGAAGGAGGTGGTCAACTCGAATTGCAGAATGTGCCGGACAATCAGACCAATGCTCTGCTTTTAGCAGGCTTCACAAATGAAGCTGGCCGGTATGTTTATACGCAGAAGTCCCCGAATGGAGAAACCAGCCAATGAAATCACGTATTTTATCGGCCTGTGCGCTGCTTCTGGCCGCATGCGCGTCCGCCCCCTCTGAAACGGAAGCGCTCGTCGAGGGAAGTTCAACTTCCGCATCGCTGCAATCTCTACCGACGCAGACCCTTGAACCTGGCGTTTGCGGTTTGTTTCTCTGGACACGCGATGAGCCGCGCCGTTTCACCCTGTTCTATCCTTCAGGCTCGGCAACAGCAGAGGCCATCGTGAATGGTCGGCAAGACACGCTGACGAAAGAATCGCAAGGTGGGGACGTACTGGAGCAATTCATGACCTTTATGCGTTTCCACGCTGAGGATGGCTCCCCCGTCGAACTCTCGCTTAAGGCTGGGGAATTGATTGAGGGGGGGCGGCGGGTTCCGTCCGCGCGTATGATTTCAAAGAATGCTGAAGGCTGGGAAATCATAACACCGCTTGCAGGATTGACGGCATGCCAGCCGGAGTGATGTCCTGATTTCTGTAATAGTCACTACAGTACACGAAAAATCCATAAATATGGATACGCTTGACACGGAACTGTCACACAACTTAGTGTGACAGTTATGTTACATGCGACCTCCAAATTTCTGTCGTTCTCGGCGCTGGCCTTTGCGGTTCTGAGCGGCCCCTCCTTCGCAGAAACTTCCTGCGACCTGTCTGACGGTTACGGCCTGACTCCAGCGGCCTTCCTTGAAGAGGCAGATTCCTGCCTCGAAGGAGTCGAAGGAATCAAGACCGACACTTTTACGTCGACCGAGCTGTCGCGCCTTGCAAGTGATCAGCGCAACGCCAACGGCCTCGACCAGGTGGAAGCCCTCGATTCATTGAGTGAAGCGGCCCGTTTGCATGCCTATGATCTGGCCTTTCGCGGCTATGCAGCTCATGAAGATCTTGAAGGTCGAACCCATCTCGACCGTGTCAGGATGATAGATCGCAGCCACCTGATCAGCAGCTTCGGGGCGAATGTGGTGGTCGTGAAGGCTGGTACATCGCCGGAAGCGATTCAGAAGGTGCTTCTGGCCGACAGGGCAAATGCTTCGAACTTCAAACGCGGCGAATTTAATCACATGGGGATCGCAGCCGTTGAGGCAGACGGTATGATCTATGTGGTCGAACTCTTTGCTCGCGTCGACGGACAATTGGATACGCCGATGCCCATGACCGCAGTGCCGCGGATGAACCTTGCAGCAAACTTTGGCGACAAGCTGGAACCGGTCGGTTGGTCAGTGGTTTCGGCAAGCGGTCAGACTCTTATGCGTGGCCTGGGCAACAAGCTGCCTTCCACTCTTCCGTATATCGAAGAAGGCTTTCTTCAGATGGACGTCGAAATCGGAAAAGATGTCTACACACTCAAAGGTCCTGCGATCTCGTCCTCACTCTGAGGGCATGTCACGGAACTTCCTAACTCGCCCGGGCCATGCGCCCGGGCGTTTTCGTTTGGGGTAGAAGCCTTTAAGATGCGCTTTGGGCATCACGCTGAAGCGGGGAAGTTGGTCATGACCATTGAGGTCTTGCTGTGGGGGGCTGTCCTTCTGCCTGCACTGGCAGCGCTCGCCTGGATCGATGCGCGCACTTTTCGCTTGCCAGATACACTTACTCTCCCGTTGATCGGTGTCGGGCTTATTCAGTCATGGTATCTGTCCGGGCGGGTGCTTGATGGATTGATCGGTGCCTGCGCGGGTTATCTGTTTTTCCTTGCCGTCGAAAAAGGCTTTCGCGCGCTTCGTGGAATCGACGGTCTCGGTCGGGGGGATGCCAAATTGCTCGCGGCCGGAGGGGCTTGGTGTGGATGGATGGGGCTGCCCTGGATCGTACTTGTCGCCAGCGGAACCGGGCTCGTCTTTGCCGGGCTTATGACACTCGCCGGGCGGCGGCCAGGCGGTATGATCGCCTTCGGGCCGTTTTTGGCGCTTGGCATCGCGGCTGTCTGGTTGAAGCCCTTTCTTACGGACTTCTTCTGAATTTTTCGTGCTTGTTTCCGCTCAAGCCGCCTTCGCCGCACGCTCAGCATCGCGGCGGTAATTCCGCGTCGCAATCAGCAGGCAGACGATGGAGCCGAGATTGAACAGCAGCATGATTTCCAGTGCCCGGGCCAGCGAGTTCGTCGCCCCGTTGCCGAGGAAATAGTCGCTCAGTTCGCCGGCAATCCATGGGCCACAGCCTATGCCAATCAGGGTCAGGCAGAACAGCATGAAAGCCGAAGCAAATGAGCGCATCTGAACTTGCACCAGTTCCTGTGACGCGGTGTAGGCGATGCTGGCATAGATGAGACCAATGAAACTCGGCACCAGGTTCCAGGCATAGGCTGACCACACAGTCTCTGCATGCAGGAACATCCAGGCAAAGGGGAGGGCCACTGCTGCGCAGAGGGCTATCATGAGCGGGCGCCAGCGCATGTCCTTGCGCGAGAGCCGGTCGCACACCGCGCCGAGCGTGACGGCGCCGATACTGCCTACGCCACCGATCAGCACGCCGAGCGGCAGCGAAACCTGGCTGGGAGTAAGGCCGTATGTGCGCTGAAGATGGCCTGAGGTGAAGACAAGGAAGGCGTTGGCGGAGATGCAGATCAGCAGGCATCCAGCCAGAAGCCAGAGATACGAGGTCTGTCCCAGAATGAAGGAAACCGTTTCTGAGAATGAGGGCGCTTTTGTCTTCACCAGCTGTTGGTCCGCAAGGCCGCGCACGGGTTCCTTGACCGTGAAGCGGACGAGCATTGCGAGCATAAGCCCTGGTACACCCGCGACAAAGAAGGCGGTCCGCCAACCGAAATGGGCGTAGATGTAGCCGCCAAGTGCAAAGCCAGCCATCACGCCAAGCCCAATACCCGTCGTGTAGATACCCATCGCTGTCGCGCGCTCACGTGGCGGGTAGAGATCTGCAATCATGGAGGTCGCTGGCGGCGTGCCTCCGGCTTCGCCGACGCCAACGCCCATACGCGCCAGCAGAAGCTGCCAATAGGTCTGGGCAAGTCCGGACATCGCCGTCATGGCAGACCAGAGGGTCAGTGCGAGCGTGATGATATTTCGGCGGTTTCCCCGGTCTGCCCACATCGCGACGGGAATGCCGAGTGTCGCGTAGAAGCCAGCAAAGACGATGCCTGTCAGCATGCCGAGATCACCATCTTTGAGGTGAAGCTCCGCCTTGATCGGCTCCAGTAGGATCACGAGGACCTGTCGGTCGATATGGTTGAATGTGTAGGTCAGGGTGAGGACAGCGAGCACCCAGGCGCGACCGGGAATGGCTGCGGCATGGGTGTTGGAGGTGACGGAGGTGGTCATGCGCGGGCTTCCACATTGGCGAGGAAATGACGGATGGCGTCTATGGCTTCCGGTTCATCGAGGATTGGGGCGTGGCCGACACGCGGTACAATCGTCAAGCGTGCGTCCGGGTGGCGTTTGATCATTTTGGCGGCGGTTTTCTCTGATAGGATATCCGAGGTCTCGCCCCGCACGATAAGGAGGGGTGACTTTGTCATCTCCTTGTACAGCCTCCACATGGCGATCCGCATCAACAGGCCAGGGCGGAGCTTGCCGATAGTACGGGTAATCTCTGGATCATAATCCAGCGCCACGCGGCCGTCGTCGAGTGCCCGGTACGTGCGGCGGGCCAGGGCCATCCATTGATCCGGACCAAAGTCAGGAAAGGTGCCTGCCTGCACCTTTCCCATTGCCGCTGCCGCGTCGTCCCACCCGGCCTTTGGTTCTGTATCACTTGTATAGGAGGCGATCCTCTCAAGGCCTGTTTTATCAACCGCTGGCCCGACATCATTGAGGACCACACCACGTATGCGCTGGGGCATCGTCTTCATCATAAGCATGGCCATGAGCCCGCCCATGGATGTGCCGATCAGCGCCACACGATTTAGCTGCAGGTGGTCCAGCAGAACCTCCATATCGCTGACATAGATGACGGGTGTATAGTGCTCCGTATCCGGATCCCGGTCGGATTGGCCTCGCCCGCGTACGTCCACAGAAATGAACTGATAGCGCTCCGGAAGGGCCGCAATCATAGGCTCGAAATCCTTGTGGTTCCGCGTCAGCCCATGCATGCAGAGGATTGTGAGCGGGGCGTCCTTGGGCCCATAGCGCTTCGCGTACAGGTTCAGTCCGTCAGGTGAGCGATAGTGGATATCCTCACTCATAGGGCGGACTCTTGAACAAGATGTGGCCCGCGCTGCAGAAGCGGCCATTGCCATTACAACAGACATGGCTCCAGCAACTGAAGTTGGAGAGGGTGATCGGACCAAACTGTTTCAAAAGCGCCTGAGGCGTTGAAAAGCGATCCACGTTTCTTCCCCCTGATGCGCGTTTCGCGCTTGTCATTATTCAACAGATGTTGAAAGTGACCTATTCAGAGGGAGAAGGCAAGCGTTTGAAGATCAAATGATCAGGCATTCTAAATCGGCGAAATCGTTGATCTGTGAGCGCTCGCGGTCTACTAGCGAAGAATGAGCGTTACCAAGACAGAACCGCGGCTGGATCGGCGCGCAGCCATCCTGAACGCGGCAGAAGAGCTGTTCGCAAAGCATGGCTACGATGGCGTGACTCTACGCTCCATTGCTAAGCGGGCTGGAGTCGATCTGGCATTGCCGAACTATTATTTCGGTCCCAAGCGAGATCTATTCGACGCGGTGTTGATGCGCCGGGCCGAAGTGCTGAATGCTTGGCGCCTGAAGGCTCTTGAGGATGCCCTGTCAGCGGCGCGCCCCAATCCGGCGAGCGTCGAGGCGATTGTCAGGGCCTATCTTGGGCCTCTGTTGACGGGCGCACACGTGGCTGAGCCAGGCTGGAAGCATTACTACGCGCTGATCGCCTACGTGAACAACTCGCCCGAATGGGGTGGTAGGCTGATGACCCAGTTCTTTGATCCATTGATCGACCAGTTCATTGACGCATTGCGGCTGAGCCTCGGCGATGTCGATGAAAAGGCCTTGTTCTGGTCCTATCACTGTTTCTCAGGCGCACTGACGTTGACCTTTGCCGAGACTGGCCGCATCGACCACTTGTCGAAGGGGCTTTGCCGTTCGGATGATCTTGACGGCGCATACGAACATGTCGTGCGATTCATCACGGCAGGATTTGAATCAATCCGTCCACCAGCATAGCGCGCAAAAAAATGGCGGCATGATTACATGCCGCCATTCATCAGGATGTTGGGGCGTAGAGACTAGAACTTATAGTCCACGCCGAGTGTGACCGTGCGCGGATCGCCATAGAATGCCGTCAGCGTGCCTTCGAGACCGAGTGTAGGTGTAAAGGTTCCGTTCGAGTTGATCGTGACGAAGTTGTAGCCTGCCACGATATAGCGCTCGTCGGTAAGGTTCTTGCCGTTCAGGCTGAAGCCCCAGCGGCCGCCTTCTGTTTCCCAGCGCAGGCCTGCATCGATCAGCGTAAAGGCGGGCTGGTCGAGATACGGGTTCGGCGCTTCGAACTGGCTGGAGTCGCCGCGATACGACACGAGCGTGTTCAGGAGCAGTCGTCCATTATTGTTCAGGATAGTGAACGGCGTATCATAGGCCAGTCGCCCACTCGCCGTCCAGTCAGGCGTGTTTTGGATGACGCGCTGATCAGCCACGTCGTTGCCGAAAGCATCGATGTATTCGTCATACTGCGCATCGACATAGCCTACCGACCAACCGAGGTTGAAGAGGTCAGATTCGTTGAAGATCTCTTCGGCAAGTGTCGCGTTGCCTTCAAACTCCACACCCCAGATCGTCGCGGCGCCGGCATTGGTCGTTACGCCGGTGAACGTGTCGTTGACGCCGTCATTGTTCGTATCAACACCAACGGAGCCAGGCACCTGGATGTCTTTGTAGTCGGAGTAGAAAGCTGCGACGCTGTAGTTCACCTTGCCGCCATACTGGCTGCCCTTGTAGCCAACTTCATAGCTGTCGACCTCTTCCGGATCGAACGCCATGAAGTCGTAGATTTCTTCCGCTGAAACGGTGCCATTCCGGTCAAGGTCCGGCGCAGCTGATGTCTGGCCGCGTGGATCGAACGAACCGCCTTTGAAGCCCTGAGAATAGGTCGCGTAGACATTGCTGTTGTCGGTCGGCTTGTAGCTGACGGAAACGCGCGGGCTGAAATCGTCAAACGTGGCCGAGCCGTTGAAATCAGACGTTGTCGCAATCAAGGTCGGGCTGCCGCCGAAATATTCCGAGAAGCCGCCGATATAGGTGCGGCGCAGAACTTTCGAGGTCCGTTCGTCTTCGGTGTAGCGTGCGCCGACCGCAACGCTGAAGCGATCCGTCACATCATATGTGAAGTCGCCGAAGATTGACCAGGTCTTGGTGCCGACTTCTCCGAAGGTCTGGGCATTCAGTCCCGGCAGCGAGATCAGATCTCCTGTGGTGCCAAGCAGAACGTCGAACACGGTCGAAGCGTTGGCGTCGAGATAGTAGACGCCGACAATCCCATTGAGGCGGTCGCTGGAATACAGGACCTGAAACTCTTCGGAGAGCTGATCGTTCGCGTAGTTCGCCGGAACGTCGAGATCGGCTTCCGGAAGGCTGTCGAAATCGATCGGCGATGTGCTGTCGTCCTGGCGATAAGCGAGGATGTTCTTGAGCGTGATCGTGTCGGAAACTTTGTATTCACCGACAATGGATCCGCCATACGCTTCCGATTCCTGCTTCACGACGTTCAGACCGGCGCGCGTGTCATACTCGTCATCAAGGACAGGGTAGGTGAATGGCGGGAACTGGTCCGGGATCAGACGGTGACCCTGACGGGCGTTCGATTCGTCACCTGTGTAGTCGGCTGCGAAGCGAAGCTGGAAGTCCGGATTAACGTCCCATTCCGCTGACAGGCGGGCAGAGGAGACGTCCTTGTTGTAATTGTCCTCGCCGGTGATGATGTTCTCGCCATAACCGTCGCGATAAAGCGCAGCGATTGCGCCACCAACGCGGAATGTATCGGAGAGCGGCGTGCTACCGGACACGACAACTTCTTTCTGACCATAAGTGCCTATTGCAGCGCGTGCGCGCAGCGTCGGCACATCGGAAAGGGCGCGGGTGACATATTTCACTGCACCGCCGATTGTGTTGCGACCATAAAGCGTGCCTTGCGGACCGCGCAGGACTTCGATGCGCTCGACGTCAAATACGTCGAGAACAGCGGACTGCGGCCGGTTCAGGTAGACATCATCGACATAGATGCCGACGCCTGCCTCGAAGCCAGCAACCGGATCTTGCTGACCGACACCGCGGATGAAGGCCGTCAGGGTCGAATTGGTGCCGCGAGACACTTCGAGGGTCACGTTCGGAGCGACTTTGGCAACTTCTGTGATGTCCGCGACGCCGAGTTCGGCGAGAAGGTCACCGTCGAAGGCGGAAACTGACAATGGAACGTCGATGAGGTTCTGTTCGCGGCGTTGGGCCGTAACAACCACGGGGCCGAAACGGCGCTCATCGTTTTGTGCCGCGTCGTCCGTTTCCTGGGCCCAGACGGGCAGCACGGGTGTCAAGGCTGTGGCGGCGAGCGCGCACAATGCGAATCTGGTCTTGAGGTGCATCTGAATTCCTCCCTGGTGGATCGCGATGCTTCAGCGATTGCTGAGCAATTTCAACGCTTGTTGAATTGGAATGAGCATGTCGAATAAAGGAAGTCAATTGCAGGCCGTTCAGACCGGTTGTCGATTGTTACGGAAGAAAGCCAGGTGTGGCTTTCCGGCATCAGCACCGCTTTGGGGCAGGATGTGCCCAGCATCGCGGGCGAGTTTGCAGATTTTTGCAGCTTTTCCAGTGGGGAAACACTTGAACCCTTTGATTGGAAAAGGTTCGGGGGCGGTGGTTCTTGTTGCGGTGAGGTTAAATCTGTTGTGAATTGAATTTTCAGGGGAAAGACGGGCGTACCCGGTCAAATTGAGCGGCCGGTCTTGAGTGAGGAAGGTCGTAGGGTGGGAAACAAGCGCAAAGTACTGGCGTTCACGGCACTGATTGGCGCGAGCACTGCGTTAACTGGCTGCCTGACGAGAAGTATCAACACGAGACCTCCGGTCGTCTCTGACGGCATGGGATCAGATCTCCGCATTATACTGGACGACAGCTGCGCGCCGGAAGAGACTCGCGGACCGGGAGACCGGACGCTCGGCTTTGGACAGGAGCTGGCACTTCAGGCCGGCATGTTGGCATTCGATTCGGTCGGTGCTTGGCTTCAGCAAATGGGCGCTCCGAAGATCGACCGCAGTACAGGCGTTGTCAGCGGGAAGCTTTTCACCAGTCCCGATATGGCAGAATTCAATCGAAACGTCGCTTGCGTTCACGTCATCCGGAGTGGGTTTGATCCGTCGGGTCCGGCTGTGGCAGGCGCACCGCCTGATTTTATGGCAGAATGGAACCGCCTTGGCTTGGTTTCTCGTCCGACCTTCTATGCTGAGATACGCTTGTCGCCTGACGAAGAACGTTCGGGTTATTTCACGGGCGAACTCATGAAAGTGGTGGCGAATGATTTCGAGCGGGAAGCCCGCTACGATTCCCGCGATTATCTTGTCGTCCTCGATTTCGAGCGCCCCGAGCCTCGCACTTATATTCAGTTCACGCCGGATGGTGCCGTGGAATTCCAGGACGCGTCCGGCTTTGCGCGCGGCGTCTTCAAGTTCCCGGCTCTGCGGCGTGGCGAGTACATTTCCGGCGCTGCGGCAGCGGCACTCGAAACCGGGTGGATGCCGCTGGACTATTCTGGCGTCGACCGGGATTCCGGTATCTTCAATTTGTTTGTTGATGTGCTTGAGCTGAAGCGCGGTGATCCACTTCTGTCAGATATCGGATCGCTCTTGCGGTCTGATGCTGTGCAAGGGGCTGCTGAAGAAGAGCTGCGCAAGAAAATCGATAAGGATGGTACACGCGAGGAAGAGGAAGGAGAGCGGACCGAAGCGTTGCTCAGCCAAAGGGGCCTTGAGCGTGCGCTGAGCCGATCCGTACTCGATCTGCGCCGCACGATGGCCCAGATGGATTTGACGTCTGACGACCTGATCCCTGCGCGTGACGATGTTGAAGATGCCCTGTTTGAAATCGAGCACACACTCAACTGGCGCGGACCAAAGCCCGCCGATGATATTGATGCGGCCACGTCGGCGCTGGATGAGGCGGATCAGCGTCTCGAAGAATTACTTGCTGAAGAGTTGAGCTCCGGTCAGTAAGTCGCGCTGGCCGCTGCCCAGTCGGCCAGTCCGCCATCGCTTGAGCGATTGGCGACTTCGCTCAGCATGCGGGTCGCAAAGTCCACAGGCTCGCGTTCGGGCTGTTCTTCCTCGGCAACCGTTCGCATGCGCGCAGGAGTCGGTAAAAGGTCGCCCGCAAAGGCAACGCTTTCCGGAATGACGAAAGCGTAGATGGTCGCGCCCTCTGAAGCGGGCGGGATCACCATCCACGGCACTTCGGGCAGGGTGACAGTCTGCCCGGCCTTCACGATGGCATCGCCTTCTGGTGTGCGGTCATTCGGGAAATACGTGTTGATCTGACCGCTATTCTCCAGTTCGAACACGATGAGGCGGCCGTCGATCTGTGGGGTCACGGCGATGTTGAGGGCCGCATTGGTGCCTTCGCCTTCTTTGGTGACGTCGAGTTTGAGGCGCCCACTGGAGGGGCTGAGCACCTGGGTCATCGCTTCCAGAGTCTCTGCGGTTGCCACGAAGACTTGTTCTGGCTGCGCGTTCACAAACATGGTCCCGCGGGCTGTTGTCTCGATCCAATCGCGATAGGGAGAGACGCGTGTGTAGACGCCTTCCGATTTTGCAGCGGCACACTCAAAGCCGAAACTGACAATGCCCACCTGATAAGCACGCTCCTGCGTATCCAGAGCGACCAGTGGGCCACCGCTGTCACCTTGGCAGCTGTCGACCTTGCCGAACTTCCTGCCTGCGCAGATCTGTGTACTGCCATCATAGGCCAGGTCGGCGTATTGGGCGCCGCACACTTCCGGCGGCTTCATCGGCAACATGGCATGGTAGAGGTAGCGCGAACCGGCCTGTCCGGAGCGCCCGGTCGCACCGATCGGGAATGTCTCCAGGCGTGCAGCTGCGCCTGAGTCTGCCTGCTTGCCGAAGCCTGCCACAAAGGCACGGGCGCCGTTCTTATCGCTATCAGACTCTCCGCCAGAAGAGAGGCGCGCCAGTTGGCCCGGCCAGGTCCGTCCGATGCGGACAAGGGCGATGTCGTTTTCGGAGCCTTTCCAGACGCCTGGTTGTACTTGTCGTGTCGGCAAATAGTCTGGATGGATCATCACGGCATCGACGGGAAACACCATGCCGTTGTCGGAGCCAAGGTCGTCTGTGCCGCCGACGATTTCCAGAGTGGATCGCGGGGTCCATTCCCAGCGCCCGTCCACCTGCCGGGATTCGCCTTCAAAACAGTGTGCTGCCGTCAATACCCAGCGCCGGGCAATGAACGTACCACCACAAAAATGCTGCAAGCGGCCGCCGCGTGTCTCGTGGCGCAGAACGGCGATGTAGGGCCATTGGGCAAGGGTGGAGCGGTCGCCGTTGACAATCCTGTCTGAAGAGCGCGCATCGGCCGCCAGCGTGGATGTCCAGGAAAGTTGTTCATCGCTTGGCGTATCGACAGGGTCTGTTTGGCAGGCGGTTGCGAGTGCCAGCAAGCCGGCGGCGAGAGCGATCGGGCGCAGAAGCTTGATCAAGAGAAACCTCACGGGCTTACACTATAGGTAACGATGCCCATGCCGGTATTGGCATAGGGATCCCCTCGTGGGGCATCGGACATCGCATCACGCGTTTCGAACACGAGGATGTCGGAATAGGACTGCCAGACCGTGCGGATCGGGCCTTTTGTCCGGCTGAGGTCCGGCAGTGTGTCGCCGATCAGGGCCATCCGCTCCGGCAGAACAAACGCGACCAGCTTGCTGTCGCCGGGGACGGAAGGCGGCGAGACCTCGATTGAGACGCCTGCCGACGGCAGGGTCACGGACTGGGCCGGTTCAACCAACGCCGTATCGACTTCACTTGCGTTACACGGAAACAGGCAGGAGACTGTGCCGGAGGGATCGAGGTCGAACACCCACAGGCGCCCCTTGATCTTCGGATCGACATGGATCTGCACCCGGTCGCCGGATTTATAGGTTGTTCGGCCATCATTGATGCGAACGCTGACCTTGCCGTCTGCGGGCTGCAAAGTGCGAACCAGGTTTTCGAGGCCGGCCTTGGTCATGAAGACTGTCTTTTCCGGCTTCGCATCAACAAAGCTGGCGTCGGGATCGACCGATGTAATAAAGCTCTTGAACCCAGACACGCGCGTATAGACAGCGGGCTTTCGGCGGACACCGCAGCTTTCTCCGAAGCTTACAATGCCGATCTGGTACACGCGTCCCGCAAAGTCCCGGGCGACCAGCGGGCCGCCGCTGTCACCCTGGCAGCTGTCGATGATGCCGCTATCGTATCCGGCGCAGATCATGCTGGCGCCATTGTAGGCCTCGACCGAATAAAGATCCTCGCAGGCTTCCGGACTGCGGGTGGGGATCATGGCGTTCCCGAGGACATTCGTGTACGCGTCAAACTTTCCTTCCGGAGCAGTATAGTGCTCGAGGCCCTGCTGGCGCATGTCGGTCTTGCCGAAACCAGCAAAATAGGCGGGGCCGAAGAAGCGATCTACATCTGAAGCCGTGTCTGCGGAAAGGCGTGCGGTCTGGCCAGTCCATGGGCGGCTCAGCTTGATGAGGGCCAGATCATTGACCGGAACCTTGTTTGTGCCGCCGCGCCTGTAGTTCGGCGCGATGCGGACATCCACCGCGTCATAGACGTTCGCTGTAGTGACAGACTTCAGGTCCTTCGGTCCGAGAACGATCTGTATGGCCCCTGAGCCGGGGCGTTCCCATTTGCCTGTCGCGGCGTTGCGCGTCACACCCTCCACGCAATGCGCGGCTGTCAGCACCCAATTGGCGGAAATGGCGGTGCCGCCGCAATCATATGTGGTGACACCACTTCGTGTGCCACGAATGGCCGCGAAGAAGGGCCAGTCCTGTTGCCTGGCGGGTTGGGTGTTGAATCCCTTTGTGGCTCCAGTGGCTTCAGATGGGACGGAAAATTCGGTCCGGGCCCAGGACGGATCATCGTCCGGAAAATCATCGACCTGAGCGTTTGCGGGCGCATTCGAGTACGCGGCAGCGAAAAGCGAAAACCCGGCCAGAAGCCGGCATACCAAACGTTTCTTCACGCTACTCTCCCACCACGAACGCAACATTCAGGAGAAGTCTAGCACCGCTCGCTCAGCATACCAGCCCGTGTTTTGGCTTAGCGGAATTCATCCTGAATCTTGCGCAAAACGTCTGCACCGGGATTGAGTTTCGAATATGGCAGCGAGTGCAGCGGTGTTTCGGGCAGTTTCTTGTGCTCAGCCATCGCGGGGCGCGACTCGTCGATATAAAGCAGGCCGGTCAGAATTTCCTGTGTCTGCTGGCTTTGCAACAGTTTGCTCATTGCGCCGGCCCGGTCGGTCGGATCGTAGTCTGCATCCAGCTTGCGCAGCAGGATCGATCCGCCATCGTGCAGTTCCACCGGCATCGCCTCGCCTTCGGCATAGGCGGCCGTGATTTCTTCGCTGGGTGGCACATAATCGGCGTGTACCGCCTTGTGGTAGTATTGATAGGTATGGGCGTAGGACTTGGTAGAGCCCTTGTGGTCATTGAAGCTAACGCACGGCGAGATCACATCAATCAGGGCAAAGCCGCGATGCGCAATGCCCGCCTTGATAAGTGAGACCAGCTGCGCCTTGTCGCCCGAAAAGCTGCGCGCCACAAATGTCGCCCCGATGGACAGCGCCATGATCGCCGGATCGATCGGCGGCAATGTGTTGGTCGCGCCCTTCTTGGCCGTCGAACCGATATCGCTGGAAGCCGAGAACTGGCCTTTGGTCAGTCCGTAAACACCATTGTTTTCCAGCATGTAGATCATGTCCACATTCCGTCGAATGGCGTGTGCCATCTGACCAAGACCGATGGAGAGGCTGTCACCGTCGCCGGACACGCCGACATAGGTGAGGTTCTTGTTCACAGCCGCCGCGCCAGTGGCGAAAGACGGCATGCGCCCATGCACCGTGTTGGCGCCGTGGGCATCCTTGAGGAAATAGGTCGTTGTCTTGGATGAGCACCCAATGCCTGAGACTTTCACGACATCTTTCGGCTCTTTCGAAAGCTCGAAGAAGGCCCGTGCCAGCGCTGCGGTCACACTGTCATGACCACACCCGGCGCAAAGTGTCGACATCGCGCCATCATAGTCCGCCCGGGTCTTGCCGAGCTCGTTCTTTGGCTCGTTCAGCCGGCGGATTTTTGGTTTTACGAAGGAGGTCATGCGGGCGTCCTCACTTTAAGGGCCGTTTCGATGGCTTCGATGACGAAGCGGAAGTCCAGCGGTTCGCCGGAATAGTGCAGCACCGGCACAAGCTTTTCCTTTGCTGCGCTGGTTTCGGTAATCAGCAGGTTCATCAGCTGCGCATCGCGGTTTTGCTCCACGACGAACACTTCATCATGGGCCTCAATGAAGGCATCAATGGCTTTGTTGAACGGGAAGCCCCGGATGCGAAGATAGTCCATGGGAATGCCAGCGGCTTCCAGCCTGTCGCGTGCTTCGGTGACCGCAGCATCCGAGCTTCCGACAGCAATCATGCCATAGCGGGCAGGGCGGTCGGCCTTCGTCAGTATGGGAGACGGCACGAAGGTCGCCGCCCGCTTCCACTTTTCGTAAAGCCGGTCGACAACTTCCTTGTATTCGTCTCCATTCTCTGTGTAGCGACCGAGTTTGGTATGGCCCGAGCCGCGCAGGAAGTAAGCGCCCTTGGCGTGGGTTCCGGGCAGGGTGCGGTAGGGGATCGTATCCCCGTCGACATCCAGATAGCGATAGAACGTGTTGATCTCTTCCAGATCTTCAGCGGACATGACTTTGCCGCGGTCGGGTACGTAATCCTCAGGCCAGGTCAGCTCGTCGACCATCCAGTCATTCATGCCAATGTCGATATCCGACAAGAAGAAGACCGGTGTCTGAAAGTGCTCTGCGAGGTCCAGCGCTTTGGCGGCAAACTCAAAACATTCACCCGGATCCGCAGGGAAGAGGATCAGGTGGCGCGTGTCGCCGTGAGAGGCATAAGCGCAGAGCTGGATGTCGCATTGCTGCGTCCGCGTCGGCATGCCTGTGGACGGGCCAACCCGCTGAATGTCGCAGATCACAAGCGGTACTTCGGTATAATAAGCAAAGCCAATGAACTCACTCATCAGCGACACGCCCGGCCCCGAGGTGGGCGTAAAGCTGCGAGCGCCCGCCCAAGCGGCGCCAATTGTGAGCCCCGCAGCGGCGAGTTCGTCTTCTGCCTGAACGATGCAGAAATTGTTCTGTCCGGTGTCCGGATCGACGCGATATTCCTCGCAGTATTTCTGGAAGGCATCCATCAGCGACGTGGATGGCGTGATGGGGTACCAGGCGCCGAACGTTGCGCCGCCAAACACGGCGCCGAGCCCGGCAGCCGTGTTGCCGTCGATCATCACTTTGCCCCTGGTTTTATCCAGCGGGCTGACGTGGAAGTTCAAAGGGCATTTGAAGTTCGCTTTGGCATAGTCATGTCCAAGTGCGACGGCCTGCATGTTCAGCGGAATGAGCTTTTCCTTGCCGGAAAACATCTCCCGCACCAGTTGTTCGATCACACTGAGATCAAGGTTCAGCAGGGCAGCCGCAGCGCCGACATAGGCCATGTTCTTCATCAGGATGCGCGATCGTGCGACCTTGAAGGCGTCATTGCACATGGCCGACAGTGGCACACCCAGAACAGTCACATCCTGCCGCGCCAACAGCTGCGGACGCGGCCACGTGGAGTCATAGAGCAGCACACCACCAGGGGCGAGTTCGGCCAGATCGGAGGCATACGTCTCCGGGTTCATCGCGATAACGAAATGGGTTTGGCTGTCTCGTCCGGCATAGCCGTCGCCGGTCACCCGCATCTCGTACCAGGTCGGCAGGCCCTGAATGTTGGAGGGGAAAACGTTCTTGCCAACAACGGGCACGCCCATCCGGAAGATTGCTTTCATTAACAGGCCATTGGCGCTGGCCGAGCCTGTCCCATTCACCGTTGCGACGCGCAGGGTGAAATCATTAATACCGGGTCCGTTCATGCCACGGTCTCCATTTGATCATCCGCATGCGGAATCCGGATCACGCCTTCTTTCATGTCCCAGGCGGCGGTGGGGCATCGTTCGGCGCAGAGACCGCAGTGCAGGCAGACATTCTCGTCCTTGATCATGACGCGGCCCGTCAGCGGCAGCGGAGCGGAGACATAGAGGGATTGCCCCTCAGGTGCTTCCGGTTGGCTAAGTGCCTGGCGCAAGTCGGCCTCGCTGTCGGCGCCGGGCGTAATGCTGAGGCATTCGACAGGGCAGACATCAATGCAGGCATCGCACTCTTCGCAAAGTGGCGCTTCAAAAACGGTCTGTATGTCACAGTTCAGACAACGCTGGACTTCCACGGCGATCTGTTCGGCGCTGAACCCAAGTTCTACTTCGATATTGAGGCGCTTGAACCGGTCGACCAGTTCGACGTGCTCCATCTCGCGCCGTTCAGACGCGTCGAAAGAGTTGGAATAGCGCCATTCGAACATGCCCATTTTGGCAGATTGAAGTTCTACTTCGCGCGGGGCGCGGTCGTGCAGATCCAGACCCTGACAGTGGCGATGGATCGAGATGGCCGCCTGGTGTCCATGTTCCACGGCCCAGATGATATTCTTCGGGCCGAAAGCTGCGTCGCCGCCGAAGAACACGCCTTTGCGGGAAGACTCGAAGGTCTCTTCATCAACGACGGGGATGTCCCATTTGCCGAATTCGATTCCGGCATCCTGTTCGATCCAGGGGAAGGCATTCTCCTGACCAATCGCGAGAATGACGTCATCGCAGGGAATGGTTTCTTCGCCGATTACGCGCTGACCCGTGATCTCGCCTTTGTCATCGATGTCGTACTCAAACAGTTCGAACGTCATACCCACCAGCTTGCCGTTTTCGGTCACGAATGCCTTTGGTGAGTGGTTCACCACGATCTCGACATTCTCTTCCTCAGCATCTTCGAGTTCCCACTCGGACGCCTTGAAGAAGTTGCGCGGCTTGCGCGCCATGACCTTCACGCTGTCCGCGCCAAGACGAAGCGAGGTGCGACAGCAATCCATGGCTGTGTTGCCGACGCCGATGATCAGAACTTTCTTGCCGATCGCTTCAATGTGATCGAAAGCAACGGATTCCAGCCAGTCAATGCCGATGTGGATGTTGGCAGCACCTTCCTCCCGGCCGGGGAGGTAGAGGTCCTTGCCCTTCGGGGCGCCGGTGCCGACGAACACGGCGTCCCAGCCATCGTCCAGCATCGCCTTCATGCTGCTGACCGGCGTGCCGAGCTTCAGGTCTACGCCCATGTCGAGGATGTACTGAAGCTCCTCGTTCAGTACCTTTTCCGGCAGCCGGAAGGCGGGGATGTTTGCGCGCATCAGGCCGCCGGGCTCTGACAGCTTCTCGAAGATGGTGCATTCATATCCCAGCGGGGCGAGGTCATTCGCGACCGTAAAGCTCGCCGGCCCGGCTCCGATCAGCGCAATGCGCTTGCCGTTTGAATGTTCAGGTTTCTTGGGAAGGCGGTCAGAGATGTCGTCGCGATGATCTGCCGCAACACGCTTCAGACGGCAGATTGCGACAGGTTCCTCATCGACCCGCGTCCGGCGACAGGCCGGCTCGCATGGGCGGTCGCACACACGGCCTAGGATGCCGGGGAAAACGTTCGAGTCCCTATTCAGCAAGTAGGCGTCGCTATAGCGCCCCTGTGCGATCAAGCGGATATAAGCTGGCACCGGCGTATGTGCCGGGCAAGCCCATTGGCAATCGACCACTTTATGAAAGTAGTCCGGATTGCTCGTATCTGTTGCTTTCATGTTTGCCCGCTTCCTCCGAAGAAAAGACTAGCGACACAATCCGGAGGCGACAATCACCTCAATTCGGCTGCGACAATGGGGTATCTCAGGTGTTTTCAGGATAAGGTTCTGCACGCCTAGCGACCCTTGAAGTTTCCAGGCCGGCGCTCGGCGACAGACCGGATTCCTTCTTCATGGTCTTCTGTTGGCCTGAGCTTCCATTGCTCTGCATGCTCATGCGCAAGCGTCTCCTTGACGGCTTCGTACAGGCCTTGCCGTAGTGTCTTGCGGGTTGCGGCCACGCCGAGTGGCCCGCCCTCGGCAATTTCGGCGGCCAGTCTGTGGGCAGCCTGCCGGACTTCAGCCAGAGGCACGAGTTCGTCCGCCAGGCCCATCGCGAGCGCTTCCTCACCCTTGATGCGGCGCGACGTCAGCAGCATCAGTGCGGCCTTCTGAGGGCCAAGAAGCCGGGGTAGGGTGGTGCTAAGCGCGAAACCCGGATGGAAAGCAAGCCGGGTGAAGTTTGCCACGAAGCGGGCCTCTGGCGCGACAACCCGGAAATCGGCCGATACAGCCAGCCCCAGTCCGGCGCCGACTGCCGCACCCTGGATCGCCGCGACGACCGGCTTTTTCGCCTCGTATATGCGCAAAGCCTGATCATAGAATTCACGCACCGGATCATCGCCCGACCCGCCGACACCGCCGCCCTCCGACTGGACCAGATCTGCGCCGGCACAAAAGGATTTGCCATCCGAAGCCAGCACGATCGCGCGGCAGTCCGGCTTCTCGTCCAGCGCCAGCAATGCCTCGCCGATTTCACGCAGCAGGGCGACATTGGCGTGATTATTGGGCGGATTGGAGAACACGATCTCGGTCACATGGCCGAAATCGCGGACGGTAAGACTGTGTGTCATGGGCGGGTGTCCATCAGGTTGCGGGCGACGACCATGCGGTGCACTTCCGATGGTCCGTCATAAATACGCATGTTGCGGATGCGACCGGCAAAGAGGTGCAGCGGCATCTCCTTTGTCATGCCCATCGCGCCGAAACATTGCATGGCATTGTCGATGATTTCCTGCGCCATTTCCGTGGCGAAGAACTTGATCATGGAGATTTCTGTGCGCACGTCACGGCCCTGATCGATCTTCCAGGCGCAGTCATAGGCCATCAGGCGCGCGGCGTGGATTTTCGCGGCGCCATCCGCGACCCACCACTGGATAGACTGGCGCTCAGAAAGCTTGTGACCGAAGGTTTTTCGCTGAGGGGCGTATGCGCGCATCATGTCGAGCGCGCGCTGGGCCGCTCCGATGCACCAGGCCGCCATTTCCATGCGCCTGGTGCCCAAGCGCACCTGCATCGGCCCAAAGCCCTGTCCTTCCTCGCCCAGCAATTTCCAGCCGGGAATACGGCAGTCCTCAAGCGTCACTTCATAAGTGAACTCACCGCCCAGCATCGGAATGCGCCGCAACACGTTGAAGCCCGGCGTGTCCCGGTCGACCAGGAAGGCCGACATGCCACCCCGGGCCTTCTTTTCCTTGTCTGTGATGGCCATCAGGATCGTGAAGTCAGCCTCGGCGGCCCGTGTGATCCAGATCTTTCGGCCATTGATGATCCAGTCATCGCCGTCACGCACAGCCCGCGTGATCATGCCGGATGGATCGGCCCCGGCGCCTGGTTCTGATATGCCAATAGCGGAGATGGTTTCACCGCGCGCATAGGGTTCAAGATAGGCCTTGCGCTGCTGCTCATTCACGGCGGTCATGAGCATGCGCAAATTGGGGGAGTCTGGCGGCAGGGTGTAGGTCGCGACAGTGGACCCCAGCGCCTCATTCACAGCCACAAGCGCGACATGCGGCATGCCCATGCCGCCGGCATCTTCCGGTGCATCGAGGCTCCACAAGCCCATATCATTTGAAACCTTGTCGAGCCGCTTTCGCTCGTCGGCGGTGAGATAGGCGCCCTGTCCGTTGGCTTCGCGCTCCAGCACTGCGCCTTCCAGGGGCATCAGTTCGTCCCGGACGAAACGCTGGACCAGGTCCGCCAGCATCCTGTGCTCTTCGGCCAGTTCGAAATCCATCTGATGCTCCTCCGGGGCGTCTCTTCGGGCGGCCTCTGACGCCAGAACGCCACAAGGGACAGAGTCGGGCAAGTCGGTGGAAGCCGTGACCTAACGGAAGGCCGATCAGAAGGTAATCGTTCCAAGGGTCTGGAACCCGCCAGGTTTCTGCCTTATCGAGGATTCGAGGTGGGGCCGACAGCTGCAAAGCTGGAGGGAAGGGAAACTTTGGACATGAACAAGACTGACGGCCAGCCATGTATTTCGTCAGGCCCGGAGGGATTTCCTTCAGAGGCTGACCCATTCGGGCGCCCGCTTGGAAAGCGGCGAATGGAAGCCCGCCTTTTCTCTGCTTGGTCCACCGCTCTCATAAATATTTACGCACATCCTGGAGTTCTGAATGCCCGCTCTCGATAGTCGAGCCATCATGAAAACGCATTATGATGTGATTTCCCAACCCTGTGGAGCGCGCGACTGGGATGCCTTGCGCGAACTGTATCATCCCAGGGCGACCATGACCCGCACGGGCGTGGCAATTGAATCGCTCCCTACAGACCAATGCATGACGTTCGACGAATATGTCGAGAACGCGGAAGCCTGTCTTGCGGGCGCGATCTTCAAGGAATTTGAGATCGGTCATGACTGCGCTCAGTTCGGAGCGGTGGCCCAGATCCGCAGCACGTATGAAACCGTTTACCTTGTTGGCGATCGCGAGATCCGGGCGCGCGGCGTCAATTTCCTGACGCTCGCCCGTCTCGACGGACGCTGGCAAATTATCACGATTGCCTGGGACAATGAGCGCGCTGGATTGACGATACCCGACGAATGGCTGGACGAGGCCTGAACTCATTTTCAGACGCCGATAACATTGCCACTCTATCGTAGAGGTTGCGCGACGCGAAATCCGCAGCTTGCAATAACACCGGATGTGCTGAATGCTTTGGGCAAGGCCCCGCAGACGGGTCACCGTGGTTTCAGGCGAGGGGCCTGAGGGAAGGCGGCGGCCACCGGCGCTTTCCTGTTTGGAGGAGCGCTGCCCGGCATGAGCCTGCACCCGGTCGATAGCCTCATCATTGTTGCCTATATCGGCCTCACCTTGTTCCTCGGGTTGTGGATATCGAACCGGGCGACAAAAGGCCTTCGCAGCTATTTTCTCGGCGGCAACAAGCTGCCCTGGTATGCCCTCGGCCTGTCCAATGCTTCCGGGATGTTCGACGTTGCCGGGACGATGTGGATCGTGTCGCTGCTGTTCGTATATGGCTTGAAAAGCATCTGGATCCCCTGGCTCTGGCCGGTGTTCAACCAGATTTTCCTGATGGTCTTCCTGTCAATCTGGATGCGTCGCTCAGGCGTGATGACCGGGGCGGAATGGATCACCTTCCGCTTTGGCGATGGACCGTCTGCCCGACTGAGTCACCTGATCGTGGTTATCTTCGCCCTGATTATGGTTCTGGCCTACATGGCCTACGGTTTCCTCGGCATTGGAAAGCTGGCTGCCCAGTTCCTGCCGCTCGATCTGGCCTCGATCCTCCATCTCGGCGTGTTCATTCCGGCGGAGGTCGCCGCCGACCCAGCCGGCGTTGACTACGCTGCGGCCATGGGCGGACTCAACGAGAAGGCCTGGGGCGCGTTTATCGTCATGTTAACGGCCGCCTATGTCATCAAGGGTGGCATGTATTCGGTCGTGTTCACGGAAGTCATGCAGTTCGCGGTCATGACCGTCGCCTCCGTAGGAATCGCCATCGTGGCCATGGCGCATGTCTCGCCAGAAGCGTTGCGCGCAGCCATCCCGGAGGGCTGGACCAATCCCTTTTTCGGCTGGAAACTCGGGCTCGACTGGTCAGACCTCTTGCCATCCGCGAACGACAAGATCGCCAATGAAGGCTACTCCTTGTTTGGCATATTCTTCATGCTGGTTCTGCTGAAGGGGGTTTTCACGTCTCTGGCAGGGCCAGCACCCAACTATGACATGCAGCGGATACTCTCGGCGCGCTCGCCTGTGGAGGCGGCGAAGATGAGCGGCCTTGTCAGCCTGGTGCTGAATTTTCCACGCTACATGATGATCACGGGCCTGACCGTTCTGGCGCTGGTCTATTTCAGCTCGGATCTGCGGGCCATGGGCTCAGAAGCCGACTATGAAGCCATCCTGCCCTTCGCGTTGAGGGAGTTCATTCCCGTCGGGTTGCTTGGCCTCTCGCTGGCGGGCCTGCTGGCAGCCTTCATGTCCAGCTTTGCGGCGCCTCTGAACGCCGCGCCAGCTTATGTCGTCAATGATATTTATCGCAAATACATGCGGCCGAACGCACCGGAAAAGGTCTACCTTCGCCTGTCTTACCTGGTGTCGATCATCTTTGTGCTGACCGGAACCTGTGTGGGCCTTTTCCTCAGCAGTATCGACAATTTCGTGAACTGGATCACAGCGGGTCTTTATGGAGGCTACACGGCGGCAAATGTCGTGAAATGGTATTGGTGGAGGATGAACGGCTATGGCTATTTCTACGGGATGCTGGCCGGCATCGCGTTCGCACTGATCCTTGGTCTGCCACATGCCCAACTCGCCGCCATCGGTGTGCCGCTCTGGCTGTTGAACCCGCTGAATGCGTTCCCGTTCTTCTTTCTCGCCTGCATAGCCGCAGTTGTGATCGGATCGCTCACAACCCGGCCAACTGACATGAGCACACTCGGAAAGTTCTACCTGCGCACCCGTCCATGGGGCTTCTGGAAACCGGTGCGCGAGGCGCTGGCTGCTGAGGGAAGGACTGTGTCGAAGAACCGTGATTTCGGTCGTGACATGGTCAACGTGGCAGTGGGCATTGTCTGGCAGACCGCCCTTATCGCTCTGCCGGTTTTCCTCGTGTTGCGGCACTGGACAGGAACCGTCTTGTCCCTGCTGATTGTGGTGGTGACGGCCGTCTTCCTGAAGCGCAACTGGTATGATCGGCTTCAGGATTATCCTGAAGACTTTGTTCCAGACACCGAGTCCGGCGTCGAAGGCGCTGCGCTGTCATGAACAAGATCAAGCGCGAACTGAAAAGCAAAGCCCGGTTGCACCTGGACGACTGGCCAATTGTGCATCCGCCAACGCGGATCGATTTGCAAACCGAGTTGTGGATCGACGCCGTCCTCAACACCATGACGCTGGCTCAGAAAGTCGGGCAGGTGGTGCAAGCTGATATTCCGTCCGTGACGCCGGAAGAAGTGGCTGAATATCATCTCGGCTCTGTCCTGAACGGCGGTAACTCATCCCCCGGTGGTCGCATCCGGGCAGCTCCTGAGGAGTGGTTGGCTCTGGCGGATGCCTACTGGCTCGCCTCATTCAAGGAAAACGGAACGGGCATTCCGGTTATCTGGGGTACGGATGCCGTGCACGGACACAACAATGTGGTCGGCGCCACAATTTTTCCGCACAATATCGGCCTTGGAGCCGCGAATGACGAAAATCTCGTGGAGCGTATTGGCCGGGTCACTGCCATCGAGATGCGCGCAACGGGAATAGAATGGACCTTCGCGCCAACGCTCGCCGTCACCCGGGATGATCGATGGGGGCGGACCTACGAATCCTATTCGGAAGTTCCCGAAATCGTTGCGAACCTCGGCGCGGCGCTAGTTCGCGGATTGCAAGGTGATCCGGCATCCGGGGAATTTCTCGGCCCTGACCATGTGATTGCAACCGCTAAACACTTCCTGGGTGACGGTGGAACAACCGGTGGCCGGGATCAGGGCGAAACAGAGGGGACGGAAAGCGACCTGCGCAATATTCACGCGCCCGGATATGTGAGCGCTATCCAGTCCGGCGTGCAGACCGTTATGGCCTCCTATTCCAGCTGGCAGGGACAAAAGATGCATGGCTTCACCGACGCCATGACGGGCTTACTGAAAGGCCGATGGAACTTTGATGGCTTTATCGTCGGTGACTGGAACGCGCACGGCCAGCTTGAAGGATGTACCGAGACCGACTGCCCGGATGCTCTGCTCGCCGGCCTCGACATGTACATGGCTCCTGACAGCTGGAAGGGGCTAATCGAGACGCTCACACGGCAGGTCGGGGACGGCACAATACCGATAGCTCGGCTGGACGACGCCGTGCGCCGTATCCTGCGCGTCAAAAAGCGGCTTGGTCTGTTCGACCAGCCAAGGCCCAGTCACCGGAAATGGGCAGGTGAGTTTAATATGCTTGGTTGCGAAGCGCATTCTGCTCTGGCGGATGAAGCGGTGCGAAAGTCGTCCGTCCTTCTGAAGAACGCCAACGGGCTTTTGCCGCTTTATCCGGAACAGCATGTTCTTGTCGTCGGTGAGGCAGCGGATGACATTGGCGCCGCGTGCGGAGGATGGTCGCTCAGCTGGCAGGGGGGCGGTCTGCAGAAGGCCGAATACCCACACGCAGAAACTTTGCTCGACGGCGTGAAGCGGATCGTGGGTCAGGCGAGCGGCACGGTCGAATACTCCGCCGATGGACGTTTCAATTCACTGCCCGATGTGGCCATCGTCGTATTCGGGGAAGAGCCCTATGCCGAGTTCCGGGGTGACCTCGAGACGCTGGATTTCTGCCCGGGTGAAACGCGCGAAGCTGAACGGATGCGCCGGTTCCGCGACGCGGGAATCCCGGTTGTCGCAGTGTTCTATTCCGGACGCCCGCTTTGGGTGAACCCGGAGCTGAACGCCAGCGACGCTTTCATCGCAGCTTTCCTGCCCGGCACGCGCGCGGGCGCGCTGGCAGACCAGATCTTTGCGGATCGCAGCGGCTTGGCACTGCATGACTTTACCGGACGGCTGTCCTTTTCCTGGCCATGTGATGCTGACCAATATCGTCTCAATTCGGGAGATGCCGACTACGATCCATTGTTTCCGCTCGGGTTCGGATTATCCCTCGGTGATCCATGTGCGTTCGAACAACTTCACGAAGAGGGACTGAAAGCGAGTGCAGACCGTTTAAGGATATTTGATCAGGGGCGTCTGGTCGGGAGCTGGGCGCTGATGCTCGAAGGCGATGCCGGTCTATTCGCATGGGCCCCGGGAGGGCCCCTAGCCCCCGGCTCGCCAATCCTTGCTCGTCTTGTCGATCATGGAAGGCAAGAGAACGCGTTGTCATTGGAATGGAGCGAGGCTGGCGCTGCCGTTTTCCGGCACGACCCCATGGACATGACTCGTGAGAGCGTTGGAGACTTTCACCTGAGCGTGAATTTTATTGCTGACGCCGCCATCACAAATCGTCTCAAGGTCTCGCTCCTGTCAGAGCAGGGCGAAACGCCGATCACTGGAGCGGGATTGACGCTTTCATCTGACGGAAACGAGCACCACATGTATATCTCCCTCAAGAACGCACCGGGCCTCGGAGCGGATTTGACGGATTTCACGGGCTTGCGGCTCGAGTTGGATCAGCCGGGCATTCTGATCCTGACGCGGGTCGTGTTTGAGATGATCACCACTTGAATGAGATGAGGGCATGAACGCTCACGCGCCATGCCCTCAATCACATCAAGCTGTTTATTCTGGCAGAGCCAGACAGATATTCCTCAGACGTTGAAGCGGAACAGCATCACGTCGCCATCCTGGACAATGTATTCCTTGCCTTCGGATCGCATCTTGCCAGCTTCCTTCGCGCCGGTTTCTCCATCGAAGGCGACATAGTCGGCAAAGGGGATGGTTTCGGCGCGGATAAAACCCTTTTCGAAATCACCGTGGATCACACCGGCAGCTTTCGGCGCGGTCCAGCCCTTGCGGATGGTCCAGGCGCGCGACTCTTTCGGTCCCACGGTGAAGTAGGTCTGGAGGTCCAGCAGGTCGTAACCGGCATGGATGAGGCGCGTCAGGCCTGGTTCTTCGAGACCCAATGTTTCGAGGAACTCGGTCCGGTCAGGCTCGTCCAGCATGGCGAGTTCGGATTCGATCTGGGCGGAAATCACCACGCTGATGGCGCCTTCTTCCTTGGCGCGTTCTTCCACACGTTGGGAATAGGCATTGCCGGTCGCGGCGCTCGCTTCGTCCACGTTGGCGACGAACAGGATCGGTTTCGAGGTCAGCAGCTGCAGCATGTTCCAGGCTTTGAGGTCATCTTTCGGAACATCGGCGCGGCGGGCCGGGCGGCCTTCTTTCAGTTCGGCCAAGGCAAGGTCAATCAGGGCAACCTGCGCCTTGGCTTCCTTGTCGCCGGAATTGGCCTTTTTGATCACGTTCTGCTTGCGCTTCTCGAGGCTTTCGAGGTCCGCCAGCATCAGCTCGGTTTCGACGATCTCATAGTCGGCAACAGGATCGATCATGCCGCGCACGTGCGTGATGTCGTCATTGTCGAAGCAGCGCAGAACATAGATGATCGCGTCGGTTTCGCGGATATTGGCCAGGAACTTGTTGCCGAGGCCTTCGCCCTGGCTGGCGCCCTCGACGAGGCCGGCAATGTCCACGAAGTTCATACGCGCCGGAATGATTTCTTTCGAGCCAGCAGCCTTGGCCAAAGCGGCCAGGCGCGGTTCTGGCACAGCCACCTCGCCCACGTTCGGCTCGATGGTACAGAACGGGTAATTGGCTGCTTGCGCAGCGGCCGTTTGCGTGAGGGCATTGAACAGCGTGGATTTACCAACATTTGGCAGGCCCACGATTCCGCATTTGAAGCCCATTCCGGCCTCCCTAAACTTAGATTTCGAGGGGGCCATAGCTCTATTCCCGCAGGAAAAACAGGCGGTTTTCTCTCCTGACAGCGGAATTGGGTGTTCAACAGGGGGGCTTTGAGTAAGGTTGGCCCGCTAAATGCAAGGCAACACGCATGGCTTATGACGTTTTTCTTGTAACTGTACCGGATGATTTCGACTTGGCGAAGCTTGTCGCCCGTCGTCTCCGCTCGCTCAAATTCACCGTTCGGTTCAATCAGAAACAAGCGTCAGGCGACACATTTGACGCCAAGGACGCACGAGACGCCGGAAATTCCGGCAATATGCTGGTCCTCTGGTCCGAAAACTCGGTCAAGGATGACTGGGTTCGCGCGGCGGCCGCCGTCGGCAATTCGCGTGATGGCGTGCTGGTTCATGCTGGCGCAGACAAGACCATCCCGTACGAGCCCTATCGCAAGATGAAGCGCTTCTCTCTGGAGGGGATGACATCGCGCAAGATGCCGGAAGGCTTCTACAAACTGGTCGAGGAACTCGCCGTACGCACCGGCCGGGCCGATCTGCGCGAGTGGATGAAATTCAGCGCGAAGGATGATGAAGGCCGTGAGGCCTGGCTGGAGGCGCATCCGACTGATCCTTTGGCCCTGGACGCCCGTGCCAAGCGCGAGAAGGCCCTCGGCATCAAGCCTGAGCCAGCAAAACAGGCGTCGGAAGCCGCTACGCTGGCCGCAAACACGATCAGGAATGGCAACGGAAACGGCAAACCGCCAGCCAAGAGCGGCGTGTCCGCGGCTGTCGCCCGTGCGTCAGCCTCAGCTCGCGCCGCGCCAACAGTGATTGTCGAGCCGGACGAAGATCCGGTCTATGGAACCTGGACCGTTGCTGCCATTGGCGCAGCCATTCTGGCCATATTCCTGTTCAGCCTTGTGGTTCGATCGCAGCCGCTGGAACAGGTTCAGGCCAGCCGACCAGCCATTGGCAACGCCCAACCGGTGCTTGCTGCCTGTCCTGCTGGCACCGTGCCGCGCAACGTAGTGGAATTTCTTGACCCTGCTCCCGCCGACATCGGCATGGGACATGGGCCAATCATCGACGACACGACGCCGCCCGACGATCAGTGAGATCAGCCGAAAACGGCGATCGTCTGGCGCCCGACCATCATCGGCTCGCCTTTGGAATTCCACATCCGCATGGCCTGGCTGGAATAGCCCTGCCGCGCCGTCTGTGCGACGTGCTGGGCGAGGAACCAGCCATCTTCGGTCGAGATGTCGTCCGTCAGGAATTCCGCCATCCAGGTCATGGAGCTGATGCGCCCGGGCTGGGTCAGCATGGACAGGGCAGCGGGAGGCGGCGAATCTGCCAGCGCCAGCAGGGTGACCGCATCCATCGGCGCCGCTTCATCCCGGTGACGCATCCACAGCACGATTTCCCCGTCCGGCGCGCCGGAGATGGGCCTGCCACCTTTGACCAGGCGCACATTGAAGTGCCGTGAAAAGGCCGGGCGGCGATTTTCGTCCGGAAAAAAAGCCTGTGTCGCGTCCGGCATCGTGGCGGGAGGGGCGATCATGTCTGAAAAGTCGAGGCTCGATTCCCGGGCCGAGCCGAACGCAAAGATACACTCGGCGACAATGCCATCCGGACCCATCATGCGGACCGAAATGAAGGCCGTGTTCTTTCCCTCACGCAGCATGGTGGGGACCGATACGAGTTCGCCGGAAGCAGGACCAACGAACGCGATCTGAGCCGACCGGAGCGGTCGCCCGCCGGCCAGCGGCAGGGCAGCTTTCAGGCAGAGCGCAGACGTCAGGCCGCCATACGTGGTCCGGCCCTGCATCCAGTCCTCAGGAACCGTGACACGTGAGGCGCCAGCCTTGTCGAAGGCGATGGAAGAAATGAGGTCGGTATAGTCCATGGTTCAGTCCGCGAGTTGGTAAGTCACATTCCGACTAAACGCATTCCTTTTCGGAACCAACCCGTTCCCCGAGGAAAGCAAGGCAGAATCAAAACGCCCCGGCTTATGGGGCCGGGGCGCTGAAACCTGACGTCTTGAAACTTTAGTGCTGGCTTTCCGGCGTGGTCACACGCAGGCCATCCAGAGCGTCGGAAACGGTGATCTGGCAGGACAGGCGGGAATTGTCCTGAACGTTCTCGGCGAAGTCGAGCATCGACTTCTCCATCTCCTGCTGCTCACCCACTTTGTCCATGAACGCCTTGTCCACATAGACGTGGCAGGTTGCGCAGGCACAGGCACCACCGCAATCGGCATCGATACCGGGAATGGAATTCTTGATGGCGGCTTCCATCACGGACTCGCCAGACTTTGCCTCGACGGTGCGTTCGTTGCCCTCGTGGTCGATATAGGTAATTTTCGGCATCGGCTCTCTGGTCTCCTTAGGCTGTGGCGGCGGCCGCAGCGATGTCTTTCATGTTGATGGAAGTATCCTTGAGCATGTCTGGTGCAATTTTGGCACCGGTCATGATCAATTTTTTTGACGCCAGGAATTCCGGCGGACTGTTGACTGCATCGACCGCGATCAGCGTACCGTTGCGAAGATAGAATACGGCGAACTTGCGCTCGTCCGGATTGCCGCGAACGACAATCTCGTCGTGTCCCTGGTTAAGTCCCGCGATTTGCAGTTTCAGATCATACTGATCCGACCAGAACCACGGGCAGTCTTCCGGCGGGCGGGGTTTTCCCAGAATGGCAGCGGCGGCAAGTTTGCCTTGCTCAAGGGCATTGTGGACGCTTTCGAGCCGGCCCGTGCGGCCAAAATGAACCAGAGGCCGGCTGGCGCAATCACCCGCGGCAAAAATGCGCGGATCCGACGTATGGGCGTCCCGGTCGGTTGCGATGCCATTGTCGATAGTCAGGCCCGCATCCTTGGCGAGTTCGATATTTGGCAGAATGCCAATGCCAGCCAGCACGATATCTGCCGGGATCGACGTGCCATCTGCCAGCACGGCTGCACTGACCTTGCCGTCTTTGCCTTCCAGATGGTCCAATTGCGCGCCTGTCAGAATCGTCACGCCCTGGGCGCGGTGTTCCTTTTCATAGAATGCGCTCATGGTCGGGCTGGTCACGCGGGCAAGCACGCGGTCCGCCATTTCCAGAACGGTGACTTCAAGTCCCATCTGGCGGGCCACGGCGGCGGCTTCGAGGCCGATATAGCCGGCGCCCACGATCACCAGCTTGCGGCCCGTCACCATATTTGGCTGGATCCGCTCGACATCAGCGAGGCCGCGAAGGTCAAACACGTTTTCGAGGTCTGCGCCTTTTACCGGCAGCGCGCGGGGGCGGGAGCCTGTGCAGAGAATCAGCGCGTCGTAATTGAGTGTGCCGCCATGTTCGAGCTCGACCACTTGTGCCGCGCGATCAATCTTCACTGCGCGGGTCGAAAGAATCAGCTCGACACCATTGTCTTCGTACCAGGCGCCAGGCTTGAAGAAGAGGCGCTCTTCCGCGAATTCGCCCTTCATATAGGCTTTGGACAAAGGCGGGCGCTGGTAAGGCAGAACCGGCTCGTCGCCGACAAGGATCAATCTGCCCGCATAGCCGCCCATGCGCAGCGATTGAACAGCCTGCGCGGCTGCCTGTCCGCCGCCGATCAGGACGATCTGCGCTGCTTCTGAAAGATCCAAGTTGATACCTCCCTCAAGGCACGAATTTATTTATGACGCTAGCGTCACGTTTTTTGTCTTTTATATGCTGGCCCATTACAGTGCAAGACGCCGCAAATCCATGGCACGAATTGGCGCAGCGCCTTTATATGCATGAGATGACAATGATTCTCGAATGTCCAGACGAGACAACCCTGCGTGACGTTGGAGCACGGCTGGCTGCGCTGCTGCAGGCGGGTGACGTGATTGCCCTTCACGGTGATCTTGGCGCGGGGAAAACCACCTTTTCCAGAGGGCTGATCGGGGCCTATTCGGGTGCTGAAGATGTGCCAAGCCCGACTTATACGCTTGTCCAGATGTACGAAAATGGACCGCTCCCGGTCTGGCATTTCGATCTCTATCGCCTCAAATCGCCTGAAGAAGTGGTCGAACTCGGCTGGGACGAAACCCAGGATGGCATCGCCCTGATCGAATGGCCGGAAAGGGCGGGCAGCTACCTGCCGGACTGGCGCCTCGACGTGACGATCGATTTCCATGGGGACGGGCGGCGCGTGACACTGGAACCGCGCGGCGAAGGCTGGCAGACACGTCTTCATGGGTTTTGATACTGTTGGTCGCGAAGCTGAGATTGATGCGTTCCTCGTCCGCTCGGGCTGGGAGGCGGCTGCGCGTTTCCCGCTCGGCCAGGATGCGTCCACACGGCGGTACATCCGCCTCGTAAAGCCGGATGGGCACCACGCCTTGTTGATGGATGCGCCCCGCATAGAGCCGGACCCGTGCCCGCCCGATGCCGATGACGCGACCCGCATCGCCATGGGCTGGAATGCCTCCACGCGGCTCGCGGCCTCGCGCGTCGATGCCTTCGTCTTGATTTCGGACTATCTGCGCCAACGTGGCTTTCGTTCGCCGGAGATCCTCGCGCATGACAGCGCGCACGGTTTCGCCCTGATCGAGGATTTCGGTGAAAACCTCGAAATTGCCCGGCAGATCGAAGCGGGCCTGATCGACGAACGCGCAGCCTATGTCACGGCCGCCGGTGTCCTCGCCAATCTTCACCAGCACGACGCGCCCGCTATTTTGTCAAATGGCGCAGATGTCTGGCCGATCCTCGATTTCGACCGGCTGGCGCTGGCCTCCAATGCAGACCTTTATGCCGACTGGCTGAGGGCTGAACAGGGCGGCGGACCTCTGACAGGCGCGGAGCGGGCAGAATGGGACACGGCCCGCGATCACCTGATCGCGCAGGCGATGGAATTCCCCCGCACCTTCACCCTTCGTGACTTCCATGCCGAGAACCTGCTCTGGCTCGGCAATGGCGAACTTGGCCTGCTGGACTTTCAGGACGCTGTGCGCGGCTGGGATGCCTGGGACATGGCGATGCTGACCCAGGATGCCCGCCGGGCCGTCTCGCCTGACGTGGCAGAGGCCGCGATCCGCCATTACCTGGACCTGACCGGCAAGTCGCGCGAAGCCTTCGATGAACGCCTTGCTGTGATCGGCGCGCTGAATGCGCTGCGGATTGCCGGCGTCTTCTCCCGGCTCCAGTACCGTGACGGCAAGCCTCGTTATGGCCAGTTCCAGCCACGCCAGTTCGCAATTCTCGCCCGGAACCTGTCGCATCCTGCGTTGAAGGACATGAACGCCTTCGTGCGGCGCACCACACCGTTTGTCTTCGAGGGCCTCTGAATGAGCGTGCCTGTTCCGCACACCGCCATGGTGCTCGCTGCTGGTCTGGGCACGCGTATGCGCCCGCTGACGGACAATTGCCCGAAGCCACTGATCGAAGTGCGCGAAAAGCCACTGATCGACCGGATGCTGGATCCGCTGGTCGCCGCTGGCGTGAAGCGCGCGATCGTCAATGTGCATTACCTTGCCGACCAGGTGGAAGCACATTTGAACGCGCGCACGGATATAGAGATCATCATTTCCGACGAACGCGGTGAGGTGCTGGAAACCGGCGGCGCACTGGCCAAGGCGCGTTCGCTGCTGGGCGATGATCCGATCATCGTCGCCAATACGGATGCCTTCTGGGAACCCACCGGGCCGGAACCCGTGCTCGCGCTGGCAGACACGTTTGATCCGGCGGCTATGGACGCCCTATTGCTGGTGGCGGACACCGGGCGCGCGCTCGGCTTTAACGGGGCTGGAGATTTCTTCCTGCACGAAGACGGCGCCATGACCCGCCGGGGCGACGCCGCAACCGCGCCTTACGCCTATTGCGGTCTGCGCATCATCCGGCCTCAGCTGTACGATAATGCGCCGATTGAGCGTTTCTCCGCCCTGAAAGTGTGGGACAGGCTGATCCCACAACGCCGCCTGCATGGCGTTGTGCTGGAGCGGTTCTGGCTGCATGTCGGCGATCCGCAAGCGCTGAAAGATGCTGAAATGTGGCTGACTTGCCATGGCGGATAGCGGGAGCCTGTATTCCGGCGCGTCCAGGGTCTGGACGATCCCTCCGGGAACGGATTTCCTGCGTGCGCTCGCCACAACCCTGGCCAAAGAGGCGGGCCTGAAGGACGCGCCTGACGCGTTAGCGGACGCGATCATCTATATGCCGAACCGTCGCTCCGCCCGTGTTCTGGCGCGCGAACTCTATGATGCAGGCGGCGGTAAAGCGATCCTGCCGCCAGACATCCGCACGCTGGGTGACATGGAGGCCGACGAAGCGCCATCCGCCGACGCAGCCCGCGCAGGCCTGCCGCCCGCCATGTCTCCCGCCCGGCGTCTTGGCGCGCTGACGCACCTTGTTCAGGCCTTCTACGAAAGCGCTTACGCGATTACGCCGCCCGCCACCTCTGCGCTTGCTGCTGCACAGGAGCTCAGCCGTCTGATGGAGCAGGCCGCGTTGAGCGAGCGGGTCGACTGGGCCGCCTTGCCGGACCTTGCCGAGACAGCAGAGCTGGCCCTCCATTGGGAAAAGTCCGTAAAATTCCTCAGCATCATTTCGGAAAGCTGGCCAGCGTGGCTGGCTGAGCATGGCGAGAGCGATCCCTTTCTGCGCGATATCGCGGCGGCGCGCATCGTGGCCGCGAGTTGGGCTGAAAACCCGCCTCAGGCACCCGTCATCATCGCAGGCTCCACCGGTGCAACTCCTGCAGGCCGTATCCTGATGAAAGCCGCCATGGCCCTGCCGAAAGGGCTGGTTGTTCTGCCGGGGCTCGACATGCATGCCGACGAGAGCGCGCGTGCCGGTATCGCACTTTCTGTCAGCCATCCCCAGCACATCCTGTTCGACACGTTGAGCGGCCTCGGCGTTGCCCCCGCAGATGTCTGCACCTGGCCGGGTACGGACGGAACGCAAAATGCCGAAGCCCGTCGTCGCATCATCCACGAAGCGCTCGCACCGGCTGAGGCCACGGCGGACTGGCGCAATACGCTGGACGAACTGGCTGCCTCCCTTGGCACAGTGAAAGAAGAGTTCGCAACATCTGCGCTGGATGGCCTCGCCGTGATCGAGGCGCCGGATGAGGCGATTGAAGCAGAGATCGCAGCATTGCTGCTGCGTCAGGTCATCCAAGATCCGAAAGAGACCGCTGCGCTGGTAACGCCGGATGCGACGCTCGCCCGGCGTGTCAGCGGCGTGCTGAAGCGCTGGGACCTCGACGTGCCGCCGTCCTCGGGAAGCCCACTCGGGCAGACCACGGCAGGCAGCCTGATTGGCCTGTGTGCCCGTTGGGTGCTGGACCCCGCCGAACCTGTTATTCTGAGCGCCGTGTTGAAGCATCCTTTCGTCAAAGGCTTTGACGGCGCCGATACGCTCGACCGCTATTTCCTTCGCGGCGCGCGCAATTGGCGCTCGCTGGACGATCTGGTTAACTCCATCCGGACACGGGCGGAACTGGACCCCTATGCTGGCTTCTCGAAAGAGCAGCAGGCGGTTGCTGAAGGCTCGGTTGAACAGCTTGCGGCAGTTTTTGCTGACACGCAGGCAGACCTGTCACAGGCGCCGCCTCTGCCGGGCCGCCAGATCGCCGAGCGCATCGCGGACCTCGCCGCCAAGGTCAGCCAGACACCGTTCCCCTGGGCCGGGGAAGATGGCCGCTCTGCCACAGGGATGATGGAGCATGTTGCAGAACTGGCCGACTATCTCGCCCCGATGGCGCCGCACGCTTTCGTTGAACTGATCGAAGCAGACGCCGCCCGCCGCACGGTCAGCGCAGGCATCGCCGAACATCCGCGCCTCGCTATCTGGGGCCCGTTGGAAGCACGGCTTCAGTCTGCCAGCCATATCATTCTGGCGGGCCTCAGCGAGGATGTCTGGCCGCAGCGCCCGCCAGCGGATGCCTTCCTGCCACGCCGGTTTCGCAAGGAGTTGGGATTTGGCGATCCGGAAGACCGGGTCGGCTTGCAGGCGCACGACTTTGCCCAGCTTGCCTGCGCGCCGCGCGTGACATTGCTGCACGCCGCCCGTCGCAATGATGCACCTGCCGTGGCCTCCCGCTGGGTCTGGCGACTGAAGACGCTGGCCGAAGGCGCGCTCGGCGACAAGGCGAAGGCGGCGCTTGGGCCGGACGGAGAAAGCCCGCTCGCCTGGGCGCTCGCGCTGCGAGATCGCGGCGCAAACACGCTGGAAGACTTCTCCGCCGAGCCGGTGCCCCGCCGCCGCCCGCACGGCTGGCCGCAACGCATGTCGGTCACCCGGATCGATACGCTGCAGCGCGATCCTTATGCCATCTGGGCAGAGAACGTGCTGAAGCTCGACCGGATCGATCCGATGAATGCGGAACTGGGGCCGGCGCCGCGCGGCACAGCAATCCACAAGGCGCTGGAAGTATTCGAAGATGAAGGCGCGCCGAAGACGGCGGCACACCTCGTGTCGCTGTTGACTGAGAACCTCTCAGCTGCAGGCGAACCCGAGCCGGTGTTGGCCGCTCGCCGCGCTGTGTTGGAGCAGATGGCCAATTGGTATCTTGGCTGGCGCTCGGAGCGCCGCGTGGATGGCAAGCCGAAACTGGAAGTGAAGGGCAAACTCGACTTCGAGATCAGCGGCATGCCGTTCACCCTGTCCGCCATGGCAGACCGGATTGAACGCCAGCCCGATGGCAGCCTCATCGTGATCGACTTCAAGACCGGCAGTCCGCCCTCGGACAAGGAAATCGCTGCCGAACTCAGCCAGCAGATGCCGCTGCAGGCGCTGATCGCCGGCAAGGGGGGGTATGAGGGCATTCCCGCCGCGAGCGTGTCGGGCCTCGAATATGTGGCCTTCAAGGCGAAGCCTGATGCGCGTGTCGTCGGACAGAGCCGGGCGCTGCAGGCCACGCCGGACGAACTGGCGAAGACGGCGGAAGAGGGGCTGATCCGGCTGATCTCCGCCTATCGCGAGGACGATGCCGCGTTCCTGTCAGCGCCGCGTGTTCAGTTCGTGAAATACGACAATGGCTACAACCGGCTCGCCCGCCGCGCCGAATGGGCCGGCGATACGGAGGACGGCGCCGATGAGTGACGTGCAAAGCCCCGTCCGCCCGCCGGATTCCGAGCATTTTCAGAAGGCGGTCCGTGTCCAGATCCGGTCGGCCAATCCGGTTCATTCGGCCTTCGTCATGGCCAATGCAGGCTCCGGCAAGACCAAGGTTCTGATCGACCGTGTGGCGCGTCTCCTGCTGCGCCGGGAAGACGGACGGCCAGGTGCGAAACCGGATTCTATCCTCTGCATCACCTACACGAAGGCAGCGGCCAGCGAGATGCTGTCGCGCCTGTTCAAGACGCTCGGCCAGTGGTCGGTGATGGAAGATGATCCGTTGAGACAGCAGCTTGCCCGGCTGCAGGATCGCAAGCCTGATGCCTACAAACCTGAAGACCTTCAGGTCGCACGTGCCCTGTTCGCGAGTGCGCTTGAAACGCCGGGCGGCCTGCGGATTGAGACGATCCACGCTTTCTGCGCCCGCGTGTTGCGGCGTTTCCCGCTGGAAGCAGATGTCTTTCCCGGCTTCACAGAGATCGAGGAAGACGAGGCCTTCGCGCTTTGGGACGAAGCGCGCAGCGAAGCTGTCCTGTCTGCGGTGGAGAGGGATCCGGAGCGCCTTGATTTGTTGGCACTGGAAGGCGGCCACGAAGGCGCCATGCTGGCGCTCGACACACTCCGCAGCATCGGTACGACCGTGCTGCGCTTCGCCGAACACTTCGACGGCGACCTGGCCGCCATGGACGAAGACCTGCGCGAGCGGTTGCAGGCGCCCGAGGCATCGGTCGGCGAGCTGTTGCAAGTGGCCATGGTGGACGCGCTGCCTGTCGCAGACATCCGCACGGTCGCCGAACTCCTTCTGACTGGCGGCAAGACGGACGCTGCCACCGGTGAGAAGCTGATGGCCGTGATTGCAACGGAAGATGCTGGCGAGCGCTGGGCGCTTTACCGGTCCGTCTTCCGCACTAGCACTGGCGATCTGCGCGCTTCCAATCCGTACACGAAAGGCATGGGCGAGGCCTTGCCGCTCGTGTCGGCCTTGTTCCAGATGAAAGACGGTTTCGGCGAAGAAGCCTACCGGATGATCGAGCTGGAAGACCGGCTCAACCGCGCGGCTGCCTTCGCGCGCACATCGGCCATGCTCCGAGTCGGTCTACCGGCGCTGGAACGCTACCAGCAACTGAAGCGCGCCCGGGCTGCCCTCGACTTCGACGACCTGATTGAGCACACCCGCCTCCTGCTGACCGAGACCGGCATGTCCGATTGGGTGCTCTACAAGCTCGATGGCGGCCTCTCGCACCTCCTGCTGGACGAGGCGCAGGACACCAGTCCCACGCAGTGGGAACTGGTCGATGCCCTGACCGGTGAGTTCGACGCCGGGCAGGGCATCGAGCGGGCTCAGGATCCGCGCACCCTGTTCGTGGTGGGCGACGAGAAACAGTCCATCTATTCCTTCCAGGGCGCCGACCCGTCGCAATTGCTGAAACAGTATCACCAGTTCCAGTCGCGCAATGCGGACCTGCTCAAAGAGTCGATGGAAATGTCTTTCCGGTCCGGACCGGAAATCCTCGAATATGTCGACACGGTCTGGAACCAGGCCCCGCCCATTGCCAACGCGCCGGCAGACGCACCCTCTGAGGCTGGCAATCTCGTGCAGCATGTCTCGTGGCGCTCAGACCAGCACGGCTCTGTCGAACTCTGGCCGATTGCGCCGAAGAAGGAAGAAGAGGACGAGGACGCCTGGGCGCGCCCCGTCAACGCGATGCGCTCGTCCTCGCCCAAGGCACAGCTTGCCGCCTCGATTGCCAAATCCGTGCGGAGCATGATCGATGCGGGCGAAAGTATCTGGGTGGACGAAGGCGACGGCTGGGTCCGGCGCGCTGTGCGGCCCGAAGATATTCTCATCCTGGTGCGCGGACGGACCGGCGGCTTGTTCGACGCGATCATCGGAGAGCTGAAAGCCAAAGGCCTGCCGGTGGCGGGCGCGGACCGGCTGAAGCTGGGCGACCATATCGGCGTGCAGGATTGCCTGAACCTGATGCGCTTCGCGGCGCTGCCGGAGCGTGACCTGACTCTCGCCGAAATCCTGCGCGGGCCTTTTGTGGGTCTCGTCGATGATGACCGTTACCTGTTCGAACTGGCCAGCGGGCGCAAGCGCGGCGAAACCCTTTGGCAGCGCGTACAGGCAAGTGCAGATCCAAATGTGCAGGTCGCTGCCGCCTTCCTGCAGGGCCTGATCGACCGCAAGGGCGAGCCGCCGTTCGACTTCCTCTCCGCCGTTCTCGATGTTCCGATGCCGGATGAACAGACCGGTTGGGAAAAGCTCAATGCCCGCCTCGGCCATCCGGCGCGCGATCCTGTTGAAGCCCTCGTGGCCGAAGCCATCGCTTTCGACTCCACCGAGCCCGCTTCTCTACAGTGCTTCATCGCCCGCATGGAAGCCGGAGACGTCGAGATCAAACGCGACCTCGCCGCGCCCGAGAGCGAAATACGCGTCATGACCGTGCACGGCGCCAAGGGCCTGCAGGCGCCCATCGTCATCCTGCCGGACACAACCAGTGCGCCGAAGCCCTCTGGCGGACGTATCCACGAAATCAACGGCGCGCCCGTCTGGTCACCGCGCCGCGATGGAGAACTGGAAGAGGTCAAAGCCGCAAAGGCGCTGGCCGATGCGCGGGCGGAAGAGGAACACCGCCGCCTCCTCTACGTGGCGCTGACCCGCGCGCAGGACCGGCTGATCATTGCCGGGCACTGGTATGGTGGCCTGAAAGGCGGCGGCTATCACGACCGGTCCTGGTATTCGCTCTGCCTGAACGCGATGGACAGGCTCGCCCCCGCCGAAGGTGAGGCCAGCGAACAGATACGCCGCTACGGCGAGTTGCCGGTCACTGTGCCGAAGCAGACGAGCACAAGCAGCCCCGCAGCGGGTTTCCCGTCTTGGGCCCTCGAGGCGGTCGAGGAGGCGCCCGCCGCCCGGCGCCGGTTCAGCGCACCGACCAGCCTGCTGGGCCGCGACATGCCCGTGATGGCGCCGTTCGGGGAGGGCCGCGAAGCCCGCCTGAAGCGCGGCCGCCTGATCCACGCCCTGCTGCAATACCTGCCGGATGTCACGGAACCGGATCGCGAAGCGGCTGGCCGGAATTTCCTCGCGCGTGACGCCTCGCTCGAAGAAGCAGAGCGCGAGGAAATGCTTTCTGCCGCGCTGGGCGTGCTGCACGATCCGGCCATGGCCGGCGTGTTTGCGCCGGGCGGGCGGGCCGAAGCCGCGATCATTGGATCTTCCAAAGAACATCTTCCGGCAGATGTCGTCATCAATGGCCGGGTCGACCGGCTGGTCATTTCCGACAGGCAAGTCCTGATCGTGGATTTCAAGACAGACCAGCCCGCCCCGAAGGAAGTGTCCGGCGTTGGCGACAGTTATATGCTGCAGATGGCGGCCTATTGGGCCGTGCTGAAAGAGGCCTATTCGGAGCACGCCGTGCGGGCCGCACTCTGCTGGACAGACGGACCGAAACTGATGCCGCTGCCTGAAGAGATGCTGTTAGCCTCACTAAAGCGTGCGCGCAGTGAGGTTTGACTTGCCCGAAGAGTCCCTATCTAGAAGCCTGTTGAACGAAAGACAGTGGAGCTTAGCCATGGCCGCAATCAATGTAACCGACGACGAATTCGACGGCGTCATCGCCAATTCTGATGTCCCCGTCGTGGTGGATTTCTGGGCCGAATGGTGCGGCCCGTGCAAACAGATGTCGCCGCACCTTGAGGCTGTTGCCGAAGAAATGGCCGGTCAGGTGAAGATCGCCAAGATCAATGTCGATGAAAACCCGATGACCGGCTCGAAATATGGCGTGCGCGGCATGCCAACCCTGATGCTGTTCAAGGACGGCAAGGTCGCTGCCACGCATCTCGGCGCGATGAGCAAGCAGGCCATCGCGGACTGGATCAAGCAGTCGGCCTAAATCAGGCTGTTTCGCTGGTCAGCGACAGGAACACATCTTCCAGGTCGGGGGCTTCGGTGACGAGGTCCCCGATTCCGATTCCGGCCTGACGTACCTGTTCCAGAAGGCGACCGATTCCCGTCTCGCTGGTGCGGAACGTGATCGCCAGTTCGCCGGATTCCCGGATGGTCGCGTCGAGACCGGATAGGGCATCTGGTACGGCGGACAGCGGTTCTTTGGGCGTAATCGCCAGCGTCTTGTAGTCCAGACGTGCCAACAGCTGAGAGGTCGGCTCGCACGCAACGATCTCGCCATGGTTCACGATGGCAATCGTGTCGCACAGCTCTTCAGCCTCTTCGAGATAGTGAGTCGTCAGGATGATCGTGGTGCCGCGATCATGCAGTTCGCGCACATAGGTCCACATCGACCGGCGCAACTCCACGTCCACGCCTGCGGTTGGTTCGTCGAGAATCAGGACAGGCGGATTGTGGACCAGCGCCTTGGCCACCATCAGGCGCCGTTTCATGCCGCCGGACAGCTGACGCACATAGGCGTCTTTTTTGTCGTGGAGGCCCACAGCGGCGAGGATTTCGTCGGTCTGGCGCTCTTTCTTCGGCACACCGTAGAAGCCTGCCATCAGTTCCAGCATTTCATGCGGCGTGAAGAAGGGGTCGGCGACGATCTCCTGGTTCACAACGCCAATGGCGGCGCGGCTCTGGCGCGGATGCGCATCGATATCGAGGCCCCAGATCCGGGCCGTGCCGGAGGTCTTGTTGACGAGACCCGCCAGAATGTTGATGAAAGTCGACTTGCCCGCCCCGTTTGGCCCCAGAAGGCCGAAGATGGAGCCGCGCGGAATCTTGAGGTTGATGTTCTTCAGAGCATGCTTTTCAGGCATCTTGCCCGAGGCGGCGTACACTTTCTGAAGGTTTTCGACTTCGATCGCATTGTCCGGGGCGGCGTTTTGTTCAGTCATCCGGTCCTTCTTTCGCTGCGGCATGGCGGTGCTTGCGCGGTTCTCTGGTGCGCTTTAGGTAGGGCGGTGATGCGGGGCGAACAAGCCACGCAAAGCTCACAGGAGTGGATAGGCTAGGCCATGGCGACGAAGCGCGATGTATTTTCCCCGCCCGAAATGGTGATGGTCACCAATCACAAGGTCTCCTGCAATGGCGGCGGCGGGGCGCTTGGGCACCCCAAAGTCTGGTATGAGATGGGCGACGAGGACTTCGTCGAGTGCAAATACTGCGACCGTCGCTTCGTCCTGATCGGTGGCAAGGAAGATCCCGGGCGCGCCCGCTGATCTGATCTGAAAAAGGAGCCGACTGATCATGCATGTTCTTGTCGTCGGTGGAGGGATTGGCGGTCTGACGGCTGCGCTGGCGCTGGAAAAGCGCGGCCACACGGTAACTGTCGCCGAGCAATCCGGTGTGATCAGCGAAGTTGGGGCCGGCCTCCAGCTCAGCCCGAATGCCACCAAAGTCCTGAGCGCACTGGGCGTCGGCGCCCGCGTCATGACCGATGCATTCCGCCCGCAAGCGGCCGAGATGCGCTGGGGCAGGGGCGGCGCAAAGATTTTCGACATTCCGCTGCGCAAGTTCGCCGTGAACCGCTGGGGCGCCGAATATATCCACGTTCACCGGGCGGACCTGATCGAAGCCCTGCGTGCCGAACTGGAAGCCCGCGCGCCGGACGCGCTTCGTCTGGGCCGCCGGCTGGAGCGCTACGAGAATCGCGGCGACAAGATCGTCGCGCACTTTGTTGGTGGCGAATCGATTGAGGCAGACCTGCTGGTCGGCGCCGATGGCATCCACTCCGCTGTTCGTGCGCAGATGCTGGGGCCGGACAAGCCGGAATTCACCGGCTGTGTGGCCTGGCGGGCAACCGCGCCTGTTTCAGCTCTGGGCGATAACGCGCCGCCGCCGACCGCGTGTGTCTGGGCCGGTCCACGCCGTCACGCGGTGACCTATCTGCTGCGTAGGGGCAGCCTCGCCAATTTCGTCGGCGTGGTGGAGCACAAGGAGCCCGGCGAGGAATCCTGGACCGCGGTCGGCGCCAAGGATCAGGCCCTGAAAGACTTCAAAGGCTGGCATCCGAGTGTCACCGCGATCATCGAAGCCGCCGGCACCGTCAATCGCTGGGCGCTCTTTGGCCGCAAACCGCTGCCGAAATGGAGCGACGGCCGCGCCACGTTGCTCGGCGATTCCTGCCATCCGATGCTACCATTCCTGGCGCAGGGCGCCGCCATGGCCATCGAGGATGCCTGGGCGCTCGCCGCCTGTCTCGAAGCGGATGCGGACGTGTCCGCAGCGCTCGCCGCCTATGAAGCCCGCCGCAAACCGCGCGTGACCAAGGTGCAGGCCGGGGCCCGCGCCAATGCGAAACTCTTCCATCGTGGCAATCCGATCACCCGTTTCGGCACCTATGTGCCCATGTGGATGGCGGCGCAGGCCGCGCCGGGCTTCATCAATTCCCGCAACGACTGGATTTATTCGCACGACGAAACGTCCATCTGACGGGCGCTGGCAACGCTTGCCTCTGATCTGCCGTTAGGGCAGGTAGGGCGTCCCCTCAAACAGGTTCGGACGGGCAATGCTTTCCATTCTAGATCTCTTTCGCGTCGGAATTGGCCCGTCGAGTTCCCACACTGTGGGGCCGATCCGGATTGCGAACCGCTTCCTCGCCAGCCTCGGCGACGGGGTAGCTGAGGTGGCGCGGATCGAAGTCGAACTGCAGGGCTCGCTGGCCCTCACGGGCGCCGGGCACGCGACCCCCAAGGCGGTGATGCTCGGCTTGCTTGGGTTCGAGCCCGAGACGCTGGACCCCGAAGCCGCCGACCGGGATGTCGCCACGCTCGAAGGCTCCCGCACGCTGCCCCTCCCGGATGGCCGAAGCATCGCCTTCAATCCGGCCACGGACATTGTGTTCGCCTATCACATCCTGCCCAGCCTCCACCCGAACGGCATGCGCCTGCGCGCCTTTGATGCGGCGGGCGACGTGCTGGACGACCAGACCTGGTATTCCACCGGCGGCGGCTTCATCGCCACAGAGCGACAGTTGCAGCGTCCGGTCGAGGATGACATCCTGCCCGTCGGGCCTGACGTGCCGCACCCCTTCGGCTCGGCAGCAGACCTGCTCGGCATCTGCGCCGCGACAGGCAACAGCATCGCAGGCGTGATCCTTTCCAACGAAGACGCCATGCGCCCGCGCGCCGAGACCGAAGCCGCCCTCGACAGGATCGCGGATGTCATGCTCGCCTGTATCGAGCGGGGCCTCGTGCGCGAAGGCACGCTGCCGGGCGGGCTGAAAGTGCGCCGCCGCGCGCCGGACCTCTGGAAGAAGCTGCAAGCCAATCCACAGTCCAACGAGCGCGAGCAATTGTTCGACTGGCTCAATGTCTACGCTATGGCCGTCAACGAAGAGAACGCCAATGGCGGCCAGGTCGTGACCGCGCCGACCAATGGCGCCGCCGGGATCATTCCTTCCGTCATCCGTTACTATTGCGCCGACGCGGAGGACAAGACCGATCGTCTGCGCCGCTTCCTGTTGACCGCCGGCGGTATTGGCCTGCTGTACAAACAGCGCGCCTCGATCTCCGGGGCGGAGATGGGCTGTCAGGGGGAGGTGGGCGTTGCCTGCTCCATGGCAGCAGCCGGCCTCGCTTCTGTTTGGGGCGGTAGCCCGCAGCAAGTCTGCAATGCCGCCGAGATCGGCATGGAACACAATCTGGGCCTCACCTGCGACCCTGTTGGCGGCCTCGTCCAGATCCCCTGCATCGAGCGCAACGCCATTGGCGCGGTGAAAGCCGCCAATGCCGCGCGCCTTGCGCTTCACTCGGTCGAACAGGCCCGTGTGTCGCTTGATCAGGTGATCGAGACCATGCGCCAGACGGGCATGGACATGTCCTCCAAATACAAGGAAACCTCTCAGGGCGGCCTTGCTGTGAACGTAATCGAGTGTTGAGCGTTCTGTTCTTGCGTTGAGTGACACGCGACAACCTGGAGCCCTGCATGGCGAACGTCCACAATCTGTCTTCTTTGCTGCATAGTCTCGAGTCTGAGACCGAAGGTGAGGCGGTGACCGTGCGGGCCATGCTGAACGCGGTCGGGCGGCGCTCCTACGGCCCGATCCTGCTCTTGCTGGGCTTTCTGGCGCTGAGCCCCCTGACCATCATTCCGGGCGCCACCTGGCTGGTCGCCATCATGACCCTGCTGATCGCGGGGCAGATCCTGATCGGGCGGCCTTTCCCGTGGATTCCTTCCCGCTTCCAGAAGATCGAATTTCCCCGCTCGGCGCTGCTTCAGGGCATCAAACTTGCTGACCCCTATGTCTGCCAGATCGACCGGTTCCTGAAGCCGCGCCTGGCCTTTCTGACAGCGCCACTATTTGCGCCCGGTGTGGCGCTGATCTGCATTGCGGCGGCCATCTTGACCATTCCACTGGGTCTTGTGCCGTTCGGCCCGGTCCTGCCGGGATTGACCGTGTTCCTGTTCGGCCTCGCCCTGACGGCCCGCGACGGCATTGTCCTGATCTTTGCGGTGCTTGGGCTCGCCGCGGCGTGCTGGCTGCTCTTTCGGCTGTGGGGGCGGATCAGCGGCGCCTTTGCTTGACGCCGGGGACGGCCTTTGTGGCCGGCAAAGGCTGGGTTACGCTCACGCAAACGTCAAGCGGAGTGCCCGGTGCAGGAGTTCAAATCCTATCTTGGCTGGAAGGTAGACTTCCTGAACCCGCCCGGTGAACCGGCTTTCGCCGCACCGGACTCCCTCTCATGGCAAGTGTTCAAGAACCCGGTCGTGCTGGCCATTGGCGGCATCGCGGCTGTCCTGCTGGAATTTGCCGACGCGCGCATCCGCTCTGGCGTGTGGGACCATTCCCTGTTCAAGACAGACCCAATTGGCCGCTCAAAGCGCACAGGCGTGGCTGCCATGGTCGGCGTCTTCGGCCCGCAATCGGTCGCCCGGCGCGTCATTCAGGGCGTCACCAACATGCATGCCCGCGTCGAAGGTACGACCCCGAAAGGGGAGGCCTACAAGGCCCTCGATGTCGACTTGCTCGACTGGGTCAGCGCCACAGCCAGTTTCGGCTTTCTGACGGCCTATGATCGTTTCGTGAGGCCGGTGTCGGATGCCGAACAGAAGCGCTATTTCGAGGCTGGGGAGACCGTCGCGCGGCTCTACGGCGCGCAGAACCCGATCCGCTCCTTCGCCGATTTCGATGTCATGCTGGCAAAACTGCTACCCCGTTTTGAGCCGCACCCCATCAATAAGGAATTCTTGGACATCATGTGTTCGGGGAGGGCTGCGCCGGGCGTGCCAAAGGGCCTGCAAAGCGCTTTGGTGCACGCAGCCGTCTCGATCTTGCCGCCGGTCGTTCGGGAACGGTTGGAACTTGGCCCGGAATACGACCTGCACTGGAAAGGTGCGGCCACCGTGAAGCTGATGGCGAAATCTGCTGACCGCATCCCTGATCCGAACTCACCCGCCGCGCACGCTGCCGAACGCCTCGGCCTGCCGCGCTCCTTTGCCTGGAAAAGCTCTGAAGATCGCGCGCGCCTTCTGGCTGCGGCTGAGGTTCAGGGGCTCCAGAAAGCCTGATCACAAGAATACGAAACAACGCATCCGGGAGGAATGGAATGCAAATCAAGACCCGCTTCACTGAGGCATTCGGCATTGAGCACCCTATCGTGCAGGGCGGCATGCAATGGGTTGGCTACGCCGAAATGGTCGCCCCGGTCGCCAATGCCGGCGGCCTCGGCTTCCTGACAGCGCTGACCCAGCCGACACCGGAAGACCTCGCCAAAGAGATCGCCCGCACGCGGGAAATGACCGACAAGCCGTTCGGGGTGAACCTCACCATCCTGCCCGCGATCAAGCCGCCGCCCTATGCCGAATACCGTCAGGCCATCATCGAAGGCGGCGTGAAGATCGTAGAGACCGCTGGCTACAAGCCGCAGGAACATATCGATCATTTCAAAGAGCACGGCATCAAGGTGATCCACAAATGTACCGCTGTTCGCCACGCGCTGTCTGCCGAACGGATGGGCGCAGACGCGATTTCCATCGATGGCTTCGAATGCGCCGGTCATCCGGGCGAAGATGACATTCCGGGCCTGATCCTGATCCCGGCTGCGGCCAACAAGGTGAAAGTGCCGATGCTGGCATCCGGCGGCTTTGCGGATGGCCGGGGCCTCGTGGCGGCGCTCGCCCTCGGCGCGGATGGCATCAACATGGGCACGCGCTTCTGTGTCACGAAAGAGGCGCCGATCAATGAAGCGTTCAAGCGCCAGATGGTCGAGAATGATGAGCGCATGACCAACCTCATCTTCCGTACCCTGCACAACACGGCGCGCGTGATGAAGAACGCGGTCAGCGATGAAGTCGTCGAGATCGAACGCAAGGGCGGCGCCAAGTTCGAGGATGTCGTCCATCTGGTTGCGGGCGCGCGGGGCCGTCAGGCCATGGCCGAGGGGAACACCGATGGCGGCATCTGGTCGGCTGGCATGGTGCAGGGCCTGATCGATGACATTCCGACGGTGAAAGAACTGATCGACGGAATCATCGCCGAAGCCAATGAGATCATCAACGCGCGTCTGGCGTCGATGACCAGATAAGATCGGGGGGAATGGCGATGGCGTACGAGCAGATCCTTTTGGAAAAGGATGGCCCGGCCGCCATCATCATCTTCAACCGGCCGGACAAGCTGAATGCCTACACCGCGCAGATGGGGCAGGAACTGACCCATGCGGTGAATGCCTGCGACATGGATGATGACGTGCGCGGCGTGATCCTGACCGGTGCGGGCCGGCATTTCTGCGCCGGGGCGGACATATCGGACGGGGCAGGCGCCTTCGATACGAAGAGCGGCTCTGGCGCGAAGAATTTCGGCAAAGTGGAAGAGGGCAAGCCCAGCAATGGGGCGGGCTTCATCGGCGCGCTCTATGGCTGCCGGAAGCCCCTCATTGCGGCGTTCAACGGCGCCGCCGTTGGGGTTGGCCTGACGATGGCTCTGCCGACAGACATCAAGATCGCATCGGAGAAGGCGAAGTTCGGCTTTGTCTTCTCCCAGCGGGGCTTGCCGCCAGAGGCGGGCTCTGCCTGGTTTCTGCCTCAGCTCGTCGGTCTGCCACAGGCGCTTCGCTGGTGTATGACCGGCAAGGTGTTCGAAGCTCAGGAGGCTCTGGACGGTGGGCTCATCAGCGAAATCCATGCGCCGGATGATCTGCTGCCGGCAGCCAAGCGAATCGTCGCCGAGATCGCGGCCAACACGGCGCCAGTCTCGGTCGCGCTCGTGCGCCAGCTTCTCTGGCGATTCGGCCCGGCGGCAGATCCGTTCGAGCTTCTCAAGGTCGATGGACGATTCGCGATGGGGCTTGGCGCGTCGCCGGACGTGAAAGAGGGGGTGACCGCGTTTCTGGAAAAGCGCGCGCCGGATTTCCCGGGCAAGGTTTCGACCGACATGCCGGAAGGCTATCCATGGTGGGAATAGACGAACGTGCCTGACACTCCGCAAAGGGCCGCGCTTTATACGGTCCTTACATGGTGTTTATATCGTGTTTTATACGGTCCTTGCCCGGCGAAAACGTGTTGGATTGACGGGGAATGAGCGGCTCGAGACATGGGTGACAGATTGTACCGGACACATGGGTAACACTTTCCGCTTTGACGGGAGGTTGCGATGCCATGGAAGGAACAATCGAAAATGGACGAGAGACTGCGCTTTGTCGCCCGCCGGCTGGAGGGTGAATCGATGACGGATCTTTGCCGGGAGTTCGGAATTTCGCGCAAGACCGGCTACAAGATCTTCAATCGCTACAAGGAAGAGGGGCTGATCGCCCTGGAGGACCGTTCCCGTCGGCCGGTGCGGTATGCCAATCAGCTGCCGGTGCCGATCGAGCAGGCGATCATCGATGCCAAAAAGGACAAGCCCCATTGGGGCGCCCGCAAGATCAGGGAGCTCCTGGTGCGCCGCCTTGCAGGTGACGTGCGCATTCCCGCCCGCTCGACCATCCATGCTGTTCTCGACCGCTACGGCCTTGTGAAACGGGCAGGCAGGAAACGCCAGAGGGCATTGGGAACCTCCCTTTCATCCGGATCGGTTCCCAATGCCCTCTGGTGTGTCGACTTCAAGGGAGAGTTCCGTCTCGGCAATCAGGCATATTGTTACCCGTTGACCGTAACCGACCATGCCTCTCGTTTCATCCTGGCCTGCGAGGCATTGGAGGGCACAAAGGAAGTGCCGGTCATTGAGGCCTTTCATACCCTGTTCCGGGCGCGTGGCCTGCCCGATGCCATACGTTCGGACAATGGCGTCCCGTTTGCCAGTCCCAACGGGCTCTACAATCTCTCGAAACTCTCTGTCTGGTGGCTCAGACTCGGCGTCGCCATCGAACGCATCAAGCCAGGCCATCCGCAGCAGAATGGCCGGCATGAGCGCATGCACCTGACCCTGAAGCAGGAAACCACCCGGCCGGCCTGCGAAAATCACCTGCAACAGCAGGTGCGGTTCGATGATTTCGTCAGGGAATACAACACCGAACGCCCGCATGAAGGCCTCGCCATGGCGACCCCTGCTGAGATCTACACGCCGTCATCCCGCATCTATGACGGCCTGCCAGACATCGATTATCCCTTCCATGATCGCGAGGTCCTGATAACCGCCTGCGGCCGGATCTGCATGCACCGGAAGAAAATCAATATCTCCACCGTGCTCGCCGGTCAGCGTGTCGGCATAAGGGAAGTCGACGACGGCATATGGCTCGTCTCCTTCATGCACTATGACCTCGGATACATTGACCTCGAGCAGAGAACCCTGCAGACAATCGACAACCCGTTCGGAGCAAAAGTGTAACCCATCTCTCCGGTACATACTGTTACCTATGTCTCCGGGTCGGACAGAAGGGAAAGTGGCTCCGCGAGTAGGACTCGAACCTACGACCGGGCGATTAACAGTCGCCTGCTCTACCAACTGAGCTATCGCGGAACAGCTGAAGCGGGGGTATTACCAGACCGATCCACCGGTTCAAGCCCTCTGTTGCTGCCATCGGCACAATTCTTTCAGAACCCACCAGAAAAAAGCACAAAAAAAGGGCGGGAGATTGTGTCTCCCGCCGAGGCGTTGGGTGATGGTGGGTGTCTCCAAGAGAAGACACGTTAACGATCGGCGGAATTGGTTAACATAGTCTGAATGAAGTGCTGGAAATCCGTAGATTCCCGTAAATCAATCGCAAGTGCGCGTTGCGCAGGCCCAGCGCCGTCCGAAAACCGCGTGGTGACTGGGTATTTTGCGTTTTCGGAAGGTTTGGAGGCCCCGGCCGGAATCGAACCGGCGTGCACGGATTTGCAATCCGCTGCGTCACCACTCCGCCACAGGGCCATGCCGGAAGCAGGCCTCCTAGCAACCTTCCGCGCAGCGTGCAATCTGCCGAATTCAGGCCCGTGCGCGTTTATCGCCGATTGCATGTCCGAAGCTGCATGATAAAGGGCTCCCCAGAGGAACATACGCACCCCGAAAGGCGAGAGCCCATGAACTTCGAAGCCGCACGTGAAATCATGGTCGACAGCCAGATTCGTCCCAATGATGTGTCTGAGCCTGAAATCGTCCACGCCTTCCTGCGCACACCGCGTGAAGCCTTTGTGCCGGCCACCCGCAAGCCGGTCGCCTATTCGGAACTCGAGATCGAGACCTCCGAAGGCCGCGCCCTGTGGACGCCGCGCGACACGGCCAAACTGGTCAAGCTGGCAGACATCAAGCCGACCGACATCGTCCTCGTGATCGGGGCAGGGGCTGGCTATGAAACGGCGCTGATCAGCCACCTGTCTGAAACGGTCATTGCTCTTGAGGAAACGGCTGAGGCCGTCGACGCCATGTCCGAACGGTTCGCCGCACTTGGCTTCGACCGGGCCGTCGCGGTTGAAGGAAAGCTCGCAGATGGCCTGCAAGAGCAAGGTCCATTCGATGTGATCTTCGTTTGCGGCATGGTCGAAACCATTCCTGATGCCTGGACGGCTCAGCTTGCGGAAGGCGGCCGGCTCGCGCTGGTCCAGCTGGATACGGATGGTGTTGGCCGCGGCCGCGCTTGTACCCGGGCTGGCGATACGGTTTCCGCGCGCTACGGATTTGATGCGTTTCCGCCGAAATTTGCACAGTTCGACCGCAAAAAGGCATTTGTGTTCTAGTTTTTGGGGTGTGGTGCGTCCGCGTTAACTCCCCAGAAAAGTGAACGCTGTTCTCTGGCGCCGCTACGCCTATATAAAGGTGTGTAATCTGCATTACGGCATCTGAGGAGCCTCCCATGACCTTGAAGTTTCGTATCCTGGCAGGCACTGCCCTGGCCGCTATGGTGGCAACCGGAGGCGCGTCGGGCGAAACTCTCGGTGATGCTGTGTCTGCAGCGATCCTGTCGAATCCACAGCTGGATGCGCAGCGGGTCGAATCGGACATTGCCCGCGAGAATCTGGAACAGGCGCGCTCCGGGCGGCGCACCACAGTTGCCGTCGGCGGATCGGCTGGGTATCAGTACACCGATACCAATTCCCCTTTCAACATTAGCGGAAGCGACCAGACCTCGCTTGCAGCAAACGTTCAGGCGACCAAGCCGATTTATACCGGGGGCCGGGTTGCGGCCAGTGTACGTCAGGCAAAAGCGGGGATCAGTGCAGCGGACGCCCAATTCGAAGCGGCGCAGCAGGATCTCATCCTGCAGGTTGTCACCGCCTACATGGATGTGCGCCGCGACCGCCAGTCGGTAAGTATTCGTCAGAACAATGTGGACGTTTCTGCCGAGCAGCTGAGAGCCGCTGAAGACCGTTTCGAAGTCGGCGTTGTCACCCGAACAGACGTCTCGCTGGCCAAAGCGAACCTGGAAGGGGCCCGAGCTTCGCTGGCGGGTGCTGAAGCAGCGCTTGAGAGCAGCCTGGCAAACTACACCTTTCTGACCGGACTGGTTCCGGGCGACTTCGCCCCGCCGCCGCCCGTGCCGACACTGCCGGACACGCTGGAAAGTGCCGTCCAGCTGGGTCTTGAGGTCAACCCCGACATGATCGCCGCTCGCCACTCCGAGCGCGCAGCAATGGAGGCGATCGAGGCTGCCAAGGCACAAGGGCGCCCGTCCGTGAATCTGGTCGGCACGGCGCAGGTTCAGGACTCTTATGGCAGTCGGGACACCAGAACGTCGTCTGTTTCTGGCGTTGTGCAGGGCTCCATCCCGATCATGACCGGCGGACTGGTGAAGAGCCAGACCAAGTCGGCCCGCCTGCGCCGCGATCAGGCACGTCGTCAGATTGATGCGCTCGACCGGTCTATCCGGGCCCAGGTTGCTTCGGCCTGGTTCGGCTATGACGCGACGCTCCGGGCAATCGACGCCTCCCAGAAGCAGGTGGAAGCCTCCGAAATCGCCTATGACGGCGCCAAGGAAGAACTGGCCGTCGGCGTTCGCACGACTCTGGATGTTCTGAACCAAGAACAGCAGTTGTTCGAAGCCCGCCTGGCGCTCGTTCAGGCCGAGCGGGACGCCTATGTCGCGGCCCATCAGCTGCTGCGCGCGACCGGTCAGCTCACTCAGCCATAGCTGTCCGCCCCGAAAGGGGTTAACATTGTCAGGTCTTTGTTAACCCAATCGCCTTAGCGATCGTTCATAGATTCGACGACGCGTAAGCATATTCAGGGGGCTCTGATGGCCAACGAAGCACATAAGGAACCGACGATGGAGGAAATCCTCGCGTCGATTCGTAAAATCATCTCCGACGACGCCTCGGCGCCGACCAGGACTCCGAAGCCGGAGCCTGAGATATCCCATGACGAAGACGATGACGCCGCCAGCTTCGAAGACGTGATGTTCGACGATGTTCTGGCTGAGGAGTCTTTCGAGGACGTAGGCGAGTCGGAATTGACTGAGTTTGAAGTTGAGGATTTCTCGCCGGAAGAGGAATACGTCCCGGAAGAGACGGCAACGCCCGCACCGGAGCCCGTCGAAAGCTTCGAATCTTTGCTCAGCGCATCGCGTTCTGCCGAATATGCCCCAGAGCCAGAGCCGCAACCCGTTCCGCAGCCGGTCGCTGTTGCACCGGCCCCCGCACCCAAGGAGAAAGCCGTGTCCGCTTCGCCTGCCTACGAACAAACCGTGCTGACCGATGATTCTACTGCGAATGCTGCTGCCGGATCGCTCGGCAAGCTGATCGCGAAAATGGATCTTGGCGGCGACACCACGCTGGAAGGTCTCGTGCGTGAATTGCTGCGTCCGATGATCAAGGAATGGCTGGATGCGAATCTGGCATCGCTGGTCGAAGAGAAGGTTGAGGCTGAGGTACAGCGGATCTCCCGCATGGCGCGCTAGCCTCTCCCGCCAAATTGTTTATAGGGAAGGGCGCGCCAGCACTGGCGCGCCTTTTCATTTTTACTGGAATACGTCTGAACCGATGCTCGACCAAAGATTTGACCCCGCTGAAGCCGAACCGCGCCTGTATGGCGCGTGGGAAAAGGAGGGCTGTTTCAAGCCGTCCGGTGATACCTCGGCGCAGGCCTATTCCATCGTTATTCCGCCGCCGAACGTCACCGGCGTGCTGCACATGGGCCATGCCCTCAACAACACGCTGCAGGATGTTCTGGTCCGGTTCGAGCGGATGCGCGGCAAGAACGTGCTCTGGCAGGCCGGGACGGACCATGCCGGGATCGCGACGCAGATGGTGGTCGAGCGCCAGCTGGCCGCCGCAGGCAATGAAAGCCGTCGCGAAATGGGCCGCGAGGCTTTCGTCGAACGCGTCTGGGCGTGGAAAGAGGAATCCGGTGGGGCGATTGTCGGCCAGCTGAAGCGCCTCGGTGCCTCGTGCGACTGGTCGCGCGAAGCCTTCACGATGGGCGACCGGAACGACCCCGACAACAACATGATGCGGGCCGTCACCAAAGTGTTCGTCGAACTCTACAACAAGAGCCTGATCTACCGCGACAAGCGCCTCGTGAACTGGGACCCGCATTTCCAGACGGCGATCTCTGACCTGGAGGTCGATCAGCGCGAAGTTGCAGGCCACTACTGGCACCTGCGCTATCCGCTGGCCGATGGCGTGACCTATGAACACCCGGTCAAAGACGAGGACGGCAACGTCACGGGCACGGAGACGCGCGACTATATCGTCGTTGCCACCTCGCGCCCCGAGACGATGCTTGGAGACACGGGTGTTGCGGTGCATCCGGATGATGAGCGTTATGCGGGTCTTGTCGGCAAGTTCGTGACGCTTCCCATCGTTGGCCGCCGCATCCCGATCATCGCGGACGAATACGCGAACCCTGAAAAGGGATCCGGCGCGGTGAAAATCACCCCGGCGCACGATTTCAACGACTTCGAAGTCGGCAAGCGGGCGGGCCACACACCGCTGAATATCCTCAGTGCCACGGCGCACATCACGGATGGCGCAGACGCGGATGCAGCTGGTATTCCGGCAGACTATCGCGGCCTCGACCGGTTCGATGCGCGCAAGAAAGTGGTTGAGGCGTTCGAAGCGCTCGAACTGCTGCAGGAAATCGAGAACCTCAAGATCGAACAGCCCTTCGGCGATCGCTCCAACGTGGTCATCGAGCCGTGGATGACCGACCAGTGGTATGTCGACGCCAAGACGCTCGCCCAGCCGGCCATCGCCGCGGTGCGCGACGGCAAGACCAGGTTCGTGCCCGAGAACTGGGAAAAGACCTATTACAACTGGATGGAAAACATCCAGCCCTGGTGCGTCTCCCGCCAACTCTGGTGGGGCCACCGGATTCCGGCGTGGTATGGTCCGAAGATTGAGGTGACCGACGCGTCTGACGGTCACGTCGTGACATATCCCGGGCCGGAGCGTCCCGAGCGTGAAATCTTTGTCGGCCACTCGCTTGAGGAAATCGCCGAACAACTGGCAGCGACCTATGGCAAGGCCCTCGGGGCGACAGGTGCAGAGTTTATCGAGGTCGATACGTCCGAACAGTATCGCGAAAAGCTGCGCGGATTGGGCAATGAGCACCACCTCATCCCGCTGCTTCGGGACGAAGACGTCCTCGACACATGGTTCTCGTCCGCGCTCTGGCCGTTCTCGACCATGGGCTGGCCGGACAAGACGCCGGAGCTGGACACGTTCTACCCGACCGCCACGCTGATTACGGCATTCGACATCATCTTCTTCTGGGTCGCCCGGATGATGATGATGAGCCTCGAATTCATGGGCGAAGTTCCGTTCAAGGATGTCTACATCCACGCGCTCGTCCTCGACGAGAAGGGCCAGAAGATGTCCAAGTCCAAGGGCAACGCCATGGACCCGCTGGAACTGGTCAACGAATACGGCGCCGATGCGCTGCGCTTCACCATGGGCCGCATGGCAGGGCAGGGTCGCAATATCCGCCTCTCCAAGCAAGCGGTTGAAGGCAACCGGAACTTCGCCACGAAGCTCTGGAACGCCGCGCGCTTTGCAGAGATGAACGAATGCGGCGCGCCTGGCGAGATCGACTTCGCCAACGTGCACAGCCCGGTGAACCGCTGGATCATCGGCGAGCTTTCGGCTTGCGTGGCAGACGTCACCAAGGGTCTTGAGGACTATCGTTTCAACGATGCCGCTGGCGCGCTCTACAAGTTCATCTGGAATACGTTCTGCGACTGGTATCTCGAGCTCATCAAGCCGCTGCTGAATGGCATGGATGATGGTGAGAAGTCCGAGACGCGCATGGTTTGCGGCTATGTGCTGGATGAGACGCTGAAGCTGCTGCACCCGTTCATGCCGTTTGTGACGGAAGAGCTGTGGGAACGCCGGGCACCGGGCCGCGCCTTCGATCAGGGCTTCCTGATGGGGCAGGACTGGCCGGACTTCACTGGCTTCCACGATGACGCCGCCGCGAAGGAAGTGAACTGGGTCATTGACCTGATCACCGAGCTCCGCTCACTGCGCAACGATCTGGGCGTGCCTGCCGGTGCGCGCATTCCGCTGGCGCTGATCGGCGCCGGGCCGGAGATCGAAACCCGCGCCATGCGCCACGAAGACGTGCTGAAGCGGATTGCCAGGCTGGAAGACATCGCTTTCGCCGAAGCCGCCCCAGAGGGCGCCGTGACCGCCGTGTTCGGTGATACGGCTGCGGCGCTTTCGATTGCTGATTTCGTGGACATTGCCGAGGCTCGCAAGCGCCTCGACAAGGAACTTGGCCAGATCGAGAAAGACATCACCTCGACGGAAAAGAAGCTCGGCAATGCCGACTTTGTCGCCCGTGCACCTGAGGAGATTGTCGAGGAGAACCGCCAGCGCCTTGTCGACTGGGCAGCCCGCCGCGAAAAGCTGCAAATGGCCCGGAAAGGGCTTGAAGGCCTCTAAGGATCGGGTCCAACCTGTCCCGAGATGGACAGGAGGCTTCCCCATGATTTTCCGGCCGCTCTTCGCGGCAGCCACGCTATGGCTCGCGGGCTGCCAGGCTATGCCTGTGAACACTGACCCCACAGACGCCCCTGAATGGCGGCTCGCCATTCATGGCGGGGCGGGTGTGATCACGCGCGGCTCGATGACGCCGGAGCAGGAAGCGATGTTTCAGGCCGGACTACAGGAAGCGCTCGAGGCAGGCGCCGAAGTGCTTCGCAATGGGGGCAGCGCTCTGGACGCCGTACAGGCTGCTGTGATCCCGATGGAAAACAACTCAATCTTCAATGCCGGCAAGGGCGCCGTGTTCACCGCAGCCGGCACGCACGAACTCGACGCTTCTATCATGGACGGACGCGACCGGAATGCCGGGGCGGTGGCTGGTGTCACCATCGTCAAGAATCCGATCCTCGCCGCCCGCGCGGTGATGGACCAGTCTGAGCACGTCATGTTCGCTGGCCCGGGCGCCGATGCCTTCGCCGAAGCGCATGGCCTCGAAATCGTGCCGAACACCTATTTTGACACCGACCGTCGACGCGAGGCGCTGGAGCGCGTGTTGGAAACCATGTCCCGCACGGCGGCTGACAAGCACGGCACGGTCGGCGCCGTCGCCATCGACGCAGAAGGAAATGTCGCCGCAGCGACCACGACAGGCGGCATGACGGCCAAGACGGCAGGCCGCGTCGGCGACTCACCCCTGATCGGCGCGGCAACTTATGCCGAGAATGGCGTGTGCGCCGTCTCGGCGACTGGCCACGGCGAGTACTTCATCCGTATTGGCGTCGCCAAGTCGATCTGTGACCGTGTGAAGCTGGCCGGTGAGACGATCGGTGAGGCAGCAACGGTGACGCTGGATGAAGTTGCAGAGCTGGGCGGTGACGGGGGTGTCGTCCTGATTGACGGTGAGGGCAATGTCGATTTCGTCTTCAACAGCGAAGGCATGTATCGCGGCTGGATCGATGCCAACGGCTCATGGACCGCGATCTATGGCGATGAGACAGAATGAACTCCATGAAGCCTGATGCCAATTCTCAGATAACATCGCGCGATGCCGTGCCCGATGACGTCCCAGCCCTTGCGGCGCTCGGACGGAAGACGTTTTCCGACAAGTTCGCGCATCTCTACAGGCCGGAAGACCTCGCAGACTATCTGGAGGACTGCCATAGCCACGCCGTCTATCGCGACTACCTTGCTGATGCAGCGAACCTTGTCCGAGTCGCTGAAGCGGCGGATGGATCGCTTGCGGCTTATCTTCTCTGCAGCCCGCTGACATTGCCCGCAGGTGACCCAAAGCCCGGCGCGGTCGAATTGAAGCGCGTCTATGTGGACCAACCACTGCAGGGGCGTGGGCTCGGTTCGCGCTTCATTGATGAGGCGCTGGTCTGGGCACGCGCAAAGGGCGCGCCTGAAATGTATCTCAGCGTCTACTCAGGCAATGTCGAAGCGCAGCGCCTCTATGCCCGGCTCGGCTGGGAGAAGGTTGGCGAGTTCCTGTTCCCGGTCGGGGCGCACCGCGATCTTGAATATTTGCTACGCATGTCGCTGTGATCGGGTTGGCGTGCCTGCCGAACCGGTCTTAATCTCAGCCATAATGCAAAGGGGACGCGTGCATGACAGAGCAGGCTGAAATCGATCCGGCCATCCTGAAAGCCATGGAAGGCCTGCAGGATGAATTCGCAGGCTTTGGCAGGATCTATCAGGATGAAATCCAGCCCGCGTTGCAGGCTCGCGAAGATGAACGCGAACGGGCGGTCAAGAAAACCCGGACATATCGCTATGTTGGCATTGGGCTTGGCGTCGCGGTCGCGCTGATCGGTTTTCTTGGGTTCAATTCCGTTTTCGGGCCGTTTATCGGCGTGATTCTTGGCTTCGGGCTCGCAACCTGGGGCGCGCAGGATATCAACCGTCTCGGCAAGGAAGCGAAAATGCTGATCGTCGAGCCGGTTACGCGCAAGCTTGGGCTGACGTTCAATCCTGAGCCTGGCGAAGTTGGGTCCATATACAAGCACAAAGAGGTCGGCATCGTGCCCGCCTGGGACCGGGCGAACTATGAAGACCTGCTGACAGGGGAACGCGACGGTGTGGAATTCGAATTGTTCGAAGCCCACCTGGAAGAAAAACGGCGTTCGACAGATTCCAAAGGGCGGACCACCACGACCTGGGTCACCGTCTTCAAGGGCCAGTGCCTGCGCTTTCAATTCGATAAGAAGTTCTACGGACGAACGCTTGTGACCCGCGATGCCGGCTTCTTCAATCGCTTCGGTGGCGGCAATGGGATGCAACGCGCCGCGCTGGAAGATCCGGTATTTGAGAAGATCTTCGAAGTCTACACAACCGACCAGGTCGAATCGCGATTTCTGCTGACGCCAGACCTGATGCAGGAGCTGGTCGATCTGGAGAAGGCCTTTCATGGCGGGAAGATCAAATGCTGTTTTGACGGTGGTGAGATGTTCATCACGCTTCAGGGCGGCAACCTGTTTGAGCCAGGCAGCATGTTTACGCCGCTCGATAGTCCGGCCCGTCTGCGGGAGCTGCTGGGCGACTTCTCGGCCATGTTCCAGATCATCGACGTGACCAATGTGAACCGGCGCCGCAGAAATGGGCAGGCCGGGCAATCGCGTTAAAAAACGTCAACAATCTGGGCAATTTCAGGGCGGTAACGTTCAGTAAGGCTTCAGGTGACAGACACGATAGTGCAGCCAATAGGTGAGAAAGGACTCCCCATGACCCGACTGCTGATCGCTGCCATCTTTGCTCTTGCTGCCCCTGTTGCCGTGGCAGACGCGGCCTCCTCAGCAAAGGATATGGCCCGTTGTCATGCGATGTCGGCAACGTTCAAGCCGAAGCAGGAGGAAGTCGCGAAGCTGAAAGAGGCGCGCGACACTCAGGCTGAAATCGTCGAGAGCAAAGGGAGCGCCTGGGACGATGTCGAGATTCTGCGGAACGCCTCCCCCGGTCATGCAAAGACTGCAGACGCTGCCAAGACAGACTATGAAGTGGCGAAAGCTGATCTGATGAGGATGGAGCAGGGGCTTCAGGCGGCTGTCACAGCCCTCAATTCGGATTTCGAGGCCTACAACCAGTCCTGCGCCACGAAGAAATAGAAAGTACAATTTCCCAGACGGCACGCCGTGCTGATGGTCAGAGTCAGCGCGGCGTGTGCCGATGGCATGGTTTCCTTCTTGCGTTCCCTCAAAAACCGTAGTTGTTTGCGCTAACAAAATTATAAGACGGGTGTCAGCCCGCGCGACAACTAAGAGGGAGGACTGCGCGCGATGAGCGACGCTGCCACACAATTCAATCCGGCGAACGCCGACACGCGGATGACCCAGGTCATTCTGATTACTGCCGTTGCCACGATCGGCGGCTTCCTTTTCGGATTTGATTCCGGCGTCATCAATGGAACTGTGGACGGGCTGCGTGCGGCCTTCAATTCCGAAAGTATCGGGACGGGCTTCAACGTGGCGTCCATGCTGTTGGGCTGCGCCGTGGGCGCTGCGCTTGCGGGTACGCTGTCTGACAAGTTCGGCCGGCGCACCATGATGCTGGTGGCTGCAGTGTGCTTCATCATCTCGGCCTTCGGGTCGGGAATCGCGCATTCGTCGCCGGAATTTGTGGTATACCGCGTGATCGGCGGTCTGGCGGTGGGCGCTGCCAGTGTGATGTCTCCGGCCTACATTTCAGAGGTCGCGCCGTCGAAGCACCGGGGGCGCCTGTCCACGATCCAGCAGGTTGCGATCATCACGGGTCTCTTCGTTGCGTTCCTGTCGAACTATTTCATCGCCAAAGCGACGGGGTCGTCTCTCAAACCCTGGGCGTTTGGCTTTGAAGCCTGGCGCTGGATGTTCTGGATTGAACTCGTCCCGGCGTTCATCTTCCTGCTCGCTCTGCTGTTTATCCCGGAAAGCCCGCGCTTTCTGGTCGCCAAAGGCGAGTCGGAGCGTGCCGTCGGTGTGCTGACACGGCTGTCGAGTACCACCGCCGCGAAGGCCAAAGTCCTTGAGATCGAGGCGTCGCTGGCGAATGACCACAAGCCCTCGATCAATGACGCGTTTGGCGGTACGGCGGTCTTCAAGCCGATCGTTTGGGTCGGGATCGGCCTTGCCACATTCCAGCAGCTGGTCGGTATCAACATCATCTTCTACTACGGCGCTGTGCTGTGGCAGGCGGTTGGCTTTTCTGAAAGCGACGCCTTGCTGACCAACGTGATTTCCGGCGCCGTATCGATCCTGGCCGTGTTCGTGGCGCTTGCGCTGATCGACAAGGTCGGCCGCAAGCCGCTGCTCTGGGTCGGCTCCATTGGCATGACGGTGACTTTGGCCATTGTCGCGCTCTGCTTCTCGCAAGCCGTCACGGTCGACGGACACGTGGGTCTGCCAGGAAGCTATGGCATCATCGCGCTTCTGGCTGCGAATGGGTATGTCGTGTTCTTCAACGCCTCCTGGGGCCCGGTCATGTGGGTTGCCCTCGGCGAGATGTTCCCGAACCAGGTGCGGGGCGCAGGTCTCGCCGTATCGGGCTTCTTTCAGTGGATTGCCAATTTCGGCATCACGATGACCTTCCCGATCATGCTGAGTGTGGCCTGGATCGGGCTGACAGGTGCGTACCTGTTCTATGCCGTCTGTGCCCTGATCTCCATTTTCTTCGTCATGAAGTATGTGAGGGAGACCAAGGGGCTCGAACTGGAAGAAATGACTGAGTGATCAAGCTCCCCGCCGGTGCTTTGTCGGCGGGGTTTTTCTTGCTGGGTTTTGTTAGCGCTCACGGGGCGAGAGGCCCTGTTCCGTAAGTTCAAGATCCCGGCCCTTGCGACTCGTGGAGGGACACATGATCCGCCTGAATACCCGACTTCAATCAGCTTCAACATTGGGGCTCTTCGCAGCGCTTGCCAGCCTGGCGGCCTGCGTCGCTGACGCGCCCGGCGCTTCTGTTGAGGAGATCGTCACAGTCTCTGAAACGGCGCCACTTCCGGCGCCAGGCGACGTGACGATCCATCCCGAACTCTGGCCCGCGTTGGTAACACCTGCGCTCGATCCGTCCGTTGAGGCACGGATCGATGGAATCATGGCGAAGATGACGCTGGAGCAGAAAGTGGGTCAAGTGATCCAGGCCGACAGCGACTCCGTCACACCGGAAGAGGTGAAACAGTATCGCCTTGGCTCTGTTCTGAGCGGAGGAAATTCAGCGCCCGGAGACAAGCCCTTCGCCGACGCACAGGCTTGGCTCGATGCAGCCGACGCCTACTACAACGCATCCATCGATCCGGAAGGCGTCGAGATTGCGATCCCTGTGATCTGGGGCATCGACGCCGTGCACGGGCATGCCAACTTGCTGGGTGCCACAGTCTTTCCCCACAATATCGGCCTCGGCGCAGCGCATGACCCGGATCTGATCGAAGAGATCACCAGGGTCACAGCTGCGGAATTGATTGTGTCCGGACATGACTGGACATTTGCGCCGACACTCGCGACACCCCAGGATGATCGGTGGGGGCGGACCTATGAAGGCTTTTCGGAATCTCCGGACATCGTCGCGTCCTATTCAGACCGGATCGTTTATGGCCTGCAGGGGCGTCCGGGCGATGCAGACTATCTTGGGGACGGCCGCGTAATTTCCAGTGCCAAGCACTTCCTGGCGGATGGTGGCACCAAGGATGGCCATGATCAGGGGAATGCCCAGATCAGCGAAGAAGAACTGCGGGACATTCACGCGCAGGGATATCTCACGGCGCTGCCAGCGGGTGTGCAGACGGTCATGACGTCATTCTCCAGTTGGAATGGCACCAAGATCCACGGCAGCAAAGCGCTCATGACGGACCTGCTGAAGGATCGCATGGGGTTCCATGGCTTCATCGTGGGTGACTGGAACGCCCATGGGCAGGTTCCGGGATGTACGAACACGGATTGCCCGCAGGCCCTGAATGCGGGGCTGGACATGTATATGGCGCCCGATAGCTGGAAGGGGCTCTATGAGTCCACGCTAGCGCACGTGAAAGCGGGTGACATCTCGATGGAGCGTCTGGATGATGCAGTGCGCCGCATCCTGCGCGTGAAGATCGCCTACGGTCTGTTCGACAAGGGGGCTCCGAGTACGCGACCGGGTGCGGGCGATACAAGTCTGCTTGGTTCGCCAGAGCATCGTGAAGTCGCCCGCCGGGCGGTCAGAGAGTCGCTTGTTTTGCTGAAGAATGACGGTGATGTTCTTCCGCTGGCCCCTGCGCAGACCGTTCTCGTCGTCGGCGATGGCGCTGACTATATCGGGAAGCAGGCCGGTGGCTGGACCCTGTCCTGGCAGGGCGGCGACTACGGCAACGAATATTTCCCCAATGGTGAAACCATCCTGAACGGCATTCGCGAAGCTGTTGAAGGCGCTGGTGGAAAGGTGATTTTTGACCCGAAGGGAACATCCACCGAAGCAGCGGACGTTGTGATCGCCGTGTATGGCGAGAATCCCTATGCGGAAGGCCTGGGAGATCTGAAGACCCTCAACTTCAGGCCAAATGGCTTTGATACGGAGAAGCTGGAAAGCTATCGGGCAAACGGGATTCCCGTTGTGTCGGTCTTCCTTTCAGGTAGGCCGCTCTGGGTGAACCCCGAACTGAACGACTCCGACGCCTTTGTCGCGGCCTGGCAACCCGGGACGGAAGGGGGTGGCGTGGCGGATCTGCTGTTCCAGACTGATCCCGCGTTCGACTTTACAGGACGGCTATCGTATTCGTGGCCCAGAACAGCAAACTCCCTGCCCATCAATGTGGGCGATGCGGATTACGATCCACTATTCGCATTCGGATACGGGCTCTCCTACGCGAGCGACGCGCCAGACATTGGTGAATTGTCAGAAGACCCGGGCGACGAACCGCTTGCCGATGAGGATATGCTGACGATCTTCACGGAAGGTGAAGGCGGCGCGAGTTGGACGCCAGCTCTGTTCGCCGATGGTCAATTGTCTCAGCTGACCGCAGGTTCGACACATCTCGCCGGGCTGACCGTTTCGCGGACGGACTTTGAGATTCAGGAAGACGCCTTGATGCTGACATGGGAAACGGGCGGCTCCACGCTCGGCTTCGGTTCTCCAATGGGGCCTGTTGATCTGTCGGATGCCGGAGAGGCTTTTGATCTCGTGCTACAGGTCCGCGCACCTGATGGTTCGGCTCAGTCTCTGAAGGTTGAGAGCAACTGCACGACAGCAGGCGGGTGTGCCGGGTCTCAGGTGCTGCCCGTCTCCAATGCCGACTGGAGCGAAGCCCGCATTCCACTGGCCTGTATCGGGATTGCGGATGTGACTTCGGTCCCCCTCGTGGCCGCCTTCTCCATGGATGGTCCCGGTCAGGTAGCCATTGCTGATCTGAAACTGGAGCCTCGTGATGAGGCCGCGCCGGATTGCGCCAGAGAATAGGAGTTCTATTGGCCAGTCAGCTCTTTGACTGGCCGGTCACTCTCGTGATTCTGCGTACATGCCGAATACAGCGCCGACGAAGCCGCCTGCGGCGCGCGTGCTGAGGATCGTGCCATCCTGATCAAGCGCGACAGGATGCCAGTCTCCGGTGATATCGGAATAGTAGAAATCATAGAGCGGGCCTCGGGCGACAATCTTCAGGCTGACGGGAGTGCTGTCTTCCGTCCGGACGGGCACTTCCGCGATGGTTTCGCCTTCCGGATCCGCGTCTGGTCCAGCGCGTTTGCGAAGTCTTACCACTGGCTGGTTGTCCGCATTCACAGACAGCCCCAGAGCATAGTAGAATTCGTCATTCTGAAAGGCCGCGATACCGGCTTCATCTTCCGGCGAGGCGGGATCGAAGACCACGGACGTATCGGCCTCTGCGTTCAGGTGCTGTTGTCGCCGGGCGACGAACGAAGGTTGCCCGAAATCGCCCAGTCCGACCGGCTTCGCCTGGAGTGTCAGGGCGTTGTCATCAATCGTGTACCAGCTGCCGGATGGAATACGGGCGGTGATCCAGTAAGGCGGCAGGTCTGGATCGTCGAAGGTCTCGGTCAGCGTGAAGTTGCCTGTTGTCGGCACAACTGGTTCCGGCTGCCGGGGGAGGACCGGGCGAGGCATTTGGTAAGGCACGGTCTCACCGTCTGGCAGGAGTTCGGGCCAGCCATCCTTCCACTTCACAGGCAGTAGAAACGTCTCACGTCCGGTATTGTAATCGTCGCCCTGATAGGGGCGTACACCGAGGAACGATGCCCACCAGTTCTCGTCTGAATCGGTCACAAAGTCGGCGTGGCCGACCGACGTGATCGGGTGCTTGCGGTCTTCTGGAAGGTCTCTTTGAGTCAGGACCGGGTTATCTTCATAGGGCGTATACGGACCGAGCACATTGTCGCCTTTAAATACGACTTGCGAGTGCTGGACCGCTGTGCCGCCCTCGGCTGCGCTGAAAATATAGCTTTCACCGACCTTGTAGATGTGTGGGCCTTCGATCCAGATCGGCTTGTCCTCAGGCCGGGCTCCGCCATTGATGATCATGACCGGCTCAGACACAGACTCAAACGTTTCCGGATCGACTTCCCGGATCCAGATCGCCCTGTGGCCATCATATGCCGACCCGCCTTCCGGCGCGTCATTGTTCATGACGTAGAGCTTTCCATCCGTATCCCAGAACAGGGATGGGTCGATACCGCCGATGTCAGGCATCCAGACCGGATCGCTCCACGGTCCGGCAGGGTCTTTTGCGGTCACGACAAAGTTTCCGCCGCAATCGACACATGTGTTGGCGACGTAGAACAGGTCGTCATGATGGCTGATTGTGGGGGCAAAAACGCCACGGGAAAGTCTGAGCCCATCGAAATTCAACATGCCTTGCCGGTCGATCACGTTGCCGATCTGCGTCCAGCTGACGAGGTCCCTGCTGTGCCAGACCGGGATGCCCGGATAATAGCAGAAGGTCGAATTCACGATGTAATAGTCTTCGCCCACCTGGGCGATACCGGGGTCCGGATAGAAGCCGGCGAGGATCGGGTTGCGCATTTCGCCATCTGTCAGTGGCGTGTCGAAGGCGGGATCGCTGCCCGAATAGGTGAAGTGGTCGAACCTTGCGGTTGGCGCGCCGGGTGGTCCCGCTGGTTGAGCCGCCGGGGCGCACATGGTGAGCATTATCACGAGTGCTGTGCTGATCGCAGGGGCTAATCCATTGCGGTTCATCCGATTTCTCCCATCCATACTGATGATCTGGACCATTCCGGTCAAAATGTGGTAGCGCTATCAATAATGCTGCTGGCTCGGCCGACAAGCCAGAACGATACAAACAATAAACAGCGTTTAGGGAGGGCCGATCGAAATCCGAAGACGTTCCGGAGCCTTCCGGGGCGCTCCACCGGTTTGCTGCGATTGCCGCAGTGCATCAGGCGCGCATTTTGCACATTCTGAAAACTGTTATGGTAAAGTATGCTTTTTGTCGGGCTGCGTGCACTGTAAGCGTTTGTTTTCTTGGGATTGTAAGGACCATTAGTGCGTGTTGTATCACCCCGTCGATGCATTGACTTTAGGCGGTCAGCGCTGACTAATATTCTGAATAATCGAGGATTATCGGGGAATACAGAGCGGATAGGATCGGCTGAAACAGAATGAAAAATACGTCGCCCCGTAACGGGAAAAAACAGCACGCAACCATTCGCGAAGTCGCCGAGATGGCGGGCGTTTCCCAAATGACCGTATCGCGGGTCCTGAACCGTCGCGAGTCAGTCAAGAAAGCTACGCGTGACCGGGTTGATGAGGCCATTCGGACTCTGAACTATCGCCCCAATCTGATGGCGCGTAGCCTTGCGGGTGGCAAGTCGCTTTTCATTGGCCTGATCTTCAACAATCCGAGCAACAACTATCTGGGCGAACTGCTGGTCGGTACGCTGCACCGGTGCCGCGAAGCGGGTCACCACCTGGTCATCGAAGACTTCTCAGTGACTTCCCGTGACAAGGAAGTCGACGCGCTGGTTGAACGTATCAGCGGTGCCGGTTTGGACGGTGTCATCGTTGCGCCGCCTGTGAGCGAAGACGAGGTTATTCTGGGTAAACTGCGTGCTGCCGGCCTTCGCACTGTGTTGATCGCCCCGCGTGAGACGCCGCAGGACAGTGTCAGCGTCTCCATTGATGATGTCGCGGCCGCAGATCAGATTACGCAATATCTCATCGAACGAGGGCACAAGCGTATCGCATTCGTGATTGGTGCCACAGACCAGTCGTCCTCCCGTCGGCGCTATCGGGGCTTTGATCTCGCGATGGCCCGGAACGGGCTGGCGGTTGACGACACGCTGGTCATGCAAGGTGACTATACATACCGGAGTGGCATGGTCGCGGGCGAACAGTTCTTCAGCATGGATGATCCGCCGACGGCTGTATTCGCCAGCAATGACGACATGGCCGCTGGGGTCATCGCAGCTGCGCAGCGTCGCGGTAAACGTATTCCGGATGATGTGTCGATCGTGGGTTTCGACGATACGGCCATCGCCAGCGCCATGTGGCCGCAGCTGACAACAGTGCGCCAGCCAATCGCGGAAATGGGCTATCAGGCTGTGAACCTGTTGGCAAAAGTCATTGGTGGAAATGACGTCTCCAGGCCCGAGAAAAGCATTGTGCTCGATGTGTCGATTGTGGAACGCGATACCGTTCGTCAGCGCTAGATCGATGCGGGTCTAGCCGCCCACTTTCAGGTAGATGCAGGCCTCAAGAATTTCACCGGGTGCGAGCCTTTGCAGGCCGGTGACTTTCTGTTCGTACCGGGAGTTTATCGCGTCTGGCGCGTGCGAGACGGGCTCTACGCAGAAGAAGTCCATTCCCTCCGGCACGTACACAACCAGGTGTCCGAATTCGGGTGTGGATCTGATCGACACGCAGAGACCACTGGATGGCCAGACGATATCTGCATTTGCCGGTTGGGCCACGAAAGCATTGTCGAGGTGAAGGGCATTCACCGGCCGAGCCGTGCGGATGTCGGTGTCTTTGCACAACTGGACCTGCCGGTCCGGAATTTTGCCATGCTCGGCAACCCAGACACTGGAAACGTTCGCAGACAATTCTGCGTCACCGCGTGGAAAGTAGGGGTGCCAGCCAAGACCGGCCGGCATCTCCTCTGCTGACAGGTTCTCGAGTGTGAGAGTCAGTTTCAGGCCATCGTCCGTCAGCTCAAAGTGCTGCGTCGCGCGATAAGGCCAGGGCCAGTCGTTGGGGCGGTATTCGAAAGACAGGCGGGCCTGATCTGAAGTGATCGAATCTGTCGTCCAGGCGGCAAGCCATGCCTGGCCATGAATCGTGTGTGGCTCAGGCGCGAAATTGGCGTCAAGCTGAACAGCGCGGCCGTTCCAGCTGAATGCCCCGTCCCTGATCCGGCCGGAAAACGGGAATAGCGGGAACCCGGCAGTTTCCAACGGGCTGGATGGGCTCTGCTCCGATGCCGGGAACAGGATATTCCGGCCATCCAGCGTGAATGATCGGACGCTGCCACCGAGATTCGGAATGAGAGCCAGCCGGAATCCTTTCCGTTCGAGTACGATGTCCATCCGGCCCCCTCCGGTCATGCTGAGCCGCGTATTTGGCGCGGATTTCCCGGTCTCGGGCCGGAACGGATCGTGTGAAGCATGAGAACGCTAACATTGGAAGCAGAAAATACGGTCGTTTTGACGCTAGAGTCGCGGTGGGAGCTGTAAATACGGTGGTTTGGAGGGGCGCAATATGGGGATCAAACCTTGCGCGCCAAATATCGAAATGATAACGCTATCATTCTGATGCCGGGCAGAAAATATGCAGGGCACAGGAGGAGGGAACAGGGCAGTGTTTCTTGGTGTCGATATCGGGACATCCAGCGTCAAAGCGACGTTGATCGATGATGCGGGTCATCCGGTTGAGGTGGCCCAGGCAGACCTGTCGATATCCCGGCCTGCCCCTCTCTGGTCAGAACAAAACCCGTCAGACTGGTGGACCGCCACCAACATGGCGGTCGCCAAGCTTGACGTGGCGCGCCGTCACGCGGTCAAAGCGATCGGCCTTTCCGGACAGATGCACGGCGCGACCCTTCTGGACGACGCGCTGAAGCCGCTTCGACCTGCCATTCTCTGGAATGATGGCCGCAGCTTCCGCGAATGTGCCGAGCTTCAGGAAAGCACACCGGAATTCGTCAGCATTGGCGGAAACCTGGTCATGCCAGGCTTCACCGCGCCGAAACTGGAATGGGTTCACAGGCATGAGCCCGACATCTTTCGCAAGATCGCAAAAGTGCTCCTACCAAAGGACTATGTCCGCCTGCGCATGACGGGTGAACTTGCCTCGGACATGTCAGACTCCTCCGGGACGCTCTGGATGGATGTTGCAAACCGCCGCTGGTCCGCTCACCTTCTCAACGCAACCGGGCTGGAAGAGCATCATATGCCTCTTCTGTATGAAGGGCATGAAGTCACCGGCAGCCTGCGGGCCGAAGCCGCTGAAGCTTGGGGTATGGGCCGCGTACCGGTCGTTGCGGGTGGCGGCGATAATGCTGCAGGCGCCGTTGGCGTCGGTGTGACCGACGAGGGCGATACGCTCCTGTCTCTGGGAACGTCTGGCGTGATCTTCGTGGCGGGAAGAACGTACCGATCGAACCCGGATTCGGCTGCCCACGCATTCTGTCACGCTTTGCCGAACCGCTGGCACCTGATGTCCGTGATGCTGAGCGCGGCGAGCTGTCTCGACTGGGCTGTGCGGCTGACAGGGCTCAGCGATGCGGGGCAACTCATTCAGCGCGCAGAAAAGGATGCCGGACTCGGAACGCAGGAAATCTTCCTGCCTTATCTTTCCGGAGAACGGACCCCGCACAACAATCCCCACGCGGCTGGAATGCTGTTTGGCCTGAACCATGATTCCGGCGCGGCCCAGATTGGTCAGGCTGTTCTGGAAGGGGTTGCGTTCGGTATGGCGGATGGATTGCAGGCGCTGATTGCTTCGGGTGTGGATGTCCATCAGGTCTCGGTGATCGGGGGCGGAGCGCAGTCACTTTATTGGGGGCGCATCCTCTCAGCCACGCTCAATCGCCCGATGGTCTACCGCGATGGCGCTGCGACCGGACCTGCCTTTGGCGCCGCGCGCCTTGCCCGCTACCACATCCAGGGAGGCACGATCGACGACATGTTCACACCACCCAAAGTGCTCGACATCGTGGAACCCCGTGAAGGTGACATCGATTTGCTCATGCCGAAATACGAGAAGTTTTCGGCACTGTACCACATGACAAAAAATGCCCTTAAAGGAGATTGACATGGCTGATGGCCCGATCCAGATCGACGGCGATCCGATTTTCAAAGACATCGAACCGATCCGGTTCGAAGGTCCGTCATCGGACAACCTTCTAGCCTACCAGTATTACGACAAAGACCGGATCGTCCTCGGCAAACGGATGGAAGATCATCTCCGGATGGCGGTCTGCTACTGGCACACGTTCTGCTGGGATGGCTATGATATTTTCGGCGCTGGAACCTTTGACCGTCCCTGGCACAATCCCGCAAACGATCGCGCTGCGGCAGATCACAAAATGCAGGCTGCTTTCGAATTTTTCAGCAAGCTGGGCCTGCCATACTATTGTTTCCACGATGTCGACGTGACGGAAGCTTCTGCAACACCGGACGAGTTGTCGAACAACTTTGCCCGAGCAGCAGATCGTCTCGGTGCATATCAGGATGCTACAGGCGTAAAGCTTCTCTGGGGTACGGCAAACCTCTTCAGCAACCCGCGCTTCGGTGCCGGCGGCCTGACAAACCCGAATCCCGAAGTCGCCGCCTGTGCGGTGCGCCAGATCCGTGATTGTCTTGAGGCGACGCATCGTCTGGGTGGTGAGAATTATGTTCTATGGGGTGGCCGGGAAGGGTATGACACGCTTCTAAACACGGACCTGAATCGAGAGCTTGAGAATTTCGGCCGCTTCCTCGCCATGGTGGTCGAGCACAAGTACAAGATCGGCTTCAAGGGCAAGATCCTGATTGAGCCCAAGCCGCATGAGCCGATGTATCACCAGTACGACTTCGACACGGCGACCGTGTACGGCTTCCTCAAGCGCTTTGGCCTTGAGAATGAAGTCCATGTGAACATCGAGCCAAACCACGCGACGCTCGCGGGCCACAGCTTCGCGCACGAAATCGCGACCGCCGTTTCTCTTGGCGTGATGGGCTCGATCGACATCAACTCCGGGAATTATCAGAATGGATGGGATACGGACCAGTTCAATGTGGATATCCGTGACATCACGCTCGCGCTGATCGAGCTGTTGCCCTCTGGTGGGCTCGATACGGGTGGCTTCAACTTTGATGCAAAAGTGCGTCGCCAGTCGAGCAGCCTTGAGGATGTCTTCTACGCCCATGTGGGCGGCGTGGACACGCTCGCCCGGGCCTTGTTGGCCGCTGCGGACATCATCGAGAAGGGCGAAATCGCGAACCTGAAAGCCAAACGATACGAAGGCTGGACGAACAGTGATCTCGGTAAGATGATGCTGTCTGACGGCGCATCGCTGGAAAGCATCGCGGACGCAGCGGCGGCCCGCAAGGACGTTCCCGACCACGCTTCCGGTCGTCAGGAATATCTGGAGAACCTGATCAACCGTTCGATCCGATAGGTTTTGTTCCTCTGTCGCGCCGGGTGTTTCCAGTGCGGCAGATGATTTTCCCACAAGCGGGAAACGGCCCGGCTGCAGCCGGACCGGTCGATCCTCGGGCTTCGGAAAACGCCCTCGAAACGGGGAAAACCGGGATTCGCGCGGAAATTGTCCAGTGGACATGAGGGATTTCGCCCCTAATCCTGTCCACTGGACAAACGCATTTGCCGAAGGCGAAATATGCCCCGCAGACATGCTGGCCCCCGGCCGGCCACGATCATTGATGTCGCCCGTGAGGCCGGCGTTTCCTTCAAGACGGTCAGCCGCGTGCTGAACGGCGAGACCAATGTTCGCGAACAGACCCGCGAGCGGGTCATGAGTGCCGTGAAAACGCTGGACTACCGGACCAACCACAATGCCCGGAACCTGCGTGCTCAGCAGAGCCGAATCATTTGCCTGCTCTACGCCAACCCATCCCGCAACTATGTCGGTGAAATCCATCTCGGCGCGTTGCAGCGTTGTCAGGCCGAGGGCTACAGCCTCATCACCGAGGATTGCTCGACGAATTCGCGAACCGTGCTGGCGCTGCGCGCAGAAACCCGGCTCGCGGGGGCGATTTTGACGCCGCCCCTGTCAGACGATCCGGAAATCATTAAGCAATTGCAGGAACATCGGGTTCCCTTTGTGCGGATCGCGCCGTCTGAAACGAAGGCGAATGGCCGCGACGTCGCGATCGACGATCAGGCGGCGGCCAAGGAGATGACCCTCTATCTCGTCGGCCTCGGCCACCAGCGTATCGGGTTCATCCGCGGCGCAGAGACTCATGATCAGGCCAGTGGACGCTACGTCGGCTACAAGAACGCGCTGCAGGAAGCGGGCATTCCGTTCGACGAGGCTCTGGTGGCGAAGGGGGACTTCACGTTCGACTCAGGCATCGTGGCGGCGGATCAGCTGCTGGATCAGTCAGCGCGGCCAACCGCGATCTTCGCTTCAAACGACGATATGGCCGCCGGGGTCGTGGCCGCCTGCTATCGGCGCCGGATTCAAATTCCTCTGGATCTGTCCGTCGCGGGCTTTGACGATACGCCTCTGGCCGCAACGATCAGTCCGTCGCTGACCACGATTTATCAGCCAAGCCGGGAGCTTGCTTCAGAAGCCGTCGGCTTGCTGCTGGAGGAAATCGCGGCCCCGAGCGAAACGCCTCGCAGGCATCTGCTGGAGTACCGGATGGTCCCTCGCGACTCTACGGCGCCTCCGCGTCAATAGACCCAAGTAATTCCTGTTTTCAGCCGCTCTTCCGTACTGTAATCCGCCTCCATGACCAGAATTCGACCTCTGCCTCACATTGAACAGACCAAACCTTATGTTCCCGGCGGAAAGCTGCACGGAACAGCCGGGCGGGTCGTTATGCTGGCGTCCAATGAGAACCCATTCGGGCCCAGTCCGCGCGCCATTGCAGCGATGCAGGACGTGGCCGCTCAGGTCCATATCTATCCCGATCCCGATTACGGCGCCTTGCGGGCAGCCATTGCAGAGGCTAAGGGCATCAAGGATGTCTCGCGTCTTGCCGTATCGGCTGGCTCGGACGAGATCATCCACTTGCTGACGCAGGCCTATGCGGGTCCCGGTGACGAGATTCTGTTCACGGAACATGCGTTCTCCATGTACAATGTCTCGGCACTTGGGCATGGCGCGACGCCGGTCACGGTGCCGGAGACGGATTTCACGGCTGGCCTCAATGCCTTGCTGGGCGGGGTGACGGAGCGGACCAGAATCCTGTTCCTGGCGAACCCGAACAATCCGACCGGCACAATGATGAGCGTGCAGGAGCTTCAGTCCCTGCAAGACGCGCTGCCGCCACATGTCTTGTTGGTGATCGACGGCGCCTATGCGGAATATGTCAGCGAAGCCTATGAGGCAGACATACGCGACCTGGTCGACCGGCGATCCAACACGGTGATGATCCGCACCTTCTCAAAGATTTATGGCCTGGCGGCCCTGCGCCTCGGTTGGGGTTACTTCCCGGCAGAGATTGCGGCCACGTTCCAGCGCATCCGGCCGCCGTTCAACATCAATGCTTTTGCCGTTGCGGCGGGCACGGCCAGCATTGGCGACACGGACTTCATCGAAATGAGCCGCCGGCACAATGCGGAATGGCGGGAGATCTATATCACCCGTCTGAACGCGATGGGCCTGCCGACGCCGAAAGCGTTTGCGAACTTCGTGCTACCTGATTTCGGCACTGCGGAGCGGGCCAGTGCCGCGAACGAATACCTGAAAGAGAACAGGGTTCTCGTCCGGGCAGTCGGCGGCTATGGCCTGCCAAGCCGGTTGCGGATCAGCATCGGGACGGCGGAGGACAATGAAACGGTCCTCGCGCTGCTCGCCGCCTTCACCGCGTCACGCTGATATTGTCGATCAGGCGCGTGCGGCCCATCCAGGCGGCGCCGAGCAAGCGGGCAACCGTGCCAGCGGGCAGGGGCGCGTCCGGCAGGCCTTCCAGCGTGTCCGGATCGACCAGAGACACATAGTCGATCTTCCCGAATCCAGACTTTGCCAGCAGCGAGCGGGCCTCCTCCAGTGCGATGGACGGCGATTCGCCGGTTCCGAGCCTGACGGAGGCGCGGTGAAGGGCGGCCTGAAGCGCGCCAGCATTCCGGCGTTCCTCCGGTTTCAGATAGAGATTGCGGGAGGACTGGGCCAGCCCGTCGGCATCCCGCGCCGTGGAAGCGCCAATGATTTCAATGGGAAAGCCGAGGTCTCTCACCATGCGGCGGATGATCTGGAGCTGCTGATAGTCCTTCTCGCCAAATACGGCGACATCCGGCTGAACGTGAAGGAACAGCCGCGCGACCACGGTAGAGACGCCATAAAAGAAATGCGGCCGGAAGATTCCGTCCAACAAGTCCGACATGCCCTCGACCCGCACATTGGTGACCGATCCTTCGGGATACATTTCCGTCACGGTCGGAAGGTAGGCGAGGTCACATCCGACCGATGCGAGCCTGGCCAGATCGGCGGATTCATCGCGTGGGTAGGTGTCGAAATCCTCGCCTGGCGCGAACTGAGTCGGGTTTACGAAAATGCTGGTAACGATTCGGTCCGACTTTTCCCGAGCCTTTTCAATGAGCGAAAGATGTCCGCCGTGCAGCGCCCCCATTGTGGGCACAAAACCAACCCGCTCACCAGCCCGTTTCCAGGCCGCAACCTGTAGCAGTAGTTCGCGTCTGGTACGTATGGTTGGTGTTAGCTCACCTGTCTTCGAATTCACTTTCAATTCGTCCCGGATCTGGATTGTGTAAACGCGTTATTAACCTGTTCGGAGGAACTTTGAAGTCATGACACATCGCATCCTTTCTTCCTTGAAATCCTTCGTGCTGACGACAGCTTTCCGCATGTCTGCCAGCGAGGCGCGTCTTCCCGGCGAGGGAACTCCGGAGCCGGTTACCCGGTATCTCAATCCGGAGATGGACATCGATGAATGGATGTTCGACCGCGACGGTAACCCGGTTACCGAAACGGCAGAGCTTTATGCTCGCGAGACGGCCCGCGTTTCCGGCGCCCTGTCCGGTCTGCGCTCCCTGCTGACACAGATTTCCATGCACGCCCCGCAAACCGAAGAAATGCCATCGCAGGCTGCCTTTGGTCCGATCGTGTCCGACGACCTTCTGTTCGATGGCGAACCGATGTCGGCGCAGTTTGGAATTCTTGCGGAAGATCTGGACCTGTTCGACGACATGCCGAGCCACCGCTCTGCATGGAGCGCCGCACAGGACATGTCCCGCGTCGCCTGAATCCGGTTTTCTGACCTAAATAACCCTGATCTGAACTTTGGAGCTCTCTGACATGGCTGATGGATTCGCGCCTACCGCTCTCGTGGGTGGCCCGGACCTGAAGGGGCCTCAGAAGGACGCGCGGGTTATCGTTGTCGGCAATGAGAAGGGCGGGGCCGGCAAGTCGACGGTCTCGATGCACCTGACCGTGTCGTTGATGCGCATGGGCAAGAATGTCGGCATCATCGACCTCGACGTTCGCCAGCGCACACTGACCCGCTATCTCGAAAACCGTCTTCGCTGGATGCAGTCCACTGGCGCGCGTCTTCCGATGCCGGAAATCATGCGCGTAGATGCGTCGACCGAACGCGATCTCGACAAGGCTGAAGCGGAAGAGACGAACCGGCTGATCTCCAGCCTGCAGCGCCTCAAGAAAACCTGCGATTTCATCCTGATCGACGCACCGGGTGGCGACACGTTCCTGTCGCGCCTTGCGCATACCCAGGCCGATACGCTGATCACGCCGCTGAATGACAGCTTTGTGGACTTTGACCTTTTGGGCGATGTGAACCCGCAGACGCTGGAAGTGATCCGGCCGAGCTTCTATTCCGAAATGGTCTGGTCCTGTCGCAAGAAGAAGGCGCAGACCTCGCGCCGGCCGATTGACTGGATCGTGATGCGGAACCGCATGTCTCCGCTGGCGGCCCGGAACAAGGAGCGCGTCGGTGAAGCGCTCGACAATCTGTCCAAGCGGATCGGTTTCCGCCTTGCGCCCGGCCTGTCGGAACGTGTGATCTATCGTGAGCTTTTCCCTGCGGGTCTGACCCTGCTGGACCTGACGGAGAAGGGCTCCAACGTGACCTTCACGATGAGCCATGTGGCAGCCCGCCAGGAAATGCGCGACCTGATCATCATCCTGCAGCTTCCGGAACTGACCGGCGCGGAAATCACCTTCTGATTCCTGCGCGCAGCTGACGCGAGGTGAGGCCGGCCCTGTGCTGGCCTTCTTTGTTTTTCGGGGTCAATCTGACCGGAAAACATAAGGGAGGCTGGCCTATGGTATTCAACAATTCGGAATGGCTCTCGCAGGTTACGGAAGAGATTCTCGATCCGGCCCGTGAGATCGTGGACCCGCATCATCATCTCTGGCCCGGCCCGGACATGGCCTACAATGTGCCGGAGCTGCTGGGCGATCTGACCAGCGGGCATAATGTCGTCCAGACGATCTTCATGGAATGCGGCGCGGCCTACCGCAAGGACGGCCCGGAGCATCTGAAGCCGATTGGCGAGACGGCGTTTATCGCTGAGGCTTCGGCGAAGATGAAGGCGAAGGGTGGGCCTTATATCGCGGCCTTCATTGGGCACACCGATCTTCGCCAGCCCACAGAGACGCTGGATGACGTGCTGGATGCGCATGTCGAGGCGGCGAAGGGCCTGTTCCGCGGCATTCGTCATGCGGGGCCGCGCGATTCGAGTGGGGCGACATTCCGGATTCCGGGGCATGCCCCGCCGCGCCTCTATCTTGAGCCGGACTTCCAGCGCGGCGTGGCGCATCTGGGCGAACGCGGCTTCACTTATGACACCTGGCACTATCACCACCAGAACCGGGACTATCTGGAACTGGCGAAAGCCTGCCCGGACACAACAATGATCCTCGACCATTTCGGAACGCCCATCGGGATCGGCCCTTATGAAGGCAAGCGCGATGAGATCTTTGCCGTCTGGAAAGACGACATGGCGGCGATTGCGGAATGCCCGAATGTTCACGCCAAGATCGGCGGGCTTGCGATGCCGGACAATGGCTTTGGCTGGGACGCGCGGGATGTTCCTCCGACATCGGACGAGATCGTGGAGCAACATGAACGCTGGTACGATTATATGATCGGGCTGTTCGGGCCGGAACGCTGCATGTTCGAAAGCAATTTTCCGGTCGACCGTTGGTCCATGTCTTACGTCGTTTACTGGAACGCGATGAAGAAGATCGCGGCGAAATATCCGGAAGCGGCAAAGGCGGCGATGTTCGCAGGGACAGCCCGGAAAGTCTACGACGTAGAGGCCTGAGGTTTCACGCAGCACGTGTAGCCGGAGCGGCGGGGACCGTCCGGTGGGGTGGCGGATTTTGTTTAGCCCGCGCTCTTATGCTTCGACTTCGCTCAGCATGAGCGCTGCGGGGGGCAGCGAGAGCGGGACTCATCCTGAGCGAAGTCGAAGGATGATGGCGTGCACCATTGGGCGGCCCACGCACGCGTTCGCGGACCATATAAAAGACCGTATAAACACCATATAAGGACCGTATAAGCGGGCTACCGCCTTGCACGGGGAGAGAGTCCGGCAGATCGCTGCCGAGCGCCGGGCGTACCCAGCGCGGCACAAGCGGTGCTTCATAAGTGTAGAGATCATCCGGTTTTGGCGCATCAGCCAGATGCACGATCCGGATGTTCCCGAAACAATCCACTGCCAGCAGCGCCTCGCGCCCCGTCCGCAAATGCCAGAGGGCAAAGCGGATAAGGTTCAGCCAGAGCCACGGCCAGAAGACCGGGAAGACGTGATCATAATAGGGGCGAAGGGCCGGATGCATGCGCGGGAGTGTGGACCGGGTTTGAACCCGGGAGGATAAGTTCGCTTTTCTCCCCTCTCCTTTGGGCTTGTGAGGATCAGCGATTGCACCGCAATCGCCCGAACAAGGGGCCGGGGGTGAGAGGCGACCCAGCTCTCCGCACGCCTGAAAACCCGCGATGTGGTGCAAGCACGAGACTAAAGCTTCCGCAGCCTTCAGTTCACGCCGCAACCTCCGTGGCCCCGCACCCCTAACCCCTCTCCCGGTGGGCTACAGCATTCACACATCGTGGTTGCATGGTTTGACGAAGTCTGATTCGTAATTGCCAAACGGGGAGGACGGCATGGATCGGACGTTGGGCCACTTTGGTGATCTGCGGCTGCAAAAAGGGGGGTC